>Ga0302270_10000018_pt1 | contig 182540 bp, 144 predicted proteins | sample III_Bog_E2_3_FD_198773 | JGI IMG/M metagenome (GOLD analysis project Ga0302270, IMG submission 198773) | Peat permafrost microbial communities from Stordalen Mire near Abisko, Sweden - III_Bog_E2_3 | ecosystem: Environmental > Terrestrial > Soil > Wetlands > Peat | place: Sweden: Abisko... | reverse complement strand
AGACAATTCTTGAGGCTGCGCTTCAGGAAGACAAGGCCACGCGCGACGTGACGACGGCGCTGACCATTGACCCCAGGCTGCGGGCTACGGCCACCATTATCGCCAAGGAGGATTGCATTCTGGCGGGGCTGGGCTGCGTCTCCGCGTTTCTGGATCTGTTCGCCAAACTGGATCCGCAGGCCAGCGGACGGCACCAGGTCATCAGCCACCCTGAGATCTTTGACGGCGTGCGCATCAAGAAGGGCCAGTCCATCGCGGTGATCCGCGCCAACGCACGCACCATCCTCTCGTGCGAGCGCGTCATTCTGAACCTGCTGCAGCGCATGTGCGGCATTGCCACGCTGACCAACCAGTATGTGAAGGCCGTGGCCAAAACGAAGACGCAGATTCTGGATACGCGCAAGACGATTCCCGGGCTGCGCACGCTGGACAAGTATGCGGTGTGCTGCGGCGGCGGCGTGAATCATCGGCTGGATCTGCAGGATGGAATCCTGATCAAGAACAATCACATCTCACTGGGCGGCGGTCTGCCCAAGGTGCTGGCGGCAGCGCTGGCCAGTCATAAGCCGGGGCAGACGGTTGAGGTGGAGGTGCGCACGCCGCTGGAACTGGAGCAGGCGCTGGCGGGCGGCGCGGAAGGGTTGCTGCTGGACAACATGACGCCGCACCAGGTGAAGAAGGCGGTGAAGCTGATTCGCCAGCAGGCCCCGAAGATCAAGATTGAAGCGTCCGGCGGCATCAACCTGAAGACGGTGCAGAAGTATGCGCTGGCCGGGGTGGACTTTATCTCGGTGGGCGCGCTGACCCACTCCACCTGCGCCGTGGACCTCAGCATGAAGATCACGGCTGAGCGCTGAGTATGGCTCTCTACGACCTGCCTGCGCTGAATGATGCATTGCGCGGCACGCTGCTGCATGGGCATCTGCACTACTTCCCTGTCATTGATTCCACTAATGCCGCCGCGCTGGCAGCGGCGCAGGCGGGCGCGCCTTCGGGCTCAGTCTTTTTTGCGGAGCAGCAGACGGCGGGCCGTGGACGCGGCGGACATACATGGCATTCACCGGCAGGCGCGGGGCTATACGCGAGCGTGCTGCTGCGGCCGACGCTGGCGCCCACGGCAGCACTGAAGATTTCGCTGGCAACGGGCCTGGCGGCACAGGCGGCAATTGCCACGGCCAGCGGGCTGGCAGCAGATATTCGCTGGCCCAACGATCTGATGCTGGATGGCAGGAAAGTGGGCGGCATCCTGGTGGAGACCGCGGCGCTGGGCGACGGCGCGCGGCTGCGGCACGTGGTGATCGGCGTGGGCATCAATGTGAATCACGACGCATTCCCTGAAGAGCTGCGGCACGTGGCCACTTCGCTGCGCATTGAAGCCGGCAGTCCGCAGAGTGCGCAGGCGCTGCTGGCCGCGCTGCTGCGCAACATTGCGCTGGAGGTGGCGGAGCTGGAAGCGGACGGCGAGATACTGGAGCGCTTTGCGGCTGCTTCAAGCTGGGTGCGGGGCAAACGCGTCCATGTGGACGACGGCGGCGGCTATACTGGATACACCAACGGACTGGACGCGAACGGCTTTCTGCGCGTCCGGCTGGAGAGCGGAACCGAGCGGCTGGTGTTATCGGGCGGCGTACGCGAAATCATTTGAGAGAAAGACGAGGCAGGAAGGCGCTATGCTACTGGCACTCGATGTAGGCAACACCAATACCGTTCTTGCGCTGTACAAAATCTCGCCGGATGCACCGGCAGAATTCATTGCAGACTGGCGCATCACCACTTCACACATCCAGACCACAGACGAATACGGCATGCTCTTCCGCGACCTGTTTGCGCTGCGCGGAATGTCCATTGACGTGGTAGATGCCATCATCATCTCGTCGGTCGTGCCGCCGATTGACTCTGCCCTGCGGCAAGTCTGCGAGCGCTACTTCCAGATCAAGCCGATCTTTGTGGAGCCGGGCGTGAAGACCGGGCTGCCCGTTCTGGTGGATAATCCATCGGAGGTGGGCGCGGACCGCATTGTGAACTGCGTGGCTGCGTTTGAACGTTTTGGCGGACCATGCATCGTGGTGGACATGGGCACGGCGACGACCTTTGACGTGATCTCGAAGAAGGGTGAGTTCATCGGCGGCGCGATTGCACCCGGGCTGGGCATTGCCGCGGAGGCGCTGTTTGAGCACGCGGCGCGGCTGCCGCGCGTGGACGTGAAGCGGCCCGCAAAGATCATCGGCACCTCGACCACGGACAATATTCAGATCGGGCTCTACTACGGCTACATTGGGCTGGTGGACGGCATCCTGGAGCGGCTGATCGCCGAGCTGGGGCCGGAGACCAGGCTGGTGGCCACGGGCGGCATGTCGCGGCTGATCGCCAGCGGGTCAAAGTATCTGCACGAGGTTGACACCATGCTGACGCTGACCGGGCTGCGCATTATCTACGAGCGCAATGCAGAGCGGGGACGCAAACGAGCCGCCGCCGCGCCGGCGCACGCGTAGAATCGCAGCGAGAGACGAGCGCAGACGCCTTGCAGAATTACTTCAATTACTTCACCGAGATCGAAGAGCGGTTCATGCAGCGGCGCGGCCAGCTGCTGCTGCTCTCCACGCTGGACTGGGCGCTGATTGAGGCGTGGCGCGAAGCCGGTGTGCCGCTGGAAGCGGCGCTGCGCGGCATTGACTCCGCATTCGACAAGTACGATGCGCGGCGGGCGAAGACCAAGGTGCGCAAGGTGAATTCGCTGGCGTGGTGCGCGCAGGAGGTGATGGCTGCGGCGGAGCAGTTCGCTGAGGCGGCCATCGGCACGGCCCCGGCGAAAGAGCAGACGCCGAGCGGCTTTGAAGCCGATCCTGTGGCACAGTTTCTGGAGAGCAATGCCGCCGCGCTGGAGAACATGGCGCTGGCTGCCCCAGCGGATGCCGTGCTTCGCGAGACCGCAGTGCGGTTGCGCGAGCTGGCCACCGAGTTGCGTGCTGCACCGGCATCTTCGCTGGAAGATCTGGACCGCACTCTGACCGTGCTGGAAGAAAAAATATTTGCCGCGCTGCTGACGTCCGCGCCGGAGCAGGAGCTGGTGCAGCTGCGGGAGCAGGCTGCGCGCGAGCTGGCTCCCTACCGCAGCAAGATGCAGGCCGTGCAGATCCGGCAGATCGAGCAGCAGTTTCTGCACAAGCGGCTGATGGAATCGCGCAAGCTGCCGCGCCTGAGTTTGTTTTACATGAGCCACGCTTGATTGAGACCCGCATGAGCGAAGTGATTTCTTTGCAGATTGAGAAGGCTGTGTACGGCGGTGCCGGGCTGGCGCGCTTGCCGAACGGCAACGCGGTACTGGTTCCGCTCACGCTGCCAGGCGAGCGTGTGCAGGCGCAGGTAACGCCCGCGAAGCGAGGCCCCGCGCAGGCTGAGTTGATGCAAGTTCTGGAGGCTTCGCCGCAGCGTTGCGCCCCGCGGTGCATGCACTTCGGTGTGTGCGGCGGATGCAGCTATCAGCACGCGGAGTATGACGCGCAGACAGAGATGAAGCGCGGGATATTGGCGGAGACACTGCAGCGCGCGGGCGTGGATGCGCCTGCCATCACTGTGCACACAGCAGAGCCGTGGCACTACCGCAACCGCATCCGCCTGCATTTCCTGCGCGAAGGTGGTGAGTTGCGGCTCGGCTATAAGCAGCGCCGTTCGCACACAACGTTCGCGATGGAAGAGTGCCCAATCGCAGCGCCGTTGCTGGTGCAGACGGCACAGGCGCTTTGCCTCGCAATGGCGGGAACCGCCTTTGCAGACGGGACGATGGAAGCTGAGTTTTTCTGCGATGCAGCCGGGCAGAGGTTGCAGGTTGGCATTCTGCTGAGGAAAGGCAGCGCCGTGCAGCCGGAAGAGTTCGCCGCCACGATGGAGCAGTTGAAGATCATGATTCCGGCGCTGTCTGGTGCGGGAGTATACGAACAGGCGGAAGATGTAACCGTTGCACCGCGTGAGCTGGCGCAGTGGGGCGAAGGCAGCGTGCCCTGCAGCGTGGGAAAGCTGGAGTATCGCGTCTCGCGCGGCGCTTTCTTCCAGGTCAACCGCTTTCTGGCGGAGAGGCTGGTTCATCTGGTCAGCGCGGGCCGCAGCGGTGCGCTCGCGTGGGACCTGTATGCGGGCGTGGGATTATTCTCGGTCGCGCTGGCGGAGAATTTTGCGCGCGTGGTGGCGGTGGAAACGGCGATGCCCGCGGTGCGCGATCTGCAGCACAATCTTGCGCTGGCCGGCGAGCAGCATCGCGCGCTGGAGTACACCACGCTGGAGTTTCTGCAGCGGACGGCCGCGCCCTCCAGCAAGAAGCCTCCGCAGCTGATCGTGATGGACCCGCCGCGCGCCGGGCTGGGCTCTGCCGTGTGCTCGCTGCTGGCGCAGGTGGGCGCGCCGGAGATGGTTTACGTGTCGTGCGATCCGGTGACGCTGAGCCGCGATCTGGCGGGGCTGATAGAATCCGGCTACCACCTTAAGGCAGTGCATATGGTGGATCTCTTTCCGCAGACCTTTCACCTGGAAACGGTGGCGATACTGCGCAGGAATTGATTCGCGTCCCCGGCGAACACGGGGGAACGAACGTTCATGCAGGCAGCGGCGCGCACACCGGAAGCACCAGCCGCGCACGCGCTGCGGCAGACGCACACGACCCACCGCATGGAACCGCTCAGCTTGTCGCAGATGCCGGCGCTGCTGGCGGCAGCAGGCTTTGCCGCGGGCATTCTGCTTTCACTGCGCGTGTGGCAACCGCCGATTCTGCTGTTGGCCGCTTCCCTGCTCTGCATTCTTCTCATCGTTCTGGCGCTGCGCCATGCGCTGCGCGTGGCGTGGATGCCGGTGGCTGTGCTGTGGCTATGCGCCGGTCTGTGGTGCGTGGAACTACAGCCGATGCCATCGCCGCAGACGGAGCTGGCGCACTATGCCGATGGGCTGAGCCGCAGCGTCTCCGGCGTGGTGGTGCGCAGCGGACATGCGCTGGCGCAGCCGCATGGATTTGCCGCCGCCGGCATGGAGAGCACAGACATCGCGGTGGATGCGGTGGAAGATGTGCAGCCCGATACGACGCACATGCAGGCGGTCAGCGGCGGCGTGCGCATTACCGTCTTCGACGATGCGAACGGGCACAATCCGCTCAGAGGCACGCCGGAGGCTGACTTCAATCTGCCGACAACTGACGTGAATGAGATGGAGAGCGATGCTGCCGGGTCGCCGCTGCCCGCGCTGCACTGCGGCGACCGTATCGTAGCCGCGTTGCGCATGCGCACACCGCCGCGGTTCTACGACCCCGGCGTATGGAACTACCAGGAGTACCTGCTGACGCAGGGCATCGGGGCACATGCCAGCCTGGCAGGAGACAGGATGCAGATAGTGCCCGCCACCCATGCATCGCTGCACTGCCGGATACTGGCCGCGCAGCAGTGGGCGGCGGCGCGCATGACGGGCTATGAGGCATCGGCTGCGAATCAGCGGCTGCCCGCGCTGCTGCGGCTGACGCCGGAAGACGCGGGCATGCTGAATGCGATGCTCTTCGGCGACCGTTCGCGGCTGGACCGCACGCTACGGACGGGATTCGAGCGCACTGGGTCATTCCATCTCTTCGTGGTCTCGGGACTGCATCTGGGTGTAGTAGCAGGCGTGTTCTTTCTGCTGCTGCGGCGGTTGCGGGTGCCGCTGCCGGTCAATACCGTGCTGACGCTCGCGCTGGCGCTGGGCTATGCCTTGCTGACCGGGTGGGGGGTGCCGGTGCAGCGCGCGCTGGGCATGATCCTGATCTTTGCCGTGGCGCGATTGCTGTGGCGCGAACGCAATGTGCTGAACGCACTGGGCGTGGCGGCGCTGATGGTGCTGGCGCTGGCTCCGCGCAGCCTGATGGATGCCAGCTTCCAGATGACATTCCTGGCGCTGCTGGCGATTGGCGGCATTGCGATTCCGCTGGGAGAGCGCAGCTTTCTGCCCTATGCGCGCGGCACCCGGCAGATAGAAGCGACCGAGCTGGACGTGACCCTGCCGCCCGGCGTGGCGCAGTTTCGCGTGATGCTGCGGCTGCTGGGGCTGCACCTGGAGCCGCTGCTGGGCCGCAGGGCGCGGCGGCTGCCTGCATTGCTGGCGCGTATGGCATTCTGGGCTGCGGAACTTGTGCTGATCGGCATGGTGACCGAGGCGCTGATGGTTCTGCCGATGGCGGTCTACTTCCACCGCGCCACGGTGCTGGCCATTCCGGCGAATCTGCTGAGCATCCCTCTGATCTGCGTGCTGGTGCCGGCGGGTATGCTCACGTTCCTGCTGGCGCTTCTCCATCCTGCGCTGGCCTGCGTGCCGGGCGCGGCGACGGCGGCTATGCTGCACGGCATCACGTTTACCATTGGGCGCGTCAGCCGCCTGGCTGTGGCCGACCTGCGCATGCCTTCGCCGGGATGGGTGGTGCTGGCGGCGGCGTGCCTGCTGTGGGGGTTCACGCTGTGGGCCGTGCGCAGGCGAAGACTGTGGCTGGGTGCGGGGCTGGCGGCGCTGGGGCTGGCAGCAGGGCTGCTGCTGTGGCCGTGGCCTGCCTACACCAGCCACGGCAAGCTGGAGGTGACCACGATTGACGTAGGCCAGGGCGATTCGCTGCTGGTGGTCTCGCCGCAGGGGCAGACGCTGCTGGTGGACGCTGGCGGTCCCATCGGCGGACCGTTTGCACAGTCCAGCGTGGACATCGGCGAGGAGGTGGTCTCGCCCTACCTTTGGTCACGGCGCATCCGGCGGCTGGATGCGGTGGCGCTGACGCACGCGCACAGCGACCATATCGGCGGCATGAGCGCAATACTGCGTAACTTCCGCCCGCGCGAGTTGTGGGTCGGCATCAATCCCATGACCCCGGCGTACCGCGCACTGCTGGAGCAGGCTGCAACCCTGCACATCACGGTGCGGCACTTTGCGGCGGGAGACCGCTTTGCATTCGGTGGGACGGAGATGGAGGTGCTGGCGCCGCAGCCGGACTACGTTCCCGGCGAAAAGGCGATGAATAACGACTCGCTGGTGCTGGAGGTGCACTATGGGCGCGCGTCTGCGCTGCTGGAGGGTGACGCCGAGGCTCCCAGCGAACGGGCCATGCTGGGCAGCGGCCGGGTGACTCCGGTGACGCTGCTGAAGGTCGGGCACCACGGCAGCCGCAGTTCCACCACGCCGGAGTTCCTGGCCGCGGCGGCACCGGCGGAGGCGGCCATCTCCTGCGGCCGGCACAATCCGTTCGGGCATCCGCGGATCGAGGTGCTGGATGAGTTCGCCGACCGGCATGTGCCGCTTTACCGAACGGATATGATGGGCGTATCCACCTTCCTGCTGGACGCGGGCGGCGGCATCAAAGCGAGCAGCTACGCATCTAATCCGCCGTAGGGACATTGGAGGACTGCATGGATTCAGCGGACGGCAATTCCCCGGAACCAACAAAGCCTGAGCTGACTGAGGACCAGAAGCTGCGCCGTCTGCGCATGATGATGGACATGGTCATGCAGGTCGTCGCGCAGGATAGCAGCCTGACGGTGGACGATGCCAGCCAGATGATTGCCGACAGTCGCCGCGCCGCGCTGACGCTCTTTCCGGACAAAGAACTGGCGTATGACCTGATCTACAAGCCGCGTTTTCAGCGGCTGATGCGTGAGCGGTTCAGACTACACTAAGCTATTTTGTATCAATTGATTGCAGGTGAAACGTAATGCTTCCCCAGAAGAGGAAAGCGCGCATCTGCACGGGGATGTGGCGGGGATCGTCGGTGTACCAGATCATGATGTTGCCACGGTTCTTCACCACGCCGGAGTCTGACGTGGGCTGCACCCGGACGGTCTGGTAGGTTCCTGCGGGGGTCTTGATCTCTTCATGGCCGAGCACCTTCATGGTGACGGGAACGGTGCGCATGGCATCGCCCAGGGGGAAGGAGAGGCTCTGCCCCTGTGCCAGGCCCTGCGATGCAGCATAGAAGATGGCGGAGAGTGAATCGGTCACGCAGGCGGGGATGGGCGTCTCGGTCTGCTTGGAGGTACCCTTCACCACATTCTTTTCGGTCTGGGTCTGTTTGCCGGCGGCGTAGTTGAAGAGCAGATCGCTGTTCACCTTGCGGCGGCCCTCAACGACCTGCTTGTTGAAGCTGGCGGAGCAGCCGGTGCGGGTGTCAAAGGCGGACTGGAAGCGGTCTTCGACCGGGAAGAGCATGTTCACGGCGCCAATGGTGTCTGCCGTGGCGGTCACCTTCTCCTGTGTCCCCTGGGTCTCAAGATGAAAGACGGCGGTGCCGGCGGAGAAGACGCGCCAATCCACGCTGTAGGTCAGCGTTTCCTTCACGGGAAAAACGTAGCCGGGAGGCGGAGGCGGAAGAGTGGGCAGTTGCTGCGCCTGGGCGGCAAGGGCGGGCAGCATGACCGCGCAGAGCGCAAAGGCAGGGGGGACCCATCGGCGGTTGAACGCGTTGAAATTCAAATGGCTTTGTCCAGGCTCCAAATCACGAACGGTCTGCGGCGGCTAGAGCATTTTGCGGAAAGGTATAGACCGAATCCGAGGGTGCAAGCGCCATTTTCTATCAAGGAAAATGGCATTCTCTACTCTATCCGGTTCACAGTATTCCGAAAAGGCGGCTAACGGGCTGCGAGGAACATTCGAAGTGCGAGCGCAGCATACAGCGCCGCAACCCCCATAAGAGCATTGTACTCGCGGTGACGAAGGTAGAGCGCGCCGGAAAAGGATCCAGCCTGGGAGTGCGGAGCGGGAGCGGGGGTAAACCGGGGGAAAAGACGGGGGACGCGGGTGCTGTAGGCGGCAAACTCCGGGAAGACGCCGCGCAGAAACTCCTCTTCTGACAGAATGACGGGGACGTAGATGGCGAAAAACAGCGCCACCAGCACCACGCAGATCTCCCAGCGGCAGGAGGCGGCGGCGAATCCAAACGCCATGAGCATGGAGCCGAGGTAGAGCGGGTTACGGGTGAAGGCATAGGGGCCGGTCATGGCGAGCTCGGCGTTCTTCTTGACGTAGCCGGACGCGTAGGCGCGCAGCCAGAGTCCGGGCAGCACCAGCAGAAGGCTGAGCAGCAGGGTGCGCGGAGTGGGCTGGGCGCGCCACAGGTAGACGGCGGCGAAGATAAATCCGAGGGGTACGCGAATGCGGCGCGCAATGCGTTGCCAGGACTTTTTCTTGTCAGCTGAATTCATTCGCTTGGGAATAGCTCCATCGCAGAGTGTATTACGTCTTCCACGGTAATGCTCAGCAGACCGGATTCAGTCTGCTGGATACGGCTATGGCTGGTCAGGCTCTGCGGGCTGCGCAGAACGCGGCTGTGCGCGGTGAAGGGACCGTTGCGGGCGGGATCAGTGGGGCCGTAGATGCCCACCACAGGCGTACCGAGCGCGGCGGCCAGATGCACCGGGCCGGTATCGCCACCGATGCAGAGCGCGGCACGGCGCAGCAGGGCGGTAAGCTGCGGCAGGTTGCTGACGGCCATCCGCGCTGAGCCGTGCGATGCGGTGACGGCCTGCAGGGCGAGCTGGTCGTCTGCGTGGGCGGTGGCTATCAACGGAGTGTATCCGCTATCCGAGAGCGCGGCAGCCAGCGCACCGTAGCGCTCAGGCGGCCAGCGCTTGGCTCCCCAGCCGCCGCCGACGGAGAGGACAGCGAGGCGGGCGGTGGGCGGCAAGGTGGCGAGCAGCGCATGGCACCAGGCTTCGGCTGCGGGATCGGGCAGAAGGTGCGGCTGACCGGGAGCGAGCGATGCGCCGATGGCAGCACCGGCAATTTCGCAGGCCTGCTGCACCACATGCGGCTGGCGGATCTGAACCTTGAGCGTGTAAAGCAGGCGGGCGATGGACTCGCGCGGGTGGGCGGAGCCGGCGAAGATGCCTGCGCCTGCAAGCCAGCCGACGGCTGAGGAACGGATGGTTCCCTGCAGGTCCATGGCGATGTCGTAGCGGGCCTCGCGAAGCTCGCGGCGCAAGGCGCGGATGCTGCGCGCCGTGGCGAGGCTGAAGGGCGCAGCCTTCCATTCGCGGACCGGGACGGTGTGGATGCGGTCAACCAGAGCTGCGCCTTCGGGCGTGGAGGCCGCAAGCAGTGTGGCCCAGCGCGGCTCAATCGCCCAGCCGATACAGGCTCCGGGCAGATGCCGGCGCAGCGCCGTGACCGCGGGCAGCGCATGCAGCACATCACCCATGGCGCCGATGCGCACAATGAGGATGCGCGGCGCGGCGGCTGACGGATCGGGCTGGGCTGGCATGGCTTTCATCTTCTCACGCAGAGGGCGAGTTTCTCCGGAGCAGAGCGGCAAGTTGGGCGGCTGCGGCCGGTGCGTCCACGATGCCCGTCTCCAGCTCGGCGATGCAGAGCGGAGCATACGCAGTGAGGGTCTGGAGCATCACAGCGTCGAGCTTGCAGGCATCCTTCGCTGTCGTCACAAAGCCGGCAGCGCCCAGCGCCATGGCGCGCTCGCGGAGGGAATGGATATCGCGCAGCTGATAGCGATGGTGGTCGCGGAAATTAATCTGCGCCAGCGGCTCGCATCCGGCATGAAGCAGCGAATGGGCGAAGGACTGGGGGCGGGCGAGTCCGCAGAAGGCCAGCGGGCGCTGCGGCGCTGCGGCGGGCGAGCCATCGGGTGCGGTGAAGCGCAGGGCGCGCGTGATGCGCCAGAGATGCGGAGTGTATCGCGGGCCGAGCAGTTCCCGGACGCGAAGTTCGAGCGCGGCATCTTCCTGGCGCAGCACGATGACGTCTGCACGGCGCAGGGCGGAGAGCGGCTCGCGCAGATTGCCCCCGGGCAGCAGTGCGTCTTCAAAATCGGACGGCAACAGAAGGACGATCTCCATCTGCCGCGCCAGCTTGCGGTGCTGCATCCCGTCGTCGAGAATGTGCACGCGATGGGCGGTAGAGGAATTTTGCTCGGCCAGCAGACCGGCGGCGAAACGATCGGCACCCACGAAGACCGGCAGACCGGCCCGTGCGAGGAGAAGCGGCTCATCGCCGAAACGAACGGCGCTGCCTGCGGGTTCGACCTGCGCCACGGTGGATTCACTGCGGCCATAACCGCGACTGAGTACGTCTGCCTGCCAACCCATCTCTGCGAGCAACGCGTGGAGCGCCAGCACAAAGGGCGTCTTCCCTGCTCCGCCGGTGGAGAGATTGCCCACGCTGATCACCGGCCACACCAGTTTTTTTGGCCGCAGCAGGCCGGCCGAGTACAGCGCGTTTTTGACTGCAAGCGCAGCAGCGTAGAGCGGCGTGAGCGGAAGCAGAAGGCGGCGCGGATTCATACGAGCCTCGGCTGCAGCAGCGGAAGCAGTGCATCCACGGTGCGCTCGGTGGCTCCCGCCTCTGAGAGGAAGACGCGCTGGCCCGCTTCGCCGAGCCGCACCGCGCGCTGCGGCGAGGTCAGCATCTCAAGCAGCGCCGCGCAAAGGCCATCGCGCGCAACAATCTCAATGCCGTCCGCGATGCGCATGGCCGCGATGATGCCGCGGAAGTTCTCAAACGATTCGCCCATTACCACGGGGACGGCAAACTGCGCTGGCTCCAGCGGATTGTGGCCGCCGGCGGGCACCAGACTGCCGCCAACGAAGGCGACGGAGGCGAGCGCATAGATGGACGCCAACTCGCCGACGGAATCCAGCAGCATGACCGAGCCGGGAGCGATTGGCTCACGGGCCCAGTGCGAGCGCAGCACGGTCGGCACGCCCCGCTGGGTGAGCAAATGGGCCACAGCGGCGAAGCGTTCCGGATGGCGCGGGGCAAGGATGCAGACCAGCTGCGGCACGGCCACGGTGAGCGCGGGCAGGCAGTCCAGCAGCGCAGCCTCTTCCCCATCGAGCGTGCTGCCGCAGACCAGAACGCGCGCATCGGCGGGAAGCCGGCGGCGAATCTCTGACGCAATGCCGCCTTCTGCCGCGGCCATGCGCACATCGAATTTCAGATTGCCCAACTCGCGGACGCGCTTTGCCGGTGCACCGATGGAGCGCAGGCGGTCAGCATCCTCCTCGCTCTGCGCACAGAAGAGGGTGACATGGGCCAGCAGAGGCCGCCACAGAGCGCGCAGCCTCCGGTAACGCGGCAGAGAGCGGTCAGAGATGCGGGCGTTCACCACCGCGACGGGAATCTTTCTGCGCGCACACTGCAGCAGAAGGTTGGGCCAGAACTCGGTCTCAACCAGCACGATCATCTCTGGATTCAGCGCTTGCAGATAGCGGCGCACGATCCAGGCGAAGTCCAGCGGATAGTAAAAGACGCGGTCTGTTCCGAAGCGCTGCCGGGCCAGCGCCTGCCCTGTCCGGGTGGTGGTGGAGACGCAGATGAGATGCCCGGGCAAGGCCTGCTGCAGCTCGGCCACCAGGCGCGCGGCGGCGATAATCTCGCCGACGGAGACTGCATGAATCCAGATGGTGCGGCGGCCCTGGGCGGCGCGGCGAAGCGCAGCAGGCACAGCACCCAGGCGTTGTGACAAGCCTTCGCGGTACTTGCCCGTGGTGGCCATGCGAAAGAGCCAGAAGGGCGAGCCCACGGCGAGCGCCAGCGCTAATGCGAAGCTGTACAAAATCCAGACGTTCACCCGGCTCCTTTGCTGCCTTTACGGCACTCTGATGGACAGAGGATAATCGTACAGCGATGAAGCATCACTTTGCATTTTTGCTTGCAGCCGGCATGGCGTGGAACTGCGCCTGCGCGGCGAGCCATCCGCCCAAGGCGCTGCCGGCGTCCGCCTACAGCATGAACGAGGCGCATCCGCAGGAGGGTGTGACCATCGCGGTGGACCCGTTTGACACGCCGGAACGGACGAAGTTTCTGCGCGTGAATTATCAGAAGAATGATCTGCTGATTGTGCGCGTGGTGATCACCAATGCGGGCGACCGGCCCATCAAGCTGGATGATGTGCGCATCCAGTTCATCTCTGCCGCGAACGACCGCATCCCCGCGGCGCTGCCGGAGGAGGTGGACCGGCGCATGAGCGATGTGCGCGACCCCACGCACAAGGTGCTGCGTTCGCCGCTGCCCATTCCGTTGCCGCAACGGTCGCCCATCTTCAGGAAAGTGGAGCAGGACATGAACGAGTTCGGCTTCAACGCGCTGACGGTGGAGCCGCACACCACGCAGTCCGGCTTTCTCTGGTACGACGTGAGCGATCTGCAGAAGCCGGTGCTGCGCGGCGCCCAGATCTACGTGAAGATGGTGAAGGATGCGGATGGGAAGACGCTGTTTCCGTTCACGATTCCATTTGCGGCGGAGAAGTAGAGGCTGGGACGGCGGGCTAAGCCGAAAAGGCAACGGCGAGAAGCAGATTCTTCGCTGCGCTCAGAATGACAATGTTTGAAATGGAGTAGCAGTGGATGAATGGGCGGGAGCGTCCGCGCAGCAGAAGCTCTTTGGCGGTATGGGTGACGTGGGGAGCGTCTGGATTCTTCGGCTACGCTCAGAATGACTCAATTAAGAGTGGGATGAGGAAGAGATGGGCGGGAGCGTCCGCTGCATCCCAGGTCTCAAAAGCGAGACCTGGGGCACCCGCAGTAGCAGCGCGCTCCCCGTATCATGGAGAGATGCTCTCTTTACGTCCTGCTGTCCCTGCTGATGTTGCCCAGATGCTTGCCTATGTGCGCGAGCTTGCCGAATATGAACGCGAACCGGAATCGGTCCTTGCGACCGAGGAGGATTTTTTGCGGGATGGATTCGGCGAGCGGCCGCTGTTTGGCTGCGTGATGGCGGAGTGGAACGGCGAGCCTGCGGGATTTGCGCTGTACTTTTCCAACTACTCCACGTGGAAGGGCCGCGGCGGCATTCATGTGGAAGATATTTTTGTGCGGCCGGCGTTTCGCGGGCACGGCATCGGCAAGGCGCTGCTGCTGCACGTAGCGGGCATTGCAGCGCAGCAGAAGTGCGGGCGGCTGCAGTGGGATGTGCTGGAGTGGAACCAGCCGGCCATCGGATTCTATGAGAAGCTGGGCGCGGCGATGCTGACCGAGTGGCGCATTATGCGCGTGGATGGCGACAAGCTGGCAGCGATGGGCGAGGTGACCCGGTGAGCGCGCGGATTCGCGTGATCGGCGGCGGGCTGGCAGGGCCGGAGGCGGCACTGCAGGCAGCGCGTCTGGGCTGCGAGGTGGAGTTGTACGAGATGCGGCCTGCGCGCAACACGGAGGCGCACCAGACCCAGGACTTCGCGGAACTGGTCTGCTCCAATTCGCTGAAATCGGAGAGTGAGAATAGCGCGCCCTGGCTGCTGAAGCAGGAGATGCGGCGCGCGGGGTCAGCGCTGCTGCAGGCGGCGGATGCCAGTGCCGTGCCTGCGGGTCATGCACTGGCGGTAGACCGCGTGGAATTTTCGCGGCGTGTCGCGGAGGCGATTGCCGGCGAGCCGCGCATCACGGTGCGGCGCGAAGAGGTGACGCATCTGGATGAAACCTCAGAAGACATCACGATTCTCGCCAGCGGGCCGCTAACCAGCTCCCCGCTGGCGGCGGAGATTCAGCGGCTGACGGGCGCGGAGCATCTGGCCTTTTACGATTCGATCAGCCCCATCGTGGAAACGGGCAGCATCAACATGGACCGCGTGTACTACGCCGCACGCTGGGACAAGGGCACGGCGGATTACATCAACTGCCCGTTCAACAAGGAAGAGTACGACACGTTTCTGGACGCGTTGATCGCGGCGGAGAACGTAGAAGAGAAAGATTGGGAGAAGTTGCAGTACTTCGAAGGCTGCCTGCCCATTGAGGAGACGGCGCGGCGCGGGCGCGATACGCTGCGCTTTGGGCCGATGAAGCCGGTGGGCCTGCGCGATCCGCGCACCGGGCATACACCGTATGCGGTGGTGCAACTGCGCTGCGAGAATCTGCGCGCGGACAGCTACAACCTGGTGGGCTTCCAGAATCACCTGAAGTTCGGCGACCAGGCACGCGTGCTGCGGCTGATTCCGGGGCTGGAGAATGCCGTCTTCCTGCGCTATGGGCAGATCCACCGCAATACCTACATCAACGCGCCCACGCTGCTGACGGAGACGCTGCAGTTGAAGGCGCATCCGCGCATCTTGGTGGCTGGGCAGTTATCGGGCGTGGAGGGATATACGGAGTCCATCGCATCGGGCCTGCTTGCGGGGCGCTATGCAGCGGCACTCGCGCATGGCAATGTGCCGCAGGCGGCTCCGCGGGAGTGCGCGCTGGGTTCGCTGACGCACTACATTACCCATACGGAGGCGAAGCACTTTCAGCCGGCGAATATGACCTTTGACCTGCTGCCGGCGATGGACGTGGAGACGCGGAAGAAGACGCGCGACAAGAAAGAACGGCATCGCATCCAATGCGAACGGGCGCTGGCGGCATTTGATGCGTGGCTGGCGGGCGTGAGCACGGTCACCAGCGGCGCGTAATCCCTGGGACGGAATTTACTTTCTTCCCGGAGCGGGTTGCGTTACTCTTGGCGGCATCCCCCGAAATCGTGCTGATTGAGGTGAATGATGCAAATTCTTTCTGCCACTGAAGCCGTGAGTGCTGCCATACAACGCACACGCGAAGTGCTGTTTGGCCCTTTCCGCTGGAGGCAGAGCTGGAAGCTCGCAGCGGTGGCTGCGCTTGCCTGCCTGGCCATACTGTACGTTCCGAGCATTCCAAATCAGGCGGCCTTTCGGAACCTGCCACCGGATGCTCCGCAGGCAGCACGCGTGGTGATGAGCATCATGCAATCCTTCATGACGGTCTTCATCCTCGGCATGGACATCCTTGCCATCATTCTGTTTTACCTTGGCTCGCGGCTGCAATTGGTGATGTTCGATGTGGTGTGCATGCGGCAGACCATGGTGACGCCGAGCTGGCGCAAATACCGCGACCGGCGCTGGCGGTGGTTTGGCATCAATCTGATCCCGAGTTGTGTGTTCGCGATTCCACTGAGCATCGTCACCCTGCTGTACAGCCGGCGCGTGACCGCGTTTGCACATCATATTCAACCCGGCACACCGCCACCGATGCACTTCTTCGGTTATGTATTTGCAATGGTTGCGGCCATCATGCTGCTCATGTTCGCAGGAGCGGTGGCCAGCTCAATCGTTCAGGATTTTCTACTGCCGCCGGTTGCTCTGGAAAATGCATCGCTCGGACTGTCATGCAACCGGCTGGGCCGCGCATTCAGTGAAGAGCCGGGAGCATTCGCGCTGTACCTGCTGCTCAAAATCGTGCTTGGCATTGTGGTCGCTATTGCGGCATATATCGCACTTGGTCTTGCGATAGTTGCCCCCGGAATCTTTGTGGCCCTTATAGGCTGGGTCATTCATCTGGCCGTGCATGGCCTGACGGGCAAGTTGCTGCTGGCGCTGTATTGCGTGATCGCTGCACTGGCGGCCATGGTGTATTCCCTGTACGTGTATGTGCTTATCCTGGGAATCGTCCGCACATTCTTCCAGGCGTACGCTGTGTATTTCTATGGCGGGCGTTATCAGCCGCTGGGCGATCTGCTGGAACCGCCTCCGCCGGTCTACGTTGCAGCGCCGGTGGATGATGTGCCACCGATGTTTCCGCCGCCGGTGGCTTAAGAGGGAGTAGTGCGGTTCGCGCGCGGCGCGAATATCCCACACATCCCGCGATAAAGCCGCGTGATGTATGGGGCACCCGTCAGCGAAAGCTCTTTGGCAGCATGGGATGACGTGAGCACCTTCTGGATTCTTCGACTGCGCTGCGCTCCGCTCAGAATGACTCGATTAGTGATTGATGGCAGCACTCAAAAAGCAGATCCCTCGGCTGCGCTCGGGATGACAAACAAAAACAGATGACAAACAAAAACAAAGGCGAAAAGCAGATTCTTCGCTGCGCTCAGAATGACAATTCATAAAAAATAGTCAGCAAGGCAGAATTCACGTGCTAGCCAGCAAGGCAGAATCCGCGTGCTAGTCAGCAAGGCAGAATTCACATGCTATCTGGTGCGCTCGGCGAGAGTCACTTTCTTGCGGGCGCGGACTTTGAACCAGATGGGCGAGCCGATGAAGCCGAAGCTGTCGCGAATCTGGTTGGCGAGGAAGCGCTCGAAAGCGAAGTGCAGCTTCACTTCCTTATCGGTGAAGAGTACGAATGTAGGCGGCGCGACCGCGGCCTGGGTCATGTAGAAGATGCGCACACGCTTGTTCATGGGCACGCTGGCGCGCTGGAAGTCCACCTTCTCCAGGAACTTGTTCATCTGGCCGGTGGAGACGCGCTTGCGGCGTTCGCGGGAGACCAGCTCTGTCTTGGCGAAGACCTGGTCGATGTTCTTCTTCTCCAGCGCGGAAATGAAGACCAGCGGAGCGTATTCGAGATACTTCAGCGCGTCGCGCACCTGCTGCTCGTAGATTTTCTTGTCGAGCGGATCTTTGCCGTCGGTGCGGTTGGTGGTGACGAGATCCCACTTGTTGACGACGATGATGACGGAGCGTCCGCTCTCATGCGCGTAGCCGCCGATATTCGCATCCAGCGCGGTCACGCCCTCGGTGGCGTCGATGATGAGCAGGGAGACGTCTGCCGCTTCAAGATGCTTGCGCGCCATGACGACGGAGAGTTTCTCCGCCATCAGCTTCGTTTTACCCTTGCGGCGGATGCCGGCGGTATCGACAAAGCGGTAGATGTGGCCCTTGCGCTCTACGATTTCATCGACAGCATCGCGCGTGGTGCCGGCGATGGGCGAGACAATGGCGCGGCTGGTATTGGTCAGCGCATTGAGCAGCGTGCTCTTGCCCACGTTGGGGCGGCCGATGATGGCGACCTTGGTCTCGCGCTGGTCGTATTCGCCGTGGGTGCGCATATGCGAACCGGGCAAGGGGGCTTTGGGCGTGACGGCTTCTTCTTCTGCGTCTGACGGCGGGGGCTCGACCACTTCATGCACGACGGGCTTGGGCTCCGGCAGGACAGCGAATACCTCGTCCAGCAGGTCGCCGATACCGCTGCCATGCTCGGCAGAGACCGCTAATACGTTGCGGAAGCCGAGGCGGCGGAAGTTCTCTGCCTGCACTTCCATCTGCTCGGTATCAATTTTGTTGACGGCGAGGAAGATGGGCTTGCCGCCGCGCTGCAGCAGGCGAGCGAGCTCGATATCCGGCGCAGCGAGCTCAGTGCGGCCATCTACCACCATGATGACTGCATCCGCTTCTTCCAGCGCGACCTGGGCCTGGCGGAAGATCTCTGCCGGGATGAGAGCCTCGTCGTCGGGGACGACGCCGCCGGTATCCACCAGGCGGGCGCGCTCATTCTGCCATTCGATCTCGCCGTAGATGCGGTCGCGGGTGATGCCGGGCTCGTCGCCCACGATGGAGCGGCGGCTGTGCGTCAGGCGATTGAAGAGCGTGGATTTGCCCACGTTGGGGCGACCGCAGACGGCGATGAGCGGCAGGCCGGCGTTGTCTGCCGCTTCCGTGGCGGCGGAGACGCGGGCTTCGTCGATGGGGTCGATGATGCGCCAGTCACTCTCACCCGCTTCCGGCGTGAGGACGGCTCGACCAGAGGACTTTCTGGCTGCAGGCTTGGCCGCGGCTTTGGCGGCGAGGGCTTTCTTGCCGGCCTTGGCGGCGTCGGAGGCAGACTTCGGATTGCGGCCCTTGCGCGGGCGCGTGTCTGCACTGCGGTGCTTCTTACCCATCCGGTGCTTGGGTGCTTTTGCTTTCTGTGCCATGCTGTAACTCTTTTCCGGACCGGGCGATATACCGCTGGATGTGATCCTGAGGCGTGGACGGCAGGGTATACAGGCCCACAGTGTCTATTATAAGAAGTACTGCCCTGCCGCGTTTAAGTCCTTGCCCGGGGGAACAGACCAAGCAGCTTCGCCCCATGCCCAATTTCGTCTCCAAACCGACCGATGACGCCACCAGCCTGCCATCGCTTTACGATTTTTTTTCGCCTGGCGGAATACTTTCGCGCTCAGAACTTCAGTTTGAGTTCCGCCGCGGGCAGTATGAGATGGCACGGGCCGTGGAACAGGCGTTTGAAGAGAAGCGCCACCTGATTGTGGAGGCGGGAACCGGCACAGGCAAGACGCTGGCCTATCTGCTGCCCGCCCTGCGCGCCGCCCGTGAACGCCGGCAGCGCATCATCATCTCGACGGGAACCAAAAATCTGCAGGAACAGCTCTTCTTCAAGGACGTGCCGTTTCTGGAATCGATGCTGGGGCCGCTGAAGGTCTGCTACATGAAGGGGCGCGGCAACTACCTGTGCCGCAACAAGCTGTACGCGCTGCGCGACCAGCCGCTGCTCTCCGGGCTGGAGGAGATTGACCAGTTCCACCAGATCGCGGCGTGGGAGAAGACGACCGAAACGGGCGACCGTGCCGAGCTGAGCACCCTGCCGGAATCCAGCGCGCTGTGGCAGAAGATCGATTCGCGCACGGAGGCATGCCTGGGCCAAAGCTGCCCGGACTTCGAGCGCTGCTTCATCACCTCCATGCGGCGCAAGGCGCTGGAGAGCGACATCATCATCGTGAATCACCATCTCTTCTTTGCAGATCTGGGCATCAAGATGACCTCGGGCGGCGCGCCGGATGCGGGGATTCTGCCGGAGGCCGCAGCGGTGGTGTTTGATGAAGCGCACGAGCTGGAGGAGGTGGCCAGCGCGTACTTCGGCATTGGGCTGAGCAACCAGCGGCTGGAAGAGATGGCGCGCGATGTGGAGATCATGATGCGTTCCAAGCAGGCGCTCTCCACTTCGCTGGAAAGCTCGTGCGGAATGCTGCGCGACCGTGCCCGCGCCTTCTTTGCCGCGCTGCCGGCCGATGGGCCGCCGGGCAGCCGCATGCCTTTTGTGAATCGCGAGGCATTTCTGGAAGAGAGCGGCGACCTCTACATGAACACGCTGGCCGCCCTGCAGAAGCTGGAATCGGAGCTGGAGCAGCTGAAGCAGGTGGAAGAGGCCGCGGGGCTGCGCAAGCGCGCCGGCGAAATTCGCACGCAGTTGAAGTTTCTGTTGGAGAGCCGGGAGCGCAATATCGTCTTCTGGATTCAGCGGCGGGCCGCAGGCGGCGTGCGCAATATGGCGCGCGGCGGCACCGCGTTCAACACGCACATCCAGGCCACGCCCATTGACGTGTCTGACCTGATGGCGCAGACGCTGTTTGATGTGTATCCCAGCATCGTGCTGACCTCGGCCACGCTGACGGTGGAGAATGGCTTCCAGCATATCCGCGCGCGGCTGGGGCTGCGTTCTGCACGCGAACTGGTGGTGCCTTCACACTTTGATTACAGCCGCCAGGCGATGCTTTACCTGCCGCCGGAGTTGCCGGAGCCGAATTCGCCGGAGTTTCTGCCGCAGGCCGCGGAACGGATGCGCCGCGTGCTGGAGATTACGAAGGGGCGGGCCTTCTGCCTGTTCACCAGCCGCCGCGCCATGCTGGAAACATACGAACGGCTGCTGGCTGAGCTGCCTTACCCTCTGCTGCTGCAGGGCAGCGCGCCGCGCAAAGCGCTGCTGGACGAGTTTCGCACCACGCCCAACGCGGTGTTATGCGGGACGTCATCGTTCTGGCAGGGCGTGGACGTGCAGGGCGAGCAACTGAGCTGCGTGATTGTGGACCGCCTGCCGTTTGCCGTGCCCAGCGATCCGGTGGTGCAGGCGCGGATGGAGGCGGTGGAAGCCGCCGGGGGCAAGCCGTTCTTTGATTACCAGGTGCCCGGCGCGGTCATCACGCTGAAGCAGGGCTTCGGACGGCTGATCCGGTCGATTGAGGACCGCGGACTGCTGGTACTGCTCGATCCGCGCATCCAGACGAAGCGCTACGGCAGGATTTTTCTGGACAGCCTGCCGCCGTACCGCATCTCATACGACATCACGGAAGTAGACTACTTCTTTCACCCGCCGGGGCAGTGAGCGGGGTCGGGTAGCAAGGAATAAGGATGTGTCCTCCTTTGCGGATACGAAAACAGCCGGGGCTAAAGCCCCCCTTTTTATCGACGCAGCCTTTCCGTGCGGGCTGAAGCCCGCACTCCCCCGGCTGAAGCCGGGGGCTTAATCCCAAAGACAAAGCAGTACAACAACAAAGACAAAGCAGTACAACAACAAAGACAAAGCAGTACAACCGAAATGAGAGCGATGGGACGCAATCTATACATTCTGGCCGGCACGCTGGCCGTGTTTTCACTCCTCTCGTGCGGCGTGGTGTTTACCAGCGTGGCGGCGTCGCCCGGCGACCGTTCGCTGTGGCATGTGATGGGCCTGGTACTGCTGCTGGCGGCGCTGATCGTGATGCTGGCGGGTGTGCTGACCGGGCTTTTTGAACAGGTGGAGCGCAAGGCTGAGGAGCGACGCCGCAATCACCGCAATTAGAACGATTTATGCGCGATATCAATCGCACCCCGGCGGTGGCAACTGCGACTGCATTTGCAGCAACTAAACGGTACAATGGTAGCTGGGCCGGAAGCTTTACGATTCCTTATTCCGGACACCTGTACAAAGGATCGGGAAAAACATGTTTGAAGTAACTGTCGATGCTGGGTTCTCTTCCGGCCACTACCTTCGCAACTACCGCGGCAAGTGCGAAAATCCCCACGGACACAACTACAAGGTGCGAGTCACTCTCCAGGGCAAAGAGCTGGATGAGGCAGGCCTGCTGCTGGATTTCAAGCTGCTGAAGCAGGTGATGCGACCTGTGGTGGAGTACCTGGACCACCAGATGATCAATGAGCTGGAGCCGTTCACGACGATCAATCCTTCGGCCGAGAATCTGGCGAAGTATTTCTACGATGAGACCAACAAGCAGCTCTCTGAGATGACCGGTGGGCGCGTGACGGTGAAAAAATCCACCATCTTCGAGACCGATACCAGCCGCGCCGTGTACTACGAATAGGGCGTTTTGCAACCGAACCAGCCGGGGTAAGCAACGCCATGCATCTCATCGAACTCTACAAATCCGTGCAGGGAGAATCCAGCTTTGCGGGGCTGCCGTGCATCTTTGTGCGTTTTGCGGGGTGCAATCTGCGCTGTGCGTGGTGCGATTCAGAGTACACCTTCACCGGCGGCACGAAGTATTCGCAGGAGGACGTCGAGACTCAGATCGTCGCGCTGGCGCCCTGCCGGCTGATCGAGTTCACCGGCGGCGAACCCATGCTGCAGGAGAAAGAACTGCTGCCACTGATGGATTCCCTGCTGGCGAAGGGCTACACGTTGATGATGGAGACCAGCGGCGAGCGTCCGCTGAAGGCGGTGCCGCGCGCTGTACACAAGATTGTGGATGTGAAGTGTCCGGGAGCAGGCGCTGCCGCCAACAGCTTCCACCTGCCGAACCTGGATGCGCTGACCGGAAACGACGAGGTCAAGTTCGTGCTGACGGACCGGGACGACTATGAGTTTGCGCGCGAGTTCATCCGCAGCCACGACCTGCCCACGCGCGCAGGAGAGGTGCTGCTGTCGCCTGCGTTCCATAAGCTGGCGAAGCCGGAGCGCACGGCGGAGAATTTTGCGCTGGACCCGAAGCTGCTGGTGGAGTGGATGCTGGCGGATGGGTTGGACGCGCGGCTGAGCCTGCAGATTCACAAATTTGTGTGGGAGCCGCAGAAGAAGGGCGTATAACGCATCCAAATAACCAGCAGGCATGTAAGCGGAGGATAACGATGGCAAGCGACGAAGAGCTGGAGCAGCAGGAGACCAATCCGGATGCGTGGGTGACGGTATTGCGGCTGATCTCACCGGCGGAAGTGGCCATTGTGCAGAGCGTGCTGGAGTCTGCCGCCATTCCCTATGTGCTGCAGAATGAAAACTCAAACCGCATCCTGGGATTTGAGGCCGCGTACTTCGGCGGCGTGCGCATCCAGGTGAAGAAGGCCGATGCTGAGGCCGCGCGCGCAGCGCTGCAGGAGCAGAACGGCGAACTGGCTGTAACCGCAGAAGCCGAAAACGAAGGGAGCGACGGACTTTAAATGAAAACTGGGAACGGCACGGACAAGAAGCAGCGGGAACGCGCGGTGGTCTGTCTCTCCGGCGGCATGGATTCCTGCGTGACGGCGGCGCTGGCGGCGCGCGAGTATGAGACCTACGGCATCCACTTCAGCTACGGCCAGCGCACGGAGACGCGCGAGTTTGAATCGGCCCGCGCGGTGGCACACGAGCTGGGCATGCGCGACATGATGAATCTGCGGATTGATATCTTCCGGCGCATTGGCGGATCGGCGCTGACGGATAGCGCCATTGACGTGCCCCGGTCGGTGGCGGATGCGCCGCTGGACGGTTCTCCGAAGCACGCCATTCCGGTGACGTATGTTCCCTTTCGCAACGCTCATTTTCTTTCGGCTGCGGTGAGCTGGGCCGAGGTGATTGGCGCGAAAAAGGTCTTTATCGGCGCGGTGGAGCAGGACAGTTCCGGCTATCCGGATTGCCGTCCGGCGTACTACGACGCCTTCAACAAGCTGATCGAAACCGGCACCAAAGACGGTGACATCCGTATCGTTACACCGTTGATTGCAATGAAGAAGGCAGAGATCATCCGGGCCGGCCTTGAATTGAAGGCTCCGTTCCATGTAACTTGGTCATGCTATTCAAGCGATGTGGCGGCTTGCGGCGTATGCGACAGTTGTGTGCTTCGCCTGCGGGCTTTCAGCCAGGCTGGCTTCACGGACCCAATCCCCTACCAGGTCACGCGCTAACCGGCAGCTATAGCCGAACAGGGATTTAACAGCCGCACAAAGCGCGCTGGAATGAGTGGAGAGAATGATGAACAAGCGAGTGATTACAACGATTCTGGCGGGCGGCGCACTGATGCTATGCGCAGCCCTGCCGCAACTTCAAACCCGTGCTGACGCACAACTCAAGCAGGGTACGATCCACGGACATATCACCAATGCGGCGGGCATGCCGATGGGCGGCGGCGACGTGAAGCTCACAACCGACTCCCCGACCGATCTGACCGGCGCCAAGTACAAGTACGACCTGCCCGTGGATGCGAACGGCAACTACAAGGGCGATGTGGATCCCGGCACCTACCTGACCGTGTTTTTCAAGGACGGCAAGGCGGTGGATTACATCCAGAATGTGCATGTGTCGACAGGACAGGACCAGGCGAACGATTTTGACATGACTCGCAAGGAATTCCTGGACAAGATGAGCCCGGAAGATAAGAAAGCGCTGGAAGAGTACAAAAAGCATATGTCCGCAGCGGTTGCGGAGAATGCCAAGATCAACAACATCAACACCCTGCTGCAACAGGCGCGTGATGACAAGAAGGCCGGTAAATTTGCCGATGCCGAAATGGCTATGCAGCAGGCCGTGACGACGCGTCCGGATGAAGGTCTGCTGTGGTTTGAGCTGGCCGATGCGCAGGCCGGGGAGAAGAAGTACACAGACGCCATCACCAACTTCCAGAAGGCGATTGATCTGGATACGGCGAGCAAGAAGCCGAAGCCCGATCTGCAGGCAGCTGCCTATAACAATCTGGGCCAGGCCGACGCTAATGCGGGCAAGAGCACTGAAGCTGCCGCCGCCTATGAGAGTGCCGCCAAGATCCTGCCCGCGAATGCAGGCATGTACTATTCCAATGAGGCAGCAACCTTCTTTAATCACGGCGATGCAGAGCTGGCGCTGGCAGCGGCTGACAAGGCCATTGCCGCCGATCCGACGCGCCCCGATCCCTACTTCATCCGCGGCCAGAGCCTGATCCAGAAGGCCACGGTGGACGAGAAGACCGGCAAGGTGATCGCGCCGCCGGGATGCGCTGAAGCCTACCAGAAGTATCTGGATCTTGCTCCGGATGGCCCGCACGCCAAGGACTCAACCGACGTGCTGACCTCGCTCGGCCAGACCATTCACAGCACCTACAAGGCCGGGAAGAAGAGCAAGTAATTCCCTGCCGCATCGCGGGCCCTGCATCCAAACGATGCAGGGCCTTTTTCTTTGGCTTACTCTAACGACAGCATGAACGCACCCGCACAGCAGCTCCTGGAGTTCGAAGAGGCACTAGCCGTGGTACAGCGCCACGCGTCTGCCATGGCTCCGCCGCCCGTGGAATCAGTTCCGCTGGCTGAGGCGCGTGGGCGCGTGCTGGCCGCTGCAATTGCCGCCGATCGCGATCAGCCCCCGTTCCATCGTTCGACGCGGGATGGATTCGCCGTGCGCGCCGCAGAGCTGCAGGCCGGTGCGCTGGCGGTAGCGGGAACGATTCACGCAGGCGAGCAGTGGGTCGGCGGTGCGCTACAGAGCGGAAGCGCAATTGAAATTATGACCGGAGCGCCGGTTCCAGCCGGTGCCGATGCCGTGGTGATGGTGGAGCACACCTGCACCGTGGGCGCACGCATCGCACTGGCTGAGGGACGCGCCATTGCCGCAGGTGAAAACATTGTTCCAGCCGGCAGCGAAGCACGAGCGGGCGAGATGTTGCTCGCGCCGGGGCGGCGACTGGGCGCGGCGGAGATTGCCCTGGCGGCAAGCTGCGGAGCGGCATCCGTCTCAGTCTACCGGCGACCGCGTGTGGCGATTCTGGCCACGGGCGATGAGCTGGTCGAGCCGGCGGCAACGCCGCTTCCCCACCAGATTCGCAACTCCAACAGCTACGCACTGGCAGCTCTGGTGGAAGACGCAGGTGGCGAGGCGGTACGCCTGCCCACCGCTGCCGATACGCGCACCGCGCTGGATGCTGCGGTTCACGGCGCGCTGGATTGCGATCTACTGCTGCTCTCCGGCGGCGTCTCGGCGGGCAAACGCGATCTGGTGGAGCCAGCGCTGGCGGCCCTGGGCGCGGAGTTTCTCTTCACCGGCGTTCTCATGCAGCCGGGCAAGCCCGTGGTCTTCGGCAGGGTTCCGCCCCGCGGCCAGCGGCGCGAGCAATTCTTCTTCGGGCTGCCGGGCAATCCGGTTTCGACGCAGGTCACGTTCCTCGCCTTTGCGCAGTGCATGATCGCTGCGCTCAGTGGCGCGGCCGACGGTGCGCCACGGTTTGTGCAGGCGCAGCTGGCGGAAGAGGTTCAGGTGAAGCCAGGACTGACGCGCTTTTTGCCGGCAATTTTGACGCACGATCTGCGCCGGCCGCAGGTGCAGATCATCGCCTCGCAGGGCTCGGGCGATCTCGCGGCCAACGCACGCGCCAACTGCTATGCCGTATTCCCGGAAGGCAGCAGCACGGTGGGGGCTGGCCGCTCGATTACGGTATTGCTGCGCTGAATTTGTTAGGCTGTAAACCGATGCCGAAGAAAAAAGCACTCTCGCACTTCGATAGCAAAGGCCGCGCGCGCATGGTAGATGTCAGCGCCAAGGCCGCGACTCGCCGCGAGGCGGTGGCCGAGGCGTTTGTCGCGATGTCCAGTGATGTGCTGGCCGCGCTGCCGCACAACAAGAAGGGCGATCCGCTGGAGGTGGCGCGCTTCGCCGGAATCCAGGCGGCGAAGAAGACCGCGGACCTGATTCCGATGTGCCATCAGCTGCCGCTCAGCTTTGTGGATGTGGAAGCCACCGTGATGGCCACAGGCGTGAGCCTGCGCGCCACCGCGTCCACGACCGCAGGCACCGGTGTGGAGATGGAAGCTATGACAGCCGCAAGCGTGGCCGCGCTGACGATCTATGACATGTGCAAGGCGCTGGATAAAGGCATCCGCATTCTGGATGTGCAGTTGAAGAGCAAGTCCGGCGGCAAGAGCGGGGATTACAAACGAAAATGAGAGGACGCCACATCTTCGTCTTCTGCACCCTGGGCATCCTGTGTGCGCTTACAGCGCTGCGCGCAGACCAAAGCACCCAGAAGGCAGACTTCATTCTGGTGGAGAAGTCAAAGAGAACGCTGACACTGTATGCGAATGGCAAGGTGCTAAAGATATACCAAGTAGCGCTCGGCCCTAACCCGGTCGGACCAAAACAGGTGGAGGGCGACGGAAAAACACCGGAGGGACATTACATCATTGATTCCGTGAATCGCGCCAGCAGCTATCACCTCTCACTGCACATCTCTTATCCAAACGCTGATGATGTGGAGAAGGCACGTGTGCTAAGCAAGCCACCCGGCGGTGACATCATAATCCACGGCTTGCCGAATGGCTATGGATGGATTGGCGCAGCACACCGGCTGCACAACTGGACTGCAGGATGCATTGCGGTCACAAATGACGAGATCGAAGAGATTGTAAAACGTGTGCCTATCGGGACGCCGATTGAAATCAAACCCTAAACCGCCACCGCCAGATTCACGGCGAACCATTCTTTTTCATCCATCCACTGCCGGTTCAGCGCGAAGCCGGACTGCTTCAGCAGCCAGGCGATTGATTTCTGCGTGAATTTGTAGCTGTTCTCGGTATGGATGGTATCGCCGGCGGCGAATTCCAGCTCACAGCCCAGTGCGTCAATCCCCACGCGCTGCTCGGTATCGCTGATCAAGTACATCTCCATGCGGCACTCCTGCTCATTCCACACGGCGCAGTGCGAGAAGTGCTGCAGATCGAAGTCCGCACCCAGCTCCCGGTTCAAGCGGCGCAGCACATTGCGATTGAACTCCGCAGTGACGCCCGCTGCATCGTCATATGCGGCCACCAGTATCTTCTCATCCTTCTTCATATCGGTGCCGAGCAGAAGCGTATCCCCCGGACGAAGCTGGTCGCGCACGCGGCGCAGCACGCGCACAGCGTCTTCGGGCGTGAAGTTGCCGATGCTGGAGCCGATGTAGAGCACCAGCCGCTTGCCCTGGGCTTCATCAAAGAGGATGGGCTGCGTGGTGTAATCGGCTACCTGTGCGTCTACGATGACGCCGGGCAGCTCCGTCTCCAGCTTCTTTGCCGATTCCAGCGCGCTGGCGGAGACATCAATCGGGCAATAGATTACGCTACCCTGCGCGCGCACGGCAGCAGCCAGCAGGATGCCGGTCTTGGTGGCGGTGCCGGCGCCCAGCTCGGCGATGCTCAGAGTATCGCTGCCGGCGGCTGTGGCGATGATGGCGTCGGCGTTGGCGGCGAAGATGGCACGCTCCGTGCGCGTTGGGTAATACTCCGGCAGCAGCGTAATGCGTTCAAAGAGCGCGGAGCCTGCGGCATCGTAAAAAAGCCATGCCGGGAGCGAGCGCGGCTCCGCGGTCAGTCCGCGCAGCGCCGCCTGGCCAACAGGGGTGAGCGGGGCAGAAGGTGCAATCGGCGTAAACGGGACGCGTGCTGCATAGGTCGCGGCGTGTGTGCTCATAGGGGAAACTCAGAGTCCATGGGGAAGGGTTGCGACGCCATCATGCGCCAATCGGATACCGGAGAACTGCCAGCGGGTGGCAGGCTGAAAGAAATTGCGATAGCTGGCGCGGATGTGGCTGGCGGGGGTAACGCAGGAACCGCCCCGCAGCACCATCTGGCTGCTCATGAACTTGCCGTTGTACTCGCCCAGCGCGCCGGGCAGTGTTTGATAGCCGGGATAGCCGACGTAGGGGCTCTGCGTCCACTCCCACACATCGCCAAAGAGCTGTTGCAGCGGCTCAGCGCTTTCGCCGACCGCGGGATGCAGACGCGCGGACTCCAGAAGATTTCCCGCAGGCGCAATCGCGGACGCGGCAACCTCCCACTCGGCTTCAGTGGGCAGCCTGTGGCCGGCCCAGCGCGCGTAGGCATCGGCTTCAAACAGGCTGACGTGGCACACCGGCGATTCACTCAGGCGGCCCAGCGAAACCCAGCCATTCAGCGTGAAGATGCGCCATGCGCCCTCATGCAACTGCCAGTAGAGCGGCGCGGCCCAGCGCTGCGCTTCGCAGGCGTCCCATCCCTCTGAGAGCCAGAGCTCCGGGCGGCGGTAGCCACCTTCTTCCATGAAATGGAGATACTCGGCGCAGGTGACCGGACGCGATGCCAGACGGAAGGGCTGCAGAAACTCCTGGTGGCACGGCAGCTCATTATCAAAACAGAAGCCGCTTCCCTGGTGGCCGATGGTATGCAGACCGCCGGGAAAATCCACCCACCCCTGCGGCAGCGCAGCTGGAGTCATCTGCGGCACGGCGGCGCTCTGCTGATACGCAGGGTGCAGCGGATTGGTGTAGAAGGCATGCTTGATGTCAGTTGCTATCAGTTCCTGATGCTGCTGCTCATGCTGCAGGCCGAGCACGATGAGTTTCGCCGCCTGATCTTCCGGAGGATGCTGCAGCAGGCTGGCAATCTGCTGATCGACATGCTTGCGGTAGGCCATCACCTCAGCCTGTGAGGGACGCGAGAATGAGGCACGCAGCTTCTTCTCCGGCAGTTCGCCGCCCAGGGTGCGGTAGTAGCTGTTGAAGAGCCAGTGAAAGTCGGGATGAAAGTGGCGATAGGCAGGAACGAATTCACACAGCACGAAGGTCTCAAAGAACCAGCTGGTGTGCGCCAGATGCCACTTGACGGGGCTGGCTTCCGCACAGGATTGCACCATCTGATCTTCCGGAGTGAGAGGCGCGGCCAGCGCTTCAGTCTGCGCGCGCACTGTACGGTAGCGCTGCAATAAAGCTGCCGATGAGACACTCTCAACGATCCCTGAATCTGCGAGGCTCTGCGGCCGCATAGCGTTCTTCTCCGTTCTCTCTATTGGATGCAGCAATCTGTCATTGCGAACCCTATTACGATGCACCGGACGTCGCCTCCGTTGCTCGCTGCCCGTGCCGCGCTGCTGCCCCCTCCAACGGGGACGGCTCAGTAGCGTAGCAGGGCGGCTCAAATGATTGCAATCCAAAATTCCAGGCCGGAAGCGGAACCGCTCACTACAGACGAGTGTAAGGCGAAAAGGTTACATTCCCGAGAAATAACGCGGGCAATTTCTGGCGGAATAAGGCTCGTTACAGGTCGGCCCCGGCAGCATCGGTGGCGGTGGTATCCCGGTAGGGACAGTGGCGGCAGCCTTCGCCGCAGCAGCTGCCGCGCTTCAGGTGATAGGCGGCGGTCAGCACCATTAATCCGTTCTCAAAATAAAAATCTTCAGGATCGAGTGTGGGCAGCGGGCCGGTCATTGGAAGAGCTCGCGGCGCACAGGCGCATCCAGCAGAATCTCTGCCGGCATCTCGATGACCTGCGCCGGTTCTCCTTCAGCCTGCACCACGGCGCCGTTGCAGTACTGCACGGTTCTGCCCGGAATGGCGGAGACGCGCTCCCCGGGCAGCACGATACCGGCCAGGTTCATGGGGTCGGCGGCGGCCACGGTGTAGATCGCGTCGCCGGAGCGGTCGCGGGCAGCGCGCAGTGAATCCACCGCCTCAGGCAATGCATATTGCTCGCCGCTGAAGCCGGAGACAAAGCGTCCGCCGCGAATCTCGCCGCGCGCTTCCATCCTGCGCAACATGCCCAGCAGCTCGCGCCACCTGGGCGCATTGGCTTCGCGCGTGAGCGCATCGCGGAAGAGCACGCCGTAACGCGCCAGCAGCAGCCGTGCGTAGGATTCAATCGCAGCGTCGTGCGCTCGCGCCTTCTCCGCCACGGTCTGCGGCGGAGCCAGCGTGGTATGCAGCAGACTCCAGCGACCGGCGGCAGAGCGCAGGGTGCGGCTCTTCCGGCGGCCCGCCTGCGGTGCGGCGGCGGTCTTGCGGCCACCGTTGCGCCGGGGATCCATCATGATGCGGAGCTGATCAAAGCCATCCGCTGCGGCCAGCCCGGCGGTGGCCAACTCCCACAGCGCATTCCGAATCTGCGGCTTTTCCATTTGCAGATCGCGCTGCATATCTTCGGCAAAGCAGGCGCCGTGCCGCTCAAGGTGCGCGCGCACACGCAGCGCCTCCGCACTGAGCGCAGCGGCCAGCTTCTCTTCGTCCACGGCTTGCTGCGCCATGGCGTGCGGCAGCCACTCCGCGCTCTCGCGCAGGTAGAAGGTGATGGGCGCCATGCTGGTGGGAATCACGCGGCGCGGCGCATTGCCATCGCCCACAGACCAGGCGGGATGCGGCGAGATGCGGCCCCAGCCGACGACACCACTCAGGCAGAGTTGATCGAGCCAGCGCGGATCGTATCCGGCAACACGCGCGGGCAGCAGGCTGCGCTCCCACTCGATAGCGGGCGCTTCAAATCCTTCGAGCTGCGCCAGCGCTTCCAGCACGCCAGCTTCTCCGCTCCATTGCGGAGCAGGCGTGATGTGCTGCCAGCTGAGCACCCAATTCATGTAAACGGCGGGCGTGACCGGCTCAATCTGCTTGCGCAGGTTGCCCAGCGTGAGGCGGTGAATACGCTGCAGCAGACGGCGCTCGCACCACTCGATGGCTTCTTCGGCCGCGGGTGCGCCCAATTCAAACTGACCGCGCAGGATGGTGCCCTGCATCTCCATAGCGAGCATGGCCTGCAGTACATCGGCAGGTTGCAGCAAGAGATCGCTGGCGAATTTTTCTGCCGTGACCGGCCCCAGGATCTGCATCCATCCCTGCACGCACTTCTGCATGGCCTGCGATCTCTCTATCGTGGAATCTGCCTGCTCGCGCGAAGGCCACAAAGCCGCGGCGCAGGGCACGCGCTCCGTGGCGACCCAGCACAGGGCGGCGCCGCAACTGTGCAGGCGAGCGCGACCACTCTGTTGCAGGCGATCCAGAAAGACTCTCCAGTGCCGCTGGCGCGCGCAATACTCTGTGGGCAGCGCAATGAGCGTGTGCAGCAGGTCGTGCATCTCGTGCTCATCGCGAATGTCGGGTTCGCACTCCGTGCGCACCTGCGCGATGGCCTGCGGGGAGAGACGGCCCGCTTCGCCCAGCACGGAATCGGGCACGCTGCGGCGCATGGAGACGGCGCGCGCGCGGCGCTCCTCCAGCCCGGCATCATCCAGAAACGCATTCACATTGGCGTTGATGAGTTCATGCGCAAAGAGCGACGGCACCGGCGTATCCACCGCAAGACATTGAATGCTGCCGTTGTGAATGCCGCGCAACACGTCCTGCAATCCAGCCAGGTCCATCGCCTCGCCCAGCACATCCTTCATCACCTCGCGCACCAGCGGATGATCGGGGATAACAATGTCGCCTTCGATATTTTCAAAGCACGCAGCGGCCTGAGGAAAGACCGACGCCAGCAGATCGTCTGACCGGATGCGCTGCACCTGCGGCGCAATCTTTTTGCCACGGGAGAAACGCAGCAGTTGCAGACTGCGATTCGCGGCCCAGCGCCAGCGGGTTTTGAAGACAGGCGCGGCCAGCGCAGCCTGCTCCAACAACTCCTGCACCGTCTGCTCGGTCAGGAACTGGAAGACATCGGCGAGGGGGAAGCTATGCTGCTCGGCCAGGCTGATGTTGATGCCGTTGTCGGTCGCTGCGGCCTGCAGCTCAAAGTTGAAGCCGCGGCAGAAGCGCTTACGCAACGCAAGCCCCCAGGCTTTATTAATGCGTCCGCCGAAGGGCGTATGCAGGATGAGCTGCATGCCGCCGCCTTCGTCGAAGAAGCGCTCCGCGATGATGGTCTTCGTCGTCGGCACAGCGCCCAGCACGGCGCGCCCGCCTGCAACGTAGCCGATCAACTGGCGCGCGGCGGAGTCGCATATTCCGCACTCTTCCATCAGCCACGCAGTAGTCTCCGCCACTTCCGGATGCGTAGGCGAGATGTATCCCGGCATCACATTCGGCGTCGCCAGCGAGATGCGTTCGCGCAACCGGCCAACGCCCTGCGAAAGAATCTCTGTGCGGGCGGGCGCTTCGCCATCCCAGAACGGCACGGTCGGCGGCTGCCCCTGCGCATCTTCCACCAGCACCTGGCCGGAGGATTCTACGCGCTGGATGCGCCAACTGCTGTTGCCGAGGAGGATGACGTCGCCGGGGCTGGATTCGACGGCGAAGTGCTCGCCCAGGGTGGCGATCTGCACGCCTTCGGGCATGAGGATGACGTTGAAGAGAGCGGTCTCGCCGATGCTGCCGCCGTTGCAGACGGCGATCATGCGCGCACCGCGCCGCGGATGCAGATACTTCTGCACGCCATCCCGCAACAGGTACGCGCCGTAGTTGCCCCGGCTGGATTCAATGCCTTCATGCAGCAGCGTGATCAGCTCATCAAACTCATGACGCGTGAGGTCGCGATAGGGATAGGCGCGGCGCAGCACGTTGAAGAGCGCGTCTTCCTGCCAGGGCTCGGCGCTGCAGGCGGCAACGATCTGCTGCATCAGCACGTCGAGCGGCTGCGGAGGAATCTCCAGCCGGTCCAGTTCGCCCGCGCGCATGGCCTGCACCAGCGCGGCCTGCTCCATCAGATCGTCGCGCGTGGTGGCGAAGAGCCTGCCCTTGGGCACCGCTCCGCGCCAGTGGCCGGCGCGGCCAATGCGCTGCATGGCGGTGGAAACAGCACGGGTGGAACTAATCTGACAGACGAGATCGACTGCGCCGATATCAATGCCGAGCTCAAGTGATGCGGTGGCGATAAGGATTTTAATCTCGCCCGCCTTCAGCCGCTGCTCCGCGTCCAGCCGCAGACCGCGCGACAGGCTGCCGTGGTGCGCGGCCACGTGCTCCGCGCCCAGCCGCTCACCCAGCGCGAACGAAACCATCTCCACCAGCTTGCGCGTATTCACGAAGACCAGCGTGGAGCGGTGCGATAGCGCCAGGGCCGCGAGCTTGTCGTAAATCTCCGCCCACATGGCAGTGGTCAGCACAGAGCCGAGTTCATCGCTGGGCACCTCAATCGCAAGGTCCATGGCACGGCGCGTGCCGACCTGCACAATCTTTGCGGCCTCACGACCGGGCGCGGTCCCAGTAAGAAAATCGCCGACCAGCTCAATGGGATTCTGCGTGGCGGAAAGGCCGATGCGCAGTGGCGGCTTCGAACGGCCCAGCAGCATGGCCCCGGGCGAGAGATGATTTTCGCCGCAGACCAGTGCATCCAGCCGCTCCAGCGAGAGTGCAAGATGCGCGCCGCGCTTATCGTCGGCCACGGCATGAATCTCATCCACGATGACGGTGCTGACGCGGCGCAGATTCTCGCGTGACTTGCCCGAGGTGAGCAGAATGTAGAGCGACTCCGGAGTGGTGACCAGGATATGCGGCGGATTCTTCAGCATCGCGGCGCGTTCGCGCGGCAGCGTGTCGCCGGTGCGTACCGCCGTGCGAATGTCGGAGGAGAGATAGCCGCGCTCCAGCGCGAGCTGCAGAATCTCACGCAGCGGTTCATCCAGATTCTTCTGCACGTCGTTGGAGAGAGCCTTGAGCGGCGAGATATAGACCACGTGGGTCTCGGGCGTCAGTGTGCCGGCGATGGCGCGGCGCAGCAGATCGTCAATGCAGACGAGGAACGCAGCCAAAGTTTTGCCGGAGCCGGTCGGAGCAGAGATGAGCGTGGTGTGTCCGGCGACGATGTGCGGCCAGCCGGCGAGTTGCGGCTCAGTGGGCGTGCCAAAACGCTGCACGAACCATTCGGCCACCACGGGATGTGCCCAGGAGAGCGCAGCGGGGATCTCGAGTGTGGCCGGGGATGCCATACACAATTATATCGCGAAAGTTCGCCCTTTATTCGCCCCCGGGGGGGGTTGACCGGATCAACGTTCCGCGGCGCGCGCCAGATCGGCAAGATAGCGCTTCTGCTGGTAGTCGTCACCGAAGATGTAGTGCGCGGCAAAGCGGTACCCGGCGGAATAGGTATGGCCGTGTTCGATGATGGTGACGGTGGTCCGTCCATCATCCATCGGCATGAGCTGGAAGGTCCAGGAGCCATCAAACGCGGCCCCCTCCGGCTCCATGCGCACCACCCGCGAGGTCATGGGCTGATTGTCGTCCAGGGTGAAGGTCATCTGCATGCCCTTGTAGTGCTCGCGCCAGCGGCGGCGGCCAGTATCAGTGGGCAGCTCATCCACCGATTTCAAACCGCTGCGCCAGGTAGGATAAGCGTCCACATTCACCATCAGCGCCCACACCCTGGCCTGCGGTGCGGAGATCGTGCGCGAAGCCACGGTAGTGTGCTCCGCCGGCAGATGCTCACCCAGTCCAAAAGCTACGATCCCCAAGGCAACCAGCAGCAGCACAATCGTCAGGAGCCATTGTTTCCAGCGCACAAGCACCTCCACGGGCCGATTTCGGCTTTCCGCCACTATACGCCGGGCTCGCAGGCTGTGCGACAGCTCACTTCTGGAAGTTTGCCGGCTTCGATATCATGGATGCATGTCATCCAATGCAATCGAGCGCGCGAAGCGCATCAAGGTAATTCTGTTTGACGTCGACGGCGTCTTGACCAACGGCCAGATCTGGCTCTTCCCTGTGGCTGCGGCTGAGGGCAGCAAGCCCGCCACGGTAGAGGCAAAGGGTTTCTGCGCGCACGATGGCACGTCCATCTCCATGGCGCGGCTGGGCGGCATGAAGACCGGCGTCATCACCAAGCGCATCTCAGAGACGGTGGCGATCCGCGCACGCGATCTGCGGCTGGAGTTTGTGTACCAGGGGCAGGCGCACAAGATGAACGCCGTGAAAGAGATCATGGCCAATGAAAATATCACGCTCGATGAGATTGCTTATGTTGGCGATGACATCATCGACCTGCCGGTCATGCGCGTCTGCGGCCTGGCCATCGCCGTGCAAAATGCCCGCGACCTGGTGAAGCAGACCGCTCACTACACCACGCCCCACGCCGGCGGCGACGGTGCCGGACGCGACGCCGTGGAGTTCATCCTGGCCGCGAAGGGCCTGCTGGAGAAGGTCACGGAAGAGTACATCGACGAGAGCAGCGAAGCCGCTGCAGCGGCGGATATCGGCCAGGGCGGGATGTAGGTGATTGCAGCAGCGCGCTGCCCGTTCAGGATACGACTGCGTGGCCAAAGCACGAAGTCCCCTGGACCTTGAGCGGCATCCCATCATGTCAGTTGCCCATCGCGCATATGCACACTGCGGTGCGCGTAGGAGGCGGCCTCTTCGTCGTGCGTAATCATCAGGATGGTCTGGCCCAGACGCTCATTCAGGTGTTTCAGCAGGCGCAGGACGGCGGCTGAGTTCTGGCTGTCGAGGTTGCCAGTGGGTTCATCCGCCAGCAGGATGGCCGGTGCGTTCACAATGGCACGGGCAATGGCAATGCGCTGCTGCTGGCCGCCGGAGAGTGCGCGCGGTTTATGGTGCAGGCGGTCTTCTATACCGAGCAGGCGTAGAACATCCAGGAACGGCGGATCGAATTCCGTGCCCCGGCCCGCGATGTACTTCACAATTCTGATATTGTCTGCCGCAGAGAGCGTGGGCAGCAGGTTGTACTTCTGGAAGACGAAGCCGACCGTGCTCTTTCTGAGTTGGGTGCGCTCTGCATCGGTCATGTGCGAGAGATTTTTTTCGCGAATGAAAACGCTGCCGCTGGTGGGTACGGTCAGGCCGCCGAGCACGTTGAAGAGTGTGGATTTGCCGGAGCCTGACGCGCCTACAACCGCGAGAAACTCGCCGCGTGCGACCTCCAGATTGACGCCGCGCAGTGCCTGCACAACCATATCGCCTGCACGATAGGTTTTGGTGAGCTGGTGAACCTTGATGATGGGCGCTTCATTCATATGCGAGAGCCTCCGTGGCTTCTTGCCGAACTGCTTTGACTCCTGGAATGACGGCGCCGATCAGCGCGCCGAGGATGGCGAGCGCACCGGTCACGGGCCACCAGGCATAGACCGTCTCCTGCGTCAGACCGCCGGGGACGAAGTGCTGGAGTATCCATTGCGCAACGCAGGTAAGCAGAATGCCGAGCACAATGCCAAGCACGGCCAGCAGAAGCGTCTCGCGCAGCAGCATACTCAGGATCAGGCCAGGCGAGCCTCCGACCGCCTTCAGAATTCCGATCTCGCGTGTCCGCTCCAGCACTGCCGTATACATCGCCATGAAGACAACGATGAAGCCGACGATCATGGCAATGCCGATCACGACATAGGTGAAGTTGCGCAGCAGACCGACGCTGCTGACGGAGAGCAGAGAGGTGTAGTACTCCAGGGTGTAGATCTGATAGCCGGGATACTTGGCGCGCAATGCATCCACCACCGCCTGCGCCTGTGCCGGATCGTCCAGCTTGAGATAGATCTGGCTGAGGCGGTTGGGATTTCCAGTGAGATTTTGCAATGCGTTCAGCCGCACGGCAATGCGCGCCAGCTTGCCGCCTTCATAGATGCCGGAGATGCGCCACGAATGAGCAAGCAGCATAATTGTGCTGCCCACATGCAGATTCTTCTCGCGGGCATAGGGCGCGTCCACGATGAGGTCAGTATCCTGCGCGGGCAAGCCGCCCGCGAGAAAATGAAAACCACCGCTCATGCGCGCGAACTGCGCAAAGTCAAGCCCCGTCATCACATCAAACAGCTCCAGCGGTTGCACCATCGTGCCGGTCGCCATCACCACGTGCGGCTCATGGCTTAGGATGATGGGCAGGCGATCGCTCATGGGCGAAGAGCTGAGCGTGCCCAGCGCCGAGCTGCCCGGCGGCCGCACCAGAACATCTGCGCCAGTGCCGCGCGCGCGGCGAGCCGACTCATGCAGCGTTCCATTGCTGACGCCGACCAGCGTAAGGATCATGGCAACTTCCACCGCAATCGCCACGATGCTGAGCAGAGTACGGATGGGGCGGTGCGCAAGATTGGCCAGGGTAAGTTTGTTGATCATGGCAGCGGCTCCTGGCGGTAGAGCTCTACAGTGTGGCGCAGCGTGATGGCAACCGCCATGGCAAACATGGTGACAGCCGCCGCGGCTCCGCCAATATCCAGAAACAGCAGGCGGCGACCAAAGAGTGTAACGGACGGACTACGCAGCAGCACCAGTGTGCCCACGATGAGCAGAATGCGAATCTCCGTGGGGCCGAAGAGTCCCTGCGAGAGTTGGAAGCGTGAGAGCGTGTATGTGGCCAGATAGCTTTCGCTGGAGAGAATAAGAAAGGCAATCAGCATGGCGATGGCCGTCTGCCAGTGCAGATAGCCTGACGCGCCCAGGCCACACATCAGCGCCAACGCGCCGAAGACATCGACCATGTGATCCACATAGAAGCCGTAGCGCGGCCGCTGCTGCCGGCGAACCCGCGCCAGCGTGCCGTCCATGCTGTCACCCAGCCAGTTGAGCGTAGTGCATACAATCGCCAGCAATAAGGCATAGGGATGAAAGCGTGACCACGCGTAGCAGGCACCCGCGCCCAGCTGCGCCGCCAGCCCAAGCAGGGTGAGCCGGTCCGAGGTGACCCACTGCGGCGCACGCTGTGCCATCCATTGCAAGACGCGCTTCTCCGCGGAAGCGGTGAGCGACTGATTCACGCGCTGGGCAGATACGAACCCGGACTGAGCGTGTGCTTTTTCAAAGTGCGCTGGGCTGCAGAGTTGCGTCAGTGTAGATTTTGTATTCATCGTCTTCCTTTCAGTGCGTTGCAGGTGGCTTGCAGCGTGAACTCCATGGACTCGCGGGGAACGCTCTCAACAAATGGCCGCACCGCCCAACCCAACCCCGTGGGAATGGCACGTGAGAGCGAGACGGATTCAATCTGCATGTAGAGGCCGCCATCGCGCTCTTCATAGCTCCAGTAGGAATTCTGCCGCCAGAGGAAGCCGTGCTCCTCTGCGGCGCTGAGCGGATGCTCTTTGGCGGTACCGGGCGAATCGATCTCAGCGATGCTGCTGCTGCGCGAGATGCTGTATCCGTGCCGGCGGTCCAGCTGGCGGAAGAGCACGTCATAGCGGGCGTCCATCACCACCGTGATCACATGCTTCTGGCGCACACGCATGAAAACCTGCAGATGATCACCGTGCTGCGCAAGCACCACTGTCCGCTCAACCTGCGGCGAGAAGCGCTGCGGATAGGCGCTGAAGTCTTTCATCAGCAACTCAAAATCCTTCACCGTGGCTCCCGGCACAAATGCCGTGCCGCGCCAGTGGTGCAGCATGGCTCCCGGCAGACTGATGCCGGCGGCGGGAGTCAGCTGCTCCACAATCGGCTGCCCGCCGTGCAGCTGGGCGCTCAACTGCGGCGGGATCGCCAGAAAGCCTGCCGGCGTCTGATGCTGGCGGACGAGACGCTCCTCGACCGTAATGATGTAGACATTGAAGGCAGCCAGGGCACCTGGCGAAGGCGCCTCCGCCAGACTGATGGCGGACGCGACAAACAAGCTGCAGGAGAGGCCGATAGCTTTCGGGCTGGGCAGATACCGGTTCATGCCCTGCACCATGCCGGAAGCACAGGCCGCAGCGCAATGCATGGAACCTCATCCGTTCGAGATTATTCCTCACCGGATAAGTGGTTGCAGGAGACAGAGTTACAAAAAGTTCTCACCGGCCAAATCCGAGAGAATTCGAAAGGCCATCGTCTATACTGGCACCTGAATATGACAGAACCACGGCTGGACAGACGTTTTCGCTTTGGAATCTTTGAGGCCGACGCTGCTACGGGCGAACTCCGCCGGCAGGGTGTCCGCGTCAAGCTGAACGCACAGCCATTCCAGGTTCTGCTGATGCTGCTGGAGCAGCCGGGCGAGTTGCTGACGCGCGAGGATATCTCCCGGCAGCTCTGGCCGGACGGCACCTTCGTTGACTATGAGCATGGCGTGAACTCCGCGGTGAACCGCATCCGCGAGGCCGTGGGCGACGCCGCCAGCAATCCACGCTTCATTGAGACGCTGGCTCGCCGCGGCTATCGCTTCATCGCGCCGGTGGAGCGAATCGATACCGGCGGTGCAGCGGAAACACCCGCTGCCGCACCGATAGAGAGCAGGCTGCGCCTCCAGATTCTGGCCACGGAGCATGAGCTGCCGAAGTCTTCCTACGCCGTGGTGCAGACGCTCTTCGTCCTGCTGCAGCTGATGTATATCGGCTTCTATGTGGGTGCGCTGGCCAATCTGCCGGAGATTGAAGATCTCTTCTCGCCCCTGCCCCACCCCGGCGCAACCCTGTATGGGCTTATCGTGACCGCCGCCATCCTGATTCCGGTCCGTACATTTCTTCTCTGTGCGGTACTCTTCCACGCACCGCGTATCCGCGAGAAGTTCCTGATGCTGTGGGGCTTCCTGCTGCCGTTCGATCTGCTCTGGGCGCTGGCCCCATTTCTGCTGCTGCACCATATGAACTTTGGCGTGGCCGTGGCCTGCATGACGCCGCTGATCTACTCCCCCTTTGCGCAGCGCTCGCTGATACTGATGGGCGCGGGCCGGGCAAAACAGTAGGACATCACGCGTGGCTGCTGGCCAGAAGAGCACAAATCTTCCCACCGGACACTCCTGCTGAATTCAGCGCCCTCAGTACTATGTGATGGCAGTTCTATTCATGCCATGAGGTGGCTATTTCCTCCAGTGATCGCCCCTTGGTTTCCGGCATACAACAAACAGCAAAGCAGGCGGTTGCAAGCGAAAGAAGTGCATAAATCAGGAAGGTGCAGGCTGTTCCCAGGCGCTGTATTAATGTGAGGAATGTCAAAGTAACCAGACAACAGCCTGACCATAGTGCAACAGTGGCAACCGAAACAGCGCGTGCTCTTACTTCCGCAGGGAAAATCTCGGCAATATAGACCCAAACCACCGGCCCCATTCCCGATGCAAAGCACATGACATACAAAAGTAGCGTCGTAAGAATGAGAACTGTGGGTGGATGAGATAGATGGAAGCTTCCTGCCAGCATCAGCAAGCAAACTCCCATTCCTATAGAACTCGTCACGAGCAATGGTTTGCGGCCGAATTTATCCATGACCATCATAGAAAGTATGGTGCCGAGCAGGTTCACGAAGCCGATAAGCACATTTGCCCCGATTGCGAAAACGGGATTGCTGCCGACATGTTCTGAGAAAAGAATGGCCCCATAGTAAAGCACAGTATTGATACCGGTCACCTGTTGCAGCACAGCCAGCGTAATGGCAATCAATAATGGCTTGCGCAACGCACGCGAGGCCAGCGAAATATGAACCCTCCTCTCGCTGTTTAACTCAGCCAGGATGGTATTCATTTCAACTTCTCCCCTATGCATGCCAAGAGTTCGCGCAAGGATGGCCAGGGCTTTGGATTCCTGTCCGTGAGAAGCCAGCCAACGTGGACTTTCAGGAATAAAGAACAGACCCAAAAGCAATGCAAGCGCAGGAACGACCCCAACTCCAAACATCCACCGCCATGCACCTTCACCGAGCACCGAAAGACGCCAACTCACGAAAAATGAAATGAGAATTCCGAGAACTATTGCTAACTGATTAAGTGTTACGAGGAATCCGCGATATTGGCGCGGAGCTGTCTCGGCGATGTACAGCGGCGCCAGAGAAGAAGCTACACCAATAGCGATGCCACCGATGAGACGTGCTATCTCAAATTGAAGAAGATTGGCCGGCAGAGCTGCCCCTATTGATGACACGCCGAAAAAAAGCGAAGCAATGAAGAGCATTCGCCTTCTTCCAAAGCGGTCCCCAAGTGTTCCTGCACACGCTGCCCCAATGACAGCGCCAACCAGAAGCGCACTAGCAGCTGCTTCCGTTTGCAGATTGGTCAATCGAAACTGATGGCGTAGCAATACGAGACCACCGTTGACGATGGCGGTGTCAAATCCAAAAAGAAGGCCGGAAAGCGAAGCAATCGCTGCAAGAAGGAGCGAGTAGGACGTAAAGGCATGGGGCCCTGTCGTTATCGCTGTAGGTTGGGTATGCAAACGAAAACTCCAATTCAGATCGACCAAAACCTTATGTGCAAGTCAATCACTTTCTACAGTTTTTACTCATAGAGTGTCAATGATTAACCAATAATCACTCATAACTTTAGAATGATTATTGAAAAATAGCTCATAAGTGGATAATCTTTAAGAAACGAAACGATCTGCACTTCCATGAGGCAAAATGAATTCGATCATCCATATTGACTGGAATACAGGCCGGCTTTTCGGCCCTCAGGTTCAGCACTCCGAGAAAAAGCTGAAAGAGCTTGCGCACATTTTTCATGATCAAACCGCTTTTAGCGCGTTGCCAGGAGACGATGTCATCTACCGGGTTGACTCCTTCAAACCGGTAACCGCGGGAACGGAAGGTGGACTCTTCTGGGGCACCACATTTCTGGAGCCTGGTAAAGTTGGCGATGAATACTTTATGACCGCCGGGCATTTCCATCATGTACGCAATCGCGCCGAGTATTATGCTGTCATCGAAGGCGAAGGGGCACTGCTCCTGATGGATGAATCGGGAAAGACTCATGCCGAAGCGATGCAAAAGGGATCGATCAACTATATTCCTGGGTATATGGCGCATAGGGCGGTAAATACAGGAAATGTGCCTCTGGTATTTGTGGCATCGTGGCCCAGCGATGCGGGCTATGACTATGAAACGATTGCTCATGATGGCTTCAGTGCTCTGATGGTGGAGCGCGATGGCAAGCCTGCGTTGATTGAACGGAGCCGCGCTTGATAGGCCTGGCAGTTGATCTTGGCGGTTCTCATGCAACATGTGCCATCGTCAAGAATGACAAGTTATTCGCACAAAGCACGCTGGCCGTCCAGGAGCATGCTGATCTTTGCGACTTCGCATCTGTGATGAAGGCTGTCGCGGATCAGCTTATACAACTGTGCCATCAAGCCAATATTAAGCCGACAGATGCAGCAGGCCTGGTCTTCGGCTTTCCCGGCATTGTCGATTCGCGCATGACCAGAGTCGTCGCAACCAATAAGAAATTCGATCAGGCACTCCGCTTCGATTTCACCGGTTGGGGCAAGGAACATTTCCATCTACCGGTCGTTGTCGAAAACGATGCTCGTCTGGCACTTCTGGGAGAACATGCTTCCGGCGCTGCGCAAAATGCAGAGGATGCCGTCCTGATCACGCTTGGCACCGGAATTGGGGCAGCCGCCATGATCGGCGGAAAGCTGCTGCGGGGAACACAGGACCGGGCTGGCTGTCTTGGCGGTCATTTACCTGTGGTGGCAGGCGGACGTCTCTGCACCTGCGGCAACCGGGGATGCGCCGAGGCTGAAGCATCTACATGGGCGCTGCCGGCAATTTGCAGCGAAATGCCGGGCTTTACGCAAAGTTCGCTTCGATTGAAGAGTCGCCTCGACTTTGCAGATGTTTTTCGTTGCGCCGATGAAGGTGATGCCGTTGCCCAGAACGTCCTGTCGCACTGCTATCTGATATGGGGAACCCTTGCAATTGCGCTCATCCATGCATACTCACCGCAAGTCCTCATCTTTGGCGGCGCGGTCATGGCGCGCGAAAAAGTGATTCTCAGTGGGGTACGACCCTATGTTGAACGTCATGCATGGGCACTAGGCGGTGTGCGAGTGGAGGCTTCCGCACTGGGAGCCAATGCAGCCATTTACGGCACGATTCCACGCCTGCAGGAGGCTTCATGCTGAAGAGCGCGACATCATTTGACCGTTTCCCGTTTGTGCCAATCACCCGTGATAGCGCCGACTGTGCTGTGGGATGGCTGGAAATTGCGCAGAAGCTAAGTAGTAGTACATTGCTCTCGAATGAATGTGTCATTGCCGTTGAATGCTACCCGGGCGTGGATATAGAAGAGATCGCCGCAGGGATGCGATCTATCTTTATCGGGGCCACTGTACTGCATACGAAAACCGCCTTTCTCAGCGCTGCAGAGCTTGAGAAAAAGTTTGCTGCATCTCTGGGAAACGATCCTGTATTCGGCATCATGAGCCACGCGGTTATTCAGGATTTCTTTGATGCCGATAAGCTGGTCCATTTGCAGGATGAAATCAAACAACCAGGAAAAACGATCCTTGTAATTGGCACAGGCGCCAGCGTGGTTGCGCCAGACGCTCATACGGTTATCTATGCGGACCTTGCGCGTTGGGAGATACAACGACGGCAAAGGCAGCACCTGATCGGCAATCTCGGGCTGGATAATGCAGCAGCAACAGCAGCGCAGCTTTACAAACGAGCTTTTTTTCTCGATTGGCGTGTTGCGGATCGATTGAAATGCCAGCTATTTGAACGTATTGATTTTCTGCTGGACACCAATCAGGCTCAGCAACCAAAACTGATTACAGGCGAACTCTTTCGTATTGGGCTGAAGCAGACAGCGGCAAGCCCCTTCAGCGTCGTTCCCTTCTTCGATCCCGGCCCCTGGGGAGGACACTGGATGAAAGAGGCATTCGATCTGCCGGAGAATTCTTCAAATTACGCCTGGTGTTTTAATTGCGTACCGGAAGAAAACAGTTTACTGCTGGGGTTTGGCGAGCACCGCGTAGAAGTCCCCTCACTCAACGTCGTCCTCTTCCAGCCACAGGAACTGCTCGGTCCCTTTGTCTATTCCAATTTTGGAGCCGAATTTCCTATTCGGTTCGATTACCTGGACACCATGGATGGTGGCAATCTTTCACTCCAGGTTCATCCCTTGCGCCAGTACATTCGCGAAACATTCGGCATGGACTACACGCAGGATGAAAGCTATTACATGCTGCAAGCAGCGAACGACGGAACGGTTTATCTAGGGCTCAAGGACGGCGTGGACCGTACTGCATTCGAGCGCGATTTGCGCAACGCACAGACAGATCCGAGTTCGCCCTTTCCGGCGGAAAAATATATCAACATTTGGCCGGCACAGAAGCACGACCATTTTCTGATTCCCGCTGGAACGGTTCATTGCTCAGGGCGTAATGGCGTTGTTCTGGAGATCAGTGCTACCCCTTATATCTTTACATTCAAACTGTGGGACTGGGGACGCCTCGGTATGGATGGGAAACCACGTCCAATCCATCTCGAGCACGGTTTGGCTAATATCCAATGGAACCGCACTACGGAATGGGTGCGTGATCACCTTATAAATCGGGTGGAAACACTTGCACATGGTGACGGTTGGACAGAGGAACGTACCGGCCTGCACGAACTCGAATTTATTGAGACTCGGCGGCACTGGTTTACAAAACTCACACCGCACCACACCGGTAATACCGTGAATGTGTTGAACCTGGTGGAAGGCACAGAGGCTATTGTGGAAAGTCCTTCGGCTGCGTTTGAGCCGTTCGTTGTTCATTATGGGGAAACGTTTATCGTTCCTGCAGCAGTGGGAGCCTATACCATTCGCCCTTCCCAACAGGATGGGGCTCGTCATGCGACGTTAAAAGCTTACGTCAGGGAGAATGGCAATGGATTTTAATCCGGGTTTCGACATTACGCTACACCCAACCGAGCTGAGTTTTGAATATGGTCCTGGAGTATGTGGACCCGTAGTAGAGTTCCGAACATTGGATGCAATTCGCCCGAGCCTGATGGAACCCAACTGCAGTGGCCCTGATCCCGTGTATGGCATCGCAATGGATGTTGCACGTGCCGCCGATATGCCTGAATTGCAGAAGCGCATGTTGCTCTTTGGCGCCGTAGCTTATGCGGGTGGTCGACTCGGCAAGGAACCGGTGCGCAGCCAGGGCCACGTCCATGCCATCGCGCCACATTGCGGATGGAGTACGCCGGAGTGGTTCGAAGTATGGGAGGGCAATGCGATCATCTATGCGCAGGAATGCGTAACAGATGATCCGGGCAAGTGCGTGGCAGTGTCAGCAGGTCCTGGAGATCAGGTCATTGTGCCGCCGGGATGGGCGCACTGTGTCATCAATGCAGATCCCCAAAAACGCATGGTTTTCGGAGCACTATGTGATCGTCAATACGGCTTTGTCTACGATGGCGTCAGACAGCATCACGGTCTGGCATGGTTTCCAGTATTCACGGCCGATAATGCTATTACCTGGGAAAGGAATCCACGATATACAACCAGCCATTTAGATATGCATCAGGCCAGAGCATATCCAGAACTCAACTGCGATCCCAATCGAACAATGTATGAGCAATTTCGAAATGATCCTGAGTCGGTTCATTGGGTGTCAGAGCCCCAACGAGTGCAAGCAGTATGGCCTGCATTTATTCCCTAAACAGCTCGGATGGAAATACCAGCCTTTTTAAAAGGCGCGAGTTGCTCTTCCGTTGCGTCTCGATCCGTAATAAGCAGGTCAAGCTCTGTTACCGGGCATATTGACCACGCTGCAGTAAGTCCCAATTTGCTGTGATCTACAACAGCAATCTTCGTCTTCGCCTGCGCAACCATTGTCTTATTGACCTCAGCTTCATCGGGATTATGACACGTTAATCCGGAAGCCACATCAATCCCATTAGCTCCGAGAAAAGTTATATCGACAAATGTTCTCCGTAGGCTTTCAATGGCTGCAGGACCTACAAGCGAAAACCAATCTCCGCGAAGATGTCCGCCTGTGACAAAAACATCAATATCTTTTTGCTTCGCAAGTTCCATGGCCACATTTACGGTGTTCGTTACCACCTCAATGCCCCCTTTATAGCGAAGGCAACGGATAATCTCAGTCGTAGTGGTTCCTGCGGTCAACGAAATTCTGTTTCCCTGTACTACCAACTCAGCCGCAGCCTGCGCGATGCGCCGCTTCTCTTCCGCATGGCGGTTCATCAAATCCACAAACGAGACATCTTTTCTGAAAGGCTCATAGAAGAGCGGCTCTATCGGAACGGCGCCTCCATGCGTACGGCGCAGCATTCCCTGTGATTCAAGTTGCTGTAAATCACGACGAACAGTCGCTACAGATGCGCCAAATTTTTGACATAGTTCGTCAATCGATACGACCCCCGATTGTTGTAATGTCCGTACGATAGCATCGACTCGAGTCCGCTGACGTTCTGAACGTTCAGACATCTTCCATCCTCACTAATAGATACTTCAGAGTCTATAGCGTGCCTTCATTTCTCTAAAGCTCGTGTCTATATCCCCAATCAAACCGAGCCAAGAATCTAATGCTGCTAGTCAGAGAGCCGGAAGATTGCTAAAGCGTCCGCTTCAACCGGAGCAGTCGTCAGCAGCAGCAGGCGCAGGCTTTCTGCGCCCGTGACACAAAATGACACAAAGTCATGGATAGGAGGAAGCCAACCGCTTCCGTCATCTGCTTGATTTATAATGGGTTATTTGGTGGACCTGGTCGGGATCGAACCGACGACCTCTTCCATGCCATGGAAGCGCGCTCCCAGCTGCGCCACAGGCCCACTCAGGGGGGACTTTGCTATTGTCGCGTCATCTTCCGTACAAGTCAAACCGGAGCAGCGCCGTACGCTGAATCATCCATAAAAATGCCAGCAGTTGTGAAAACCTGCTGGCGCTGAGGTGGCGTGAAAGGACGAATCCTCTACCGCCAATGCCCTTCCACCCACACATAGCCTCCGCGGCGATGGGCCCAGTGGCCCTCTACCCAGCGGGCGTGGGGGTGCGGCGGTGCAACATACGATCCGGGAACCCAGACGTAGCGCTGGCCATCCCAGCGGTGATAGCCGGCGTGCCAGGCCCAATCAGGATGCTCGTGCGGAGGCGCCGGTACAACCTCAACCGGGCGCGGAGGCGGCGGGCCGATGCGGACGACGAGTTGAGCATTGGCCGCGGTACCGGCGGTGAGGATGGTGCCAAAAGCAAGCGTCAGGAGTTTACGATTCATGCGAATTCCTTTCCTTTCGTACGAACTATGAAGGTATAAACCGCCTTACCGAATAAAGTCGCTGCGGAAGTTGCTGAACGCTCCGCAACGGCTTTCAAAACGGTTAGACGGGCGTTCCCACACGCAGGAGGCCTGAGAATCCTGAGATTTTCAGGAACAAAGCCGGAAACCCGGTGTCTAACGTTACAGAGTGAGCGAGCACTCTACCGCCGGCGGTTGCAGCACTCTGGGCCCGGATGACTTGCACATCCGGCAGCGTGAATCGTAAGGTAGAGAGGACCCGATATGCAGGCGGGCACCGTAGTGGGAAATCTGGCAAGCGCGATCGGAGTGCAGTCCGGCGAGGCAGCCCTCGTCGCCGACCTTAAGGCCGGTTCTGAGGAAGCGTTTGCCCTGCTGGTGGCGCTCTATCACCAGCCGCTCTACTCCGTGATCTCCCGCAGCCTGCAAGACCCCGCAGACGCAGCCGACATCACCCAGGAAGTTTTCATCAAGGTCTTCCGGGGCATTGGCAGTTTTCATGGCGATGCCAGCCTGAAAACATGGCTCTACCGCATTGCCCTGCATGAGGCGGCCAACCGCCGCCGCTGGTGGTCGCGGCATAAACGCCAGGAACTCACCATTGATTCCCCTACCACACCATGCAGCGATGATCATTACGATGCGCCCTGCCTGCGCGAGACGCTGGCGGACCAGAACCGCTCGCCGTTTGAGTGTGCCTCTGCGCAGGAGAGCAAGTTGCGGGTGGAAGCGGCGCTGCGCAAGCTGCCGGAAAACTTCCGCACCGTGGTCATCCTGCGCGAGATTGAAGGCTTTGCCTACGACGAGATCGCCGAGGTGCTGAACATCAACATCGGCACCGTGAAATCGCGGCTGATGCGCGGACGCGCCGCCCTGAAGAATTTTCTGTACGCCAACCGGCAGGAGGTGACGCGATGATCGGTTTCTCGCATCCCAACCTCTCCTGCAAACAGGCGCGCGGCAACTTCTCTGCCTATCTGGATGGAGCTGTCACCGGAACGGTGATGCAATCCATGGAGCGGCATCTCACGAGCTGCACCGAGTGCAATTCCGAATTTTCCGCCTGGCGCGCCATGCAGGCTGCGCTCAGTTCGCTCGGGCCCGCGAAGGCTCCGCCGGAGCTGGCACTGCGGCTGCGGGTCGCGCTCTCACAGCGTTCCGCGCCGGATCGCATTACCGCGATGGACCGCCTGCAGCTAGCGTGGCGCAACACCGTCGCTCCGCTGGCGCTACAGGCCTCTGCCGGGCTGGCCAGCGCCCTGGTGATGCTGGGCGCGGTCATTCTGCTGCTGGGCGTTGCATCTGCACCAGAACAGGCCGTGGCCAGTGACGATCCTACCGGCGCAGCCACCGCCCCGCGGTTTCTGTATGCCTCCACCGGCGCGGATTCGCGTCTCATCATCCCGGGCGCTGACGCGCAGCCCATCGTGGTTCAGGCCTTCGTTACAGCCAGCGGCGAGGTCTATGACTATCGCGTGGTCTCCGGCACCGTGGACAACGAGGTGCGCGCGGAGCTGGCGAATAAACTGCTCTTCAGCAAATTTGTTCCGGCCACAGTCTTTGACCAGCCCACGCGCGGCCGGGTTCTGCTCTCGTACACGGGCATCTCGGTTCGTGGCTAAGCCGGAAGCGGTTTGACCCTGCACGGTCCGGCTCCATACACTCACCCTATACGCCCCGCGAACGTCTTACGACGAGAAACAACGGTGCGTTCAGCAGGCTGATGTCCAACCTATCCCTTCATCCCGCCCGCACCAGCACTTGCAGCAAGCTTGCGCTCTGCCTGCTGACCCTGTTTCTCATGCCCGGGGCGCTGCGGGCTCAAAGTTCTTCGTCGTCCTCCTCCACCACAGGCCCGGGAACCGAACCGGCACCGGAGACAACGCCCGCACCGAAGGCGGTGCAACGGCCCTACGCCGTGGATGCCGCCGGCCCCGCCATTACGCTGGAGACGAATGAGGCGCTGTTTGCTATCGCCACCGCGCTCAACGTCTGTGGATACGATGCCGGTCTGGCCGAGTCTGACCCTGTTCGGCAGAAGGTGCGTGATGATGTGAATGCGGCGCTGACGGAGTCGTCAGTAGCGCGCGATAACCGCGATGTGCTGTGCCACTTCATCAGCAACCATCGCCTGAGCGATCCCGGTCGCGATCTGGCGCAGTATGTCTCGCTCGCCGTATATCTGACTCCGGAACTGAATCTGAGCGTGGGCGAATCCGAGATGCCGCCGGACGCGAACGCAGTGGCCAACATGCTGCCGGAGTTGCAGGCCTTCGCGCGTGCGTTGCAGCTGCATTTGATCTGGGTGAAGTACAGGCCTGAATACGAAGCGCTGACGGCGCGGCTGCATGAGCCGCTGACGCGCATGATCCTGGAGACGAATGTCTACCTGAAGCAGCCCACCAGCGCCTATGACGGCCGCCGCTTCCTGGTGCTGCTGGAGCCCATGCTCTCGCCCGCAGAGACCAACGCGCGCATCTACGGCACGGACTACATCCTGGTTACATCGCCCGCCAGCACCACGTCAGCTGCGCAGAGCCCCGTGCGCCTGGATGAGATTCGCCACATCTATCTGCACTATGAGATTGAGCCGCTGGTCTACGCGCGCTCCAGCTCCATCGCACGTCTGGCTCCGCTGCTGAGCGCCGTGCAGGATGCACCGCTGGACTTCGTCTACAAGAATGACGTGATCGCGCTGGTCGCCGAGTGCCTGATTAAGGCCATTGAAGCCCGCACGCTGGAGATTCCGGATGCACGCCCGCGCCCGCCGTCATCCCGCGAGCGCTCTGACCAGGTGGATTATGAACAGCGGCTGAGCAACTACCAGCACCATCTGGAGCAGGTGCGCCGCGATCTGGCTGCGCACGACGTGAAGCAGGGCTATGTGCTGACGCAATACTTCTACCAGCAGCTGCAGGTCTTTGAACATGACCCCGGCGGGCTGAACGAAAATATCGGCGAGATGGTCTACGGCATGGATGTGGACCGCGAGAAGCACAGCGCGCTGCAGGTTACGTTTGACGCACACGGCAGCTCTGACGTGCTGCGGCGCACGCCGCGCCAGCTGACAGGACTCGACCTGGCCGAGATGAAATTAATTCGGGGCGACACCGACGGCGCGGCCGAACTGGTGCAGAAGGCGCTGGACCAGAAAGACCCTGATGCCGCACGCGCACACTTCCTGATGGCGCGCATTGAGACCCATGAAGGCCTGATGGACGATGCGACCAACAGCTTCCAGCAGACCATCGCTCTCTCCAAAGATCCGCGCACCACGGCATGGTCCCATATCTATCTGGGACGCATCTACGACATTCAGGATCAGCGGGAGAAGGCGCTGGCCGAGTACCGCGCCGCGCTGGTGAGCCGGGACGGCCGCTCTGACACCAAGGCAGCCGCCGAGAAGGGGCTGCTGCAGCCCTTCGTGGTGCCGCGCCGTGCCGAGCAGGATGACGATGCTCCGCTGGATCCGACCGGCAAGACAGAAAAAGACTCTTACAAGCCGGAACCCATCACGGTTCCTGCGCCAAAACACTGACTTCCCCGCGCAACCGTTCGGCTCCGGTTAAAGTAAAAGAACGGGCACGCCGTGCCCTCAGGAGCAGGCAGAGTGAGCAAGCATCGCGCAAAGTTTGAGAATGACCAGGTGCTCATCGCGCAGTTGGGGCATAGCTTCCACCATCCCGCGCTGCTGGAGCTGGCGCTCACGCATAGTTCCCTGGCCTACGAACACAATGCCGCCCGCGCGAAAACCTCGGCCATCCTTCCCTCTGAAGACAACGAGCAGCTTGAGTTTGTGGGCGATGCCGTCCTCGGACTGATCGTGGCGGAGATGCTCTACCGCAAGTTCCCGCATCTGCATGAAGGCGATCTGACGCGCTTGCGTTCCTCGCTGGTGAGCCGTAAACATCTGGCGGAGGCGGCTGCCACCATCCAGCTGGGCGAGCATCTGCGCCTGGGCAAAGGCGAGGAGAGCACCGGTGGACGGCGCAAACCGGCGCTGCTGGCGAATGCGCTGGAGGCCATCGTGGCCGCACTCTATCTCGACGGCGGCCTGCCCGTGGCCACATCCTTCGTCACGCGCGTGATCGTGGACCCGGCGCTGCCCGCCCTGGCAGCGGCCATCGGCGAAGGCGGCACCATCGGCGACTGGAAATCCGCGCTGCAGGAGCATCTGCAGGCCTCCAACCTGGGGCAGGCGCGCTATGCGGTGACGGCAGAGAGCGGCCCGGACCATCTGAAATGCTTTTCGATAGAGGTGCGGCTGGAGAAAGATGGCGTGACCACGGTGCTGGGCTCCGCCATGGCGCCCACCAAGAAAGAAGCGCAGCAGCGCGCGGCGCAACTGGCTTACCAGTCGCTCTGCGAACCGGCGGCCGCATCGGGGAACGAGGGCGCGGAGATTTGAGCGAGCTTCTCCCCAATCACGAGACGACCGTGCAGGCGGGCGGTTCCATTGATACAGTGGATGCGCCCCGCACCGCCGTTGTGGAAGCGGGCCTGCTGCACATGCTGCAATCGCTGGCGCGCATCGTGGCCATCGCACTCTTCATTCTTACCTTCATCGTGCAGCCGTTTCGTATCCCATCCGCGTCTATGGAACGTACGCTGCTGGTGGGCGATTTTTTGCTCGTGAACAAGCAGGTCTACGGCCCCGCCGGTGCCTGGGGCTGGCTGCTGCCCTACCGTCCGGTAGCGCGCGGCGAGATCGTGGTCTTCCACTATCCGGTGGACCCGTCCATGCACCTGGTCAAGCGCGTTATCGGTGTGCCCGGTGACCGGCTGCATCTTTCTGCCGGAGTGGTCTATGTGAACGGGATGCCGCTGCACGAGCCCTACGCCATCTACCGTCCGGCACGGATGGACAACTACCGTGATAATTTTCCGCAGATGGACGAGGCCGATCCGGGCATCGAAACGCGCTGGTGGATACAGATGCGCTCGCTGGTGAGCGGCGGCGAACTCACGGTGCCACCGGGTTGCTACTTTGTGATGGGCGATAACCGCAATGACAGCCAGGACAGCCGCTACTGGGGCTTTGTGCCACACGCCACCATTGTGGGCGAGCCGCTGCTGATCTATCTCTCCTTACGCGAGCCGGACACCGAAGCGCCGCCTCCTCCGGCAGGCTCGCCGGTGGTGGCATCCGTGCCCACGCCGCTGCTGGATAAGGCCCGCTGGGGCCGCATTCTGCACGTCGTGCGATGAGTCTGCGCTGATCCGGTAGACTGTTCGCGTGCCTCCGGAGCGATTCCTATGCGTAGAAGTCTTATCGTTGCCCTCACCTTTATCCCCACGGCTGGACTATGGGCGCAGCCGCCCGCCCACCGGACTCAGCCGCCTGCGCCCATCATAGAATCAGCTCCTGAGCCGCCCATCCCCCCGCATGAGGAAATGCCGGCAGCGCAGCCTGCAGAGGATAGTGCGGCGCAGCCCTCAGTTGAGATCAACGTGGATCAAAACTGCATGATCGTGGTGCAGGATCGCCCGGAAGCTGCAGGAAGTTACTCCAAGCCGCACCTCAGACCCGACCCTGCTATCTGCCATCTGGAGAGCGTCCACAGGACGCAGCATCTTGAAGAAAACGTCGATAATGGCGTGATTCTGCGCACCCGGGTGCATGTCTCCGAACAAACCTTTGTGCTGAACAACATCTCCCATGATCCGGTCACTTTTGTCGTGCATCAGCGCGTTATGCATGGCTGGCACATCGATTCCACTCCGCAGCCGACAGAGCTTGCCGACGGTGTGGCTGTCTTCCGTGTGGTAGCTCAGCCCGGCGAAGTGATTCATCTTCATGTAGGCCAGCGGCGCTGATTCCTGCCGGTAAAGGCTTCTCCGCGATACACTTTCTTTAGCGCAGGAGGAACCGTTGCCGAAGCCAGTACCAGCCACTCCGGATGAGACCGGAGAGATGCCGCCCCGGGAAGAGACTCTGCTGGAGTCCATCGCCTCCATCGCCACCGTTCTGGTGGCCGGCCTGTTTGTGATCACGTTCGTCTTCCAGAACTTTGAGATTCCGTCAGCGTCCATGACCAAGACGCTGCTCATCGGCGACCACGTGCTGGTTGACCGCATCACCATTGCGCCCAAGACCAGCTGGATGCCGCTGGTGCACTACCGCGCAGTCCATCGCGGCGACATCATCGTCTTCCTGAAGCCGGGTGAGCCGGATCTGTTTCTGGTGAAGCGCGTGGTGGGCATACCGGGCGACCGCCTGCATCTGCGCAATGGCGTGGTTTACCTGAACGGCGTGGCCCAGAGCGAGCCGCAGGCCGCCATGCCGGTAGACGATGGCGATCCCGATCACAGCTATCAGCCCTATCGAGATGATTTCCCTTCCATTCCGACCAGCCTGGGCAATGGCGTCACGGAAACCTGGGCGCTCGATCTGCCCACACATATCCAGGGTGACGATCTGGTGGTACCCGCGGGCAAGTACTTTGCCATGGGTGACAACCGGCTGGATTCGCTCGATGGCCGCTACTGGGGCTTTGTGCCCAGCGCAAATATCGTGGGCCGCCCCCTGTTCGTCTACTGGTCTTTCCGCACACCGGCTGACCAGATGGACAAGCAGAGCCTGGGCGACCGCTTTGCCTTCATGTTCCACATCGTCATCCACTTTTTCGATGGCACCCGCTGGGGCCGAACGCTGCACCTGATCAAATAAAGGCTCTACTGCAAGTCCGCACATGACAGAAGAAGAACTCCAGTCCACGCCATCTCGCCGAACCAACCGCCGCTGGTGGATACTCACCGTCGTCGTCATCCTTCTGCTGGCCATCCTGCTGCCGCCGTTCCTCACCCTGAACCGCTACCGGCGCGGCATCGCCAACAGCATCGGCAGAAGCCTGGGGCGGCCCGTGCATCTGGATAATGTGAGCCTGCGGCTGCTGCCTACGCCTGCATTCACGCTGCAGAATTTCGTGGTGGGCGAGAATCCGGCGTTCGGCTACGAGCCGTTCATGCGCGCCAACACGGTGACCGCCTCGCTGCACATCAGCTCACTGTGGCGGGGGCGGCTGGAGTTCTCCACCATCTCGCTGGATGAGCCCAGCGTGAACCTGGTTCGCAACAATGCGGGCGAATGGAACCTTGACAGCATCCTGCTGCAGGCCGCGCAGATACACACTGCACCCACTGAGCAGCGCCGCGCCGGCAGTGTGCCGCGCTTCCCTTACATTGAAGCCACGCAGGCCCGCGTGAACATCAAACGCGGCGACGAGAAGCTGCCCTTCAGCCTGACCGACGCCAAGCTCGCGCTCTGGCTCTCGCAGCCGGAGACGTGGCACGTCCGCATGGAGGCGCACCCCTTGCGCACCGACATGAACGCCACGGACACCGGGCTCTTCCAGATGGAGGGAACGTTCCAGCGGGCCGCCACTCTGGAGACGATTCCGCTACAGCTCTCTGCCACGTGGGAGAAGGCGCAGCTGGGCGATGTGAGCCGCATGCTCTCTGGCCGCGATGCCGGCTGGCGCGGCGCGATTGACGCCAGTGTCACGGTGAGCGGGCAGGTGGGGAATGCGACGGTGGAGACCAAGGTGCATCTGGAGGATGTGCGGCGCGCCGCCTTTGTGCCGGAGCGTTCGCTCTCACTGGATATTGCCTGCACGGCCAATGTGGTGAACGATATACGCCAACTGGACGCTCTCCACTGCGCACTGCCGCTCGATACCGGCTTTCTGACTGCTGACGGAACGGTCAGCAGCCTGCGCAATACGCCTCAGCCCTCGCTGAAGTTCACGCTGCAGGCCATTCCCGTGGAGAAGCTGGTGCAGATGGCCCGCCACGCCAGCAATCGCATTGCACCCGATCTGACTGCGGAAGGCGTAATCGACGGCGCATTTCTCTACGCTCCGGGTGACGCGGCTATCGCGCCGGTGCACTGGTCCGGCGCGGCCACGCTGCCTGTGCTCACACTGCATGTGCCCGGCATCACGGCTCCTGTGGTGGTGGAGAATATTCATCTGCACACGGCCCTACCGCCCGCTGCGGGCAGCAAACATCACGCCGCGCCTGTCACCGGTGGCGCAACCCTCGATCCAGTTCAGCTCGCGCTGGGCGCGCCCGCTCCGGCGACGGTGGACGGTATGCTGCGCTGCAACAGCTATACGCTGCATCTGCGCGGCAATGTGATGGAGTCGCGTCTGGTCGCTCTGGCGAATGCCATTCCGCAGTTTGGCGATGGACTGGAAGCAGTACTGCCGATGGCGGCTGCAACCTCAGCCGCGACGCCGCAGAAACCGTCCGGCGCGGCACAACCGATCTTCCTGGATGCGATAGCGCACAGAACCTGGAGTGGCGTGGCCATGCGCGCTGTGCCGGGCCAGCCGAATGCGAGCTCGGAAGTGTGGTCTACGGGCACGGCGCACAAACCGGCGAAGCGCCGCTAGCACTACTTCTTCTGCAGCGCGTCAATCTGCATGTGATGCACGGTGCCGCGCAGCTCCGGCACAGAGCCATCGTTCACCTGCACCTCCTGCGGCACACCGCCAAACACGATGCGCGTGGTGGCATGGGCACGGGCCGGAATCTTCAGCCGCTCTGTGATGGAAACCGTTCCTGCGCGCACGGTGACGGGCACTTCCGCAGCGGCATAACCATCGTTGGCCACCTCCACCGCGACCAGGTAGGCACTCTTGCCGAGAATCTGGCGCGGAACGACCGCCGCAATGGTGAGGTCGGGCAAACCGCGATCGCGGTAGACCCAATCATCAAAAAACCATTCCAGATCCTTCTTCGACGTCTGCTCCAGCAGCCGCTGAAAGAGCGACGGCTCCTTCTCAGACGCAGCCTGCGCCTGATAGCGTGCGATGGCCTGTTGCAGCGCCGCATCGCCCACCATGTCGCGCAGCATCCACCACACATCAGCGGCCTTGGTGCGGTAGAAGATCTCATCCGTGGCGAGGATCAGGCTCTCTCCGGCGCCTGGCTTGTCGGCTGAGAGATCGGGTTCCGCCAGCGCCAGCGCGGTGCCGTGTGCATTCATCTCATCCACTGCGGCATCGCGCCCGTGGGTGCGCTCCATCCACAGCAGAGCGATAAACTGCGCCAGTCCCTCATCCATCCACGCGCGCGCGGGAACCTCAGCTGCAGTAGACCGTGCGAGTGCATGGACCATCTGCAACGTCAGCTCCGAGGGCTGCGCTTCATGCAGTCCCAGCGCCAATAGCCCATTCGTCTCAAACGGTTGATCGGCGCTCTCCGGCAGCTCCACCAGCGTGAGCGGCTGCGGCGCGCCCACCCAGTCTGTGATCAGCGGCAGCACCTGCGATGCCGCGGCCGCATAGGGCGCAAGTAATTCCGGATGCGTGGCATAGGCATGCAGCGCGGAATCTTTATCCAGCGTTGCCGGCGGTGCGCTGGTCAGGAAGAGGCTGGGCGTGCGGAAACCGATGGGCTGGGCGGCGAACTCCGCTGTGGCAGCGCGCGGAATGCCTGCACCGGCCTCGATCTGCTCATCACCATGGGCCGTGAGCGCTTTGCTGACGCCATTAACCACGGCGATAGAGGGCGTGCTGCCCGTGTACTCCACCGTGAGATGAACCTGCATGGTGGCGTGCGATTCGCGGAGCTTGAGGCGGCCGATGGCCTGGAAGAGCCTGGCTCCATCACCGAGAAAAAGCGCAGGCGAAGCCGCCGGATACCAGAGCACATTGCCAAAGCCGCGCAGCCCGGTAAAATCTTTCGCGATGCGGTCCCAGTCCGCCGCATCCGCCGCTGACCGGGGAGCACCAATACGGGTCAGCCGCTGTGCAGCCTGCTCCATCTTGCCGGAGTAGATGCCAGTCACGCGAATCGCCGCGCCGGGCGCAAGTGGAGTTGGCAGAGTGACCACCGCCTCCGTCACTGCGCCGGTGTGGTCAGCATCAGTATCCAGCGTGTGTTGCTGCCACTGCTTCGCATCCAGCTTGTGGCCATTCAGCTCAATCTCTTCCCACTGCAGCGACGATGAGATTTGCAGCACGAAGTGGCTGAGCGGAGCGTCACTGTCATTCTTGACGGACAGAGCTGCCCGCACAGCGATGGACGACTCCGACGGAGTGAGGTGCACGTCCAGCACATAGCTGCTGAACGTGAGCGCGTCGCGCTCCTGGTCCGTCACCGCTGCCACAGGTTGCATGGAAGCGGCGGTCTGGGCTGCGGCTTCATCCGCCGTGCTGCGCGAGAAGATGACCGTACCGGGCGGAGGCGCGGGCGCGTCCTGCGCGGCGGCGGTGTAACCGGAAAGGGCGGCAATGAGGAGCATCAGGCAGGTGCGCACGGCTAGGAACCCAGCCCTTTGCGCGGCTTCGGCGGTTTCACAGGCGCAGGCGCCGCCGCAGGAGCTGTCGCGATGCGCCGCTGGCGTGCAGCCTCGTACATCACCACCGCCCCGGCCACGGAAACGTTCAGCGACGAGACGCCGCCCGCCATGGGAATGCGCAGGAGGTGGTCGCAGGTCTTGCGGGTCAGGTCGTGCAGGCCCTCGCCTTCGCGCCCCAGCACAAGCACGCAGTCCGCCTTGAAATCGAACTCGTCATAGGTCTTCTCTCCCCGCTCGTCCAGCCCGATGCACCATACGTTCTGCGCCTTCAGCTTCTCCAGCGCACGCACCAGGTTCGTGACCCGCGCAATCTTCACATGCTCTGTTGCACCGGCGGAAGTCTTTGCCACAGTGGCAGTTACGGGCGCAGAGCGACGTTCCGGCAGAAGCACGCCATCCACTCCTGCACCGTCTGCCGTACGCAAAAGCGCGCCCAGATTGTGCGGGTCTTCCACGCCGTCCAGCGCGAGAAAGAAGCGGTGCCGCCCTTCGGCACGCGGCGCTTCCAGCAGGTCTTCAATGGTGAGAAATTTGCGTTCGCGGATGAAGCCGACGACGCCCTGGTGCGCGTCCGTATTGGCGTAGCGGGTGAGCTGCTCGCGCGGCTCCAGCGAGACGCGGATGCCGGCGTCGCGGCAAGCCTGCACCAGATGATCGAGGCGGCCATCGCGGGCCTCGCGCGCAATGCTGACGCGATCCACTGCGCCGTGCCGGGCTCGAATCGCCTCCTCCACCGGATGGAGACCGTAAAGAACGTCCATCCCGCCATTTTACCTGCGCGGAGCCGCCTCTGCCGGCGGCCTGTACCCGCAAAAATCCTGCCTGCTACCGCGTCTTTTGGCACCGGATTGCGTATATACCTTTAAGGAAGGGACCACCATGCGCACCGTTGCAGCCACCGCCGCCGCCCAAACGCTGACCGCCGAGGCGCTTGCCTCAAACGCGGTGATTGCGCGCGGGCTGAAGAACCATGATGCGCAGCTGCTCGACCTTCTGATTGAGCAGTATCAGCACCGGCTGCTGCGGTATCTGCTCTTCCTGACCGGCCAGCGCGATCTGGCGGAAGATCTCTTTCAGGAGACCTGGATGCGCGTGCTCACCCGCGGCACGCAGTACGATGGCCGAGCCCGCTTCGACACCTGGCTGTTCACCATCGCGCGCAACCTGGTGATCGACAATTCCCGCAAGCGCCGCGTGGCCAGCCTGGATGAGATGACGGAGAACAGCGAAGACGCGCAGGCGTTTGAGATTGCCAGCAACGCCCCTTCACCGCTGGACCACCTGCGCGCCGGTGAACAACACGCGCAATTGGCCGAGGTTCTGCTCCAACTGGACTCGAGCTACCGCGAGGTGCTGACGCTGCGCTTCCACGAAGAGATGTCACTGGATGAGATCGCTGCGGTGACGCGCGCTCCCCTCTCTACCGTGAAATCCCGTCTGTACCGTGGGCTGGCCGCGCTACGGCCACACCTGGAAAGCATCCAGCACGGGGAGGCGCAATGAACCACGATCCCCGCACAGAATTTCAGGCGCGGCAGGCCCTGCGCAGCGTTCCGCTGGCAGCCAATGCAGCACGCGTGGGCCGCACCCACCGCGTAGTACACGAGCGGGCTCTGGTGATGCAGGAGACGACGCGCCAGTGGCGCAGTCTATGGCTTCCGCTCACCATTGGCTCTGCCATGATGGCGCTGATCTGTTACTCGGCCTGGGCCGGGCTGACGCAGTATGATGTGGCGGAACTGTCAGACGATCTTCTGGCTGGATTGCGCGGCGGCAGCCAGATCATGCTGCTCGGACTATGGTTTCTGCCGGTCACTGCGACCGCGCTCATCTTTGTATGGCTGCGCCGCAGCCGTCACCACGGAGATGATTCGCTCTAAGCGCTGCTATGAGTAACTGGACCACAAATCGCGACCTGCACCAGGGAGATCATGAACTGGATATGATCCCGCGCTGGTCCATGGTGCTGGCGGTACTCGTCTTCATCGGCGTGCAGTATCTCTTCCATCATGTGCTGCCGCATAGCAAGCATGACATGCTGCCGATGCGGGTGCTCATGGGTTATTCGTGGGGCACCGCCATTGCCAGCTACATCCTGCTGGTGGGCTACGTCAGCCGCGATGTGAAGCGGCGCAATATGTCTGCCCGGCTGTGGATGCTGCTGGTGATCGTGATGCCGGGCGGCATCGGCGCGGTGGTCTACTTCCTGCTGCGGCAGCCCATCCTGTCGCGCTGCCCCAACTGCAGCACCCAGGTCAATGCGACCTACAACTTCTGCCCGCAGTGCCAGTTCCAGATGGCCCCGGTCTGCGGCCGCTGCTTCCGCGATATCCGCATCACGGACGTCTATTGCAAGCAGTGCGGCCACGATTGCGCCTCTGACGCGACCCCGGCGCGGCTGAAGGTCTACCCGTAATTCCGGGAAACTTCGCCGGACGTTCATACCCCAGACAGACTAAACTTATAACCATGCGTGCCCTGGCGCCGGCGTTTCTGTATGCCGGAGCAACATGGGGCCGTTACAACTTTTGTCGCGCTCACCCGACGCGCTTTGCAGGATTGAAAGGAACTACCCTTGCCCGATCAAAAGGATTTTCAGCCGTCTACACTCGTAATTCACTCCAACCGGGTCTACGAGAGCCAGTCGAATTCGATTCTGTTCCCGATCCACCAGACGGCGACCTACATCCACGAGAGCGTGGGCGTCACCAAGGGCTACGGTTACTCACGCGGCGCCAACCCAACCGTGAACGCGCTGGAGCAGGCTATTGCAGCCGTGGAAGGAACCACCACCGCGCTCTGTTTCCGCTCGGGCATGGCGGCCATCACTACGCTCTGCCTGGGGCTGCTCAAAGCGGGCGACCATGTGGTTCTCTCTGACGTCATCTACGGCGGCACGTCGCGACTGTTTCACCAGGTGCTGGGAAACTTCGGGCTGGAGTACTCGTCCATCGACACGTCCGATATAAACGCGGTGGAGCAGGCGCTGAAGCCGAACACCCGGCTGATCTTTGTGGAGACTCCGGCCAATCCGACACTGAAGCTCTCCGATGTCAAGGCGCTGGCCGACCTGGCCCACTCGCGCGAAAACATCCTGCTGGCGGTGGACAATACCTTCCTCACTCCCCTGCTGCAAAACTGCCTGAATCTTGGCGCGGACATCTCCATGCTCTCGACGACCAAGTACATTGACGGACACAACGCCACCATCGGCGGCTCGCTGGCGACCCACAATGAAGCCGTCATCGAGCGCCTGCGGCTGGTGCGCAAGACCATCGGCACCATCCAGGCGCCGTTTGATTCGTGGCTCGCGCTGCAGGGCATCAAGACGCTGCCTGCGCGGCTGGCCATGCATTGCGCGCATGCGGGCGAGATAGCGCGCTGGCTGGAGAATCATCCCAGAGTGGCACACGTCTACTATCCGGGGCTCGATTCGTTTCCGCAGAAGGCCCTGGCCGAGAAGCAGCAGAAGGGTTTCGGCGGCATGATGGCCTTTGAGCTGCACGCCGATGCGGCGCAAACCCTCGCCTATATCAACGCCTTGAAACTAGCCACCTGCGCGGAGAGCCTGGGCAGCGTGGAGACCCTGATCACGCATCCCGCCACCGCATCGCACTGCGACCTGACGCCGGAAGTGCGAGCCCGGCTGGGCATCTCGGATCGCCTGATCCGCCTCTCCGTCGGACTGGAATCGCCGAAGGATCTCATCGCCGACTTCGACCAGGCATTCACCGCGGTCTTCGGGGCGCAGGCATGAAGTTTGCCACACGGCTCGTGCATTTTGCGGCAAGCCCCGGCGATCCCAATCGCCCGATGGCCACGCCCATCTACCAGACCGCCACGTTTGAGCAGACTGCGGCGGATGGATTTGGCCCGTACGACTACTCGCGCAGCGGCAACCCGACGCGCCGCGTGCTGGAAGATCAGGTAGCAGCCCTGGAAGGCGGCTGCCGCGGCTTAGCCTTCAGCAGCGGCATGGCGGCTATCACGTCCGTCGCCCGCTTGCTGCAGTCCGGCGACGAGATTCTTGCCGACTGGGATCTCTACGGAGGCACTACGCGGCTCTTTGCCAAGGTGCTGAACCGGGTGGGCATCACCGTGCGCTATGTGGATGCTGCGAATGCAGCGGCACTGGAGGAAGCAATCTCTCCCGCCACGCGGCTTATCTTTGTCGAGTCGCCCACGAACCCGATGCTGCGCGTTCTGGATCTGGCGGCGATTGCTGCCGTCGCGGCGCAGCACAAGATTCTTTTCTGCGTGGACAACAGCACCATGTCGCCCTATCTGCAGAATCCGCTCGCCCTGGGCGCGGACATTGTGATGCACTCGGCGACGAAATTTCTCTGCGGCCATAGCGATGTCACCGCCGGCATGATTGTGGTGAAAGACGAAGCGCTGGCGCAGGAGATTCACTTTCTGCAGAACGCCGAGGGCAATGCGCTGGCTCCATTTGATTCGTTCCTGCTGCTGCGCGGGCTGAAGACGCTGAAGCTGCGCATGGATGCGCAACAGGCCAACGCCACGCAAATTGCGAAGTTTCTCGCACAGCATCCGAAGGTGAATGCGGTTTACTACCCCGGCCTGCCTGGCCATCCCGGCTATGCCGTGCAGCAGCGCCAGGCACGCGGTGCAGGCGCGGTCATTGGATTCACCGCCGGCTCCGCCGCGCGAGCGAAGCAGATCGCCGAGCAGGCGAAGCTCTTCAAGATCGCAGTGAGCTTCGGCAGCGTCAATTCAACCATCAGCATTCCCTACGCCATGTCGCACGCCAGTGTGCCGGCAGAGCAGCGCGCTGCCCGCGGCATTCCGGAAGATTTGCTGCGGCTTTCCATTGGCGTGGAAGACGCACAGGACCTTATCGACGATCTCGCCGCGCAACTGAACTAGTGCGAGACGATGCAGGAAGACGCGTGGCAAACCTGCCAGGAGTTGTAGATGACCTGCTTATAATCCGAGTTTGGGTTGCCGAAGTTCGTCGGTCCGCCGTACGCTCCCAGCTTGAAGTACATTCCCTGGTTTGACCATGACGAATCAATGGTGAACGTCTGCTGACTATTCGTCGTGTTGGTCGTGACGTCATTCACCTGCACGGTGATGGTGCCCGCCGCCGTGAGCGACGGTGCGCTATACGACAGCGAGTAGGAAAGCGTATCGCCCAGGCTCACATTGGTGGCCAGCTCTGTGCGTGGTGTAGAAGTAGCCGCGCTGGTGCTGGAGATTTGAATCTCCACGTCGTTATACGCAGGACGATACACCAACAGCACAAACGGATTGCTCTGCCCATGAATCTGCGCGAACGTCGCTTCATCTGAATTGATGGATACCGCCGTCACTGCGCAGTTCCCCGTCAGAACGCCGCCGGTGCCGCTGTTGGTATCGCCGTACCAGTCACTGTTCCCATCCGCTCCCGGCCCGGTGTAGAGCTCGCGAAACTCTGAACGGGTATCGTCAGTCCCCACGCCCGGCGACGAGACTGCGCCATTGGCCGGCGCAGTGAAGACGAGTTGATTGCTCGCATTCAAATAGAAGAATGGATCAGAAAAACCGGTGAGCGTGTAGACCGGCGCGTAGGAGAATTGAATGCCGTTGACGCCGCCAACGCCGCCGTAAATATCCTGTGGCAGCGCCAGATCCCATGGGCTCATGTTGAAGTAAGTGGACGGCGGCGTGAGATAGAACGGTGTGGCCAGGCTGGCGAAGAAGGGATACGTTCCCGCTCCTGCAATCGCGCTGGTCACCTGGTTTGCCACGGAGACCAGGGTGCTGGCCGTGGGCGAGATCGTAGCCCCGCCGGTCGGGCTGGAGAGCGTAACCGTAAACGTTTTGCTGCCGGTGTAGTTTGTGGTCTTGCACCAGGGCACGGCGATGGTACGGACGGAGGTATCTCCTGCGCTCCACGAAAGCGTGCCGCTCTTGCTGGTGTAATCCACTCCGCTACAGGTATTGTTGCCACCGGTCGCGGTGCCATTGCTGGTGGCGTAGCTGACGCCCACAGCGCCGCTGGACCCGCCGGTGCGCGTGACCAGAAATGAGAGTGTGCCCGAATCCTGCATGGGCGAATAGGTGCTTGCCTGCAGTGTGATATATCCGGGCGCGGTGGGCACGGTACCACCGGGCGCAGCGGGAGTGAAACTGCAGCAGCCGATGTAGTTATTCGCGAGTGCGGTTGCAATCGGCGTCACCACGGGAGTTGCAGCGCCCACCAGCTCCATCACGAAGGAGGTCGCACCCGTATTGCAACTGGTGGAGAGTCCGCAACCCGCTCCCCACACATTGCCGGAGGGATCGACCGCAACGCTGCGCACCGCAGGCGTTCCGAACGATGCATCCAGCGGAATGGAGAAGCCGCCGGGTATGCTGCCTGCGTTATCCGCCGTAATGGCGACGCCGTTGTTATTGAATTCGCTGATGGAGATGTAGTTAACGCCGGAGATAGTGCTGAGGCCGCTGTTCGCAATCCACAGATTGCCGCTGCCATCCACTGCCAGATAGCGCGCGGAATTCAGACCGCCGCCGGAAAAAACATTCACGGTGTAGGTGGCTCCGCTCTTCGCCAGCGCCGCCACATTCGAGCTGCCCGAGGCCCAGATATTGCCCGCATGATCGACCGCAATCCCAAATGGACTAAAACCGAGTGCATACGTTGTGGGGATGGTCGCGGTGGTGAATCCAGCGGGAAATTCTGAGATGGAATTCGATCCGTTGTTCGCCACCCAGACATTCCCTGTCGCATCAATCGCAATGCCGTAGGGCGTGGAGCCGACAGCCTGATATTGCGTGGCGCTGGCAGCATAGCTTCCGCCGGAGTATGGAAATTCAAAGAGATTGGCCATGCCGCTGCACGCGAAGTAGGCATTGTTGCTGCCATCCAGCGCCATCGTCTCCGGCAGACACGATGCGGCCGCGGTGTGCGTGGTGTAGCTGCTGCCCGTACCGGGAAACGAGATCAGATCGTTCTTTGAGCTGCCGTGATTGGCCAGCCAGATGTTACCCAGCGTATCGACAGCCACCGTCTGCGGCCCGCTGACCGGCGTGCTGGAGCCGGAGAGGAATGGGCTGCCCAGGGCGCTCTGCCCGGTCGGCCCAATCTCCATCAGCCCATTGGCGGACGACCCAGCGGAGTCCCCCATCCACAGATTGCCGCTTGCATCGGCAGCCATCAGGTACGGCAGCACGGGTGTGGCCACGCTGCCGCCGGTCGCGTAGATGACGCCGAGCGTCCAGTCATACGGAGCGCTGCTCATGCTGGGCGAGAACGGTGCGCCAATGCCGGTCATGTATCCGTATATCTGCGCGATATTGTTGGTTGGATTGAGTGCCATGTAGAGCGCGGCCTGAGTAGTGTCTGCCGGTGCGGTGCTGCCGGTGGGAGTAACTGCCGCAAAGAAATCCGCGCAGATGCCTGCGCCGTCACTATTCACGCAGGTAGAAAGAATGTTTGCAATGGTATTGATCTTGGTCGTCTCAATCGTCGCGTTGGCCATGCCGGAGACGGCAGCGCCCATTGAGTTTGTCACCAGCACCGGCACGGTGGCGAAGGCATTCTGCATTCCCGTGATGGATTGTGCCAGCGTGTTGACGGCGACGTCTTCTGATCCTGCAACGCCGTAGGTCGCACCCATAAACTGCTGCAGCGCCCATACCGAAGCTACCGTGGTGACCTCGTTGACGATGACAAAGGTGCTGGACGTGAGCGATCCGCACGGCCCCAGCGCAGCCATCAGCGCCAGCGCAGAGTTGCTGCCGAAGCCCGGATTGCCGCCGGTGATGGTGAGATAAATCTCGGAGTTGGCCGTGGTGGGCGCAGTGATGCAGGAATAGAAGCCGGTGAGCGTGAAGTATCCGTTCGCGTCCGTCGTCACTGCTTGCGTAAGAATGTTCGTGGCTGCGGTGCCATCCGTATTCACGCGCCACATCTTCACCGTGCCGCCCGCGATGCCGGCCTGCCCGCCCATGGCGCGGCCGTTTGCCGGCGCTGCACTATGGGCCGGCCCTGCGGGTTCACTCCCCGTACTGCCGCAGCCTGCGGTGGCCAGCAGCATGGCCGTCAGGAGCAACAGGGCTGGCAGCGCCGCAAAACGAGACATGATGAGATACCTGCGCATCAGATGATTTCTATGATGAATTTTGTTGACTCTACCACACGGAGTTAACCCCTGGCACGGGGCGTAACGCTGCGAACTCCCCTGAAATGGATAGGCATCTCGCATCATGAGATGAAGTCCAGCCGCCGCAATTACAGCGGCGTTCAAGGGATGAAATCTCTAGCTGCGCTCTACGGCCAGCGCTACTGCATTTCCACCGCCCAGGCACAAGGCAACAACGCCTTTGCGCGCCTTGCGTTGCGCCATGGCATACAGCAGCGTCACCAGCACGCGTGCTCCGCTGGCGCCAATGGGATGGCCGATGGCCACTGCGCCGCCGTTCACATTCACTTTGTGCAGGTCCAGCCCAAGCTCCCGCGTCACGCCCAGCGCCTGCACGGCGAAGGCCTCATTGAGTTCAAACAGATCCACTTCGTCCGCGCTCCACCCGGCGCGCTGCAGCACCTTCTGCACACCGGTTACGGGCGCCAGCATCACCCAGCGCGGCGCTACTCCGCTGTTCGCCTGGGCGCGGATCGTCGCCATCGGCCGCAGGCCGAGACTCTGCGCGCGCTCCGCTGCCATCACCACCACGGCGGCAGCACCATCATTCACACCCGGTGCATTGCCCGCCGTCACTGTGCCATCGGGTTTGAACGCGGGGCGCAGCTTCGCGAGCGTCTCCATCGATGCGTCGGGCCGAACGCTCTCATCCATACGCATCTCTGCCTGCACACTTCCTTTCGCGGAGAGCTTCACCGGTAACACCTCATCATCGAAGCGACCATCTTTCCACGCTGCTGCCGCGCGGCGATGGCTCTCTACCGCATAGGCATCCTGCTCTTCGCGCGAGATGGAGAACTTCTCCGCAACCAGTTCGCCTGTGATACCCATGTGCTGGTCGTCGCAGGCGCACCACAGGCCGTCGTGGATCATGGAATCCACCATCGCAGCATCGCCCATGCGCAGGCCTTTGCGCGCCTGCGGCACCAGATACGGCGCATTGCTCATGGATTCCATGCCGCCCGCAACGGCCACTTCCGCAGTTCCGGTCATGATGCTCTTTGCCGCCAGTGCAACGGCCTGCAGACCACTGCCGCAAACCATGTTGATGGTCAGCGCGCTCACTTCATCCGCCAGACCGCCGCGCAGTGCCGCCTGCCGCGCCGGATTCTGCCCCAGCCCTGCGGGCAGCACACAGCCCATCACGCACTCGTCTACCGTCTCCGCGGCAATGCCTGCACGGCGCACGGCCTCGCGCACCACCATCGCGCCCAGGTCCACGGCGCTGAATTCACTGAGCGCGCCCTGAAACTTTCCGACCGGCGTGCGCACCGCGCTTACAATCACCACATCTCTCATGCCAACACCTCGTTCCGCTACTTCGGCGCCATCCGCAGCGCGCCATCCAGACGGATGGTTTCTCCGTTGAGCATCGTCAGTTCGCAGATGGACGCAACCAGCGCGGCGTACTCTTCCGCGTGGCCCAGCCGCTGCGGAAATACCGCGGTCTGCGCCAGTGATTCCTGCACCGCGGGCGGAAACGCAGCCATCATGGGCGTCATAAAAAGTCCGGGCGCAATGGTGACCACGCGAATGCCGAAACGCGCCAGTTCACGTGCCACGGGCAACGCCATGCCGGCCACTCCGGCCTTTGACGCGGCATAGGCCACCTGCCCAATCTGACCTTCAAAGGCAGCGATGGATGCGGTGTTGATGATGACGCCACGCTCGCCGTCGGCCATGGGTTCATTGCTGCGCATCGCATCGGCAGCCAGCCGCAGCATGTTGAACGTGCCGATCAGGTTGATGGTGATGGTGCGCGTAAAACTCTCCAGGCTGTGCGGACCACTGCGCCCGGCGATACGTTCGCTGGGTGCGATGCCAGCGCAGTTCACCAGGCCATGCAGCGCACCGAACTTTTCTTTCGCAGCCGCCACTGCGCGCATGCCATCCTGCTCCTGCGTCACATCCGTGGGCACGAACACGGCGGCTGCACCGAGTTCCGCTGCCAATGCTGCGCCCGCCGGATTCACATCGGCGATCACCACGCTGCCGCCGCGCTGCACCACCATGCGCGCCGTCGCCTCACCCAGCCCGGAGGCCCCGCCGGTAACGAGGAACGCTTTACCCTTGATTTCCATCTCTTCCCTTTCGCCCTACGACTGCAGCAGGCTGCGCGCAATGATGACGCGCATGATTTCGTTGGTGCCTTCCAGAATCTGGTGCACGCGCAGATCGCGCACAATCTTTTCTATGCCGTACTCCGTGAGATAGCCGTAGCCGCCGAAGAGTTGCAGCGCTTCGTTGGCCACATGGAACCCCGCATCCGTAACAAAGCGCTTGGCCATGGCAGAGAGCACGGAGGCATTCGCGTCCCTGGCGTCCAGCGCCGATGCAGCGCGCCACAAAAATGTCTGCGCCACCTCCACCTCCGTCGCCATATCGGCCAGCCGGAATTGCAGCGCCTGAAACTCCGCAAGCTTGCGGCCGAAGGCATGGCGTTCGTCCAGATAGGCCGCCGCTTTCTTCAGCGCCGAACGCGCCCCGCCCAGCGAACAGGCTGCAATGTTCAGGCGTCCGCCATCCAGCGCGGCCATGGCGATGCGGAAGCCGCTGCCTTCGATACCCAGAAGATTTTCCGCCGGCACGCGTACATCTTCCAGAATCACCTGCCGCGTCGGCTGCGCGTTCCAGCCCATCTTTTTTTCGCACGCGCCGAAGGAGAGTCCGGACGCATCCTTCTCTACCAGAAATGCCGAGATGCCTTTCGGTCCCGCTGCGCCTGTCCGCGCCATCACGATGTAGAGATCCGCCGCGCCTGCGCCGGAGATGAACTGCTTCACGCCATTCAGAACATAAGCGTCGCCGTCGCGCACGGCGCGCGTAGTCAGCGCCGAAGCGTCAGAGCCGGACGATGGCTCCGAAAGGCAGTACGCGCCGAGCAGTTCCAGATTGCACAGCCGCGGCAGCCACTTGCTGCGCTGCTCTGCCGTGCCGTGGCGATCCACGGCCAGCGCAACCATGTTGTGCACGGAAAAATATCCGGCAATGCATGGGCACGCGGTCGCCAGGCCATCGTAGATAAGCACGGCATCCAGCCGGCTCAGGTTGCTGCCGCCCACGTCTTCCGCTACGCAGATGCCGCCCATACCCAGCGGCGCAGCACTCCGAATCACATCGACCGGAAAGTGTTTCTGCTGGTCCCACTGCAACGCCTGCGGCGCAATCTTCTCCTGGGCGAAGGAGAGAGCCAGTTCCTGGATGGCGCGCTGCTCCGCGGTTAGGGAGAACTGTGCATCACTCATGACGGCGAACACCTCGGGGTAGACGTTCCTGCTGCCACTGGCTTTATCCAGTTACCAGCCGCATGTGGGAGCATAAACCATGCAGCCCATGCTTTGCTGCGCGCACCGGAGACAGCCTGAAGCGCAAGAAGAAATTGGCTGATTCCACATGCCTTATGTCACCATGAAAATAAGCGAATGTATTTGCGCGCTCAACGGAGGAAGCACACCATGTTCAAGCTTCGCAGCAACGATCTGCAGGACGGCGGCACCGTTCCGCAGGCGCAGGTCTTCAACAGCTTCGGCCACAATGGCGGCAACCTTTCCCCGCATCTTGCGTGGACCGATGCGCCCGAGGGCACGCAGAGTTTCGTGGTGACGGCTTACGATCCCGATGCACCGACCGGCTCGGGCTGGTGGCACTGGGTGGTGTCAAACATTCCTGCCGGTGTGACGGAGCTGCCCACCGGCGCAAGCGGCACCGCGGCCATGCCCGTGGGGGCGGTTGAATCGCGCACTGATTACGGCGTGGCAGGCTACGGTGGCGCAGCCCCGCCGCCCGGCCCGCCGCACCACTACATCTTCACCGTCTATGCCATGAAAGTTCCTTCGGTCGAGGTCACACCGGAATCTTCCGCCGCCATGGTCGGCTTCCTGACGCACTTCAACAGCCTTGCGAAGGCTTCGTTGACCGCGTTCTACGGCGTATAAAACCGAAGCCGTGAACGGAGTGCAGAGTTGCTCTGCATTCCATTCACGGCCACGGTGTGATGCGTTGCGATTGAGTTAGGCTGCACTTGCAGGAGCGGTCATGCTATCCGTACCGCGGCTGAGATATCCGAAGACCGCGATATACAGGTAGCAGATCACCGGCAGGAAGAACGCATGATGGATGCCGATGACGTCTGCAATGTGTCCCTGCACGACCGGGATGATTGCGCCGCCCACAATGGCCGCGATCAGCAGCCCTGAGCCCTTGCCGGTCAGCGGTCCCAAACCTGCAATGCCGAGCGTAAAGATGCTGGGGAACATGACGGAGTTGAACAGCCCAACCGCCAGCATAGATGCTACGGCCACATGATTGTGCGTGAGCATGGAACACGCCACCAGCAACGACGCCACCATCGCGGCGCAGGCGAGCAGCTTGGCGCTGTCAATCCGTTGCAGCAGCGCGGAGCCGAAGAAGCGGCCCACCATCGCTCCGCCCCAATAGACTGAGACCAGCGACGCAGCCGTTTTCAGACTCAAATTGCCAGTGTCCGGCTGGCTGAAGTAGTTGATCAGAAAGCTGCCGATGGAGACCTCAGCCCCCACGTACACAAAAATTCCGACCACGGCCATCAGCAGCCGCTTGTGCTGCCAGATGCTGTCAGAGGAATCGACGTGGCTGTGCGCGGCGGGTTCAGTGGTTTCAGGAAAACGGAAGAGCGCGAGCGAAACCGCCAGCGCGATCAGCACCAGGCCGATGCAGAGATACGGCATCTTAACGGAGGAGGCTTCCTGCAGGCGGTAAGCATGCAGCGCGGCGGGCGAAAGCAGGTGCATCTGCTCTACCGTGATCGCCGCTGCACTCAGGATGAGGACGCCGCCCACTTTAGGTGCGATGGTAGTGCCGAGCGAGTTGAACGCCTGCGTGAGATTCAGCCGGCTGGCCGCAGTAGCCGGCGGCCCCAGGATAGATACAAACGGATTAGCCGAAACCTGCAGGCAGGTGATTCCAGCCGCAAGCACCACGAGTGCCGCGAGGAAGAGACCGAAGGACGGGGCATTCGCCGCCGGGATAAACAGGAACGCGCCCGCAGCCATCACCACCAGACCCACGATCATGCTCTTCTTGTAGCCGATGCTCTCCACCAGCTTGCCCGCCGGAACTCCGAAGACAAAATAAGCGGAGAAAAAGGCGAACTGCACAAACATCACTTCAAAATAGTTCAGGTCGAAGATGTTCTTGAGGTGAGGGATCAGGATGTCGTTCAGGCAGGTCAGAAATCCCCACATGAAGAAGAGGGACGATGCCATCACCATGGCGCTGGGCGGTGTGGGCCGGACGGGTGCTGTGCTTACATTTGCCGGTGTTGCAGTGATCATTATTTGCAGTCCAATCGGTTGAATATTTTGCGTTTCGAAAAGTATGCAGGGGTAGAGCGCCGAAAAAATCCGGTGGACGCGTGCAGGACGAGGATATCAGGTTGAGGCAATGGAATCCCGCTGTGCAGCGCCCGGTGGCAGGCCGTATCATGGGTGCGTCGCCCCGGTAACCCTTTACTCGCGGTACAGTCACGCATGCGCGCACGCCTGCGGAATGGAAAGGCCCCCTTTTGAACGCTCGCTCACAACGCATCCGCCGCTCGCTCGCTGCCTGTGCGGGAATCATTTCCCTGCTGGCATGCCGTACTGCATCCGCTGAAATTCGCTGGGTCGCTCCCGGCCCCAACGGCAAGCTGGTCTACTCGTACCTGACTACAGGCGACCGCATCCCCGACTTTTCTTCCGCCGGATACCACGGAGGAGGCGTGGCGCTGCCGGAGATTGCTGCCCGAGTGAAGCTCTCCCCCTCGGGCGCGGATGACACCGCTGCGATCCAGCGCGCGCTGGACCAGGTAGCGAAGCTCCCGCTGGTCGATGGAGTGCGCGGCGCGGTGGAGTTGAGTGCCGGCACCTTTCTCTGCGCCGGCACCGTCGCCATCAACGCTTCCGGCGTGGTGCTGCGCGGCGCAGGCAGCGATTCCAAAGGCACCATTCTGCAGCAGACCGGAGACCCGCATCTGGCGCTTGCAGTGAACGGCAAGTTGAACATCTCCGCCTCGCGCGCAACCACCTACATCACAGAGAGCTATGTGCCCAACGGCGCACTCGTCATCCACGTGAAGAGCACGAGCGGCTTTCACCCGGGCGATACCGTGCGCATCACCAAGCCAGTAACCCCGGCATGGGTGAAGGCAATGGGCATGGACGACCTGGAACGCCCCGGCCGCAACGAGCATTGGATACAGGGCGATCTCTCCGTGCGCCGCCGCATCGCCGCCGTCTCCGGCGATACCCTCACGCTGGAGATCGCGCTGATGGATTCTTACGACGCGAAGTACATCGGCACCGGGCAGATCAAGGTGGAGCGCGTCGACGTCTCGGGCCAGTTGACTGAGGTTGGTATTGAGAATCTGCGGGTGGAAGCGCCGGCGCGCAGCGTCGCGCTGAGCGACCCTCACTCCGAAGGCCTCGACATGAAAGACGCGGTCGATTCCTGGGTGCGCTCGGTCAACTTCGTGGACACCACGCAGGGCGTCACGCTCAACGAAGGCACCGAACGCATCACGCTGGAGCAGATTGACGTGACCCAGCATAAGTTCATCACCAGTCCCGCCAAGCCGTTTGATTTTTCCGTCAACGGCTCACAGATCCTGGTGGACCGCTGCAGCGGCACCGGCGACCTGGTCTTCTACTTCGCCACGCAGGCGCGCCAGCAGGGACCGGTGGTGGTGCTGCACTGCATCTTTCACGGCAACGGGCATCTGGAGCCGCATCAGCGCTGGTCCACCGGCCTGCTGGTGGATAATACTGCCGTGCCGGAAGGGCAGATCGACCTGATGAACCGCGGCACCATGGGCTCAGGGCATGGCTGGACCATCGGCTGGTCCGTCTCCTGGAACAATACCGCTGCGGGCTTCACCATCCAGCAGCCGCCCATGACGCTCAACTGGTCCATCGGCGATGTCGGCGCACAGTTGCAGATTCCCATGCCGACCAGCGGAGGCGCTAAGGGACCAAACCTGCCGGCGGGCCAGATCGAATCGAAGGACAAGCACGTGCTGCCGCACAGTCTATACCTGGAGCAGTTGTATGAGCGTCTGGGTCCGGCGGCGCTGAAGAATATCGGCTACGACGATTCCGCGCGCTAGCGCAGTGCGATTACTTACCGTGCCGCGCCAGGCGATCCACTTCAGAACCCGCAAGCAGAAAACCGCCAACGCCGTAAACCGAACTGGCTGACGGCTTGAATGCGCCGGGCTGTGCATCAATCGGCTGAATGCACCCCAGCCTGCCGGTGGCGTAGATGTGGCTGATCATGCCGGCCCACGCGCGCTGCACCACAGGCTCGTACGTCTTGCGGTCCAGAATGCCTTCATTAATTCCCCAGGCCAGCGAGTAAGTGAAGAATGCCGAACCGGAGATCTCCGGCAGCGTGTACGAATCAGGATCGAGCAGACCGGCGCGCCACAATCCATCCTTGCTTTGGATCGATGCGATCCGCGCCGCCATCGCTTTGTACTGCTCAATATATTTTGCGCGTGTGGGGTAGTCCTTCGGCATCACCGTCAGCACCTTCACGAATGCGCCCATGACCCAGCCATTGCCACGGCCCCAGAAGATCTTCTGCCCATTGGCCTGCTTCTGCGTGAAGTAGCGGGCATCGCGGAAGTAGAGCCGTTCGCCCGGATCGTAGAGGCTGGCGGAGGTCTCCCACCACTCCTTGTCCATGAAGTCGAGATACTTCGTATCGCCGGTTGCCTGGGTCATGCGCACCAGCACGGGCGGCGCCATAAAGAGCGAATCGCACCACCACCAGAGCAGCTTCTTCGGATCGTCAGGTCGCGCCACCAGCCGGTCAGAGTTCGCCTTGACGGACGCCATGCGCTCGGCGGCCGGATGCTCCAGGTACAGATCCATGTACGCCTGTCCGACTGCAAAATCGTCTGCATGGGGGAAGCGTCCGTCGATCAGCTGCCAGTGAAATCCCTCTGCCATCTTCAGCACAGCATCGTGATACGCAGGGTTATGCGTCGTTGCGGATGCGGCGAGCAGGCCGTCGTACAGCGCCGCATAGGTCCACTGCTGATTGAACTTCGGCACTGCGACGGAGAGTTGCCAGTCCGCCACCTTGGTCATCGCCGCTGCAATCGCCTTTGGCTTCAACTCCGCGGAGAGCCCCGTCGCCAGCGGGCCGGGATCGTCCGGTGCGTCACCCGTCGCGGCGCGATCTACGGCGTTCTTTTCCGCTGCGGTTGTTTGCTGCGCGCAGCAGAAGTGCCCTGCACCGAACATCATGCCCGCCGATACAATTGCTGCCCATACGCTCGCTCGTCTCACGTTCATTGCGCCCCAGATCGTTTCCATTGGATTTCCGGCGTGTGCGATGGCGCACATTGCCGACCTCCACGATAAATCCACGCAGGCGAAACAGTCGAGCGGGCCGTCTCACTCTACGCTCCGGCGCTTATTCTCCAGGATCGTCCATGGCCAGGCTGGTCTCCACGCGCGAGGCGCGCAGCACCCGGGCAATCTGCTTCAGATGCAGTTGCACCGCGTAGGCACGCAGTATCTCCGGCTGCGAAAACTCGCGACCAATATGCCGCACCTCATCCATACGAGCCTCCAACGCGGCAATATCTTCTTCCAGGCTGAGGTCGGGCGGTGGAATGTGAAACGTCCAATTGTGAATGCAGCCCGCGACGTGGTGAAAGCCGGTCAGGATATCCGTCGCCAGTTTGCCCAGCGCGGGCTCCAGTTGCTGCGCATAGTCATCGCTGCGGCTATCCTGCACGGAGATCTCCAGCGCCACCAGAGCATCCATCAAGCCGCGTCCAAATTGCGACAGCAGCGCCAGGCCCTCCCGCATTCCCGGACTGCCCGAGGGCTCGTTGCGGGCAGCCTCAGCCAGTTGCGCGTTGCTGCGCACCACGGCCAGAACATCCTCCCGCAGGCCCGCCAGATTTTCAGCGGGCTCACCGCGAAAACCCTGCAGGATGGCCTCAAAGAATCCTCCCAGCAGCAGGAACTCACGCGCCAGCCCTTCACGCAGCCGCAGACGGGCGCGGTCCGGAAAGAGCAGAACCGAGACCGCCAGCGCCACCACGATGCCCAGGAACACGTCAATCACGCGATCCATGGCAATCGTCCAGTGCGAGCCCGCCTTCACCAGCATCACAATCGTGATGGTCACGCCGGCCAGGCGCGAGCTGTTGCGCAGCCCCAGCAGGCCGCACAGAATGACCGCGGCCAGCAGGGCGAGAATATAGTTCCACGGCAAAGTGCCGAAAAGCGTGCAGGAAAAACCGATGATTGCGCCGATTACGGTGCCCAGTATGCGGTCGCGCGACGCCGTAACCGTGGAGCCCACGTTCGATTGCAGCACAATGATGGCGCTGATGGCGCCCCAGTATCCCTCATGCAGGCCAAAGTGAAGCGCCAGCCACCAGCACAGCCCGGCGGCAAGCGCCGTCTTGCCCGCATGGATGAACAGTCGCCTGCGTTCCCAGGAGAAGAGCTTACTGTGACTGCTCTGCTCCATGCGCAGGGTGGCGGCCAGCTGTTGCTGAGCCCAGGTCTTGTGTGCCTTCAAACGCATCCGCGCATCTCGCTCCGCAAAGAATCCTGTCTCAGCATGACACATGCGCCGCTGCAGTTCAGTGATGCACCTCACTGCGCGGCGGCGCAGTCTCAGATCGCGGTGTCGGAGAGTTCAATATAAGCCGTCTGATTTCTGCCGTACTCTTTTGCCTGATACAGCGCGCGATCGGCGCTGGCAACCAGTTCAACCGGCGCTGGCGCTGATCGCCGCTGCCAGCTCGTGATCCCGATGCTGATGGTAATTTTGCCGGTTGGCGATGCAGGGTGCTCCAGATTCAGTTCTGCAACGGCTTCATGCAGCTTGTACGCCACTGCCTGCGCGCCTTCACCCGCAGTGAAGGGCAACAGAATGGCAAACTCCTCCCCGCCATAGCGCGCCACCAGATCAGTGGAACGCGGCAGCGCGCGCTGCAGTACATGGGCGATGCGCGCCAGGTAATCGTCACCCGCCAGGTGCCCGCGCGCATCGTTGAGCTGCTTGAACAGGTCCACATCAATCATGATCACTGACAGCGGCTGATGGGCGCGGGAGGCGGTCTGGCAGGCCAGCTCGATTCTGAGGTCGAAGGTGCGGCGGTTTGGAATACCGGTCAGTTCGTCGCTGCCGGCGATCTTCTCCAGGTGCAGCTTGGCAGAACGCAGTGTGTCTGCAGTTTCAATGTTGCGCGCCTGCGCAAACACATTCATACCGGCATAGCCCAGCACTGCCGTTACAATCACCGCGCCACCGATGTAATAGTGAAACCGAGAGATCAGGATGCCCAGCAGAAGCATGCCCAGGCTGAGAAAGACCGGGCTGCCGCTGCGCACAATGCGCGTGACTGCCGGCGATGGACGGCTGGCCAATATCCAGCGCGGAACCCGCAGGCAGGCCACAGCCACGAAGAAGATAGAGGGGGCAGAGACCAGCAGATCGAGCCACAAATAGTTATGCCGGATCAGGATACGGTTACGCACCGCAGGCGCTACCGCATCAATCCACAGAGCTGCCGACATTACATAGAAGAAGCGCCGCTCATCGGGCTGCTCCATGCTGAAGAGCCGAATGGTAGCTGCAATGGCCAGAAAAACATCCAGCGTATCAAACAGGCGGGTAATGTACAGCAGGTTTTGCAGCGGGCTGATGCCATCCAGCTTGACGACCGAAAACACCAGAACATAAAAGGCAGCAGCTGTAGCCAGCGCAAGAAAAACCTTCACCGCGCGAACTGCCCGCGGAAGCTGCCCATCAAAACTCATGGAGACGGCAAACAGCAGCGGCACAGAATAGAGCATGGAGAAGAGCACTTCCAGCCCCGGTGCAGGATTATTCTGAAAGCTTCCGAGCAGTTCATGGCTGATATCGATGCAGATTGCAGTCGTCTGCAATGCGATGGAGAGCAGCGCCAGCCGCCAGAGGCCAGCAGCCGAAGGGCTGGACGACCGCATCCAGTACACACAGACGGCCAGTGCGGCAAGTTGCACGGCAACAATGTAGAAGGAAGACCAGTAGCCGTAATTTGGCGGCAGCACTGCCGTCAGCAGCCCGTGCAGCCCAAGAGCTGCAACCGCCGACACGACAACTAGGGCCCCGGAACTTTTTGTTGTCTTGTCAGGCATTTTGTCTCATCTTCTCGTATTGGAGACCATATGCAATACAACTCTTGGCGTTTTCTTACACCGTATCAACAAACTTTTGCCGCACATGAAAGATGCGCCTCTCAACGCCACCACCAGGTCAGCAGCATGGCCAGTATTGACGTGATGACCCCGGCCATCGCCATGGCGAGCGACGAGACCGAGCCCTGCGCATCCGAGGTTTGAAATAGCGTTGCCGTGCCCACCGCATGCGACGACGTTCCCATGGCTGCGCCCAGGGCATGGTCATGCCGGATGTGCGCGATGCGCAGCACGATGGGCCCAACGATGCTGCCGAGCAATCCGGTAATGATGACCATGGCCGCAGTGATGGCGGGGTTGCCGTGAAGTTCTTCTGAAACCTGGATCGCAATGGGCGTGGTCACAGACTTCGGAATTGTAGACATGATGACCTCGTGCGATGCGCCCATCAGCCACGCCACAACTCCCGCGGTCAGCATCCCCACGATAGACCCGGCCAGCACCACCAGAAGCAGGCGACGCAGCGATCCCTTCAGCTTGATTCCCTGCTTGTACATCGGCACACCCAGAGCCACCGTAGCGGGGCCGAGCAGGTACGTAAAGTAGCGGCCACCCGCGTTGTAGCGCGTATACGGGATGTGCAGCACGTACAGCACCAGCACCAGCGCAACCGTGGCAGTGATCAGCGGATTCGCCCAGGGCCATCTGCCCTGCAGCCGCAGCGACAGCCAGTACAGCGCCAGTGTGATGGCCACGGCGAATGCGGGTGTGTTGAAGAGGAACGTCAGCACTCTCATGGCTGCTCACTCTCCGGCGGGGCTGCCGGCTGCGGGTCGCGCATCAGAAAATGCGCGAGGCCACCGGTCGTAAGCAGAACCGCCAGCAGGCTGACGCAGATGCTCGCCAGCAGAGCCACGCCATCGCGCCGCAGCTCGGCCGACATCTGCGTGAGCCCCGCCACCAGCGGAATGAAGAGCAGCAGCATGTGCCGCACCATGAACTCCGCCGTGCGCTCCACCCACTTAAGCTTTACAATCTCCATGGCAAGCGCGGCAGTAAACAGCAGCAGGCCAAGGACGCCGCCGGGCAGCGGAACGCCGAGCCGGTGCAGCCCTATCCCCATCAATTGAAATCCCACAATAAGGACTAATCCGAGCATGTACTCTTAAGCATACGCATGGAAGCCATCAGAATTCATCCCGCCGATCGCATTTTCGTTCTTACAGGCGCAGGCATCAGCGCTGAAAGCGGCCTGCCTACCTTTCGCGCTGCCGATGGATTATGGGAGGGCCACCGCATTGAGGATGTCTGTACGCCGGAGGCCTGGGAGCGCGATCCTGCCCGCGTCTGGCAGTTCTATGCGGACCGCCGCGCCGCCGCACGACTCGCCCAGCCGAACGCCGCACACCGTGCGCTGGCAGAGCTGGAAGCGCAGCTGCCGCAGCGATTTTTTCTCTGCACGCAGAATGTAGACGACCTGCACGAACGTGCCGGGAGTGTGAATCTCATCCATATGCACGGAGAACTTACGAAGGCGCGCTGTGAGCGTGAATGCGGACAACCGCCCGTGGAGGACCGCGCCATCTATCGCTCGCTGGATGAGGTTGGTCATTGCCGCTGCGGCGGCCGACTGCGACCGCACATCGTCTTCTTCGGCGAAATTCCACTGCAGATGGACCGCATCCAGCACGAAATCGAGCGTGCCAGTGTGATGCTCGTCGTGGGCACATCGGGTTCCGTCTATCCGGCGGCAAATTTTGTGCACTGGGCACGAGCAGCCGGGGCGCGCACCATCTACATCGGCCCGGAGCCGCCGCTCAACGCCTCTGCGTTCACCCATGTAGTGCAGGGCAACGCAGGCGCGGCGCTACCCGGGCTTTTTGCCGTCGAGAAATAGTTCGTGTCACGCCATGCGCGACCGGATATGGATGACTTCCCCGTCCACCACAAACTTTCCGTACCCATGGTGATGGATAGTCTTCGGACGCTTCTGTGCCGGATCCGTCCATGCCTTGACCACCTCCAGGATGAAGAGGTTGTGCGTCTTCACCAGTTTTGTCTCCACCACCTTGCACTCCAGGTTGGCAAAGCACTCTGCCACCAATGGCGCTTTTACCTCCGCCGCCGGAACCGGCGTCAGATGAAACTTGCGGAACTTGTCTACATCGCTCCCCGAACAATTTCCGATGCCCACCACCTTCCGTGCCAGCTCCCGCGCCGGAATGGCGATGACGCATTCTCCGGTGGCTCGCAGCGCCGCAAAACTGTAATCGCCGCTACTCACCACGCAGGCCACCAGCGGAGGCTCGAACTCCACCATCATGTGCCATGACATCGTCATCACGTTAGCCCGCCCCTTCCGCGCGGTCGTCAGCAGCACTACAGGACCGGGCTCCAACAGTTGATACACCTTCGCGAGAGACAGCTCCTTCATCATCACCGCACCTCCGGCACACCGGCTTTTACGCGTTCCCGTGTGTGTAATTTTTTTGTACCGGCAATTGTAAGTCTGTTTGCATCGCGTAAGAATTCCAGCAGACGTGCCGCGCGCCATCGCGCTGTCTCTATTCCCCGGATGACTGCCCCTTGCATGCGGAGCCCCGCACAGGCGTGGAGGCCGGTATGAATGTGCTGCTCATCTATCCAAGATTTCCCGACACCTTCTGGAGCTTCAAGCACGCGATTTCGTTTCAGGGAAAGCGCGCCGCCCAGCCTCCGCTTGGCTTGATGACGGTCGCCTCGCTGCTGCCTGCCACCTGGAACAAGCGGCTCATTGATATCAATGTGGAGCCGCTGCGCGAGCAGGATCTTGCCTGGGCTGACGTTGCATTCCTGAGCGGCATGCATGCACAGCAGCAGGATCTGGTGGCAATTCTGCAGCAATGCAAGGGGCGCGGTCTGCGCACGGTGGTCGGCGGCCCCATCACCAGCAGCATGTCAGCCGGCGCACTGCCTGCCGACCACATTGTGATCGGCGAGGCCGAAGACCTTATCGCCACGCTCGCGCACGATCTGGAATCCAGAACGGCTCGCGCTGTGTATCAGGCCGCTGAGCGTCCAGCAATGGCGCACAGTCCTCTGCCCGATATCAGTCTCATCCGGATGAATCACTACAACACCATGACGGTACAGTATTCACGCGGCTGTCCGTTCAACTGCGAGTTCTGCGACATCATTGAAATCTATGGCAGGCAGCCGCGCACCAAGGAAGTACAGCAGGTCCTCGCCGAGCTGGATCAGTTGCGTCTGGCGGGATGGCGCGACGCCGTCTTCATCGTGGATGACAACTTCATTGGCAACAAAAAGCGCGCCAAAGAGCTGCTTCGCGCCATCGTCGAGTGGCGTGAGCAGAATGGCCGGCCATTTCGGTTCATCACTGAAGCCTCGCTCAACCTGGCCGACGATCTCGACCTGCTGCAGCTCATGAAAGATGCCGGTTTTACCTCAGTCTTTCTCGGCATTGAGACGCCGGATGAAACCAGCCTGATCGCCAACCACAAACTGCAAAACACGAAGCGCAATCTGCTGGACAGCATCGAGCTCATCCAGAGCTACGGCATTGAGGTGATGGGCGGCTTCATCCTCGGCTTTGATACGGACCGCGAAGACATCTTTGACCGCATGGTGGATTTCATTCAGCAGAGTGCGATTCCCGTAGCTATGGTTGGCCTGCTGCAGGCGATGCCGGGAACGCAGCTCTTTCGCCGTCTGCGCAGCGAAGGTCGCATCCTGGCCGCCGGCGCCGGCGACAATACGGACTGCAGTATGAACTTCACGCCGCGGATGAACCCGGACCGCCTGCTGGCCGGCTACCGCTCGGTGCTGCAGAGGATATATGCACACGATGCCTACTACGCGCGGGTGAAGCTGATGCTGCAGCGCGCCCACACAGAGCCCAAGGGCCGCCTGAGCTATGCCAATCTGCGCGCACTCTTCGTCTCTCTTCTTCGGCAGGGCGTCTTCTCCAGTGGACGCAGCAGCTACTGGCGCTTTTTATTCAGCACACTGCTGCGCTCGCCGCGCTCTTTCGGTCTGGCCATGACGCTCGCCGTGAAAGGCTATCACTTCCAGGTGATGACGGAGCGGCTGATGGAAGCGGGCGTTTAGAATTTGATGCGCGCCGCGAGTTGCATCAGACGCGGCGGTGATGAACTTTGAATCTGCCCGAAGCCGCTGCTGGATATATTCCCATTCACCGCCGCCGGGCCAAAGAACTGCGCATGGTTGAAGAGATTGAACGTCTCCATGCGCAGCTCCAGCACGGTGTTCTGCCGCAGCTTCGTAGATTTTTGCAGCGCGAGGTCGGTGTTATCCGCGCCCGGCCCGTAGAAGAATCTCCGCCGCGCATTGCCCATGGTTCCCAGCGCAGGCAGAGAGAAGAGACTCTTGTTGAACGCATATCCGCCCGCTCCCGGATGCCGGTTCAGTTTCAAATCGCCGCCGGGAAAATTGGGTTCGTCCACGCCATTGTTGTTGATGCCGTTGGGCTGCGTGCCCAGCAATGATGTGTCATTGTTATTGATCAGCGTGACCGGAAAACCGCTGCTCATGCGCGTCAGCCCGGATATCTGCCAGCCGTCCGTCAGGTTTGCATGGCCATGAATGAAGCGAGCGAGCGGCAGCGTGTAGCGATAGGTCGCCACAAAATTATGCGTCAGGTCAAAGGCGGAGAGAGCGCGGCTGCGGCCGGCATTGCCGGGATACACCGGCTCAGCCAGACTGGAGGATTCATCGAGCGAGCGGCTCCACGTGTAGCCCAACTGCACAAACAGCGAGGGCGTGGAATGCTTCAGGCTAAGCTCCAGCGCATTGTCATGCGAGTTGGCAATGGTGCGCTGCAGATTGACGCTTCCAAACGCCGCGTTGAATGCAGTGCGCGTTCCCTGCACCGTTGCACCGCCCGCGGTTACATAGGTGCTGCTCTCCCCAAAGGGGCCGCATGTCGCTGAACCAGCCGCCACGCTTGCCGCCGTTGAGAGTGCAAGACAGGCCGCCGGATCGCCGGGATTCATCTCCTGAATGACCAGCAGATGATGCGCCTGCGTTCCCACGTAGCTCAGCGTCAGCGCAGTATGCGCGGCGAGTTGGCGTTCCACGGAGACACTGTAATTCTCCGTGTACGGGTCCACGTTATCTTTCGCGAATGCGGGGATTCCGGTGAGCGGCTCAAAATTGCTCCAGTCCACACTGCTGTCAGGGTGCGCGGCGGTTGCTCCATAGGCGACATGCTGTAGCGGAAAGCGCTGACCCGCACTGGCAAAGGGCTGATCGAAGAGCGTCGGCGCAGCGCTGGTGTAAGTGAAGCCGTAGGGCGGGCAGCCGCTCATAATACCCGCAGCCAGCCCTTCGAATGCGCTGTAGTAGATTGCGAATCCGCCGCGCAGCACCGTCTTGCCCGGTGCGCCAAAGAGCGTGGCCAGCGGGCTCCAGTTTGTCTGCGGCGCCCACGAGAAGGCGAAGCGCGGCGCAATATTTCCATAGCGCGTGGGCGAGAGCGTATTCGGCACGCCGGGATCGCCGGGGAACAGTATGCCCTGCGGCGCGTTGGGAAATACCACGGATTGCTCGTTCGGGTCGAGCGTGAGCAGCTGGTTGAATTTCTCTGACCACGGCGGCAACACATCCCAGCGGAAGCCGTAGTTCAGCGTGAGCTGCGAATGGATCTGCCAGCTGTCCTGCGCGTACAGGCCGATGTAGTGGTTGCGATTGTAGAAGCTCTCTCCCTGCCCCTGGGTGTAGCTTGAATCCACGCCGATCAGAAAGTCCGCGAAGTCAGAACCGGTCTCGCTGCCCGTGAAAGAAAAGCTTCCATTGTCGTACACCGTAGGATGCGTATTGATCTGGTCGGCATGCAGATTCGCACCCAGCGAAATCGTGTGCGCCCCCAGGGTGTGGCTGTAATCGTCGGAGACTTCATAGATGTTCTCCGCCTGGAAGAGGCTGGTCACATCCACGCCCATCGTAAAGCCATTGAAGATCACGTTGGCCACGCCTTCAATATTCGGCAGCAGCGGATTAATGCCGTCGGTATTGGCGCCGCTCACAAAGCCCTGCGATGCCAGCGAAGGCCCCACACCGTCATGCGGTTGCCCTACCGCCGCGGCGTTACGCATGTAGCTCAGATGCGCCTGGTTCACGCTATTTGCCGATGACGATACCAGGTTGAGCGAATACAGTTGCGCGCGGCCGTCGCTCTCAGCATTGAAGCCCGGAACAGTCGCACCGCCCTGCGCCGTGGGATACGGATTCAGCAGCGAGTAATCATCCAGAAAGTAGTAGCCGCTCAACTTGCCCCAGCGTGTCGTACGATCCAGGCGCACTGAGCCTTTATCATCGCGGATGCGTTGCGCATAGCTGGATGTGCTGAAGCTGCCGGCATCATAATTCGGTTTGGGAATGTACTGCAGCAGATGCTGCGCGGGCGCGGAGAAGACACTCGAAGGAATCTGCCCGCCGGGAAAGATGCTGCTGTAGGCGTCGCCGGTGTGAATGGTGCGTTGCAGCTTGCTGCTCAGCATATCTGCAATGAACGGCGCGCTCACGCTGCCGGTAAGCAACTGCTGCTGATCGGCGAGGTCTCCGCCGCGGTCGGCCAGCGATGGCACCGCGATCCGGCCTGTGTCCATGCCTTGCGTCTGCCGCGTGCCCTGGTAATCCACAAAGTAGAAGAACTCGGATGTATGCGGCACAGCTCCACCGAAGGTGCCCCCGAACTGATTCTGGTGAAAGGGTGCGCGCACCAGCGAAAAATAATTGCGCGCGTCGAGCGCAGTGTTGCGGAAGTAATCGTAGACGCTGCCGTGCATCCGGCTGGTTCCGCTGCGGGTAAAGACCGCGATCTGGCCGCCGCTTTGATTGCCCAGCCGCGCATCAAAGCTGCTGGTCAGCACCTCCAGCGTCGCTACGGAATCCAGCATGGGCACAATCGCGATGCCCATGTTCACATCTTCCTGCACATTCGCACCATTCACATGAAATGCATTCGCCGTCTCGCGCTGCCCGCTCACCGAAAGCGCGCCGATGTCGAGATCGCCGGAGGGCGGCGTGCTGGCGACACCGCTCATCACCACTGCATTGGGCTGCACGGAACTCACGGGCACCACCCCCGGCGTGAGTGCCAGCAGACCGGTCAGACTGCGGCCATTCACCGGTGTATTGCCGAGCTGCTCCTGGCTCAACGCCGAGCCCAGCTGCGTCTCTGTCGGCTCAATATTTCCTCCGCCCACGCTCTGCACTTCAATCTGCTCCGACTGCGCTTCCACCTGCAGGCGAATGGTGAGGGGCGCGGGCAGGCTCGCATCGAAGGGCACAGCGTACTCCTGGAACCCCGGAGCCGTGACGGTCAGCGTCCATCCGATGGCCGGCTTTGTGACTTGCAGCCCGAAGCGCCCGGCGTTATCGGTGCGGGTCGTCAGCGGTGCCTCGCCTGCCTGCGTAAGCGAGACCGCAGCATGAGCCAGCGCGGCGCCAGTCGTATCGGTAACAGACCCGGAGCAAAGAATCGTGCCGCCCGGTGCAGAGGAAGCCACCACAAGCTGGGCATAGGCTGAAGAGAAGAAGGTGAAACTGAGGGCAAAGATCGCCCGGATAGCGAATCGCATGGATCTCCGTGACAACCCGGCTCCGCGGCTCTTAGAATGAGGAAGCCGCAGCCGCAAGGCCGTGGGTTAGGGCGGAAATCCACGCCATCTCTGCCAGGAGTCATCGTGGATTTCCGCTGCAAACAAATTTCCGCTGCAAACAAAACTGCATCGCAACGCAAATCCAATATACGACTCTTATTGTCGGCGTTGGTGTGACCTGCATCACACCTCAGCTGAAGCGACTTTAAATGTCGGCGTAAGCGATTTATTTACAGATGCTTACAATGAACCTTCCCAGGCCTCGGTTGGTGTCTGGCCGTCTGCGGGCAGAGCATGGGATAGCCCCAGACGGGTTGGACAGGATCACAAAACTGCGAAGCCGGGCATTATCCAGCGGCCGGGGCAGGCGGGCCGAACGCCCTGTTCTCATCCGCACTTTAATGATTTCTTTAATCTTTATTGTTATTGAATTCGCAGTTTCTGAGCTATAAACAAGCATGACGCGACTTCAGGTTACCCCTCGCCTTTCCGTAAAGGTGCTTTCAGCCCTTTTTCTTTTGCTCGTCTCGCTCATCACCCTTTCAGCACATGCAACCGGCTCCAGCACGCTCGTGATCAGCCAGGTCTACGGCGGCGGCGGCAATACCGGCGCGGTCATCTCCAACGATTACGTTGAGATCCTGAACATCGGCACCACGGCCATTGATATGTCCGGCTACAGCGTCCAGTATTCCAGTGCTACCGGAACCACGATCAGCGGCACCTCCGGCATTACCGTTCTTTCCGGCACTCTCCAGCCGAAGCACTACTATCTGGTGCAGGAGGCGGTCGGCGCCAATACGACTGCGGGATTCCCCGTCACGCCGGATGCCACCGGCACCATCGCCATGAGTTCCACCGCAGGCAAGGTCTTTTTGGTGCACTCCACAGCGGCCATGACCTCTTCCAATATCTGCGCCGATTCTAACCTCGTCGATTTCGTCGGCTTCGGCCCTACGGCCAGCTGCGCGGAAGGCTCCCCGACATCATCCACGGATGCTACCGCTGTTCTGAGCAATACCACCTACGCTCAGCGCAAGAACAACGGCTGTACTGACACGGACGACAATGCGAACGATTTCACTGTCCTGACGCTGGCCACCACATCGATGCACGACATGGCATCGGCCGCTGCGGTCTGCGGCGTTGCCGCGCCCACCGCCACCGGGGTTGCCACACCGGCCTCGCAGGTACAGGGAGCATCCACGCTGCTCACCGTCACCGTCGTTCCCGGCTCCGGTACCGGCATTGCGGTCACGGCCGATCTCAGTGCCTTCGGCGGCAGCACCACCCAGACTCTTTACGATGACGGAACCCACGGCGATGCCACCTCCGGCGACAGCGTGTATTCGTACTCACTGACCATCCCCAGCGCGCAGGCAGTGAACAGTTACACCATCAGCGCCAAGGTGACCGATACGCAACTGGACAGCATTCCCACGGTCAGCATTCCGCTCACCGTGCAGCTCTACGTTCCCATCACCGCGATTCACACCATCCAGGGAACACCGCCAACGGTCTCCACCTACATCGGCCAGAGCGTGAACATCACCGGCATTGTGACCGGCATCCGCAGCACCGGCTTCTACCTGCAGGCGAAGGACAGCGATGCTGACAGCAACGCCGCCACGCCCGAAGCCATCTATGTGAACACGGGCACCACGCCGCCTGCCAGCGTTGTCGTGGGCAATAATCTACAGGTGACGGGCGTTGTGACCAGCCCCATCACCGCGACCGGATATCTGGCCGCGCCGCTGGAGATTGACAGCCCCACCGGCTACTCCGTGCTCTCCACCGGCAACACGCTGCCCACGGCGATCACGCTGAGCGCAACCACGCTCTCGCCCACCGGAAGCACCACCCAGCTGCTGCAGTATCAGTCCATGCTGATGACGGCGCCTACGATGACCTCTACCTCCGGCACAACGGGCACGCTGAACGAATCCACTGAGACCTATACCTCTGACGGCAAGTTCTACGCCGCGCTGCCCGGCGTAGCGCGGCCCTTCCGCGCTGTGGGCGCCGATACGCGCGATGCTGCGCCCACCGGCGGCGCACCCTCTGCCTGGACGCGCTACACCGCGCCCACCAATCTGCTGCAGGTTGCTACCGGCGCGCTCACCAGCACCACGGCTGTCGATCTCGTCACCGGTTCCACCATCACCCCGGCCACCGGTGTGCTGGATTACTCTGCCGGTACGCCGCTGCTGATGCTGAACTCTGCGCCTGTCGTGGTACAGGGCTCGCCCTCGACCACGGCAACCACCGCAACCGCCAGCCAGCTCTCAGTAGCGACGCTGGAGATGCAGCGTTTCTACGACACCGAAACCGGAGTGGCAGGCGCAAACACTCTCACTTCCGCGGATTACGCCCGCCGCCTCCGCAAAGCCTCTTACGCCATCCGCAACAGCATGGGCATGCCTGACGTGATCGCGTTGCAGGAGGTGGAGAGCGCCACGGAACTCACTGCACTCTCAGCGCAGATCAGTTCGGATGCCACGGCTGCCTCGCAGACGGATCCGGCGTACGTCGGCACTATGGGAGCCGTTGGGCCGAACGGCTACGGCAATGCCATCCTGACAAAGCCTGCCAAGGTCAGCATCTCCGGTTCAGGCAACTTCGGCGTCGGAGTCGCCAGCTATTACTACATCGATCCCACCACCAACACGCACGTTGCCATCTGGGATACTCCGCCGGTCTATGTGAACCTTGGCGTAAAGCGCGGCACCGGTGCAACCTACCAGACCTACGTCATCTCGGCTGAGTTGCTGCCGACCGCAAACATCAACAGCAACACCGTGGTTGGCAGTTCCACGGCAGGCGCAAAGGTCCGTGCCCAGCGTCTTGCGCAGGCGCAGCAGCTTGCGGGCACCGTAGATACCGGCTTCGGTACGGTTCCAATCATCCTGGGCTGCAATTGCAATGCCTATGAGTTCTCTGACGGCTATGTGGATGTGACCGGCATTCTCACCAAGACGCAGGCGGCCGCAAATACCGTCGTACTCTCCAATACCAACACCTACAACTCGCTTCTGACGGACCTCGTCCCGGCGCTTGCCGCTGGCACACGCTATACCGCGAACGAGAGCGGCGTCGCCTCCTCGCTGGATCACATCATGGTCAACAGCAATGTGCCGACGGGAACCACGATTCAGGCGGTACACATTGATTCCGACTACAACGTGATCTACCGCAATGATTCCTCCACCGCGCTGCTGACAACGCCCTACCGCACCAGCGATCGCGACGCTCTGGTTGCAATCATGCAGGTCCCGGCGCTGCCGACGACCGTCACGCTGAACCCCACGTCGCTCACCTTCTCGTCACAGGCGGTGGGAACGTCGGCGCAGAAGACCTTCACCATCACCTCCACAGCAGCGCTCACCATCAGCAGCATCGTGGCCAGCGGATCTGCCTTCTCGCAGACCAGCAACTGCCCCCTCTCGCCCGCGGTGCTGGCGGCGAATACTCCCTGCACGGTGACCGTCACCTTCGCGCCGACGGTTGCAGGCACTCCCACCGGCTCAGTGGTGGTGACGGATAGCGATTCCACCGGCACCCAGACGGTCACGCTCACCGGCACCGCCTATAACCTGACCGCGACCAACACCACACTCACCGCGGTACCCGCTGCCCCGGTCTTTGGCCAGAGCGTTGTGCTTACGGCCACCATTCCGGGCAACGGCACCGTGGTGCCCACCGGCACCGTGGCCTTCAAGGATGGAGCCACTACCCTGACCAGCGCAGCCGCGCTTACGGGCGGCACCTCTGCCAGCACGGCGACCTATACCGCGACCGGGCTGACGGCCACCACGCATTCCCTCACCGCGATCTACTCCGGTGACAGCACGTTCGCCACCTCCACGGGATCACTGTCACTGGTCGTCTCGCCGGTCACATCGGCTACGTCCGTCTTCATCACCCCGGCAAGCTCCACCGTCGGCGTCTCCGTCACCTTCACGGCGAGCGTCACCTCCAACCTGGGAACTCCCGGCGGCACCGTGCAGTTCTACGACGGCTCAGCCACCACTGGGCCCGCGCAGACACTGGTCAGCGGCACGGCCACCTACACCACCAGCGCGCTCACACAGGGCACGCACAGCATTACGGCGGTGTACTCCGGCGCTACCGGAACCACCATCTATCCGGGCTCGACCAGCACCGCTGCAACCATCACCGTGGGCGCAGCGCTGGTGCCGGACTTCAGCATGACGCTCGCCAACACCCAGTTGATCGTCGGTGGTTCGTTGAAGTCGGCCTCTACCGCCGTCTCTATCTTCTCGATCAACGGCTTCAACTCCACCGTCTCCTTCTCCTGCTCTGGATTACCAGCCAGCGCCTCCTGCAGCTTCTCGCCTGCAACGGTAACGCCCTCCGGCTATGGCACCACCACGCTGACCATCGTAACCAGTGCGGCAGCCAACCACGCTCCGCACTTCGGATTCGGCAATCACACCAGTCCCCTGGTCTTCGCTTTCACCCTGCTGCTGGCGCCGCTGGCCTTCCGCAAGCGTAAGAGCGCGGTCCGGCTGCTCACACTCGGATTGCTGCTGATCGCCGGCATGTCTGCCCTCACGGGTTGCGGCAGCGGCGGCACGCCATCCGGAACCAGCGCAGTTACGGTCTCTGCTGTCAGTGCCAGCGGCGTAACCCACACGGCCACCATCTCGCTGGTCACGCAATAACCACAGCCATTCCCCCGCTTATGGCGCGCCTGGCACTCTACCAGCGCGAGCCATGAGCGGGGGAATGCTCTCTTATGCTGCTTTTGGGTGATACCCCCGCCCCATTCGTGTCTTGACCATATCTCCCCGGCGGTAGAAGGTTAGAGGGGTGAAATCGTTTCTCAGCACGCAGCCCCTACCGACGCGCGCCCTGCGACTGCTTTTGACCGCCTGTGGCGTCTTTCTGCTATTTCAATTTGTCAGCCTGTACCTGAGCTGGCCAAAGCAGCTCGTCGTCGGCGTCATCACCATCACCATCGTCATCCTGCTGAACCGTATCAGCCGCTCCCAGTTGGTGACGATTGCGCTGATGCTGCTGTCCCTGGCTGCAACTCTGCGTTACGGCTGGTGGCGCGTCCGGATGATCACACAGTTCTTCACCGACGAATCCAACGACCGGCTCACCATTAACGCCGTACTGATGCTGCTGCTGCTCTCTGCCGAGGCCTACACCACACTCATCATGGTGCTGGGCTACATGCAGACCTGCGCGCCGCTGGGCCGCAAGCCCGTTCCCCTGCCCGCGGATGAGTCACTCTGGCCCCACGTCGACATCCTGATCCCGACCTACAATGAGCCGCTCTCGCTGGTTCGCTACACCGCCCTTGCCGCCATCAATATCGATTATCCGCCGGAGAAGCTGCACGTCTTCATCCTGGACGACGGTACCCGCGAAGACTTTCGCGCCTTCGCGGAAGAAGCCGGCGTCGGCTACATCACGCGCAAGGAACACAATCACGCCAAGGCCGGCAACATCAATCACGCGCTCACTATGATGGACGCTCCGCTGGTCGCCATCTTCGACTGCGATCACGTGCCCACGCGCAGCTTTTTGCAGGTCACCATCGGCTGGTTCCTGGCCGAGAAGAAGATGGGCATGCTGCAGACGCCGCACTTCTTCTACTCACCCGACCCCTTTGAGCGCAATCTGCTCCAGTACAAAACCATTCCCAATGAGGGAGAGCTCTTTTATGGCGTGATCCAGGACGGCAACGATCTCTGGAACGCCACCTTCTTCTGCGGCTCCTGCGCGGTCATTCGCCGCTCGGCGCTGGAAGAGGTGGGCGGCATCGCCACCGAGACCGTGACCGAGGACGCGCACACTTCACTGCGCATGCAGAAGCGCGGCTGGAACACGGCCTACATCAACCTGCCGCAGGCCGCAGGCCTCGCCACTGAGACTCTCTCCGCGCACGTAGGCCAGCGCATCCGCTGGGCGCGCGGCATGATCCAGATCTTCCGCACAGACAATCCCCTGCTCGCCAAAGGGATGAAATTCACCCAGCGTCTCTGCTACTTCAACGCGATGATGCACTTTATGTACGCCGTGCCGCGCTTGATCTTCCTGTGCGCGCCGCTGGTCTACATGGTCTTCGGCCTCACCATCATCCCCGGCTACTGGGTCGCGATTCTCGCGTATGCGCTGCCGCATCTCACCAGCTCCAGCATCACCAACTCGCGCGTTCAGGGCAAGCATCGCCACTCCTTCTGGAATGAAATTTATGAGACAGTGCTGGCGCCTTACATCCTGATGCCCACGCTGCTGGCGCTCATCAATCCCAAGCTGGGCAGTTTCAACGTGACGGACAAGGGCAGCACGCTGGCCGAGACGCGCTTTGACCGCCACATCGCCGCCCCCACCACCTGGCTGCTCGCGCTCAACTTCGTCGGCATCTGCATGACGCCCTACCGCCTGCACTATACCGATCCCGGCCACTACGGCACGGTCATCAGCAACCTGGCGTGGATATTCTTCAACATGGTCATCCTCGGCGTGGCCGGTGCCGTGGCCAATGAGCAGAAGCAGCGCCGCAGCTCCGTCCGCATTCCCGTCAAGATTGATGTCGACGTGGTTCTGCCGGATGGCACGCGCATCCACGGCGTCACCCGCGACATGTCCGTCGGCGGAGCCTCAGTATTCTTCACCACGCCCGTCGAATTGCCGCTGAGCGGCACGGTGCAGATATCCTTCCCCCGGCACACCGGCAGCGATGCCCAGGTGAACGCATCCATTGCCGGCAAGACAGCGAACGAACTGCGTCTGCAGTTCCATGCCGTCACCATTGAAGATCAGGAGACGCTGACGCGCGCCATCTACTCCCGCGCCGATTCCTGGATGCACTCACGCGAGCACATTGAAGAGGATCGCCCTCTGGTCAGCCTGGCACGCGTGGTGCGCCTCTCCTTCACCGGATTCCACCAGGTGCTGCGCGGTCTGCTGCCCGCCCGCAAAGCCCGCGCGGCCTCCATTCTGATCTTCGCCGTGCTTGCGCTGTCGCATGGCGTTGGCCGGGCGCAGATTCCCGGCGCAGTGCCGCCCTACACCGCACCCATCGCTCCGGCAGCCGCCGCTGTGCCGCAGAGCAATGTCCCTCCTGCCATCATCACGCCGCTGTCATTCCAGGCTGGACCATCCGTACCCGCGCCCGAGATCACCGCAGCGACCGCAAACGACATCATCACGCTGAAGGACATGGGCGTGCAGCGCGGCATTGATATGCGCGGCCCACACTCCTTCTACTCGGAACACTTCGTGCTTCCGCTCAGCCGCGTTCCTGCGAAGGCTGCGATTGAGTTGACGTATCACTTCAATCCGCAGATCCTCTCGCAGACCGGATCGATCAAGATCGTCATCAACGGAATAGCCATCGGTACAATTGTGCCGCCGCTGCATCCGCAGGCACAGGATGAGTACAGCTTCATCTCCATGGCGATTCCTGCCGAGCAGCTGACGCGCAATAACGATCTCACCTTTGAGTTCACCGGCGGCACCGCGCTGCAACCAAACGGCGCGGTGCGCCATGATGTGCTGGCAACCGTCGGCGCAGCCTCGCGCATCCTGGTCGCAGGCGACACGGTTGCGCTGAAGACCGATCTCGGCCTGCTGCCCATGCCGTTCTTCGATCCTGACTTACAGATCACCACCACGATTCCCTTCGTCTTCCTCTCCACGCCAAATCCCGAAACGCTGCGCGCCGCCGGCGTCGTGGCCTCCTGGTTCGGCATCCAGGCCAGCACCCGCCCCGTGCATTTCACCGTATCAATTGGCACCGTTCCGCAGGGCAACGTCGTCATCTTCACCAACCAGGGTTCGTCCCAATCCACCACGCTGGGCATTCCTCACGGCGGCGCATCGCTGAGCATCCAGCCCAATCCTTCTGACGCACATGGCAGCGCCCTGGTGCTGGCGGGCGACGATGACACACAGTTACTGCTGGCCGCGCGCAGCCTCGCGCTCATGGCCATCGCGCATCCCGGCCCCGGCACACCGCCACCCGCGCTGGGCCAGTCCGTCCGCCTGCAGGATTTCCCCCTGCCGGCACCGCGCAATCCAGACGACGCACCCCGCTGGCTGACCACGGACAAGCTCACGTCGCTCTGGAGCTACAGCTCGGAGCAGGCGATGCAGTCCAACGGCTCAGCGCCCATCCCCGTTTACTTCCGGGTTCCGCCCGACCTCTACTACGGCGAGACACAGAATCTGAATCTGCGCCTGAACTATCGCTACAACGCCACGCCGCTGGCTGAAGGCTCAGCGCTGCGCGCCTTCGCGAACGGCGGCCTGGAGAATGAAGTGCCGCTGCCCCCGGGCAAAGGCATCACAGACAAACGTCGGACCGTGGTGATGCCTGTGGCCGATCTGCGTCCTTTCGGCAATACCCTGCTCTTCAACTTCGATTTCATTCCATCGCGTCCGGGCGATGCATCGCAGGACCCTCAGCAGAAGCTGCAGGGCGCAATTCTGGAAAACTCTTCGCTGGATATTCGTGGCCTGGATCACTGGGTGCGCATGCCCAATCTTGAGCTCTTCGCCAACGCAGGCTTCCCGTTCACCCGCAAAGCTGATTTAGCGGACACCACCGTCATCATGCCGCCGCAGCCCACCACCGGCGAGATCACGCTCTTCCTCTACATGATGAGTCACTGCGGCATGCAGACGGGCTATCCCGCGCTGCGTGTGCAGGTGGCCGGTCCGGAGACCGCCATGCGCAGCGATCAGGATTACCTGATCCTTGGCGGCACCAACGATCAGCCCGCATTCGCATCGCTCGACGCTGTGCTGCCCACCACCATGGACGCAAGCGGAGTGCATGTGAAGGAGCAGACCGGCTACATGACCAGCCTGCTCAATAAGTGGTTGCAATGGACACACCAAACCAGCCCGAATGATGTGCCCACCAATCAGAACGGCGCGCCCGACCTGATGATCGAAGGCCTGGAGTCACCCTACTACGCCGGCCGCTCCATCGTGATCATGCAGATGCGCGGCGATGGTGCTGTAGATGAGTTCGCCGACGTCTTCCTGGAGCGCTCGCAGTCCAGCGACATCGCTCACTCCGTCAGCCTTCTGCAGGGCGGCAGATTCACTTCATACGCCATGCAGCAAGCCACTTATCACGTGGGCTACATCTCGGCGTATTCGCTGATGCGTCTGTGGATGGCGGAGCATTTCTGGATACTGCTCGGTTTGGTCACGATCTTCGGCCTGATAACCGCCGGCTGGATTCGCGACTACCTCGTCTGGCTCTCTGAGAACCGCCTGCGCAGCGATGTTGCCGCCTGAACCGCGCAATTTTCCGTGCAACCCACCAAACCTGTAGCGATATAATCCTTCCAACGACACACGGTGAGGGAACGCTGCATGTTTAACGTAGTGACGATTGCCAGGGAATATGGAAGCGGCGGCGCGGATATCGGCCGCAAGGTTGCTGAGCTGCTGAACTGGGAGTGCGTAGACAAACAGATTCTGGAACACGCCACGGAGACCGAAAAGGTCGATTCCAAGTGGGCCGAGAGCGCGGATGAACACTCCTATGCATGGTGGGAGCGCGTGATGTACGGCTTCCGTAAAGGCGATCCGTCGCTGATGACGGCGGGCGCGCCCGCAGCCACTCCCGTGGACTACGATGCCATGCAGAAGATCACCGCCAGCGTGATTCAACATGCTGCCGACGCCGGCAATTGCGTCATCATTGGCCGCAGCTCACAGTGCGTACTGCATCGCCATCCACATGTGCTGCACGTCTCTATCTACGCTCCGCTGGCGGCCAAACTGGAGCGCATGAAGCTGCGCCATCCGCATGAGAAAGACCTGCACGCGCTGCTGCAGAAGAAAGATGCTGATCGCGCGCGCTACACCCATACCTACTACGGCTGCGATGGCCTGGACCGCAAGCTGTATCACCTCTGCCTGAACAGCTCGCTCGGCGTGGACATATGCGCCGATATCATCGTGAAGATCCTGCAAATATCCAATGGTGCTTAGCTGCTGTCCTAGCTCGCGGCATTCATGCGCAGTACCTTGCCCGCCAGATGACGCTTGTACTCGCCTGATTTCATCACGGCATGGCCGTTAATCAACACGTGCTCAATCCCCACAGGAAACTGCACCGGGTCCACGAACGTTCCTTTGTCCAGCACCGTATCCGGATGGAAGACCACCACATCGGCAAAGTTTCCCGGCTTCAGCTGGCCGCGTCGTTTGTATCCGAAGACCGCCGCCGGTTTCGCCGTCATCTTATAGATGGCCTCTTCCAGTGTGAGCGCCTTCTCCTCGCGTACATACTTGCCCAGCACACGCGGAAACGATCCGAACACGCGCGGATGCGGCCGTCCGCCCAGCAGACCATCCGTGCAGACATTCTGCTCCGGCCGCTTCAGGAACCGCATTACGTGCTCTTCCGTGCCGTAGAAATCCACCATGCCCACAGCATTTTCTTCCGCCAGCAGCAGGTCGAACGTCGCATCATAAGGATTCTTGCCGCGCAGCTCACCGATCTCCATCAGGTTCTTACCGACGAGATCCTGATTCGCATCCGTCTTCACGCTGGTCACAAAGATCTGGTCCAGCCCAGCGAAATCCACAAAGTTATCCCACCCCGGAATGCCCTGCTCGATATCCTGTACCATCAGCCGGCGCATCTCTACACTCGCCAGCCGCTCCATCAGTTTGTCTGTGCCGCCGTCGTGCGCCCAGGGCGGCAGAATCACGCCCAGCATGGTGCTGCCCGCCACATACGGATACTGGTCAAACGATGTGCGGATTCCCTCCGCATTGGCCCCGTCAAGCAGCGCCAGCACCTGGTCAATCAACGGCCAGTTCTTGCGGCCGCATACTTTGAAGTGGGAGAAGTGGATCTTCACGCCGGACTGCCGCCCGATCTCGATCACCTCTTCCATCGACGACAGGATCGTGTCCGCCTCACTGCGCTGATGCACCACAAATGCTCCATCGAATTCCGCGACGACCTTGCACAGCTCAATCACCTCTGCCGTCTCCGCATAGGCACAGGGCATGTAGATCAGTCCCGTCGAGAGTCCATACGCGCCCGCCTCCATCTCGCGGCGCGTAATGTCACGCATCGCCTCCAGTTCAGCCGGAGTAGGCTTGCGATTATCCAGCCCCATGCCCTCCATGCGCACATTGCCGTGCGGCACCAGATAGCTCTCATTCAGGCCGACGCCGTTTTTCTCCATCATGGCAAGATAGCCTTCGGTCGTCTCATAGTCCCAGCCCAGCTCATCGCTCACGCCGTCCAGGCCCGCAAGATTTTTGCGCCATGGTGAAATGTACTTCTTCGGCAGCGGGGCCATGGAGATGCCGTCCTGTCCCAGCAGTTCCGTGGTCACGCCCTGACGAATCTTCGCTTCCACGTACGGATTCAGCACCACTTCAAGATCGGAGTGACTGTGCGTATCAATAAATCCCGGGCAGACGATCATGCCCTGCGCATCCAGCACCTCGTCAAAGTTCGCCGCGGACGGCACGGCGCCGATCTCTGCGATCACACCATCTTCCACAATCAAGTCCGCCGCGAAGCGCGCAGCGCCGGTGCCATCAATAATGTTGCCATTGCGAATTAGCGTCTTCATCTCTTATCCCTTCTGAAACACTGACCGCAGAATGCCGTAGTAGCCCTCTGCGGACTTCAATAGATCGTCCACGGCAATGTATTCGTCAATCGTGTGCGCAAGATTCTCTCTGGATGGACCGAAGCCGATCGTCCGTATGCCTGCCTCGCCCGCGTAGTGGCTGCCATTGGTGCAGAACGAATACTGTGTCAGCTCCGGCTTCAGCCCGGCACTGCGCAGCCCGGCCAGCGCCAGCTGCACAAATTCGTCGTCACTCTCGAAGACCCAGCCCGGAAAGAAACGCTCATCGCCAATCTCCGCGCCGGTATAGCACTTCTGCACATCAGCGGCGAAATGCACACGCGCGTCGAACTGCGCGTCCTTGCGCTTCAGCTTCTCAATCAGTTCCTGTAGGGGCTGCAGCACGCTGGCCTTGGTCTCCCCCACCAGCAGCCGGCGGTCGTAGGTGGCGCGGCAATAGTCCGGCACCACCGATGCACCCGGATAGGGCGACGATTTGATGTCCGTCAGCTCCAGGATTCCCTCACCCAGCACCGGATGCACCGGTGCCTGCAGCAGCGCGATCTCGCGAATCAGCTCTGCCATTTTGTAGACGGCGTTCACTCCCGCGCGCGGATTCGCGGAGTGCGCCGGCTTGCCGAAGGTCTCCACCACGATCTCCGCCCGGCCGCGCTGGCCGCGCTTCAAATTCATCTCAGACGACTCACCGATAACCACATAATCCGGCTGGATGCGCGCGCTGATGCGCCGCGCCGCCACGCCTTCAAAACATTCTTCATGCACCACCGCAGCCACGCAGATCGTCCCCGCAAAATTCTTCGCGCGGTCCGCTGCGAAAAATCCTGCAGCCGCAATCATGGCGGCCACCGAACCCTTCATGTCTGAGGTGCCGCGCCCGTATATCTTGCCGTCTGCTATCTCCGCGCCAAACGGCGCATGCGTCCACTTCGATGCATCCGGCACCGGCACTGTATCTATGTGGCCGTCGAACAGAATGGTCTTTCCCGGTCGCGTCCCCTGGATGCGGCCGAGCACGTTGCCATACTCATCCACAACCACGTCATCGTAGCCAAGCTCGCGGAAGGCCTGCTGCACCAGCGCAGCTGCGCCCGCCTCTTCGCCGGAGTAGCTCCGGCTGCGAACAAGTGCCCGGCAAAGTTCAATGAGCTTCTGTTCCCGCTCTGCGGTCAGCATGGTTGCCGCATTTTCTTGTTCTGTCATGGTTTTCATCGGCTGTATGGTGTCTCCTTCAGTGGCAGGCTGGTGCGGAGCACGCCGTCCCGCCGAAAATAGGCGCAGGCCACCGCCGGCGCCGTGGTCACGCTTACGATCTCGCCCACGCCCTTTGCTCCAAACGTAAGTGCAGGATCGTTCTTCTCAATCAGAATGCATTCAATCTCCGGCACCTGCGCCGCGCGGAACAAGCCCAGCGTTCCCAGCGTTACGGCGGGCGCACCCTCACTGACCTTGAAGTTTTCCGTCAGCGCATAGCCCAGCCCCATCACCACGCCGCCTTCAATCTGCCCTTCCACGCCATTCGGATTGATCGCCTTGCCCACGTCATGCGCGGCAATCACCTTCTGCACCTTACCCTTTGCATCCAGCAGCACCACCTGCGTGGCATAGCCATACGCAATGTGGCTCAGGCGATTGGGCTTGTCTGACGTCATCGGGTCAGTCACGCACTCATACTCGCGGTAGAACTCCTGCCCCTCCAGCGCGGCCATCGTATTTGCGGCCAACGCCTCGTGCAGCGCGTCTCCTGCACGGCGCGCCGCCTCACCCGTGATCAGTGTCTGGCGCGACGCAGTGCTGGTGCCGCTGTTCGGCGTCACGGCGGTATCTGGCGCATGGACGCTGATAATATTGCGCGGCAGCCCGCTCGCCTCCGCCACAATCTGTTGCAGCACCGTCGCCAGCCCTTGCCCCATGCAGGCTGCGCTGGTGCAGATCACCACGCCGCCATCCCGGATTATCAGCTTCACGCGGCCCACGTCCGGCACGCCCACGCCCTTTCCGCTGTTCTTGAACGCGCACGCAATGCCCGCGCCGGGATGAGCGTCAAACACATTCTTCACCGCCAGCAGAGTCTCTTTCAGCGCGGTTCCGCTGTCTGCGATCTGCCCGTTCGATAGCACACCGCCCGGCTCAATGGCATTGCGATAGCGAATCTCCCATGGCGAAATGCCTACCTGCTCCGCCAGCAGATTCAAATTGCTCTCCGCGGCGAAGCATGTCTGCGTCACGCCAAAGCCGCGGAATGCGCCTGACGGAATATTGTTGGTGTAGATCGCCTTACCGTCGATGTCGACATTCTCAATCTGGTACGGCCCGGCCGCGTGGGTACACGCGCGCTGCAGCACCGGGCCGCCCAGCGATGCATACGCACCCGTATCGGCGATGATGCGTGCCCTCACCGCTGTAATCTTTCCCTGCGCATCGCACGCCGTGGTGAAATCCATCTCCATCGGGTGGCGCTTGGGATGCACCATGAGGCTCTCTTCCCGCGTGAACGTCAGCTTCACCGGCAACCCGCTGTGCCACGCCAGCAATGACGCATGGTGCTGCACCGAGAGATCTTCTTTGCCGCCAAATCCGCCGCCCACCAGCTTGCTGATCACGCGGACTTTTTCAGCCGGCACACCCAGCATCTGCACAATGCCATGATGATCGTCATACACGCCCTGCCCCGCGGTATACACAGTAAGCGAGCCGCACTCCGCGGGAATCGCCAACGCACTCTCCGGCTCCAGAAATGCATGTTCCTGCCGCGGCGTGGAGTAGTGGCGGTGCACCACATACTTCGCTTCAGCAATGGCCTTGTCCACATCGCCGCGCTTCATCGTGGTCTGCGCCAGCAGATTTCCCTTCGGATGCAGCAGTGGCGCACCCTCCGCCATTGCTGCTTCCGGTGAGAGCAGCGGTTCCAGCACTTCATACTCCACCCAGATTTTTTCAATGGCCGCCCGCGCCGCTTCCCGCGTAGTCGCGGCCAGGATCACCAGCGCATCGCCCACGTAGCGCGTCTCTTCGCCCTCTGCGATCATCACCGGCCAGTCGTGAATCACATGTCCCAGCAGCCGCTCACCCGGCACATCCCTGGCCGTGAGCACCACCTTTACTCCGGGATAGCGCTCTGCACCCGCCGTGTCAATCCTGCGCACGCGCGCACGCGGATACTTCGTGCGCAGCACGGCGCCGTGCAGCATCTCCGGCACCTGCATGTCGTCCACAAACTCCCCTGTCCCCAGGAGCTTCTCGGTAGAGTCCACACGCAACGCCCGCGCTCCCACTTTGCCTTCATCTTCTGCAACCGCCGGCAGCGTTCCCTTTGCAAATGCCTGGGCTGCCAGTTGAATCGCGCGCTCTACCTTCAGATAGCCGGTGCAGCGGCATAGGTTATAGCGAATGGACGAGCGCACCTCGGGCGATGTCGGCGCGGGGTTGCTGTCCAAAAGCGACTTCGCGCTGATCACCATGCCCGGCATGCAGAATCCGCACTGCACCGCGCCCACTTCACCGAAGGCCCAGGCATACACCTGCTTCTCCTGCTCGGGCACGCCCTCTACCGTGGTCACGCTCTTGCCCTGTACCTTCGCCACCGTCAGCTTGCAGGCACGCACAGCCTTGCCATCCACCAGCACCGAACACGCGCCGCACACGCCATCGGCACACCCGCTCTTCACGGAGATCAAGCGCGCGTCTTCACGCAGAAAGTCCAGCAGGCTCTTATCGTCTGCGACGGTGACAGCTTCCTGGTTCAGCGTGAACTGGTACATCGTGCTCCTTCAAATCCCGCGAGTACAGGTACGAATCCGGGTGCCCCATCTCGCCACAAATTCGGGTGCCCCATCTCGCCACAAATCCGGGTGCCCCATCGCCACAAATTCGGGTGCCCCAGGTCTCGATTCTGAGACCTGGGTTTGCTGCCGCAGAATTACACCAGCGCCGGCTCTTCCTGCCGCGCCTTCGCGATCTTCGCGTTGTACTCTGCAATGCGTGCATACTGCGCATCCCAGAAATCCATCGTCCGCATCGAGTCCAGGAACTCCTTCGTATAGCCGAACTTGATCCAGTCGCGTTCCTTCTGCTGGAACAGTTGCTCCTTCACCTCCGGCTTGCGGAAATCGAATACCAGATCGTCGCTCGCACCCAGAAAAATATCCTGCAGCCAGCGGTCCAGCACCGGCGGCGCCAGCTCCAGATAGCGGCCGTTCAACTCGTCCAGTACGGAGTTGTAGCGGTCAAAGCCGTCGGTCGCCACGGTCACCACATTGTCGCCGGGGCCAAGCCGCAGGAACTTCGCCAGCTTGATTGCGCCCAGCACGTTGCAGATGCCCGAAGGTCCAAACGCCTCGCGCAGGCTCAGCGCCAGCTCGCGATCCACGCCAGCCTTCACCAGCGATTCCAGTCCGTCGTGGAAGATCTTCACGCCCTGCACCGTCTCCTCATCCTTAATCAGGATCACGAAGTCAGTGTTCAGCACGTTATGGATCAACGTGCACATCTTGTCGCCGATGCCTTCAATGCGGTGCTGCCCGCGCCCGCCATTCGCTAGCGTAGAGCACTCGTACGGCTCCAGCGCCGCGATCTTCGCCTCCGGAAACGCAGCCTTGATCTGGTCGCCTGCAGCCAGCGTTCCAGCCGAGCCCGGCGCTGAAGTGAAGCCTGCGATGCGTCCATTGCCGACGCCCTTCACCGCTTCAATCGCACTGCCGCCGGTCACATGGCGATGGAAGCGATAGTTCGGGAACAGCTCAAACTGCGCCAGCGCCTTATTCTTCGGGTTCTTCATCAGCTCGCGCGTCTTCTCCAGCGTCAGGATGACGTCAGATTCCGAACCCGGCGTCAGCTCCAGTTCGCCACCGTACTTCTTGATGCGCTCGTACCGCTCCTTGCTCATGTTGTCCGGCATGATCACAATGGCGCGGAAGCCGAGCAGGTTGGAGATGTACGCTGTGCCAATGCCGAAGTTGCCGGTCGAGGGGCCAAGAATGGTATGCTCACCCGGCACAATTTCACCGTCCACCATCTCTTCGATCAGCGTGCTGTACGCCGGGCCAACCTTGTGCGAGCCGGACGGAAATCCGCAGCCCAGCATCACCACCACGTTGGCATCAATGCCGGTGAGCGCGGGCGGCAGCACGACCTTGCGCACCTGGTTGTTCGCATCCTTCCAGGTGATATTGAACAGGTTGATGGGGTCCAGCTCATCCTGTTTCAGCGCGGCCAATGCCTTCGCGCGCACATCTTTGCTTACCAGGCTCGGATTGAGCATCTCATCGTAATTCGGTCCAAACGGAATTTTTTTCATTTGCTCTTCTCTCTTTTCTATTTCCATACCCATATTTTTTGTCATTCTGAGCGAAGCGAAGAATCTGCTTTGCCTCTTGCTTCCATACTCCAGCGTCGCTAAATCGCTACCGACACTTCCACTGCCTTGCGGATCTCTTCCATCTCCGGTTTCACCACTACCGGATTCGCCACCGCGCGGACCGCGCTTTGAATATCTTTCAGTCCATTGCCGGTCATGATCAGCGCCACCGTTTCGTGAGCCTGCACAATGCCCAGTTCCAGCGCGCGCTTTACACCTGCTACGCCGGCCACGCCCGCGGGTTCGCCAAAGACTCCGGCCTTGCGCGCCAGCAGCGGAATCGATTTCAGAATCTCTTCGTCCGGTACAGCCACAAACGCGCCGCCTGACTCCGTGACCGCATTCATGCCCTTCTTGAAATTTCTTGGGTAGCCCACGGCAATGGAATCTGCCAGCGTATTGGCTTCGCACGGAACCAGCTCCGCATACTTGCTCCACGCCGTCTGGAACGGCTTGCAACCCTCCGCCTGTACGCCCAGCACCCGTGGCAGCCGCGGAATCAGGCCCAGCTGGTGCATCTCGCGCAGTCCCTTCCACACGCCGCCGATGGTACAGCCATCACCCACCGAAACCACCACCCAATCCGGAAAACTGCCCGGCGTCAGCGCAGCAAACTGCTCCGCCAACTCCAGAGATACCGTCTTTTTGCCTTCGATCAGATAGGGATTAATGGCACAGTTGCGGTTGTACCAACCAAACTCCGCCGCCGCCTGCATGCACAGCTCCCACGCTTCGTCATACGTTCCCTGCACACTGAAGACCTGCGCGCCGTACACCAGCAGTTGCGCTACCTTCGCCTGCGGCGCGCGCGCCGGCACAAAGATGGTCGCGGGCAAACCCGCTGCCGCGGCAAATCCCGCGAGCGACGAAGCCGCGTTCCCTGTGGACGCACACGTGATTCGTTCCGCGCCGTCCTCCAGCGCCTTCACCACGCCCATCGCACTGGCCCGGTCTTTGAATGATGCGGTCGGGTTGCGCCCTTCATCCTTCACCCAGCAGCGCGCAATGCCCAGCTCCGCCGCCAGCGCGGGCGCGTCATACAGCGGCGTCCATCCCACCTGTAGATGCGGAATTCGCGCCGCATCCGCCACCGGCAGCAGCGGCAGGTAGCGCCACATGGAGCGGTCGCGGTTCGCGGCCAGGCTCTCGGCATGCAGCACACGGCGCACCGCGTCATAGTCATACATCACGTCCAGGATGCCGTCGTGATATCCGCAGGCGGCGCAAAAATACTTCACCTCACACGCGTCATACACCGTGCCGCAATGCACACAGCGCAGCCCGGTCACATACTGCATGGTCAATTCGCTCTTATTCTTCTGCACTGCCATTGTTTTACTCATCACTGCACCATGCTCAGCGCATGCAGCTTGCAGCGTGTCACACACAGCCCGCAGGTGAAGCACTTCTCGCGGTCAATGTGCAGCACTCCATCCTCTGAGATCGCGCCATAGGGGCAGCTCTTTTCGCACTGCCCGCACAGCACGCAGCGCTCTTTGTCCACCACCGGAGGACACTCCGCCCGCGGCGCGCCGCGCTCGGCCATCAGCCGCCCGGTCAGGCCCTTAATGTCATTGACTGACGCATAACCCTGCTTGTCCAGGAACGCGTTCAGCTCCTTCGCCATCTTGCCGTACACCGTTGGTCCGCGCAGAATGGCCTCAGTACAAACCTGCACGGCCGATGCGCCCGCCATGAACATCTCCGCCACATCGCGGCCATTGGCAATGCCGCCGACGCCGAAGATAGGAATCTTCACTGCATTGGCCGCGTCATATACGCAGCGCAGCGCCAGCGGTTTGATCGCCGCGCCACTGAGCCAGCCGTAGCCGTTCCTGCTACCCATCAGCGGCAGGCCCGTTTCCACATCGATGCTCAGGCACGGACCAAACGAGTTGATCATCACCAGCCCATCCGCGCCTGCATTCTCCAGTGCCTGTGCAATCTCCTGAATATTCGGGTGAGGGCTGAGCTTCATAAACACCGGCACATCCACCGCTGCCTTGGCTGCTTGCAGGGCGTCGATGATGGGCGAAATATTATTGCCCACGTAATGGGTTGAAAGCTCCAGCGCCTGCGCGTAGGGCTTCACCAGCGGCGCGACAATTCTTATCTGCTCCGCCGTATAACCCATCCCGATGATGAGCGGAAGACCGGTCGCCTGCGCCAGCTTGTACTCGGTCTCAAGCCACTGCTCTTTGGGCAGCTCGGACCACAATTCCGTATTCATGAAGCCGCCGCGAATCTCTGCCATGCAGGGCCGTGGCACCTCGGCCGGCTCCACTGAGATGGTCTTGGCCACCAGTCCGCCCGCGCCGCCGCGCGCCGCCGCCTGCAGCATGGCACCGTCCTTACCCGGCGGACCTGCCGCGGGCATAATCGGGTTGGGAAACTCCAGCCCGCAGATTTTAACGCTCAGATTCGCCATCTCACATCCCCGTTAAACACAAACGCCGAACCACCGCGCGCAACTCCATCTGCGATTGCCGCGTAAATTCGGCTGGAATTTTCCCAGCTTAAGCGCCCATTTCAGCGATTCACTGCCCTGCGCTCCGTTCCGGCTGCGCCCTTCGCTGCGGGTCCACTCTGCACCTGAAAAAGGACTGTTCCGCCCCCTCCGCGGTGATGTGTAGCCCAATTACACTTCACTTTGGGGAGCCCGGGCTGTGATGTCCGTCACAACATACTTGTGCCCCGATAGGAGACTCTCTAGACACTGCGTTCGGGAGGGAGAACCTATGCTGCTGGTCGGAAATGGACGCGTCATTACCCGCGACGATACGCTCCCGCTGCTGGACGACGGCTGCGTCGCCATTCGCGAGGGCCTGATTGAGCGCATCGGCCCCACCGCCGAACTGCTCATGCACTACCCTGACGCGCAATTTGTGGACGCGCGCGGCGGCATCATCATGCCCGGCCTGATCAACACCCACATGCATCTTTACAGCGCCTTTGCCCGCGGCATGGCGCTCAAAGACGATGCACCGGACGGCTTCCTGCAGATCCTCGAACGGCTGTGGTGGCGGCTGGACAAAGCCCTCACCCTGGAGGACGTCTACGCCAGTGCGATGGTGGGCATGGTGGATTGCATCCGCAACGGCGTCACCACCATCTTCGATCACCACGCCAGCCCCCATGCCGTTACCGGCAGCCTCTTCCGCATCGCCGATGCGGCGCAACAAACCGGCCTCCGCAGCTGCCTCTGCTACGAAGTCTCTGACCGTGACGGCGCAGCGATCACCGACCTCGGACTGGAGGAAAATCGTGCCTTCCTGCAGCACTGCCAGGCCTCTGGCAGCACACTGCTTCGCGGACTCTTCGGCCTGCATGCATCCTTCACGCTCAGCGACAATACCTTGCGCCGCGCCGCCGCCATCGCCGGCGAACACCGCGCCGGCTTCCACATCCACACCGCCGAAGCAGCCGCCGACGCCGAGCAGTGCATACTGCAGCACCGCAAACCGGTGGTGCAGCGGCTCTATGACCTTGGCCTGCTGGGCAGCAAGACCATCGCCGCACACTGCGTTCACGTCAACCGCGACGAGATCGCTCTGCTGCACGGCACTCGCACCAACGTGGTGCACAATCCGGAATCCAACATGAGCAATGCCGTGGGCTGCGCGCCGGTGCTGGAGATGATGCATCGCGGCATTCATGTGGGCCTGGGCAGCGACGGCTACACTTGCGACATGCTGGAATCGCTCAAGGTGGCAAACCTGCTGCACAAGCACCAGTCCGGCCAACCCGGCGTGGGATGGACCGAGCCGCACACCATGCTCTTCCACGAAAATGCCCGTATCGCCAGCGATTGTTTCTCCGGTGTGGTGGGCAAGCTCGTCGCCGGCGCACACGCTGACGTCATCGTGGTGGACTACGACCCGCCCACGCCGTTGCGCTCCTCCAACATCAGCAGCCACATTCTCTTCGGTTTGTCAGGCCGCCAGGTGCAGACCACCATCGTCGCCGGCCGCGTTCTGATGCAGGATAGAAAACTGTTGACTGCGGATGAAACGGAAGTGATGGCACAGGCCCGCGCCCGCGCCGAGCAGATGTGGCAGAGATTCTAGCCCCCTACAGCTTGTAATTAATGGACTTCGCCTGCGTGAACAACAGCAGATAATCCGCGCCGCCGGCCTTGGAATCCGTGCCTGACATCTTGAATCCGCCAAACGGATGCGCGCCCACCATTGCCCCCGTGCACTTACGATTGAAGTACAGATTGCCCACGTGGAACTCCGCCGCCGCGCGCTTCAGCTTCTTCTCATCCCTGCTGTAGACCGCGCCCGTCAGACCATACTCCGTGTCATTCGCAATCGCCAGCGCGTCGTCAAAGTCGCGCGCCTTCAGCACAGCGAGCACCGGACCAAACACCTCTTCCTGACAGATGCGATCTGCCGGCGTGAGGCCCGCAATCAGCGTCGGCTGAATGTAATAACCCTCCGCCGCCGGAGTCTGTGCCGCTCCGCCCGCAAGCACCTTGCCCTTCTGCGCAGCGTCAAAGATATAGCCAAGGATGCGGTTGTAAGAGTCTTCGCTGATGACCGGGCCGACCGCGCGATTCTCCGCCGGGTCGCCGATAGCCAGCGCCGCCATGCGCTGCGCCAGCTTCTGCACAAACGTGTCGTGCACCTTCTCATTCACGATCACGCGCGAGCAGGCCGAGCATTTTTGCCCACTGAATCCGCAGGCCGATGCCACTACGCCGTCCGCCGCCGCATCCAGATCCGCATCGTCTTCCACGATAATCGCGTCCTTACCGCCAAGCTCCAGAATGGTTCGCTTAATCCAGCGCTGCCCCGGCGCAACCTGCGCGGCCTTGCTCTGAATATCCAGGCCCACCTTCTTCGAGCCGGTGAACGAGATGAAGTGAATCGCCGGATGCTCCACGATAGCGCTGCCCAGCGCCGCGCCGCCCTGCAGCAGCGTCACCACGCCCGCGGGCATACCACACTCCTCCAGCAGCATCAGGAAACGCGCTGCGATGGTGGGTGCAAGCGGTGAAGGCTTCAGCAGCACAGTGTTGCCGGTCACGATAGCTGCCGCCGTCATGCCCGCCATGATGGCCAGCGGAAAGTTCCACGGTGGAATCACCGCGCCCACGCCCAGCGGCACATACACAAACTCATTGCGCTCGCCCGGATACTGAATACGCGGCGCTGACTGGCTCAGCCGCACCGCCTCGCGCGCGTAGAACTCCAGAAAGTCAATGGCCTCCGCCGTGTCCGCATCCGCCTCAGCCCAGTTCTTGCCGGCCTCAAACGTCAGCCATGCGCAGAACTCGAACTTGCGCTCGCGCATCCGCTTCGCAGCCTGCAGCAACAATTCCACCCGCTCTTCCACGGGCCGCACGCTCCACGTTGCAAACGCAGCTTCGCCCGCGGCAATCGCCTGCGGCACCACGGCTGCATCCGCCTCCGCATGACGCCCAATCACCAGCGCGGGACTCGCCGGACTGGTCGAGATCACCTCAGCCTTCGCCTGCACATCCTTGCCGCCGATCCGCAACGGATACTGCTTGCCCAGTTGCTGCGCGACCTGCTGCAGCGCGGCCCGCATACCCTCCGCATTGGCGGGCTGGCGAAAATCAACGAACGGCTCATTGCGAAATTCCGGAAGTGTCTGCATGGTTTGTCCTGTTCCTTCTACTTAGATCGTGGCTCAGCGAAAAAGATTCTTCGCCAGAAAAATTGCATTCGCCGGGCGCTCGGCCAGGCGACGCATGAAATACGGATACCACTCCTTGCCGAACGGCACATACACGCGCACGCGGTAACCCTGCTTCACCAGCGTCTCCTGCAGGTCGCGGCGGATGCCGTAGAGCATCTGAAACTCAAAGCTCTGCAGATCAATTTTATTTGCTGCCGCGAACACCTTGGTCTGCTCAATAATCGCTTCATCATGTGTCGCAAGACCATGATAGATCCCCGAGGTCAGCAGCTCCTGCATCAGCGCAATATAGTTTGCGTCAACATCCGCTTTAGCCGCGAACGCAATCTCCGCGGGCTCCTGATATGCGCCCTTGCACAGCCGTATGCGAATTCCTTCCGCCAGCAGCGCGTGCATATCCGCCTGCGTGCGCCGCAGGTACGATTGCAGCACAATGCCAATCTCTTTCTGCTCCGGCACCGCGTGAATCCGCCGCACCAGTTGGATGGTCGCCTCAGTGTATGGGCTGCCCTCCATATCCACGCGCACAAAGCTGCCGATTGCCGTGGCCTGCCGCGCCAGCTGTGCCACAATGCGCTCCGCCACGCCGCCGGGCAGATCCATGCCCATCTGCGTCAGCTTCAGTGAGACATTCGCATCCAGCTTCAGCGCGCCGATGCGCTGCAGCAGCTCTTCGTAGATGGCTCCCGCGCGCTGCGCCTGCGCTTCGTCACTCACATTCTCGCCCAGTGCATCCAGCGTGACGGAGATGCCTGCAGCGTTCAATTTCTGCGCCACAGCAATCGCATCGTCCATGCCGGTGCCCGCAACGAACCGCTGCGAGAGCTTGCGCCCCAGCGAGGTCTGCTCCGCAAACGCCCGCAGACGGCGGCGTTCAGAGAGAGTGATAAAAAAAGATCGCAAGAGACTCATAATGGCTGGGAATTCCTGACACCTGTCTGATGCTGAAACTAGCACGCCGGAAGCAGAGCAATCCAGCAATTAAAGCTTGCTGCAAAAAGACGGCGCGCTACTTCGGAGCCGGTCCGCGCACCACCTGCACCAGGTCGCCCACGCGCAGTTGCCGCGCGAACGCCGCCTTCACGTCCTCGGCATTCAGCTTCACGTAGCGGTTCGCAGCGCGCAGCGGCTCATCCAGCGGCAAGCCAATCTCCGCCCGCGCCAGCATCCCTCCGGCCACAGCCTCTTCGCTGGATTCGCTCAGCGGAATCTGCCGCAGCAGCAGTGCCTTTGCCTGGTGCAGTTCGCTGTCAGACACATTCTCCGTCCGCATCTGGTTCAGGTCGCGCTCAATCAGCGCCCGCGCCTTGGACACGTTCTCAGGGTCGCAGCCATAGCTCACTGAATACGTGGCGCGCGTCTTCGAAGCCGACAGCGCAACGTCCACCGTGTATACATAGCCCGCCACCTGACGCAGATCGTGGTACAGCCGCGTCGCGTAGAATCCTCCGCCCAGCACATGCGTGCCGAGCTGCATGGGATAGTAATCCGGATCGAAGCGATTGATGGTCAGCTGCTCTGAAAGATCGACCGAGTCCTGCACGGCCTGCGCATCGGCCACGTTTGCAGCCGCTGCTTTATTCGCAGGCACTGCCGGCAGAGTTGTCTCCGGCGCCGGGCCCGTCGCCTTCCAGCCGCCGAACCACTTCGCCACGGCTGCCTTCGCGTCATCCGGTGTCACATCGCCGGTGATCACAATGGTGGTCAGGTCCGGCCGCACCGTCGCTGCGTAATACTGCTTCACCTGCTCCAGCGTCACCTTCGCCACGGTCTCAGGCGTTGGCTCGCGCAGCACCGGATCGCCTGCGGGCAGCAGCGCCATATCCAGCGCGCGCGTTACGCGATAGCCGGGACTCTGCATATTGCCCGCGACAAACTGCGCTGTCTGCTGGCGCACCACCTTGAACGCCTGCTCCGGCAGCGCCGGATGCAATTCGTTGTCCGCCAGCAACTCCATACCGCGAGAGAAATTCTCTTTCAGCACGCTGAGAGAAAAGCGGTAGCCCCCGCTTTCGTTGGCGGCAATATCGTCCAGCGCTTTTTGAAATGCCAGGCGGTCCAGGCTCTGCGTGCCGTAAGAGAAGAGGCCCTCCAGCACATCCGCCACACCATCCTGCCCCGCGGGAGTCTCCAAATCAGCATTGTGTTTCACCGCGCCCACCACGGTCACCGTCGGGCTGGTGGTATCCGTGCGCACGATCAGCCGCACACCGTTCGGCAGCACGGTGTCAGACGCATCAATATACTTCTGCGGCACCTTCAGTTCATGCAGCGAAGCAGCCGCCCATACCGGCAGATCGACCGGCTTGGTCGGTGCCGACGTAACTTTTTCCTCGCCGCCAAATCCCTTCGCCGCCACCGGCTTCCCATCCGGCGCGGGCTTCAGCGTTGCCGTAATCGTGCTCACGTTCAGCAGATACTTTGCCGCCACCCGATTCACATCCGCCAGCGTGACCTTGCGGATCGCGTCGATATCTTCATCTGGCGAATTCCGCCCTTCAGCCGCCAGCGCGTTCGACCATACACTCGCCAGCCCGGGAATCGAGTTGCGCTGGAACTCCGCCTGCGCCAGCTCGCTGCGCTTGGCCGCCTCCACCAGGTCTTCCGGCACACCCTTCTGCGCGTAGTTGTTCAGAATGCCGCGCATCTCCGCGATGGCGCTTGCAGAATCCGCATCCGCAGGCAGCGCTACCAGTCCGAATCCAACGCTCGCCTTGGGATATGTCTCCACCATGCCAAACTCCGCTGCCAGCGCCTTGCCCGCGGGCACCATGCCGTAGAGATCGGCGCGTTGGCTGCCCAGCACATCGGCCAACACCTGCGTTGCGGCATAATCCGGCGAGTCCGTGCCCGGCATGCGGTAGGAGATGAATGCCAGCACATACGGCAGATTGCTATCCAGCGTGAACGTCTCCGGCTTGACCGGCTGCAGGTCCACCGCGGGGTGCGCGGGCAACGCATGCTTCGGAATATCGCCGTAGAGCTTCTTCACCTTGGCCAGCGTCAGCTTCGGGTCCACATCGCCCACGATCACCAGGATCGCATTTGATGGCGTGTACCAGTCGGCATAAAACTTCTGCAGCATCGGCGCCGTGGTCGCTTCAAACGACGGCCGGGTGCCAAGCGGATCGTGCGCGTAAGGGGTGCCGGCAAACATATCCGTATTCAGCCGGTCGATGAATTTATAGGTCGGGTTCGATAGATCGCGCGAGACCTCCTGCTCAATCGCTCCGCGCTCGTGGTCCCACTCCGCCTGGGCATTGTCCACGCCGTGAATGCAGGCAGCCTGCGCCTTGAGCGCCACATCCAGATCGCCGGCCGGCACCGTGGCGAAGTACTGCGTGATGTTCTGCTGCGTGTCAGCATTGTTCTCGCCGCCCATCTGCGCGTAGATGGCCGCGGTCTGATCGGCGGTCATGCCGGTGCAGCCGCGAAAGGCCATGTGCTCCTCAGCGTGGGCCATGCCCGGAAAACCCGCAGGCGTCTCATTGCCGCCCACCATGAAGTTCACCTCCACGGTCACCACCGGGGCCAGGGTATTGCGCACGATCACCACGCGCATGCCGTTGCGCAGTGTAGCGCGGGTCACATTTTCCGCGGTATCAGCCGCGTGGGCGCTACGGGTAGCAAAGCCCGGCAGGGCGAGCACAACCAGCAAGAGCGAAGCAGGCTTCCAATTCATCAATAAACTCCTCTTAACCATCCTACTTAGACTTGAATTCGCGCGCTTTGCTGCACAGCTGCGCTATATTTCCGTCACGCAGGGTAAATCTCGGCACAAACGGCCCGAAAGCCGCCTGCATGCGCTATTTTAATAGCATTCGCAATCGCGGTCTTTCCCCGTCGCCGGAACTCAGTGAGGATATTTCCGATGAAGGCAACTCTGTTCGCGCTCCGTTCTCTGCTCTCCGCCAGAATACTTTGCACCGCCGCTCTACTCGGCTGCGTGCCCGCCGCCATCTGCCTCGGGGCTGATCTGCAGAAGCCGCCCGTCGCCCCGGTGCGCCCGGTAACGGACACCTACTTCGGCCAGAAGGTGACGGATAACTACCGCTGGCTGGAAGATGAGAAATCGCCCGAAGTGAAGAGCTGGATGCGCGGCCAGGCTGACTACACCCGTGCGGTACTCGACGGTCTGCCCGGCCGCAAAGCATTTGCCGCAGAGATGACGCGCTACATGAACGCATCTGACGTCAACATCTCTGACGTGCAGGTCGCCGGTCCCTACGTCTTCTACCGCAAGCGCAGGAGCAGCGAAAATCAGGCCAGCCTTTTCGTCCGCAAAGCCGCCGGCGGCCCCGAGCGAATGCTGCTGGACGTCCCCAAACTGAGCACGCCCGAACATCATGTCTCGCTCGATCAGTACACTCCCAGCGATGACGGCGCTCTGGTGGCCGTCGGCATCTCACCCGGCGGATCGGAGATGCAGACCGCGCACCTCTACGAGACCGCCACTGGCCGCGAGCTGCCCGAGACCATGGAGCGCTATCTCGGCGGCAACTTTTCGCCGGACAACAAGACCTTCTACTATCTCCAACTGGAGAAGCTCGGCCCCGATGCGCCGCCGACGGACAAGTACAAGAAGCCGACGGAGTACAGCCACACCCTGGGCGCTCCGGTAGACCAGGACACGCTGGTGATCGGCCAGGGCGTCTCAAAGGATATTGAAGTCGCCGATTATTACTTCCCGTTCGCCAATCCCGTCACCGGCTCAAAGTACGCGGTTGCCATCGTCGCGCCGGGCAATCTCTATCGCGAGGTCTACGTGGCTGCCCCTTCCGCGCTGAGCACCCATAACGGCTGGCAAAAGGTTGCCGGTCTGGAAGATAAGGTCTCCGATCTCGCGCTCGAAGGCAACGCGCTCTACCTGGTCAGCTTTGACGGCACCATGAACGGCAAGCTGCTCAAGCTCGACGCCAGCCATCCCGATCTGAAGTCGGCCGTCACCGTCATTCCCGCCAGCGATCTCGTCTTCAGCGGCGGCTTCATCGGCACCGAAGTTCTGCATCAGGCGAAAGATGCTCTCTACCTGCGCGTGATTCAGAACGGCATTGGCCGCGTGCTGCGTCTCAGCTACGCTCCCGGCGCAAAGGCCGAGATGCTTCCGCTGCCCAATCATCAGCAGGCCGCAGCCATCGTTACCAACCTCACGGTGCCCGGCGCGGTCATCGCTCTCACCTCCTGGACGAGGCCCGCGTCTTACTCTCGCTACAGCCCGGCCGCCAAAACCATGGTGGACATGAAGCTGGAACCGCTCAATAAAATTGACCCCACTGACCTCACATCAGAAGAGGTGCAGGTCAAAGCACAGGACGGCGTGATGGTCCCGCTCTCCATCATCTACAAGAAGGGTCTGGTGCGCGACGGATCAGCCCCCACGGCGATGATTGGCTACGGTGCTTACGGTGATGCCTTCACTCCCGGTCTGTCGCGGCGCTATGACGCGTGGCTGGAGCGCGGCGGCATTCTGGCGGTGGCGCATGTGCGCGGCGGCGGTGAACTGGGCGAGGCCTGGCACCTTGCCGGCAAAGAGCAGACCAAGCCAAACACCTGGCGCGATTTTATCGCCAGCGGCGAATATCTCATCGCGCACAAGTACACGTCGGCGGCGAAGCTCGGTATATGGAGCCAGAGCGCCGGCGGCATCCTGATTGGCCGCTCCATTACGGAACGCCCTGACCTCTTTGCCGCGGCGGTAGACGGCGTGCCCTGCTCTGACATGGTGCGCTTTGAGACCGGAGCCAATGGGCCTGACAATATTCCTGAATTCGGCTCCGTCAAAACGGAGGCGGGCTTCAAATCCCTCTATGCCATGAGCGCTTACTACCATGTGGTGCCGGGAACGAAGTATCCCGCCGTCCTGGTCACCGCCGGAGCAAACGATCCACGGGTGGACCCGTGGCAGGGCGCAAAGATGGCCGCCGCGCTGGAGGCTGCCACCGCCAGCGATAAACCCATTCTCTTCCGCGTGAACTACGACGCGGGCCATGGTCTGACGGACACCGTTGCACAGCAGGTCTCAGACTGGAGCGACATCTTCACATTCTTCTTATGGAACTTCGGCGATCCGGCGTTCCAGCCCGCGGCGAAGTAACAGCACCTTATCCCTGAAACCCGAGGCGCATTCGGCAACCTGCGTTACTTCACCGCTCGTACGCAGCTGGCAATCTCCACCCGGTCCCGCCCATCACGCTTGGCCTGGTAGAGCGCACGGTCAGCTGCCGCTACCAGCGCGCTCAACTCGTCGCCCTGCTGGGGAACCGCGGCGCTGCAACCCAGGCTGACGGTGAGCAATCCTCCCGGTACGCCGGCGTGTGCTATCCCCGCCAGCCGTATCGCCATGCGAATCTGTTCCGCCAGCTGTGCCGCAGCCGCTTCATGGGTCTGCGGCAGCAGAATGGCGAACTCCTCGCCGCCGAAACGCGCAATCAGATCGCCCGGCCGGCGCAACACTCCGGCAGCAATCTCAGCCACATTGCGCAGGCAATCATCCCCGGCCAGATGCCCGTAGAGATCGTTGTAATTCTTGAAGTGGTCCACATCCATCAGCACAAAGGAGACGCTGAATCCTTCGCGGATGGCGCGCTTCCATACCTCGTCCAGTGCCTCATCCAGCCGCCGCCGGTTGGCGATGCGCGTGGTTGCATCCACCCGCGCAACGCCCTCCAGCGTATTCAGCGCGTCCTTCAGCCCCAGCCGCGTCTGCTCTTCAATCAGCGCCGAGCGCTTCAGATCGCCCAGCACCAGACCCACCACATCGGCACTCAGCACCGCGGTGGCCAGGAACATCTGCAGTATCAGAATGCGCTGTTCCAGCGTGGCTCCCTGCACATGCGCCATCACGCCATGCCCGGCCACGGTGTAGATGCTGCCGATGGCAGCCACCACGCACGAGCCCAGCGCGCCGCCGCCCACGCCCAGCTCCACCACCAGAAACATCAGTGGAGGAAACAGCAGGAAGAGCAGCGGAAATTGTCCCCGCGAGAAGATCGCCAGCGTGGTCGCGGCCAGACATCCAAGGTACAGCGCTGTCTTCGCGATGCGCTGCGGCGCAAACAGTGCCGCCGTCTCGCGCCGCGCCAGCCCCAGCAGCAGCGGCGCCACCATCGCCATGCCCAGCGCGCTCGGCGGAAACCAGCGGAAGGCCGTGATCATCTCCGCATGGACCAGCGCACGCAGAATGAGGGCAGCGGCGCAGGCGGCCAGCAGCGGCCCCAGCAGAACGCCAAAGACCACAAAGCGCAGCAGGCTGCCGCGGTTGGTGAAATCGAACCCTTGTTCCTGCGCTGCACGGTCTGACGTCCATTGCACGGCGATGACGGCAAACGTGCTCTCACCCACATCGACCAGCGACAGCAGAAAGACCTGGTTGAGCGGGTCGTGCATCAGGAGATGCGCCGCCACATTGCCGCAGTATCCCGCCAGCAGCAGCGGCCACCGCTGGCTGCGCCGGTTCAGCAGAATAATCGCCAGCAGGACCGAGTTGGCCCACCACACCGCCGGCACATGGCCCGCTCCACGGCCCGATAGCAGACCGATCCACGCCATCACTGCCACCGCAACTACGGTAAACAGCCACGGGCCACGGATATTACGGCGTACTTCCACAGACACGGAGCGGAGGGTCACGGGAGAAAGCTCCAAATTAATGCAATAAGTCAGTATCCCGCAATTCCGGGAAAATGCACCGCAAAATTAGCGCATGGGCCTATATCAGGCGGCGGAGAGTAAGCTTCTAAGAGCACAGAGCGCCCGGCTGAATCTCCCGGCGTCCGAAAGGTCTTGCAAGCGGCAATTCCCCATGAATACCAGTCTCTTCGAACTCTTCAAGATCGGCATCGGCCCCTCCAGCTCGCACACGGTTGGACCCATGCGCGCGGCCCATGCATTTCTACAGGCTCTACAGGATGACCAGCTGTTGTCCCGCGTCACCCGCATCCAGGCCGATCTCTACGGCTCGCTCGCGCTCACCGGCATCGGCCACGGCACAGACCGTGCCATCCTCTTCGGCCTGAGCGGTGAGATGCCTGATCGGATTGAGCCTGCCGCCATGGACCGCATTCTGCGGCAGTGGCACGAGCGCGCCACGCTGACCTGGCCCGATGGCCGGGAACTCGCCTTCCGCACGGAGAACGAACTGACCTTTCACCGCGACCAGATGTATCCGCAGGCAGACACGCCATCGCATCCTAATGGCATGCGCTTCACCGCATTCGATGGTGCGGGCAAAGTGCTGGCGGAGAGAATCGTCTTCTCCATCGGCGGCGGATTCATCCGCACCAGTGAAGAGTTTGCCGCCGAGCCGCCCGCCTCACGCACCGTGCCCTATCCCTTCCACAACGCGGCCGAGCTGCTGGCCATCGCGGCGCAGCACAAGCTCACCATCGCCGAGATGATCTTCGCCAACGAGTGCGCTCTCGCGCAGCAGCAGAGTCCCGGCATGGCGCCCGCAGATATCCGGCAGCAGGTACGTCAGCGCATCCTGCATCTGTGGGAGACCATGCGCCACAGCGCCGATCAAGGCATGGCCACGGAAGGAATTCTGCCCGGCGGTTTGAATGTGCGCCGCCGTGCACCGCACCTGGCCAAACGCCTGCTGCTGGGCAAAGCCACTGACCCGCTGGCGCCGCTGGACTGGGTTACGGTCTACGCAATGGCGGTGAATGAAGAGAATGCCGCCGGCGGCCGCGTGGTCACAGCGCCCACCAACGGCGCTGCCGGCATCATCCCCGCGGTTGGCCTCTACTACCTCAACTTCACTGAGGGCGCGAACGAAGAGGGCATCCTCCGCTATCTGCTCACGGCCGCCGCCATCGGCGTGCTGTACAAGGAAAATGCTTCCATCTCCGGCGCGGAGGTGGGCTGTCAGGGCGAGGTCGGCGTGGCCTGCTCCATGGCCGCGGGCGGTCTGGTGGCGGCGGTCGGCGGCACCAACCAGCAGGTGGAGCACTCCGCCGAAGTCGGCATGGAACACAATCTCGGCATGACGTGCGACCCCATCGGCGGCCTGGTGCAGATTCCCTGCATCGAACGCAACGCCATGGGCGCCATCAAGGCAGTGAACGCATCGCGCCTCGCCATGTCAGAAGAAGGCGAGCACAAGGTCTCGCTCGACCAGGTCATCAAGACGATGTATGAGACCGGCATGGACATGCAGTCGCGTTACAAGGAAACATCCCTCGCCGGTCTGGCACTGAACAAGATCCAGTGCTGAGTAACTGAGTCAGGACATTCGCGCCGAACGCAACCAGCTATGAAGCCGTGCCGCAGATATATGCCTGCAACTGCGAGATGGTCTTCTGCTGCTCGCTGATGAGCCAGTTCACCAGATCGCCGATGGAGATCAAGCCCATCACCTTATCGTTATCCATCACCGGCAGGTGGCGGATACGCTTGTCTGTGACGATGTGCATGCAGTCGCCCAGCGTTTGGCTCGGCGTGACGGTGACGACGGGGCTGGTCATGATCTCCGCCACCAGCGTCTCCCTGGACGTGCGCCCCAGGAGAAAGACTTTGCGGGCATAGTCACGTTCAGAGATGATGCCGATCAGCTTATCCTGCTCCATCACCAGCAGCGCGCCGACCTGCTTCTCAGCCATCATCTCCAGGCACTCAGACACGGTAGCGGCAGGGGATATCGACCAGATCTGCCGCGGCTTATTCTTCAGAATTGCGCCGACTGCGGTTGCGAGTTCGCTCATGGGGCACCTCGGAGCATCGAATACTACCCACGCAACATGGCATCGTCAACGAAGATATGTTGAATATCTGAAATTGTTTTCAGCCCATCGCATCCCGGCCGCTATCTCACTCAAAATCAATGCAGACAGCGGCCGGAAGACCGCGCAGATTTACTCCTCCAGGTCGTCGTGCACCGGCTGTTTGGCGCTGGCCAGTATCTTCTCCGCCACCACCTGCGGCACCAGGTCGTAATGATCCATCTCCATACGGAAGCTGCCGCGCCCCTGGGTGAGCGATGTGAGGGTGGTGCTGTAGCTCAGGATCTCCGCCATGGGCACCTCGGCGCGGATCACGGTGCCCGATGCGCCGCCGTCCATGCCCTGCACCCGTCCACGACGGCCGGCCAGGTCTCCCATCAGTGCGCCGGCAAACTCATCGGGCGCTTCAATCTCCACCCGCATGATGGGCTCCAGCAGCGCCGGCTTGGCCTGCTCCATGCACTTGCGGAAGGCGATGCGCGATGCCATCTTGAACGACATTTCACTGGAATCCACATCGTGATAGCTGCCGTCGAAGACCGTCACCTTGAGATCGACCACCGGATAGCCTGCCAGATAGCCGCGCGCCGCAGATTCACGCACGCCCTTCTCCACCGCAGGAACATACTGCCGCGGAATCGCGCCGCCGAATATCTCATTGGCAAAGACCACGCCGGTACCGCGCGGTTGTGTCTCGATGCGCAGCTTGCAATCACCAAACTGTCCATGGCCCCCGGTCTGCTTCTTGTGCCGGCCCTGCGCCTCTGCCCGTCCACGCACGGTCTCGCGGTATGGCACCTTCGGCGCTTTCAGAATCACGCTGGTGTGGTATCGCCGGTTCAGTTTGGAGACGATCGCCTCAATATGAGGCTGCCCCGCCCCCGCCACCAGAAATTCATTGGTCTGCGGATCGCGGTAGAAGCGCACCATGGAATCGTCTTCCATGATCTTGTGCAGCGCGGGAGCCAGCTTGTCCTCGTCCGCACGGGTGCGTGGCTCAATGGCGTAGGTCATCGCGGGCTCCGGCAGGGTAACCGGCTCAATGAAGATCTCGTGCGCCTTATCGCCGATGGTGTCTCCGGTAAGCGTGACGCGCAGCTTGACCGCGGCGCCGAGGTCGCCTGCGTGCAGCTCCTGCACCTCCACTGGCTTGCGCCCCTGCATGATGTACAGGTGCGAGATCGTCTCCGTCTCCTGCCGCCCGTAGTTCATGGCGGTTGCATTGCTCCTCAGCACGCCGCTGATGACTTTGAAAAACGAGATCCTGCCGGTGAAGTTATCCGTCATTGTCTTGAAGACATACAACGCCAGCGGCTCTTTGTCATCCACGCGCCGCGTGACTGTTTCGTGCGCCGCATCGTCGCTCTCGCCGCCGCCGTTCGCCGCAACCAGTTGCAGTTTGGCGCGCGCCGCGATCGGCTCCCGTTCGCTCGGGGCAGCGGTATAAACCTGAATGAAGTCCAGCAGATGGTCCGTCCCCACATTGCGCAGGCCGCTGGCGTAGAGCACCGGGAAGATGCGGTCTTCGCGAATCGCCTCATGCAGTGCGCTGACCAGATGCTCCTCCGGAATCGTGCCCTCGCGAAAGAACTCTTCCATCAGGTCATCCTTGCCCTCGGCTACCAGTTCCACCAGCGCCTCGTGCGCCGCGGCGGCATCCGCCTGCAGTGTGGCGGGTATCTCCCCCACCGTGCCGCGCCCATCCCCGTCCTGCTGGTAGAGAAATGCTTTCATCGTCACCAGATCGATCACTCCATGAAAGCCGAGCTGATCCACAATCGGAAGCTGCAGCCGCATCACCTGCCGGCCCCATCGCTCCTGCATGCTCTCAAATTGGCTTGTGCGGGCGACCGCATCACCGGCCTTCGGATGGTCAAGCTGGTTCACCACGATGACGCGCGGCAGCTTCATTTCGTCGGCAAACTTCCACACCCGGGCAGTCGCAGCTTCTATGCCGGCTTGCGCATTCACCACCACCAGCGCCGATTCCACCGGCAGCAGTGCAGCGCGCGCATCATGCAGGAACATGTGGAAGCCGGGCGTGTCCACCAGATTGATCTTGGTGCCGTTCCACTCGGCAAAAGCGAGCGCGTTTGCCATCGTGGTCCGCCGCGCCACTTCCTCTTCGTCATACGCCGTGGTGGCCGTGCCATCGTCCACGCGGCCAAGCGTGGGAGTCATCTTCGCGGCATGCAACAGAGCGGAAACCAGCGTTGTCTTACCGCTGTGTGCATGCCCCACTAAAGCTACGTTGCGGATATCCCTTCCAAGGTAGGTCTTCATCGCAGGCTCCTGTCAGTTTCGAGATTTGGCGTTTCGGCCGCACAGCATGGCACTTCCATTGCTGGACTTCTGCGGGCCCGTCTCGACGCGATGTGTGTGGCCTGGATGCCACCGATGCCAACGCGCGTTTCAAAGCGCACAGCAATCCGCATTCCGGGGAAGGGGCATCCTATCACAACGGCAACAGGGCTTACGACGGTGGCCGACACAGCACCTGCCGTCCGCTGCAACAGCATAAAAACAAACGGGGACTGAAGGTTCTCCCTTCTGTCCCCGCCGGTCAATACTGTCGGTTTTCTGCGCCGTCAGGCGTAATCCTCACGCATCGGCGTAAAGATATCCAGCACTTCAGAGTCTTCTGTCGCGCGCGCCTGGTGCTCCACGCCGCCCGGCACGATGAAGCTGTCGCCCGGTCCCGCCTCAATAATGTTGCCGGGATATTCGAAGACGATGCGGCCCTTGATCACATACACCATCTGCTCATGCGGATGGCTGTGCTTGCTGCCCACCCACCCCTTCACCATGGTATGGCGAACCAGCATCATGCTGGGTGTGTAAGACATCACCTGCCGGCGCAGACCGGGCTCCGGAATACCCATGCCTTCATTGCTGGCGGAACTCACCTTGATTGTTCTATTCGACATCGATTCTCCTTGCGGCTTTCGACTTGCAGTATATGGGTACAAACGCACCGCTAGAAATGCACGGTGTTATTCATCTGGGTTATCTCCGGCACCGTGCCGCCACACTCCACGGTCACGCTGCCCCCGGTGTAATCCGCATGAGCAGGCAGGGTAAGTGTTACCACCTCCGTCTTTGGCAACAGATCCGCCGGAGCCTTCAGCGCGGGAATGCCGGCAGCGGCAATGGTTTTGCCGTTGCGGTCGCGCAGCACCAGCGTCGACGCCGGCGCATCCACCGCGCCCACGCTGTGTACCGTCACCTGCATCCGGCCTCCGCTCACCTTCACATCCTCCGGGTCGATGCCGAGATCGGGCCGCGACCAGTAGGGCACGCCCGGGGTGGTCAGCTTCATCTCAATGACCGTGGTCGTGTGCGGCGCAAATGTAACCGCCACATCTTTACTGCGCTCAAACGGAACGGCGCGCGTGGCTGCGTTCTCCAGCGGCGCATCGGGTGGCGGCCCTGCGTTGCCGATGCCCTTCTGTGTGCCCTGCGTCATCTGCCACTCACCCGGATCGACCTCCCAGCCGGTCATATGCGCCGTCACGGGCACGCTGTCCAGGTTGTACGCGATGATCTTCACGTGATCCGGCGTTGCTTCCGGCACCAGGATGGCCACACTCTGGTCGTTCGCGGGCTCATCAAACTTCCAGCTCACGGCATTGCCCGGATAAGCATAATTCCGCATCAGCGCCACGCCACCCAGCCGCGAGCGCTGCAGTTCGCCATTGTTGAAGTAGATGCGATCAATCCACAGACTGCCCTGCGTGTTGATGAACTCGCGTTCGTAGGCCGTCTCAATCTGCGAACCGTACACTTTGTCGAGGTAGCTGGTGTCACCCGTAACCTGCCACGCCAGTTGCCACGGAGTCTCAACAACCTGTGTGCGCTTGTTCGCAGTCGTAATGACCGCGTCGGCCCACTCCTTGCGTTTGCCCAGCATGTCGAGCGCGTCAGAGTTGATCCAGTACAGCGACTCCGCGCCAATGCCCTCAAACGGCTTCACGTATTTTTCATCGCCGGTCCAGCGATAGGCCGCCCACAGGATGAACCAGGGACGCAGTCCCGTCGCCTTATCCGCGTCGCTCTTGAAGTCCACCTCGGCGTGCAGCACTGGCTTGCCGTCCGGGCCGGGCTTCACATGCGCCAGCATCCCGTCCGCCAGTTCCAGCACCATCTTGCGCGTCTCCGGTGCGCCGTTGAAGAGCACCAGCGAAAGCGCGGGATGAAAGACCATGTAAGAACTTTCCTTTGACCCGCCCCACACGCCGCCCTCAGCCATCTTGGCGCCATTGAAATAATTCGAGCGGATATGGCGATGCCCGGCCGCGTTGATGCCCGTCAGCCACTCCAGCCGCTTCGCCGTCACCATGGCGCGCTCAATCTGTTTCGGGCTGCCGAAGTCCAGCATCATGGATTCGCCCAGCACATTCAAACCGTCTTCATAGCTGTGCAACTCGTCCGTCTGGATGGTAGCCAGGCCGTTGGTGAACATATGCTGCGCATACATCGCATCCATCTCTTTCCAGAGCGATGCCTTGATCTTCTCCGGTGTTGAACCCATCAGCGCCAGGCCGGGCCACCACTCGGTGAAGTCGCTATCGTCAGACAGGCCGCCGCCGAACTCACCGTTGCTGATCTGCCGGTTGTCGATATACCAGTTGATCAGCCGCTTCAGGTAGCCGAGATCTTCCACCTGCAGAAACGCCCACTGCGGCGTGCCGGCGGGAGCCGTGGGCATCACGAACGGCGGACGTATCTGCTCATGGTTCATCTCGTGCCAGTACTTGCGGCCAAGGTCATTCTGCGGATCGACGCGCAGCAGGTCGCTGATGTCGCCGTCGAAGCGGTTGAAGAGGTTCAGCCGCCGCGAGCTGACGGACTCTTCCACCAGGTTGGCGTACTCGTCGCGCACCTGCGTCAGCCGGTCGGCAATGTGTTCCGGCAGCGCATCCTTGTACGGCTTGAAGATCAGCCGCACCTCAGCACCCTCCAGCGCGCCCACGCCGAAGTCCGCTCCCTGCGCAGCGATGGTGAGGTACAGGCTCCTGCCGTTGGGCAGGATGCGGTCGCGCGTGTCCAGCCAGAGCGTATGCGGCGCGCCGGGCTTCACGGCGAAGGTGAAGTCGAGCATGTCGCGCATGGGCCACAGCGGATCCTTGATCTGGATGTTCAGCGGAATCACGCCGTCCGCGTTGGGCTGCAGGTTCAGCGCGGGCAGATCAATGGCGATGCCGTCCAGCCCGCCGTCCATATTCTCCCAGCCATAGGTGTAGCCGTGGCCGGAGTCCACCATCTGCGAGCGGAAGTCCGCCGGTATGATGACGTGCACAATGGGCAGCCCGGTCTGCGCATCGTTGCGCACGGTGCCGGGTGCGGGCGGAGTGGTCGCCGGCATGGCCACCATGGTCATGCGCTCATCCGCGGGAAAACGTCCGGCGATGAAATCCACCAGCGGCTGCGCGGACGGATTATCGTTGGGCGCGATCTTGCCCGTCAGGCGATAGCGCAGTGTCGCAATGCCAGCCGGCTCTGCGCCGGGATGCACATAGTATGCGGAGAGTTCCCCGATGGGCTGCTCCTGCTCCACATTGGTGAAGCGCAGCTTGCCGCCGATGACCGGGTGGTCGAGCTGGTGATAGGTCGCCTCCTGCCCCTGGGGGCGCGCGAACAGCGTCTTGTCGGAGTCGGTTCCCTTTTCCATGTCGTGCGTCAGCAGGCTCATATCGCCCCACGCGCCGCCCGCAATCTCCAGATGGTTCCACGGCTCGTCCGGCAGATAGAAGGTAACGGCCTTGCCCGAAAGCGAATAGCAGTCCCAGTCCGGCAGCTCAAAGTAATCGTCGCGCCCGGTCAGCCGCGAGCGGTTGTAAACGCCCGGCCACGTCGTCTCGCGAATGCCGTCCGTCGCCTTCCACCACCAGCGTTTCAGATCGTATACGTCGTGGATCTCCACCTTGCGCACCGTGGTCGATGCCGCGTCGAGCACTACCGGCGTATCGCCGGGGCGATTCCAGCCGTACTTCATATTCCATTCCTGCTGCCACGGCGCGGCAGGCGCTGCCACGGCGGCGGCCACACTGCGGTTCAGCGCAGGAATCGTCTGCGGCGCTTCGCCCTTCGCCAGCCCGGCGATGTTGTCGTCTGACAACATGCGGTCATAGATGCGCAGCTCGTCCAGGTCTCCGGCGCGATCATAGCTGTAGGAGCTTTCGACGCCAGTCGGCGCAATCAGCCGCGAGTGCGGGCCGAACTGGTCCAGCCCGGTATCGAAAACGCCCGTTGCCGCCTTCGTTGCCGCCAGCTTGCCGTTCACATAGAAGCGAATCCCGCTGGTCTCATCCCATGCCAGCGCGAGGTGAACCCACTGCTCCGGCCTGGGAAAATCCGGCAGCGTGACCGACACACGCGTGCGGCCAAGGTTTACATCCGTTACAAACGCGTCGAAGCCGTGGCCGTTGTAATCGATGCGCAGCCACACCATATCCCAGCTGGAGTGATCCGCAAATCCCACCCGGAAGATGGGAAACTCCGTCTGATCCACCGGCGTGCGCGAGCGCCAGTAAAACGAAAGCGTGCCGCGCTGCGCGTAGATATTGCCCGGTGCCCAGTATGAAAGCAATTGGTCATCCGCGCATTGAATGTAAGAGCCGACCGCGCCATCCGGCAGCAGCTTCACATGCTTCGCATAGTTCGGCACCGGATTACCGCCCGCGGCATAGTCCGCCGTCAGCCCGTGGTCTCCGGAAAGATAAAAAAGCAGTCCCGGCTCGCCCGCATGGGGATTGGGAGCAGCGACGTCTGCCGCCGTGGGCGGTGCATACTCTCGCGCAACCTGCGCGCCGACCGGAAGCGTAAACAATGCGCCCGCAAGCAGGCAGATGAGGGGGAGGGAGAGGGGCGAACCGCGCATAGAGAACTCCTCGGGACCGGTAAAGATGGGGAGCGTGCGGCCTGGCGCCAGTATTACGCTGCAAAGAAAATTGGTCAGACAAGCCAGCGGCATTGTCGCTGGAGATGCACATGTTTGGCAACTGCCAGCCTGGTACTCCATCTGAAAATGAAGATTTTCTCCGAAGTGGACGTACCAATGGCGGAGAGCGGTGCCGGTTCTGTATGCTGGGTGCCGCTCCGTATGTGGCGCGCAGGGGTGAATCCGGTGAACAGGGCGATGCGGTGGATGGGCACAGGGCTTCTCTGTATGGCCACGCTTTCGCTGGCGCAGCAGCCTGCCGAGGTCTGGCGTTTTGACCGCCTCGACCGCATCGGCGGCCATGCCACCACGATCGCCGGTCACCCGCAGATCATTCACACGCCCTACGGCCCGGCCACCCAGTTCGACGGCCTCGCCGACGGACTCTTCGTGGATGTGCACCCGCTGGCGGGCGATGCCACGTGGACGTGGGAGGTCATCTTCCGGCCGGACGCGGACGGCGCCGCCGCCCAGCGCTTCTTCCACCTGCAGGAGGTGGATCCAGCCACTGGCGAATTCACCCGCGACCACATGACGCTGGAGATCCGTATTGTGGACAACCAGTGGTGCCTGGACAGCTACGCCACCAAGAACGGCATCCGTATGCCGTTGCTCAACTGCAAACTGCTGCATCCGCTCGGCCAGTGGTATCGCGTCAGCTTTGTGTATGACGGCAAACAACTGCGCAATTATGTGGGCGATGCGTTACAGGGCGCGGCCGATGTGCAACTGGCACCCGCCGGGCCGGGACAAACCTCAGTGGGCACACGCATCAACAAGGCGTACTTCTTCAAAGGCGCGATCCTGAGTGCCCGTTTCACGCCGCGTGCGCTGCCGCCGGGGGAGTTTCTGCCGCTCCCAAAAACTGAATCCTCTGCCCCGAAACACCGGTGACGTACGTCACAAACATTCCGGTGTGCGAACATTATGGTGTAGCTAGACGATGCGATGCTCCTTCCAATTCGCGGCAGTAGTTCTTCTGCTCGTGCTGTGCCTGTCTCCTATGGCCTGCATGGTCGCCGGGGCGCAGACTACCGCGCCCACGCATGCCTGCTGCCACATGATGAAGACCTCATGCGGCCACCTGCGGATGCCCGCTACAAGCTCTTGCTGTCACGCGGCCCCATCGCAGAACGCACCGTATGCTGCTGTAAGCGTCAAAAGCGTTGAGCTTCGCCCGCTGGCAGTTTCCGCGGGGCAGAGCCTTCTGCTGACACCTGTGCCCGCGACCGCCGCAATATCCCTACTTTCTGCACCATCTTCTGTACCGCTTTCTCCTCCTCGCAGCACAACTATCCTCAGAATCTGAACTTCTTCTCGCTCACTTTTTTATGAGCCTGCGCGGTCGCGTGCGCTCGTGTCTGAAATGTGCTCTCTGAGACAGGAGTTTTTCCATGAAGTTCTTTCTTTACCTGGCAGCGTTCTGCACGCTGACCGTATCCGGCCACACCCAGACCATGGTGATGAGCGGAACCCCGACGCCGCTGGCGCAGCTTGTGGCGGAAGCGGAGGCCAACAATCCTCAGCTCGCCGCCGCCGGCCATGCGTGGAAGGCATCCACCTACATGGCGCAGCAGGTGACCACGCTGCCCGACCCCGTCTTTACCGTGCAGCCCCTGAGCGTGGGCAGCCCCAAACCATTCGCCGGATTCAGCAACAGTGACTTCGCCTACATCGGCTTCGGCGCATCGCAGGATCTTCCCTACCCCGGCAAGCTCAAGCTGCGGGGCGAGGCCGCGGAGCGTGACGCCGAGGCGCAGCACGCGCAGATGGACCTCGTCGGCAGCACCCTGGCCGAAGAGGTGAAGCTGGTCTACCTGCAACTGGCGTATCACGATGCCACGCTCACCATCCTGCAGCAGAATGACGCCGTACTGCAGCCGATGATCCAGAGCGTACTCGCGCACTACAGCGTGGGCCAGGGCAGCCAGGCAGAGGTGGTACGCGCGCAACTGGAGCATACCAAACTGCTGCGCGAGATCACCATGCACCACCAGGAGATGAACCAGATGCAGGCCGAGCTGAAGCAGCTGCTGCATCGCGCGCAGGGCTCGCCGGACATTGTGACCGAGCCGATCAGTGCGACCCCCTTGCGCTATACCGCGGAAGAGCTGCAGGGACTGGTGACAGCGCACAATCCCATGGTGCAGGCCGATGCGCAGATGGTGCGCAAGCAGGAGGCCAATCTGAAGTCCGCACAGTTTGAGCGCAAGCCTGACTTCACCGCCGCCTATGAATTTCAGCAGACCGGCAGCGGGTATCGCGATTACTACATGCTTACCCTCAGCATGAGGCTGCCACGCCGCAGGCGCGTGGATGCTGAAGTGGCGCAGGCCGCGGAGATGGTGAGCCGCTCCAGACAAAATCTGGATGGGCAGACCAGCATGCAGCTCGCCGACGTGCAAAAGAACCTGATCGCGGCGGACAGCACCACCGAGCTGCTGAAGGAGTATCAGGAGGGCTTGCTGCCGCAGGCTCATGCTGCCTTCAACCTGGAGCAGGCCGCCTATCAATCCGATAAACAACAGTTCGCGCCGGTGCTGGCATCGCTGCTGGACCTGCTCACGCTGGAACACGACTATCACCAGACACTGCTCGATCACGAGAGTGCGCTGGTCCATCTTGAAACTCTGACAGGAGCGGCAATTCGATGAACAAAATTGCGATTCGTACTTCACTTTTCTGGATTGCACTGATCACCATTGGCGGCGGCGTGTTTGCATATCGCACCCACCACCATCCAGCCGCGCCCGTGAATGGCAGCGAGCCACTGGCCGCCGGACCGGCCACACAAGCTGCCGCGCCCGCCGCGCAAAGTATGGAAGCGCCGCTTACGCCCGTGCAACTTACAACCGAGCAGATGCAGAGCATCGGCGTGAAGACCGGCACGGTGCAGTATCAGCAATTGGATGATGCGATAAGCGCCACCGGCACGGTGGACATCAACGAGCGCGCTGTCGCCTACGTGCAGACGCGCTTCCCCGGCTACATCCGCAAAGTCTTCGCCAATGCGAGCTACCAGTACGTGCGCAAGGGCGACCCGCTCTTCACCGTCTACAGCCCCGACCTGGTGGCGACGCAGCAGGAGTACCTGATCGCGCGCCAGAACCAGAAGGCGATGGGCGCCAGCACGGTGGACGGCGTCGCCGCCAATGCATCGTCCCTGGCCAATGCAGCCGAACAGCGACTGCGCCAGTGGAATGTGCCGGAGAGCGAGATATCGCGGCTGAAACAGACCGGCGCGGCCAGCCAGGAGATCACCGTCAACTCGCCCGTCTCCGGCTACATCACGGAGCGGCTCGCGTTGCCCAACATGTCAGTCGATCCATCCATGCATCTCTACACCATCGCAGACCTTTCCAGCGTGTGGGTGAATGCGCAGGTCTTTCAGAATGACATTGGCCGCGTGCGCCCAGGTGAGGCCGCGGCCATCACGGTGGACGCCTATCCCGGCACCACCTTCAGCGGGCACATCGAGCAGATTCTTCCGCTGGTCGACATGGCTACCCGCACCGTCCGCGTGCGCGTGGCCGTCAGCAATCCCGGCGTGCGGCTGAAGCCCGGCATGTTCGTCAACGTCGCGCTGAAATCCTCGCTTGGCAAACAGCTCGTGGTGCCGGCCTCTGCCGTCTTCCAGACCGGCACCCGCCAGATCGTCTTCCTCGATCACGGCAACGGCAGCATTGAGCCGAAGAATGTCGTGCTCGGCCCCGCAGTGGGCGACGAAGTGGTGGTGCTGAAGGGCCTCACCGCCAACCAACCCATCATCACCTCCGCAAACTTTCTGCTGGATTCAGAGAGCCAGTTGCAGGCAGCCAGCGGCGTTCCGGCAACAGCAACACCCACATCAAATACCGCTCCGCAGGGAGGAGCGGCAGCAGCTTCGGCCATGAAGGTTGATTTCTCATCGAATCCGAATCCGCCGCACAAAGGCTCGAATGTTTTCCTTGTGAAGCTGACGGACGCAGCCGGCAACCCCGTTGCAGGCGCTGACGTGAGCGTAACGCTCTATATGCCGGCGATGCCTGAGATGGGCATGGCCGCCGTGAAGGTGAATGTGAAGCTCGCGCAAAAATCCGCCGGGCAATATGAAGGCAGCGGCGATCTACCCACCGGCGGCACCTTCCAGGTCACTGTCAACGCGCGCCAGGGTGGCCAGACCGTCGCGGCCAAACAGCTGCGCATCAACGCAGACGGAGGCATGTAGATGCTATCCCGCCTGATTGAACTCTGCGCCCGCAACCGCTTCATGGTCTTTACCTGCGTCCTCTTCCTCACGCTGGCCGGAATCTGGTCACTCAAGCGCGTGCCGCTGGATGCGCTGCCGGATATCTCTGACGTGCAGGTCATCGTGCACACCAGCTGGGAAGGCCAGCCGCCCGACATCATTGAGGATCAGGTCTCGTACCCCATCGTCACCAGCCTGCTCGCCGCTCCGCATGTGAAGGCAGTGCGCGCGCAGACCATGTTCGGTGACTCCTACGTGTATGTTGTGTTCGAAGACGGCACTGACCTCTACTGGGCGCGCTCGCGTGTGGTGGAGTATCTGCAGCAGATCAGTGGACGCCTGCCCGCCAACGTTCATCCGGCCATTGGTCCGGATGCGACCGGCGCAGGCTGGGTCTTTGAATATGCGCTCGTGGACAAGAGCGGCAAACACAGCCTGGCCGATCTGCGCACGCTGCAGGACTGGCATCTGCGCTACGCGCTGGAGACCGTGCCGGGAGTGTCTGAAGTAGCCAGTATCGGCGGCTATGTGCGCCAGTACCAGGTGCGCGTCGACCCCAACAAGCTGCTCGCGTACAACATTCCACTCTCTACCGTGATTGATCGCGTGAAGGCCAGCACCAATGAAGTAGGCGGCCGCGTGCTGGACCTGAGCGGCGCGCAGTACATGATCCGCGGTCTGGGTTATCTGCACTCCACCGCCGATCTGGAGAACGTGGCCGTCGCCAGCAACAACGGTACGCCGGTGCTGGTGCGCGATCTCGGCACTGTCACCTTCGGGCCGGATATTCGCGAGGGCGCGGCGGAGTGGAACGGCGAAGGCGAGACCGTGGGTGGCATCGTCGTCATGCGCCAGGGCATGAACGCGCTGAACGTGATTGACGGCGTGAAGGCGAAGCTGAAAGAGATTGCGCCATCGCTGCCTGCGGGCGTGGAGATTGTGAGCGGCTATGACCGCTCCGGCCTGATACAGGATTCCATCGCCACCCTGCAGCGCGATCTGACCGAAGAGGCCATCATCGTCAGTTTCGTCATCATCGTCTTCCTCTTTCACTTCCGCTCCGCGCTCATCGCTATCATCACGCTGCCCATCGCGGTGCTGGCGTCGTTCATTCCGATGTACTTTCTCGGCGTGACGTCAAACATCATGTCGCTGGGTGGCCTCGCGCTCGCCGTGGGCGTGCTGGTAGACGCGGCCATCGTGATGGTGGAGAACGGCTACCGCCATCTTTCTGAACGTCAGCAACTCAATCCGGAACCGGTTTCGGAATCGGAGCGCCGCAGCATCCTGATTGGCGCGGCCAAGCAGGTCGGCCCCGCGCTCTTCTTTTCACTGCTCATCATCGTGGTCTCGTTCCTGCCGGTCTTCCTGCTGGAAGCGCAGGAGGGACGCATGTTTCGCCCGCTGGCGTGGACCAAGACGCTGGCCGTCGGCTCGTCTTCCATCCTCGCCATCACGCTGGTGCCGGTGCTCATGGTCATGCTGATCCGGGGCAAGCTGCGCCCGGAGAATGCGAATCCTATCTCCCGCATCACGCAGCGCATCTATCTGCCCATCCTGCGGTTCTGCCTGCGCAACCGTAAGCTCGTCATCGCGCTGAACCTGCTCTTCCTGCTCGCGACGCTGCCCGTTGCCTTCCGCCTGGGCAGCCAGTTCATGCCGCCGCTCTATGAGGGCTCCGCGCTCTACATGCCAACCGCGTTACCCGGCATCGCCATTGAGCAGGCCAAGCAGCTCATGCAGAAACAGGATGCGGTGATTCGCTCATTCCCTGAAGTGGAGAGCGTCTTCGGCACGGTGGGCCGGTCAGACAGCGCGACGGACAACGCGCCACTCGACATGTATGACACCGCCATCATGCTGAAGCCGCATGACCAGTGGCCGGCGGGCATGACGTACGAGAAGCTGATTCAGCAGATGGATGCGAAGCTCCAGTTCCCCGGATTGGCGAATACCTGGACCAGCCCGGTGGATAGCCGGCTCGACATGGAACTCACCGGCATCAAGACGCCGCTGGGCCTGAAGGTGCAGGGCGCGAATGTGGAAGGCATTGAAGCGATTGCCGCGCAGATGCAGAACACGCTTGCCGCCATGCCGCAGGTGCGGTCAGCATTTGCCGAGCGCATCTCGCAGGGCTTCTACATCAACGTGGATGTGGATCGCGAAGCCGCCGCGCGTTACGGCTTGAGCGTAGCGGATATTCAGACGGCGGTCTCCTCCGGCATCGGCGGCATGAACATCGCGGAGAATGTGGAGGGCCGCGAACGCTATCCCATCAACGTCCGTTACTCGCAGGATTACCGTGACAGCGTGGACCGGATGCGCTCCGTTCTGGTAGCCACGCCCAGCGGCGCGCATGTGCAACTCGCGCAGGTCGCGAAGATCACCTACTCACACGGGCCTGCCATGATCCGCGATGAAGACGGCCAGCTCACCGGCTATGTCTACATCGACCTGAAAGACACCAACTATGGCGGCTTTGTGGATGCGGCCACGCGCAATCTGCGCGATAAAGTCGCCATGCCCGCGGGCTACACTTACAAGTGGTCGGGCGAGTACGAATTCGAACTGCGCGCCCGGCAGCGGCTGAAGCTCATTCTGCCGGTTGTCTTCTTCCTCATCTTCCTTCTGCTCTACATGGTCTTCCACTCGGTCGCAGAATCCGTCGTGCTCATCGTGCCGACGATCTACGCCATGACCGGCGGCCTGCTGCTGCAGTGGATACTCGGTTACAACTTCAGCGTTGCGGTGTGGGTGGGCTATATCGCGCTCTTCGGCATTGCGGTGGAGACCGGCGTGGTGATGGTGGTCTATCTGCACGAGGCGCTGGAGAAGCGGCTGCGGCAATCCGGCGCCATGACCAATGCAGACGTGGAAGCAGCGGCGATTGAAGGTGCGGTCCACCGCCTGCGGCCTAAGCTGATGACCGTGGCCGCGGTGCTGGCCAGCCTGGTGCCCATTCTGTGGGAGACAGGCATCGGATCGGACGTGATGAAGCCCATTGCCGCGCCCATCGTCGGTGGCATGATTACCTCCACCATTCACGTGCTCATCCTCGTGCCGGTCTTCTTCGTCATGATGAAGGAACGTGCGCTGCGCAGGGGCACTCTACGCGTACAGGAGGAGAGCGGTCTTCAGGTGGAACCGGCAAACGACGCGGCAAACTAGAAGAGTTGCGCGGTCACGGCGTCATGCTCTGTCCATGCAATACTTCTTCCACCATCGCATGAACACGAATCAGCGGCCACGCTGCCGTGTTGGTCTGTGGCTGGATTTGTCCGGCCTGATGGATCAGCAGTGCAGGGCGGGTGTCGAAGACGTCTTTGGACGCTACATCGTCCTCGTGGGTCCATGAAGGCGATCCATGCCACAGTGGAATGCGCCAGGAGTGGTCGCCCTCCACAATCAGCGTTGTTTCATTCCAGCGGGGAGAATGTTGCAGTTCGTTCAGGATCAGGCCAACTTCACGGTCGGCTAACGCCAATCCATCCACATAGGAGCCGCCGCACTGCTGCCTGTATTGCCCGGTATTCCGGTTCCAGATGCTGGGTGCATGGGGTACGCCAAGATGCAGGAAAACAAAATCCGCCTGGTCCGCGTGCAGCACCTGAAGCATGTGCGGCTCCAGCTCCACGTGCGAACGATAGTGCTGACGCACCTGGACATCGCAAACGAAAGCCGCCCCCTGACCACCGGGCATGATGGCATGTATGGTCTGGCTCAGAGACAACTCGAGATTCTGCCTTACGTTATTGCCGGTGAACGTAGCACCTGTCATGCCATCCTGGTTATTCCAGAAACAATCATCGATCGCATCCCGGTAGACGGCGCAGTACGGATTGAACCAGCCAACGGCAGCAGTACGCCAACCCTGCTGCTGTGCATCCGCAAAAACCGTATCGCGTCCGCTTAATGGCTGCCATCCGCTCGTCCCCGCGGGATGAACCTTTAGACGGTTGTGCATATCGAGTGCAACCTGGTCGATGATTTTGCCGCTGAGCAAAGACGGGATTACATCGGTGGTAAAAAAGCCTGCCGGCTGCACGTCAGTAAACAGCATGCTCTGACTGCGCAGAGCGTCAAAATGAGGCAGGTTGAGCCCCGGCTGGCGATGGGCGAACGTCTGGTCATACGAGAGTTCGTCCAGAATGAGCCACACCAGCAAAGGATGATGGCGCGGCGGCTGCGGTGCAGTACTCCAGGTCGCGGAATATTGCTGCGGCATCGGCTTCCAGCGGATCAACCAAAGCACCTGCCCCATGCTCACCAGTGCGAAGAGCGCAAACGCCAGACCGAGCGCTCCGCTTAGCTGGACGATGTGGCCATACCAGATGGGGCGGCGCCGGTAGAGCAGCACGATGGCAAGCGCCCAGATCAGAGCAAAGGCAGCCAGCATCGGATGGGGCCAGACGAAGGGGAAGAGCGTCCGCGTACGCAGCAGAATGCAAGGAGGAATGCCGATCAGCAACCACAGCCGCACCCTGGGATAGATCAACCTGCGCTGCAACGGAGCAAGCAACAGGAAGAGCAGGGTCGCGAGCAACAGAATCTCTATGCATTGCACCAGGCAGGCACTGGTCAGGGGATACGGCGAGTGCAGACGCGCATCCGATCCGCCGCCAAGCATCCCCGCGTATCGCGGCAACAAAATAAGTGCGGCAAGGCCGGCACACTGGCAGAACTTTCTTAGCATTCCTGTCTATCGTTTCTTCTCGAAAAGAAAAAGAGTGCGCCCGTTGCCGAGCATGGTTTGGCGTAGAAGTTGAAAACCCGCGGCGCAGGCACTGAGCAGGTCCGCCTCCGTCAGCGAACCATAGAGATCGTCACGGCCGCGCATCATCTCCTGATACATCGGATCGCTGACCGGCACCCACTCGATGACAAGATAGCGGCGTGTCAGTTGTCCGCATAGTTCGATGATCCGAGGCAATGGAATCTGGTCTGCCAGCAGCAGGTGATGCAGCACCGCCAGCATCAGCACCAGTTCAAAGCGGCCTTCGAGGCGCGTCAGCAGACCGCTGGATTCACCATTGTCCCAGCCGACCGCAGGCGTTGGCCGCGCGATATCGGCCTGGATGGTCTGGATGGAAAGCCGGCATTCGCGGCTCATGCTGTACAGTATCTCCGCCGCCGCGCCATCGCGCTCCAGCGCCACCACATCCGCCCCCATATTCGCGGCAAGCGCACTGAATTCGCCGGTGTTTGCGCCGATATCGAGCACGTTCGCCGGCTGCAGCTCCTGCAATAACCCGCCCATCCATTCCTGCTTTTGGGCATTTTCCTGCGCGGTGTAGTGGGTGCGCGTTTCCCTGTAAGCCGCCCAGTTCGAGGCCGCGTTGCCTGCCGCGGCGAAGCGTGTACGTTTCCGGAGCCTCTTCAACATGCCCTGGAGCACGCGGAGTGCTGTATCCGGATCAGACCTGCGCAATGCCGGATGACCGCCGGCGCGTTGCCGCTGTTCCAGCCATACCGGCAGCGTAATCGGCCAGAAAGCGGCGCGTGACAGACGTTGACGCCAATGGAGCGAGCGATACACCTCCGCAGGCTCGTATCCATCGCGCCGGAACAGGCTGAGCGAGAGTTCCCAACCGAGCAGCCTGCGCATGACCAGCGGCAGCAGAAAGGTCCGCATGTATTGGCCATAGGCAAGCCAGAGCGCGGACCCGGTATCTCTGCGTTCAAACGACAGAACGTCCACCAGGACCGGCCGCGGACCGACGAACAGGATATTCAGCGGCGTCGCATCCTTCAGAATCCAGCCTTCAGCAATCGCCTCTTCGCAGAGACTGAGTGTAAGTTCAGCCGCCGCCAGCCACTGCGAAGGCGTCCATTCCCATGGATACGAGGGCACAGGAATGCGCGGATGCAGAAAACGCAGACCTTCCGCGCTATCGTCGTCCACCCTGGTCGCCACAATGTCGCCGCGCCGCAGCATACGCCGGTAGAACTCGGAACCTATGAACTCCAGCGCAGCAGGCCGGGCGGCAGGATGGATAAGGCGTACGGCAGAATCATCTTTGAGAGTGAGCGAGCCCGAAGGATCGCGAAAGGTGGGGATAGCTCGGGCGGCCGTCATGCGGCCTTATGGATGCTGTGTTGATCCGTCGACTGGGGTACAGACTGAGCCACCGAATGGACGACCTGTTGCCGGGTGAAGAGCCGTTTAATCCACCGGCGCAAAAAATAACCGGTTCCGGCCATTACCGAAGCGATGGTTTGCAATGCCAGCAGCCCGGAGCCTGGAACCACATAGCCCCATGCCCTGCGTTCACTGGCAACGACAAGGCAAATCCCAGTCAAGATACTGAAAAAAAAGAGAATAGACTTTCTCAAAGATCCTCCATAGCTGTACCGGGAAGTTCGTGTCTGCAATCTGGGTTGTTCTAACCCACACCTGTCTGGGTAGTTGCGGGTTGATTACAAAAGTTTCATGCTTAGGTTACTAAAGCCGAGGCCACCTGACTAGAAAACAGGGGCACCATTTGGAATGCCTGTTCCATTTTGGGAGCAGAAGCTGCTCGAACCCATTCCGGATTGGTAGACTGGCAACTCCAGAGGTTCCACACCATAGAATCATCACCGGTTCCGGTTGCAGGTGAATCACCATCTCTATCGGCATTCCGATGGAACTGACAGATAATGAGGCCTATAGACATGAATCCAATGGCAAAGCGGGCGTTGTATTGGGGTGCGGTAGCAGCATGGATCGGGAGCAGCGTATTCGCAGCCGCGCAGGGCGGATACGATCCGCTGAAGACATTCGCGCCGTTGACGTTACCCGATCCGGTGAACCAGTATCGCTCCAGCAACGGCGCGCCCGGCCCTGCTTACTGGCAGAACCGCGCGGATTATGTGCTGCACGCCTCGCTCGATCCCGCAAAAAAAGAGCTGCGGGCCGATGAGACCATTACCTACACCAACAACAGCCCGGACGCGCTGACCAGCCTCTGGATTCAGCTCGATCAGAACACCTACCGCAAGGATTCGCGCGCCGCCCGCGATCTGGGCGCGAAGCAGTTCACCGAAGGCTACATACTGGATGCAGTGGAGACCGGGCCGAAGGGCGCTGCGCAGAAAGCAGACTATCTGGTCAGCGATACCCGCATGCAGATCCGGCTGGCGCATCCGCTGGCGCACGGCGGCAGGATCCTGGTCCACATCCGTTACCACTACACAGTGCCCGCGGCATTCGGCGGCCGCACGTCGTGGGGCCCGTCGCAGAAGGGAGACATCTTTGACATCGCGCAGTGGTATCCGCGCATGTGCGTGTACGACGATCTGCGCGGCTGGGACACGCTGCCCTACCTGGCGCAGGAGTTTTACCTGGAGTACGGCACGTTCGATTATGACGTGACCGTGCCTGCGGACATGATCGTCGCAGGCTCTGGCCAGCTGACCAATGCGGCGCAGGTGCTGAGTGCACACCAGCTTGCACAACTGGAGAAGGCAAAGACCAGCGACAAGACCGTCACCATCCGCTCCGTGGACGACGTGAACAAGGAGCTTGCTGCGCCTGCTGCGACCGGAACCAGGACATGGCGCTTCCATATGGAGAAGACGCGCGATGTGGCCTTTAGCGCATCCAGTGCGTTTGTGTGGGATGCAGCGCGCATCAATCTGACCGCCGGCAAAAAATCGCTGGCGATGTCGGTGTATCCGGTGGAGAGCGCGGGCCAGGAAGCGTGGGGACGCTCCACGGAATACCTGAAGGATTCCATTGAGCACTTCTCGCAGCGCTGGTATGTCTATCCGTACCCGGTCGCGGTCAACGTGGCCGGGCCCACCGACGGCATGGAGTATCCCGGCCTGCTCTTTGACGGCATCGACGATAAGGGCAAGGATCTCTTCTGGATCACCGCGCACGAGATCGGGCACACCTGGTTCCCCATGATCGTCGGCTTCAACGAGCGGCGTAACGCATGGATGGATGAGGGTTTTAATACCTTCATCGACATCTACGAGTCAGAAGATTTTGAGCACGGCGTCTTCGCCCCCAAGAGCGACTCTGAATTTGCGCCCGGCACCGGCACTCCGGCTGACCAGATCGTGCCGCTGCTGCAGGACCCCGCTGCCCCCATCATTCTGACGCGCGCGGATGCGATCTCAGAGACGTACCGCCATCCCGTGACGTACTACAAATCCGCTCTTGGTCTGTATATGCTGCGGGAGCAGATCCTGGGCCCGCAGCGGTTCGATTTTGCATTCCGCAAGTTCATCGCCGACTGGGCATTCAAGCATCCGTCCCCCTCTGATTTCTTCCGCGCCATGGAGAGCGAAGGCGGCGAAGACCTCAGCTACTTCTGGCGTGGCTGGTACATGAACAACTGGACGCTCGATCTGGCCGTAGACAAAGTGACCTACGCGAAGAAGGGTGAGCCGCCGGCCGCAACCGTGGTCATCTCGAATCGTGGACAGCTGGTTCTGCCGGCAGTCGTAGAGATCGTCTTTGCCGACGGCAGCAAGACACGCGTCACCCTGCCGGTCGAGACGTGGATTCTGCACACCACCTACGATCTTCCGCTGCCCGGAAGCCTGAAGGTTGCAAGCGTCACCATCGATCCGGATCACATTGTGCCGGATACGGATCGCAGCAACAATACGTGGAGATGATCGCGGGACCTATCGGAGCCTGACGCATGAATCTGGAAACTTCCCTTCCTGTGACTGAGGCATCAGCGCGGGACCGGATCTCATCGTTCCTGGTCGGCATGGCCGGCTGGACGCTGGACGCCTTTGACTACTTCCTCGTGGTCTTCAGCCTGACGGCCATTGGCGCAACCTTTCACAAGAGCGATGCCGCGGTAACCGGCGCGCTCTTTGCCACGCTGTTTCTGCGTCCGCTGGGAGCGCTGCTCTTCGGCGCCTTCGCAGACCGGCATGGCCGCCGCCCCGCGCTCATTCTGAACCTGCTCCTCTTCTCCCTGGCAAGCGTGGCCACTGCCTGGGCGCCCACGTTTCAGATGTTCGTACTCGTGCGCGCACTCTTCGGCATCGTGATGGGTGGCCAGTGGGGCATCGGCGCATCGCTGGCGATGGAAAAGATTCCGCCGCGGCTGCGCGGCCGCCTCTCCGGTGTGCTGCAGCAGGGGTACGCGCTGGGCAATCTGCTGGCCGCGGTCGCCACCTATTTCCTTTCAGCACATTACTCCTGGCGGCTGCTCTTCGTCATTGCCGCGCTGCCGGCTCTGCCCTTTGCCTACCTCTGCTATGCCTATGTTGAGGAATCGGATGTCTGGCAGCGGGCGCGGCACAACTCCTGGACCGAGATGGCGCGGGGCTTCTACCGCTACCGCTGGCTCTTTCTCTACATCACCGCCTTCATGACGTCGATCAGTTGCCTCTCGCACGGCTCGCAGGATATGTATCCCGCCTTCCTGCAGCGGGGGTGGGGAGTGGGCGTGCAGATGCGCTCTGTCCTGACCGGCATCACCACGCTGGGCGCGATTCTGGGCGGCATCTGCATCGGCGCATGGTCTGATCGCATTGGCCGCCGCAAAGCCATGGTGATCGCCATCGTGGGCGGGCTGGCCGTGATTCCGCTGTGGGCCTTCGCGCCGACATTGCCTCTGCTCATCCTCGGTGGAGTGCTCATGCAGTTCATGGTGCAGGGCGCATGGGGCGTGATTCCCGCGCATCTGGCGGAGATGTCGCCCAATTCGCTGCGCAGTTCCATGCCCGGCCTGGGCTATCAGTTCGGAATTCTATTCGCCGCCGGCGTCCCCTCGCTGGAGACAAAGCTGGCGAGCCAATACGGTTATCCCCATGTGATGGCAGCTGTTATGGCCACCGTGCTGTGCGCCGCCGTGGGGATGACCTTGCTCGGAAGCGAACGCAAAGCCGCAGATTTCATCCAATTAGAAAGCTGAAACCTGTGCGCGATTATCGTCAGGATTGTGTGCCAGATCACATCTGGCTCTCGTAAAATCGTCCTACAATCGCTTGGATTTCAGTCAACCGAAAAGAGGTTTTGAATTTATTCATGCCGAATGACAATGGTTCCAGCGCTGTAATCACTTCAGAGACTCCCTCCATCAACGGGCACCGCGCTGCCGTGCGCACGCGTGACTACTCCAAGCCACTCGCTACCAACAAGCACCTGCTGCAATGGATCGATAAGATGGCCGCACTTACCCGGCCCGACGCGATTCACTGGGTTGACGGCTCTGAGGAAGAGAACGAACTGCTCTGCGGCCAACTGGTGGAGAACGGAACCTACCTGAAATTGAATGAGAAGCTTTGGCCGGGCTGCTACTACGCCCGCTCCGATGCCAGCGATGTGGCGCGCGTGGAAGACCGCACCTTCATCTGCTCGCTCTCAAAAGATGCTGCCGGTCCCAACAATAACTGGGAAGATCCGGTCACCATGCGCCATCGCCTGAAGAAGCTCTTCGAAGGCTGCATGGAAGGCCGCACCATGTATGTGCTGCCGTTCAGCATGGGTCCGGTCGGGTCTGACATGTCGCAGATCGGTGTGCAGCTGACGGACTCCGCCTACGTTGTGACCAACATGCGCATCATGGCGCGCATTGGCCTGCCGGTCTTCAAGGAGATTGATAAAGCAGAGAAGCGCGTGGTGCCGTGCATGCACTCCGTAGGCGCGCCGCTGAAGAAGGGACAGGCTGACGTCGCATGGCCCTGCAACAAGGAAAAGTACATCGTGCACTTCCCGGAGACGCGCGAGATCTGGAGCTACGGCTCCGGCTACGGCGGCAACGCGCTGCTGGGCAAAAAGTGCTTCGCTTTGCGCATCGCATCGACCATTGCGCGCGATGAAGGCTGGATGGCCGAGCATATGCTCATCGTCGGCGTGGAAAATCCGCAGGGCGAGAAGACCTACGTGGCAGCGGCCTTCCCCAGCGCCTGCGGCAAGACCAACTTCGCCATGCTCATTCCGCCGGAGGGCTTTGAAGGCTGGAAGGTCTGGACCGTCGGCGACGACATTGCGTGGATCAAGCCGAACAAGGATGGCGAGCTGTATGCCATCAATCCTGAAGCTGGATTCTTCGGCGTTGCTCCCGGCACATCGGTCAAGACCAATCCGAATGCCATGGCCGCGCTGGCACGCAACACCATCTTCACCAACGTTGCGCTCACGCCCGAAGGCGGAGTGTGGTGGGAAGGCATGACGGATGAGTTGCCCTCAGAGCTGATGGACTGGCAGGGACACCGGTGGACGCCCGAGATCGCCAAGACCACAGGCGCGAAGGCCGCGCATCCGAATGCGCGCTTCACCGCCCCCGCTTCGCAGTGCCCTACCATCGACCCCGCATGGGAAGACCCGAAGGGCGTGCCCATCAGCGCGCTCATCTTTGGCGGCCGCCGCGCCACCACGGTGCCGCTGGTCTATCAGGCCTTCAACTGGAGCGCCGGCGTCTATCTGGGCGCGACCATGGGTTCGGAGATGACGGCGGCTGCTGCCGGCACCATCGGCCAGGTGCGCCGCGATCCCATGGCGATGCTGCCCTTCTGCGGCTATCACATGGGCGATTACTTCCGGCACTGGATCAAGATGCAACGCAACCTGAGCGTAACGCCACGCATCTTCAGCGTGAACTGGTTCCGCAAGGATGCTTCCGGCAAGTTCCTGTGGCCGGGCTTCCGCGAGAACATGCGCGTGCTCAAGTGGATCGTGGAACGCGTGCATGGCCGCGCTCTGGGCAAGGAGACCGCCATCGGCTGGGTGCCTCGCTATGAGGACATCGAGTGGAAGGGTATGAACTTCAGCCGCGAGGACTACGAGGCGCTGGAGCAGGTGGACCGCGAGCAGTGGCAGGAAGAGGTTGTAGGCCACGAGCGTCTGTTCATCCAGCTCCACGATCATCTGCCGCCCGAGATGATCTACGAGCGCGAACTGCTGATCTGCAGACTGTAAATCAACATCGACCAAAAGGCGCAGCCCCAACGGCTGCGCCTTTTTTATTTGCACCCTCTTGCCGAGAACCCGTTTTGAAGGAGACTATAGGGCATGAGCGGACGAAAAAATTCCTCCCTCGCAGAGGCGCTGAAGCAATCGCGCCCCTTTGCGGATATTACTCAGGAAGCCTACCTCAGTATCCTGCGCACCGCGTCAGAGCTTTCGCACTCGGCTGACCTGCTGCTGAAGGAGTACGGCATCACCCAGCCGCAGTACAACATTCTGCGCATTCTGCGTGGCGCAGGCAGCGCCGGCCTCTGCCGCAATGAGATTGCCGGCCGCCTGGTGACGGCCATGCCAGACGTCTCCCGCCTGCTGGACCGGATGGAAGACGCCGGCTGGATTGCCCGGGAACGCGGCGCCAAAGACCGGCGGCAGGTCTCCACCAGCATCACCCCTGCCGGCCTGAAGCTGCTGAAAACGCTCGATGCTCCCATCCGCAAGGCACACCGGGCGCAGTTCCGGGGCATCCCGGAGAACCGCCTGAGGGCCCTGCTGGATACCCTGAGCGACGTACGGCAGCGGACAATATAATTTTCTGCATCCGAATACGTGTTACAACACTCATATCAGTGTTGGCACACATAAAACCATGACCACCACAGTACAAACCGTCGAAGCTGGAATCCAACCGCCGCACTATCGCCTGCCGCAGGCTGCTCATGTGGGCAAGGTTCGGCTGGCCGTCTCCAGCCTGGTGCGCTCCGTTGCCTTCTACCGCGACATCGTCGGCCTGGCCGTTCTGCGTATTGACGGCCCTCTCGCCCAGCTCGGAATACAGAATGAGAACGCCATCCTGCTTGAGTTGGAGGAGCAGTCCGGCGTGCAGCCGATTGGCCGCCGTACTCGCCTGGGCCTGTATCACACCGCATTTCTGCTCCCCAGCCGCGAGGCGCTCAGCAGCTTCATCCGCCACCTGGTGCAGCGCGACGTGCCCTTCGGCGCAGGGGATCATCTTTACAGCGAGGCTATTTACCTGACCGATCCTGACGGATTGCAGGTGGAGGTCTACGCCGACCGACCGCGCGAGCAATGGATCTACGATGGACTGGAGATCGTGGGCGCGACCAACCCTGTGCGATTCGGCGATCTGCCCACCGTGGCGGATGACAGCTGGAAGGGCGCGCCGCAAGGCACGACCGTGGGCCACATGCATCTGTATGTCGGCGATCTGGAGATTGCACGCAGGTTTTATCACGAGTCGCTCGGCCTGGACATTGTGACCTGGCGTTATCCGGGCGCGCTGTTCACCTCCGCTGGAGGCTATCATCACCACGTCGCGGTCAATGTGTGGGCGGCAGGGTCGCTTCCTGCATCTCATCAGGATGCACGGTTGCTCTTCTGGGAGATGGTGCTGCCTGCAGCAGAAGACGTGCTGCGCGCGCGTCAAAGCCTCTCCGCTGCCGGATACACCGAAGTAAAAACAGCCAACGGCGCGACTGGATTTTCAGATCCCTGGGGCATCACCGTATCGCTGGTCACACAGGCTCAGTTTGAATCACGCATTCCCAACCAATACTAAGGAGAATCACCATGAAATTCAGAACTTCGCTGCTTGCATTCGCCGCACTGCTCTTCGCCGCTCTGCCCGCACTGGCGCAGAGCTATACCATTGACCCCGCTCATTCTGAGATCAATTTCAGCATCAAGCACATGGCCATCGCCACGGTGCGTGGCCGCTTCAGCCTGCAGACCGGCACCATCGTACTGGATGAGAAGAATCCGGCCAGCTCATCTGTGACCGCGGTCATTGATGTCGCATCCGTCGATACCGGCGTGGCGCAGCGCGATGGTCATCTCAAGAGTCCCGATTTTTTTGATACAGCCAAGTTCCCCACCGCAACCTTCACCAGCCACGAAGTAAAGCGCGCGGGTGCAGGCTTTGACGTCATCGGAACCCTCACGCTGCACGGCGTCAGCAAGCCCGTCACGCTGCATATGGACGCGCCCAGCAAGGAGCAGATCGGCATGGATGGCAAGCCGCACCGCGGCTTCAGCGCGACCACCACGCTGCACCGCCAGGATTTTGGCCTGAACTGGAACGGCCCGCTGAAGTCCGGTGACAACATGCTGGGCGACGACGTGCCGATGACCTTCGACATCGAGGCCATCAAGGTTCAGTAACGAATCCGTGCGTGAACCCGTGCGGCCTACTTGTCAGCATAGTAGCCTGCACGGGTTTGCACCGTTAGCTTCTTATCCTTCGCCTGCACCTGCACTTCGTGGTAACCGGCGCCATCGTGCGCGGGCGGCGCATAACTCAGCCGGTACTGATTGCGCAGCTCCTCGGCGATCTGCTGATAGATGGCATCCACCGGCAGCTTTTTTGACACCTGGAACAATCCGCCGCCTGTCTCCTGCGTCATGCGTTGCAGAATCTTGCGCCCGTCCGTGCCCTGCTCGTGGTCCTGCGGATGATTGCCGCCGCCGTTGCCGCCTCGGCCACCCCCACCGCCCGGCCAACCACCGCCGCTCCCCGGCCAGCCGCCACCCCCGCCGCCGGGCCAGCCGCCCCCGGAACGCCCGCCGCCGTTGCCGCCGCCACCGTCATGATCATGGCTGAATCCGTGGTCATGGTGCTCTTCGCCCTGGAAGTAGATGGCATACACGATGGTATCCGCGCGCTGGGCTGCCTCAATCGCCGATGCGATGGATTCCATGCTGCCGCGGTCCACCCCATCCGTCAGCAGAATAAGAGCCTTGCGATTCGGCTCCTTTTTGATGACCTCATCCGCAGCGAGGAAGACGGCGTCGTACAACTGCGAGCCGCCGTGCTGCGCGCCGTGGGTATCACTGCCGGTAGAATCGCTGCTGGCGACCGGCATGGGAGCAAGCTGGGCAAGAGCGGATTGCAGCGCCGCGTGCGACGCCGTGAGATTGCAGAGCAGATCCACCTCGCGCCCGAACTCAATCACAAACGCTTTGTCCGTGGGCCGCACCATCTGCTCCAGAAAACTCTTGCTGGCGGTTCTCTCCTCATCCAGCACATCCCGCACCGAGCCGCTCACGTCGACCAGCAGTCCAAGTGTGAGCGGCAGATCCACATCATGATCGAAGTAACGAATGGTCTGCGGCTTGCCGTCTTCCATTACCGTCAGATCGTCCTTCGTCAACTTCGTCACAATGTCGCCATGCTTGTCCCGGACGACCAGCGGCAGGCTCACCAGGCTGGAGCCTGTTTTGAAGGTGGGAACGGAATCCGCCGGGGAAGCAGCGGCCTGCTGCGCGCAAAGCGGAAGGGTTGCGCACGTTGCCAGGAAAGCGCTCAGCCAGAATTTCTGCAACATCATTTCACCTGCCAGCGTCTAGAGTACACGGCTTAATCCAATAGACGCTGCCAGGGGAGAAAACTTGCACGTCATTTCAGCAGCGCAGTAGAACTGATTTTTATAAGGTCTATGGAGAGTGCCGCGTCCTACACTGAGGTCAACAGGAGCGGCGTGAACGATTCGGCCCAAAACCATGAAACAGCGCAGAACTATGGGCTGAGAGAAGGCGTGCTCTCGCCCACGCAGACACTGGCGCAATCCATCTCTACCATTGCGCCTTCCACATCGCCCACCATCACGGTGCCGCTGGTCGCCGTATTGGCGGGGAATGGAACATGGCTGGCTTACCTGATCGCGCTCGCCGGAATTCTGCTGATCGCCGGCTGCATCAGCCGTTTCGGCCGCTACTCCGCCTCACCCGGCTCACTCTATAAATATGCCGGCGAATCGCTGCCGCCGTGGGCCGGCACTCTGGCTGCATGGTCGCTGCTGCTGGCCTATATCGGCACCGGTGCCAGTGTGGCCGGAGGCTTCGTGAGCTATGCACAGATGCTCGCGCTCGCCGCCACCGGCCATGCGCTGCTGCCGGGCGTGGTATGGGCAATCCTCGTGATCGGCATCTCCACGCTGCTGGCCTGCCGCGATGTGCAATTCTCCACGCGGCTCATGCTCTGGATTGAAATTGCCGCAGTGCTGTCTATCCTGGCAGTGCTGGTGCTTGTACTGGCCCGGCATGGCCTGCACCTGGATCGTGCGCAGACGCACTTGCAGAACGTTACTCCGGGAGGCGTCCGGCTTGCGCTGGTGCTGGCACTCTTCAGTTTTGTTGGATTCGAGAGCGCGAGCACACTGGGCCACGAGGTTCGCAATCCACTGAAGACCATTCCGCGCGCGGTCATGCAAAGCGCCCTGCTTGGCGGAGCATTTTTTCTGCTCGCCACCTACACCGAGACGCTGGGATTCAACACGGCCGGCCTGAGCCTGGGCGCCAGTGATGCGCCGTTTCACGTACTCTCGCTGCAGGCGCATGTGCCGGCGTTGGGCCTGTTGATTGATGTGGCCGTCTTCATCAGCCTCTTCGCCTGCACCCTGGCCTGCATCTCCGCGGCAGCGCGGGTGATGCTGCTGATGGCACACAACGGCATCGCAAATAAATGGCTGCTGCGCGGCACCCATACTGCGCAGCACGCGCCGGTGGATGCGGCGCTGGTCTCCGGCGTTCTCATTCTGCTGCCGGTCTGCGGGCTGGTGCTGTGCGGCGTGAACGGATTCGATATCTACGGCTGGATGGGCTCCATGGCGGTCTACGGATTTCTCACGGCCTACGCGCTGGCCTGCATTGCACTGCCTATCTTCCTGCTGCGCCGCCGGGAGCTGACGCCCTGGATGATGCTTCTGCCCGCGGCCGCCGTGATGGCCATTCTGCTCGCACTGGTGGGCACGCTCTATCCCGTGCCGCCGCCACCCTACAGCCGGCTTCCCTATGTTTATCTTGCCGTGCTGCTCGCAGGGTTGCTCTCCAGCTGGATGACCAACCGGGCGATCGCCGCCAAGAGATAGCGGCTACTCTTCGCCGATATCTTCATTCCACACCGCAGGATTCTTGCGGATGTAGTCGGCCATCATCTCCACGCACTCGCTGGAATCCAGGTCAATCACTGCAATGCCGAGCTCGCGCAGCCACGCGCCGCCGCCCTGAAAATTTCTACTCTCACCCACCACCACACGGCCGATGCCAAACTGCCGCACCAGCCCGCTGCAGTACCAGCAGGGCTCCAGCGTAGTGACCATTGTGGTGTCGCGGTAGGAACGCTGGCGGCCGGCGCGGCGGAACGCATCCGTCTCCCCATGAATGGAGGGATCTCCCTGCTGCACCCGCCGGTTATGGCCCGCGCCAAGCAGCCTACCCTGCGCATCAAACAGCGCTGCGCCAATCGGAATGCCGCCTTCGGCCAGCCCGGCGCGGGCCTCTGCAATCGCCACCGCCAGCATCGCTTTGTAATCGAGAGTGTCGCTCACCATGCATTAACCATAGCGTGAAATGAATCATCTACGCAGGCAGAAATCGGGACACCCGCAGGTGCCCCGACTCCGTTGCGTATTGCGTTGCATTAGAACAGCAGGCTGAGCGACATTTGTATCTGCCGCGGACTGCCGATAGCGTGCTTCGCGATGCCCAGACCCGCGGGCGGGTTGTAGAGCGGATCGCCGGCAATCGGTTCGTTGTTGAATGCCTGGTTCTGCGATACATTATCGACCGGAATATCCAGGCTGGTGGTGTTGGTTACGTTGAACACGTCAAAGGTATAGCGCAACGTGCTGCGCTCCGTCAGCTTCGCCATCTTGACCAGTGAAGCGTCGGTCCGCTTCTGGAAAGACTGGCGGAAGATATTGCGCTGGCCGGTGGTGAAATCCGTCTCATACGGGTCGCCCTGCGGAACGCCCTTGGTGCCGGGCGCGATCAGCGGCAGGGTGAAGCACGACGCCTTCAGCGCAGCGCCCGAGCCGGTGTCCGGGTTGTAGAATGCGCCGCTGTCACCGGTCTTCGCATTCTTCGCCGTGCAGCCCGGAGCCAGCGGAACCACTGGATTCGTGATGCCGTCGAAGGTGCTGTAGTACACACTGCCCACCGCGCCGGAGTAATCAATCACGCTGTACGGCTGGCCGCTTTGCAGCGTTGCGATTCCCTGCAGCGACCAGTTGTCCAGCACGCGTCCCTTCATGCTGGTCTCGCTGTAGAACTTCGGCAGCGTGTAGGAGTACTGCACCGTGATCACGTGCGTGCGGTCAAAGTCCGCCGAACCATAACCTGACCGCAGGTACGGCGCAACGTTCGGATTGCTGCCGTTGTAGAACAGGCCAAGGCCGCTCTGCTCATCCGTAGTGTGCGAATAGGTGTAGGAGACGCCCGCCTGCAGACCATAGCTCAGCTTCTTGACCAGGTGGACCTGCAATGCGTGATACGCCGAGATACCCGCCGCCGTATACGACTCCGATTCGGACGAGTAGCCGATGTACGGCACGCGCAGATCCACGTTGCCGCCCTCGTAGTTGTTGCGCATGGTGCCGTAGGGGCACGGGCCGGTCGCGCTCGTCTCATTCACGCAGATCGGGGTGAACGTATTCGGATCCAGCACGGTATAGCCGTAGCTGAATTGCTGATCGTGTACCGGGTTTGACGTCGTTGCAATCTGCGACTGGTTGAATGGAATCGGCACTACCTGGTGACGGCCCAGGTTGCCGACATAGCCGACCTCGATCATCATGTCGTTGCGCGGCTGCCACTGCACATTGAGCGTGAAGTTGATGCTGTAGGGCAGCTTGTTGGCCGCGTTGTAAACGCCCAGGGTGAAGGGCGAGTTGCCGGCGATGATCTGGTCACGGCTGGGCAGGTAGTTCGCCAGATCGGCGGCGCTGGGGTTGTTCGGCGGAGCCATGGGCGCGCTGCCCCACGGCGTGGCCAGGTTATACGGATTCGCCGTTCCGGAGGGCGGCGGAATATAGCTGGCGCCGGAGTTACCGCAGATCGGCACATAGTAGAGGTACAGATACGATGGATTCGGCGCGTCGTACGACGAGCTGTAAGGGCAGGTCTGCGCGCTCACAAACGGCAGCGTCTGCTGCACGCCGTTGGGTCCGCCCGTGATCTCGCCCGCTGCATAGCCCGGGGAAAGATAGGTAAACAGCTCACCGCGGTCATAGTAAATGCCGGTTCCGGCGCGCACTACAACCTTGCTGTCCAGCGCCTTCGGCGACCAGGCTACGCCCAGCCGCGGGCCGAAGCCCCACTGCCGTCCGGTGAGCGTTGTCTTGCTCTCACCCGGCGTGCCGTTCACATTATTGCCCGCGATCACAAAACCGGAGTGGCCCGTCACCACCGTACCCGCTGTCTCGTTGTATTGATACTGGCTCGCATCGAAGTTGAAGATGTTGCCGTTCTTCTCCGTCAAGCCGCCGTCCCAGTCATAGCGCAGACCGGCCGTCAGGCTCAGCGTCGGCGTCACCTGGAACTTATCCTGCACGTACGCTCCGGTCTGGTTGGCGCGGTAATAGCGATTCGCATTGCCCTGCAGGAATGCCGTGGCGCTGAAGTTCTGCGTGGAGTACGGCGTAACCCAGCTTTCGCCGAAGGCTACAAAATCCGGCGTGGCAACGGTGCCCTTCCCGGTGCGGCGATCACGCACGTTGAGTTGCGTGTAAGCGAAGCTGCCGCCGAAGGTGATGGTGTGCTTGCCCTTGGTCCAGATGGCGTTCGCCGAAGGCATCACGCGGTTCTGGAAGACGCCGGTGTTCGATCCCTGCGAAGAAGCCGCCGGCCCGATGGAGAGCGAGTTGGTCGTCAAGCCATAGAGCGGCCCCGTCGGCGAATCGGCCTGGTCGCCAATGGCATCGTTGATCGTGATGCCGGGAAAGTACGTGCCGAAGGCGGCGCTCATGCCCACCTGCGCCGGGGTAAATGGCTGGTCGTTGGTGCTGTACGCCTTCTCCCGCAGAAAACCGATTGTCTCCGTCAGGCTGAACGACGACCCAAGGCTCTGCGCATTGTTGATGGAAAAGACCTGGCTGCCCGCGTCCATATGCTCGGTGAATCCGGGAACGTTGGAGTACGCGTACGGCGACGAACTGGGATCGTGCTGATAGTAGTACTTCACAGAGAGCGTATCTTTCGCGCTTACGTTCCAGTCCACATCGGCGACTGCCTGGTCTGAGATGAACGTCGCCGTGCCGGGAAGGAAGGCGTTGTACGGCGAGAAGACGCTCGGCGAACCGGTCGCATTCTGGTTAGGGATGAGCCACTTGCCCGGTTCACCCGGCAGCGAAGGCTGATTGAACAGGCCAAGCCCAACCGGGTTCGACGCATAGTCTGTCGGGCCTACCGACACTCCGGTAACGCCCTCATTCGCCGTCCAATTCGTATTCGTGAGCGCAGCCAGCCCTGCCGCCGTACGGTTGGAATCACTGAGTCCCGGCGGCACCACCAGCAACTCGTCGCCGGTCTCCTGATCCGAAATATGCAGATGCTGATAAGCAAGGAAGGCGAAGAGTTTATTCGGGATGATGGGGCCACCCACATCGCCGCCCGCCGTGTACCGGTGCAGTTGCGGATTCTTGTCATTCTGCGGAATGTTGCCGTCTTTCTTGAAGAAGAACGGCGCGGCATTCAGCCAATTGGTTCCGCGATGAAAGTAGGTGCTGCCGTGATAGGCGTTGGAGCCTGCCTTGGTGCTGAGATCGATGTGCGCGCCGCTGGTGGCCCCCTGCTGCGCGTCGTACATCGACGCATTCACCCGCACCTCTTCCACCGTCTCCGGTGCAGGCGTAGGAATCGCGTTGCCGATGGCCAGATAGACTGACGCCGAGCTGGGCACCACGCCGCCGCCCGCGTTGTTCGCCTGCCCGGTGTTGTTCACCACGCGCGCGGATTCCACCTGGCTGGTGCTCTTGCCGTTGAAGAGATTGCTGGCGTCCACGCCGTTGATCAGGAAGCTGTTCGAAGTATCGCGCTGGCCGTTCGCCCATATGGGTGCATTGCCCAGGCCGCTGTTCGCGCCGGCGCCGCCGGAAAACTCAGCGTTCACACCCGGCGAGAGGATCGCCAGCCCGGTAAAGCTGCCCGTCGGCAGCGGTACGGCTTCAATCTGGTCCTTGTCCAGCACATAGCCCACGGTGGTATCCACCGCGTTCATCAGCGGCGTCGCATCCACGGTTATGGCGGTGGCCGCCGAACCCAGCTTCAGCTGCACATTCAGCGTCAGCGTACGATCAGCCTGCACCGTGATGGCCGGATACTTCGACTTCTGAAATCCGTCCAGCTCGAAGCTCAGGGTGTACTTGCCGATGGGCAGATTCACAAAGCTATACGCGCCCGATCCGCTGGTCTTGGCAACGCGCGTGACGCCATTGCCTTCGCCCAGCAGGACGACCGTCGCGTTGGGCAGAACGCTGCCATCCGGATCGGTCAGGGAGCCGACAATGCCGCCCAAAGTTTGCTGGGCCGCCATCGGCACCGTGCCTATCAGACAAACGGCAAGCAGATATACCAGGAGGGAGAGCGTCTTGCTTTGCTTCATGTATGACCTCGCAAAAGTGGTTCAGAATGAGACGTTGGGTAGGTCTACGAAAACTGTGCAGATGCACTGCTGCCGGCTGAAAATGGCCACTGCGGGCCAGAGATCAGAAGAACGGATATTGATGTGTCTTTTTTGCCTTCACTGGAGCGGATAGGCAATTGCAGAATAAGGTGGAACGCCCATCAAATCCAAGAAAAATATGCGGTTGAATCCGCGCTCACTTGCGAAGTAAAGCGATATTTTTCAATGACTTATATCCACCTGTTGCGACTGATAATGCATATCAAAATTGCTTATCGCCATATTTTTTAACACATGCGAATATGCTAATATCTATTCATGCAGGATCAACTCCGCCGATTCAAGGCCGACATCTTCCAGGCTCTGGCCCATCCCACCCGCATTGCTATTCTCGAGCTCCTCGGCGAGGGTGAACTCTCCGCCGGTGCGCTCATTGAACGGCTCGGGCTGGAGCAGGCCAACGTCTCGCAACACCTCGCTGTACTCCGAGCCAAGCAACTGGTGACCAAGCGCAAGCTGGGCAGCCAGGTCTTCTACACGGTTCGCGACCCCATACTTCTCGACGTTCTGAAGCTGATGCGCACCTACTTTCATGCGCACCTGAAGGAATCTCTTTCCATGCTGGATGAGATGGAGAAGCCCGTGGAGCAGATGCAATGAACGCCTGGCCGCAGAAGTGGACTCCGCGCTCGATTGAGTGCCTTCACAACTATTCGCTGCGCAATTTCTCGCAGGATCTTATTGCCGGCCTCACGGTCGGCCTGGTGGCTCTGCCGCTGGCCATGGCCTTCGGCATTGCTTCGGGAGTCGCACCGCAGGCGGGTATCTACACCGCCGTCGTCGCCGGCTTCCTCATCTCTGCCCTGGGTGGTTCACGCACGCAGATTGGCGGGCCCACGGGTGCGTTTGTCGTCATCGTTGCCGGCATCGTCATGAAGTTCGGCATCGCGGGGCTGGCGCTGGTCGGCATGATGGCGGGTGTGCTGCTCATCGTCATGGGGCTGACCGGCCTGGGCTCCGCCGTGAAATATATTCCGCGCCCGGTCACCATCGGTTTCACCAACGGCATCGCGGTGCTCATCGCCTCCACCCAGATCAAGGACTTCTTCGGCCTCACCACCGCCGCGGTCCCCAGCGAATTCATTCAGCGCATGCGCGTGCTGGCCCATGCTGCCGCAACCGTACAACCCGAGACGCTGGCCATTGGAGCATCGTCCCTTGCCGTGATTCTGCTGTGGCCGCGCATCACGCGCCGCGTTCCCGGCTCCATTGTGGCGCTGCTGCTGGCCACGGGCGTGTCTGCCGCGCTGCACCTGCATGTTGAGACCATCGGAACGCGCTTCGGCGGCATTCCACAGGGCTTTCCTCACTTTGCGATTCCCAACTTCCACGCCGAGCACATCATTCCGCTGCTTCCCTCTGCACTCACCGTGGCGCTGCTGGCCGCGGTAGAAAGCCTGCTCTCTGCCGTAGTGGCTGACGGCATGAGCGGCGACCAGCACAACTCCAACATGGAGCTCGTCGCGCAGGGCATCGCCAATCTCGCATCCCCGCTCTTCGGCGGCATTCCTGCCACCGGAGCCATCGCGCGCACCGCCACCAACATCCGCTCCGGCGGCCGCACGCCCGTCTCCGGCATGGTGCACGCGTTCACCCTGCTCGCCATCCTTCTGGTCGCCGCACCCATGGCGAAGTTCATTCCGCTGGCTACGCTCGCTGCGGTGCTGTTCGTAGTCGCCTACAACATGGGCGAGTGGCGTGAGATCGCCACCATCATGCGACTCTCCAAGACGGACATCGCGGTGTGGATCACCACCTTCGCACTCACCGTGCTGGCCGATCTCACCGTGGCCGTCGCCGTGGGCATGGCGCTGGCTGCGCTGCTCTACATCTACCGCATCGCCGAGACCACTACCGTCGCGCCTGTCACTGCTGGCTATCTGCGCGATGGCCGCGCCCACATCCTGCAAGGTCAGGACATCCCCGCCAACGTCAGCATCCTGCGCATCCATGGCCCGTTCCTCTTCGGCACCACGGAGAAGCTGGCGGAAGAGACCAGGGACCTGACCAAACTCGGCGAAGTGGTCATCCTGCGGCTGCGCAATATGACCGCGCTCGATGCCACCGGCATTCACGCGCTGGAGCAGTTCTCTGACCGCCTGCGCAAGGCCGGCAAAGTGCTGCTGATGTGCGGGGCACGCGACCAGCCCTCCCGCCTCATCTCCGGTTCGGATTTTCTGCTGCATGTGGGCGAAGAGAATGTGCTGCCGCACATTCAGGCCGCGCTGGCGCGCGCCCGTACGCTGCTGGGCAACTTCGGCGGCGTGGGACGAGAGACAGCCGCCGCCATGGCCCGCCAATCCCTATAGCCGCGCGATGGGTGACGCAAATCACATGCACTTCCACGCCCTGACGCGGATAGTAAGGGAATGATGTCCACCACTCTTCCCAATTCGCTCCCCGGCCCCAAGTCCGATCCCTGCGCCGAAGCCTGCAGCGGCTACGGCACCCAGGAAGCCTGTCCGCCGCTCATCGTCATAGCCAGCACGGTGCAGGGCATGGAATCTGCCGCACAGGCAACCCCCTGCGTAACCGCCGCAATCCTGAGCACCGGCCAAAAAGAACCGCGCAGCTAGAGCATTTTCCGGAAAGGTATAAACCGAAGCCGAGGGTGCAAGCGCCATTTTCTATCCAGGAAAATGGCATTCTCTACTTCATCCGGTTCACAGTATTCCGGAAAATACTCTAAAGCACTGCGCGTTCCGGGTGAATCAGCTCCGCATAGTGCAGCAGGATTAAGCTCCCACTCATCGCCGCATGAGCGGCGACCGGGACTCAGCTTCGTATCATCGCAGCATTACCGGTGACAGGATTACGCCCCACGCTTGAGCAGCAAGTGGGATTAAGCCCCCGGCTTCAGCCGGGGGAAGGCGGACTTCAGTCCGCCTGAAAAGAAGCAGCATAAACAAGGGGGGCTTTAGCCCCGGCCTACAGACACGCCTCAGAGAGCTTAGCGCTGTTGTTGTGCTCTACCGCGATGGTGAGCACAGGGCACGGCGCTTCCGTGATCATGCGATATGCAATCTGCGCGGGCAGATGCGACGCCAGCATTGACGTCTGACGCACGCCCAGCACGATCAACTGCGCATCATGCTGCTTGGCATAGTCCACCACGGCGTATGACACGTCGCAGCCATAGCCGATATCGCAGATCGTATCCTGCCCCGCGGCCTTGCTCTCATTCGCCACATGGTGCAGCGCCACCTTGATAATCCCGGGCACAACATCATCCTGAGAGTTGCCCTCTACCATGCGCGGCAGCACATGCAGGCAGCGCAGCGGCGCGTTCAGCAGATGCGCGAAGCTGGCGGCATAGCCGATAGCGGGCGCGCTGGCGCGATTGAAGTCCGTCGCAAACACGATGGCGCCCGTGGGCGGCTTGATGGTCATGCAATGCGTCGCGTGCGGGCCAATGGTCAGCACCGGGCAGGTGGATTTGCGCAGCACGGCTTCCGCCGTCGAGCCGTGGACCAGGCGCTCCACGCCGCGGAATCCATTCGTCCCGAGAATCACCAGATCAATCTTTTCTGAGGTCACCGCATCCAGAATCGCGTGCGGCGCGGAGCCGGTCTTGGTTACGATGGAGCACTTCACGCCGCTCTCTTTCACTTCGAGCAAAGCCTGGTTCAGCCGCGCGTGTGCGAGTTCCTCCAGCGCGTTCAGCCCTTCTACCGTTCCGCCGGTAGCAGTGCTTGAGGCTTCAGAGTATTCAAAGACGTGCAGCAGCGAGAGGTGCGCCTGGAAGTTCAGACTCATGCGCAGAGCCATATTCAGTGCTGCATGCGATGCGCCCGAGAAGTCCGTAGCCACCAGGATGCGGCGGAACTTTGTCGGCGGCTGCGGTGTCTGTATGAGATGAGTTCCAGATTCACCGGTCCGCTTGGCGGCCGACGACGTTACTGTGGTGGTTTGCGTCACTCTGCCTCCCGCTGACAGGTAGAAAAATTATCCGGTTGGCCTGCAACATGGATTGCAAGCTGTTGATAATGAACGCCGCAGGGTTTTGGAATCCGGCGAATCATCCGGAACCGGTGACAGCATACATTGAAGTAACGGTTCTCCATATCTCGAGCTACCCCTCTTCATTCTTTTTGAAGGATAGAGTTCTTCCCTGAAATTCGGCTGTGACCGCCGTCACGTTCACCTGTGGGGGAAGAGCTAAGCGATAAGCCGCTCAAGCTTTTCCGGCGCAAGAATCAGGATCGAGGTGCCCCGGATCTGGATCAGCTTCTCTTTCTGGAAGCGTCCCAGCAGCCGCGTGACCGTCTCGCGGGAGGTGCTGGCCAGACTTGCCAGATCCTCATGCGTCAGCGCCATGGTGAACCGCAGCTCCGGCTTGCCACAGGACGCACTGCGCGCCCAGTCCAGCAGAATGGCCGCCAGCCGCCCGGCAACCGAGCCGGAGAGCGCCAGCCGTCTGGCATCGAAGAATGCCGCCTTGTACTCGGCAGAGAGCGATTGTGCGGCATGAAGGCTCGCTTCACCATGCTTCTGCAGGAAGGCCAGAAAATCCGGCCGGCGTATGCTCTTGATCTGTGTCGGCTCCAGCGTCTCGGCGGTCACCTCGTGCGGCGTATTGGAAATCACCGCGCCCAGCCCCAGCACGTCGCCCGGCATCGCAATCTTCAGGATCAGGGTCTTGCCTTCTTTTGACGCGCAAGAGAGTTTGACCTGGCCGGTGCAGAGCACGATGACGCCGTTGCTCGGCTGGTCTTCCTGGAAGAGGGTCGCGCCCTTGGGAAAGGTCGCCTGAATGCCAATCGCCTCAAAATCCTCCAGCGCCTCCGCGTTCAGGTTGCAGAACATTCGGAGCGTACGGTACTCACAGTTATCGCAATCGCGAATGTCGCGTTTCTTGCCAACCAGAGTCATAAGGCGTCCCATCCTAATTTAAAGACACAACCAAGCTGCACTGCATTTTTCGACGGCCGAACATTCACTAGAGTAGGGATGGGGCCCGCCGATCGGGCAATCTAGCAAACCGTCAGGACCGGGCACCTTGCGCCAGCAAGCAAAGCCGGCGTCAAACCCGTATCAATGTATTGTAGCCAAAAAGAACTCTTGCGCGAGCCGAGAACAATCAGATCCGCGTGAATTGACTGCGCCAGCCCAAGCAGCGCGGACGGCGTGTGCCCGTGCTCCACCACGCAGGTGGGCGTGCAGTAGTCGTAGGCTTCAGCCGGAATCAGCCGTTTCAGTGACGCTTCCAGCTCCTGCTCCGTCGGCAGCTCATCGGCCAGCTCCGTCTGCCCCACCTTCGAGACGTGGCACAGGAAGAGATGCGCTGCGCTGTCCTGCGCGAACGAAAGTGCATAGATCGCTGCCTTTGCGGCCTGCGCGCTGAAGTCTGTCGCATAGAGAATCGTATGGAACGCCAGTGGATCTTCTGACGGAGGGCGCACGTGCGGCCCAATGGTCAGTACCGGGCACGTCGCATTGCGGATGACGCTCTCAGCCGTTGACCCGACCAGCAGCTTCTCCACCCCACGCTTCGATGTGGTGCCCATGATGATCAGGTCAGCCTCTGTCGCGCGCGCTTCCTGCGTAATTACGCTGGCCGCAGGCGTGGAAGCATCCAGCAGCTTCGCTTCCGCGTGCACGCCGGCAAATCCCTCCACCAGCGTCTTCATCCGGGCCGCGTTCTCGCGCTTCGCCTGCTCCAGATCAGGAGGCAGGGCAACGCCCGCAGCGGCAATCTCGCCCTGCGCATCCATCACGTTCGTCACCATCACGGTCGACGAGAAGCGGTGGGCAATCGCCTTGGCATAGGCAGCGGCAGTAGTGGATACGGGGGAAAAATCCGTCGCAAGCAGGATTTTTCCGATGGCAACTTCAACGCGATCTTTGATGGCTGGCATATTTGCCTCGCAATCTTTCATGTCATACAAATAAAACAATATATCCGCGAGTAGGCGGTTTACTGTGTCATAGTCCACGCGCTGTTGTGATGTACGTCACATTCCGGAACGCGGCCGAACCTCACACCAAAGTCATTCTGAGGAGAGCAGCCGAAGAATCCTGGCCTCGGCCATGCGGCCAACAGCTTCCTGCCCGCAAATGCTCCGCGTCCCCGTGCCGGGTGTACACACCATTACCGCGTACACCCCTGTTCCTGCTGTATGCTGGCACCATTACACTTCCGAGGGCATCCGCCATGCGCACCTATACCGAATACTGGGTCGCCACGCTGCTCCGGGGCTTCCTGGCCGTACTGACCGGAACCGCCATCCTCTTTCTGAACGGCCTCTCCGCCACGGTTCTGCTGCTTCCCCTGGCCATTGTCACTGCCATCCTTTGCCTGGCGGCCTACGGTGTACTGGACAGCACCATCGTGATTGCCGGCAGCTTCATGGTGCCGCGGAACAGGCCAGGGCGGCTGGCGCTTCTGCTACAGGGATTATGCGGCGTCGTTCTCGGTGTGCTGCTCTTCTCCGTGATCTACGACCGCGTCACCATCGGCTGGTTCCTCTACATCGCCGCCACGCAGGCCGCCAGCGTTGCGGTGGCGGAATTCATCGTGGCGCGCGGCACGTCAGACCATCACCGCTCGCGCTGGTGCTTTGTCTCCTCGGCCATCGCGACCGTCTCCGCCATCACCTTGCTTGTGCTCGCACTGAGCAACTACAGCAACGTGACATGTGCCATCTACAGCTACCTTGGCGTCTTCGGGCTGAACCTCATCCTGCTGTCAGCGTGGATGCTGTTTGAAGGCCATCATCATGGCGCGAGCAAGGATGCATTCGTGCATGCAGAAATGGACGGCCCGAAGACCGTCCATCTCAACAAGACAAGCTAAAAGCGCTTACGCTTTCAGCAACGCCCGCGCATGACGCGCAATCTGCCGTTCCTCTTCCGTCTGCACTACGCGGACCTTGCCGTTGGGCACATTCAGATCAATGCCGAGGAATTGCAAGCCGTCGCACACGCGGGTGCGAACCTCTACGCTGTTCTCGCCGATGCCGCCGGAGAAGACCAGCATGTCAATGCCGCCCATCAGCGCAGCATATGAGCCAATCCACTTGCGCACCGCGGTGGAGAAGGCGTGAATGGCAAACTCCGCCGCCGCATCGCCCGCCTTGGCGCGCGCAGAGAGCACCTGCATGTCGCTTTCGCCGTTGGAGAACCCGGTCAGGCCGCACTGCCCGTTGAGCAGCGCCTGCATCTGGTCAGCATTCAGGCCCTCCTTGCGCATCAGGTAGATGACTACGCCGGGATCAAGATCGCCGGTGCGTGTCCCCATGGGAACGCCGCCCGTGGGCGTCAGGCCCATCGATGTGTCAATTGATTTGCCGTCAAGCACAGCCGTGATGCTGGAGCCGTTGCCGAGGTGCGCAAACACGGCGCGGCGCGGCAGTTCCTTGCCCAACGCGTAGACCAGCGACTCAAACGAGAGCCCGTGCGCGCCGTAGCGGATCACGCCCTGCTTGTAATAACGCGTCGGCAGCGGCAGATGCTTGGCTACCTCCGGCATGGTGTTGTGGAACGCATCATCCATGCAAAGGAAATGGGCGCAATTGGCGAAGATCTTCTTCGCTTCGTAGATTACGGCGAGCGCCGCTGGCGTATGCACGGGCGCGAAGTCTATATTGCGCTCCAGCTCGGCAATGGCCTCAGGCGTGGCCGGCTGATGCTCCAGCAGATTCGGTCCACCGTTCACGATGCGGTGTGCAACGGCCACCGGCGCAACATGAATCCGTTCCCGCAGCAGCGTAGCCAGCTTCAGCAACGCATCCGGCTGCGACTGGTTCACATTCTTTTCGTCGACCAGCTTTTCGCCGTCGGCGGACTTCACGCGGAAGATGCCGTCATCGCGACCGATGCCCTCGGCACGGCCCTCCAGCAGCAGCTCCTCGTCCTTGTCTCCGAAGTAATACAGGCTGAATTTAAGCGATGACGATCCACTATTGAGAACGAGAATGACGCTCTCGCTCTGACTCTTACCAATTGTTTTCATGATTTATCCCGGCCACGTCCAGTTGCGAATTTCTTCCTTGTCAATGCCCTCAGCATGGGCGTATTCCAAATGTTCGATGATCTCGCCTTTCAGCCAATCTTTAACGTGCGCGCCTGAGCTGCTCAGGTGCGGCACGCGATCAATGACGTCAATAGCAAGGTTGAAACGATCCACCTGATTGATGATGGCCAGCTCAAGAGGCGTGTTGATATTGCCCTTCTCCTTGTAGCCGCGCACGTGGATGTTGTTGTGGTTGGTACGGCGGTAGCTCAGCTTGTGTATCAGCGAAGCGTATCCGTGGAAGTTGAAGATGATGGGTTTGTCTTTGGTAAAGATCGAATCGAAATCGCGGTCAGACAAGCCGTGCGGATGCTCGATCTCCGGCATCAGACGGAACAGGTCAACCACATTCACGAAGCGGATCTTCAGGTCGAGGAAGTTCTGTTTCAGGATTGCCACGGCAGCCAGCGCTTCCATGGTCGCGATGTCGCCCGCGCAGGCCATCACCACGTCCGGCTCTTCGCCGCAGTCCGTGCTGGCCCAGTCCCATATGCCGATGCCCTTGGTGCAGTGCTTCACCGCATCTTCCATGCCAAGGAAGACCAGGTGCGGCTGCTTGTCTGAGACGATCACGTTGATGTAGTCCGTCGTCGCCAGGCAGTGGTCCGTCACGCTCAGCAGGCAGTTAGCATCGGGCGGCAGGTAGATGCGCACCACGTTCGGGCTCTTGTTCGTCACCAGGTCGAGGAAGCCCGGGTCCTGATGCGTAAATCCGTTATGATCCTGCCGCCATACCAGCGACGTGATCAACAGGTTGATGGAGGAGATGGGCGCACGCCAGCGAATCTCCTGCTTCGATTTCTCCAGCCACTTGGCATGTTGATTGAACATGGAATCGATCACGTGCACGAAGGCTTCGTAGCTGGAGAAGAAGCCGTGACGGCCCGTGAGCACATAGCCCTCAAACCAGCCCTCCAGCGTGTGCTCGCTCAGCATCTCCATCACGCGTCCATCCACGGCCAGTTCGCCGCCATCTGCGTCTTCGGGCAGCATCTCCGCCATCCAGGTTTTTTTGGAAGCGGCATAGATTCCCGTCAGGCGGTTTGAGGCATTCTCATCCGGGCAGAAGACGCGGAAGCTGTTCATGTTGCGCTTCATCACATCGCGCAGATAGCTCGCCAGATTTTCCGTAGGCGATACATAATCTGTTCCCGGCGTGGTCATATCCACCGCATAGTCGCGGAAGACAGGCAGGTCGAGCGGCTTGCGCAGCAGACCGCCATTAGCATGTGGATTGGCACTGATGCGGCGCTCGCCCAGCGGCGCGAGTTCCTGCAGCTCCGGTACCAGGTTGCCGGATTCGTCAAACAGCTCCTCCGGCTTGTAACTCTTCATCCAGTCTTCAACCTGCTTCAGACTGTCTTTGTTCGTCTGCGGATCGGTGATGGGCACCTGATGGGCACGCCAGAAATCCTCTACCTTGTGGCCTTCCACGGTCTTAGGCCCCGTCCATCCCTTCGGCGAACGCAGCACGATCATGGGCCACATGGGGCGAGTGGTGTCTCCAGTGGTGCGGGCGTGCTGCTGGATGGCACGAATCTCCGTCACGCACTCTTCCAGCACCGCGGCCATCTTCTGGTGCATCGCCTCCGGCTCATGGCCCTCAACAAAGTACGGCTTGTACCCATAGCCGCGGAAGAGGCTTTCAATCTCCTCATGCGAGATGCGGGCAAGGATCGTCGGGTTTGAGATCTTGTAGCCATTCAAATGCAGGATGGGCAGCACTGCGCCGTCGCGCACCGGATCGAGAAATTTATTGGAATGCCACGACGTAGCCAGCGGCCCGGTCTCTGCTTCGCCGTCGCCCACCATCACAGCCACGATCAGGTCAGGATTGTCGAAGGCCGCGCCGAATCCGTGTGACAGGCTGTAGCCCAGCTCGCCGCCTTCGTGAATGGAGCCCGGTGTCTCCGGCGTGCAATGGCTGCCGACTCCGCCCGGGAATGAAAACTGGTGGAAGAACTTCTGCATACCTTCCACGTTGCGGCCGCAATTGGGATAGATCTCGGAGTAGCGGCCTTCCAGGTAGCTGTTCGCCAGCGTGGCGGGCGCCCCATGGCCCGGACCGGAGATATAGATCACGTTCAGGTCAAGCTTCTTGATCAGCCGGTTCAGATGCACCCACGTAAACGACTGCCCGGGATCGGAGCCCCAGTGTCCCAGCAGGCGGCGCTTGATGTCTGCCACCTTAAGCGGCGTGCGCAGCAGCGGGTTGTCGCGCAGATAGATCATGCCTGCGCAAAGATAGTTGCAGGCTCGCCAGTATGCGTTCATACGGCGCAGTTCGTCAGCAGTAAGCGGTTGTTTCATGGAAACACTCCTTGTAGCTTTCGATTCAATGGCCGTAGCTGGCATCATCCGTAACCTTTCCGCGGAACATGCGGTACGTCGTGCAGAAGTAAATCAGCGCCAGCACCATGCCGATGGACCACCACACCAGCCCGACGTGCAGCGTGTGCGGACCGGAGATGGCTTTGGCGATGGTGATATCGTGCGCAGCGTTGGTGGAAGAGGCAAGGATCGTGGGATACAGCCCCGTCGCCGCGCCCACCAGCATGAAGACCAGATAGGCGCAGGATGAAAGAAATGCCGCCAGCGGCTTGCCGCCGAACACCTGCACCCCGGCGAGCGATGCAATGACCAGCACCGGAATCAGGAACAGAATGGGGTGGGCCAGATAGTTGTTGAGCGCGGCATGGCGAACAGCAATGGTGGAGATCAGGCTGACGATAGTCACCAGCAGCAGCACGATCCAGATGGTGCGCGCGAATTTGCGGGCGCGAAGCTCCAGTTCGCCCGGAGCCTTCAGCACAAGGTAAAGCGCTCCGTGCATGGCCAGCGCGACCAGCGCCACTACGCCCCCGATTACGGTGTACCAGTCCAGGATGCCGGGCTGCGCGCCCACGCGCCAGTTCGTCCACAGCGGCAGGAAGAAGTAGTTGTCAGGCCCCAGCGGCACGCCACGAATCACATTGGCCAGCGCCGCGCCGAAGAAGATGGCCAGCAGCGCGCTGGAGAGAAAGAAAAGGCCGTCAAACAGGCTGCGCCAGGTTGTACTTTCCAGATGCATACGGAGTTCGATGCTTAATCCGCGCAGGATGAGCAGCCACAGCACGATCATCAGCGGCAGATAGAATCCGCTGAACGACGAAGCGTAGGCCAGCGGAAAGGCAAAGAACAGCGTGCCGCCGCCCGCCAGCAGCCACACCTCGTTCCCATCCCATACCGGGCCGATAGCATGGATCAGCGTCTGCCGGTCGGCCTCAGTGCGCGCCAGAAACGGATACAAAATGCCCACGCCGAGGTCAAAGCCATCAAACACCACGTACATGGCGATCATGACGGCGACAATCCAGAACCAGAGGAATCCCATGTCTTATCTCCTGTTGCGCGGTTAGGCTGTCAGCGTTTCTGACGGCAGGTGCGTGGCATCCGGGCCAATCTCAATGGCGCGGTACACAATCACGATCCAGAGCACGCTGAGCACCGAATACATTCCCAGAAAACCGAGCAAGGTGAAGAGGCTATTGCCCGCGGTCACATGCGTGGAGTAGCCCTGCGAGGTCCGCATCAGCCCATACACCAGCCACGGCTGGCGTCCGATCTCCGCCGTCATCCAACCGGCGGTGGTCGCGATATACGGCAGCGGAAAGCTTAGCAGGATGGGCCACAGCATCCAGCGCGCGCTATAGAGTTTGCCGCGCCACAGCAGGAACGCCGCCACGCCCATCAGCAGCACAAACCACGTACCCAGCCCGGCCATGATGTGGTAGCTGTAGTAGAGCAGCGCCAGCATCGGCGGCCACTCATCACGCGGAAACTGGTCCAGCCCCTTCACTTCGGCAGAGGTTGTTCCGTAAATGAGGAAGCTCAGCACATTGTTAACGACCAGCGGATTATCAATCGTCTGGGTCTCTTCATTGGGCTGGCCCATCAGCACCATGGGCGCATTGCGCTGCGTGTGGTAGAGCGCCTCCATCCCGGCCACGGCGGCAGGCTGCATCCTGGCCATGTACTTGCCGTGCAGGTCGCCTGTCGGAAAGATCTGCATCACGCAGGAGATAATTCCGGCGGTCACGCCCACCTTCAAAAAGATGCGGCCATACTCCAGGCTGCGCTTCTCCAGCAGATAAAACGCGCCGACCGCCGCCATCACGAACGATGCGGTCACCACCGTGGCGCACATATTATGCGCATACATCAGCCCCGCCCATGGATTCAGCAGCAGCTTCCAGAAGCTCGCAATCTGGTACGTTCCATCGGGCATCAGGTTGTAAGCCACAGGATGCTGCATCCACGCATTGGTCACAATGATGAAGAAGCCGGATATCCACGAGCCCAGCCACACCATGGTGGCCGCGCCAAAGTGCTGCCAGCGCGAGAGCCGCTTCTCGCCGTAGAGGAAGAGGCCAAGGAATGTCGATTCAAGAAAGAAGGAGAAGACGCCTTCCATGGCCAGCGGCTGGCCGATGACGCCGCCGGTGCGGCGCGAAAACTCCGACCAGTTGGTGCCGAACTGAAACTCCATGGGAATGCCGGTCACCACGCCCAGCAGAAAGTTGACCGCAAAGATCTTCGCCCAGAAGCGGGCAGCCTGGTCATAGCGCGCATCATTCGTCCGAATGGCGATGAGCTTCAGGATGACAATCAGGAACGCCAGACCCATCGTCAACTGAGGAAAGAGATAGTGATATGTGATGGTGAATGCAAAGTGAATCCGGTCCAGCATTAAAGCATTCATAGTAGCTCCACCCTAACAGTGCATGGCGCGGCAGGGAGTGACATGCATCACACCGCGCCCTGATTCACAGGATACTCCCGCAGTTGTATCTGCGGTTGATCGCTGCAACACGCTTATTTGCAGGAATTTCCATGAAGCCATGCGAATGGGATGAAAACGTCTCACCATGTGAGCCAGAGCCCATGATGCGCTGAATATCGTAGACTTGAAGCCACGCATGCAGGAACTTCTCATTCGATTTCTGGTGGGCGGAGCGGTGGTCTGTTGCTTCGCGCTGCTGGGCGAGATCTTCCGCCCCAAGACCTTCGCCGGGCTCTTCGGCGCTGCGCCTTCCCTCGCGCTGGCCACCCTGGGCCTGACCATCGTGCACCGCGGACACCCTTATGCCGCCATCGCGGCGCGTTCCATGCTGCTTGGCGCAATCGCCTTCTTCGTCTACGCCTGCGCCGTCAGCTTGGCGCTGGTGCGCTACAAGACGCACTCGCTGCGCACCACGCTATTTCTGATGCCGCTCTGGTTCGTCGTCGCATTCGCGCTCTATGTACTGGTTGCGAGGCGCCCCGCATGATGGTGACCATATCGCTGGATTCGCTGAAGACCATCAAGCCGCATGAGATTGCGCTGCGCTTTCTCTTTGGCGGCACCTGCACCGCGGCGGCGTATCTGATCTCCATGCACTACGGGCCTGCGGTGGGCGGGCTATTCCTTGCCTTCCCCGCTATCTTTCCCGCCAGTGCCAGCCTGATTGAGAAGCATGAGAAAGAAGATAAGGCCGCCATGGGCAGCGACGGCACAGAGCGCGGCCGCGTGGCTGCCGGACTGGATGCTGAGGGCACTGCGATGGGCTGCGTCGGCCTGATGGCCTTTGCGCTGTTCGTGTGGCGCGCACTGGCCAGCCAGCGCGGACTCCTCGTGTTGGCAGAGGCGTCTGGGCTGTGGCTGGTTGCGTCCGTGAGCATCTGGCTCGTCTTCAAGTGCCATGCGGACAAGGCCGAGCCGTCGCAGATCAAGCTCAACTGAATGCCTGCTTTACCTGTTGAGAGCAAAAAATAAGGGCCCGCAGGTTCGCGAGCCCTTTTCCTTTGAAGATCGGTACGTGCGTTTAGTGAACCTGGTTGATGGTCTGCATCACGCGGTCAGCAACCGGCTTCGGCAGCGGAGCATAGGTCATGCCCGCAGCCTCTGATTCGCCCTTCTCCAGCATCCAGTGCAGAAAGTCATTCAGGACCTTGCCTTTGGCAGGATCGTCAGACTTGATGGGAATCAGCAGCCAGGTGAACGACGAGATAGGATATGCCGTCGGCCCGGGAGCATTGACGATGGAGACCCGGTAGTCAGCAGGCATATTCTTGGCAGCGCCGGCAGCAGCGGCCGTAACGCTCTCGGTGGAAGCCTTCACGAACTTACCGGCTGCGTTCTTCACCTGACCGTACGGCATGTTGTTGGATGCGGCGTAGATCAGTTCCACGTAACCGAAGGCATACGGCGTGCTGCGCACCATGCCGGCAACACCCTCATTGCCCTTCTGGCCAAAGCCCAGCGGCCAGCGGACCGAGGTGCTCTTGCCCACCTTCGACGCGAACTCCGGGCTGATCTTGCTCAGGAAATCCGTGAAGATGTAGGTCGTGCCCGATCCATCAGCGCGATAGACGGGCAGGATCTGGTGATCGGGGAAGCTCAGGCCGGGGTTGTCCTTCACGATGCGCGGATCGTTCCAGCGGGTGATGTGGCCGAGATAGATGTCGGCAATCACGTCAGGCGAGAAGTTCAGATTGCCGTTGTAGCCGGGGATGTTGTAGACCGGCACCACTGCGCCCAGGACGGTCGGGATGTGCAGCAGCTTGACCTTGGAATCAGCCAGCTGCTGATCGGTCATCGGTCCATCCGAAGCGCCGAAGTCCACAATCTTCTGGGAGACCTGGCGAATGCCCGCGCCCGACCCCTGCGACTGGTAGTTGATGTGGACACCGGGATGCGATGCGCTGTACTCACTGAACCAGCGCGAGTAGATGGGATTGGGAAAAGTAGCGCCTGCACCGGTCAGATTCTGTGCGCCTGCGGTAGCGGCCATGCCGGCGAGCAAAAGCGCGGAAAGGAATTTCATCTTCATTTGATTCGATCTCCTGTGATCTTCACTTTGTTTGATGGGCCACCCCGGTGTGGGGTGGCCCATCCTGAACCATTCGCGTCTGGGCTACGGGATATAGTAGCGCAGGCTGGTGAACACCATGTTGTTGCGGCCTGACGGGCTGGCGGTTGCGGTCGGCGCGTTGTAGACCGTGCCGGCTATGGTGCCTGCCCAGGCATTGCGCTGCAGAATGCTGTAGGCAATGTTCAACTGCACACGGCCCTTAGGACCATTGTAGAAGCGGTAGACGCCGCTGACCGTGCCTTCCACCAGGACGCGGGTCGCTGCTCCGCAGTTTGCACCCGGGGCGTAGCCGGTGCTGCCCGTGGGAGCGGCTTCGGTATAGCAGCTGGCGACAGGAGTGGAGATGGGCGCATAGCCAACCAGCTTGGAGCCGGTATCGTATACGGTGCGCTGTGCATACTCCGCACCCGCGTAGCCGAGGAGGTCAAACTTCTTCGCCGGGTGGAACTCGAGCGAGAGCAGGCCCTGTGAGCTGCGGATAGGAACCAGCGTGCCGTCCGGATGAACCGTAATGTCAGGCAGCGTTGCGGTGCCGTAGCGGCCCACGCCGTCGCCCTGCATCACATGCAGACCAAGACCGAAGTAGTGGGTCATAGGGATGTGCGCGTTGGCAAAGAAGCCGCCGCCGGTCTTGGTGTTGTTCGTCGGTGAGCCTGAGGTGGGGTAGTAGCGGTCACGAAACCAGCGCGCAATGCCGCCGATCTCATAGTGGCCGACCTTGGTATCGAACGTCGCCTTCAGAATCACGTCCGGCAAAACGTTGTTGGAATAGTTCGCCGTGGCGTTCAGCAGACCGCCGCCGGTACCGGCATTACCGAAAAAGAAGTTGCTGTTCGCGTTCGACGCGCTGAAGATGTACTCGCCGCTCTCCAGACCCAGAGCATAGGTTGCAATGCCCTTCTTCTGTGAGAAGCGCAGGCCGGGCTGACGTGCCCAGCTGAAGCCTACGTGGTACTGGGCATCGGGAGTGGTCGGCAGCACTTCGCTGGTCGGGTCCGTGCTGTTCTTCGTCTCCGTCACCAGCGACCACATCTGGCCGCCGCTGAGGGTGAAGCCGGAGTGGAATGCGATCTGCGCGAAGAACTGGCGCTGACGGAAGACATAGCTGTTGCTCTGGTTATCGTTTGACGTGGTGCCCGCGCCGAGGAAGTCGCCCTCGAAGTAGCCCATCAGATCAGCCTTGCCCAGCTTGCCCTGCACCTTCACGCCCAGGCGCGACTGGCGGCCGCTCTCGCCCCACTCGCTGGTGTTGTACTGTGCAGCACCGGAGTAAAGCGTGGAGTTGAACGGGGTATTGATGTCGGAGTTCAGCGACCGCTGACGGTAAAAAGATTCCGCCGCGAAGAAGCCGATCGGAGTGATGGTGACGCCCTTGTAGCGCAGCGCAGCGGGCGATTCCATATCGGCGGCCAGGTTGGCCTGGTTGGTCACGATGGTTTCCGTGATGCCGGCGTTGCTGGCCTTCAGGTCAGTCACGCTGGAAGAGATGTCATCCACCTTGGTGGCGGTAGCAGCGGATGTGCTGCTGGCCTGTGCGGCTGCAGCTTGTGCGGCGGCTGCCTGGGTCTGCGCATCGGCTGCTGCCTGCGTGGCCGACGTGACCTGCTGGTCGCCGGCGGAGACCTTCGTCTTCAGCGCGTCAATTTCGGACTGCTGCTTCTGCAGTTGTTCGCGGAGAAGGCGAATCTCTTCGCTGCTGGATTCTGCCTTCTTGTGGGATTTCGTGGCCTTGGTTGGCGTCGTGGCATCCTGGCTGGACTGTGCGCCGGCGGTGACGCAAAGCGTCGCGGCCAGGGCTACAGTCAAAAGGGAGATACGTGTCATCGTTCCTCGTAACGAACCGGCTAAGTGGTTGTGCCCCCGGCATACGTGCGCGCGTAGGTCCAACTGTCCTTGCCAATTTTGTCCGTTGAAGCGATGGTCGCAACTGTGTGTGAATGTTCTGAGAATGGCGTGTGAATGCAGGATGAATTAACCGGGGAACCGGACAGGCCTCCCCGGTGGCGTGCGCTAGAAGTGAAAACCGATCTCCGCCGTCATGGACCGCGGCGTTACATAGTGCGTTCCGCTGAAGGTGGAGAGGAAGTTATACAGCCCGTATTCATTGGCCAGATTGATGACTGTGAGCCGGGTAGAGACCTGGTACTTCTTCGCATGAAAGAGATTGTCCTGCCCGACGGTCAGATCAAACAGGTTCCTCGGCTTTACCCGTGGCGGATTGTGATCGTCATTCTCCGTATTCGGCGCAGGAATATTGACGAGCGAGGAGCTAAGCTGCGAGGCCAGGCATACAGACGGCAGCGCCTGCGTGGGCGACGCCACGATGTTGCCGCAGACCAGCCCGGCCTGAAACTCCTCGTCCGCGGTGAGTTTGCTCAGATCAATCGCGGGCTGGCCACCCAGTGTGGTGGAGTCCGGGCAGTCATTGCCCGTCGCCACGCCATAGCACGGCACCTGCCCCGCCACGTTGCCGGAGTCAAACCGCCAGTTGAAGCCGATCCACGTTCCCTTCGCAGCGCCGTGCTTGAACGAATACTGCACGTGCGTGGTCTGGTTGAACTTCTCATCGTGGTCAATACGGAACGGCCCGGGCACCTGCCCGACGGTCGTGCCCAGACCACCGATCTGCGGTGAGAAGAACCGCGCCGCCACACTGGACATGGTGACGAACGCCGTGAATCCGTGCAGGTCCGTCAGGTTCAGACCGAGCGCGAAGCCGGGGATCTTCGCGTTCTTCCATTCGATGGGAAATGTTACCGGCGTCGCGCCCAGCACGCTGAAGTCGTACCCGTTGTGCGTGTACTTCCAGATGTACTCGCCGTTGAGGACCAGGTGCTTGCCAAACTGCTGTTGCAGGCCTGCATGGAATTCGTTGCGCTGGCTGGGATTGAAGTTCGACGGCACGCATGGGATAAGGTCCGCAATCACCGCCGACTCACAACCCCGGCTGGAGAGCACCAGGTTCTCATTGAACGGCGTCTCCATGGTGCGCGCGTAGCTCACGCGCAGCACCGTGCCGCTGGGCTTCACGTTGTAGGCAATGCCCGCGCGCGGTTCCAGCATGTGCGCCACAGAGAGCGCGTTGTACTGGTCGCCGCGCAGACCAATGCTAAACAGAAAATTGCCCTTGGTGATGGCATCCTGCGCATAGAGCGAGATCAGCTTCACATCCGTGTGGCCAAGGAATCCGTAGAGCGATGTGTTCGCAAAGTTGCAACCTGGCAGGCCGCTGGTAGGCCGCGTGAGGTCATAGCAGAGCAGCAGCGGAATGAACGGCGTCGTCGCATTGGGATTGGCCGCGACATTCTGCTGATAGCCCGCGGGCACGCACTGCGATGTGGACGTGTAGCCCGCGACCGGATCACCGCCCGCGGTGATGCAGGGCGTGTTCAGCGTGGGATCGACGACGCCGAGATAGTCGTTCTCATTCAGAAACGTATGCTGATAGGTGATGCCCGCCTTGGCATTATGCGCGCCGCGGACGTAGGAATAATCCGCGCGCAGCCCCGTGTTGGTCAGCGTGCGATACTGCCGCAGCGTCTCCTGCTGAATGGGGCCGTTATCCGCGAACGCATTGCTCGACGGATAGTAGTTGTAGGCATCGCGACGCACCCACGCGCCGAAGTTCACCACGGAATAGTTGTTCAGCACTCGCGTGATGGTCGGTGAGAGATCGAGGGTGCCTATCTGCGAACGCTGGTCCGCCGGGCCGACCGGCTTTCCTGCCACCGGGTCCACAACGCCGCTGTTCAGCGTGTCGTAGGTATCCGGCGTCTGGAACCACGAGCGCGAGTATTGCGCATCAGTATGCAGCGATGTGGCGTGTGAGAGCTGCAGATCAACGCGGTCAAAGAAGTTCTCTTCGTTGCCGCGATCATGGAAGACGGCGAACTCCGCCGGGTCGAGAAAGCGCCCGGTGCGCAGACCATCTGCCGCAGTGAAGTTACCCCACCTGGCCGCACCGGCGGCCAGCGACATGCCCACCGTGCCCGTACCAAAGGTTCCATAGCTGGTGGTGATGTCCCCGTGCGGTGACGTGACGCCCTGTCCGCTGCGGGTAGTGATGACGGCGACCAGCGAAGTCTTCTCGCCAAACTCTGCCGCGGGCGCACCGGAGATCGCTTCCATAGACTGCACCGCGTCCGACGGAATCTGGTTGGAGAAGACCTTGCTCTGCTGGTCCGTGATCGGCTGGCCATCCAGGTAGAAAGCATTCTCCGCGTGATCGCCCAGGCCGTGGAAGAGGCCGTTGGAATCGGCCGAAACGCCGGGAGTGGTAAGCGTGATGATGGAGCTCAGCGAAGACGTCGCACTCTCCACGGGAAGCTGATCGATGGTCACGCGATCCAGGTCAGTGTGAAAAGAAGAGTCCGTCTCAATCAGGTCTGCGCCCGCCTGAACCGTGACCGTGGTGCTGCTGCTGATCGTCAACGGCAGCGTCACATGCGCAGGCACGGCGGAACGCAGCACGACGGTCTGCGAGATGGTATTGAAGCCCGGAGCAGCGGCGTTGATCCTGTACTGGTCAAATGGGATATTGGTGATATTAAAACTGCCGTCAGCCGCGCTCACCACCGATCGGGTGAAGCCGCTCGTTGCATTGGTGACGGTCACGTTAGCGCCCGGCACCGCGGCGCCGCTGGGATCGGTCACATAGCCGCTCACCGTACCGGCCGTGCCGGAGACCTGCAATGTGCTGTTGGATGCAGCCGGCGGCGCTTCAGCGCGCAGCATGGCTGTGAATGAAATGGCGGTGACCAGCGCGATTAAAACAGCGCGGCAATGGAATCTATGCATCGGTTCCCCCCTGGAGCCTGAGTTGTAGGATGTTCAACTGCGCCGCCGCGCCCATGGAGGCGCAGCGAATTTAGGCGGCAGCGAAACCGGCAGGCGGGGGGCGGATATACAGGGCGAAGATGGTAGCGCGGGCGCACGGCAGTACCTGCTCCGTGCGCTTTACTTCCGCGGCAAAAGCGAAAAAGATGATCAACGCGGCAATGGCAGCCGTCTGGATCACCACATGGGCGGTGGCGCACAGGGCGCAATTCGCGTGCGCGCCATCGGCATGGCTGTGGGTCATCTCCACGGTAGCCGTGGCAACCACCAGCACGACGCAGATGAGCGCCAGGAGAATTCTCCAGCGGCTGCGCTCCGACGGGCTGTGGCGGAAAAATTTCATGCCAGCTAAATCATAACTCATTCTCAGTAACGGCATCGTTCCCGCGCCAGAGTGCGGCTTCTGAAAAGTACACTGCTAAAACCGTTCGTTTGCTGTCAAATTGCACATTCTTTCGACGTGCTGGAAGCGAAAATGAGGCCTAATTCTCCCAATATGGGCACAATTTTCATCATAAAATAGCGACAGTGAACACCACCCAGAAGAGTTTTACCTTTGCAGAATCGCTGGACCGTTTAGCGCAGGTTGCAGTTCGGGTTGGGCTCGGCATTGAGCCGGGCCAGACCCCACCGCAAGAGCTTTTGATCTCAGCGCCTGTAGAAGCGTTGCCCCTGATTCGTCGCGTCGCCGAACACGCCTATAAAGCGGGCGTAACCTTGGTGTCCCCGTTTTTCTACGACGATGAGTGTATTCTCGCGCGCTACAAATATGCCCGCGACGAGAGCTTCGATACCGCCTCCTCATGGATGGCCGACGCCATCTATACCGCCTTCAAGGGCAACGCTGCCCGCCTGTCCATCTCCGGCGGCAATCCGGCGCTGCTTGCCGGGCAGGATCCGGAGAAAATTGCGCGCGCCAGCAAGATCTCATCGCAGGTGAACAAGCCGGCGATGGAGATGATTACGCGGCACGAGATTAACTGGGGCATTGTGGCCTGTGCCACACCGGAGTGGGCGGCCCTGGCCTTCCCTGCCGACCCCATCGACCAGGCGATGGAAAAATTATGGGATGCAATCTTTGCGGCATCGCGCGTTCACGCAGACGATCCCGTGGCCGCATGGAAGCAGCATTCGCAGGATTTGAAGCTGCGCACGAAGATGCTGAACGCCAGGAGCTACGCCGCGCTGCGCTACACCGGGCCCGGCACCAACCTTGTCATCGGACTGGCAGACGATCATAAGTGGCTGGGCGGCGGCGGCAAGGCAGGCAACGGCATTAACTGCATGCCGAACATCCCGACCGAAGAAGTATTCACCACGCCGCACAAAGACCGGGTCAACGGCACGGTCCGCAGCACCAAGCCGCTCTCGCATCAGGGCACGCTCATCCAGGACATCCAGGTGCGCTTTGAGAATGGCCGCATCGTAGAAGCCACGGCCAGCGAAGGCGAAGAGGCCTTTCTCCGGCTGCTGGACACCGACGAAGGCGCGCGCCGCATCGGCGAAGTCGCGCTGGTGCCGCACTCCTCGCCCATCTCCGCCAGCGGTCTGCTCTTCTACAACACGCTGTTCGATGAAAACGCGGCCAGCCACATTGCACTCGGACAGGCGTACAGCTCCTGCATCCGCAACGGCGATGAGATGGACGAGAAGGCGCTGGAAGCGAAAGGCGCGAACAGCAGCCTGATTCATGTGGACTGGATGATCGGCTCCGGCGAGATCGATGTCGACGGCGTGACCAAAGACGGTGCCGTCGAACCCCTGATGCGCAAGGGCGAGTGGGTCATCGCGGTCTGATTCCGCACCCGCCCTGCGGCGCGGCCGGCGTTGCGGACTGTTTCTCTTCCGCTGGAACTTCCACGCCACGCTGCTCTGTCCAACCGGGTAGCTCCTGCGATCCGGTGATGAGGCGGACGCCATCCTTGAAGCTGAGGTAGGTCCATGCCCATTCGCGGAAGACGCTCAGCCGGTTGCGGAAGCCAATGAGAAAAAAGATGTGCACCACCAGCCAGATCACCCAGGCGCTGAAGCCGCTGAGATGGGCCTTGAAAGGCCATGCCACGCGGGCTACGGCGGCTTTGCGCCCGATGGTGGCCAGGTCTCCCTTGTCAAAGTAGCGGAAGTCTTTGCGCGGCCGCCCGGTCAGGTCGGCTGCGATCTGCCGGGCCGCATGGTCGCCCATCTGCATGGCGGGCTGCGCCACGCCGGGAACCTGATGGCCGTCCTGCTCAAAGTGCGCGAGGTCGCCGCAGACAAAGATCTCACTGTGTCCCGCAGGGTTCAGATGCGAATCCACCAGCACGCAGCCGCGGCGGTCCGTCTCAAAGCCAAGCAATTTCCCCAGCGGAGAAGCCTGCACGCCGGCGGCCCATAGCGTGACCGTTGCGCGGATCTTCTCCTGCCCGATGTACACCGCACCGGGCTCAATCGCGGTCACATGCGCGCCGGTACGCACCTCCACGCCGAGCGCGTTCAACTGCCGCACCGCGCTCTGACGCAGGTCTTCAGGGTAAGCAGCCAGCACGCTGGGCGACCCCTCCAGAATGAGCACGCGGGCGCGGGTGGGATCGATGTGACGAAAGTCGCTCGCCATGTAGAGTTTGGCGATGTCAGAGATGGCGCCGGCCAGCTCCACGCCTGTGGGTCCGCCGCCGATAATGACAAAATCCAGCGCCGGATGCACGCCCGTCTCCACCATCTGGCGCTCGCCCAGCTCAAAGGCGAGCAGCACCCGGCGGCGAATCTCCACGGCATCTTCCAGCGTCTTCAGCCCCGGCGCCAGCGCGGCCCAATCATCATGGCCGAAGTAAGAGTGGGTGGAGCCGGTGGCGACGATCAGGTAGTCATAGAGGAGCTGCACGCCGGAGCGCAGGCACACGCGGCGCGCTGCGGTATCAAAGCCGATAACCTCATCCATCAGCACTTCAACGTTTTTGCGCCCACGCAGAATGGTGCGAATGGGCTGTGCGATATCGGCCGGTGAGAGCACGGCCAGCGCCACCTGGTAGAGCAGCGGCTGGAAGGTGTGGTGATTGCGGCGGTCGATGATGGTGACGTCGACGTCTACCTTCTCCAGCCCCAAGGCGGCATGGATGCCGGCGAAGCCACCGCCGATAATAACGACGCGTTTGCGCTCGGGTGCGGGCATACGATTCGTTGCTCCTGTCTTCTATCCCTCACTATTCGATGCAGATAGGCGCAGACCGGACTGAATGCGTCTTCATATCTCAGGATAGAAATCGAAGAAGGCATCGATGCTGTGCCGCAGCTGCGCCTCAATCTGTTCGCGGCTGCCCTCCAGGATGTGCATGGTCACATGCGCCTGGTTGCCATTTTTCAGTTCCACCGGAGCCTCGCCGACCTGTACCACTTCATCCGCGGGGAGCAGTCGCATTCCGTATACAAGCGTTAGATTTGCCATAGATTTGATTCTAACTTGCTTCTTTTGCTCCGGATTTGACTCAAATACTCACAGCCGGCATGGCGTCTTTGCTCTGCCGGAGCCGTTACAATGGAAAGCGACTATGCCAGACACGAATCCTCCCTCCCAACCCATCACTCATGACGTTGTTATCCTGGGCACCGGCTGCGCCGGACTGACCGCCGCCATCTACTGCGGGCGCGCCAACCTGAAGCCGCTGGTGCTGGAAGGTCATGAGCCGGGCGGGCAGCTCTCCATCACCACGCTGGTGGAGAATTTTCCCGGCTGGCCCGAGGGCGTACAGGGGCCAGAGCTGATTGAGAATATGAAGCAGCAGGCCATCCGCTTTGGTGCGGAGCTGCGCATGGGGCACCTGGATTCCGTGCATCTCGGCAAGCATCCCATGGAGCTGCACGTGGGTAAAGACATCATCCACACGCGCACGCTGATCATTGCGAGCGGCGCCAGTGCGCGCTGGCTCGGTCTGCCGTCAGAGCAGGCGCTGATCGGCCACGGCGTATCCAGCTGTGCCACGTGCGACGGCTTCTTCTTCTCCGGCAAGGAGATTGCCGTGATCGGCGGCGGCGACTCCGCCATGGAAGAGGCGCTGTTCCTGACGCGCTTCGCCTCCAAGGTCACGCTCATCAATCGCAGTGAGAACTTCCGCGCGTCCAAGATCATGCTGGACCGCGCCGTCGCGCATCCCAATATTGAATTCATCACCAACACCACGGTGGAAGAGGTGCTGGGCGTGGAAGAGAAGGACGTGAAGGGGCTGCGGCTGAAGAATCGCAAGAGCGGCGAAGAGACCATCCTGCCCATCTCCGGCATGTTCCTCGGCATCGGCCATGTGCCCAACGCGACGATGTTCAAAGGCCAGATTGATCTGGACGAAGACGGCTATGTGAAAACGCAGCATAACGTCTTCACCACGCAGAATGGCCAGGTGGTTCCGTCTGTATTTGCATGCGGCGACGTGCAGGACCGGCGTTACCGGCAGGCGATCACGGCAGCCGGCAGCGGCTGCATGGCGGCGCTTGAGGTGGAGAAGTACCTGGAAGCGCACGGCCACTGAGATTCGGCAAGAAAACCGCCGAAATCGGGCCAAATAACGTCCCCAAATTGAAACTCTGACCGCGTAAATGGGTCTAATTAACAGCGGCGCAATACTGCGCAATTTTCCGTTTGAAATCAGTCAGGATATTCATTGTCTATCGTAAAACCACTGGTGTGCCTGCTCTTCGCAGCAGCAATTTCATCGCAGGCCCAGCAGGCTTTACCCGATGCGCCGACCCCCAACATGGCACTCGCATCGGCAATATTCCCAGACGCTCCCGGCAGCGCGCAGACCTCCAGCTCCGCCACCAATACAAAGCGGAAGAATACCGTCAATACAGACGAGAACACGCCGCAGGTGGACGCCCACGGCAACCCCATCCCGGTTTCGCGGCAGCAGCCGAAGCGCATCCTTGGCCTGATGCCAAACTATCGCGCCGTAAGCGGCGGAGCCACGCCGCCACCGCCCAACGCGAAGACCAGCTTCAAGATCGCGACCCGTCAGGCCTTCGATTACTCTTCCTTCGTCTTTCTCACCGTCACCTCAATGGCAGCCGAAGGGCTGGATGAGCATCCCAAGCTCGGCAAAGGCGTTCCCGGTTTCTACGCATACACCTGGCGCGGCTTTCTGGACAAGACGGACGGCAACTATCTGGGCGGATTTCTGCTGCCCACGGTGCTGCATGAAGATACCCGCTACTATGCAATGGGCCAGGGCAATCCGTGGAAGCGCGCAGGCTATGCCGCCAGCCGCAGCGTGATGACGCGCACCTACGGCGACCGCCAGACGTTCAACTTCTCCAACATCGGCGGCAAGATCGCGGCGCAGGAGATATCAAAGAGCTACTACCCTGCCGGCAGCACGCCGCTGGATGTGCTGGCGGAGAAGTTCGGCTACTCCATCGCGCGCGATGTGGGCTTCACCATCTTCCGCGAGTTCTATCCGGACATCGCGACGCACCTGCTGCATCGCCATCCGTAGCGCCTTAGAACTTGTGGAACATGAAGAACGCGCCGCCCACCAGAAAGCAGAAGGCGACGGCGTGGTTCCAGTGCAGGTGGTCGCCGAAGTAGTAGACGGAAAACACGCCGAAGACCGTGAGCGTAATGATCTCCTGAATCACTTTAAGTTGATCGGGCGAGAAGGTGCGCGCGCCGATGCGGTTGGCCGGCACCTGCAGGCAATATTCCATCAGCGCGATGGACCAGCTGATCAGAATGACCTTCCAGAGCGCGGTGTGCCGGTACTTCAAATGCCCGTACCAGGCAAAGGTCATGAAGATGTTGGAACCAATGAGTAGAATGACCGTCCACATACTCTTATGATGCAATACGGTAGGCTCTTAAACGATGTCGATCTCTGAAAATATCGTGCGGGTGCGGCAGGCCATCGGCGCAGCCTGTGAGCGGGCCGCACGCAGCGAGCATGACGTTACCCTGATGGCGGTGAGCAAGACCCAGCCCGCCGCCGCTCTGCAGGAGGCCTATGCCGCGGGCATTCGCCTCTTCGGCGAGAACAAGGTGCAGGAGTTCCAGCAGAAAGCGCCTGCCCTGAATATGCCGGGCGCGCGCTTTGCGCTGATTGGGCACCTGCAATCCAACAAGGCCGCCAAAGCGGCAGAGCTTTTTCATGCCGTCGACACGGTGGATTCGGTGAAAATCGCCGAGCGCCTGAACACGGCCGCGCTTGCCCTGAACAAAACCCTCGCTATCTTGATTGAAGTGAAGCTCTCCAGCGAAGAGAGCAAGCACGGCATGGCGCCGGGTGCGGTGAGCGAGATTCTTCATGCCGCCGCCCATCTGCCCGGGCTCTCGATTCGCGGCCTGATGACCGTACCTCCGTTCTTCGACGATCCGGAGGATGCGCGCCCCTACTTCCGCCAGTTGCGCGAGCTGCGCAATTCGCTGGCCGCTACGCATCCGCAGATGCCGCTGCCGGAGCTTTCCATGGGCATGTCGCATGACTTTGCCGTGGCCATTGAAGAAGGTTCGACCTGCGTACGCATTGGCACAGCGATCTTTGGGGCGCGCGATGACCCTGCCGCGCGGCCTGCATGACCGGCTTCCCCGTCCAGCAGAGCGGCGACGGCGTGATCTTCAGCGTGCGCGTGCATCCTGGAGCACGCAGGAACGGCGTCACCGGGCTGCATGATGAAGCGCTGAAGATCTCCCTCTCGACGCCGCCGGTCGATGGCCGCGCCAACGAAGCACTGGTGGAATTTATCGCAGAGTGGCTACATGTGCCGCGTTCAGCAGTCACCATCGCCAGTGGAGAACACTCGCGCAGCAAACGGGTGCGCGTGGCGGGCATCGCCGCGAAGGCTGTGAGCACAGCCGCGGCAGAACTCCTCTAAAATTCCAATCATGCCCGTCGCCGTGCTCACCCTGGAACTCGCGATTGAACATGCCACCTCATTGAAGGACCGGCGGCAGGTGGTGCGTTCGCTGAAAGAGAAACTGAGCCACGGATTCAACATCTCAGTGAGCGAGCTGGATGACGCCGCGCTGTGGAACCGCGCCACTCTGGGGATTGCCTCCATATCTGCCTCGCGCGATTATCTGGCCGGGCAGATGGAGCTGCTGGAGAGATCGGCCCGCAGCCTCTGCGTGGGGCTGGGCGCGGAGATTGCGGACGCCTATTGGTCCTTTGCCGAGCCGGAGGCCGACTGAGCGGCACGCTGCGGAAACATTTACACTAGAGAGATGGAACAGCGCGGGCGTACATATCATCGCAACCGGGTGGCCCGGACCTTCGCGGAGGAGATTGGCGCCATGCTGGAGGGCGAACTCTCCGATCCACGCATCGCTCCCTGCTATGTATCAGAGGTAGCGCTGGCGCCGGGCGGCAAGTCGGCCCGCATCTTCATCCAGGTACAGGGCAATGAGAAGGAAGAGGCCGATACGCTGGCCGGCCTGATGGCAGCGCGCGGCTTCATCCGCCATACCCTGCTGGAGCGGATGGGCGTGCGTCATGTGCCGGATATCAGCTTCCAGATCGACCGCTCCGAGAAGATCGAATCGCGCATGGACGAGCTGCTGGGGCGGGTGAAGAAGCGGAACGAGAAGCTGGCCGCCAAGGCTGCGGGGACCGGCGCTTCAACGCCCACGACCTAAGCTGCTTGGGGTGATCGGCGGCTTGCGCAGGTGAGCGAACGGGCAATTTCTGTTAACCTGATACAGTCCAATGACATCGGCACTGCATCAAGCCATTTTCGCTCGTCCGAGAACCTAGAGTGATTCTTTCGTGAGTCCATCACCGCACAGTGTTCGGCGCCGCGCATTCTTTGCGTCTCTGCGCAGTAACTTCTCAGCTGCTGCGATGTCAGAGGGCGCTGTGCTCATCATTCTGACTGCCTTCTTCCTGCTCTACGGTCTGGTGCCGTTGTTTGGCGGCGCGCAGCTTGGTCTGGTCGGTGCGGACGAGCCGCGTTACGCGCAAATTGCCCGCGAGATGCTGGCCGCGCACAACCAGGGGTGTGCCGCTCTGCACGCTGAGATTGTGCCGCACAGCCTCTCACCCCACGCCCTGAATGCGAGCTATCACTGCCTGCTGGCCGGCACCGTGACACCGATTCTGTATGGCCAGCCCTGGCTGGAGAAGCCGGCGCTCTACTACTGGCGTGCCATGGGATTTTTCCGTGAGTTCGGTATCGCGGACTGGGTCGCGCGCCTGCCCTCCGCCACCGGCGCGGGCTTCCTGATCATCCTGATCTTCCTGCACATGCGCCGATTCAGGCCCGGTGGCCATCTGGATGCGGCGCTCATCACGGCCTCGTGCGCTGGAATTATCGGCTTTTCCCGCGGCGCGTCAACCGATATGCAGCTCGCAGCTCCCTTCTGCATCGGCATGCTGGGCTGGTACGCGTGGTATGAGACCGGGAAGAAGTTCTGGCTCTTTGACCTGTACTTTTTTGTCGGCGCGGCCACGCTGGCCAAGGGCCCGGTCGCGCCCTTCATGGCTGGAGTCATCATCTTCCTGTTCATTGCTCTGCGGCGGGAATGGTCGCTGCTGCGCCGGACGATCTGGCTGCCCGGCATTGCGCTGTTCTTTGCGATGGTGCTGCCGTGGTACATCGCGGTGCAGCGAAAGAATCCAACATTCGTGCGGGAGTTCTTTCTGGAGCACAACCTGGAGCGCTTCGGCACCAACCGCTACCAGCACCATCAGCCCTGGTACTACTATCTGGTCGTACTGGTGCTGGCGCTTATGCCGTGGACGGTCTTTGCCATCCGCGCGCTGGTGGATGCGCTACAGATTTCGATTGCGGAGTGGAAGGTGCGTTCCCAGCCGCAGCGCTATCTCGGCTATCAGCGCGCAGGCGACGCCTTCCCTGAATTTCTTGTGCTCTGGGCGATTCTTCCCGTTATCTTTTTCTCCTTCTCGCAATCCAAGCTGCCGGGCTACATTCTGCCGGCGCTGCCGCCCATCACCATTCTTACCGGCGATTATCTCTACCGTATCCGCAACTCCGGCACGCCGCGCTGGCTGCTGTGGACGCATGCCTGCACCGCTGGCTTCATCACCTTCGTGATTCTGCTCTGCCCCACGTACATGATGGTGGAGCGGATCTGGCTGCCGACCAGGGCGGTGCTGCTGGCGGCCATTGCGGCGGGCATCTTCGTGGCGGGCATTCTGGTAATTGTGGCCAAGTATGGCGCGGGCAAGGTGCGGATGGTGACCTGCATCGGCGTAGCCGCTTCCGTTTTATTTCTGATGAGCAACGTCCACTTCAGCGTGCTGGGGTATCGCGTGGCGCTGCAGAACGGGCCCCTGCTGGACCTCAATTATTCGGCGCGGCCGCTGGCACGGCTCATCCAGAAGGCTGCGCCCGATGTGCGTACCGTTGCGGTGTATAAGGTGCGGCGCGATATGGAGTATGGGCTCGCCTTCTACCGCGACCAGCCGCTGCTGAACTATGAGTTGAACGGAGTGCCGCAGCAGGAGCACATTCTTGTGGTGCGCAATACGGATGCCGGCGACCTGGACCAGGTGCTCGCAGGCCGCGCCTACAGGCAACTCTTTTTCTATCCGTGGCAGGGCCTGAACGTCTACCTCGTCTCCGCGCATCCGTAGCCGCGGCTGCTCGTCTGAATCGCGCATAGGCCCCCGGCTTCCAATCTTCCGTCGCTTCCCGTACACTCCGCGGTAAGCGTATTGCGCCCTGTGAAGGTTCCATCCCAACTCGAAGTGCTCGACCTGCGCCACTTCTCGGCGCGGCAACTGCGCAGTCTGCTGGATGAAGAGAGCCGCGTCTGTAGCGCGCGGCTGCGCTGGGACTATCGCAGCTCCGCCGATCTGCTGCTCCAGTATCTGGATGCGCGGGTGCTGCCCGGCTTCGTCGCGCTGGATCGCGGCCGCGTCTGCGGCTATGTCTTCTGCGTCTATGAAGGCGCGAAGGGCGTGGTGGGCGATGTATACGCCTCCACCGCCATGTCGGTTTCGCAGCCTGCGGTAGAGGTCGAGCGCACCCTGCTCGTCCACATGCTGGAGATGCTGCAGAACTCACCCCATGTGGACCGCATCGAGTCGCAGCTGCTGCTGCATCCCTCCGGCCAGATCACGCAGCCGTTTCTGCAGGCGGGATTCACCGCGCATACGCGGCTGTTTATGGAGTGCGATCTCTCTGACGGAAGACTGCTGCGTGAGGAGCAAGCCGCTGCGCCGCTGCCCGCCGGACTGGCGCTGGCGCCCTGGTCCAGTGCCAACTTTCAGAAGGCCGGCGAGCTGGTGCACCGCGCCTACAACGGGCATCTGGATGGCGAGATTAATGACCAGTACCGCACGCTGGATGGCGCACTGCGCTTTCTGCACAACATTGTGCGCTTTCCCGGCTGCGGCGTCTTTGATGTGGATGCTTCGTCCGTCGTCTTCTGCGAAGAGAGCGGCGGGATGGCGGCCATGCTGCTCTGCTCGCGGGTGCGCGAAGAGGTGGCGCACATTACGCAGATCTGCGTGTTGCCGGAGTATCGCGGGCAGCGGCTGGGCCATGCCCTGCTGTCGCACTGTGCCGCCCAGCTCACGCGCCGCCGCTTTGACGCCATTACGCTGACCGTGACCGAAGGAAATACCTATGCGCTGGCGCTGTATGAACGGATGAATTTTTCTGTGCGCCACCGGTTTGATGCGCTGGTGTGGACGCGGCCGGAGCAACCGCTCAGCACGGATTGAACGGAAAAGGCACGGATTACCGCGGATGCAATCTTAAAATGGTTTTAATCCGTTCTTATCCATATTTTCCGTGTAATCCGTGCTGAAGTCTCTAGCGCTTGATGAGCCACATCACCCAGCTCGCGACGACCGTTCCCGCCACAAACAGGACGAAGCAGTAACCCGCGTACAGGGCCATCTTGCGCGGTTGCACGCGCTGCGTGATGCCAAAGACAATCGAGGCGAAGAGGGCGTACAGCAGCACGGAAGAAAAGTGGGAAAGCATCATGCTGAGGGCTTCCTTCCATTGGCCAGCGAATGCGCGTCAATCGCGGAAATCACGTTGAGCAGACCGGCCACCACGATGAACTTGGTGCCGTAATCCGCAACCGCGATCTGCACCGCGGAACTGCCCCAGCCGGAGATGCGCGCCAGCAGATACAGTCCGCCCGCGCCCAGGTCGCCGACAAAGCCCAGCATATCAAGCAGATCGCCGGTGTTGGGCACATAGACCTTGCCCTGCAGCCCGATGCCGATGGCAAACATGGCCACGATGGAGACGAAAAGAAGCAGGCCGCGCACCCATTTGCCCAGCAGAACATGGCCCGCGCCGGGAACGATCCAGCCCAGGATCAGGGCCATAGTCGCCTTGCCGGGCGATGCAGCGGTGGATTGCGAGGAAGCCTGTGCGTTCGTTGCCATGTCTGGATTCCATGATACCAAGGTCCGGCGCTGCGCGGAGCCGGATGGGCGTGGCCGTGCACGGCTTGGTGCGGCCAGTGGCCCAGAGGCGTTATTTTTATGTCCTGCGATGTCGAAAAAGTATATGGTTAGCGGCATTGAACAACCCCACTGCTGCCCCCATCCGCTTATGGATACGTGTGCCAGCAGAATCCTGCAGGAGAAAGAGGTCAAAGAATGGGACTTGGAAGACGTGCGGTAACGGAAGCAATCGGAACCTTCTGGCTGATCTTCGTCGGATGCGGCAGCGCGGTGCTGGCTGCAGGCTTCCCCGGGTTCGGCATCGGCTTTATCGGCGTGGCCTTCGCCTTCGGACTGACGGTGCTGTCTCTGGCCTATGCCATCGGCCACATCTCCGGCTGTCATCTCAATCCGGCGGTCAGCGTTGGTCTGGCCGTAGGCGGACGCTTCTCCTGGAAAGAAGTGCCCGCTTACGTGGTGGCGCAGGTCATGGGTGCAACCGCAGGCGCTGCGCTGCTGTATAAGATTGCGTTCAGCGCGGCAGCCGGATTCAATGTACATGCCGGTTTCGCCAGCGACGGCTACGGCCTGCACTCACCCGGCGGCTACTCCATGCACTCCGGATTCGCCGCCGAAGCAGCCCTGACCTGCCTGTTCGTGATGATCATCCTGGGCGCAACGGACACGCGCGCACCCAAGGGATTCGCGCCCATCGCCATCGGCCTGGGGTTGACCATCGCGCACCTGGTCTGCATCCCGGTCACCAACGCCTCCATCAACCCGGCGCGCTCCACTGGCGTGGCCATCTTCTGCGGCGGCTGGGCGCTGGCGCAGCTGTGGCTCTTCTGGGTAGCGCCTATCGTGGGCGCGGTCATTGGCGGCCTTACCTACAACTTCATCTCCAGGCCCGAGCCGGCACCGGTACCGGTACCGCAAACCATGCAAACCTAAAGCATTTCGGCTCAACAAAAGGCGCACTCTCCCCCGGGGAGTGCGCCTTTCGTTTTCTGCAAAGTTCTGGCTTTCCCTGCATCGCAGATGTACTATTTCACCTTCCACAAGCATTTGTTCCGGGCCATTTACTCCGCACTTTGAAAGAGGAGACTTCCCTATGAACCTGACCAAATCCTGCCAGTATCTTTTGATACTGGCTTTCGCTGTTGCGTGCCCTTCCACCCTTGTCCTGCAGGCTCATGCCCAGACAATGGATCCCCCTAAAGTGATTGCCTTCACCCGTGAACTGGTCAAGCCGGGCAAAACCGGCGCGGTTCACGATAAGTCAGAGAGCCAGTTTGTGCAGGCCATGGCCAATGCCAAGTGGCCCACACACTACCTCGGCCTGAACTCACTCACCGGCGTATCGCGCGCCGTCTTCCTGATTCCGTACGACTCCTTCGACGCCATGGAGAAGGACAACGCCGCGACCATGAAGAACAAGACGCTCGCATCCGCGCTGGACCATGCATCAGTGGTGGACGGCGACCTGCTGGCGTCCATGGACTCCGGCATCCTGACCTATGACGAAGCCATGAGCTACAAGCCTGCCATCGATATTTCGCAGATGCGCTTCCTCGAAGTCACGGTCTACCAGGTCAAGCCCGGCAAGCGGAAAGAGTGGTCCGATCTGGTGAAGATGGTGAAGGGCGCTTACGACAAAGCTGCGCTCGGCGATGTGACCTGGGCGGTGTTTGACCTCGCCTACGGCGGCGACGACGGCGCTTACTTTGTCTTCACCTGGCATAAGAGCCTGGCAGAGATCGACCATGGCATGCTCGAAGGCAAGGACTTCGATAAGGCCCTGGGCGCGGACGGCCTGAAGAAGCTGGACGAGCTGTATGGCGAGACGGTGGCGTCAGCGAACAACCAGCTCTTCGCCGTCAATCCCAACATGAGCTATGTGCCGGAATCGTGGACCAGGCAGACGCCGGCCTTCTGGAAGATGCCTTCGGCCTCCAAAGCCTCCGCCAAAAAGCCCACGCCGTAAACCCACGTCCAACGGAGGCAGAAGCGAGGGGGCGGGCTCAGGGAGCGCGCTCCCTCTCGCTGTTTAAGGGGCGGAGGTCTAATCTATATCTGCATGATGCAAGGAGAACGCTATGCCTCTCGATCCAACCATGGTCACGACTGCACTGGAACTGCCCGGCTACAGGATTACCCGCA
>Ga0302270_10000015_pt1 | contig 192853 bp, 175 predicted proteins | sample III_Bog_E2_3_FD_198773 | JGI IMG/M metagenome (GOLD analysis project Ga0302270, IMG submission 198773) | Peat permafrost microbial communities from Stordalen Mire near Abisko, Sweden - III_Bog_E2_3 | ecosystem: Environmental > Terrestrial > Soil > Wetlands > Peat | place: Sweden: Abisko... | reverse complement strand
GCCTCGCCGCTACAATCTAGTTTCGTTCGGGGTCTTGCCATCCACCAATTCTATCTGCCCACACCCACTTCTACCAGACTATTTACGTAGTTGGTATAATACACCAGCACGGCCAGCACCGGGGTAAGCGTCCATAAAATGTATTGCCGCAGGTGCGCCTGCCGCCAGCGAAGTTTGGAAATCTGAAAACCGATCCACGAACGGGCATCGGAAAGCCAGTCAGCAAAAGCGGACTGACGGCCTTCAATTGCGACCCAGGAGCCGGGCGTGGTGTCGAAATCATCCCAGACCTTGGTTTCGCGGTTCCACGCAAGACACCACGCATGCGCGTCGCGCTCACGCACGACGTAGCCGCTGCCGGAAGTTTCGTGGACAGCATAGCCGACCGCGTAGCGTGCCGGGATGCCCAACTGCCGCAGCAACAAAACCGTCGCGGTGGCGAAGTATTCGCAATGGCCGCTACGACTGGTCAGCAGAAACCGCGTCAGCGGCGAGGCATTGGTGGTGGCCCGCTTTTCCGGCCCCTGCCAGGTACTGTAAGAAAATTTGCCCAGGAAAAAACTTTCGACGGCGAGAATTTTATCCGCGTCATTCGTGCCGGTGATTTTCAATTCGGCAATCACCTGTTGCAGCGCGGGAATTTCATTCGCCGGCACCGCCAGGTCAAAATGGTTGGTGGAATTAACATCCGGAACCGAATCAGTCGTCGCGCCGGGGCCATAGCGCGCGTCAAAAATCAGCAGGCCCGAACCGGTGACCAGCACGACACCGGTATGGTTGGTCTGGAGGGTGATGACGGAAGAAAGATTGGGCAGGTTTTCCAGCCGGCAGCAGCCAGAAGGCAGCGGCAGCACGCCTTCGGGGTCGCCGTCTGACGACCGGCCGTTGAGATAGCAGGCGATGCTGACGGCGGCGGTTCCGGTTTTGCCGGGCAGCAACACCCAGCTCGTATTGTCCGGTTCCGGCGTGATGCTATTGAAATCATTGAGCGTCCCGCCGGCATACCAGGTCTGGCTGCGCAAAGTTGAAGAGTATTTGCGATAGCTGGCCTCCCGCAGATAAGCCGGCACCACCCCAACCTGCTTGGGTTCGAGCCGGATGACAATGCGCGGGGACAATTTCAGATTTCCAATCTGGCCGATGGAGGTCACGCTTTGCGCCACATCCGTCTGGTGGCGGAACAAGCGCGCCAGCCATTGCGCGTTGAAGTTTTGCACAAAAGTGGCGGCCCCATTAATGCCGAGCTGGCCAATAAAACCGAGTCCGACCGCCACGGCAAACGCGAGCACCCAGGCTTTGACACCAAAGCGCCGCGAACGCAGCACCCACAACGCCCACAAGATCAAAACACATAGACCCCAGAAATAACTCTGCGTCGCCCGGTTGGCGTGGATGCCCGCCGAGAAGAGGCACAAGATAAAATACGGATACGAAACATCCAGAAAGCGACCCTCAAACGCATGGTCGCCACGCCGCCGCCGCCAGCGCAGTACCAGCGAAATGGCGGTCAGCGGCACCGAGGGCCGGAAGTTATAAGACTGCGCCGCGAGGAGCGGATAAAAAGTAAGCGGCAGCCAACGCAGCACCGCGATGGTGTTCAGCGCGTCGGGATTCGAATTGTGAACTGAAGCGCCACGAACCATTCCGGCCAGCCCGACGGCTTGTTCATTGGTAGTAAATACGTAACCCACCAGCACCACGACCACCAGCACGCAGAAGCTCCAGATGCGATTAAAGTCCACATCCTCCAATTCCCAACGCCATTTGAAAATCCGGGCCGCGGCCAATCCCAAACCCGCGAGCGCACCGACCAGCAACAAGCCGGACAACCAGCCCCAGAAAAGAAGCGCGGCGAAAAGCAGGAGGGGCGGGGTTTTCATTTCAGCCTGGAAAGTTCCTCGCCAATTCGGCCAATCTCCAAAACGTGCAGCGCGCCCTGGGCATTCACCAGCATTCCGCCGGCACCGGAAATCCCTTCGCCGGGCCGCACGATGACCAGCACCATCACGGGCACGCCGAGCGACTTGAGCTGGTCCACGAATTTGCGCCGCGCGCCGTCCCAGCGTTGCAGCACACAGATGCAGCCGCTCACCACGGAAAGATGCCGCAAGACGAGATGCTCCAGCACGTCAAATTTTTTGTCCGCACAATTTTGAACCGACGCAAGAATTTCCAGCATCTGATCCACTTGCCCAAGCCCGCGGCCGGCGGTGAAACAATACGACTGGTTGCCGACGAACAGCAGGTCGAGCAGCGATTCCTGCGTCAACACCGTGCAGGCAAACGACGCGGCGACCGAGACAGCTTCTTCCAAAAGTTCGCTGTGCGGCGCGTCGCTGAACGTGTCGAGCACGAGCGCGTGGCGCACAAAAAATTCGTCCTCAAATTCCTTCACGATCGGCTTGCCGGTCTTGGCCCAGCTCCGCCAGTGAATGTGCCGCAGCGGATCACCGTGCCGGTAATCGCGCAGCGCCACGAACTCCTCGCTTTGCCCGACATTCGCCGCGAGGGCCACGCCGCCTTCCTGATATTTCAACTGCCCCGGCAGCGCGAGGGGCGGCAGCGGATAACGTTTCGGCAAAATCAACACCGTCTGCGGCGCGGGAACTTTGCGGAACGAACGGAACAAGCCCAGCGGATCCGGCCGCGCCACGGTGACGCCCACAAATTTCAAAAGGCCGCGCCGCAGCGGCACCAGTTCCAGCGACACGGTCCCCTCGCCCTTCGCCGGCAGCGGCGGAATCTCCGCCGGTTTCAGCGTCGCGCGCCGGAACGGATTTCGCTCGCGCCGCTGCGACACGCGGAACGGCCGGATGCGCCGGCTTTCCGCCAGCTGAAACGCCAGCCATTCGGCGAACGGCGGACGAGGATCGGCCAGGTCATCCAGCAAGGTGAGGCCGGCTTGTTTTTGCGCCGTGAGATTTTTGACCACGACTTGATATGGCAACGGCTGACCGGCGGTGCCGAACCGCGGCAGCAGGCGCGACGCCGAAAATTTGGCGGGGAAGAAAAAACTGCACGCGAAGGAAAAAATCAAAAAGGCGAACAGCAAGGCGAACGACTGGTAGATGACGGTGTTTACAATGTCCACGCCAAACGAGGCCGCCACCAGCCAGCCACCGGCCACGCACAAGCCCGGCAGCGTGAACCGCCGCCGCAGCCAATACCACAAACTGCCCGAGCTGCGGTAGCTCCAGTAAAATGGTCGATAAAGGAAGTTCAATGGAAAACATTCAACACCCAACATTCAACTTTCAACACCGAATTCCCGAAGGCCGGGTGATTGGCCCCGTTGGAAGTTCGGCGTTGAATGTTCAAGGTGGCATGTTCAAATCGGTGGTTTCATGCCGGCACCGGCAGTTTTTTCAAAATGCCTTCGACCACCGTGCGCGCGGAGCCGCCGGAAAAACGCGCCTGCGGTTCCAGCACCAGCCGGTGCGCGATCACAGGCACCGCGAGCTTTTGCAATTGGTCCGGCGTCACGAAATCAAAGCCGTCGAAGAGCGCCTCAGCCTGCGCCGTTTTCATCAGCGCGATGGAGGCGCGCGGGCTGGCACCCAGTTGCACGCCGGGGGCGGTGCGCGTGGCGGCGACCAGGTCCACCGCGTAACGTTTCAATTCCCCGCTGATGCGGATGTTTTCCACCGCGCGCTTCAGCGCCAGCACATCCGCGAGCGTGGCGGCGGGCTGCAAGTCATCAATCGGATGATTGTGTTCCTGCGCGGTGAGGATGGCGACTTCCTCGGCGGCCGAAACGTAACCGAGCGTGAACTGCATCGCAAACCGGTCCATCTGCGCCTCCGGCAGCGGATAGGTGCCGCGAAATTCCACCGGGTTTTCGGTGGCGATGACGAAAAACAAAGCCGGCAGATTCCGCCGCTCGCCTTCGACGCTGACCTGCGCCTCGCCCATCGCTTCGAGCAAGGCGGATTGCGTGCGGGGCGAAGCGCGGTTGATTTCGTCGGCGAGCAGAATGTTGGTGAACACCGGGCCTTCGTGAAAATGAAACTGCTGATCGCGCTGGTCGAAAATGGAAACGCCCAAAATGTCCGACGGCAGCAGGTCCGGCGTGAATTGCAGCCGCTTGAACTGCGCGGCGATGGATTTGGCGAGCGCCTTGGCCAGCGTGGTTTTGCCGGTACCGGGATAATCCTCCAGCAGGACGTGCCCGCCCGCCGCGAGCGCCGCGAGCAGATGTCGCGTGGCCGCGCCCTGCCCGCGCATGATTTTGGCAATGTTGTCGGAAATGTTCCGGTAGGTTTCCCGAGCGGCGGCAAAATCGGTCGGCGGCGTGTTTGACATAAAGTTGAAACAGTCAGTTCACCAAATGGTTTCCGCGTTTTTTAATTTTGGTGCAACATAACAAACCCACGGTTGGGCCACGAATTAAATCAACGGTAGCTGTCCGCGGACGGAATTGATGTAACCGGGCGCGGCGGATTCCGTCCGCTTCAGGTATGTTCCACAAAGCTTTTCCGGCCGGCCTTGGCCCCTTGACTTTTGCCCTCATTTTCGCGGCCACGGCATTAACGGGATTGCAGGCCATTGGCGGCACGCCGACGATTGCCAAACCCAAAGTCAACTCGCCCGTGACGGTCACCGACAACGGCCGGACTTGGACGCTCGACAACGGCATCGTCAAGGCGACGGTCGGGAAAGGTTCCGGTAAATTGTTTTCCTTGATTTATAAGAACATCGAGATGCTGAGCCGCAACTCGGAGGGCTGGGAGCAATATCCGGACAGTCAGATCGTCCCAGCACTGACGACTGACCCGGCGCAGAATGGCGGCGAACGCGCCGAAGTTGCGGTGAAAGGTACTGCCAGCGGTCGCGGGCGGCGGGGTTTGGACATTGAAGTGCGGTACACGCTGGAACGCGGCGCCAGCGGACTTTACACTTACGCCATTTATTCGCACGAACCTAATTATCCCGCCGCCGGCGAGGGCGAAAGCCGGTTCATCAACCAGCTTGATTCCCGGTTTGACTGGCTTTCGGTGGACGCCGACCGAAACCAGCCCATGTGCAACAATGCAGATGAGCGCGCGGGCGTCGAAATCCACGCCAAGGAACAGCGGATACTCAGCACCGGTATCTACAAAAATTCCGTCGAACACAAATACAGCTATTGCGCCGAGCTGTATCAATTGCCGGCGTATGGCTGGTCCAGCATCCACGACCACATCGGCATCTGGTTCATCAACCCGTCGAACGAATATCTGGGCGGCGGCCCCACGCGGCTCGACCTGGTGTGCCACATGGGCGCGACGATGCTCGACTACTGGACTTCCGGCCATTACGGCGGCGGGGCCGAGTGCAATATTCCCGCCGGTGAAAAGTGGAGCAAGGTCGTTGGTCCGATTTTTGTCTATTGCAATGCGCTGCAAAATTTCCAGACCCCGTCACGGGCCGATCTCGCCACCCTGGCCGCCACCGCTGGCAATCCCACCATCCCCGCCGCGTGGACGGCCAACGCGAACGCGTTGTTTTCCGACGCCCGCAACGAAGCCAAAAGCATTAAAAGCCAGTGGCCGTTCACCTGGGTGCAGCGCGTGGATTATCCGCAAAAAGACCAGCGCGCCACCGTCACCGGCCAGCTGGTCCTCAACGACCCGCAGGCCGCCACGACAGGACTGCCGCACTTGAACGTCGGCCTGACTCATCCGGATTACACTGGCAAAGACAGCTCGTTTGTCCGGCGATCAGGCAACGGCAATTTGATCACCTGGGCGCACGACGCCAATTACTACCAATTCTGGACCGAGGGCACGGAAGACGGCCGGTTCACCATCGCCAACGTCCGGCCCGGAACCTATACGCTCCACGCCTTTGGCGACGGCGTGCTGGGCGAATTTGCCCAAACTGACATCACCGTCACCGCCGGCCAGTCTTTGGACTTGGGCCAGCTCAAATGGAAACCCGTGCGCTACGGCCAACAACTTTGGGAGATTGGTTATCCCGACCGGACCGGCGGAAAATTTTTCAAAGGCGACAGCGCGAATTACTGGCTCTGGGGCTGGCCGGTGCGCTATCCGCTACTATTTCCCAACGACATCACCTATACCATCGGCCAGAGTGATTATCACAAAGACTGGTTTTTCGAACAGGTGCCGCATGGCGAATCCACGGCCTGGCTGAACCCCGCCGCGAAGGATCCCGCCAACCAGCGCTTTGGCTGGGTGAAAGCCGGACGCCCCGGTGCAGATATGTGGCGCACGATCGGCCATGGGCGGGCGACCCCTTGGACGATTAAATTCAATCTGGATCAAGCCGAACATGGCCTGGCCACACTGCGCGTGGCGTTGGCCGGTGCCGACGGCGGCGGCGGACTGGCGGTGGCCGTCAATGGCCGAAACGTCGGCACCATCCGCACCATTGCCACCAACGCCATCCGTTACAACACCGACAAGGGTGTCTGGCACGAATACACCCAGACCTTTGACGCCGCCTTGCTGAAATCCGGCGAAAACGAAATGCAACTCACCGTTCCCGCCGGCGAACTCACCACGGGCGTGGTCTATGATTACCTGCGCCTCGAACTCGACGAAAATCAGCCACCCACCAACCCGCTTTCCCAGCCGACCAAGTCCTGAGGCCGGACAATTGCGTGGCCGGCGATCCGGTAAATGTAACAAACAAAGGCGGCGCGCGGTGGCCGCGGCAACATTTTTCACCGGCCGGGCGATGCCCGCTGCGCAGCGGGCGGCGGAATGGGCAAACTGAAGCTATGGAAAAAACCGGTTGAATTCTGACAGGGCGTTTCCGGATGATAACGCATCACGGCCCGGCGCAGAGATACAACCACTTCGGTATAGCTCACCGTGACCGCGTCCTCGCGATGCATGCAGATTGAGTAAGGCCCGCAGGCAGGCCGATGGGAACGATGCAGGCGACGCAGCCAGGCCAGGCGGCCCGCCGAACTTTGCCGCCGGGCAATGGCAAAGTTTTTACCCCGCGATTCCTGGGCCCCGGGTTCGTCATGGCCGGAAGAAATCCACGTGCCGGCTTCCCAACGGTGCCGCAGCGGTTTTAATTTTTTCAAGTTCCAGCGCCATTCAACAATCTCCTCGCCGGCCGGGAAAAATCCGATGAGGCGGAACGGGTTCATGCGATCCAGCGGCAAAGCCGCGAGAATTTCGTCCGCTTGGCCGACGGAATCGGCGGCGAGCGCGACCTTAACGACCTCACCCCGGCTGACCGGTTGGCGGGCGACGCGCGCCGAAATGGAATACCAGTTGATCAAGGCGAAACCAGCACCGGTGTCATTGACCCCAATCCAGGTACCGCCGCTGGGTTCGGAGGGAAACAAAGCGTGGCGTTCGCCGGCTGGTTCCAGCGCCGGGGGCCGGGCAATCGCCCGCGTCCGTTTTTCATCACGGTTCATGCCAAGCGCATAACCGTTTTTCCGCGCGATGAAGGTAACGGTGCACATGATTCAATCCGACGCCGGATAAGTGGTCGCAAGCGCGGAATAATTGCGCCACGCGCGCCAGCATTCAGAGATGGTCATCGGCACACTGCCGCGCCGCCGGTTTTCCGCGCCGATGGCAAAAACCAAATCCCATTGCCGAAACAGCGTGCGATACACGGCCCACAACGAATTTCGCGCGTCATAGATGCTGGTGGCTTCCGCTGACGCGCCATTCAATTCGATGATTTGAAAATTTATAGCGGCGCGCAAATCTTCCTCAGTGGCAAAGCGGATGTCGTAGCGGCCGATGAAAAAGCCGGAGACTTTTTTGGAGATCTCGTCAATGCGCTGTTCGAGCGCAGGAGTGTTCCAGCGCAGGCCATCGCGAAAGATACAGCCCTGCGCGTGGTTGCCAGCCTGGACAAGTGGTTGCATTTCGCCTTCCGCCAGCACTTGATTTTGACGCGAGCCAAATCGCTGCAAATATTTATCAGCCATAAAGCGGGCGCGCTCGTCGCGCCAGATGAGTTCGGCGATGGTGGATTGTCCGTCGCCGGTGAGAACGGGAAAGATTTTTTCCGTGATGGCAAAAACATGTCCGCGCGATTCGTGCGGGAAGCGATAATAAAAAATTCCAACCTCATGCGGGCCGGCCGCAAAGCGTTGCACCAACAACGGGGCGTGGGTTTCCCGGAAGTAAGCCTCAGCCTGCGATTCGGTTCGAATCAGCTTGATGCCCGCCCCGCGCTGGCCGAGATCCGGCTTCAGAATGAACGGATACGAAAGGTTTCTACGCGCACAAACTTCGCGCAGAGAAATCAGCCGCGCTTCGGCGGAGTCGCCAGCGATCAATTCGGCGTCAGCGGTGAACTCCGGACTGGTGCCCATCAGGTCGCGCAGCGTGGCCATCTTGGATTCGCCCACCATGCCGCCGGAAAAAATGCCGGGATTTGACACCGTCGGCAGCATCGGGCCGCGATATTTGACCACGAGCCACAGATAATAAATTGCCACGGGCGGGTAAAAGAGCCACATCGGCCAAAATTCCCAGTGCGTCCAGCGCGCGAGGCGAGTGGTGAATTTTCTGAAATCAAAATTCACAATTGCACGGCGAGCCAGTTGCAGCGTGGCCAGCAGGACAATTCCCGCGCCGAGGAGCAGCAGGCTGCTAAATTTGTAATGGTTAAACCACTTGGCGACTTGCGCGCCGAAGGTCTGGACGAGGAGAAGAATGATGAATGTCCACACGAACGCGGCCGCTCCGGTGATGAACAAAAACCGCGCCATTGGCACGCGGAGAAATCCAGCGGCAAGATACGTGGGCAAACGTGCGCCCGGAACGGCGCGGCTGAATATCAAAATCAAAGTCCCACGTTCACGGAACCAGTTTTCACTGCGGACCACTTTGGCGGTGTGTTTTTTCAGCGGAGAATTTTCAAACCACTGGCGTCCGGCAAAACGAGCCAGAATGTAAAGCCCCACATCACCAAGCCAAATGCCAAGGAAGCAAGCGGTGAACGCGGCGGGCCAGGAGATTTGCCCGGCCGCGAGCAGAAGGCCAGCGCCAACGGCGGCGGCATCTTCCAATACAAACGTGGCACAAAAAAATCCGACAGCTTTCCACAATGGCAGCCATTCCGCCACCGCGCCGGATGACATGGGCAAGGTTTCGATCATAGTGCTTAAGCAGCACTGGCAGTTTCCGCCTGATGCTTGAGGGTGGAAGGCGCGACACCAAAACCAGCGGGCAGTTTCACTTCCATGATTCCCGCCATTACGCCAATGAGCGCATAGTGGTGCACGGCATGGGCGACGGAATACATGATTTCGCGCCCGACGGTGGAGGGCGACACTTGCGAACCGCTGGTGGAATAGGTGGTCTTGCACGTCACGGCCAGCGAACGTTGCAGCAGCCCGGCGTCAAGCTGGGTGTAACCTTCAATGATATCACGCGTGGCATTCAGCGCGGCGAACCGGTCCTTTTCGATGAGCGTGCCGCGTTCGCGGTGATCATAGTTTAAATCGCCCGCCGCCGCCGCATCCAGCAGCGCTCGGAAATGGTCGAGGCAATGGCGGTAATGGCCGCCGATGGAGGCGTCGAAAGCAACCCGCACTTTGCGGGTGTAGGTTTCGTCGCTGACTTCCGCCAGCAGCCGTTCGCCCTGACGCAACGTCTCGATGACGGCCTCGATCAACTCGCACGCTTCGCTGGTGGCTGGTTTGTTCATGATTTTTTGGGGTTGAACCATTGGGAGATGAAGGGAATTTGCCGGCGATGCAAAATGAGCGTGGCCAGGCTGCAAGCCGCCACCGTGATGGCCAGGCCGAACAGCAGTCCGCCGTCGTTCTGGACGACAATGCCCAGCACCGTCAGATGCGAGAAGATCGCGCCGCCCATGACACCCAGCGCCAGCAACGCGCCGAGCCAGCAATGGCAGGAAGACAGCAGCAGCAACGCGGCGATGAGCTCCACCACCCCGGTGCCATAACGTCCCCACGGCTCCAGACCGACCTTGGTGAAGATGTAAACCGACTCCGGTGCGCCGGTGAACTTGAAGAATAACGTTTGCAGCAGGATGACCGCCGCCGTGAGCCGGAGAAGCCAACTGGCAATCCGCTGCGGTTTGGTGAGAGATAACATAATGGTGGGTCGGTTGGTAGTTGGTGAAGCGTTGCCGGTCATTGGCCCTTTTTAGCAACGAGCGCCGGCCAGTTAGCCGTGGCCCGGGCAAGATTGCCCTGGGTATCCCGGTTGAAATTATCGCGCACGCTCTGGCTGTATTGCAGCAGCAGTTTGCCATCCACGATCTGAAACGCCGCCACGTCAATCTCCACGAGCTTGTTGCGCGAAACGCCGTAGGCACAATAACCGCCGAAGCAGGGCGCGTATTTCACCGGGTCTTTCAGGAAAAGCGCCTGATGCTCCTTGCTGGCGAAAAAATAAATCGCGCCATCCCGCTTCGCCAAAAATTTCGGTTCGCCTTTCACCGGCTGATGGTCGGTGAAAAATGCGACCGGGTCGTAGCCTTGGATGGCCACGCCGGTCGGGTCGAGGTTGAGCAAAGTTTTGGTTTGCGCGCACGCCGGCAGCGCCAGCGCCACGAACGTCAGCAGGAACGCCATTCGTTTCATGCCTGTTCGTCGGGCGAGGCCGGCAAACCTTACAGCCGGATTTTCATGCCATACCGGCCGGTCGAATTTGAGCTTTTAGCCAGGGTTCGTTCGAGCGGCAAAAGTTCCGGCAAAAAAATTTCGGGTTTGCTTGCACCGGCGGCCCGTTCGTGGAATATGTCGGGCGCAATGCAGGCGGAAAATCCCTCGAATCCAGCGACCGCGCTTTCCGACCCGGAACGCTGGGTGGACGAGCACGGCGATTATCTATTCAAAGTTGCGCTGCTGCGGCTGCGCGATCCGCAAAAGGCCGAGGACGCCGTGCAGGAAACCTTTCTGGCCGCGCTCAAGGGCGGGAAAAGTTTCCAGGGCCGCAGCGCCGAGAAAAGCTGGCTCGTCGGCATCCTCAAAAACAAGATTTGCGACCATTACCGCAAGGCCAGCCGGGAAACCACGTTCACCGATTTGGATTTTTATACCGACGAGGAAAGCGACCGGTTCGTGGCGGACGGCCTGGGCCAAGGCGGCTGGATTCACGAGCGCGGGCCGCAGGAATGGCCGAACGCCGGCGAAAGCCTGGACCACGCGCTGTTCTGGAAAACCTACCGCGAGTGCGCCGGCAAGCTGCCGGAAAAAGTCGCCGCCGTCTTCAATTTGCGCGAGGTGGACGGCTTGGACAGCAAGGAGGTCTGCGCGCTCCTGGCCATTTCCGAAAGCAACCTCTGGGTGATGCTGCACCGCGCCCGGATGGCGTTGCGCCGCTGTCTCGAAACCAACTGGTTTGGCAAACAGGCATGAGCCCTTCCAAAATATCTGTAAGGAATGACGCGGCCAGCCGACCAAATCAGATGGCCTGCTGGTTTTTTTGACACCGATGAATTTCTGGCAAAAGCTGAAATCGGATGGCGCGGCGTTGTTGCCCAACTGCCGCGAAGCTACGCGCGCCCAGTCGGAACGGCTGGATCGTCCGCTGCCGCGCACCACGCGGATTGGACTCTGGCTGCATCTGCTGCTGTGCCGCTGGTGCCGGCGCTACGGAACACAGATCCGGTTTCTCGGCCGGGCTGCGCATGACCATCAGGACGAACTGGCCGGGGCCGCGCCGACAACGCTTTCCGTCGAGGCCCGCCAGCGCATCAAACAGCGACTGCACGAGGAAAAATAACTTGCCGGCACACGGAGCCAAGCGGCGGATGGCCGCCGCAGTCCAAGACGCTGGCGCCTCCACGCTGACGCCTCAGTCGCGAAGCGTCTTGGACTGCGCCAGTCCTTGGCGCTCTTTTGGCCCCGACAAAAAACGGGCTTGTCGCCGGGGCGGGCGGAGTTACAACCACCGTCGCCGGACTATCATCCCCCGCCAAAAGCGTATCAGCGGACGACCAGCGACTGCCAGCCGACGGAAAAAGACTGTTCGCATTCGTCGCCGGACTATTATCTTTCCAAAAAATCCTGTCAGCCTGCGCCGCCAGACTGTCAGCCCACGCCGAAAGCTTTTCATCCATCGACAAAATCCTGTCATCTTTCGACAAAAACTTGTCATCCATCGGCAAAAGCTTGTCATCTTTTCCGAAAAGCTTGTCATCCATCGCGCTGTATCACCTGAATTTGACGACCTAAACTCATTACAACAATTTCATTTTAAGCAATTTACGACATAAATAGCCATTCCATCGTCCGTTCGGTCAAAAATCGCCAGCCGGCGAGCCAGAACCGCTTGTGAAATGTTTCACAATTAGCACTTGACCGCCAAATTTTAGTGGTATAGACCATCTTCCTAATAATCCAAACCCCCGAAACCATGGCCACACGCTGGAATGAACCAAACGCAACCTGGAATGACGGCTCGGTCTGGTCGGGGACGGAAAGAAAGAACAAAATGGCAAAAATCAAACTCGACCTGAATCACACCAACGCCACCGACGCCGTGCCCTACGTCCGCAAAATCACCGGCAAGATGACCGGCAACGCCAAATTCACCAGCCTCGCCACCGACACGGCCGCGCTGGACATCAAAGTGACGGCCCTCGAGACCGCCAACAATACTTACCTCGCCTCCCAGGCCGATACCGACGCAAAGATGATCCTCCGCGACAACGCCCTCGTCGCCGTGGACGATGGCACCCACGCGCTCGCCAACGGCGCGATGAAACTCACCACCGACGCCGCCGACCTCATTGGCGGCGGCTGGGAACTCGCGGCCGACAAGTCGCCCGTCGGCACGCTGCATCCGCCCGGCAACTTCCACGCCACCCTCGGCGACCTCGCCGGCTCCAACGACCTCGCGTGGGACCCGCAACGCGGCGTGCAGACGCACATCGCACAATGGTCCACCTCGCCCACCGGCCCGTGGACACAGGGCTACGTCGGCAAGAAATCGAGCTGCACCATCCCCAACCTGCCGAGCGGCGCGGAAAACTGGTTCCGCGTGCAAGCCATCGGCGCCGCCGGCGCGAGCGACTGGGCCGGCCCCATCAGCAAACGTGCGGCGTAAGCCACGATGTGTTTCGCAACACCGCCAATCCGCAAGGGTTGGCGATGTTTTGGTTTTGCTGAATGAAGTCGTAGGACTGGCATCTTTGTAGAAAATAATCCCAAAAATATCCAAGCTCCGTAGGAGCGACATCGTCGGACAGGAAAAAATATGCCGCTCCTAGGGAAGCTTGAACGGATTGTGGATGACCCACTACAAAGATGCCGCGCCGCTGGCGCTTGGAAAAAAAACAGGCTTGTCGCCGGGGCGGGCGGAGTTAAAGTGGAAGCACCCATGAAAATGCTTTCGGCCAAGACGAAAATTGTGAGGTTGCCGTTTGTGAAATGACTTTGTGATGGACGCCGCAGCCAAAGTCGCTTTTGGTTTGTGGGATCAGTATTTGGAAACATCAAGCATTATGGTTTGCTATTATGCATATCTGCTGTTTATGGCTGGCATTTCAGTTTTGTTTTGCTGGTTTTTTAAGCGTCGAAACTGGCGTTTCTTTGGCTGGTGGCTCGGAACATCCATTGCGTTAGGTTTGCTTGGTGCCTTTATTCCGTGGTGTTCATCGCCGTTCCAAAAGTTTGGTTTTGGCTCACCGATTCCGTTTGTTGTTTTTAAGCACGAATATGCCGTTTATGAGCCTTATCCTTTCACCACCGCGTTCGTTCTTAATCCACTCGTAGTTTTTGCCATTGGAACGCTCTGTTGGTGCGCGACACGCGGGTTCCGTCATGAGAACGAGGTTTCGGACTCATCGCTAGGCGGCATCGAAATTATAAAAGTATTATTCAAAAATGTGGTCATGTTGATGGTGCTATCCATCGGCACCTACCTTCTCAATGAATTGAACATCAGAATTTGGAAAAGCGGAGTCAGTTGGCTCAATGAAGTTCCAGCCTGGTGCAAGGCATTAGTGGTCTTTGCAGATATTGCCTGGCTTGTCATCTGCATAACCTTTTGCAAGCCGCTGGCGGTTTATGGAAGTCGGATAATTGGAAAAGTGGGATTCCTATTTGACACCATGACCAAGCGCAAAAAATATATTGTGTCGGCGTTTTGCTTGGTGTTCGTGTTTGCCCCACTTGTGTTTTGTTGGAGTCCGCAAGCACGCATCAAGGGAGATTTGTCGTTGTTCGATTTAGTCCGCATTCGCTTGGCGCTTCGCTGTTATACTTTTTCGCCTGTTTACAGCATTACAATGGAAAATAGTGTAGTGTGCGATGCAAGTGTTATTGCCGGAGCAATGGGAAGCTGGCGCGTGGGGGATCGTTATTATTACTACACATTTGATAAGTCAACATATGGCTGGAAACTCACTAGCCGTTGTCCTGTGAGTGGCCTTTCACCGTCCGATTCCGGCCGAAATTCGCGATAGTCTGGTCATCCGCCGTGACTCGGCGTTTTGTTTTCAGAGACGCACCGGAATATTTTTCTTCGCCAGAAATTGTTTAACGACGCCCACGGTGTAGGTGCCGAAGTGGAAAATGCTCGCGGCGTGGACGATGGCAGCGCGGCCATCAAGCGAAATTTTCTCGCCCGCAATCCCGTTTCTCGGTTTAATCTCCGCCACATGAAAAAGCAAAAAGCTTACGCCGCCGCCGGCGTGGACATTGACCTCGGCAATAAAGTCAAAGCCACCCTGCCCCAACTGCTCGCGGCCACGCATCGCCGCGAGGTGCTCGGCAAGGTCGGCGGCTTCGGCGGCCTGTTCGCGCTGGACGTGAAAAAGTATCGCGAGCCCATCCTCGTCTCCTCCGTGGACGGCGTCGGCACCAAGCTCAAAATCGCTTTCCAGCAAGACACGCACGACACCATCGGCGCGGACCTCGTGAACCATTGCGTGAACGACATCGCCGTGCTCGGCGCGGAACCGCTGTTCTTCCTCGATTATCTCGGCACCGGCAAGCTGGAGCCGCACGTGTTCACGGACATCATCAAGGGCTTCGCCCGCGCCTGTGCGGAAAACAACTGCGCGCTCATCGGCGGCGAGACGGCGCAGATGCCGGGCTTTTACCAGCCGGGCGAATACGACGTGAGCGGCACGATCGTCGGCGTGGTGGAAAAATCCCGGATGCTCAACGGCCAGAAAACCGTCAAGCGCGGCGACGTGGTCATCGGCATCGAATCGAGCGGCTTGCACACGAATGGCTATTCGCTCGGACGGAAAATTTTCTTCGAGCAGCTAAAATTAAGGCCGTCCAGCCGCGTGCCCGGTCTCAAAGGCACGGTCGGGGAGGAATTGTTGAAGGAACACATCAGCTACGGCCCGCTGGTGCAGGCGCTTCTGAAGCGCTTCAATTCAAAATTAAAAATTAAAAATTCAAAACTGCCCGTCAGAGCGTTCGCGCACATCACTGGCGGCGGGTTCGTGGACAATATCCCGCGAGTGCTGCCCAAGTCGCTCGACGTGGTCATAAAAAAAGGTTCGTGGGACATGCTGCCCATCTTCCAGATCATCGAGCAAAAGAGCGGCGTGCCGGATGACGAACTTTATCAGGTCTTCAACATGGGCATTGGCATGGTGAGCATCGTGGCGGCGGACAAGGCGGACGCCGTGTTGAAATTCATCAACGCGCAGAAGCACAAGGCCTGGATCATTGGCGAAGTCGTCAAGGGCAAGGGCGAAGCGCGGGTGGAATAAGTTTTCGGAGCGCGGCGGTGCGCGCAGCACCAGCCGCAGCGCTTCGATCAATCGAACATCAGGGCAATTCCAAAGCCTCTTCGCAAATCAAGTCGCTGCGACTGGTCTTTCAGACACAGTCGCGCTCCGATTGGTCGCCAGATCGCCAGAATTGGGGGCAGATTTTTTATTTTTAATCGGCGGCATCGGTGTAATCTGCGGAGGTGAATTCCAGTTGTTCAAAGCTACTACCTACCGCCATTTGTGCGGGTCTGATTTTTTTACTTCCGCTCCACGCCGAAGTTCTGTCCGCCACGATTCAAACGCCGCCGCCGGCCGAGACCGGCTATTTCAAACTCGGCACCACGAAGAATCCCGCCGGCCATGAAATCGGTCTGAACAGCCGCAGCCTGCTGTTCGACGGCCAGCCGGTGTTTCCGGTGATGGGCGAAATACATTACTCACGCGTGCCACAAGCCGAATGGCGCGACGAACTGCTGAAGATGAAAGCCGGCGGCGTGGACATTGTGGCGACTTACGTTTTCTGGATTCATCACGAGGAGATCGAAGGACAATGGGACTGGAGCGGCCAGCGTGATTTGAAAAAGTTCGTGCAGACGTGCGGCGAGCTTGGCCTGAAAGTCGTCGTGCGCTGCGGCCCGTGGTGTCACGGCGAGGTGCGCAACGGCGGTTTCCCCGACTGGGTCGTGGCGCACAAGGATTGGAAGCTGCGCTCGACGGATACGAATTTTCTGGCGTCGGTCAAAATTCTTTACGGCGAAATTGCCCAGCAGCTTCATGGCGAACTTTGGAAAGACGGCGGCCCGGTCATCGGCATTCAAGTGGACAACGAATTCGGCGGCTCGCCGAATTATTTGCTGGCACTGAAAAAAATCGCGATTAAATCCGGCATGGACGTGCCGCTCTATATCAAGACCGGCTGGCCAGCGATGCGCACACCGGTGCCGCTCGGCGAGTTGATCCCGCTGTTTGGCGCTTATCCCGACGGCTTTTGGACGCGCAATCTCAAGCCGATGGACGGCAGCGACTGGGAGAACTTTACTTTCAAAGTCACGCGTACCGACGCCGGCATCGGCAATGACACGTTGAAAAAATCAAAGGACGGCGATACTGCCGACACGGAAAAATATCCGCACCTGACCTGCGAAGTCGGCGGCGGGATGCCGGCCTCGTATCACCGGCGGATGAATTATGATCCGCGCGATGTCGAGGCGAACGTGCTGACGCAGCTGGGCGGCGGCAGCAGCCTGCTCGGCTATTACATGTATCACGGCGGCCAGAATCCCGAAGGCAAGCTCTCGACGCTCCAGGAATCGCAAGCGACCGGCTACCCGAACGATCTGCCGTTGAAATCTTACGATTTCAACGCGCCGCTCGGCGAATTCGGCCAGATCAATCCGCAATACTACTGGCTGCGGCGGCTGCATATATTTCTGCACGATTTCGGCGCGCCGCTGGCGCAGATGCCCGCGACGCTGCCGGACTTGCGGCCGACGAATAAAACTGATCTGGCCACGCTGCGCTGGGCGGTGCGCTCAGACGGCAAGAGCGGTTATGTTTTTGTGAACAATTATCAGCGCCTCCAAGCGCTGCCGCCGAAAAAGGCGGTGCAGTTCAAACTGAATCTGCCGGGCGGTGAATTTGTTTTCCCGACAAAGCCGGTGACGATTCCGGCGGACGCCTTTTTCTTCTGGCCGTTCAACCTGGATCTCGACGGCGTGAAGCTGATTTACGCCACAGCGCAGCCGGTTGGCAAAATGGATGACGGCAATGTCCGCACTTTTTACTTCGCCAAAATTCCGGGCGTGAAGGCGGAGTTTGTGTTTGAACCACAAACCCTGACGGGCCAAGCATCCGCGCGGGCAGTTTTTAAAAATGTGAAGCCGAGCCGCAAGGCGGCGATCAAATTGGAAGCCAAAGCCGGCGGCGAAATCCGCATCGTGCTACTCAACGACGAGGATTCGCTGGCATTGCAAAAAGATGACAACGGCCACGCGGGATTTGAGAAACCGCCCAAAACCTCGACGGAAGCCGCGGGGACAAAATTACTGAAAGCCGCCGGTGCCGCGCGCGAAATCCCATTGAGCAGCGGCAAATCACCCATCGCCATGGCACCCAATGAGGCCGATTTCACCAATGCCGCCGTCTGGCAAATCAAGCTGCCGGCGAAATTGGATTTAAGTTTGCACCCGTGGTTGCGGATTCGGTATGCCGGCGATGTCGCGCGGCTGACGCTGAACGGCAAACTGATTGAAGATAATTTTTATAGCGGGCGGGAGTTTGACCTGGGCTTGAACCGCTACGCGCCGGAAATCTTCAACGGCGATCTGCGGCTGGAAATCCTGCCGCTGCGGAAGGACGCGCCGATTTTTCTCGAACCCAAAGCCCGGCCGGATTTTGGCGCAAAAAAATCTTTGGCGAAACTTCAGTCAGTGGAAATCGTGAACCGTTAAGCAGTTGAATCCGGGAAATAAATCTGTTCCCATGCGGTCTCACATGAAAACCATTTTGACGCTCCTTGGCGTTGCCATCGCGCTTTCGGCGGCCGCCTTCTCCCCGGACACCACCGTCTGGCTCGCCAAACCGGCGCGGAATTTCATGGAGTCCACCCCGCTCGGCAACGGGCGACTGGGCGCAATGGATTTCGGCGGTATCGCGGACGAGCGCATCGTGCTGAACGAGGATTCGCTCTGGTCCGGCTCAGCGCAGGGCGCCGACCGCACGAACGCGGCGGCGGCATTGCCGGAAATCCGCCGGCTGCTGCTCGCCGGTGACAACGTTGAGGCCGAGCGGCTGGTGAACCAGAATTTCACCTGCGCCGGGCGCGGTTCGGGCGGAGGCCATAGCGCCAATCTGCCTTACGGCTCGTATGAGGTGCTGGGCAACCTGCGGCTGAAATTTCAGTTGGCCGGCACCAACGAAGCGACAGGCTACCGGCGCGAACTTGATCTGACCACGGCCACGGCGCGCACGGAATTTTCGCGCGGCGGCGTGAAGTTTGTCCGCGAAGTTTTCGTCTCCGCGCCGGACCAGGCCATCGTCATCCGGCTGGCGGCGGATCAGCCGGGGCAGATCAGTTTTGAGGCGACGCTGGACCGGCCGGAGCGGTTCCGAACGGAAGCCAGCGGACCGGGCGAACTGCTTATGTCCGGCGCGGTGCCGGACGGCAAAGGCGGCGACGGCGTAAAATTTGCGGCGCGGCTCAAAGTCCTGAACCACGGGGGAGAAATCTCGGGCGAATACGGGAAAATTTCGGTGAGCGGCGCGGACGAGGTTTGGCTCCTCGTCACGGCGGCGACGGATTACGAGCGCTTTGCCAAAGTCAGCGGTCGCGATGTGGCAGCGGTAGCGGCCAAGGATATGGAGCGCGCGGCGAAGCATAGTTATTCCAAGCTGCTGGCCGCGCACGTTGCCGACTATCAAAGCTATTTCAACCGCGTGAAGCTGGAGCTGGGTTCCAACCCGCCGGCAATTTCATGGAAGCCGACCCCCGAACGGCTGGCGGCAGCGGTGGCAGATGATAATGACCCGTCGCTGGCAGCTTTGTATTTCAACTTCGGGCGCTACCTGCTGATTTCGTCGTCGCGGCCCGGCGAGATGCCGGCGAATTTGCAAGGGCTGTGGACGGACGAAATCCAGCCGCCGTGGGATGCGGATTTTCACCTGAATGTCAATTTGCAGATGATCTACTGGCCGGCGGAGGTTTGCAACTTGACGGACTTGAACGAGCCACTGTTCGCCTACATTGAGTCGTTGACGGCCCCGGGCGCGCAGACGGCGCGGGATTATTACCATGCGCGCGGCTGGGTAGCGCATGTGCTGGCAAACGCGTGGGGCTTCACCTCGCCCGGCGAAAGCGCGTCGTGGGGGCTGACGCCGAGCGACGCGGCATGGCTGTGCCATCACTTGTGGGAACACTGGCAGTTCACCGGCGACAAGGAATTTTTGAAGCGCGCCTATCCGGTGCTGCGCGGCTCGGCGGAATTTTTCAGCGACATGCTCATCGAGGAGCCAACGCATCACTGGCTGGTGACGGCACCGGCCAATTCGCCGGAAAACGCCTTCACCATGAGCAACGGCCAGACGGCGCACATCTGTCTCGGCCCGACGCTGGACAACCAGTTGCTGCGTTTTCTGTTCGGCGCGTGCATCGAAAGTTCGCAGATACTCGGTGTGGATCAGGATTTTGCGGCCGGACTGAAAACCACCCGTGACCGGCTGCCGCCAACGCGCATCGGCAGCGATGGACGCATCATGGAATGGCTCGAAGAATACCAAGAACCGGAGCCAACGCACCGGCATGTCTCGCATTTGTGGGGCTTATATCCGGGCGATGAAATTTCGCCGGCCACCACGCCGGCGCTAGCCGCGGCGGCGCGCAAATCGCTCGACGTGCGCGGCGACAAAAGCACGGGCTGGGCCACGGCGTATCGCATGGTGCTGTGGGCGCGGCTGCACGATGGTGACCGCACGCATAGACTTCTGGAAAACCTGCTGCGTCCGGCGGGCGGACGCGGCACGGACTACGGCGGCAACGGCGGCGGCACTTATCCGAACCTGTTTGACGCGCATCCGCCGTTTCAGATTGACGGCAATTTCGGCGGCACGGCGGCCATTGCGGAAATGCTCGTCCAGTCGCAGGCGGGCGAAATCGAGCTGCTGCCCGCGCTCCCGTCGGCGTGGCCGGACGGAACCGTTGCCGGCCTGCGCGCCCGCGGCGGCTACGAAGTCAGCCTCACTTGGCATGACGGCAAACTGGTTTCCGCCACGGTCAAAAACGTCAGCGGCGATGGCTCCGTGAAAATCCGTTACGGCGGTAAAACCACCGCCCTTCAATTGGCGCGGGGCGCGGAACAGTCAATCGGACCGGCTTTGGAATAAGCTCGTGACACGCCTCCGCCTTTTTTGGTTCGCCGGGTTGATGGCGATTTCCGGCAGGGCCGCACCGAATCCGCCGGCCGGAGACATTTTGGCCGGCTTGCGCCCCGAACATCCGCGCCTGCTCGTCACCGCCACCGACTGGGAAAAGCTCCAGCGACGCCGGCAGAGCGAGGCGGAACTGGACGCCCTGCTCAAGCATCTGGTCGAGGACGCCCGCGCGACCTTGCGGGAACCGCCCCTCGTTTATAAAAAGGAAGGCAAAAGACTTTTGGCGGTTTCGCGGAGCACATTGCGCCGGGTCGAACTTTGCAGCTTCGCCTATCGGCTCACGGGCGAAAAAGTTTTCCTCGACCACGCCGAGCAAGACATGCTGACCGTGGCCGCTTTCAAGGATTGGAACCCGCCGCATTTTCTCGACACGGCGGAGATGACGGCGGCGGTTGCGCTGGGCTATGACTGGCTGTATGCCGACTTGCCGCCGGCAACCAAAACCACCCTGCGCCAGGCCATCATCGAAAAAGGCCTTACGCCCGGTTTGAAGCCGCATAACTTCTGGCAGCACGCCGCGATGAACTGGAATCAGGTCTGCTTCGGCGGCCTGACGCTGGGCGCGCTGACCATCGCCGACGAACAGCCGGCCATCGCGCGGCAATTCCTCACGCTCGCGCAAAAGGACAATCCCAACGGCCTCAAGCCTTACGCGCCCGACGGCATTTATCCCGAAGGCCCAGGTTACTGGAATTACGGCACGACCTATCAGGTGCTGATGATCTCCGCGCTGCAAACCGCGCTGGGCACAGATTGGAATCTTCCGAAATATCCCGGTTTCCTCGCCAGCGCGGCAGCCCTGGCGGAACAAACCGGACCGACTGGCCGGCCGTTTAATTTCTCCGACGGCGGCGACGGCGCGGCGTTTGAATCCACCTTGTTCTGGTTCGCCCAGCGGCTGCATGATCCCGCGCTGGTGTATTTTCAGGATGAAATTCTTCGGCACAAGCTTGCGCAGGCGGCCAGGGATGAAAAAGACGACGGCCTGGATCCGCTGCTGGCGTTTTGGCTGGACGGATTGCCCAAGGAAATTCCCGTGCCCATGCTGCCGCTCGCGTGGCAGGGCGACGGCCCGAATCCCGTCGGCGTTTTCCGCAGTTCGTGGCCGGACACCAACGCGCTCTTCCTCGCGTTCAAGGGCGGCTCCGCCAGCGTCAACCACGCGCACATGGACGCCGGCTCGTTCGTGCTCGAAGCCGACGGCGTGCGCTGGGCGAGCGACCTGGGCGCGCAGGATTATTATTCAATCGAGTCCAAGGGCTGGGCGCTGTTCAACATGAAACAGGACAGCGACCGCTGGCGCGTATTCCGGCTGAATAATTTCAGCCACAGCACCCTCACGCTCGGCGGCCAGTTGCAGAATGTCCGCGGGGATGCGCGCATCACCGCGTTCACCACCAACGCGGCGACGGTGGATCTCTCGGAGATTTATGCCGGCCAGGCGGGCAGCGTGGTCCGCCATTTTTCCATCGGTGAAAACAAGACCGTGGACGTGCGCGATGAAATTGGCGGCGCAAAGTTTGGTTTGTCCGTGCGCTGGCAGATGCTCACGCAGGCCAAGATCACCGTGCACGGAAATCGCGCGGAACTCACTCAGGCGGGCAGGACGCTCCGGGCAAAAATCATTTCTCCGGCCGGCGCGACGTTTGAAATCGCCAGCGCGCAGCCGCCGGAAGACGGCGTCAACCTACCCAATCCCAATGCGCGCATCCTGGCGGTGAACACCCGCGTTCCCGAAGCCGGCCAGCTGACCGTTGACATCGAGCTACAGCCGGCCTCGGCAGACGCCGGAAATTGATTTACGCCGCATTTCCTGCTTGAATCTGCGTCCATGAAAATTCTGGTTATCGGCTCGGGCGGACGAGAACACGCCCTCGTTTGGAAACTCGCGCAGTCGCCGCACGCCACGCAAATTTGGTGCGCGCCCGGCAATGCCGGCATCGCGCAAGAGCAGCTCGCGAAAAATTCTTCGCGGGTAGAATGCGTCAACCTCGGCGCGGAAGAGTTGCCCAAGCTGCTCGCCTTCGCGCAGGAGAAGAAAATTGATCTCACCGTCGTCGGGCCAGACAATCCGCTCGCGCTCGGCATCGTGGATTTGTTTCAAAAACATGGCCGGCGCATCTGGGGCGTTAACCAGAAGGCGGCGCAGTTCGAGTCGTCCAAAGTTTTCTCGCAAAAGTTCATGAAGAAATACGGCATTCCCACGGCGGCGGCGGGCACGTTCTCGGAGGCCGGGCCGGCCAAGGCCTTTTGCGCCACGCTCGGCGGCAAATGCGTGGTGAAAGCCGACGGCCTCGCGCTGGGCAAAGGGGTTTTGATATGCACGAACCAAGCCGAAGCCGAAAAGGCCGTGGACGAAATCATGGTCGGCAAGGCGTTCGGCGCGGCGGGCGCGAACGTGGTGATTCAGGAATATCTCGAAGGCATCGAAGTTTCATTGCACGCGCTGTGCGACGGCAAGACCGCGAAGATTTTTCCAACTTCGCAGGATCACAAGCGCGCGCTCGACGGCGATCTGGGTTTGAACACCGGCGGCATGGGCACGTATTCGCCAACGCCGTTTTTGAACGACGCGCAGCTCGCCGACGTTGCCAAAAAAGTTCTTGAACCCTTCATGCGCGGCTGTGTGGCCGAAGGCATTGACTATCGCGGCCTGCTGTATCCCGGCGTGATGCTGACGAAAGCCGGCCCGAAGATTCTGGAATTCAACGCGCGCTTCGGCGACCCGGAAACGCAGGTTTATCTCACGCGGCTGGAAAATGATCTTGTGGAACTGCTCGACGCCAGCGCCAGCGGCACCTTGGCGAAACTCGAATTAACCTGGAGTCCACTCGCGAGCGTTTGCGTGGTGATGGCCAGCGGCGGTTATCCCGGCAATTACGCCAAGGGCAAAATCATTTCCGGCCTCGACGCCGCGCAGGCGCTGCCGCACACCAAAGTTTTCCACGCCGGCACGGCATTGAAGGACGGCCAAATAGTCACGAACGGCGGGCGCGTCCTCGGCGTCACCGCGCTGGGCAAGGATTTGCGCGCCGCGCAGCTCGCCGCCTACGCGGCGGTGGACGGCATCCAGTTTGAAGGCGCCCACGTCCGGCGCGACATCGCGGCGAAGGCGCTTTGACGCCGCTAATTTTTTTCCGGGCTTTGACTGGTCAGAATTGGGACTGGAAGGTGGCGTTGCCGGCACCGGCGGCAAAGACGGCGCAGCCGTTTTCGTCGCGCAGCCAAGTCGCGCCGGCGGTGGCGGTGGCGGAGCCGGCGGTTTTGAACGGGACAAAAACCGTCGCCGCGGTGTTCGGTGGAATGGAAATGTTCAAGGTGAATTTGCCGGCTTCACGTTTCCAGTCGCTGACGATCTTCCCGCGGATGGACTGGTAACTGGCCTTGGTCCAAGTCACGTCGCCGACCGGTTGCGGCGCAATGACGATTTGCTTGAAACCGTCGCCGCCGGAGCGGATGCCGGCGAGGTCGTGGTAAAACCATTCCTGAATCTGGCCGAGCATGAAATGATTTTGCGACGAGCTGGGACCGGCATCCCACGCCTCGGTCAGGCTGGTGGCACCGCGCTTCAACTGCATGCCATAGCCGGGCTTGTCGGACTGGTTATTGATGTCAAAAATCACGTCGCTGCGTCCGCCCTCCGCCAGCGCGCGGAGCAGATAACGGTAGCCAACATCACCGGCGGTCAGCGCATTGCCGCGCCGGCGGACATCGGCGACGATGGAATTCAAGACCGCCGCGCGATTGGCCGGCTCGCACAGGCCCATCACGAGCGCGATCGAATTGGCCGTCTGCGAGCCGGTGGCGTAGCCAGGGCTGGTCGGGTTATAAAATTTTTCGTTGAAGGCTGCGCGGATGTTTTCAGCGAGGTCGGAAAAGTTTTTGGCGTCGTTGTTTTTGCCCAGCAGCGCGGCGGCGCGCGCCATGATGGCGGCATCTTGAAAATAAAACGCCGTGGCGGTGAGCGCAATGGGCGTGAGCTGCGAGACGCCGGGCGGGCGCGGGCCGAGGTCGTACCAGTCGCCCAGGCCGTAGTTGACGATGTAATGATTCGAGCGGCGGCCGAGGTAGGCGAGGTAATTGGTCATCGCTTCGTAGTGCGCGCCGAACAGGTTCAGGTCGCCGTCGAATTCGTATTGCTGCCACGGCACGAGGATGAAGGCGCTGCCCCATTCCGGCGAATCACCAAACATTCCGCGCTCGTTGGCGGTCTGTTTGCCATCTTGAAAAACGCTATATTCCGGCGCGGTGGTCGGCACCAGCCCGTTCGAGAGCTGCGAATCGGCGATGTCGTTCATCATTTTGGTGAACAGTTGCGCGAGGTTGAATTCGTAGCGCAAGGCCGGGCCGTTGAGATGGTCCTCCTCCAGCCAGCCGCGTTTCTCGCGCTGCGGACAGTCGGTCATCAGGCTCATCATATTGCTGCGCTGCGCCCAGCGGACGAGCGTGCGGATGCGGTTGAACAAGGGGTTGGAACATTCAAAGTCGCCGATGGGTTCGGAGGCGGATTGGACCACGATGCCGGCAATGGTGGTCACGGAGGGCAAATTGGTTTCGCCCTTGGCGGGGAACGATCTCACCTCCAGATAGCGGCAGCCGATGTAGAAAAATTTTGGGGACCAGGTTTCCTCGCCATCCGTCGCCTTGGTGAAATCACACCAGATGGCGCTCCGACGTTTCTCGCCGAGCGAGCCGCCGCTGACCAGGCCGTCGCCCAGCTCGGACGGAATGATCCGCACCCGGCTGCCGGCGGGGCCGATGACGGAAATTTGGGGAATGTGCGTGGCGTTCTGGCCGAGGTCGAAAATCTGGTCGCCGTTGGTGATCGTGCGCGACCAGACCGGCGGGTGAATTTCAAAACGCCGAATCGGCGGCGCGGCGCAGACAAGGCCGCGCAGTTCACCGCCCGGCCCGCTGACGACCAGGGCCGGCGACCAATTCGATCCGGCAAAATGAATCTGGTTCCAACCGGCGGACACACGGCGGGCGTCGAAATCTTCGCCGCTGTAAATCGAGCAGGCCGTAATCGGGCCGGGAGCCACGCGCCACTGTTCATCCGTGCCCACGGTGACAACCGAGCCGTCGGCGTATTCCAGGCGGATTTGCGCGATGGCCTTGACCGGACCATAAGAATAGGGGCGGTAGCCCGGCGGCTTGAACCGCGTGGCCGGCAGGTTATACATCCCATTGCCAAGTTCGAGGCCGACGGCATTGTCGCCGCGGGCCAAACCCGCCGTGATGTCGAAGGTGTCGTAAAGACAGGTTTTGTCGTATTTCGACCAGCCGGGCGAAAGGAAATCTTCGCCAACCTTTTTGCCGTTGAGCGTCAGTTCGTATTGGCCGAGTCCACAGACGTTCACCAGCGCACGTTTGAGCCCGGGCTGGACGGCAAATTCCCGCCGCAGCAACAGCGATGGGATGTTGGTGTTCGCTGCGCCAATCCATTTTGCCTGCCAGTCCGAATCTTGCCGGACGCCCATCGTCCACGCCGCTGGCCGGCTCCAGGCGGAAACTTTCCCGTGCTCATCCCACGCGCGGACTTTCCAGAAAACGGTTTCCGCGGATTTTAGATTTTCGCCGGGAAACGGAATCTGGATAGTCTCGTCGGAAGCCACCCGGCCGCTGTCCCAGATGTCGGCGGTGTTGCGCGCCAGTATTTTCTCGGATGAGGCGGCGAGGATTTCGTAGGCCGTCTGCCGCTGGCTGTCGCCGGCCAGCTGCCAGAACAGGCGCGGGCTGGGCGAATCCACGCCCAGCGGATTGACAGCGTAATCACAGCGCAAATCCACGGGCGTCAAAGCCGCGCCCGCCAGTTGCGCCAGCGTGACGAACAATATTCCGAGCGTGTTTTTATTCATAATCATTTGGGTTTGAAATGGGCGTCGGCAAAATCCAGAAAGCTGTCCCAATCGGACGGCAACACATCGTGCTTGCCGGTGTGGCAGTTGAAACTGAGGTCGTGCAGGAGCGCGTGATCCAGCAGTCCAGGCTGGCCTCGTCATAATTGGTGGCACCGGCCGGAACGGCGGCCAGACCAGCGAGCCCGCAAATCGCGCCCAAAATTCCGGCGCAAAAAGTGGATAACCATTGAGCCATGCGGGCAGCTTGCCAAAAGCGTCCAGGCAAGTCACCCCAAGTTTTGGCCGCGGCACAGGCGCCTCGCCTGTAAATTCTTTTTAATTGAAGCTCACCGGCAAAATGCCTGGGCCACTGAAAAGCTGCAGCCAAATCGGAGCGACTGGCCAAAGTGATTTTCATCCGGATTTCGGCCACTGTCTTCGGTGACGGCCCGACGCCAACGGCCTGCCGACGCTATGATCATTTTGCCATCGCCCGAAGCAATTCAATGGCACTTGAGATCATTGACACCGGCTTCATCTCAATCACCAGATTGGTCTTGTTCGGAACGACGATTACATTGGTGACCGTGCCGGATTTTAACATGAAGTCGCGCGGGGTTAATTGATAACCCGCCACGCGCAAAAAAATCGAAACCTGGTCACCGGGAACGGCGGCGAATTGAAACGACCCATCCGCGCCGAGGACTGATGGCGACGACCTTCCCATGGCCGCATCCGAAAGGAAGTAAGTCGAATTGGCCGGCACCTGCTTGCCGTCGCTCAATCGTATCCGGCCGGCGACTGTGGAAACGGATTGCAGATTCAGGTCGCCCAGATCATTCGTGGAACCGTCTTCACCGATGTTCACCATGGTCGGCGGAACCACTCCGCCTTTGGCGGGCAAATCCCAGTTTCCACATATGGACCAATTTTGTTGCGGCGGCAGGTGGGCAAATAAATATTTGCCCTGATCATCCGTAACTGTTGCCGCGTTCCAAAACCAGCAATTCGAGCCGGCCGCACATTGGTTGAGCCGGATTTCCGCATCCGCCACCGGGCGTCCCGCCTGCACCAGCCGTCCCTGCAACGCCGCACCCTTGACCAGCGTGATTTGATGCAGCGGCTTGGCATAACCAAACAATCCCTCCGGCATGGAACCGGTGCGGGACCATTCCTGATTGATGGCATCGGACGGCCATTGTTCAAACGTCATTTCGGCGTAGCCAGCGACCTCCACCTTTCCATTCACGGCCACAAAAGGCGTTTTGCCATACACCAAAAAATTGCCAGCATCATCCGAGACTGAATAGAAATCAACGTCCTGGCCGGGCCAGGTTCCTTGTCCATTCCGCGTCGTGCCCATGATGCTAATCAATGCGCCCGCGATGCCAATGCCGTTGGCATCAATCACCTGGCCGTGGATGACTTGATTGGGTGACACATTGGTATTGGCCGTTGCGAGCGAAACATTCAGCGGCCCAGCGGCGGGATCGAACAGATTCAATTCCAGGAATTGGCAGCCCGGCGCCAGGGCATAACCGAAATAAAGCCGGCGGGCGTCGAGCGATTCGATCTTGAAATGGCCCTGGGAATCGGTCTGGGTGCGTTTCGGAAGCAGGGGCGAGCGGATGGAAATCGAAGATGTAAAATTTGTCTTTAGCTGCGCATACGTGACCAAAATCGTTGCCGCGCCGGAACTGCCTGCCGGCAAAGTCACGTGCCCCGTCAAATCTGCGCTGACTGGCACCTCGGCATAAACCAAGACCGATGCCAGTGGAAAAATCATCGCGGCCATGAGCGTTTTGGATTTCATAAAAACTCGGCTGATGAAGACATATAGCACAGCCGGAATCGCCGTTGTCAAAAAATTGTAAATAAGTTCGGCGATTTTCGGAGTTGAAGCGTCAAACTGCGCCTACCCGACGCCAACGGCCAGCCGACGATGTGATTTTTTAATGGCACGCTTCTTTTAACGCCAAGGCGTAAAGGTGCCAAGCCGCGAAGCGGCCAGGAAAATTATCAGGGACTTTGGTGTTTTACCGTCTTCGGGCGATAGCGATGACGAAGCTGCCAAACAAAATCAGAACGCCGCCAGCGATCCAGACCAGCACGCGCATGTGAAATTCATCTTTGGCAAACTGCTGGGTCATTTCCTGAACCGAAAATGTTCCGACCCGCAGTTGTGCGATTGAACCGGATTTGGCCACGGTAAAAGATGACAGATTATTTCCATTCTGTTGGGCAATCACTGAAACGGTTGCCGGCGGTGCGAATTCAAATTTGACTTTCAAGTCGCCGATGGCTGGCTGGTCGGCATTTGTGCCAACATAAATCCCGCCGTCAAAAAGTTTTGCCCTAGCGCGGATTTGTTCTGCCAGTGTGGCAAGATTTTTATCACTCACCGGCACGGTTTGGAAATTGTCTATTTGTTTCACCAGTTCTGCTGTCACCGTAAAACCTCCCAAAGTTATTTTCGTAGCGTCAACCGCTCGGTCAGGCACTTCCTTCGTGGCGGGGTTGTCATGGCCGGCGTTATAGAACGAACGCGAATCAACAAGTTTCTCCAACCAGCTCTTTGAATAATTGTAGGTTCTGGTTTTTAGATAAGTGGTGGTGTTGCCTTTGGAATCTTCCGTGCCATATGAAGATTGGCTTTGCAGGCTGCCTTGCTGCCATTGATACATCGACACGCGGCGGCGCAGCCTCAAGGCATCCACCGCCACGCCAAATCCCGTGTCGGTCAGATTTTCAACTCCGGCCAACCCGCCGGTCATGTAGATGAGTTTGCCGTCGTTTTGAGAGTCTGGCTTGTCGGCATTGACCGAAATAGCTTTGGCCATACATTCACGTTCGGGCACCACCACCCGCGCCCAATAAATTTCATAGCCAACGACTATCGCCAGGCCGACAACCAAAAAGAAAAGACCAATCAGCCATGCAACCCCCTTTTTAGCCCCTCTCAACGGACGGCGTTTGGCAGCCCTGCCAGCCTGATATTCTTCGGCCTCTTCGCGCATGGCTTGCTCCCGTTCTACCTTGGGCATTTTTGTCCGGTCCGGCATCATCAGCACCAAGAGTGCGGGAAATATCATTCCAACGAGAATTCCCTGGCCTGCGGTGTAGCCCTTGGCCCGGCCCAAACCGGCGCACCCAGCGAGATAAATGAAATAACCGGAAAGAATCAAAATCAGTATTCCGATTCCCGGCATCAAGTGACGAAAAGCACAAAACACCGCCATTCCAATTAGTGCCAGGCCAAGAAAAATTCCGATTGTCGGTGTTTGCTTCTTATGTAATTTCATTGCGGTGTCGATTCGAAAAATTGAACTGCGGTTAATTGATTTTGCGATTGTGAAAAAACGTTCCGTATTCCAATTATAATTTCCCGGGATTTTTACACCTGACAGATTCGGCTGGAACTATCCTCAAGCCGGATGGTCGCCGCATATCTTCAAAAACTCTTTCTCATCAATTACAGGCACGCCCAATTCCTGCGCCTTGATGAGCTTGGAACCGGCGTCGGCGCCGGCCAGCACGTAATCTGTTTTCTTGCTCACACTGCCGGTAACTTTGCCGCCGAGCGCCTCGATCTTCGCCGTGGCCTCCTCGCGCGTCAGCGTCGGCAGCGTGCCGGTCAGCACGAAGGTCTTGCCCAAGAAAGAAGATGGCTGGGACTGGCTTTGGCTTTCCATACTTCCGACGGGATGGATTCCTAGGTCTTTAAGCCGCTTCAAAATGCTTTTGCCCAATCCGGAGGAAAAAAAGTCGAGGACCCTTCTCGCAACCACCGGGCCGATCTCTTCCGACAAACCCACGGTGAGCAACCGGCTTTCACGAGTCTTAATTTTATTCTTAAGGCTGGCGCGGTCTTTGGCAGCCGCCGCGGAGGCTTCCAAACTCTGCAACTCAACCTGAAGTCTGGCAATTTCCGCCTCAAAGTTTTTTCTTTGCAGATCCGCGCCGGCTTTCAGTGCCCGATTCTTTGAAACGATCTGCTCGATCTCCTTCTGGAGTTCCGCCGACTTCTTGCCTTCGTCAGCAATGAGCTGGAGCAGTTTTGAACCGGCCAAGACCTCAAGGTCGTGATGGAGCTTGGCGAGTTCAGAGGCTGTATTCTCGCCAACATCAGAAATCGCCAAGGCAAGAATCCACCGTGACAGCGGCGCGGCCTTGGCGCGCTGGAGCGCGTCGAGGATCTTCGTGGCGTTCTTTTCGCCGAACACGCGCGGCTCGTCGTCTGTGCCGAGATTCAATTTGCCGAGCGTTTCCAGCTTCAGGTCGAACAAATCGAGCGGTTCCTTGACGAGGCCGCGTTCGACGAGTTTTTCCGCCACGATGCCGCCGAGGGATTCGAGGTCGAGCGCCTTGCGCGCCGCGAAATATTCCACGCGCCGCGTAAGTTGAGCCGGGCAGCCCGCAATGTTCTGACAACGCCACGCGACTTCTTCGGCGGCGGCTGATTCCTCCTCCCTCTCCCCGCCCAAACGGGGAGAGGGTTGGGGTGAGGGGATTTTATCTGGAAATAAATGCGCCGCCTCACCCTGGCCCTCTCCTCCCTTGGGGGAGGCGAGGGAAACAGCCCTACCGGTTTTAATCTTATCCTTCGCAATCGCGCCGCCGCACGCGGGGCATTTGCCGCCAACGTGTTTGAACAAATCAAATTCCGGCGCACCGGGCGGGCGCTTAGTTTTCACCACCTCGAAAATTTCCGGGATGACCATGCCGGCTTTGCGGACGACCACGGTGTCGCCGATGCGGATGTCTTTGCGGCGGATTTCGTCCTCGTTGTGCAGCGTGGCGCGCGCCACGGTGGAGCCTTGCACAAAGACCGGTTCCAGTTCCGCCACGGGCGTGAGCACACCGGTGCGCCCGACTTGCACGGTGATAGCTTTCAACACGGTTTCCGCCGGCGTGATCCATGGCACCGGCTTGTGAACGATGGCGTAGCCCGGCGCGCGGCTGCGACCGGAAATCTTGGCCCAGTCGGCAAGCGTGTTCACCTTGAGCACAATGCCGTCAATCTCGTAAGGCAACTGCCGGCGCAAATCTTTGGCCTCATCGTAATGCGCGACAATTTTATCCCGGTAAATTTTCAAAACCTCCTCAATGCCGTCGCAAACCCACCACAACTTTTGCGTGGGCAGACCAAACTTGGCGAGCACTTCCAGCATTTCTGAATGCGTCTTGAATTCGATGCCGTCCACCGCGCCGGTGGCGTAAAACACGGCGCGAATGGGGCGCTGCGCGACGAGCTTGGGATCGAGCTGCTTGAGTGTGCCGGCGGTGGCGTTGCGGGCGTTGGGAAAAGGTTTTTCACCTTCCGCAGCGAACTTGGCGTTGAGCGCATCGAAGTCTTTGATGGAAATATATGCCTCGCCGCGCACTTCGAGCATGGCGGGCGGATTCTTTGAAGTCAATTCCAGCGGAATGCCACGCACCGTTTTGAGATTCGCTGTGATGTCGTCGCCTTCCGTGCCGTCGCCGCGCGTGACGCCGCGCGCGAGCCGGCCATCGCGATAGTGAACACTGACGGAAACACCGTCCACCTTCGGCTCAATGATGTATTGGATTTTGTCGCGGCCAAGATGCTTGCGGATCGTCGCATCAAACGCGCGCAGTTCAGCCAACGTATTTTCGTCCTGCGCACGGTTGCGTTTGTCGCGGTCCGGTTCTTCGTCCTTGGTCGGAAGATCGCTGGCCTGAACTTTGTCGAGCGACAGCATCGGCACGAGATGTTTGACGCGGGCAAATTTTTCGCTGGGCGCGCCGCCAACGCGCTGCGTGGGCGATTCGGGCGTGACGAGCCCGGGAAAATTCTTTTCCAGCTCCTGAAGCGATTGGAACAACTGGTCGTATTCGCGGTCGGTGATGAACTGCCGGCCTTCGACGTAATAGGCATGGTCGTGCCGGCGGATTTCAGCGGCGAGCTGCGCGTGGCGTTTCTGGGCTTCAGCGTGTGTCACGCGGAAATGATGATCGCGATCACTAGGAAAGAAAATGATTTTTAGAACACGCGGGCCGTGACCATTATCCTAGTTAAGCCGAATCCAGGCCGTTGAAACCCGGTGGGTTGCGCGAAGGGAGCGAAGGGAAGCCGGCGAGCGGACCGCTTTACCTGTCCCAAGGTTGCCCAGTACAGCAATAGGCCACTAGCGAACTTTACCTTTTCTTTACCAGGCAGCGGGCCAACTTTTGTAAGTGCTTGATAGAGCATCCAGAATTTTACCTTTTCTTTACCCTTTTTCTTTTTTTGAGAGTGGTAAAACTTCAACCGGGATACTGGGTAAACAGGCAAATCCGGTGCTGGCCCGCCGCTGGCGAACGTGACCAAACGTGACCAAACGTGACCAAACGTGACCAAAGATGACCAAAGATGACCGAAAATCATATTTTTGAGGATTTCCAGGGTGCCGGGTGAAGCCTGGCTGGCTTCACCCGGTCAACGCCAAACGATTGCGTGACAAAATCCAGATGTCAAAGAACGGTCACCCCGTAAAGCCCGCCCCGCCGCCGGCAAGGCAAAGCCATCATCAAGTGTCCGCCTGCAGGCGGACACGGCTAGGGACCCCGCCGACGCCTGCGGAAACACTGTATTTATAATTTTTTGATACATTTCTGTCAAGGGGTAATATTTAAAAATACCGGGCAGCATTTGGAATTCAACGCCGATGGGAGTTGGCAGTTGGTCAGAACGGCCCCGTTTGGTGGGAAGAGGGAGTCGAAGGGGTTTTAGCCGTTGAGAGCGCGGATAAAGCAAAAACGGGGAAGTTTGGAGTGCGGATTCGCCAGGATGAGCCTCCTCATGTCGGCTGCTACGCGGCAGCTGCTGAATTTCAAGCACACTCACGGGCCAAGATGAAACCGCCCGGATGAAAAAACAAATAGGCTTTAAGCACGCACAAAGGTTTATCGGCCAACGAGCGAAAGGACCACTTATGATTGTGAGGGGAGCAAGACGGGTGCGGCGGTCGTGGCCGGCGCACCTTTTTCAAGGCAGCTTTGCACGAGCGTTTCAATGTGCGGCAGCGCGGCGGCGACTTCCGGGGAAAGTTCCATCGTCATCAGGCCGAGGTCGCCGATGGAAACCGTGATCAAATCCACCGCCGGCCAGTAGCCGAGCAGCGCGGCGGATTCGATCAAATCTTTCAGCCCGATGTCGTGCGCGGTGAGCGTGGGCGGAAAATCACTGGCGTAACGCGGGCGGATGAGCGAGACGGTGCCGAGCGGCTGTCCGTCGGTGGCGGCGTCAATCAGGATGAGGTGCTGCTGATGGCGAAACAGGCCGAGGAGATGGAAACCGCTGGTGCCGCCATCCACCAGTTCGGCGAGTTTGGCAAAACCCCTGGCTTCCAAATAGCGAATGGCCGCGACGCCGACGCCTTCATCGCCCATCAATAAATTGCCGATACCAAGGATGAGCGGCTGGGGTTGCCCGATGGTGATTTTCATTTTTTAGCTTCGCCGCCGGCTTTTTCGTTTTTCAGCACGGGGTGATATTCCTTTTCAATGAATTTCCAGCCGCTGCCCATCGAGGAAATTTCGCCGCGGCCTTCAACGTAGTCGTGGTAAAAAACGATGTAAACATGAACGAGCGCGAACAAAATAAAAAACCACATGAACGCGTGATGCCATTGGCGCACGGCGAAATCGCCACCCATCAGCGGCACGATCCAGGCGAAGAGTTTCGGCAGCCACGCCTGGCTCATCGCGGCGTAGAGGCCGAAGCCGGTGATGCACTGAAACAAAAACGCGAGGAACGTCAGGAAGTAGGTGAAGCCGGCGACGGCGTTGTGGCCGATGGTTTCAATCGGCGTGTTGTCCCGCTGCAAAATGTCCACGGCGATGACCTGCTTGATTTCCTGCCACTGTTTTTTGCGGAACGGCAGAAAATTTTTCCAGTTCGCATAGCGGTTGCCGACGAAGCCCCAGTAAATGCGGAAGAGGAAATTAAAAAAGAAAATGTAGGCGAAGACAAAGTGGATGAAGCGCACCTTGCCGAACCAGTAGGAAAAAGACGCCTCGGTCGCCTGCTGGATGGCCAGCGGCGAGCCGATGAGATAACCGGTCACGCACAGCACGACGAGGCTGAAGGCATTGAGCCAGTGGTAAAACCGGACGGGAATTTCCCAGACGTAAACTCGGCCGAGCGTGGTTTTTTGCATAAGGCCTCCTAGCCGCCGACGGTAACGCGGTTGAGCGTGCGGCCCTGCGGATCGTAAAGATGCACGGCACAGGCCAGACACGGATCAAACGAGTGAATCGTGCGGATGATTTCGAGCGGTTTTTCGGGATCGGCCACCGGCGTGCCGATGAGCGATGATTCGTAGGCCGAGCGCTGTCCGCTCGCGTCGCGCGGCGAGGCGTTCCACGTCGAAGGCACGACGAGCTGATAGTTGGCGATCTTTTTGTCTGCGATGACAATCCAATGCGCCAACGCGCCGCGCGGGGCTTCGCTCATGCCGACGCCTTTGGCGGAAGCGGGCCAGGTGTCCGGCTCCCATTTTTCGTTGTTGAACGTGCGTGAATCGCCATTTTTGATGTTCGCCAGCAGGTCGCCGTAAAATTCCTGCGCCCACTGCGCGACGAGATAAGTTTCGATACCGCGCGCGGCGGTGCGACCGAGCGTGGAGAACAGCGCCGTCACCGGCACGTCCAGTTTTTTCAAGACCATGTCCACGGCGTCTTTAATGTCGGCGCGACCGGTGCCGTAGCCGACCAGCAAACGGGCGAGCGGACCGACTTCCATCGCGTGACCGTTCCAGCGCGGCGTCTTGAGCCAGGAATATTTTCCGTCAACATTGAGCTGGTCGTAAGGCGGCAGCGGACCGGTGTAATTCAATTTGGTTTCACCGTCCCACGGATGTTTCGCGGCCGCGTCGCCGTCTGAATATTGATACCAAGAATGCGCGATGGACTCCTTGACCTGCTGGGGGTCATGGGCATCGACGGGCAGAATCTGGCTCAAGTCACGATTCAAAATCGCGCCGCGGGGAAATTTGAATTTGCCGGGATCGCCAAAACCATTCATCGGCAGGTCGCCATAAGCCAGATAATTGCTCAAGCCCCCGCCGATGGCTGCCCAATCTTTGTAAAACGACGCGACCGCGAGCAGATCGGGAATGTAAACCTGCTCCACAAACGTCTTCGCATCGGCCATCAATTTAGCGACGTAGGCGAGGCGCTCGGCGTTGATGGCGTTGGCGTCGTCAATGTTCAGCGAGCAGGGCGCGCCGCCCACGAGATAATTTGGATGCGGATTCTTGCCGCCAAAAATGGTGTGGACCTTTCGATTTCCTTCTGCCAGTCGAGCGCTTCGATGTAGTGCGCGACGCCGAGCAGATTCGCTTCCGCCGGCAGTTTCATTGCCGGATGACCCCAATAGCCATTCGCAAAAATGCCGAGCTGGCCGCTTTCGACAAATTTTTTGATCCGGTTTTGCACATCGGTGAAATAGCCGACGGAACTTTTCGGCCAGCGGGAAATGCTTTGCGCGAGATCGGAAGTCGCCTTCGGATCGGCCTTGAGCGCACTGACGACGTCCACCCAATCGAGCGCGTGCAAATGATAAAAATGCACGACGTGATCCTGCATGTATTGCGCGCAAAACATCAGATTACGAATCAGCTCCGCGTTCGGCGGGATGACGATGCCGAGCGCGTCTTCCACGGACCGCACGGAGGCAAGCGCATGAACAGTGGTGCAGACGCCGCAAGTGCGCTCGGCAAACGCCCACGCATCGCGCGGATCGCGGCCACGGAGGATGATTTCCAATCCGCGCACCATCGTGCCGGAGCTGAACGCCTCGGTGACGAAGCCGTCGTTCACTTCGACTTCCACGCGGAGGTGACCTTCGATGCGGGTGACCGGATCAATGACAATTCTTTTGGCAGCCATAATATTCTGGGTAGAAATTTTTCGTTGGGTTTAGGAACCGCCTTGTTCGGCGCGGCCGTCTTTCACGTCTTCGCTCGCGGCTTGTTCTTCCTGGATCAAATGGCGTTTGCGAATGTTCGTGGAAATCGCGTGCGCCGCGATGCCGACGACGGTTACCGCGCCAAGCCCAACACCGATCTTGTCCGCCGTGGTTTCGATGCCAAAGCCGGGGAACGACGGCAGATGCCGGTAGAACGGGCCATTGTCCCAGAAATTTCCCTCGCTGCAGCCGATGCAGGGGTGGCCGGACTGGATGGGAAAACTCACGCCGCCGTTCCAGCGCATCACGCCGCAGGCGTTGTAAGTCACCGGACCGCGACAGCCCATTTTGTAGAGGCAATAGCCGCGCTTGGCGTTTTCATCATCGAAAGAATTGACGAACAAACCGGCGTCATAATTCGGCCGGCGATAGCAGGTATCGTGAACTCGCCGGGAATAAAAGGCTTTGGGCCGGCCGAGCCCGTCAAGTTGCGGAATCCGGTCGAAGGCGAGCAGGTGAACAATTGTTCCCGTCATCACCTCGGCGATCGGCGGACAGCCCGGCACTTTGATGATCGGCACGCCGGAAATGAGTTTGTGAATCGGTGTTGCTTGAGTTGGATTCGGCTTGGCGGCCTGCACGCATCCGTTGCTCGCGCAACTGCCCCAGCAGATCATCGCCTTGGCGCCGGCCGCCGCTTCCTGCACGATGTCGAGCGCGGTGCGTCCGCCGATGCAGCAATAAACGCCACCTTCCGCCGTCGGCACCGAACCTTCCACGACCATGAGATATTTGCCTTTGTATTTGGCCATCGTGTCGCGCAACGCATCCTCGGCCTGCTTGCCCGAAGCGGCCATCAGCGTCTCGGTGTAGTCGAGCGAAATCTTGTCGAGTACGATGTCGGCGATACCGGGATGCGAGGAGCGGATGAACGACTCCGAGCAGCAGGTGCATTCTTGAAAATGGAACCACAGCACGGGCAGGCGCGGCTGGGTTTCGAGCGCCTGGGTAACTTGCGCGACGGCACCGGCGGGCAGGCCGAGCATGGCGGTCATCCAGGCGCAGGCCGTGAGAAAGTCACGGCGCGAAACGCCCTTAGACTGGGCATGCTCCCAAATGGTAGGGCGGGAGTTGGTGGACATAATGGGATGGGCGGTTAAGTGCGTTTAGGTTTTGATTCAACCCGACTTTCGTCCTTCCAAATAAATTAAACCAACCCGATTTGGCGATTTCTCGGACAATTATTGCTGAGCAATGACCCAACCAGGAATTTCTCATGGAGGAAACGCCGGAAAACAATTTTGACCAAACCCTGACTCGCTTCTAGGCTGCTGGCATGCGCAGAAATCTGGCCAAAGCCTTTGAAGGGTCGAACACACAAATATTTCGGCGCGCGCCCCTGCCACGGTCTTATACGGATATTCTCGGACGTAAGCTGTTCCTCTTTTTGCTGACGGTGCAGGGACTGGGCGCGTTCGCCCTGATCACGCTGGGCGTCATATTAAAAAAAAACGGCGTGGCGAAAAATGTCATTCGCCCGCGCCTCCGGCAGGAAATCGCCCGGGCCGGCGTGGCGCTGCTGCCGATGTTTTTCTTGGTGGCGCTGGGCTTGGGATTTCTGGTCGTCGGGCAGACGGTTTCCGCGCTGGCGAAAGTAGGGGCCATCAGCTACCTCGGCTCGACGATGGTGATTGTGGTGGTGCGCGAGCTAGGTCCGCTGCTCGCGGCGTTCCTGGTGCTGGCGCGCGTTGGCACGGCGCACGTCATCGAACTCGGCATGGCGCGCGCGCAGGGCGAAGTTGAGGCGCTGGAGGCGCTGGGCATTGACCCGGTGCATTATCTCATCGTGCCGCGCGTCATCGGCCTGGCGCTGGGAATTTTTTCGCTGACGGTTTATCTGATCCTCGGCGCGCTGGCGAGCGGCTGGCTGTTTGCGTTTTTGCAGGATGTGGCACTGACGCCGGGCGATTATTTCAAGCAGATCGTTGAATCACTGAGCTGGCTGGATTTCGCATTGCTGGCGCTGAAGACGATGGCGTTCGGATTTTTCATCGCGGTAGTGACCTGTTATCATGGCCTCGCGCAGCCGCTGCGACTGGAGGATGTTTCCCGCGTGGCGGTGCGAGCGGTGACGCAGGGCGTCATGGCGTGCGTGCTGATTGATGCGCTGTTCATCGTGCTGTACCTCGTGACATGAGTGAAAACCTGACCATCCCGGCCATCGAAATGCGCGGCGTGACGGTTGCCGCCATGCGCGATGCGTCGCTCACCGTGGTCGCGGACGTGAATTGGTCGGTGGCGGCGGGTGAATTCTGGGTGGTTGCCGGACCGGAACGCTCCGGCAAAAGCGATTTGCTCATGCTGGCCGCCGGGCTGATGCTGCCAACCGCCGGCTGCTACCGGCTGTTTGGCAGTGAAACCAAACATTTTGGCGAAGCGGAACTGGCCGAACGATTGCGCGTCGGTTTTGTGTTTCAAGGCGGACACCTTTTCAACCAATTGACGATTGCCGAAAACGTGGCGCTGCCGCTGCGCTACCGGAAAAATCTGGCGGCGGAGGACGGGGCGCAACCGGTGGCGGCAATGCTGGAATTATTGGAACTCACACCGCTGGCCGATGTGACCCCGGCCAACCTCGCGGCCCACTGGCGGCAGCGCGCGGCGCTGGCGCGGGCGCTGATCCTCCAGCCGGAGGTGCTGCTGCTGGACAATCCGCTAACCGGCCTGGGCGCGCGGCACCAGCAATGGTGGCTCCAGTTTCTCGACCGGTTGGCGCACGGCCACGAATGGTTCGGCGGCGGGCCGGTGACGCTGGTGGTCACGGCCGACGATCTACGGCCATGGAAAAACGAGCGACGGAAATTCGCGCTGCTGCGCGATAAAAAATTCCTTCCGGTCGGCGGCTGGCCAGAAGTCGAATCACATTGTGATCCGGCCTTAAAAGAATTGCTGGCCGGCCCGCTGGAGACGACAATCTAAAAAATGGCACTGCAAGATTTGACCCCGCAACTGCGCACGCGCCTGAGCCGGATGGAGCGCGCCGTGGGGTGGTTTGTGTTTCTGGCGACGGCGCTGCTGCTGTTCGGCTTCGGGTATTACATCTACCACACAGCGGAGCGCAAGGGCTGGTTTCTCATCAAGGCGAAGTTTTTCACCTATGTCCAAAGCTCCTCCGGCCTGAACGTCGGCGATCCGGTGGTAATGATGGGATTTCCGGTCGGCGATATCACGCTCATCCACGTGACGGAGCCGGGCGACACGCACAATGTCCGGGTGGAATTTGAAGTGCGCGACACTTATTTCCGCTACATCTGGGCGGAAGGTTCGTATGTAAAAGTGAACTCGGCGGATTTTCTGGGGAAGCGGCAGCTTGAAATCACGCGCGGCACGAACGGCCCGGCGATCTGCGTCACGCAGCCGGGCTTCAGCAAGACGATTCCCGAACTGGAGCAGATCATCGTCACGGAAACCAACCGCTGGCAACTTTATCAGGATGTCTTCGACGAAAATTCCAACCTCGTCTTCGGCGCCTACACGATGCTCACGCAGTCGAATCTGGAACGCATGGCGCAGTTGAACCTTGAATCCAATTCCATATACGCCTATGACAACACGGTTGTGCGCGACCGCATCGTGGCGGCGTGGCACCGGCGGACGCACCGGTACGAGAATTTCAAGCCCGGCTCAGAAGATGTCGGGCTGCGCACCGTGGAGACGCCGCCGATTTCCGACCAGTTGCAGGCGATGGTTTCGCAGGTGCAGGCCGCGCTGCCGAACATCCTGGCGGTGACGAACAAGCTGTTCGCCGTGCTGGACAACGCGGCGAACGCCACATCGAATCTGAACACCACCCTCCTCGCCACGCAACCGATGGTGACGAATTTAGCCGCCATCAGCGAACAGCTGCGCGCCCCGGGCGGCCTCGGCGTCTGGGCGCTGGGCACGAACGGCAATTGGCAGATTCAAGGCGCACTGACCAATCTGAATGTGCTGCTCGCGGACACGGACACCAATTTGAACGCGCTCACCACGGGCATCGGGGTGACGCTGGAAAATGTCGCCGGCATCACCAGCAACCTGAACGCACAGGTGCGGGCCAATTCAAACCTGCTGGGGGGAATTTCCAAGGCAGTAACCGACTCCGACGATTTTGTGCAGGGGCTGAAGCATCACTGGCTGCTGCGCTCCGCCTTCAAATCGAAGGCGACAAACCAGCCGGCGGCGAAGTCAAAATGACTTTGCGGCGGCGACGGTTTGAACCGCTTATCTGGCGAGCAGAAAAATCAGGCCCACAAAGGCGGCCATGAATCCCAGAACCAGCGCACCATCAATGACGCCGAAGTGAAGTTCTTCGGACTTGCCGGGCGGCGTGAGCGAGAAGTGTTTGAGGCCACCTTTTTCGCGCACTATGAATTCCGTGTTGGTCATGCGCCTGTGGTTTTAGCATAACCCGGGCCAGCCCGGGCTGGCCACCAGCGGGGACGAAAGCGACTTGGTTTGAGACAATCCAGTCCAGGGTTTTGACACGCCCGTCCGATTTTGACCACGGAGAAGGCTTGACCGCCCCGGGCAATGCTGTTTGCCTGTCTAGAACCGGATGCAACCAAAACCACCTACAGTTACCATGAAAAAAATCCTCCTTGCGCTGATCATCGCCGGCGCCATCGGTTCCGCCCGCGCCGGCTGGCTGGACGCGCTGGGCCTGGCCAAAAGCGCCACGAACACGACCGCCGCGACAGCGTTATCCGCGCTGTCGCAGGACCAGATGGTCGGCGGGCTCAAGGACGCGCTGGCCAACGGCCTGCAGCAGGCCATCGCCAATCTGGGCCATGACGGCGGTTTTCTCACGAACCTGGACGTAAAAATTCCGCTGCCGGAAAAACTGCAGTCGGCGGAAAAGACTTTGCGCGCGCTGAAGCAAGACAAGCTGGCGGACGATTTCGTGGCGACGATGAACCACGCCGCCGAAACGGCCGTGCCGGCGGCGGCCAGCGTTTTTGGCGAGGCGTTGAAACAGATGTCCATTGATGACGCGAAAGCAATTCTCACCGGCCCAGATGATGCCGCCACGCAGTATTTCCGCCGGACGACGCAAACGAATTTGTATGCGCGCTTTCTGCCCATCGTCCAGCAGGCGACGGCGAAGGCCGGCGTGACGGGCGCCTACAAAACCATGCTGGCGAAGGTCAGCGGTGGCGGCAGCGGATTCGGCGGGGCTTTCGGCAGCCTGGCGAACAATTATCTCGGCACGGATGCGCTGGACGTGGATGCCTATGTGACCAACAAGTCGCTCGACGGCTTGTTCAAAATAGTCGCCGACGAGGAGAAGCAGATCCGCCAGAATCCCGTCGCGCGCACCACGGATTTGCTCCAGAAGGTTTTTGGGGCGGTCGGGAAATGATTTAATCCGCCTGGCCCAAAATCCGGCGGAGGCGGTTCATCATCTTTTGCGCCATGCGCTCGTAGGGCAAGAGCGGACGGCCGTGAAATCTGATTTCGTCAATCGTCTCCAGCGCCATGCCGAAATCGAAATCGTGAAAAGCGCGCTCACGGCGCACGCGGCGCACCCAGCGTTTCAGGTCGGTCACCTCCTCGATATCGCCGGCGTGGCCGGGACGGAAGGAAAGTTTCCAATCATCGCGCCGCTCAAAGCCGTCGCGGGCCGTCCGCTCCTCGAACCATGAATCGCACAGAAGGATGCACACGGAGTTTTTGCCGGCCGAGCCGAGCCGGTAGAAAACCAGGCGCGCGTCCGTCGCACAAAAATGGTCGTAGGCGATCTCCAGCGCGTCGTCGTCCGGCGGCGTGAATTTCGTCTGAAAGCCGAAGTGGAAGCTGCCCGGCGCGGCGCGGGAAGGTTCGATGCAGAGGTTTTCCGAAAAAATCCAAAGCGGCTCCGCCGGCAGGCCGTGGCCGGCGAGACAGGCTTTCCAGGCGGCCAGCGCTTCCGGCAGCGGCGGGCGGGTAATGATTGGGTGGCTCATGGTTCTGATTGACTGGCCTTATTACTGCCGGTTTTTGCGGAACCAATCAACAAAAAGCGGAATTCCTTTTTCCACCTTCACCTGCGGTTGATAGCCCAGCATCCGGCGCGCCTTGGAAATATCGGCAAAGGTGATCGGCACATCGCCGGGCTGGAGCGCCTGCCGGTCAATGACCGCCCGCTTGCCCAGCGCGCCTTCGAGGAGCGCAATCAGCGCGGACAATTTAACCGTCTGCGATTCGCCGAGGTTGAAAATCTCAAAGCCGAATTCCCGCTGCGTGCAGGCGATAACGCCTTCAAGGATGTCCGAAATGTGCGTGTGGTCGCGCGCCGTGCTGCCATCGCCGAAAACGGGAATCGGCTGGCCGGCATCAATCAGCCTGGTGAATTTATGAATCGCCAAGTCAGGCCGCTGGCGCGGGCCATAAACGGTGAAGAAGCGCAGCATCGCCACGTCCAGGCCGTAAAGGTGATGCCAGGCGTGCCCCAGCGCCTCGCAGGCCAGCTTGCTGGCGGCGTAGGGCGACACGGCGGAAAAAATCGAGTCGCTCTCGCTGAACGGCACCTTGGCATTCACGCCATAGACGGACGAGGACGAGGCGATGGTGATTTTCTTGACGCCGGTTTGGCGGGCGGCTTCAAGGACGTTGACCGTGCCTTCGACGTTCACGCGCTGGTAAAGCGCCGGCTGCTCCAGGCTCGGCCGCACGCCGGCGCGGGCGGCGAGGTGGATGACCTGGTCAAACTTCACGGAGGAAAATAATTTTGCAAGCGCGCCAGGGTCGCACACGTCGCCAGGGACAAATTCAAACGGTTTGGCGAGCGACTGGATTTCGCGGAGATTGCGGCGCTTGACCTGCGGATCGTAAAAATCGTTCAGGTCGTCCAAGGCCCAGACGCGGTGGCCGTCGCGGAGCAGGCGTTCGCAAACGTGCGACCCGATGAAGCCCGCGCCGCCGGTGACGAGAAAATTCATGGGCGAAAGCTATCCAGTGACCAGGGTGGTGTCGAGCGCGCAGGCTTACAGCCCGTTCAGCGCGTCAATCAACTGCCGCACGCGGCCGTAGTCCTTACGGTTGAAATTGAAGCCGAGGCGGACGAGGTCGAGCCGGTCGTGATCCGCGATTTCGTCCGCCGTGGGCCGGACGATTTCGATTTTGCCGGCGACAACGAGGTCGGCGAAATCCTCGTTCAACGCGGCGAGCGCCGACGGGCTGGGCGCATTTTTCAGCCGGATGATGAATTGATCTTTGACGAAACGGGTGGAATTGAAATTGCGATAGAAGCGGGAAATGATCTTTACGGCTTCGTCGGCGCTGTCGGTGATCTGATACAAATTCAGATCGTCCGGCGAAATCAATTTATCGCGCAACAGATGTTCGCGAATGTTTTTGTCCCACGTTTTCCAATAGGTCCCGCCGGGCTTGTCCATGAGCACGAGCGGCATGAGTTGGCTCTTGCCGGTTTGCATGAGCGTGATGGCCTCGTAACCCTCATCCATCGTGCCGAAGCCGCCGGGAAACAAAACAATGGCGTCCGAGTGGCGGATGAAGATCAGCTTGCGCGTGAAAAAATATTTGAAGGTGATGAGCTTCTTGTCCTCGGCGATGACCGGGTTCGCGCTTTGTTCCCACGGCAGGCGGATGTTGACGCCGAAACTGTTTTCCGGCCCGGCGCCTTCGTGGCCGGCCTGCATGATACCCGGCCCGGCGCCGGTGATGACCATGAAACCGGCGGCGGAGATTTTTTTGCCGAACTCGGCGGCCTGCTGGTATTCCGGCTTGGCCGGCCCGGTGCGCGCGGAACCAAAGATGGAAACTTTGCGCTTGCCGGCATAGGGCGCGAAGATGCGGAAGGCGTAGCGGAGCTCGCGCACGGCGGTCTGGATGACGCGCACATCGCCGGTGTCCTGCACGTCGCCGAGCATTTTCAGCGCGTTCTCGATGATGTCGGCCACCCCGGCTTCATTGTGGCCGCCGCCTTTGGCTTGGATGAGCTCGGTGATCAGCCGCGACAGCTTGGGGTCGGCGGCATTAGGCTTCGGCTTTTTCACGACGCGAGCATAGCGGGGTCGGAAACAAAGGCAATTCCGTCGTGCGCGGGGAATTTATTTTTTCGCGTAGTCGGGATACACCGGTTTGAACATCTGCGAGCGGATATATTCCACCAAATCGGCCGGCCGCTTCTGGTCGGTGAGTTTGGTCGCGTAAGCTTCCTCGGCCACCGCCACGGCGATCTTGAGGGAAACCTCATGAATGCGCTTGAGCGACGGATAAAGCCGGCCTTCGGCCAGTTCTTCATCGCGCAGCAGCGCCGCCAGCGCCCGGGCGGCCGAGATGAACATGGAATCAGTCACGCGCCGGGCGCCGCTGGCCACCACGCCCAAGCCGATACCGGGGAAGATATAGGCGTTATTGCCCTGGCCGGGGACATGAGTTTTGCCGTTCAATGTCACCGTTGCGAACGGGCTGCCACTGGCAAAGAGCGCGCGTCCTTCCGTCCATTGGTAAGCTTCCTCGGCAGTGCATTCCGCCTTGGAAGTCGGATTGGACAGCGCAAAAATAACCGGACGCTGATTGAAGCTGCCCACGGTCTTGACGATTTCCTCAGTGAACGTCCGCGCCTGACCGGAAACGCCGATGAGCATGGTGGGCTTGATGGCTTTGACGGCGGCCAACAAATCGGCGCACGGCGCATGGTCATGCGCGTAATGCAATTTGTGCTCAATCAAGCCCTCACGGCTCTTGACGATCAGGCCTTTGGAATCCACGAACCAAACGCGCTGGCGCGCTTCGGCCTTGGACAAGCCTTCTTCCATGAGCACGGCGACAATGTTATCGGCGATCCCCATGCCGGCCTCGCCCGCACCGAGGAACAGCACGCGATGGTCGCTCATTTTGCCGCCGGTGACGCGCAACGCCGAGAGCACGCCCGCGAGCGCCACGGAACCAGTGCCTTGAATGTCGTCGTTGAACGTGCAGAGCTGGTCGCGATATTTTTCCAGCAGGCGGAAGGCGTTGCTGTTGCCAAAGTCTTCGAACTGGAACAGCACGGCGGGAAAAACTTTTTTGACCGCCGTCATGAATTCATCCATGAACGCGTCGAATTCCGCGCCGCTGATGCGTTTCTGCCGCAGGCCGATGTAGAGCGGATCCTGGAGGAAGGCTTCGTTGTTGGTACCGACGTCAACGGTGATGGGCAGGCATTGCGTCGGATGGATGCCGGCGCAGGCAGTGTAGAGCGAAAGTTTTCCAATCGGAATGCCCATGCCGGAGGCGCCGAGATCGCCCAGACCGAGAATGCGTTCGCCATCGGTGGCGACAATCACCTTGACGTCGCGCCGCGGCCAGTTCTGCAAGACTTTTTCAATGTGCCCGCGATCATTCAGCGAAACATACATGCCGCGCGAACGGCGGAAGATGTGGCCGAATTCCTGGCACGCCTTGCCGACCGTCGGCGTATAGATGATCGGCATCATTTCTTCCAGATAATCCATCACCACGCGATAAAACAGCGTCTCATTGCGGTCCTGCAAGCCGACGATCTGGATGTAGCGCTCAAGATCGCTCGACTTGCTGCGGAAGTTGGCCATCACGCGCTGCACCTGCTCCTCCATGGTCTGGACGTGCGGCGGCAGCAACCCGCGCAGACCGAGCGCATCGCGCTCCGACTCGGTGAAGGCGGTGCCTTTATTGAAAATGGGATTGTGCAGCCAGTCCACGCCCGGAGCGGGCAAAAGGCGGTTGGTTTTTGATTTTTTGAGAGTCGGCATAGGTTTAAAAATTAATTCAACGTCAGGTCCGGCCGGGCTGTTCCAGCTTAAATTTCTTCGAACCAGAATAAGAAGTAACATGACCACGACGACTTTTCTTGACGTTAATTGTTAAAACCAGTGTGTTTATTGCACTGCCTAAATCCCGGTTTCAACGCCTTCGCGCCAGCGGAGGAGAATTTTCATCTCCTTAAAATCAATGTTTCATCCGGGTTTCATCTGTGGCTAAATAGGCCGCGTGAAAATTCTCGGCATCATACCCGCGCGCTTTGCCTCGACGCGGTTTCCCGGCAAGCCGCTCGCGCTCATCGCGGGCAAGCCGTTGATTCAGCGCGTGGTGGAGCAATGCCAGAAAGCCAAATCGCTTTCCGAAGTCATCGTGGCCACGGACGACACGCGCATTTGGGAAATCGCGCAAAATTTCTGCCGGGTGGAAATGACGCGCCCGGAACATCCGAGCGGCTCGGACCGCATAGCGGAAGTGGCCGAACGCTGCGGCGGCGATGCGGTCGTGAATATTCAGGGCGACGAGCCACTGATTGATCCGAACGTGATTGACGCGGTGGCGAACGCGCTGGCGCACAATGAAATGTCCACCGCCGCCACGGCGATCAAGAATCTTTCCGAGCTGGACAATCCGAATGTTGTAAAAGTCGTTGTCAACGCCGCCGGTCACGCGCTATATTTTTCCCGGCGCACGATTCCGTATTTGCGCGAGGCCGCCAGCCGTCCGGTGCCGGAGCAGCTGGCGGCGTTTCCTTTTTTGAAGCATCTGGGCATCTACGGCTACCGGCGCGAGACGCTGCTGCGGCTGGTGAAATCCCCAGTGTCGCCGCTGGAAAACGCGGAGAAGCTGGAGCAACTGCGCGCGCTGGAAAACGGCATCGGGATCGCCGTGGTAAAAGTGGATTATGACAGCATCGGCGTGGATGCGCCGGAAGACGTGGCACGGGTGGAAGCGGTTTTAAGAAAGCTTTAGCCACAGATGGGCACAGATGGACACAGATGAAACCGAAGCAACGAATTCGTTTGCTACTGATAGTTTTTATTGTCGGCCTTGTATTCAGCGGCGCAACAGCAATTCCTTTGGAGTCCGAAATTAAAACCGTGGCTCAAATCCAAAAGCAATTAGGCATTTCAGAAACATCCAACGCTTCCGCTTGGCTTACCAAAATTCAAAATGCTCTGGTTGAAACCAATGCAAAATTTCCATTCATGGCTTACGGAACGGACTGGCTGGCATTCGCACATTTTGTAATTGCCATCGCGTTTATTGGCCCCTTACGTGACCCAGTGAAAAACATTTGGGTTATTGAATTTGGAATGATTGCTTGCGTGTTGGTTGTGCCATTTGCTTTGTGCATGGGTGCTGTTCGAGGAATTCCGATTGGCTGGCGGCTCATTGACTGTTCGTTTGGAATCTTGGGAATTATTCCGCTTTGGCTTTGTCGTCACGAAATAAAACGAATCGTCAGGGCAAACATTTCTAAAATTTGAAATATGGGAGCAGGTCTCGTCATTTTTATTTGGTTAATTTTTGCTGGAATATACGGCTGTGTTTTTCTCACATTTGCTGGCCTTTGGTTTTGGGGACGAAAGAAAAACATAACTTGGATGAAATGGTTGGGAAAAATCTCAGCAATTGGAATGGCAACGATTGCCATGTTTTTAGTCGCATTTATCGCTTGGGGAATCGTTCGCTCCATGAACCCTCGTAGTATTTTCAAAGAAGAATTCGGCACAGCTCCACCAGCTTCAGTTTCTAAAATCCAAAGTTCGTATTATTGGTTTGCAGACACTGGAGACGTATATCTTCGATTTCAAACGTCACAAGAAGCATTCGAAAAATTGGTTTCCGCCAATTTGAAAAAGAAAACCGCCGAAGAAATGAAGCGCGACACACCGGGCGAATATGACGGTGACACACCAACTTGGTGGGACTATCAAATTCAATCTGAATGGATTTACTATTTGCGCGTCTATTCGTCAGCCAACGAGTCTGGGCCAAAAGGATTTTTTAGTGAGGACGAGTATTTTGCTTACAATCCCAAGACGCAAATTGCATATTACCATTTCATTGGAATTGATTAAATCGGTGTTTCATCTGTGTAAATCTGTGGCCAAAAAATAATTTAAAATGAAATTCATATTCGTAACTGGCGGGGTGGTGAGTTCGCTCGGCAAAGGTCTGACCGCGGCCGCGCTCGGCACGCTGCTCGAAAACCGCGGCCTCAAGGTCGCGCTGCAAAAATTCGACCCCTACCTGAATGTTGATCCGGGCACGATGTCGCCGTATCAGCACGGCGAAGTTTATGTGCTCGACGACGGCGCGGAGACGGATTTGGATCTCGGCCATTACGAGCGGTTCACGAGCGTCAAGCTCACGCGGTTGAACAATCTCACCAGCGGCCAGGTTTATCAGACCGTGCTCAACAATGAGCGCGAGGGGAAATATCTGGGCAAGACCGTGCAGGTGATTCCGCACGTCACCGACGAAATCAAAAACCGCATCCACGTCCTCGCCGAAAAATCCAAGGCCGACGTCATCATCACGGAAATCGGGGGCACGACCGGCGACATCGAAGGCCTGCCGTTTCTCGAAGCCATCCGCGAGTTCGCGCTGGAAGTCGGCTACAACAACGCGATTTTCATGCACGTCACCTATGTGCCTTACATCAAGGCGGCGGGCGAATTAAAAACCAAGCCCACCCAGCAATCCGTCGCCAAGCTGCGCGAAATCGGCATCATGCCGCACGTTTTGGTCTGCCGCTGCGAACGTCCGCTGGACAAGGATTTGCGCCATAAAATATCCATGTTCTGCAATGTCCCGCTCGAAGCGGTCATTGAGGAAAAGGACGTGGACCATTCCATTTACGAAGTGCCGCTGATGCTCCAGCGCGAGCGCATGGACGACCTGGTTTGCCGCCTGCTGCATCTCACCACGCCCGCGCCGAACATGACGCACTGGCAGGAAATCATCCGCAAGCTCATCGCGCCGCAGCATCGCGTGCGCATCGGCGTGGTCGGCAAATACATCGGCTTGCAGGATGCCTACAAATCGGTTTATGAGGCGATCATCCACGGCGGCGTGGCGAACGATTGCGGCGTGGAAATCGTGCAGGTGGATTCCGAGGACATCGAGAAAAACGGCGCGGAAAAAATGTTGAAAGGCCTCGGCGGCATTTTGGTGCCGGGCGGTTTCGGCGAACGCGGGGTGGAAGGCAAGATCCAGGCCGCGCAATACGCCCGCGAAAACAAAATACCGTATCTCGGCCTGTGCCTGGGCATGCAGATCGCCACGATTGAATTTGCCCGGAATGTTTTGAAACTCGCCAAGGCGCACTCCACCGAGTTCGATGGCGCCACGCCGTTTCCGGTCATCGCCATGCTCGACGAACAGCGCAAGGTGACCAAAAAGGGCGGCACGATGCGGCTCGGCGCGCAGCCGTGTCAACTGGTCGTCGGCTCGCAGGCGGGCAAACTCTACGGTTCGTTTGTCATCAACGAACGCCACCGGCACCGCTACGAATTCAACAATACCTACCGCGAAAAATTCGAGAAGGCCGGCTTTGTTTTCAGCGGCCTTTCACCCGACGGCAAGCTCGTCGAGGTCATCGAGCTGAAGGATCACCCGTTTTTCCTCGCCAGCCAGTTCCACCCGGAATTTTTAAGCAAGCCGCACCAGCCGCACCCGCTGTTCAAGGGCTTCATCGCCGCCGCGCACCAGCGCATCCACCACAAGCCGATTTAAGCTGAAACAGAATGGGCGGTGCCGCCGGCGTTGAGCGGTGGTTGCTTATTGCGTCAGCACCTTTTCGAGCAGCGTGTTCAACCGCGTGAGCATCGCGCGCGGATCTTCGAGCAAGCCGGCGGCGACGCGGGCGTTGTCCAAGATTTGCTCGGCGACGCTGCCGGCGAGCGCGGCGTCCTTCTGGCGCATGGCGTCGAGCCGCGCCATGATGGGATGCGCGGGATTGATTTCGAGATCCTGCTTGGCGGGCGGCAGTTCGGGACCGTCCTGCTTCATCGCCTTCATCATGCGCCGCATGTTGGCGGTCATGAATTTATCCGCGTCCACCACGACGGCGGGGCTTTCCACGAGGCGCTGCGAGGCGCGGACTTCGCCAACCTTGTCGCCGAGCGTTTCCTTGAGCCATTGCGCGAGCGACTTGGAGGCTTCTTCGGACAAGGCATTTTCTTTTTTCGCGCTGAGGTTGAGTTCCGCCTTCTCGGCGAGTTTCAGCGGCTTGCCGTCGAAGGTGTGGAGATGTTCCATCACGAATTCGTCCCAGGCGTCATAGAGGAAAAGCACCTCGAACTTGCGTTCCTTGAACACCTCGAAATACGGGCTGGCCTCGGCGGCTTCGCGGTTCGCGGCGAGCAGGCAGTAAATATCCTTTTGCTCGCTGGACATGCGCTTCACATAATCGGCGAGCGACGTGAGCTTGCCCTTGTCGAGCGACGAGGACTCGTAGCGCAGCAATTTGCCAAGCGCTTCCTTGTGCATGAAATCGGTGACGACGCCTTCCTTCAGGAAGCGCTGATACTCGTGATAAAACTTCTCGTAGGCATCAGCTACCTTCTCCGATTGCTCGTCGAGGAATTTCAGGAAACGGCTCGTGAGCACCTTGTTCAGCTTCTGCATGAGCGTGGTGTCCTGCATCGTCTCGCGCGAGATGTTGAGCGGCAAATCTTCGCTGTCCACGACGCCTTTGAGGAAGCGCAGCCATTCAGGGAACAGGCCCTTCGCCTTCGCCTGGATCAAAACTTTGCGGCAATACAAATTCACCTCGGAATCAATGCGGCCCATGCCGAGCATTTCGAAATTGCGCGCCGGCACAAACAGCAGCGCCTGGATCGCGAGCGGCGCATCCGCCGTGAAATGTAGACGGAAGAGCGGCTTGTCGTGATCGTGGCCGATGAAGGTGTAAAACTCGTTGTATTCCTCTTCCTTGATCTCGCTTTTGTTGCGCGCCCAGATGGCTTGCACGGTGTTGAGCCGCTTCGTATTCAGCTCAATCGGAAACGGCACGAAGCTGGAATACCGTTGAATAATGCTTTCCACTTTGTGCTCCTGCGCAAAATCCTTCGCGTCGTCTTTTAATTCCAATGTGATCTTCGTGCCGCGCGGCAGATCGACGGCAGGCGCAATTTCATAACCGCCGCCGCCCTCGCTAGTCCATTGCCAGCCGGTTTCATCCGGCGCGAACGAACGGCTGAGGACGGTCACTTTCTTCGCGACCATGAACGCCGAATAAAAACCCACGCCAAACTGGCCGATCAAGCCGACGTCCGGCTTCTTTTCCTCGGCGAGCTGTTTGAGAAACGCCTTGGTGCCGGAGTGCGCGATGGTACCGAGGTTTTCGACCAGTTCACCGTGCGTCATGCCGAGACCGGTGTCGGTAATGGTGATGGTGCCGGCCTTGTCGTCGGTCGTCACGGCGATGCCGGGCGCGATCTCCGATTGATAAACCGGCGTGCCGGCAGACTGGGTGAAGCGCAGCTTCTCGCACGCGTCGGTGGCGTTGGAAATCAGCTCGCGCACGAAGATTTCTTTGTCGGTGTAAAGCGAATGGATGACGATATTCAGCAGCTGCTGAATCTCCGCCTGAAAATGATGGGTTTCGGATTTGCTCATAGGGGCTGTTTAATTAAACAACTTGGTGGTGGGCGTCAAGCGGACAGGCGTGGTTATTTATCAAAGGAATTTAAGCGCGACGGCCTTACCTTTGCCAACGCAGCAGGCGAAGCGCGTTGCCGATGACGATGAGATCGGAAAAACCCATCGCCGCCGCGCAGAAAATCGGGCTGATGACGCCGCATGCCGCCAGCGGCACACCGAGCGCGTTGTAGAAAAACGCCCAGAATAGATTTTGTTTGATCGTCCGCAGCGTCGCCCGCGCCAGACCCAGCGCCTCCGGCACGGCCTCAATTTCGGACTTCAGCAAAATGATATCCGCCGCCTCGCGCGCGACGTCACTGGCGCGGCTCACGGCGACGCCGAGGTCGGCCTGCGTGAGCGCCGGCGCGTCGTTGATGCCGTCGCCCACGAACGCCACGCGTTCGCCCAAAGTTTGAAGCCGCTTCACGAACTCCGCCTTCTGCTCCGGGCGCACTTCGGCAAAAATATTTTCCGCCGCGATGCGCACTTGTTTGGCGATGCTGGCGGCGGTGAGCGCATTATCGCCGGTCAGGAGAAAAGTCTTGAAACCCTGCTGCTGGAGTTGCGCGATGACCTGCGCGGCGTTGGTTTTAACCGCGTCGCGCACGGCGAAGAGGCCAAGCAGACTGGCAGCGGACGACAAACCGACAATCGTGGCACCCTGCCCCGACCATTCGGCGACAAACTTTTCGCCGGTGACCAAATCCACGCCATTTTCGCGCAGCCAGTTTAGCGAACCGAGACGGAGGATCTGCTCCCTCTCCCCGCCCAAACGGGGAGAGAGTTGTGGTGAGGGGATTGTAATTTCAGAATTATCGGCCTCCTCACCCCGACCCTCTCCTCCTTTCAGGGAGGAGAGGGCGAAAGCATTGCGTAATTTCGCCTCCACACCAGAGCCACGGATTTCTTTCCAATCGGAAACGGCAACGGCGTCGCTGGATAATTTTGCAAGGGCTTGGCTGATGGGATGGGTGGAATTGCGGGCGAGCGCCGCCGCTGTTTGGACAACCGCGTTCCCCTCACCCCGGCCCTCTCCCGTGGGGAGAGGGAGAATTTGTTTCAGCGCTGGGACGAAGGCTGGCGCAACTGATTCACGAGTGGCTATCGTGGCTGTTCCCTCTCCGCTGGGGAGAGGGTAAGGGTGAGGGGAAACCACGACCATCGCCGCCACCACCGGTTTGCCCACCGTCAGCGTGCCGGTCTTGTCGAAGATCACCGCCGTGATTTTACCGGCTTTTTCCAGCGCCACGCCGTCGCGAATCAAGATGCCGCGCCGCGCGGCGGCATTGGCGGCGGCCATAATCGCAGCGGGCGTCGCCAAGCCCATCGCACAGGGGCAGGCGACAATTAAAACGCCGGCCGCGATAATGAAGGCTTTTTCCGCGCCGGAATGAATGGCCCAAAAAATTCCCGCCGCGAGCGCGATGGCGACGATGATCGGCACGAATACGTTGCTGATGCGGTCGCCGAGGCGCTGGATGTCGGCGCGGCTCGTCTGCGCGCGCTGCACGGCGGCGATGATGTGCGCGAGCGCCGTGGCCTCGCCGGTGGCGGTGACGCTCAGGACGAGGCGGCCATTCACATTCACGGTCCCGGCGAAGAGTGCGCTGCCGGATTTCTTGTCGGCGGGAATGGATTCGCCGGTGAGCATCGCCTCGTCCACGGCGGATTCGCCTTCGGCAACGATGCCGTCCACCGGCACGCGGTCGCCGGGACGCAGCGCGATGCGATCGCCGATCTTTAAAGAGGAGACGGGAACTTCAACTTCAATGGCGGAAGGCGGAGGGCGGAGGGCGGAATTGGAGAAGGAAAGCGATTTAAGATTGAACGGCTGGGCAGCGACGCTTTGGACTTCGGACTTTGGACCTTGGACTTTTCGCGCCGTCTGGGGCGCGAGGTTCAACAGGGATTTCAACGCGCCGCTGGCCTGGCTGCTGACGCGCGCTTCCACCCAATGGCCGGCGCTGATGAGCGAAATGATGGCGGCGGCTTCCATGAAATAAACGTGTCCGCCGATGCCGCTGAACAGGGCCCAGGTGCTGTAGCCGAACGCGGTCGTCGAACCGAGGGCGACGAGCGTGTCCATGTTGGAGCTGCCGATTTTGAGCTGCCGCCAGGCACCGCGATAAAACTGCGCGCCGCAAAAAACCTGCACGACGCCGGCCAGCGCGAACGCAAGCCAGCGAAACCACGGCGTCATGGCGAGCTGAAAAACCCATTCGCCAACCATCAGCGCGAAGGTGACGGCGAGGCTGACGATCAATGTCCATTGCCAATGATTTTTCGGGGCCGCCGGGGTGCCGGTGGCAACCTCGCTGGCTTCGTAACCGGCCTTGGAAACGGCGGCGAGCACGACGGGGACCTGGATGGCGGCGGCAGAATTCCAACGCACCTGGGCGCTGGCGGACGAGAGATTCACCGAGGCGCTTTGAACGCCGGCGACGCCTTGAATGGCTTCGGTGACGTGGCGGGCGCAGTTGTTGCAGGTCATTCCGCTGACGTGCAGTTCGGTTGTGGGGGCGGAAGACATTGCTTCAACGACCAGTCTGCCATCGCAAGCCCGGTTCGTCGAATTTCCTTTTCAGCGCGCGATACGAATCGTCTTCAGGCAAGCGTGCCAGGCGCGCACGTTGGGCCGCGACTTCGGCAATTGGTAATTGGATCAACTCAAGCATGCGCCATATCTCCGCCATCGCCGGCGGCTGGGCAAGCGCAAAGCCGCTTTACAGTTTCGCGGCACAGGTCTAAAGTCGCTCCATGGCTGGCGAATACGATTCGACTGAATTTATAGACACCGATTTCACGGCGCAAAAATCACCATTTGCCGCGTCCGCGCCCACGCGCGATGACACGGACCGCAAAGTTGTGGAGGCGCAGCAAAAGCTCGTCGAACTCAAGCGCGCGCAGGAGGAGCTGGAACGCGAGCGCTCCGGGCTGGAAGAGCTCCGCCGCCGCCAGAATGAATTCACCACCGGCCGCCAGGAAATCGTCCAGCAGCTCACGCGCGGCGTGGGCCTGCTCGAGGAAGCTGAGTTCGCCGCCCGCCGCGATGCCGAGCAGATGGTCAAGACGCTCGGCGATTTCCGCGCCGCGCTTGCCAAGGTGCAGGCCATACACGACGACGTATGGACAAAGGAAAATTTTCAAATCGAGCTGACCCGCGCGCTGACGACCATCGAAAACGCGCGGATGGAATGGAATTCCGCCCGGCTCAAGCTGCCCGTGCTCGCCGGTGAAACCAAGCGCGCCAGCGACGCCGCATCGCCCGCCGCCGCCCCCGCCGCGGCGGCGCTGGCCGATTTGAGATTTAGCCAACTGGCCAAAATCGGCCTGGCGTTCACCTGGCCGCTGCTGCTCGTGGCGCTCGCCGCGTTAGGAGTTTTCATTGCCATTCTCGCCAAGAAGTGACGTCGCATGGCGCCCAAAAAGCCAGACCCGATTTCTGACAAGGCCCGCGCGCTCAACGACGAGATCGCCGCGCTCGAAGCTGAAATCAAGAAGCTCGACACGCAATTGTCGCGCACGCCGGCGCCCAAATATCGCTCCACCGCACTACCGCAGGGGTTAACCGTACCGCACGTTCCCGAAAAAACCGCGCCGCCGGCGCCCAAAATCGAACCCGTTTTCGAAGAGATCAAGCGCGGCCCGCTGGCCGCCGGCGCCGATAATGAGGCGCCGGAAATTTTCAACGAACTCGGCGTGCGCAAATACGATCTGCCGGCACTGTGGAAACGCGTGAGCAATCATTTTCGCGGGCCGACCACCAGCAATCCGCGCCTGGTGAATTATCTCGCCGCCGGCGGCGTGCAGGGACTGCGCCCGCTGCGCTACGAAAAGCGCGTCGCCCGCAACCGCGTGGTCGTGCTGGCACTGGCGTTTTTTGTGATCATGCTCGGCACGCTGCTGCTGTGGCTGAAACATCGCTGACATGAAAAGTCGGGAAAGCTTTTTGCCAAAAGCTGTAGCGGCGGTCTGTGACCGCCGTGATTTGAAGGTTGGCCGCGACTTTCGGCGGTCACAGACCGCCGCTACAAAAATTCAAGTCGTCGAACTCCCCATCCGCACGCGCGACGGAATTTTTCTCGCCCGCTATTCTGAAAAAGGTCTGACTGAAATTAATTTTCCGGCCAATCCAAATGGCAGGGCGGACCTGCGGGTCAGCCTGGATGCGCCGCAGCGCATCCCCACCAAAATCCGCGCGTGGCATCGCGCCACCGCCGCCGCGCTGAAAAAAACTCTCGCCGGCGACGAGCCAAAGGTATTTCCACCGCTGGATTTGGTGGGAACAGAATTTCAGCAAAGCGTCTGGCACGCGTTGCGGAAAATCTCGCTGGGTAAAACCAAAAGCTACGGTGAAATCGCGGCGGTGATTGGCCGGCCCCAGGCGGTCCGCGCCGTGGGCGGCGCGTGCGGGGCGAATCCGATCCCGGTGCTGGTGCCGTGCCACCGCGTGCTGGCCGCGAACAAAAAACTCGGCGGCTTCTCCGGCGGCTTGGATTGGAAACGCAGCTTGCTCAAGCGAGAAGGAATCAAACTTTAACGCAAAGCCGCTAAGACGCTAAGACGCACGGCAAACAAGGTCTCATCTTGGCTTCTTTGCGCCTTTGCGTTAAATCCGGCCAGCTTGGGCGCAAACCCCTGCAACCCGATGTCCGGGAAACCCACCGTGGCCACCGTCCCGCCCATTTTCACCGTGCGACTGGCAGCAATAGACAGCGGTGCAAACCGCCCAACTGCTTTCAACAAAGCCAGATCATTTGCCATTGCCCCGTTCGTCCACTCCAAACTGCCTTTGGGTCCTTGCGGACGGCCAGTCTTTACAGACGGTCACCAAAGCGCATCACCACCCAATTTCAGCGTAGCGGCTTTCGGCAGAAAGCCGCCATCTAAATTTCCCGTCACATTTGCGGCGCTCTGCCGAGACGCCGCTACATTGGAATGGGGAGCGCGACCGTCTTGGTTGCCGTTTTCGGCGTCGCGCCAAAAACCGTTTCCCAGACTTAATAGTTTCACATCCTCCCTCATCCCGGCCTTCTCCCCAAGGAGAAGGAGAAACGCCGCGTCTTTGGCAAAACCCACGACGGGATTGGAAGGACCATCATTCGCAAACGCATCGTTGTTTTCCGCAGCATCAGCCGATCTTGGAAAGGTCCGTGCCGGCATTTGCTTCAATCTAATGGCTTGTGTCGGCGGCCTGAAACGCGTAACAATTTGCCACCCAAATTATTTATGAAATTAAAGCTGTTTCGGCTGCCCCTCGGGCTGGCGCTGGTTTTACCCTTTGGCGCGGCGGCGGCGGATTTGAAAATCACGCCGGGACCATTTTCCGGCACCATGGCATCGCTGACGAATTATGCCTGCCCGGAATGGTTCCGCGACGCGAAGTTTGGCATCTGGGCGCACTGGGGTCCGCAGGCAGTGCCGATGGAAGGCGACTGGTATGCGCGCAAGATGTATCAGCAGGGTTCGGATGATTATAAGGATCACCTCGCGCGCTGGGGCCATCCATCCACCAACGGCTGGAAGGACATCATTCCGCTTTGGAAGGCGGAGAAGTGGGAGCCGGAAAAGCTGATGGCGCTTTACAAAAAAGCCGGCGCGAAATATTTCGTCAGCATGGGTTCGCACCACGATGATTTTTTCCTGTGGAATTCGCCGCTGCACAAATGGAACGCCGTCAACTACGGTCCGCACCGCGACGTGGTGGCGGAATGGCAGAAGGCGGCGAAGGAAAACGGCCTGCCGTTCGGCGTGTCGGAACATCTGGGCGCGAGCTTCAGTTGGTTTCAGGATTCGCACAAGGCGGACAAGACGGGCCCGCTGGCCGGCGTGCCTTACGACGGGGCGAATTCCAATTACTGGGATCTCTATCATTTTCCCGCCGAGACCAACGACAAGTCCCAATGGTATACCAAAAATCCGCGCTGGCAGCAGCAGTGGTTTGATGAAATCAAGCAGTTGGTGGATGATTATCATCCCGACCTGCTTTACAGCGACGGTCCGGTGGCATTCGGCAATGAAGTCGGCCTGAGCCAGATCGCCAATCTTTACAACGACAGCCTCCAACACAACCACGGCAAGCTGATGGCGGTCTACAACTGCAAGCAGGATTCCGGCGGGCGCTGGGTGCGGGATTTTGAGCGCGGCGTCAACGGCGGCATCAATCCGCATCCGTGGCAGACGGACACCTCCATCGGCGACTGGTTCTACAACCGGCACTGGAAATATCAGCCATTGAGCTGGACGGTGCACATGCTGGTGGATATCACCAGCAAAAACGGAAACCTGCTGCTAAATGTCGTCCTGCGCCCCGACGGCTCGCTGGATCCGGAGGTGGAAACCATGCTGCACCAACTCGCTGACTGGTCGGCAATCAACGGCGAGGCGATTTACGGCACGCGGCCTTGGCTGATTTACGGCGAGGGCGAGGTGAAGGCCAAAGGCGGCGCGTTCAAGGAAAACTACCAGTATTCGGCCAACGACATCCGCTTCACCACAAAAGGCAAGACACTTTACGCGATTGCGCTGGGCTGGCCGACCAATCATTTCACCATCCGCTCACTGGCCAAGACGGATGATCCGGGCGTCAATAAAATCGAACGCGTTGAACTGCTGGGCTACCAGGGTAATTTTATCCAACGGCTGCTGGGTTGGCACCGCTGCTTGAAGTTCACGCAGACGGCGAAGGCCTTGACCGTGGAACTGCCGGATCAGAAAGTGAGCGACCTGACCTGCTCGCTGCGCATCACCGGCAGCAATCTGAAACCGGCCAATCAGCCGTAATTCGGCGGGTGAAATTCAAGCCACCGCGGCTTTTTCCTCGACGTTTTCCAGCTTCAATTCGTCGAGCGCGCGGAAACGGCTGGCGGCGAAGCCGGCTTCGACGCCGAGATTATTGGTGGGATTGTAAAGCCCGACGAGCAGCAGCGACGGCTCCAGCACGCGGCGCATATCCATGAGCAGTTCGTCGGCCTTCACGCCCACGCGCACGGCGCGGACAACGTAAACGGTGTCCAGCACCGGCAGCGCGAGGTAGAGCTGCTTGACGGTCTCCGGCCACTTGTCATCCACGAGCACAACTTTTTGTCCGACGCTGAACATAACTTTTCGATCTATTTAACACCTGCCGACGGCCGGCTCAACTTAATTTCCGAAGCAACGTCGGGACCGCCGAACCGCGCCGGTTCGTCACCGGATTTCACGGTGCGGTTGGAACATTCCCATTTTTCACCGGAACGGTTTCCGCCGGCCGGTAATAGACAAACCAGCTCCAGCCGGAGGAACCGCAATAAGGATAGGTGCCAAACAAAAGATATTTTCCGACCTGGCCCACCTCCACATCGGGATAAGCCGGGAAAGTCGTGTCCAGGCAATAAAGGATGATCCAGTCGGGTTTCTCCCGGGCGCGCCGTTCCTGCGGAATATATTCGATGCTTTTGCCGGGCGGCAGGAAGCGGGCGTAAAACGCCAGCAGCGTGCGGTTTTTGAAATCATTGTCGCTGCCCACCCGGATCACCGGACCGGGCGTGGCCGCCGCCAGGTCGCGCAGCGCCGCCCGGTAATTTCCCCGGCCCAGCCGCAGCAGGTTATCGACTTTGACCAGGTGCCCGGTCGTGATGGCGAGCAGGAGCAGCACGGGGATGAATTTCAGTTTGCCGGCGTGGCGGAACCAGTGGTCAAACAGCACGGCCAGCAGCAGGTAGAAGAAGGGAAAACACACGCTGAAATAGCGGAAATAAAGAAATTTTGGCTGCCACAATATCAGCACCAGCGCAGGTGAAACCAGCAGGATCAATGCGAAGAAAATCCACTCGTCCCGTTTCTGCCGGAACAGCAGCCAGAGGCCCGAACCGGCGAGCACGGACGCGAGGATGACGGCAACCAACCGAATTCCGCCGGGGTCCGCAAAACCCAGCGCGTAGCCAACGGTTTCGGGGATCACCGTCCACCAGGATTGAACCAGTCCGCCCAGAATGATCATATGCCGGATATAAATCAGATAAACGCCGGCCAAAAAAACCACCGGCGGCCCAAAGTATTTAAGCACATTGCTCAAAATGGACGGGAATGAAAAACCGGCCAGCCGGTCTTGCACCAACGTCCAGCTTCCCAGCGCAAAGCAAACCATGAGAAATGAAAAATGGGAGAGGAGGCCGAGGCCAAGCGACAGCCAGAAAAGCAACAACTTTGCCGGCGAGCAATGCGCGCGACATTGCGGCAGCAGTTCAAACGCCGCCACCGCAAAAAACATCGCGGGAGCGTAGCCCCGCGCCTCCGAGCCATACAAAATCACCGGATAAGACAGCCCCGCAAAGCAAGCTGCCCAGACCGGGGTCGCCTGGCCCAGCCGGCGCGCGGCCACCAGCAACACCGCAACCATGCCGATGCCAAAGATTGCGGCGGGGAGGCGGTAGATGAAGAGTTGCCGCTGTTCGCCCAGCAACCGCAGAAACAACGTGTTCAGCAGATGGTTATTGTCATTCTGATCCTGCGTGAAAATAGCCAGCCAGTTGGGGGAGCTTAAAGCCTTGTTAAGCGAGACCACTTCATCAATGGCCAGATCGCCGCGCGTGGCGGCCAGCATGAGAACGGCACTGACAGCCAAAACCAGCACCGGGAAAAATGGCCGCCATTTCGAGGCTCCGACCGGGCTGGCCAGAGTCATTTCCAACCGGGTTTGCATGGGTTTATCCGGGCAACCTGCCGTCGGCGGAGAATATTATTTCGCTCAATACGGCAGCGGGAATCGCGCCGTCAATTCGCGCACGCGGGCGCGAACCTTGTGCGCGGCCTCAACGTTTTTGATGTCCATCAGCACTTCAGCGATCATGTCCGCAATCGCCGCCATTTCCGCTTCTTTCATGCCGCGCGTGGTGCTGGCCGGGGTGCCGAGGCGGATGCCGCTGGCCTGGAACGGCGAGCGCGTCTCGAACGGAATCGTATTTTTGTTCACGGTGATGCCGGCCTCATCCAGCGCGATCTGCGAATCCTTGCCAGTGATGCCTTTGGCGCCGACGTCCACGAGCATCAGATGATTGTCCGTGCCGCCGCTGACGAGGCGATAGCCGTTGCGCTTCATGCCGTCGGCGAGGGCGCCGGCATTTTTCACGATCTGCTGCTGATAAGCTTTAAAGCTCGGCTGCAACGCCTCGTGGAAACAAACCGCCTTGCCGGCGATGACGTGCATGAGCGGTCCGCCCTGGATGCCGGGGAACACCTGCGAATCAATTTCCTTGGCGTATTTTTCGCGCGTCAAAATCAGGCCCCCACGCGGACCGCGCAACGTCTTGTGCGTGGTGGTCGTCACGAAATCCGCGTGTTCCATCGGGCTCGGATGAATGCCCGCCGCAACGAGCCCGGCGATGTGCGCGATGTCGGCCAGCAGATAGGCGCCGACTTCGCGGGCGATCTCGCCCATGCGCTTGAAATCAATGATGCGCGGATAGGCGCTGGCGCCGATGGTGATCATCTTCGGCTGGTGTTCGCGCGCCATTGCGGCGATCTGATCGTAATCGATCAGCTCGGTTTCCCGGCTCACCCCGTAGTGGACGATTTCGAAAAACTTGCCGGAGAAATTCGCCTTGTTGCCGTGCGTCAGATGGCCGCCGTGGCTCAAATCCATCGTCAGCATTTTGTCGCCGGGTTTCAAGAACGCGAAATAAACCGCCATGTTCGCGCCGGAGCCGGAGTGCGGCTGGACGTTGGCGTGTTCGGCACCGAACAATTTCTTGGCGCGGTCAATCGCCAGCTGCTCGACGACGTCCACATTTTCGCAGCCGCCATACCAGCGCTTCTTGGGATAGCCTTCGGCGTATTTGTTGGTCAGCACCGAGCCTTGCGCTTCCATCACGGCCGGGCTGGTGAAATTTTCGGAGGCAATCAGCTCGATGTTTTCCTGCTGGCGCACGCGCTCGTGTTCAATCGCCGCGGCAATGGCCGGATCAACATTGACCAACCGCAGATTGGCGGCGGCAAATTTCGCATCCATTTTCAACACGCGGCGCTCGTGGCGCCCGCCTTCAAATTTTGCGTTGATGAACGCTTCCAGAATTTTCTTTGCGAGGTCGGGCGCGGTGTTTTTGCCACTCAAGCAAAGGACGTTCACGTCGTTGTGCTGGCGGCAGAGCGCGGCGGTGACGGCGTCACCGACGAGCGCGGCGCGCACGCCGGAAATTTTGTTAGCCGTGATGGTCACGCCCACGCCGCTGGTGCAGACGAGCAGGCCCAACTCGGCTTTGCCCGCTGCCACAGCTTCGGCCACCGGCTTGGCGAAATCGGGATAATCATCCGCCGGATCTTTGGTGGTGGCGCCAAAATCCGCCACTATCAGGCCGCGTTCGCGCAGGAATGCCTTGAGCGTTTCCTTGAGCTCAAAGCCGCCGTGATCCGCGCCGAGCGCGAAGTTCGCCACCGACGCAGCGGATTGGTTTTCAGTTTTCTGCAAAAGATTGTTCTGTTCCATAAATTTCAAAAGCGTGGCGATGCCTTGTTCGATCTGATCACGACATTCGACATAAATTTGGTACGGGCTGCCGATGGGATCACTGATGTCCTTTTCGTAAGGCTCGAGCGTTTCGTCAAATTCGCGCAGCAAAAAAGTCTTCTCCGCCAGTTGCGGATAGAGCAGCGCCACGGTGTCCACATGGCTGTGGGTCATGCCGAAAATGTAATCCGCCGAGCGCACCAGCTCCGTGGTGAGGGCGCGGCTGCGCTGATGGGAAATATCAAGGCCAATTTCCTTCATCGCCTGCACGGAATGGTGCGTGGGCGGCTGACCGTCCAGCGCGCCGAGGCCGGCCGAAAGCACGCGGAAATCGCCGCGCCCTTTGACGGCGTGGCGAAAAAGCCCTTCAGCCATAGGACTGCGGCAAACATTGCCCGTACAGAGAAAAAGAATCGTCTTCATCAAAAACCGAGTTGTAAAAGGTGGTTGGCCGCGCGCCAATCGTCAATCCGAAATCGCGTTTCAACCGCGAGTTTTGTTCAATACCGCCACCGCTTTCAGCCAGTCCACCGCCCGCGCCAGCGCCGGGTCGCGAATGACCGGCTGCGGCGGTTCGGCCCGCGGCGTGGCGAGGTCGCCATCCTCGTCACCGTCCTTGACGCGTTTGCTCACCAGCTCCGCCTCGCTCGTGTGATCCACGAACGCCAGCAGGCTGTTGGTGGAGGCGGCAGGCAAATTAGTCAGGTTCCCGCCCGGCACGGCATAAGGGTTTTTCAGGAACGCGCGCTCGGCTTCCAATCCGATGGTTACGGCAATGTCCGGTTGCAGGGTCTCGCCGGTGGCCTTTACAGCCGTCGGCGCGCTCCCAAAAACCAAGCCGGCCCGGTCACCGCGCAAACTTGCGGCCAAGGCCAGGGCCTCGCCGCGCGTCTCGCCATTTACCAGCACCGCCAACGGAAGTTTTCGCGCCATCAACACCCCGGCGGCGGCCCGACTCGCCGCCAGATCGCCGCCGTCGGCAAATCGCAAATCCAAAATGGCGCCGGTGACTGGGTTGGTTGCGACCAGCGCGTTTTGCGCCGCACCAATTTCCTCGGCCAGCGTGGCTGTGACGCGGCTGACGCGGAAACATTCGAGATTACCTTCCAACACTGAAGTTTTTAGCGCCGGCTTGGCGGCCAGGGCAGAAAGCGAGGTTGCCAGCAAGAGAATGGCGCAGTGATTCATCCGGCCAAAAAATGCGCGACCGGCGGCGGAAAGTAAAGGGGCTTGCGCGCCGCCGGCAGTCGCGAACCGGTAATTGCGGGATTGCCGCGGACCCGAAGTTTTCTCAAAATGCCGGCAGCCATTGTAAAATGGGAGACTTTTTAAGATGTGAGTGTCCGCATTGCGGCCAGCCGGTGGAATATCCGCCGACCGGTGCCGGACAAAGCGTACCCTGCCCGGGCTGCCAGCGGTCTTTGGTTTTGACGACCACCCCGCAGCCGACCCCGGAAACAGGGCGATTCGATCTGGCCTGTCAGGAATTTGCCGGCGACCCGGAATTTGTGAAACATCCGCCCACACGCGACCAAATCGGCCGGGCCTGGGCCTGGGCGAATTTCAAGAACTCCCATCCGGCCACCGCCCCCACGCACGCCGAACTCGTTGACGCCTTGAAAAAATTATACCCGGAGTTCAAAAAACGACCGGCTGAACGCTGAGAAAAAAGGCCTACCGGAATTGTTGAACGTCATCGCCACCGGAAACCTGGGGGGCCGGCGGGCGGAGTCGGCAAGAGCCAAATCAGGGACAACAACCGACTTCAGAAAAATTTCCGCATGACGATTGTTCTGACGGCCGCACGAAAGCACAGCTATGGCCAGTGCTGATTTCAAGGCGACGAGGCCGCTTCCAGATCGCGCAACGTCTGGCCCACGGTGTCGCCAAGATGATTGCCGGCGATGTAAATGACTGCGCTAAAACCAAGCACCGACAATAGCAGGACGAGAAACAGCCAGAAATGATGCGACTCGAATTTCCTGAGGGTCCGCGCGAACGCCACCAGCCCGAACAACGCCGACACCACGATGACCGCATCCACGCTCGCCCGCTGCCAGTAGCTGCCGCCGAGGTGCAGCCACATGCCAAATTCATCGAACGTCAAGCCCATCGCCACACCATACAGCAGCGCCGTGATTTCCGCCTTCCGGCCCGTGGGCCGCCGGAACACGCTGAAACCGCACACCGCCGACATCAGGAAAATCCCGTAGTTCAAATGGTGAACGTGCGTGCCGTGCAGGAAGAAATACATATTCGGCATCAGCTGGGACATGATGAGAAACACAAACACCCGCGCCAGAATGAACGTCACGATGAAGCTGAACAGCGCCAACCGCGCCAGCTGGTGCGCCGTTTCACGCCGGATGGGATGCTCTGGGTTCATCTACGAGCGGCAGGCTAATCGCCCACCCGCCAATCCGTCAAGGCGGGGCGTCCGCAAACAACATTCAGCGGGAACAAAGACATTTGCGCCGCGCTCATTCATTGTGCGGAATCCGGATGGTGCCGCCGCCGATGAATTCACGAATGACGGCGTCGCCGGGAATGAAGCCAGTGTCGGCCACCTGCGCGGGCGTAAAACCGGCGACGGATTCCAGCAGCGCCTGCACGCGCTCGCAGCGAATGCGCGCATCGAGAAATCCGGCATACTCGGCCAGCGATTCCGGCTGTGGAAAAATATTTTTTTCGCCGCTGAAGAATGGTTTCAGCGCGGGCAGGTCGAAAGGGAAACCGCCGTTGATGACGTGGTCTGCCAAGCCCATCAGCGGAATGATACTGAAAAGTTCGCCGGCGCGGACATAGCGCCAATGCAGTAGCGTGCCCAGCGGACTGTGGTTGCGGTGGTGGACGTCGCGCAGCATCCGCCGGAGGAGCCGCACATCGGTGAAATGCGTCAACCGCTGCGTGCTGCCATCGCCTTCATAAATCATGTTTTGCGCCTCGATGAAGAGCCGGAACTGCACCGCCGCACGGATGCCCTCGGCGATAGGCGGATAAAATCCGTGCAGGCAGTCGAGCAGCAAAACCTGGTCGGGTTCCAGCTTCACCGGCCGGGTCGCCATCCGCCGGCCCTCCTTGAAATTGAAGACGGGTTTTTCGATGGTGCCGCCGGCGAGCAGTTCGCGGAGGTGCTGGTTGAGCAGTTGAAAATCCAGCGCCTCGGGCGTCTCGAAGTTGCGGTCGTTGATCCAGTCAGTCGGGTGTTCGACGAGGGACCAGAAATAATCATCCAAGTTCAGCGTCAAAAATTTCAGGCCGTGCCGTTCCAGCCGTTGTGTGAGCTTGACGGTGGTGGTGGTTTTGCCGGAGGAACTCGGCCCGCTAATCCAAATGAGACGCAGCGGTTCCGCGTCGTTTCGGCGCGCCAGGATTTTTTCCGCCGCGGCATCCAGCGAGACTTCGTAAGCGGCGAGCGAGGCGGCGATGACTTCCGGCATCCGCCCGCTGCGGACGGCGGCATTGAGACCGGCGATGGTGTCCACGCCGAGCTTGCGGTTTTGCGCCAGCGTGAGCTGCATCCGATCCTGCGGCCGGCCGTTGCCGGCGAACTGGGCAGGCGTAAGCGCGCCTTCGCGCAGCCAGTGCCGACCCCAGCGGTAACATTCATAAGCGTCCGCCGTGTGCTGAAAACCGTGGCTGCGCAGCGCGTGCAGCACGGCGTCCTGAATCGTCTCGATGGTCGGCGGAAAATTAGAGATGAGGTGGTGCGGATCGGCGTTCAGGCAGACAATCGCCGTGTCCGCCAGGAAGGTGGCCAGGGTTTCTTCCGTCGGGTGGGCGGCGAAGAGCCGGTCGTTGATGCCGGACAGGAAATCGCGGTGGAAACCGCCGATGGATGCCGCGGCGCGGGAAATAGCCTGCCGGATGCGAGCGGGGTCAAATTTCACCAACGCACGGTTGCGCTTCTGGACTTTGACGATGAGATTTTGAACGGCCATCAACGCGAATAATATCGCCGGGACGGCATGAAACCAAATATTTCCCGCGCACATTCCGCCGGGACAAACCAAACCGGCCGGATGAACACAAATTCATCCGGCCGGTTTGTCAAAACCGAAAGGGATTAAGCCGGCGGCGCTTCCGGCGCTTTGGCGGGGGGCAGCTCTTCAGCGGCCTTGATCATTTCGTCCAGCAGCTTTTTGAAATCCGCCAAACCGGTGGCGGGAATGATGATGGAGTTACGACGTCCACCCACATCTTCAGTAATGCGCAACAGGCGGCCGCGCATATTTTCCTTGAGGGTGAAAACGAAGGTTTTGCGCTCAATCTGGACGATGCCGGATTTCAGGGTGTCTTCGTTGACGGGCGGCCGGGGCGGCATCTGCGACCAGCTCGACGAGTTTTGCGACATGGGTGACCAGCGTTTGTATGGCGATGGACGTTCGTTTGAAATCATAACAATGGTGCTTATTTGTTAATTTTAAGTAACACTGGAGTCAAGTGAACATCCGAACGAAGCAAAATGCAATTTTTTTCTTGAGTGAATTGGATCCCAGCCAGCCGGCTGATGAAACAGCGCCGGTGCATAAACTATACTGAGATATCGTTGGAAAAATAACGAATACCAGCTCCGTCCCCCGCCTTTTGTTCCTTGGGCCCCCTTAGCCAAAAAAGGTTCGGAGCTGGTATAAAATCCCGGCCTGTCATCCACGGCAATCCCGGTATTGCCCCCTACTTACAATACGGACGCAAAAACCGAATCTTTCAAAAAATCTGCCGGCTAATGAATATATAAGTTGGGTTAAATTTATTTTTTACGAGATTATCACCAAAACTACACTTCTGGTTAAGACCAGCCACGAAAGTGGAAGCCGGGGGGGGGAAGCCGCCGGCGGGCAATCAAATGATTTGCCGCTGCAGCCTTTCGACTTCCTGTTTGATCTTCTCCACCACCCGATGTTTTGCCAGATAAACCTGGTTGACGGTAATGGCAAAAGTTTTGGCGATCCGCTCCGGCGGCCACTCCTTGTTCACGCAGAAGTCGAAAATCTGGTATTGTTTCGGATCCAACTGGCGCTTGGCTCTGGCGATGGCGTTTTCCAGCAGGTTTTTTTCCCATTCCGCATCCCACAACGTTTCCAATTCCGAGTTCGGGCAGGCACTCTCCGGGCCGGCCGGATCCATGGCGGGTTGATCGGCATCGGGATTGGCTGCCGGTAGAGCGGGTTCCGCCGACACAGCCTGCGGCCCACGCTTGCGAAACTGGTCGGTGATGCGCCAGCGCGTCAGGTTCAACAGCCAGCACTTGAAGGACCCGCCGGCCGGATTGTATTTGAAATCCGGCATGCTCTTGGCCACAGCAATCATCGTCTCCTGCACGGTTTCCTGCGCCTCGGATTTGGTGAGGCCACCTTGGATGGCAATCCCGTAGATGAGCGGAGAATAGATGTCGAAAAAATCCTGCCAACTAGAATGATCCTGCCAGTCCTTGAGGCGGTGAAGCAGCGTCGCCCGCGTCGGTATCAGTTCATCCGGAACTTGTGCCATGCCACCAGTAACATGCCTGGTCCGGCGGTTGGCAAATAAAAAATCTTGGGAAAATGATTTGAATTGCCGCCGCTGGTCTGGTTTTTTAGACATTCTTAATCAACCGGATTGGGGATTTTGAAACGGCGTTGCAAGATATTTGGTCGGGCTTGGCTGGCGGCGATGGGGCTTCTTATTGCCGCCGGTGGCGGGAAGAGCTTTGCCCAGCCAACCATCCCTGCGGCCGCCACCAACGAAATCCGCATCGTGGAGCTGCAAGGTGCGGTGGCCATTCTCCCGGCGGGCACCACGGCTTGGGTGAACGCGTCGGCCAACCAAGTGCTGCATCCGCTTGACCGGATTCACACCGGCGAAAACAGCCGCGTGGCCCTGCGCTGGTCTGACCAGAGCATCGTGCCGTTTGGCGCTTCGACGGAACTGGAAATCCTGCCGCCGGATTCCTCCGCGGCGCAGGCCGGCTTGCATCTAGTGCGCGGCGTTCTTTCATTTTTTCACCGCGACCAGCCGGGCCGCATCCGCATCATCACGCGCGGTGCCGTGGCCGGGGTGGAAGGCACGGAATTTGTCATGGCGGTGGACGCCGCCGACCGCACCACGCTTTCGGTGGTGGACGGCCAGGTGAAATTCGGCAACTCGCAGGCCACGCTGCTGCTGACCAACGGCAATCAGGCCGCCGTGGAGCCGGGCCGCGCGCCCGTGCGCACCGCCGGCTTCATCGCCAATAATCTTTTGCAATGGTGCTTTTATTATCCGGCGGTGATTGATCCGGACGAACTGGCATTGACGGCGGATGAGCAAAAAAATCTGACCGCATCGCTTGCCGCCTATCGGGCCGGCGATTTGCTGGCTGCCCTGGAACAATATCCCGTCGGGCGGCAGAACCTTTCCGATGGCGAACTGGTTTATCACGCCGCGCTGCTGCTATCCGTGGGTGAAGTTGAAAAGGCGGAAATCATTTTGTCGGCAGTTGCCAGTCCGGCCGGCCAGCCGGCGCAACTGGCCGGGGCGTTGCGCCAGCTTATCGCCGCCGTAAAACGGCAGCCGCCGGCCACGGAGGGCCAACCGCAACGGGCATCGGAATTACTCGCCGCCTCCTATTACGAGCAGTCGCGCGCCGTCCGCGAGATCTCGCTGCAAAACGCCTTGCGTCTGGCCCGGCAGGCCACGGTCGTTTCGCCGCAATTCGGTTTTGCCTGGGAACGCGTGGCGGAATTGGAATTCAGTTTTGGCCGCGCCAAGGAAGCCATGACGGCGCTCGACCAAAGCCTCGCGCTCTCACCGCGCAACGCGCAGGCGCTGGCGTTGAAAGGTTTTGTGCTGGCGGCGCAGAACCAGCCGCGCGCGGCGCGGGCCTGGTTTGACCTCGCTTTGAACACCGATGCCGCGCTGGGCAATGCCTGGCTCGGTCGCGGCCTCATCCGCATCCGGCTGGGCGACAAGTCCGGCGGCCGCGACGATTTGCTGGTCGCCGCCGCGCTGGAACCGCAGCGCGCGGAACTCCGCAGCTATCTCGGCAAGGCTTACGCGCACGTTGGCGATTTTTTCCATGCCGCGAAGGAGCTGAGGCTGGCAAAAAAGCTGGATCCGAACGACCCGACGGCGTGGCTTTATTCCGCGCTGCTGAACCAGCAGCAGAACCAGATCAACGACGCGATTCGCGACCTGGAAAAATCGCAGGCGCTGAACGACAACCGCGGCGTCTATCGTTCCCAGTTGCTGCTGGACGAAGACCGGGCGGTGCGCAGCGCGAATCTCGCCGGCGTTTATCGGGACGCCGGCCTGTTCGACCTGAGCGTGCGCGAGGCCGGCCGCGCTGTGAGCGCCGACTACGCGAACTACTCCGCACACCTATTCCTCGCGAACAGCTACCAGCAATTGCGCAGCCCGACCTGGAGCAACCTCCGTTACGATCCGCCGACGAGCGATGAATTCTGGATTGCCAACTTGCTGGCCCCCACCAGCGCCGGCTGGCAGTCCGCCATCCTGTCGCAGCCGCCATATGCCCGGCTGTTCGACCAAAACCGTTTCGGCGCGGTTTCCGAAACGACCTATCTGGACCGGGGCGCGTGGACGGAAGAATCCGAGGCGTTCTACAATGCCGGCGATGTCAGCTATGATGTCGCCACTTCCTATCTTTACGATCCCGGCCAGCGGCCCAATGACAATTTTGAGAATCGCGAGCAGGATATCCGGCTCAAGTGGCAGATCACTCCCCAAGACAGCGTCTTGGCGGAGGTTCAACTGGCCCAGATCAGTTACGGCGACAACAACGAGTATTACAATCAGGCCGACGCCTCGCCCGATTTCCACGTCACGGAATCCCAACTGCCGAACCTCTACCTCGGTTATCACCATGAATGGAATCCGGGTGTGCATACCCTGCTGTTTGCCGCACGGCGGACGGGGGTAGAAGCGGGAAGCACCGACAATGTGGGGCAGTTTATTGGCATCTATACCCACGGTGCCTTTGGGGCGGTACGGTTTTTCAACAACGCGGAATCCGCCCGGATTACCCCGACCGAATATACCACCGAACTCCAGCAGATTTGGGAGCAGGCCAGCCATACCACCGTGGTGGGCGCACATTTCGGCTGGGGCAGCACCCGCTACCAAGATTTCGAGTGGAACCTGGACGGCAATGGTTATGCAAACTACGGTGAATTTCCCAACCCCAAAGCCATCGTCAATCAGGATCTCACCATGGATCATTATCATGTCGGCGTTTATGGCTATCACAATTGGCAGCTCTGGGACACGTTCGCGGTGAATCTGGGTTTGGCCTACGATGTCCTCCACCTGCCGGCGGATACCGCCACCACACCTTTTTCAGCGCAGACCAAAACCGTGTTTGCGCTGTCGCCCAAGGCGGGCATCATCTGGACACCTTTCACCAACACCACGTTCCGCGCCGCTTACACCCGGTCGCTGTCTGACTTCGCCGATGGCCAGAGCCAACGCTTGGAGCCGACCGAGGTGGCCGGGTTCAACCAATCCTTCCGCAGCCTGGCACCCGAATCCGTGGCGGGCGATGCCAGTGGTTCCCGGCTGGAAACCTTCGACGTTTCGCTGGAGCAGAAGTTGGATTCCGGCACCTACCTCGGTTTGTCCGGCGAAATCCTGCACTCCCGGCTGGATGCACTCCAGGGCGCGTTCGTTTTCTACACCGATTCGCCGCTCACCTATTCCACCTATCCGGTGGGCCTGAACCAATCCCGCGAATACACCGAACAGTCGCTCACCTTCACTGCCGACCAGTTGCTGGGCCGGCAATGGTCCGTCGGAGCGCGCTACCGGCTGTCGTCGGCCGAGTTGGACACCAGTTATGGGAATGTTCCCGCCAACCTGCCGGCCTTCGAATACGACTCGCCCTTTCAACCACGCCAGAATCTGACGAGCGTGTTGCACACGGTTAACTTGCACGCCAACTGGAATCATCCTTCCGGCCTCTTCTCCGTCCTAGAAGGCAACTGGTATGACCAAAACAATTCCGGGTTTCTGCCGGCGGAACCGGGGGATGACTTCTACCAGTTTAATGCCTACGCCGGCTACCGTTTCTGGCATCGCCGGGCGGAACTCACCGTTGGCCTGCTGAACATCTTCGATCAACACTACCGACTGGAGCCGTTGAATCTCTACAATGAAATGGCACGCACCCGGACGGTGCTGGCCCGGTTCCTGATCAGCATCTGAATTGGCTGAAGTGCGATTTTGAGCGGAACCCCAGTTTTATCCGGGGTAACGCGTTTCCCTTCGAGGAAAATGCTTTTTCCTCAGAGGTTGACGCAATTCCCTCAGAGGTTGACACGATTTCCTGTGAGGTTAATACGATTCCCCATGAAGGTACCGTCTGCCCTCACGCAGGAATTGTGTTCCATGGCGGGAAGACTTGCCGGCGCCCCCAAGATTTGATTCCCGCGGCCGATCAATGCCAAGTGACCTGCAAATCCATCGCTTGGCCGTTGGTGGGTGGCGGCGGCGTGTTTTTCACATACACAAACAGTTCATAGCTGGTGCTATTCGTCGCCGGAAACGTCACGGTGTTGGTGCTACACCAGGTCATCCCGTCGTTCTTGCGCTGCACCCAGGTTACGGACATATACGGCGCGGAAAAACCCGACGCATCCGTGAACGTGCCGCTGGAGGTGTTGGCCGGCGGCGTGATCCAGATGCCGCCGGCGCTGTTCGTCATCTTGGCAAAGCCCGTGTAGGCCCCGGGACAGCCCGACCCGCTGCCGCCGGATTGTTTGTTAAAGGGCAGGATTTGGTCGGCTCCCGCCAGACCGGCCGCCAAACCGGTCAAGGTCACGATGGCGAGGAGGCAAACGTGGATGGTTTTGATTTGTTTGATCATGGTAGTGATAGTTAGAACCCAGAGTCCGGGGAAAAGTTCCATTGATTCCGGGAAAAAAGCAAGTGCGCGCTGGCACCAGCACCCGGTTCCGGCCGGCCAGCGGAAAAGTGAGGCGGGAATTGTCCTCCGCGCCGGCTCCGCCTACAATGGCGCGCCGGCCGTGACCCGCCCAAACCCAAGCCATCCCCTGCTCCACCGCTCCGTGCCGGGCGCGGCGCTGGCGGTGCTGTGCGGTCTGCTCCTGGGGCTGACGCCGTTCGGCGATGCGTGGGTCAACGCCAGCTATGATAACCTCTTCCGCTTTGGCAATCATGGCGTTCACCGCAAAGTCACGCTCATCCTGATGGACAATGCCGCCTTTGCGCGCTTCCATCAGATGCGCGGCCAGCCCTGGGACCGCGCGCTCCACGCCCAGTTGCTCAACCGGCTGGCGGATGACGGTTGCCCGCTGGTGGTGCTGGATTCCTTTTTCCGCGATCCGCGCGATCCCGCCAGTGATGCCGCGTTCGCCGCCGCACTGCGCCGCCAAACGCACGTGGTCCTGATGGCCGAACAAACGCAGGTCATCCATCCCGCGCTCGTCGGCAGCCAGCCGATTCTGCCGATGGAGCCATTTCTCTCCGCCGCCGGCACCAACTGGGGCGTGGCCTGGCTCAATCCGGAACTTGACCATATCGTCCGCCGGCATTGGCCGTTTCCATCGCCAGGTCCGTATCCCAGCCTGCCAGGGACGGCGGCGCGCCTGGAAGGTGCGACGTTGAGCGCCGCACCGATGGAACGCTGGCTGCGCTATTACGGCCAGACCGGCGCCGAGACGAGGATGAGCTATGAGTTCGCGTTGACGCAGCCGGCGAATTATTTCCGCGATCAAATCGTCTTCATCGGCACCTGGCCGCAAACCTCCCTGCCGGACGGCGAAACGGATGAGTTCGGCACACCTTACACGCGCTGGACGGGCGAGACCTCCGGAGGCGTGGAAATTCTGGTGACGGAATTTCTGAATCTGCTCAACGGCGATTCCCTGCTGAGACCGGCGAGCGGAATTGAACTGGCGCTGCTGACTGTCGCTGGAATTCTCCTCGGCGGCGGCTTGTGCCGGCTGCGGCTGCCGGTGGCGTTCGGAGTCGCGGCGGGGATTTTTCCGCTGGTGACCTTGGCCGCCATTTTGCTGACCTATTTTACGAACTGGTGGTTTCCTTGGCTGATTATTGTCGCCGGCCAGTTGCCGTGCGCCCTGTTGTGGACGGTGGCCATGGCCATCCGCCGCGCGCCCACTGTTGACAAAACAATGGCACTGGACCCGGTGCCGGCCACGCCCGGCTACGAACTGGTGCGACCGCCGTTCGGCGAAGGCGCTTATGGCAAAGTCTGGCTGGCGCGGACGCGCGCCGGCGAATGGCGGGCTTTGAAAGTGATTGATCAGGCGAAGTTCGGCGACGATGCCGGCCCGTATGAGCGCGAGTTCAACGGCATCCAAAAATATCAGGCCATTTCCAGCCAGCATCCCGGCTTGCTGCGCGTGGATTATGTCAGCGCCAGGAAAGATGGTGGTTTTTATTACGTCATGGAACTGGGCGATTCGCTGGTGCCGGACTGGCAGTCCGCGCCGGCCACTTACCGGCCGCGGGACCTGATGAGCGAACGCGCCCAACTGCCCAAGCGCCGGCTGCCAGTGAAGGAGTGTGTGCGCCTCGGCCTGACGTTGTGCGAGGCGCTGAATTTTCTGCACCAGCAGGGTTTGACCCATCGCGACATCAAGCCGCAAAACATCATTTACGTGAACGGCCGGCCCAAGCTGGCGGACCTTGGCCTCATCACCGGCATTCGCCCGGCGGACGAAGAACGGACGCTGGTCGGCACCCCGGGCTATATGCCGCCACAACCGGAGCGGCCCGGCACGGTGGTGGCGGATATTTACGCGCTGGGCATGGTGTTGTATGTGCTCGCCACCGGCCGGCCGCCGGCGCATTTCCCCGCCGTGGCCACCACGCTGGTCAGCACCGAGGAACCCCCGGATTTCCTGCCGTTGAACGACGTCATCCTGAAAGCCTGCCAGCCGCTCCCCGCCGGCCGTTATGCGACGGCCGCGGAAATGCATTCCGCCTTGGAAGATGCGCTGACCGCCTTGGGGGAAAATGACAAAAAATGTTGATTGGCTGCAAAAAACCGCCTTGCGAACGTCCGAAAATGGCGGGAAACTCCAATCAAACCCCGGTTCCACTTTTGACTTGTTGTCAAAACCGTTGTATTGCTTGAACAAGCCCGGTGAAATTATTTTCAGGTTGTAATGTCAGTCTTTGCAAACAGGTGCCGGCTGCGTGGCTTTACGCAGATTGAGCTGCTGGTGGTGATCGCGATCATCGCCATCTTGGCGGCGATTTTGCTGCCGGCGCTCTCCCAGGCGCGCGAACGGTCGCAGGGCGTTTTTTGCCTGAACAACACCCGCCAACTGACCCTCGCCTGGCAGCTTTACGCGGATGAACACGACGGCCTGCTCCCCTATAATCTGGTCATGGCCGGCTCGTCATCCCGAACCAATCTCAACTGGGTCAACAACGTCATGACGTGGGATTTGAGTCCCGACAACACCAATCCGGCGGCGATCACCGGCGCCAGCCTCGGTGTTTATTTCGGCGGCCAGACCGGCTTTTTTCATTGTCCTTCCGACCGGGAATTGAGCGCCGTGCAAAGGGCCGCCGGCTGGACGCACCGCAGCCGCAGCTATTCGATGAATGCCATGATGGGGGACGCCGGCGACGCTACCAGCACCGGAGTGAACCTCAACAATCCCGCAGACAAACAGTTTTTCAAAATCGCCCAAATCTCGCAGCCGACTGAACTTTTTGTCATGCTGGACGAACACCCAGACAGCATTGATGACGGCAGTTTTCTAAACCAGGAGGCGGCAACGCTCAAAGGTGCACGCAGTTCCAGTGTGGCCAGAAATGTTCAATGGCAGGATTTGCCGGCTTCCTACCACAACCGGGCGACGGCGTTTTCCTTTGCCGACGGCCATGCGGCGCTCCATCACTGGGTGAATGCCGGGACCGTCCAGCCCGCCATGCCGAGCGCCGTCAATCTTCCGATCAAGATTCCCAATGAGCCGGCAAACGCCGAGGCCGACTTTCAATGGGTGATGGAACACACGAGCGTGCCCAACTGAAGCGCCCCGTCATTGGGCCGGCTCGGCAATCAAATCGTAATCGGTGTGGCCAATGATTTTGACATTGGCGAAGCCACCGACCGGCAATTTGCCGACGCGGATGTAAACGCGACCATCAATGTCCGGGGCATCGGCTTCGCCGCGCCCCACAAAATAGTGGCCTTTCATCTGCGCGGCACGCTGGTCTATGTCGCGAATCAAACCGTGTTCCCACGAGCTAACGTTGGCGCCTTGAAGCTGCTTGGCATTCGCCTCACCTTCGATGAGGACTTTAATTACACGACCCATGAACGATTCGGCCACCTGCACGGCAACCTTGTGCTGCGCGGCCATCGCGAGTTCGCGGCGTTTTTGTTTCAGCTTGGCGGGGATTTGTCCGGCCATCGCGCCCGCGCGGGTGCCGTCCTCTTTCGAGTAAGCAAACACACCGAGCCGCTCGAACTTGGTGTCGCGGATAAAATCGAGCAGCGCGCTGAAACTGGTTTCGGTTTCGCCGGGGAACCCGACGATGAAGGTCGTGCGTAGCGCGATGCCGGGAATGCCCGCGCGGATTTTTTTTATGAGATCAACGATATATTGCTGCGACGTTTCCCGCCGCATGCGCTCGAGCATGTTCTCGTGGATGTGCTGTAGCGGAATGTCCACGTAACGCGCAACCTTTTTACATTCGGCGATGGTCTTAATAAGTTCGTCCGTCCAATGCGCCGGGTGCGTGTAGAGCAAGCGAATCCAAAAATCGCCCTTGAGCGCATTTAGCTCGCGCAACAGCGTGCAAATCGTCGTGGCGTCGGCGGACAAGGATTTGGTCGCTTCCGAAAACTTTTCCGGCGAAGAAATGGCGCGACTATGGTTGGCGCGCAAATCCAGGCCGTAGTAAGTCGAGTCCTGCGAGATGAGATTGATCTCTTTGACGCCGTCGGCGATGAGCGCCTTGGCTTCGGCGACAATATCGGTTTGCGTACGGCTGCGGTGCGAGCCGCGCATCCGGGGAATGATGCAGAAGCTGCACGGATGGTTGCAGCCCTCGGCGATTTTCAAATACGCGAAATGTTTCGGCGTGAGGCGGAAGCGCGGCGTCGCGAAATCGGGGATGAACACCGGGCGCGCCGTCACATCGAAAACCGCAGCAGCGTCTCGGGAGAGGGCCGCCGATGGTTTATGGGCAGATGGAACAGCGGCGCTCTGCCGAGACGCCGCTACGACCGTTTTGGTTTTGCCGAATTTTTCCGAGCCGCGCAGGGCATTTTCCTTTTCGTGCTCGTCGAGCGGACGGTTCTTCTCCAGTTCGTTCAGGCGCGAGACAAGGTTGCCTTTCTGGGCTTTGGGCTTTGGGCTTTGGACTTTGGACTTACGATTGGCAATGGCTTTGCCGACGATGTCGCCGACCTGCGCCACCTGGTCAATGCCCATGAACGCGTCCACTTCCGGCATGAGCTTGGGCAGTTCGGCGCGGAACCGCTGCGGCAGGCAGCCGGAAACGATCACGGCCTGGCCGCGCTGGTTCGCGTCGCGCAGCTCAACGGATTCGAGAATCGTGTCCACGCTTTCTTCCTGCGCGGAATCAATAAAGGAGCAGGTGTTGACGATGACCGCATCGGCGCTCGCGGCGTCATTGGTAATTTCAACGCCGCCCTTGAGCAGCGAGCCAAGCATGATCTCGGCATCCACGAGATTTTTGGCACAGCCGAGCGAAATCAGACCGACACGCAGCGGCCGGGAACTGGGATTTTTTTTCGTCACAGAAGAATCAGCTTAAGCGAAACTACGCTGGCGGTCGAAAATAATTTCATGGCAGCACCGGTGCCGCCGCGTTGGTCGGAATGGCATTGGTGGCCTCCAATGCCACGGCGTTAGTCGTGGTGTTGGCGGGCGCGGCGGATTCCGCCGGCAGGCCGAGCTGGGTTCGCAGCACGGCGCGGGCGGCATAAGGCACGCCATTCTGCGGATCCAGCAATTGCCGGAGGATGGTGGCGTTCAAGGTGTCGTAAGGCGGCAGCGGAACGCGCTGGGCACCGTAGTTGGCGATCTTGGCGGTATAATGCTGATAGACGCGGCCGGCCAGGCGCTTCATGTTTTCGTAGCGATCATCGTCCCCGGTGGCCAGCGCATAATAGGCACGGGTCAGCAGGCCTTGCACGGCGGCGGTCACGCGATCCTGCGAGGATTCGCCGATGTCAATCTGCACCACGGCCACCGCGTATTCGTCGAGCGTCAGATTTCCCGGCAGGGAATCCGGCTGATTGTCAATGATCGGCTTATCGGGGTATTTTTCACCCAAATATTGGAACCATTTCTGCGCCTCCTTTAGGCGGTTGGCTTCGTAGAGAAAATAGACGGCGTCGCGCAGGAAATTCCGGTGCGCCTTGAGAATGCCGTCTTTCTGTCCGGGGTCGGTTTCATCGGCATACATCTGGAGGTAGGTTTGGTTGACCTGCGGGACGAGATCCAGGTTCGGACCCAGCGAATAGGTGTGGCTGAACGGATCGGCAATGATGCGTCCGTGGTGCAGCGCCTGCAGCATGGACTGGTAGATGATGCGCCGCAGCTTGATGAGGTCGTCGGCATTCACCTTGTCCGGATTTTCCTTGGCCACGGAAAGCCCGCGGGCACCCCAGTAAATCGCGTGGGCTTCCGGCAGCCGCCAGTCAAACGGGCCGTATTCCGCGTCCACGGATTTCGCAAACGCCGGGTCCAGCTTGTAGCGGTTGGAGAACGTCTGCACCAACTGGAAATCCGCCGGGGTCTGCGGCCGGAGCAGCCGGTCAAAATTCGTCCCGTTCGGGCCGAAAAAATCCTTCATTTCGTCCGCCCACTGGCTCTTGTAATACCGGTTCGCATCGTCGAGATTCTGCCCCAGCTTGTGCTGAAACTGCCAGGCCAGTTCGCGGTAAAGGTCCACGCTGTTAGGGTTGTAGCGCAAGCCATCGTCACGCATCAACTGGATGCCGTGCTCCACCCAGCGCCAGCGGTCGGGGAAATCCTTGAACTTCACGGAAATGTTGTAGGCCATGTTCCAGCCTTGGAAAACCCATACCGACGGAAACGTCGGCTCCAGCTTCGTGATCCAGTCGGCCAACTGCACGGCTTCGAAATACTTGTCGTCCTGCTGCAAATCGTTGGCGCGGATCCAGAGAAAATTGGAGATCAGTCCGCGAAAACCGCCCAAGGCGACCGTGGTGAACGCCAGTAGCGGCGGTGCGTTTTCCAATACCGCCGCGTGCGTCAGCCCCAGGGCGTCACGGTCGCGGTTCAATGAATTCTGCAGCCGGCCGGAACTGAACAGGAGCACGGCGGCCAGCAGGAGCAATAAAATTTTTTTGACGGACGAATTCATTGCGTTCCCTGCGCCGTGGCCAGTTCACGCCGGTTAAACAGAACAATTCCAGCCACGGCAAACCCGCCGCCCACCAGCAGGACGACCTGCGCGAAGGCCGCGCCGAGCTCGCCCCAAGTGATGCTGCGCCCGGTGCTCAACGCGTCAATCGGCGAATAATTTTTCACCAGGCTCACCATCGCCAGCACGCCCTTGAACGCGGGGATCAGCGCGAAATCCATGACTGAATGGCCCGCCACACCTTTCTCATCGTTGCCCGCCGCGACCGAGCCGGAATCCACTGATTCCGCCAGCGTGCCGCTGGACAAGACGATCAGCAGCATCGCCAGCGAAAAAAAGGTCGCCACCGGAAACGACAGGAAACTCGCCGCCATCAGCCCCAACGCGGCCAGCAGGGCCATCCAGCAGAAAATGATGCCCAGCCCGCGCGCGAAATTCAGCGCGAAGCCGCCTTCGGGATATAAAACCTCCACGCCATCTTCGAGCGGAAAAAGCAACGTGGTCTGATTTTGGTTGTTAAAGGTGATGGTCAGCAGGCCGTTCGCGTCGAACAAATCCGGCGGGATGGCAAACTCATGAACCGCATGGGAGGTTTCCGTATCCGGCGCGAGGCTCATCGGTTCGCTCTGCCAGAGTTTGGTCTTGTCCGGGACGCCCACCTGCCACAGCGCCAAAAACGTGCCCGACGGGCTTTTTTCGGCCGCGTTGAATTTCACCCGCAACTGCAGCGGTTTTCCCGCCAGATAATTTTTCGCAAAGCCCAGGTCAATCTTCCAGGTGCGCTCATAGCTCGGCGGCACCAATTGCATCTCCGCCTTGACCTGCTCGTGGATTTGGCGCCGAACTTCGGGCAGGTCCACTTTTTCAATGGGGCTGGACTTCAGGCGCCCCTGCAAAACTTGTTCCGTGGCCGCGTCAATTTCCGCCGAGTGGTTGACCTCCTTCGCCGAGCCGCGCGCCACCAAAATCTGTTCCCTTAAAATCTGCTGTTCGGCCGCCGGCAGCTTGCTGGCACGCCATTGCAGCAGCCCAAAAACACAGGTGCCGGAAATCGCCAGCAGCGCCGCGTTCAGCGAGATAATGCCGCACCATTTGCCGAGCCAGATCTGCCAGCGCGCAATCGGCTTCGTCGCGACCACCTGGATCTGGCATTCCTCGATATCGCGCGCCAAGGTGCCGCACGCCAGCCACAACGTCGAAAGCCCGAGCAAGGCCGTAATCGCGCTCAACGTGTAAGTAAGAATGATCTGCGTGAAGCCTTGCGCCGTGCCATCATCCTCAATCACCAGCGGCAAACCCACCACCGCCGTAAGCAGCAGCACCGCGATGACTAGGAACAGCTTGAACCGCAGCGCGGCCTTCCACGTCAACCAGGCAATGGCGAGAATTCGTTGCATGAACTGCCGAAATTATTTCTTGCCGCCGAGCAGCGACGATAGCTTTTCGTCCGCCTTGGACAAATCCACTGGCTGCGCTTCCGGCGCGGACGCCGACTTGGCTGGCGGCGGGGCGGGTTGGCTGGCCTGCGCCAGCGATTCGAGTTTTTTGTCGTCCACACGCGAGGCTGCCGGTTGAGCCGCCGATTTGGCATCAACGGGTGGCTGCGCGGCCGATGGCAGCGACAATTTTTCCAAAACTTTGTCCGTCGCCGGTTTGGCGTCGTCACCGCCGCGCAAATACTCCGCCACGCGCGCGCCGGATTGCGCGCCACTGGTTTCGTTGGCCGCGCGCGCCTGGTTCACCACGTCGAGGAAATAGCTTTCAAGATTCTGCGTCGGATTATCCACGCGCACTTCGCCGGTCGAAATGCCGTGGCGGATGGTGGCCAAAACTTTTTCCAAAGTTTCGCGCGGCAAAACCGGCGTCGTGATGCGCAGCGTGTCCGGCGTCGCCAGCAAATCTTTCAGCGTGCCCGCGGCTTGGATTTTTCCGCCGTAATAAATCACCACGCGGTCGCAAACGTCCTCGACATCGGAAAGCAGGTGACTGCTTAAAATCACCGTCTTGCCGCGCCGCGCCAGCGCGATGATCAAATCCTTCACCTCGCGGCAGCCAATCGGGTCGAGGCCGGCGGTAGGTTCGTCGAGAATCACCAGATCCGGATCGTTGATAAGCGCCTGCGCCAAGCCGATGCGGCGCTGCATGCCTTTAGAAAATTCGCCAACCGCGCGCGTTTGGGTTTTGCCAAGGCCGACCATTTCGAGCAACTGCTCGGCGCGATTGTCGCGGTCAGCTTTGTTGAGATGGAAAAGATTTCCGAAAAAATCCAGCGTTTCGCGCGAATTGAGATAGCGGTAAAGATACGATTCCTCGGGCAGATAGCCGATGCGCGCTTTCGTCTGCACATGGCGCGGTGAATGGCCGAACACCTCGATGTGGCCTTTCGTGGGATTCAGCAAGCCGAGCAGCAGCTTGACCGTCGTGGACTTGCCGGAACCGTTCGGTCCCAGCAGGCCGAACACTTCGCCCTTGCGGACTTCAAAATCCACGTTGTCCACTGCGCGCGCCTTCGGGCGATTCCAGAAATCCTTGAACACCTTCGTCAGCCCGCGCACAGAGACGACGACCTCGCCGCCGGATTGCGGATTGTGGATTGCGGATTGCGGATTTAATTCGGCGACGGACATAAAAAAATATGGTAGCGCCCGCGCTTCGCGGGTTGACTTCGGCGGCCGGCCGAAGTCTCGTTAATCTAAATAAAATATTTCATTTTCGGTTGTTCGAGGTTTTCGGCGCGACGCCGAAATCCACCCGCCGGAGGCGGTTGCCACCTCAAGCCAGCTTCGGCGTCAGTTCACCCGCCGGCTCGGAATGTGAGCCGTGATCATGCTTGTCGGCGATGGTTTCGGGCTGGAAATGTTCCAGCTCCTCACCTTTCCGCACCAGGCGGGCGCTGTTAAAAATCACAATCAGCGAACCGACGTTGTGCAACAGCGCCGCGACAATCGGGCCGATGTAGCCGAACGCGGTCGCCGCCAGTCCGACGATAATGAACACGACGCCGAAAGCAAAATTCTGATTGATGACGGCGCGCGTGCTGCGCGAAAGTTTCACGAGAAACGGCAGGCGGCGGAGATCATTATTCATCAACGCAATCGTCGCGCTGTGGATGGCCACTTCGCTACCGGCCGCGCCCATGGCGATACCGATGTCACCCGCCGCCAGCGCGGGCGCGTCGTTCACACCGTCGCCGATGACCGCAACTTTGTAGCCCTTCGCCTTCACGGCGCGGACAAATTCCACTTTGTGCTGAGGCAGACAATCGCCCTTCGCCTCTTCGCAACCAATTTCGGCGGCGACGCGCGTGGCGACCACCTGGCGGTCGCCGGAAATCATCGCGATGCGGCGGACGCCGGCTGCTTTTAAATCCGCCAAAGCTTCCTTCGCCTCGGCGCGAGTCTGATCCTGCAGGCCGACCCAGCCGACGCACTGGCCGTTTTGGGCGACGAAAATCAGGCTCCAGCCTTCGGTCTCGTTCAAATCCACGAATTTTTCAAAGCTCGCTTCAATGCCGTTATCCTTGAGCCATTGCGCACGGCCAACCAAAACTTTTGCCCCGTTGATTTCAGCCTTCACGCCGCGCCCAGCGGTTTCGGCAAAATCTTTGGGTTCAGCCAATGGCACTCCGGCTTCGCGGGCGAGGTTGGCAAGCGCCTTGGCGGTCGGATGGTTGCTGTATTTTTCGGCGGACGCGGCGAGCAATAAAAGCTCGGCAGGCTTGGTGTCGCCAATGGGGGCAAGGCGGCTGACGGCGAGCTGGCCAGTCGTCAGGGTTCCAGTTTTGTCGAAGACAAAGGCATTAATTTTGGCGGCGAGCTCGATGTCGGCGACGTTTTTGATCAAGATGCCGAGCCGAGCGGCGGCGGAAAGTGCGGCGACCATCGCGGTAGGCGTCGCGAGAATGAATGCGCACGGGCAGGAGACGACAAATACCGCAATGACACGGTTCAAATCATGCGTGAACGCCCAGACGAGCGCGCCGATGACCAGCACGAGGGGCGTGTAAAAGCCCATGTATTGATCCACGATTTTCTGGATGGGCAACTTGGTTTTTTCGGCGGCGATGATGAGTTCGCGCACGCGGCCGAGCGTGGTGTCGGTGCCAGCGCGGCTGACTTTGATTTCCAAAACGCCGGTGAGATTCTGCGTGCCGGCAAAAACTTCGTCGCCGGCATTTTTTTCGGCGGGTAAAGATTCGCCGGTGATAGTGGCTTGGTTGAACGAGCCTTCGCCTTTCAGAATGACGCCGTCGGCAGCGACGTTGTCGCCGGGGCGGATGCGAATCACATCGCCGACGGCGAGCTGGCTGGCGGCGACTTCTTCCTCGCGGCCATCTTTCAAAAGGCGGCGCGCTTTCGTGGGCGTGAGCTTGATGAGCGATTCGATGGAATCGCGCGCGCCCTGGGCGGTGCGGGTTTCGATGATTTCGCCGGTGAGCATGAAGAAGGCGACGATGCCGGCGGTCTCGTAATTACCGGACGCGAACGCGGCGAGCACGGCGATGGCGACGAGCTCATTGATGCTCAAATTGCCGCGCCGCAAATCCTTGACGGCGGTGACGATGATGGGATAGCCAAGAATGATGGAACCGATCATCGCACTGGCGCTGGCGAGCGTGCTGCCGGCGTCAAACAGCCAGTCCACGATAAAGGCGTTGAGGACGAAGACGACGCCGAGGACGGCCTGCCAAAGATGAACGACGGAATGCTCGTGATCGTGGCCGCAACCGCACTCCGGACCGTGCTCGTGCTGACTTAAAAGGGACGTGACTTGCATAACAAATTTACGATTGGCGATTTACGATTTTACGGATTCGCCGCGGATTTAGGCTGCGGCGGTTCGCGGTTCAACTGTAACCTAAGTTCGCGCGGCTTGCCATCGGCGCGCTGTGGTAAAAATATTTTGTCCTGCACATTCGTCAGAATCTGCGTCATGGCCTTGGCCAGCTCCAACTGAGCGAACAGGTTCGGGTTACTTTCGTATTTTGGCAGCAGTTCGGTAAACGCCATCGCGTCCGATTCGATCGCGGTAACGTAGCGGGTGCGCGCGGATTCGGCGGCGTTGGTGATGGACGCGGCCAAAGCGCCGGCCTGGCTGGCAATGCGGTTTTGCTCGCTCAAGGCGTCGTTGACGAGCTTGTCGCGGTTCTGGCGGGCGGTAGTGACCATGGCGAACACGTCCTTCAACTGGCGCGGCGCGACGCTCTGCACCTGCACCTGGTCAATCGCCACGCCGAGCTGCTCGCGCTCGGCGAGTTCGCTCACGCGCTGGCTGACAGCATCTTGAAATCCGGCGATGTCGCGCGTGATAATATCGTCCACGTTGAAACGCGCGGCGCTAAGAATGAGGGCCTCGTTGACGGCGTTCTGCACAGCGTTGGACACCCCGGCGAGGTTGAACTGCTGATTCGTGCCGTTCGCGAAATTAAAAATCGCCGTGCGCGGGTCGTCAATGTGGTACGAAACCGTGGCGCGCGTGTGAATGATATTGCGGTCGGCGGTGACGACGTAGCCGTCAATCTGGGGATTGAGCGACGGACCGGCGGGCGGCTCGGTGCCGGCGAGTTCCATTTCCGGCGAGGTGAGATACCAGCCGACGGTGGAAGAAACTTTCTGGATTTCCGTGATGGGAATGCGGATGACTTCGTCAATCGGATACGGCAGCGACCAGTGCAGTCCCGCGCCGAGCAGCATTTTCTGGGCTTCGCCCTGCGGCTTGCCGAAGCGCAAAATCACAGCTTTTTCCTGCGGCCCGACGGTGAAAAATCCCGCCGCGAAAATGACAACGAGGAGCGCCGCCAGCGCGAGCTTGACGATGACGAAGCTGCTGCGCAACGCCTCGGCCAGCGCCTGCGAACCGGCGTCCGACATTGGCGGCGCGGGCGAATGGTCGTAATGCTCGTGGTCGCTCATCTAAATTATTTGGTTTGGGTATTCGCCGGCAGATTCTGGAACAGGCTGAACGGCGGGGTGCGCTCGTCGAAAATGAGCGTGGATTTCTGGTTCAGTGAATTCTTCAACGCCTCAAGCTGCAACTGGAAAATCGCCAGTTCCGGGTTTTGCTGGAACACGGCCAGCGTCTTCGCGGCCTCGGCCACGCCGGAACCTTCGATGCGCGTGGCTTCGGCCTGGGCGTTCGCCAGCACATCGGCGGCCTGGCGTTCGGCGGCGGATTTGATTTTCGTCGCCTCGGCTTCGCCCTGAAACTGGGCCTCGCTAATGAGCACCTGCCGCTCGGATTTCATGCGGTCAAACACCGTCTGCGTCACGCTTTCCGGCAGACCCAGTTTTTTGACGCCGAGAAAATCAATGCTGATGCCGTAATTCTGCGTGGCAAGCTGGTTTTGCACGGCGGTTTTGATTTCATCCTCGATGGCCTCAAGCTTGAGCTGCTTCGGATCGGGATTCACGAAGTCGGACAAATTATGTTTGCCGATGACCGCCGCTTTCGCGCTGCGGAGCATGGTTTCAAGCTGGCGCTGCGCCACTTCCACGGAACCGCCGGCAAACTTCGGGAAAAAATCTTTCGCGTTGGAAATCCGCCAGCCAACATAGACGCTCGTCAGCAGCATGGTGTTGTCCGCGGTTAGATTTTCGCTGTATTTATCCTCGAAATTCTGGGTGCGCTTGTCGAAGCGATAGACCTGCTGGATCGGCCAGGGCCATTTGAAGTAGAGGTCCGGCTGGTCAAGGTTGTTCGCGGCAGGCTTGCCGAACGTCGTCAGCACGGCAACTTCCGACTGGCGCACTTGGAAAGTGAAGAGCAGCAGCGCAAAAATCATCACCAGCACGGCGGCGATGACGATGGTGATCAGATTTTTTTTCATGGCGAATTGGTGATGGACAGGTTCAGCAGGTCGTCGCGGATTTTGTCTTCGAGGTCGAAGATCACCACGTCCTGGGTGTTCGTGACGAGCAAAACATATTTGCGCGCGCCCTTGGTGGCAGCGGCAAAACTCTGCAAATACAGGCGCTGGCGATAGACATCCGGCGCGGCTTCAAAAGCGGGAATCTGGTTCGTGAACAATCCGGCTTCGGCAAACTTCGAGGAAACCAACTGAACGCGTCTGGCATCCGCGACGTTCGTGATCGTAAAGGCTTGCGCGCCCGAAACGGCGTTCAAACGGATGGCCCCCGCCTCGGCGTCGAGAATTTTAGCCAGCTTAGTCTGCTGCGCACCGACCACTTTTTCGTAGGTCGCAGCGACTTCGCTGGCCGTCGGCGGATGGATGTCCTGCAAGCCGACAAAAATGATTTTGGCGCCGAGTGAACGCGCATTGGCTGAAGCTTGAATCCGGTCGCGCAATACTTCCGCCGCCAGCAAGCGACCTTGCGACAGCACGTCGTTCAAATCCACGCCGGCGAAATACTTGATGATTGCTTGCGTCGCCAGATCCTTGAGCAGCGCGTCCGGCGCATTATTTTTATACGCCCAGTCGGTGACGTTCGTGATCTGGAATTGCACGGGAATGCTGACGGTGATGAGGCCGACCGCCTGTGCCTTGGCCGAATCATTCGTGCCGTTGACGGCCGATGCCGACGTGACGGTGGCGCGTTTGGCGACGAGAAAATTTTCTTCCTTATTATGGCTAACCGTCCAAAGAATCGTGCTCGCCGCTTCGCTCTGCGCGTCGGGCGTGTAGCCGACGGCGAACGATTGAATCTGCTCGGTGCGAAACCGGTATATTTTGTCCGCCGGCCACGGCAGTTTAAAATGCGCGCCGGGATTGAGCGTCGCGACCGGGTTGCCGAAATGTTCCAAGACCGCCTGCTCGCCCACATCCACGAACACAATCGTCGTGGACAAAATCAGCGCGGCAAATTGAATGAGCAGCAGCGCCGCGAGATTTTTCTGCGCCGCCTGGAAGAACCACGTTTCCGAAACCTTGAAGCCGAACTGGTAGTCCAGCGTCTGCGCCGCCGTGGTGAACAAACTTTCCGGCTGGGCGAAAATGCCGACGACGCGGCTTTCATAAAGCGGACGGGCGATCTTGCCTTTGACGCGCGGCCGATAAATTTCCAGCAGCAGCGTCAACAGACTTTCCACCGCCATCAAGCCAAGCAGCACGCACAAGCCGCGCGCAATCCAGAAATCCATTTTAGAATCTGCCGTTGGCAATTTCGCCTCGACGCCCGCAATGCCGAGCGCGGTCAGCGCGCAGACGTAGGCGCCCGCCAGCAGAAAACTCGCGCCCGGACGGAGCAGCCGGTGGTTTTCCAGCCGGGCAATGGTCACTGAAAAACGGCCGATCAAAAACAGGAGCAACGCGAAAATCGCAAAGAGTGAGAGCGCCGCCGCGGCGTTGGCGGGGTTGATGCCGGCGGTGTTTTTGCCGCTCCAATTACACAACAGCCACGCGCCGCCGGCTTCCAGCAGCAGGATCAGGACGGCGAAGCCCGGCACAAAATATTTCTCAAATTGCAGCCGGGCGTTCTGCGCGGGAAAGCTGCCGCCGTCCTGGCTGGCAAACAGCGACGCGCCCCGGCTGCGGGCGAGTTCATCGAGTTCGAGTTTTTCCAGCTGCTCGTTTTCCTCCAGCCGCATCTGAAACCAACTGATGAAAGCGACCAACACGCCAAGGCCGAGGAAAACCGCCGTGACCTGTCCCGCCAGCGACCCGGCGAAGACCGTGACGCCAAAGCCGGCGAGAAAAATCAGCACCGCGACGGCGAGGTTCACCAGTCCGTTCTTTTGAATGTTGCGTTCCACGGAAATTAAAAATTAAAAATTAAAAATGCAAAATGGGGAGACGTCGCGGAAGCTGCCTGTCCGTTTTTTGATTTCGAATGTTTCATTTTGCATTAACTGAGTTCTCTGTCCTCAAACAGCGCCACGCCCACGGCCAGCGCCGCGCCGGCGTAGCCGACCGCGTACCCGAACGCTTTGCCGACATAAGCCCAATGAAACGTGTTTTTGCCCGTTTCAAGCGCGTCGGCGAGCCAGAAAAGCTGCCAGTTCGGCACCGCACTGTAAAGAATTGAAGCCCACCAACTGCCTTGAGAGGCGCGCAGACCGAAAAAATAATCCGACATCAGTCCGATCAGAAACATCGCCGAACAAATCGCCAGGGTTGGAATCGTGTCAAACCGCGTCGAGCAGGCCAGCGCCACCGCGGCGAGAATCCACAGCGCGAACAGGATCAAAATGCCCGCCGGCACGATGCGCCAGTCCACCGTCGCCTGTACGTTCAGGCTCTGCATCTGGTGCGTGAATTGAAAAATGATGAACGTCGCCAGCGTGGCCATCACCACCAGCGCGATCACCGCGTCGCTCACGAAGGGACGGCGCAGGAAGAAATTGCTGAAACCGGCCAGCGCATAGGCCAGCAAAACGCCGCCGCCAAAAATCTCGATGGCCGTCAAATTGGTCGAGCCGTAGGCATCGAACGCCATCCAGCTTGCCAGCATCACACCAACCAGGTTGACGTAGGCCAGCAGGGTTAGGGCCGCCGCCAGCCCGGCAAATTTTGCCACGAAAAATTGGGCGCGACCGACCGGTTTGGACAGCACCGCCAGCGCCGTGCCGCTGCGAATTTCCTGCGCGAGCGAGGCCGACGCGCTCAACACCGCGCCGAACAAGCCCGTCACCAGCATCACCGCCAGCGCGCTCGTCTTGACCAGCTTCATTTCGTCGCCGAACGCGAAGTAATACGGCACCGCGAGAAAAATCTCAAACAGCACGGAACCCGTCAGCAGCAGCAGAAAAATCGGCTGCCGGATGAGTTCCATAAACGCATTGACTGCGATGTTGCGAAACTGGCGCATGAACGTTCGATTATGTTACGGAAAAATGCGCCGTTGCCAACGGTTAATCCAAGCGGGCGCAAGGAATGGAGCGGGGAAACGGCGTTTGTGTTCAAATTTAAACGGCCAACCGCCCGCCCCATATCATCCGGGGTGTTTGTTTTTTTATTGGCGGCGTCCGGTTTTTGATTTTCGAGCCGCCCCGAAAGATTTTCCAGCGCGGGAAAATGAAAAGGGGCGCGCCCCCAGCGATTTTCCGGCATCCAAAAACGATTGGGGGCGCACCTCCAGCGATTGGGGGCACGTCTCCAATCGTTCGGGGTGCGCCCCTTTTGGCTGGGGCCGTGCCCAAATGATTCGGGGCGCGCCCCTTTTCATTTTCCCACCGCCCCAAACGGTTTTCCGGCCGCCCCTTTTGCCGGAGGTGCGCCTCCAATCATTTTCCGGTGCGCAGAAATCATTGGAGGTGACCCCCATTTCGCTGGCGGCGCGGCTCTCTTTGCAAAAAAAGCCCGTTTTTTCCAAAAAAACGTACATTTTTACCCTTTTTCACCATTAGAACCGCCACTTGGGACGCCGGTGGGTGGATTTACGGCGACTATTTTTCGCGGTGCGGCAGGTGGTTAAACCATTTTTGGAGCACGCCCACAAAAATTGCGTCCAAACGCGAATTGATGACTTCAACGAACGAATAACCTCGTTTCACTGCCAGCCAGAGTGAAGCAGAAAATATGGCCACGAAAATGGTTTGATTCTGCCACCCGTCCAATTTCCATTGATATTTCCAAAACCAAATCGGATGGCGAAACAATGGCTCGGAATAACAGATTGGCCACAAATCTCCCGGTGTTGGTCCCCGTGAACCGATGAGATCGCACAGCAGGTGCAAATGAAAGGTGAGCAAGCAGAGCAGTAAGACCCGCGGTCGCTGCTGGGCATAAAGCGCAAACAAAATTGAAACCACCATGGCCGCCGGCCAGCCGTGCATCAGTAAATGATGATACGTTTGATAATAATAAAACGTACATTCCTTGCCGGAAATCGATGAACCGACCACGTCAGGAATCACACCCAGTCCATCGGCGTCCGGCAAAACTCCCGCCCAGGTCACCAGCTTGCGATCTCGCGGATTGTTGGTGGCTGCCGAAGCAATCAGCCAACTTCCGACGAGATGTGTCAGCGGGGACATAGGATTGCGGTCACACTATCTGGCGCAAACAAGTGTTTCAAAGCGAAAGTTTCTCGCGATGCGGCAGATGACTGGGGATCGTCGGCCAAGAATATGCCGCACCGACGGCGCTGGGGAAAAGCTCCAGAGGGCTGGAGCACTCCACGACGCTTCGCGCCTGCTCGGGCCGTGGAAATTCGCGCCAGCGTTTTATTGAGAGTCGTATAATAGAGTGACACCCGTTGACATGGGTTTTATTAGCACCCCGTTTCAGCGGGGTGTTTAAAGCGGCGTGGCAGAAAGCCGTTTCAACGGCTTGCCGGACGTGGAAAAAACCGTTGAAACGGTTGGTTGGCCAATTCATCCACAACCACCGGGCTGAAGCCCGGTGCTAATGAAAGGATGTCACCTATTATACGCGTCTCAATAGACTGCGGTGGCCCGCCACCGCTTTGGCTTTACGGTGACAATTTTTCGCGGTGCGGCAGATGGTCGCGGTTCCAGCGCGCCAAGGCCGCGTCGCTGGTGTCCGAAAACAGAAATGGCAGCGTCGGCGATTCGACGTGGCCGTCGCAAAAGACCATGTTGGCTTGGCCTTGGTGGCGGGCGAAAGATCTTGCGGTGCCTCCAAAATCCAAAATTCCGTAAGCCCGCTCCAAATTCGCGACCCCATCTCGAATGTGATTATCGCCTCCCGCAAATCCGTCGCCCATGGCGATCATTTCACTTGGGCTGACAACTTCTGATTCTTTCACAGGCCAGTCATTTGGCGAAAAAACATGTCCTCCAAGTCCCAGCGAATTGGTCCAGTTTCCATGGCTCTCCAGGCCATCCCAATTGTAACCATAACTGACATAACCTTGCTCTGGGTAGTCAGCCGGCGTATATGCATTCGGGCATTTCCAAACCCCTTGTTGTGTTATACCGAGGAAACTGTTCGTGTTAATCGCTCCAAGTTCAGATTCCTGCAAAATTTGCTGCCAACGACGCTTGGAAGGATAAGCATGGTTTTCCGCCAAGTATCCTTGCAGGGCAATCCCGAGTTGTCGGACATTGTTTGCACATTGAACCTGTTGTGCTTTGCTCTTTGCACGTGACACCACTGTCTACAAAAACGCCGCTAGAATCCCAATGATGGCGATGACAACCAAGAGTTCCACCAGCGAGAAAGCTGATTTTGCTCTTGGCCGTCGAAGTTTCATTTCACGCCATCGCGCGGGCGATGCTGTTCCACCAGGCGTCGTACAGTTCGGTGAGCGGGGCGGAGAATTCGCCGCCGGCGGTTTTCACCGTCAACTCGTCGCCGCCGACTTTGCCCCATCGCTTCGTCATAATTATTTCTTCGGCGGCAGTTCGCGGATGAAGGCCCAGGACACTTCGGCGGTCTGTCCGTTGTCGTAACGCACGTCAAACCCGATGCGACATTCGCTTTCGAGGACGATCTCCACCGGCTCGGCTTTGGCGGCAATTTTGTTGGCCTTGCGGATGGTGGCGTGCGGTTCCAGAAAGCTCAAACCGTCGTCAAATTCCACGTCAAAGGCGTCTTCCCACGCCAGATAGCGGACACTTTTGATGCGCACCATCTTGGCGGTGCCAAACGGTTTCTTGAGGTTGGTCAATGATTTCATAGGCGGCCTTCGTTTTCCAATTCGGTAATTAACTTTAGCAGCTTTTTGTCCGGCTGCCAACCTTCCATCCCGCGCCGAGTTTGCAAATCGAAACGGCCAATCAACTTGCCCTTTTCCGTCTCGACATGAACGTGGCGCGGCTGATGGTCGCCAATAAACCAGGTAATGATGTAACCGCTGCGCCGGATTCGTCCCATAAAAAAATCACGCCATCGCACGGGCGATGCTGTTCCACCACGCGTCGTGAAGTTCGGTGAGCGGGGCGGAGACTTCGCCGCCGGCGGTTTTCAACGTCAGCTGGTCGCCGCCGACTTTGCCGATCTGCACCGCCGGAACGCCCATGAGCTTGGCGCGTTCGACGACTTTCACGGCGTCGAGGGCTTTGCAACTGATGACGATGCGCGATTGCGTTTCGCCGAAGAGCAAGGCGTCGAGGCGGATGTCTTTGATTTGCGATAAATCAATTTGCGCGCCCATGAGGCGCGGCGTATCACGCGCGATGAGCTGGCTGATGCAGCTTTCGGCGAGCGCGACGGCGAGGCCGCCTTCGCTGCAATCGTGCGCGCTCTTCACAAGGCCGGATTGGATCAGGCCGATGAGCGTGGTGTGAAGAGTCTTCGCGACTTCCAGATCACAACGCGGCGGCGAACCATTCTTCTTGCCGTGAACGACTTGCAGATACGCGCTGCCGCCGAGGCCTTGCAACGGCGTGGCTTCCACCGCGTCGCCGAGCAGGATGATGGCGTCGCCTTCGTCCTTGAACCATTGCGTGGTGACGTGCTCGGGCTTGTCGATGAGACCGACGACGGAAATCGTGGGCGTCGGGTCAATCGGGCCGGCGGGGCTTTGATTGTAGAGCGAGCAATTGCCGCCGGTGACGGGCGCGTTGAAGGCTTTGCAACCTTCCGCCAGACCGCGCACGGATTCCTTGATCTGCCAGAACAACTCCGGCTTGAGCGGGCTGGGCATGTTGAGATTGTCCGTCGCGCCGAGCGGCAAAGCACCGGAGCAGGCAAGATTGCGACACGCCTCGGCCACGGCGGCTTTCGCACCTTCGTAGGGATCGAGATAAACGTAACCGCCGTTGCAGTCCACGGTCATGGCGATGAGTTTTTCGGAAACTTTCGGGTCGCCGACTTTGGCGGCGAGTTCCGCGCTCATCACGGGCAAGGAATCCGTCTTGACGCGAATGACCGCTGCGTCGCTGCCGGGCAGGACGACTGAGCCGTCGCGCACTTGATGATCGTATTGGCGATATACCCAGTTCTTCGACGCGATGCTCGGCCACGCGAGCAGTTTTAGGAGATCGGATTTAGGGTCTCGGGTCTCGGGAACAGCATCCAAGCGGAAGGCGCGGACATCTTTCAAGTAAGCAGGCTCAACGGCTTCGCGCTGATACACCGGCGATTCGTCGGCGATTTTCCGCGCGGGAATGTCCACGACGAGTTTACCGCCGTGACGCACCTTCATGTGGCCGGTGTCGGTGATGATGCCGATCTCGGACCACGGCAAATCCCACTTGTCAAAAATGCGCTTCACTTCCTCTTCGCGGCCCTTGTGGACGACGATGAGCATGCGCTCCTGCGATTCCGAAAGCATGATTTCGTAGCTGGTCATGTTCGGCGCGCGCTGTGGAACTTTGTCGAGCTCGATCTCGATGCCCGTACCGGCGCGCGCGGCCATTTCGCAGGTGGAACAAGTTAAACCCGCCGCGCCCATGTCTTGCATGCCCGCGACGCAACCGGTGGCGAGCAATTCCAGGCACGCTTCGCACACGAGTTTTTCCATAAACGGATCGCCGACCTGCACCGCGCCGCGCTGTTGCTCGGCGGATTCCTCGGTCAAATCCTGGGAAGCAAACGCCGCGCCTGCGAGCCCGTCGCGACCCGTGGCCGGGCCGACGTAAAACACGGGATTGCCGACGCCCTTGGCCGCGCCGCGCGTGATCTGTTCGTGCCGCAGCACGCCGAGGCAAAAGGCGTTCACCAGCGGATTGCCTTGATACGTCTTGTCGAAATACACCTCGCCCGCAACGGTCGGGATGCCAAAGCAATTCCCGTAATGCGCGATGCCGCTGACGACGCCCGCAAACAATCTGCGATTGTTTGCGATTTCAGATTTCACATTTGAAATGTCAGATTCGCTGCCGTTCGCCGTGATCGGCCCGAACCGCAGCGAGTTCATCGCGCAGACCGGCCGCGCGCCCATCGTGAAGATGTCGCGCACGATGCCGCCGACGCCGGTGGTCGCGCCCTGAAACGGCTCGACCGCGCTCGGATGGTTGTGCGACTCGATCTTGAACGCGATGGCGATACCGTCGCCGATGTCAATGATGCCGGCATTTTCCTCGCCCGCGCCGACGAGGATCTTGGGCGACTTGGTGGGGAAGGTCTTGAGCAGCGGCTTGGTGTTTTTGTAGCTGCAATGCTCGCTCCACATCACGGAAAAGATGCCGAGCTCGGTGTAGCTCGGCGTGCGGCCGAGGATTTCCACGGCGTGGGCGTATTCTTCCGGCGTGAGGTTGTGTTTGGCAACCAACTCTGGGGTGATGGCGGGTTCGGTCATGACAAAAATAACATTTTAAAATTTACGGCAAAAATTCTTTAACCGCGAACGACGCGAAATACGCGAACAAATTTGCAAAAATTCTTTTCGCGTATTTGGCGTTTTTCGCGGTTATCTATTCCGGTCTTTGTTTTCATAACGGCCACGTTCGGCCACGATTCGTTCAACTTGCGCTTTCGGAAAATGTCCAAAGTTCACCAACAATCCCAACTTGAGGCCGGTGGCTTTGAGATAATTCTGAACCTGGGCGCGATGTTCATCGGTCAGTTCAGCCACGGCTTTCAATTCCAGCACAATCTTTTCGTGGCAGATAAAGTCCGGCTCGTAAGTCGAGCGCAACGGGCAGCCTTTGTATTCCAGCGCGAGCGGCTTTTTCGGCACATACTCAATGCCCTGCAACCGCAATTCAATCTCCATGCATTCCTGATAAACCGCTTCAAGAAATCCACAACCTTTCTCGGGATAGACTTCGAAGCACGCGCCGACAATCTTGTAGCTTTCTTCTTTGTAAAGAATTTCCGTGCTCATCTCTTCGTCACGCCGCTTGCGCGACGGTTTTGTTTTTGAGCGCGGCGAAGATGCTTTCGAAAATCCATTTGCCGTCGTCGCTGCCGAGGAGCGGTTCGCAGGCCCGTTCGGGATGCGGCATCAGGCCGGCGACGTTGCGCTTTTCATTGCAGATGCCGGCGATGTTTTGCAGCGCGCCGTTGGGATTCGCGGTGTCGGTCAGGTTTCCGGTGGCGTCGCAATATTGCCACAGCACCTGGCGGTGGGCCTCCAAGCGATCCAGCGTCTCTTTATCCGCATAGTAGCAGCCTTCGCCGTGGGCGATGGGCACGCGGAGAATTTTTCCCGACGGAATCTTGCTCGTGAACGGCGAGTCGTTCGTGGCGGTTTTGAGGAAGATATTTTCGCAATGGAATTGCAGGTCGCGGTTGCGGATGAGCGCGCCGGGCAGCAGACCGGCTTCGGTGAGGACTTGAAAGCCGTTGCAGATGCCGAGGACGAGGCCACCATTGTCGGCGAACTGTTTCACGGCCTGCATCACGGGGCTGAACCGCGCGATGGCGCCGCAGCGCAGATAATCGCCGTAACTGAAACCGCCGGGCACGATGACGACGTCGGTATCGCCGAGAGTGGCGTCCTTGTGCCAGACGAGCCGCGCGGAATGGCCGAGCAGGCGGACGGCGTGGACGGCGTCCTGGTCGCAGTTGCTGGCGGGAAATTGGAGGACGGAGAAATTCATATTATTTCAACCACCAAGACACTAAGGCACTAAGGAAAAAACATTTTTATCTTCTTGGTGACTTTGTGTTTTGGTGGTTATTCAGATATTTCCAGTTTGTAATCTTCGATGACGGGGTTGCTTAACAGCTTGTAGGCCGCGTCGTTCAATGCCTTTTGCGCCGCCGCCTGGTCCGTGCCGGGGGCCAGGTCGATCTCGATGTATTTGCCAATGTGGACGCCGGTGACGCCGGTGTAGCCCATATGGGCAAGAGCGGTCTGGACGGTTTTGCCCTGCGGATCCAGGACGGCTTTCTTCGGGGTGATGATGATTTTTGCTTTCATGCTCGCGCTCAAAAATTCTGCGGAAAAATTTGGGTGGAAGCGAGCCAAAAAGTTTTCCGCCAGGGCGGCCAGGCGAAAGCGAATATTTTTCGGGGATAACCGCCGATGGTTTCAGGCGAAAACCGTGTTGGCGGGAGAACGAAAGTTGAATTTTGTCAGCAGTTGCGGCATGGTGTCAGCCGTGAACAATTCAATTCCGACCGAAGGCGGCAGCAATGGCAATGGCAAAACGCTCGATGCCTGCACCATCGTCATTTTTGGCGCAAGCGGCGACCTCACGGCACGCAAACTGATTCCCGCGCTCTACCACCTGTTCAAAGAAAAGCAGTTGCCGGCTGACTTCCGCGTGGTGGGTTTCGCGCGGCGCGAAAAAACCGATGCCTCGTGGCGGCAGGAATTGCGCACGGCGCTCGATCAGTTTTCCCGCACCAAGCCGGTGGACGACAAAGTCTGGTCCGCCTTCGCGGAAAATCTTTTTTACTGCCAGGGCGATTTGACCGACGACGCGGCCTACAAAAAACTGGAGGCGCAGCTGACGGAGTTTGGCAGCGGGCCATTGCGCGAAAACATCCTGTTTTACCTGGCGATTTCGCCAAGCCAATTCGGCGAAGTGGTCGAGCAGATTCATCGCTGCGGACTGTTGAACAAGGACGGCGCGGCCTGGCAGCGGATCGTCGTGGAGAAACCCTTCGGCCACGATCTCGCCTCGGCGCACGCGCTCAACCAGGAGCTGACGCGCTACGCGCATGAGTCGCAGGTGTTCCGCATTGATCATTATCTCGGTAAGGAAACGGTGCAGAACATTTTGATGTTCCGCTTTTCCAACTCCATTTTTGAGAAGCTATGGAATCGCAATTCCGTGGACCATGTCCAGATCACGGTCAGCGAAAAAATCGGCGTGGGCGAGCGCGGCGGTTATTACGAGGAGGCCGGCGCGATCCGCGACATGGTGCAGAACCACATGCTGCAAGTCTTGTCGCTCATCGCGATGGAGCCGCCGGTGTCGCTCGAAGCCGAGGCCGTGCGCGACGAAAAAGTGAAGCTGCTCAAATCCATCCGCGCGCTGACGCCGGAGGATGTGGCCAAGCAAATCGTGCGCGGGCAATATTTCGCCGGCGCGGTGGACGGCCAGTTGCGGCCCGGCTACCGGCAGGAAACTAAAGTGAAGGCGGACTCCAACGTCGAGACGTTCGTGGCGTTGAAGCTGTTCATTGACAACTGGCGCTGGAGCGAAGTGCCGTTTTATCTGCGCACCGGCAAGAACCTGCCGATGAGCGCGAGCGAAGTGCGGATTCAATTTCGCCCGACGCCGAACGTCTTGTTTGCCGCCAAGTGCGGCCAGAAGCTTGACGCCAACGCGCTGACGCTGCGGCTCCAGCCCAACGAGGGAATTTCCCTGCGCTTCAACGGTAAGGTACCCGGCATGAGCCTGGGCGTGCGACCGGTGCGAATGCACTTCAGCTACGATTCCGAGTTTGGCGCCTACACGCCGGAGGCTTACGAACGGCTGCTGCTCGAAGCCATTGCCGGCGACGCGACGCTGTTTATCCGGCGCGATGAAGTGGAGACGGCGTGGCAGATTGTGGATTCCATCCGCAAAGGCTGGGAAGGCAAGGCGCTGACAAACCGGGAATTTTACGCCGCCGGCACGTGGGGACCGATTGCCGCCGACGATTTGCTGGCGCAATCCGGCCACGTCTGGCACGAGCCGCAACTGGTAAAATAATCCCGTCCGATTTAGAAAACCTACGGGGAATACGCGCGGTAATAGCGGCTCGGATAAGCGGCGGAATTGGAATCCACCAGCGATACGGCCCCAGCGGCATTCGCGATATTGGTGGCAATTGAAATCCAGTGGATCAAATCCGCCGAAGCCTGAATGACGTAGGTCTGGCCACTCACGCCCGCAAGCTGGGCGGTGACTTGGCCATTCACGATGGCTAGCGCGAGCGACAGCTTGCTCGGCGGCGGCGGGGAGACAACGGTGACGATGCTCTGCGTCAAACTGTTCGTGCTGGAATTAAAATTGCCGGCAGGATCCGAGTATTCAGCGGTGATGACGGCGTTGACCTGGCCCAGGTTGGCGGCGAGCACGGTCAGGTTGGCCGCGCCGCCGGATAGGGAGATGGCGCTGCCCAACTTATTCGTCCCATTGCTTTTGAACTGGATGACGCCGGTGGGCGGCAGCACCGTGGCGGCCAGCGGATTCACCGTGGCAGCGAAGGTGATATTCTGGTTTGTGCGCGCCGGGTTCAGCGTGGTGGACAGCAGCGCGGCGGTGTCCGCTTTCGTCACGGTCAAAACGCCATTGACAAACTTAAAGCTGTAATCGGTCGAAGCCAGAGTGCCTTGGCTGATGGTGATGGGATAGTTGCCGACGGCGCTGTTCGTTTTTGCGGAGGTGGTCAGCAGCGGCGAACCGGTGAGGTCGCTGTTCGTCAAAGATTCGCCAGCGACGAAACCGGAAAAAACCGAAACAAAAACCGGATTCGTCGTGGCGTATGGCCGCGAGATATTCGCCGCCGCAATCGTCAACAAAACCGGAGTGATGTTGGCGGTGGCGGTGGTGTTGGTCGCGGACAAATTATAATTGCCGGCATCCGTGCCCGCGATGGCGAGGCCGGAAAGATTGATGATAATGTTGGTGCCGACATTTTTGTTCGTGAAGGTAGCCGAAACGCAGCTGTCAGTCACTGCGTCACCGGTCACATGGTTGTCGGTGAGCGTCACGGTGGCGGCGGTCGTGCCGCTGTAAATTTTGTTCACGCCCTTGGCAACGATGACGAGGCTCCGCGCCGAGATGTTCGCGGTGGTTGCCGGCTGGGTCAAAGCGTAGTTATTGGAGCTGATGCCGCCGAGCGTCAGACCGGAGACGGTCACGGTTTTGTTGGTGCCGATGACTTTGCTGGCGAAGACGCCTTTGGCGGCGGCGCTGTTCAAGGTCACGGTGTCGCCGCTGAAAACGGTCACGAGGGTGGCGTTGCTGAAATTCAGCGTCGCGGTGGTCGTGGCATCGTAAGTTTTATTGTTCGCCACCACGCCGGCCACCGCAAGCGTGGCCTTGGTGATGTTGGCGGCGGCGGTAGCACTGGTCGCCGTTAAGGCGTAATTTGTGGCGTCAGCGCCCGCGATGGCGAGGCTGGAAACATTGATCGAAAGGTTGGTGCCGACGTTTTTGTTCGTGAAGGTCGCGGAGGTATCGCTATCGGTCAACGCGTCACCGGCCACGCGGTTGTCGGTGAGCGTGACAGTGGCGGTGGTGGTGCCGTCGTAAATTTTGTTCACGCCTTTCGCCGTCAGAGTCAGGCTGCGCGCCGTGATACTGGCGGTGGTGGTGACCGGTGTGGCCAGGAGGTAATTGCCGGCGTTCGTGCCGGCCAGCGCCAACCCGGTGACGGTGACCGTCTTGCCGGGGCCGACGACCTTGCTAGCGAACACGCCCTTGGCGTTGGTGGCATTCAACGTCACCGCGTCGCCACCGGAAATCGTGGCCAGCTTGGCGCTGCCAAAATTCAGCGTAGCGGCAGTCGTGGCGTCGTAAATTTTATTGCTGGCGATGATGCCGGAAACCGTGAGCGTGGCGGCGGTGATGTTCGCTGCCGCCGTCGCCGTCAAATTGGTCACGGCGTAATTGCCGGCATTCGTGCCGCTGATGGATAGGCTGGAAACATTGATCAAAATAGCGGCACCGACGTTTTTATTCGTAAAGACCGCGGCCGCGTAATTGTCGGTGAAAACGTCGCCGGCCAGCCGGTTGTCGGCGAGTGTGACGGTGGCGACGGTGGTGCCGTCGTAAATTTTATTCACGCCTTTGGCGGTGACGGCGAGATTGCGCGGCGTGATGTTCGCGGTCGCGGTCGGCGCGGTGACGGAATAATTTCCCGCACTCGCGCCGGCGAGCGCGAGGCCGGTGACGGAAACCGTTTTGTTGGTGCCGACATTTTTGTCGGCGAACGCGCCCTTGGCCGCCGCGCTGTTCAACGTCACGGCGTCGCCACTCAAAATAGTGGCGAGCGTGGCGTTGCTGAAATTCAGCGTCGCGGACGGAGTGCCGTCATAAAGCTTGTTGTTTGCCACGGTGCCATTCACGGTCAAGGCGAGTTTGCCGGTAGTCAGCGAAAGATTGCTGGACGTGCTGGTGGTGAAATTCACATCGCCCGCATAAACGGCGGTGATGGTGCGATTGGGGTTCACGGCGGAAAGCCGGTTGGTGCTGAACGCGGCGAGGCCGGAGGCGTTCAGCGCAGCGGTGCCGAGCGTGGTAGAACCGTCCTTGAACGTGACCAAGCCGGTCGGCACGCCGCCGGCGGCGGCCACGGCGGTGACGGTGGCGGTGAAAGAGATACCCTGCCCATAAACCAGAAAATTGGTGGCGGCGACCAGCGCGGTCGCGGTACCGCCTTTGCCGACGTTGAAGGCACTGCTGGTGGCGCTTTTCAATCCGCCGGCGGTGGCCAGCAAGGTGTCGCCGTTGGCTGCCTGGGAAATCCTGAAATTGGTGAACGCCGCTTTGCCGGTGGCATCGGTGGCGACACTGGTGCCACCGCCGAGGCCGGCGCCTTTGCTCAAGGCGAGCGAAACCGTGACGCCGCTTTGCGCGACGTTCGCATTGCCGCTGTTTTTCAACTGCACCACGACATTGGTGATGGTCGCACCGACGACCGTGCCGGCGGGCTGCGTGGTAAAGGCAAGTTGCGTGGCGGTGGTGGCGGCGAGTAGGGAAAAACTGTTCATCAAAATCGTGACGAACAAGGTGACCGCCCGTTTATGGACTGCTTGGCTAGGTTTCATATTGCTTCCGACTAAATTCCATCCGCCTTCATCGGCGAACAGTGAAGCGGATTTAGCAACTGGCAGGCCACCGGTGAATTTTTTCCGCCTTTAAGTCACGATTGAGGGTAAAGATTTCCTGATTTTCCGCCGGCGGGAAAATCCTGCCGCCACGATTGTCAGCTTATGTGACAGCCGGTGTCCAATAAACCGGACAGTTCAGTCAATGCTACCACCGCATAACGGTTGGATGAGGATTTCCGCCGGCAATATGTTCCCGAAGAAGAAGTTAAACGCCACACCCATTTGCAGGCGGTGGCGTGGACGGGGAAAACGACGGCGGGAAAACGATTGGTTCAAAAAATAAAAAATGGATGCGGAATAAATCCCGCATCCATTTTAGAGAATCAGCTTACCCGCTCAAACTTGGCGGCGGAGCAGCAGCAGCAAACCCAGGCCGCCGCTGGCGGCCAGCGCCAGCGAGGACGGTTCGGGAGTGGTGACGATACCGTTCGGAGTTAGCGGGGCCGTGGTGAACTCGGTAATGGGCGAATCGGAGCAGCTAAATCCGGTGGTGGCACTGGCATCGTGGCCGATCACCGAAGCGTAGCCGCTGTCAAAAGCATCCACGCTCCAGTAAGACGAGCTTTCACCGCCGACCGGTTGGGCGTGCTGGAGGGTGACCAGCAGATTGCCGCCGGTGTAAGCATAGGCATTCTCGAACGTGATAAAAGCCGAAACAGGTCGCGAGAAGAGCGCGAAGGTGGCGAAGGAATAATCTAATTTCCGTTGCTCGTGATGATTGATGTCGGTTCATCCTTTGATGTGCCGTTTAAAGCGGCTAGCTCGCCGGCTTCACTTCGCTCCCTTCGCGCGATCCATCGGGTTTCAACGGCAAGGATTCGGATTAACTAATCCCGGCGACAAGGGGCAGAAACTGGCGTGACGCCGGGTCGTAGGCAAACAGCTCGGCGGTGGCAATTTTGAAAAACCAGCCATGGAGGCGCAGCGAACCGTCCATCAGCCGGTCCTGCACGCAGGGATAGCTGTGCAGGTTATCGAGGCCGAACAGTACATTTTCCTCGGCGGCGGCGGTTTCCCGAGCGCCGGTTTCGTGCAGGTGCGCGTATTCATTTTTTAACGTCGCCACCACCGGCGCGGCCAGGTTCAGCCAGTCGCGCAGGTGCGGCGTGGACGGGCTGACCGGCTGGTCCGCCAGCAACGCGGCAATCGCGCCGCACTGCGAATGCCCGCAGATCACGATATCTTTGACGCGCAGCGTTTCCACGGCGAACTCGATGGCGGCGGCGGTAGAATTGGTGTCGCCGCGCACGTTCGCCGGCGGGACGATATTGCCGACGTTTTTGACAACGAACAAATCGCCCGGCTGACTGTGCGTGATCAACTCCGCCAGCACGCGCGAATCCGAGCAGGTGATGAACAGGGTGTGCGGGTTCTGCCCTTCCTGCGACAGCTTGCGGAATAGGCTCCGATAATTCCCGAACGCGTCGGTGCGGAACTTGTGAACGCCTTCAATGAGCCGTTGCATGAGTCAAATCAAGGTTAAACCACGAAACAACCAAAACCCACAAAAGGAAAGCCGGCCGAAAAGCATTTTGCTTTCCGGGCCAGGCGCGGGTTTCACAGTTTGAAAAATCATGGCGCGAGGGTTTTGTTTTTGGCGCGGGATTCCTCCATCAGCCGCACCTTGAACTTTTTCAATTCACCCTGCAACCGCGGATCACCGGTCGCCAGGATTTGCACGGCAAGAATGCCGGCGTTGCGCGCGCCGTTGACGGCGACGGTGGCCACCGGCACGCCCGGCGGCATCTGCACGATGGCCAGCAGCGAGTCAAAGCCATCGAAGGCTTTGCCAAGGATCGGCACGCCGATGACGGGCAGCGTGGTGAACGCCGCCGTGACGCCCGGCAGATGCGCCGCGCCGCCTGCGCCAGCGATGATGACTTTCAAGCCGCGCGGGCCGGCGGCGGAGACAAATTCCTCCAAGCCGTGCGGGTCGCGGTGGGCGGAGATGACTTTGGCCTCGCTGCCGATGCCGAATTCCGCCAGCACCTCGGCGGCGGCTTTCATCACGGGCCAGTCAGAATCGCTGCCCATCAAGATGCCTACAAGGGGTGAGTTGGTGTTGCTCATGTGTATTAATTTTGATTTCGCCAGTCCATTTTACCGGGACAAAAGATAGCAACCCGGCGGCGAAATGCCAAGCCAGGGAAATGAAAAATTCGGACAAAAGAAAACGGGCCGGCGTTGCACACAGTTGGTTCTGTCGCCGGCCCGTCAAACCGTCTTTCGACAGGAAAAACGGAGCGCCCGTTCTCAAGGGCGATAAAAACGTAGCCCGTCCCGTGCCAGCCGCAACCGAATTTTGAAAAATCTTTCCCGCCCGCGCCAAAAGCGTATGCTCGGGCGAAGCTTGAAACGGCGAATCCAATTTTTTGTCATCGGCCTGGCGGCGGCGCTGGTTTTGGGACAGCGCGCGGCGGCGGATTCGCCGTTCATCGTGGATGCCTGGAACACCGGGGACGGCCTGCCGCAAAGTTCCGTCATCGCCATCACGCAGACGCGCGACGGCTATCTCTGGCTCGGGACGCTCAACGGCCTGGTGCGGTTTGACGGCAACGCCTTCACGCCGTTCAACGTCAACAACACGCCGGCACTGCCGGACGACCGGGTGGTTTTTCTGTTCGAAGACAGCCGGACGAATTTGTGGGTGGGCACGGACAACGCCGGTTTATGCCGGATTCAAAACGGCGTCGTGGAAAATTTCCCCACGGATGCCGCGGCCGGCAAGGTCATTTTTGCCGCCGAAACGGAAACCGGCGAAGTCTGGTTTTGCACCATTGCCGGCCGGTTTTTCGCCGCCCGGGACGGCCAGCCGGAGGCGCACCCGATGGCGTTTCCCGCGGCGCTGTTTGACGAGGTTTTCCATCAGCGGGCTGCGGGTCGCGCGGGCGTTTCCTGGCGTTTACAGAACGGGCTCATCGAAAAATTTCGCGGCGAGCAGCCGGAAAAGAGTTTTGGCCCGACGCCGTGGCCTTATTCCCAAGTCACCACCGTTTTAAGATCGCCGGACGCAAAATTCCGGCCGATTATTTTTGACGCCAACATCACGGCCACCTGCGCCGACCGGGACGGCAATCTGGTCGTCGGCACCTACGGTTCGGGCGTCTATTGGTTTGATGCGGCGGGCGGGTGCCGGCACATCTCCACGGCGGAAGGCCTGTCGAAAAGCTATGTGCTTTCGCTGTGCTGCGACCACGAAGGCAATCTCTGGGTGGGCACTGATGGCGGCGGGCTGGACCGGATCAAGAAAAATTATTTCAACCCGCCCGCCGGTTTGGCCAGCGGCGTGGCCAAATCCGCCGCCGAAGATTCGGCCAGCGGCATCTGGGGCGCGTTTAATGCGCAAGGGTTGATCTATGCCTGCTCCAACCGGGTCAGCAGCTACGGCATCGGCCTCGGTTCAAATGCCTGGTCGGTGCTGGTGGACCAGCGGCAGCAGGTGTGGGCCGGCTCGCGGGGCGAAGGACTTTTCCGATTGGCAGCCGGCCAGTTTCAGCGCGTGACAGAAGCCGGAAAAATCGGCAACCAGATTTTCGCGCTGTTTCAAGGAGCGGATGGGAAAATCTGGGTGGGCAGCGAAAGCGGCCTGGGCGGCTACGACGGAACGGACTGGAAATTGTTTACCACCGCCGACGGGTTGCCGCCGAATGCCGTCCGCGCTTTGGCCGAAGACGCCCAAGGCAGCCTCTGGATCGGCACCGAAGGCGGCGGCTTGTTCACCTTGCGCGCGGGGAAGATTTCCGCAGTGAATGCACCGGCAAAGGATGTTTCCTCGCTGCTGATGGACCCTGATGGCGTGCTGTGGGCCGGCACTTCCGGCCACGGCCTGGCGCGGCTGGCCCAAGGGCGCTGGACGAGTTGCGCCGCGGCTGACGGACTGGCCAGCGACGACATCGGCTATCTGGTCGAAGATGATCTGGGCAATCTCTGGCTCGGCTCGTATGAAGGTTTAATGCGGGTCAGCAAGCAATCGCTGGCCGATTTCGCCGCCGATCCGAGCCGGAAAATCTCCTGCCGCACGTTTCTGACCCGCGAATGTTCGGCCGGGGCGCAGCCGGCGGCCATCCGCACGCACGCCGGCAAACTACTGTTCCCGACGATTTCCGGGCTGGTTTCGCTCGATCCAGGGGAACTCCGGCCGAACACCAATCAACCGCCGGTGGTGATCGAATCCGTGCTGGTGGACGGCGTGCCGCAAAAGAACAACCCGTTAAGCTCCGCCTGGCCGGCCAGCGTCACGCTCACGCCGGCGAACGAGCAGCTGGAAATCCATTTCACCGCGCTGAACTTTTCCGCGCCCAAACGCGCGCAGGTGGCGGTGCGGTTTAATTACCAGCTGGAAGGCCGCGACAAAAAACCGACCGACACCGGCAGCGAACGCAGCGCGCACTTTGGCCGGCTGACGCCCGGCAACTATGTTTTCCGGGTCACCGCCGGAAACGAGGACGGCTTCTGGAACGACACCGGCGCGACGATTGCCGTGACCGTCGAACCGCCGTTCTGGCAGACGCGCTCGTTTGTCAGCATGGCGACGCTGGCGCTGCTCGGCGCACTGGCGGGAATCATTTATCTCGTTTCTACCGCGAAACTGAAACGGCAATTGCGCCTCGCCCAGCAGAAGGAAATGATCGAACACGAGCGCGCCCGCATCGCCCGCGACCTACACGACCAGCTGGGGGCGAATCTCACGCAGGTCACGCTCCTCGGCGAAATGGCCGAGCTGGACAAAAATCTGCCGGCTGAAATCGAGCAGCACGCGCAGCAGATCTGCGCCACGGCGCGCGAGTCCACGCGTTCACTCGATGAAATCGTCTGGGCGGTCAACCCTGCCAACGACACCCTGGAAGGCCTCGCCAACTACGCCTGCAAATACGCGCAAGATTATTTTGCACTGGCCGGCATGCGCTTCCGCGCCGAACTGCCCGTGGGCTTGCCGCCCGCGCCGATTCCGCCGGAGGTGCGGCACAATGTTTTTCTCGCGTTCAAGGAAGCCGTCAACAACGTCGTCAAGCACGCGCACGCCACCGAGGCGCGGGTAAAATTGCAGTTGGCACCGGGGCAATTTTTCTTGAGCATCACCGACAACGGCCGCGGCCTGGGCGACGGGTCGGCGAAGAAACTGCGGAACGGCCTGAAAAACATGCGCCGGCGGCTGGCCGACGTGCAGGGTGATTTTGAAATCACCACCGCAGCGGAAGGCGGAACGGTCGTGCGGTTGACAGTGCCGATTAAAACCGAAGCCAAAACGGATACAAAATGAAACCAAAAGCCGGCCGAACCCAAAAACATTTACGGCAAAGAATTTCAGCTGGCGACAGGCGGCTTTCTTACTTTTAACGTATGCCTGTTTCCATATCCATCGTCGAAGACAACGACCAGCTACGCGGCACGCTGGCCAAGGTGATTGGCCGCACGGAAGGATTTCGCTGCGTCAGCGATTACGCCAACGCCGAGGATGCGCTCGCCAATTTGCCGAACGTCAGGCCCGACGTCGTGCTGATGGACATCAACCTGCCCGGCCTGAGCGGCGTGGAATGCGTCCGCAAGCTCAAGGCGCTGCTGCCGCAGACGCAGGTGATGATGCTCACCGTTTATGAAGACACGGAGAACATCTTCAAGGCCCTCGCCGCCGGCGCCAACGGCTATCTGCTCAAACGCACGCCCACGAAGGAATTGATCGCGGCCATTCACGAAGTGCAGCGCGGCGGTTCGCCCATGACCACGCACATCGCGCGGCTGGTGGTCCAGTCGTTTCAAAAACCCGCCGCGGCGGCAGCGCAATCGGCGGACGCGCCGGCCGCCGAATTATCCGAACGCGAACAGCAGGTGCTCGACCTGCTGGTGCAGGGATTGATCTACAAGGAAATTGCCGAGAAACTGAACATCGGCTATGAGACCGTCCACACCTACATCCGCCGGATTTACGAAAAACTCCAAGTACGCACGCGGACGGAAGCGGTGGCGAAATTCCTCCAACGGTAGGTGAAGCAACGTCGGAATTGAGTTTGAATTTCCGGCCGCCGCGCCGCCGCCTTAACTCGCAAACAAAGCCACCGGCAATGGCAGGTGTTTATTTCGGGGAACCCAATGTCCGGCGCACGAAACCGTTGTCATTTTGCAGCACAATCTGATCCGGTTCAGATCTGCGGCAGTCGAAAACAAATCCCATTTTTAGACGCATACGGCCAGGAACACCGGTCTAATTGTCGGCCCCGCTGGGCGACTGGACATTTGTCGGCGTCATGGGCTTTTCCTTGGCATGTTCGCTGTAGCTGATGAAGCCCGCGCCGAGCACGATCAGCACCACGCCCACCCAGCGCACCGGCGAAACCTGCTCGTGCAAAAACCACATCGCAGAGAACGTCGCAAACACAAAGCTCAAGCCCGTCAGCGGCCAGAGAAAACTGATGTCGCTCTTGGCCATCAGCACCAGCAGGCCGATGAAAAAGAGCGCCTCAAAAAAAATGCCAAGCCAGATCATCTGGCTAGTCAGGCCAGATTTGACGACGCGGAAAATCTCGGCGGCGGTGTAGCTGTTCACGTCGCCGATCTGGTTAATGCCCTTTTTGAGGAGCACCACGCCGGCGGATTCGCAGATGAGGCCGACCAGCATGATGGAAAGCAGTTTGATCATGTTACAAATCTTGATGGCGGATGAGCTGGATGCCAAGTCTGGAAACGAGCGCTTTCACCCGCGGGCTGACGAGGGCATCGAATTCATGCTGGAAGCGGTCGAGCGACGGGTGCGCGTAAAGCTCGGAATCGCCAACCGGCAATTCGGGCAGCAGCTTCAAAACATACTCCTCATCCACGCGTGAATCCTGCAGCAGGCCGAAGGTGATCTGCGCGTGGCGAATCGGCTTGGCCGATAAAACTTTTCTGGCGCGACGGGACAGAAATTCAAAAATCGCCGCGTGCGAAACCTTGTAAAACAGATGGCCGCGCGACATCCGCCGGCTGCGCGCCAGGCAATCGCGCGTCAGGCGCAGATGCCGGATGCGCAGCTCAGCCGCGTCGGCCATGAGAATTTTGAAGATGACCGGATGCAGTTGCAGGTGCAGATGGCCATTGACGTGGTCGAGCGGCAGGCCGGTGGCGTGGAACTTTTCAAACTGCGCGCGGATCTCGGCGCGGAGCGGTTCGCGCAAACCGCGCTGGAAAAAATAGCGCAGGCCGACGCCGATGGGAGAACGGCTGAATTCGCCGCGCGCATTGACGAGGCCGGGGATTTTTTCCGGCGGCAACGCAGCGCGGCCCAAGAGCAATGTAAGATGCAGGCCGACGCCGAGCCGGGGGTTTTCCTTGGCGAGCTTCACCGCTTCGTCAAACCCGGGTTCGTTCACCATCAGACTCGCCGTCGTCAAAATGCCTTCGCGATGCGCGCGAATGACAGCGGCGTTCACGGAAGGGGAAAGGCCGAAGTCGTCGGCGTTGACGATCAACCGGCGGATTGACGACGGAGGGCGGACGGCGGATTGCGGATTGGAAACCATCACGGGCCTCACACAATGGTTACGGCGTTCCGTAACTGGAAGTTTTCGCGCCGACCGCAAAACGCAGCCACGACTGGACAATCAGCGCGAGCTTGTGGGGCTTGCTCAATTTCAGCGGGTGCGGGCCGAAGACATCAAATCGGCCGCGCTCCAGTTTTTGCAGCAACTGCCAGTAAACCGAACCCATCAATTCGGCGGCCACCATCGCCGGTCGGTCGGCCGGCGGCAAGGTTTGTTGCGCCAACACATAAAAATGTTTCGCGCGGGCGGCGACGCTGGCGGCGAGCGCGAAATAATTTTCGGAGAATTTGGAATTAAAGATTTCGGCTTCGGTGACGTTGAACCTTTTAAGTTCCGATTGCGGCAGATAAATTCTGCCGCGCGCAGCGTCGTTTTTCACGTCGCGCAAAATGTTCGTAAGCTGAAGCGCGTTGCCGAGATGAACGGCGTAGGCGTGGCAGGCCGGATTCTGATAGCCAAAAATCTCGATGCTCAACAACCCGACGACGGCGGCGACGCGGTAACAATACAATTCAAGCGGCTCGTAATCGGCATAGCGCAGCGTGTCCAAATCCATTTCGCAACCTTTGATCAGCTCGTCGAACAAAGCGAACGGCAGCTTGAACCGGCGGATGACCGGCTGAAATTCCTGGTTGAGAATGAATTCCGGCCGGCCATTTTCACAGGCGCGGCGGATGTCCGTGCGCCAGGCGGCGAGCTGTTCGCGGCGTTTTTCGGCGGGGATGGAATCTTCATCCGCGACATCGTCCACGGCGCGGCAAAAGGCGTAGAGCGCGGACATGGCGTCGCGTTTTTCCCGGGGCAAAAGGATGAAAGCCAGCGCGAGGTTGGAGGCGCTTTTCTTGGTGAGCGCACGGCTATGCTGCATGGTCAGGGCCCCGGCGGCAGCTGGCCGGGTTCACGTCGGGGCGGCAGGCCGCCGGTCTGGGCCAGCGTGGGGTTGGTGGGCCGATGATGGCGCTGCTTGCGCCGCTTGCGTTTCGATTTGGCGTTTTTCAATACTTTCAACCACACCACCAGACCACCGATGGCGAGGCACACCGGCAGCAGAAAGGCGCCAAAAATCAGCCAGTCAACGATCGGGCTGTCAGCGGTGGGCATGTAAAATCGGTTCATCAGTCGGCGGCAACGGCAGTTTCACCGACGTCACCGGCGGCGATTTTCATGTTTAATCTTTGCATGCGATAACGCAACGAATGGCGGGTGAGCTTAAGCTGTTCCGCGACGCGTGTCAGGCTGAAATTGTTTTTCTCCAGCATAGCCTGGATCAATTCCCGTTCCAGCCGCTCCAACGCGAGATCCAGCGATTCGCCGGGGGCGACCGCGACCGGCGCCTCTTTTTGCAGGCGTGACTCGACCATAAAATCCGGCAGGCTGGCCGGCTGCACTTCGCGGGCGGTTTCCAAAATCAAGGCGCGTTCGACGACGTTGCGGAGTTCGCGCACATTGCCGGGCCAGCGGTGGCCCAGCAGCTTCTGCCGCGCGGCGGCGGTAAAACCGCCGGTGTTTTTATTCAAGGCGAGGCGAAAGATTTTTAGAAAATGTTCCGCCAGCAAAATCATATCCTGGCCGCGCTCGCGCAACGGCGGCAGGTTGAACTGCACGACATTGAGCCGGTGAAACAAATCCTCGCGAAATTCCCCGGCGGCGATGGCCTTGACGATGTCGCGGTTGGTGGCGGCAATCAGGCGGACATTCACCCGCAATTCTTCCGTGCCACCGACGCGGGTGAACGAGCCGTCCTCCAGAAACCGCAGCAATTTCGCCTGCAGCGGCTTGCCCATGTCGGCGATTTCATCGAGAAAAATCGTGCCGCCATCGGCTTCCTCGACGCGCCCGTGTTTTTGTTTGATGGCGCCGGTGAACGCGCCTTTTTCGTGGCCGAACAATTCGCTTTCCAGCAGTTGTTCGGGAATGGCGGCGCAGTTGATGCGGACGTAATTTTCCGCGCGCCGCCGGCTCAGGGTGTGGAGCGCGCCGGCGACGAGTTCCTTGCCGGTGCCGCTTTCGCCGAGCACCAGCACGCGGGCATCGGTGACGGCCACGGTCTGGATTAATTGGCGCAGTTCCCGCATCTTCGGCGAATCGCCCACGATTTGTTCCAGACTGAAAGTTTCCCCGGCCCGCGAACGCAGCACGGCATTTTCGCACAGCAACCGGTGGCGTTCCGCACAGCGCGCCACGGCGAGGAAGAGCTCCTCCGGCGCAAACGGCTTGGCAAGATAGTCCATCGCGCCAGCCTTGATGGCCTCGACGGCCAGCTTGGGCGTGGCGTAGGCGGTGATCATCAGCGCCGGCAAATCCGGCCACTGGCTACGGATTTTGCCCAGGAATTCGTAGCCGCTCATGCCGCCGAGCCGGGCGTCGGTGATGACCATGAAAAAACTTTCCGCCGCGAGCAGGCCGAGCGCCTCCTCGGCGGATTCGGCGGCGCGCACGGCGTAGCCCTCGTCCGCGAGCATGGTCTGGAGCGAACGACGCATATTCTTCTCGTCATCCACAATCAGCACCGGTGGGATTGGCTGGCTCATTTGGCAAAGGGTTTCGGCTGCGACTTCGCCGGGAATATTACCGTAAATTTCGCCCCTTTTCCAAGCACCGATTCCACGCGTACCGTGCCGCCGTAAAGCTCGACGTTGTGCTTAACGATGGCCAAGCCGAGGCCGGTGCCTTTTTCCTTGGTCGTAAAATAAGCCTCGAACACGCGCCCGATTTTGTCCGGCGCAATCCCCGGCCCATCATCCGTCACGGAAATCTCCACCGCGTAATGGTGATCACAGCCGGCAGCTACGGTAACATTTCCCTGGCTGTTGAGCGCTTCCCGCGCGTTTTGCAGGAGGTTAACCAAGACCTCCGTCAGATGGCCCCGCTGCATCAGCAGCGGGGGGAAAGGACCGGTGAAATTCCTGCTCAGCCGGACACCCGTTGGCACCGCGCCCGGGAAAACCTGTTCAATGGCGCGTTCCATTTCCTCGGTGACCTTCAACTTTTCCACACGGCCTTCGCTCAACTGCGCGTAGCCCATGATCTGCGTGATGACCTTGTCGGCCCGCGCCACCTCCTCCTGGATGATTTCGATCTGCTGCACGGCGGTACCCTTGTTTTCGCGCACCGAGCGTTGCAGCGAATAGGCCGCATTGCTGATCACCGCGAGCGGATTCTTGATCTGATGCGCAAACTCGGCGGCCAGCCGGCCGGCGGACTGCAACTGCCCTTCGCGCGCCGCAAATTCGCCGGCTTCCAAAACCGCCTGCCGCTGGCGTTCCAATAGCACCTGCGCCCCATAACAGCACAGCGTCAGCAACCACAGCACCGACAACCGCAGCAGGAGCGGTTCGGTCGAAATCTCGTCCGCCGGGTAATCCACAGACGGGTCCACCGGCCGCACGATCCGGTTCAACCGGAAGGGCGTTTCGCCGGCCGGATGGAAAACCTGGTTGGTGCCGTGGATCCCCGCCAGACTGTGTCCGGGCACGAATTGGATTACCGACTCATCCAAATTGGAGGGATTAAGGCTGGGCGTCAGCAAAACTGCCCCCAAGTAGAACCCGCTTAATAGCAGGTTCAGAACGGTCTGCGGGACCGCCAGCGGAATGCTGAGGGCGTTCAACACGATCAAGCCCGGAAACACCCAGAAGGCAATGCTGTCAAAACCGCCCGTCACAATCGTCATCCCCGCCATGAACAGGCCGTCCAACAAACCCAGCGTAAAGGCCAGCCACTGGAACAACCCGGGCGGCAACCGCCGCCACAAAACAAAAAAGAACGCGCCCACCAGGTTGCATAGAAGATAGACCAGGAAATAATTTTTCAACGTGTCCAGCACCACCGACCGGGTGGTCGGCACATCGTAAAACCAGCCGGAGTAAAAAAGGTAATACAGAACGACGATGAACAAGCCCGCCTTGGACGGCAGCACCACGTCCCGCTGCATCGCCACGATGCGCTCCGCCTGCTGCGTCGGCTCCGGACGATCCGTGGCCAGCAGCCAGCGCAGCTTCTTGAAGCGTTCCCAATCGAGGATTTTCATGGGCAAACCGGCCGCACGAGGCCACGCGGCCCCGGCCTTTTCACAATTTCAACACCCGCGCCGCAATCTTTTCCACCGGCCACAGACGCCCGACGCCTTCGTAACCGCACGACAACATGCCCGCGTCCGGCCCGATGAATTCCGCTCCGCGATTTTTCAACGTCTTGACATTTTCCTGCGTGGCCGCGTGCAGCCACATTTTCCCGTTCATCGCCGGGGCGATTAATATTTTTGCCTTGGGATTCAACGCCAGCGCGAGGCAGCTCAACGGGTCGTCGGCAAGGCCATGCGCCAGTTTCGCGATCACGTTCGCCGTCGCCGGGGCGATGACCAGCACGTCCGCCGCGTCGGCCAGCTCGATGTGCGTCGGTTTCCAGCCCTCGTCCTCGTCGTAAAGATCGGTGACGACGGGATTCCGCGTGAGGGTCTTGAAGGGCAGCGGCGTGATGAAGCGCTGCGCGTCCGCCGTCATCACCACGCGCACGTCACATTTCGCATGGGTGAGCAGCGAGGCCAGATCCGCCGCCTTGTGCGCGGCGATGGAGCCGGTGATGCCCAGAATAATTTTCTTGGAAACGTTCATTTTATTTGTCGTTGCATCGTTAAATCGTTGAAACGTTACATCGGCAGACATTGCCGCGCTAATGATTTTCCGATGCAACGGTGTAACGATTCAACGCTTCACGCAATTCAAATCTCCGGCGAGGCCGACCGCGCGGAGCGCATCTTTTCTGATTCGATGATCGCCAGCGTCCGCCGCAAATCCTCCTGCTTGTCGCCGCTGATGAGCAGGTAGTCAAAATTCTTCCACTGCGCGATTTCCTGCCGCGCGACGGCCAGCCTTTTTTGGATGACGGCTTCCGCGTCCGCGCCGCGCTTCTTCAAGCGCTGTTCCAGCACCGCCACCGACGGCGGCGACAAAAAAATCGTTACCAGCGCGCGGCGCAGTTCCGGCTCAGTTTCCGCCTGTTCGCGGATGGTGGCGGAACCCTGCACGTCCACGTTCAGCAGCACGTCCTTGCCTTCGCGCAGCTTGCCGAGCAGATCGGATTTCAGGATGCCGTAGCTGTTGCCATAAACCGTGGCGTGTTCCAGAAAATTGCCCGCGTGCAGGCGCTTCAAAAATTCTTCCGCCGTGAAAAAATGATAATCCGCGCCGTCCTTTTCGCCGGCGCGCGGCTCGCGGGTGGTGCAGGTGACGGCGCGCGTCATGTGCGGCTGCGCGGCCAGCAGCAGGTTGACCAACGTCGTCTTCCCGGCGCCCGACGGCGCAGAAATGAGAATCAGCAGCGGCGCAGAATTCTTTTTGGCTGCCGTTTTTGGCGCCTGACTTCCGGCTTTTGACTTCTGACTTCTGGTTTTCATTCCACGTTTTGCGCCTGTTCCCGAAATTTTTCCAGTTCCGCCTTGAGCGTCACGACTTCGCGCGAGATGACGGCGTCATTCGCCTTGGAGCCGATGGTGTTGATTTCGCGGTTCATTTCCTGCGCGAGAAAATCCAGCGTGCGGCCGACCGGCTCCTTCGCCTTCCGGCAATCCTCAAACTGCTGGAAATGGCTTTGCAGCCGCGTCAATTCCTCGGTGATATCCGAGCGGTCGGCGAACAAAACCACTTCCTTCAGCAACCGCTCGTCATCCGGCGCGATATTTTCGAGGCCGGCAGCCTTAATGCGTTCGAGCAATAGCTGCCGGTAATTTTCCGCCGTGGTGGGCGCCTGTTGCCGGACTTTCTGGACCGCCGCGTGCATCACGCCGATGCGCGAGGCCAAATCCTTCGCCAGATGCGCGCCTTCGCGTTCGCGCATTTTCAGCAGCGCGGTGAGCGCCTGGCTCAACGCCTTTTCCACCGCCGGCCACAAATCTTCGGTGCCGGCCAGCTCCTCGTCGGTTTGAAAAACGCCCGGTGCGCGCAGCACCTGGTCGAGCGTAACCTCGCCGGAAATTTTCAACTGCTTGCCCAGCCGCGCGAACTCGGCGGCATAATCCCTGGCCAGGGCGGCGTTGATGTGTTTGCGCACGGAGAGCTTGCCCTCGGCGGCGTGAAGCGAGACGCGGGCGTTCACGCGACCGCGCGCAACGACGCGGTGGATGGCGTCGCGCACCTGAGCCTCGAGCATTTCGAGTTCGCGCGGGAGCGTGACCGAGACTTCGGCCTGCTTGCGGTTGACCGAACTAAGCTCGACCGTGATCTTGAAGCCGTCTTGCGCGCACTCGCCGCGTCCGTAGCCCGTCATGGATTTCATCCCGCACAATATGCAGAAATCCCCGACGGCAGGCGAATAAATTTTAAAAAACGCCGGCTTTTGGCTCCGATTTTGATCCGAAGCCGGCAAATGGAAAAATCCACCTCGACGGGAACCGAACGAAAGTTTAGCGTGCGGAAAACTTTTTGAAGGACATGAAAACGATTCAACGGGCCTATGGATTCGGCCTAGCCAGCCTTTTGGCGGTTGGCGGTTTATGCGGCTGTGTCCACACCGAGGAACCGGCGGAGGCCTCCGCCGGCACCACGCCGCTGAATGCCACCAGCCTCAACACGCTCGACGTTCCCAGCACCAGCGGCACGGTCACCGCCTACCCGATCAACGATGGGCCGGTTACGACGGCACCGGCCAAACCGCAATCGAACGCGAACCCAGGCACCGCCGGCAGCCGACAACGCTGACGGTCACAAGCGCTATTGGATCTCCAATGCAAAGGCGATGTCGCACGGCATTTGCGCCGGCAGCGTCAGGTGCAAACCAGTGTCGTCGCGCGTGAATGCCAATTCGCCGGTGCCGCCCAGCAGCCGCACGCTGCGAATCGCGCCCGGCCAGTCGGGCGCATTGCGGGCGAGCGACTTAACGGTCACTTGGCCAGCTTTCGGAAATTCCAGAACGATGGCATAAAGCGTCTGGCCATCCTTGGACTGCGTAAAACGGATGTCTTCGGCGGTGAACGGTTTTTTCTGCACGTCGGTCTGGCCGCCGAAACGACCTTTCTCGGCCACGACGGTTGACGGACCTTCGCCATAGGTTTTCCAGGGGCGCGTCCCGTAGATGGCGTCGCCGTTGACCTTCAGCCACGCGCCGATCTGGCTGACGATTTTGATTTCGTCGCTGTCCGGCGTACCGTCGCGTTGCAGCGGCACGCTCAACATGAGGTTGCCGTTTTTGCTGACGATGTCCGCCAGCATCCGCACGACGGACGCGGCGGATTTATATTGGTGCTTGTCGAAAATCTCCTTTTTGTAATGCCACGAGGCGATGCAGGTGTCGGTCTGCCACGGCAGCGGCAGGATGCCGGCCGCCTTGCCGCGCTCAATGTCGTAGGTCAACGCCTGGCGCTGCAGGACATTGAGATCCTTGGCGTTCATTACGGCTTCGTTGTGGCCGTGCAACTGGATGCTGGAATTGTAGAAGTGCGCGGCGAGATTGAGGCCGATCTCGTCGGTGACGCCGTGCAGCGGCAGCACGCTGTCGTCGAAATAAATCATGTCCGGCTGGTAATCATCCCAGAGCTGCTTGGTACGCTGGAAAAACTTTTCCATGTAGGCGGCGTCCGGCGTGCTGCTACCCTGGGCGGGATTCCAATCCCAGACCAGTTTCTTGCCCGGCACGTGGTTCTGCGCGTAAAGCTCCTGCGGATCCAGTCCGTCCCACCACAGGCCTTTGCCGTCGGCCTTGGTCAGCTTGCCGTCATAAGGCACGCCGGCCAACGGGCCGTTGGTGTCCGCGCCCTGCGCGACTTCATACCACGACCAGGAGTGCGAGGAATGGACGCTCACGGCAAAGCGCAGTCCGTTCTTCCGCGCCGCCGCCGCCCAGCCGCCGATCAAATCCTTGTGCGGGCCGACATTGACGGAATTCCACGGCTGGTATTTGGAATTGAAGTTGTCGAAGTTGTCGTGGTGGGCGGCGAGCGCCATGAAATACTTCGCGCCGTTCGCCTTGTAAAACGCCAGCAGCTTGTCGGGATCGAAGTTCGCCGCCTGCCAATCGTGAATGATGTCCTTGAAACCGTTGGTGGCTTGATGGCCATATTCCGCGAGGTGCAGCTTGTAGGCGTCCTGGCCTTGGATATACATGTTGCGGGCATACCAGTCGCCTTCCTCCGGCTGGGACTGCGGACCCCAGTGCGCCCAGATGCCGAATTTCGCATCGCGAAACCAGTCGGGCGTCTGGTAATTCGTCAGGGAATTCCAGTCCGGCTTGAAGGGCCCCGTGGCGATGTCCTGAATGACATTGGTCGAACCGGTGGTTTGAATCATCGCAGACTTAACGCCGGGAGACGCGCAGCCGGCCAGCGTGGCGGCGACCGCGAGGCCGGCCACGAAGGTTTTCAATTGGGAGGTGGGGCTCATAAATTAAATTTTCATCAATCATGCCTGACATCCGCAATTCCAACTTCCGGTTATATCAGGCGATGAACCAAGGGAACCGTTTGGATCATTTTTTACAGACGCCGGTTCACCCGCGTTTGTTACGCAAAATTTTCAGCGCCTGGCGGAAATCCGCCGGCAGCGGCGCGCTGAATTTCACCGGCTGCTGCGTGTGCGGGTGGATAAAGGACAGCTCCCTGGCATGCAGCAGCACGCGTGGGGCGGCGTAGTTGGTCAGTTCCTTGACGCGGGCGCCGGGCCGCGCGCCATAGGTGTCGTCGCCCAGCACCGGATGGCCGAGGTGCTGGAAATGTACGCGGATCTGATGCGTGCGGCCGGTGTGAATCTGCGCCTCGACCAGCGTGGCGGAATTCAACCGCTCCAGCAGGCGCCAGCTCGTGTGCGCGGCGCGGCCGGCACGGTCGTCGCGCACGGCCATGCGTTTGCGGTGCGAGGAATGGCGCGCAATTGCCGCCTTGATTTCGCCGGCTTCGGGCGCGAGTTCGCCGCAGAGGATGGCGTGGTAAATTTTTTTAACGACGCGGCCGGCGAATTGTTCGGACAACGCCAGGTGCGTTACGTCGTTCTTGGCGATCACCAGGCAGCCGCTGGTTTCCTTGTCGAGCCGGTGGACGATGCCCGGCCGCGCCACGCCACCGATGCCGCTCAACGAGCCGCGGCAATGGTGGAGCAGCGCGTTGACAAGCGTGTGTTCCCAATGGCCGGCGGCGGGATGCACCACGAGGCCGGCGGGCTTGTTCAACACCAGAAGCGATTCGTCCTCGAATAAAATATCCAGCGGCATCGCCTCCGGCTGCGCGGTGGCCGGCCGGGCTTCCGGCCAGTGGACTTCAACGGTTTCACCGGCGCGAGGCGTGTGGGTGGGCTTGACCGACTGGCCGTTGACGCGGATGTGCCCTTCTTCCATGAGCCGTTGCAATGCGCCGCGCGAGGCGGCGGGAAACTTTTCGCACAGGAACTTGTCCAGCCGGCCGCCGGGCTGCGACTGCTCGATGGTGAATGTTTCGGTGCGCGAACTCATGAGCTTTTATTGAACCGCCGGCAAAATGGTCGCGCGAAGGACGCGAAGAAAACCGAAGGTGAAGCTTTCCCTCGCCAACTTCGCGTCCTGCACGCGGAACATTTTTGGCCAGAGCCGCTTCATGCCGGCTTGGGCGCGCTTTCATTTTTCCAACTGATGAGGAAGATCAGGGCCACGCCGGTGCAGATGGCGGAATCGGCGACGTTGAACGCGGGAAAATCCAGCGGCTCGCCGCCGCGCCGCGCCATGTAGAAATGCAAAAAATCCACGACAGCACGGCGGCCGGGCAACAGACGGTCGGTGAGGTTGCCGATGATGCCGCCGAAAATCAGGCCGAACGCCACCTGGCCGGTCAGCGTGTGGGCGTTGAAATGGTGGCGCGAACAATACAACGCTACGAGCGCGACGAGTGCGACGGCGGCGAGGACGGCGTTGTTGCCGGTGAACAGGCTCCAGGCCGCGCCGGTGTTGACGCGATGGGTGAGGTTGAAGAAGCCGGGGATGACTGTCTGTTCGCGGTATTCAGGAATCGTTTTCAGCACGAACCATTTGGTGATCTGGTCGAGCGCAACAACGAACAGCGCGAGCACCGCGATACGGCGGTTGGCCTTGGTGACAACAGGTTGGGCGGCGGACACGGTCGCAGTTTCAAGTTTCAAGTTTCAAGTTTCAAGCCTGAATGAAGCCCGAGACTGCCGAACTTGCTGATCTGACCCGACATTTTCACGGTTTTGAGGCTCAATCCCCGATACCGCCGGGCTTTGAAAATTGGTGGCTAAACTTGCCACGAAGGATCAGCTCTACTCCGGCCACATTCTGCATGGCCTGCGGAACCACCGCCACCGCGCTCCGCCGTTCCACTCCAAGCGCGAGGACCAGCTCCGGCTCAAGATGCCACGGAAGCACATCCCACAAAAACAATGCTTGCCGCTGTTGCCTCCAGCCATTATCAAACCGCATGGACTCCCGCGAAGCATTCATCGCACTTAATATGATTGAAGGGGTCGGGCCGGTGCGCGCCCGGTCGCTGCTGGAACATTTCTGCGAGGCCCCCAAAATTCTTTCCGCGGCGAAGCACGAGCTGCGACGCGTCCGCAACATCGGCGATGACACCGCCGAAGCCATTGCCAACTGGGAAACGTCGGTGGACCTCGCGGGCGAGTTAAAGCGCATCGCAGATTTCGGCTGCGACGTTTTGATTCAGTCGGATGAAAATTATCCGGCGATGCTGCGGGAGATTTACGATCCGCCGCTGGTTATTTATGTTTGGGGAAAGCTGACCCCAAAGGACAAGAACGCCGTGGCGATGGTCGGCTCGCGGATGATAACGCACTACGGCATTGAGACCGCCCGCAAGCTGGCTTATCAGCTTGCCTATACCGGCGTCACCGTGGTGAGCGGCGGGGCGCGGGGCATTGACACAGCGGCGCATCAGGGCGCATTGAGCGGCAAAGGCCGGACGATTGCGGTCCTGGGCACTGGCATCAATTTGATTTTCCCGCCGGAGAACGCGGAACTGTTCGAGCGCATCGCCGGCAATGGCGCGGTCATCACACAGTTTCCGTTCAACCGGCCGGCGGACAAGCAGAGTTTTCCCATCCGCAACCGCATCGTGGCCGGCATGACCCTGGGAACGGTGGTGGTGGAGGCGAATCTTTCCAGCGGCGCGCTCATCACGGCGAATTTTGCGACGGAATACGGCCGGCAGGTGTTTGCCGTGCCGGGGCGGATTGATTCGCCGCGCAGCAAGGGCTGTCACGATCTCATTAAGAAAGGCGCGAAACTGTGTGAAGGCATCGAGGACATCTTGAGCGAGTTTGAATATCTCTTTCCCGCCAGCAACAAACCGGCGTCGGCCAGCGAGACGGGCGTTTTGCCGGCGCTGGAATTGAATGAAAACGAACAGAAGGTGCTGATCGTGGTGAAGGCTGACGACGAAATGAGCATTGACGAAATCATCCGGGCGAGCGGTTTGCCAAGTTCGGCGGTGAGCGTGGCGCTGTTCAGCCTGGAAATGAAGCGGCTGGTGAAACAATTGCCGGGAAAGATGTTTGTGCGCAATGGCTGACGGCGGGAATCAGCTCCGGTTCGCCGCCAGCCGGCGCAATTCCCCGGCCACGCCCGCGATGACCGGCGGCCACTGGCCGCGCTGCGCTTGACGAAAAAGGCGCATGGTGGGATACCAAGCGGTGTCCGGCCGGTCCAGAAACCAGCGCCAGTCGGCGTCAAATTGCACCAGCGTCCACACCGGTTTCGCCAGCGCACCGGCGAGATGCGCCACGCTCGTGTCCACGGCGATTACCAGATCCAGTTGCGCCACGAAGCCGGCCGTGGCGAGAAAATCCTTCAGGTGCGGCGACAAATCCACGACGCCGGGCAGCGCAAGCAGCGATGGATGGTCGTGTTCCGGCACCGGCCGTTGCAGGCTGTAAAAGGAAACGCCGGGCGTCTGTAAAACCGGCGCGAACCTTTCCAGCGCCACCGAGCGCGAAATGTCATCGGAATGCGTGGGGCTGCCGGCCCAGACGAAGCCGACTTTGAGCGGGCCGGTTTGGGCCGACGGCAAATTATTACCAAGCGGCGTTTTCAAGTAAGGCACACGGCCGGGAAGGTTGTCTTCCGTGACGCCCAAAAGGCCGGGCACGCTGACGAGCGACGTGAAAACATCAAACGGGGGCACCGGTTCGCCGTAGGAGATGATTTCATCCGCGAGCCCGGAAAAAACAAAGAGCGATTTCAATTCGGGCCGACATTCGAGGATCACGCGGGCGGCGCGTTCGCGCACGAACGGCACGAACCGCGCAAAATGAATGGCGTCGCCAAAGCCCTGCTCCGCGTGGATGAAAATGGTTTTGCCGGCCGCCGGTTCGCCGTGCCAGCGCGGCTGGGCAAAGACGCGCGGTTTGATTTTGCTCCAACGCGATTCGTATTCGCGGAAACCTTCGGCCAGCCGGCCGGCGGTGAGCAGCGAAATCGCCCGGCCATGCCGCGCGATTTCGTAAGCGGGCGAAATTTCGAGCGCGCGGTGGTAGGCGGCGATGGATTCATCCACCCGGTTGAGCTGCTTGTAAATCTTGCCGAGGTTGTTCCAGCTCGCCGCGTCGCGCGGATTCAAGGCCACAGCCTGTTCAAAGGCGGCAGTGGCGCGCTCAAATTTATCCAGCTTGTGCCAGGCGATGCCGAGATTATAAAAATGGTCGGCCTGCTGCGGTTCCAGTTCGGCGGCGCGGGCAAAACTATTCGCGGCTCCCGCCTCGTTACCCAGACCGCGACACGCGCAGCCGAGGCCGCTGAAAATCCGCGCGGAATCCGGCTGAAGTTCGGCGGCGCGGCGCAGCCAAACCGCCGCCTCCACGTCACGGCTGGTTTTATGGAGGATCATGCCGAACAGGAAAAGCAACTGCGCGTCCGCCGGATTGAGCTGGAGCAAGGGGCGGCACATCGCCTCGGCGTCGGCGTGCCGGCCGGCGTTATGCGCCGCAAATGCCAGCTTCAAGGTTGATTGAAAGGAATCCATCGGGTCCGTCGGTGCCGAAAGGATATTCACCGGCGGCGGAAAGGAAATCATTTCGTCAGGCGCCCGGCTTCAGAAACTTCGCCTCGCAATCCGGACAGATGCCATGGGTGATCTTGGTCTTGTAGTTGGCGGTGATATACTTCTCGATCTGATACCAGTAGCCGGAGTCATTGCGGACCTTCTTGCACCAGGCGCAGACGGGCAGCAGGTTTTGCAACGTCTCGATCTGGCTGGTCAACTGGCGCGTGCGCCGCAACGTGGCGAGCGCGTCCGCACTCACGCCGAGCAGCGTCGAGAGCAGGCTGAAGGCGACTTCCTGCGCGGGCGCAACCTCGCGGCGCAGCAGCCCGCAGAACATGCCCATGACCTGCTTGGAAATGGCGAGCGAATGCAGCACGCCGCGCTCGGGATCAGACTCGTTGCCGAGCAGGAAAAACACCGGCGTACCCTGGCGCAGCGCATAACCGAAACGGCCGGCCTTGATCTGGCCGTCCACGATGTTTTGCAGGATCACGCCATCGGCCTCGTCGCCGGAGAGCGACAGTTCAAAATTAAAATCCTGCGTATTCACGGTGAGGAAGCCGGATTTATGAAACAAATTCAGGCCGCCGATGTAGCCCTGGCTGACGTGGAGAATGCCTTTCACGCTGTCCTGCTCGTGGAGGTCGCGCCGGAAATGTTCGAGCGCGGCGAAAAGCGCGGGCAGCTCACGCTGCGCGCCGAGCTGGCTCAATTTCTCCAGGCCGGAGCGGAGAAAATCGGGATAGACGGAATCGAAGGTATCACTCATCGCGCGCCCCGGTCATCATTTTTTCAGAAACGCCTCTTCGACCGCGAGGATTTGCGCGTCCACGGCCTCGACGATTTTGGCCAGGTTTTCCGTTTCGAGCCCGAGCAGGCTCCAGGCCTTGTCATCCAGCGGCGGGACAAATTGTTCGCCCGAGCTGCCGATGCCCATGGCGTTTACGAGATGATCGGCGATGTGGACGACGGCGGCGTCGAGCTTGGAAACGCTTTGATTCGGCGTGTGATGATAGGCCACTGCCTGCACCAGCACCGGCGGATAGCTCCAGCTTTGCAGCAGCTCGGCGGCAATCTGCTGATGGTCGTAGCCGAGGATTTTTTTCTCCGCCTCGCGCAGTAGAATTTTCTCGGACTGATAACATTCAAAAACTTTCTGCGCCCATTCCGCCGCTTGCGAGAGCAAAACGAGCCGCCCGACATCGTGCAGCAAGCCGGCGACAAAAAATTTGTCCGGCTTCGGCAACCGCCGCTCCATCGCCAGCAGCCGCGCCGCGATGCCGACGGCGAGGCTGTGCCGCCAGAAAGAATCTTTGTTGACCAGACTGTCCGGCACGCCTTTGAACTGATCCAGCACGCTCGACGCCACGATCATGTCCTGAATTTGCTGGATGCCGAGCAGGCTCACGGCCTCGGCCACGGTGCTCAGGCGATTCGCAAAACCGAAGAACGGGCTGTTGGCCAGGCGCAGCAGGCGCGCGGTGAGGTCGGGATCTTTTTGGATGGCGTCGCCGATGGTGCTCAAGTTGCACTGGGGGGACTGCAAGGCCGCTTCGATTTCCAGGAGCACCGGGCCATAGGAACCGAGGCTGCGCGGCACGGCCTGCACCATGGCCTTGATGGTCGGCGGATTGGTCATGCGGGCGGGCGAAGGTGCTGTTGCGCCTGGCGCAGCAGCATGAGCTTGAAAATTTCCGCCGGCACCGGGCCAAAGTCGTCCGGCTTCCAGAAACGGGCGCGCAAATCCGCCGTGAGCTTCGCCAGCATTTCCGGCGGCAGTTGCGCGAGCGGGTCGTGGGCCTTGGCCATTTCCGCGCCGGCCTCGACCTCGACTTCCGTCACACCCCAGGCCTGCAGGATATTGATTTGGCGTTCGCTCAGCTCGCAGCCTTGGGGCGCGAGCAGCATCCCGTCAATGTTCTTCACATCGCGGGCGACCATCATGCCGGGCTGCAGCGCTTCCGATTTGACACGGATCACGGTTCTTTATCGGCGGGAAACGGATTTTCTTAACCGCAAATCGCTTGCTCCCGCCGAGACAATCAATTAGAAACGGCGGAGACGCGAAAAATTTTTATGGCGACTTATTTCATCATTGGCGGCGACGACAAGGAATACGGCCCGGTCACGGATGCCGATGTGCGGCTATGGCTCGCCGAAGGCCGGCTCAATGCGCACTCGCTGGCGAAAGGCGAAGGCGACGCGGAATTCCGGCAACTGGCGCAGTTCCCGGAATTCGCCGCCGAGCTCGCCGGGCAGGCCGCACCCGCGACGATTGCGCCCATCCCGGCGGCCACGGATTTCGTGGAACGCGACTATGAACTGGACATGGCCGGATGCTTTTCGCGCGGCTGGGAACTGGTGAAAAACAACCTGGGACTGCTGTTCGTCGGCACGCTGATTTATTTTTTGATCGAAGGTGCCGTCGGCGGGCTGGCCAGCATCCCGCTGATCGGGCCGCTGTTTTCCCTCGCCAACTTCATTTGCTCCGGGCCGCTGATGGGCGGCGTGTTTTACCTGTTCATCCGCGTGAACCGGGGCGAACGCGCGGAAGTCGGCGACATTTTTTCGGGTTTTCGGCGGGCGTTCGGCCAGCTGTTTCTCGGCGTGCTGGTGCCAAGCCTGCTGATCGGGCTGTGCATGATTCCTTTCATCATCCTGCTCATCGTTAAACTCATTCCGCTGCTGCCGCATTTCGAGCATTATCAGCCCGGCACGCCGCCGGATGAGGAAACCCTGGCCGCCATCAAATCGCTTCTGTTCACGACCCTGCCGGTGGCGTTCATCTGCGCGATCCCGGCGACCTACCTCTCGGTGAGCTGGAAATTCACGCTGCCGCTGATCGTGGACAAGCAGATGGATTTCGGCGCGGCGATGAAGGCGAGTTGGAAGATGGTGAACCAACATTGGTGGCAGGTCTTCGGGTTGAGCCTCCTGATCCAGGTGCTGAACGTTCTGGGACTTTGCGCGTGCTGCGTTGGCGTGCTGTTCTCCGTTCCCATCGGCTTCGCCGCGCTGATGATTGCGTATGAAACCATCTTTGGCGCCGAAAAAAATTAGCCGCACCAAGGCCCGCAACGCCGCGCTGCTGAACCAGCTCGCCACGCCCGGCCTCGGCTCGGTCATTGCCGGCCGGTGGTTTGCGGGCCTCGGCCAACTCCTTTTGTCCTTGGCCGGCTTTGGGCTCGTCATGGCCTGGTTCGTCCAGGAGATGATTCCATATTACCGTTTGATGTTCAGCGACACGCCACCACACTTGCCGAGCATGCGGATGCTGGTGGCCGGGGCCATTTTATTTGTGCTGGCGTGGCTCTGGTCGCTGGTGACCAGCGCCAGCCTGATGCGCGAGGCGTCCCAGGTCAGCCTGGAATCGCTGGAAAGTTTTACCGCCGGCCAAGTGAAACTGGAGCCGGCCAAAATCGTGCTGGCGCTCGCGGCTTTGCCGCAATGGCAGCGCACCGGCGAGATCATTTCCCGCACGTATCTGTTCAAGGATTTTCCCGCCGCGATGGTTTTCGTCAACGCCGTCGCCGCGCTGGCCGAACAGGCGCAGCATCACCCGGACCTGGACGTGCGCTGGAACAAGGTCACGCTCGCGCTCACGACGCATGACGCCGGCGGGCTGACGGAAAAAGATTTTGCGCTCGCCCGCCAGTGCGACGCGCTGTCAGGGCGTTGAATCCGGCGCGTTGGTCAGCGCGGCCATCGTTGCCGTCGCGGGCACCGTCACCGGCGCCCCGCCGGGCGGGTGGTTCGGCAGCCGGCCAATCCAGATACCGCTGACGCCGTAAATCCATTCCAATTGCGGGATGGCGGGCGGACTGCCCCGGCCACCGCGAACGACCAGCCGGTCGGCGGGCGTCATTTTCTTGAGCCAGGGAGTGTAGGCTTTGCTGTCGCCGAAATTCCACAGCACCTTGTGATACACTTCAAAATCCTCGCGCGGCATCAGCGTGGCTTCAAAGCCGAGAATGTAGCGCCAGTCGGCGCGGGGATTTTTATAGAACGTCTGGTAGAAAACCGACATGTCAGCGGCATACAGAATGCCGCCCTTTTCCGGCAGCCAGCCGGCGAGGTCGGGGTTGTCGGCGGTCAGATATTGCTGGGTTAGATTATAGGTCCAGCGGCTCCCGGCATCGCTGGTGACGGAGAGAAACGTGATCAAGGCCAGGCCGCCGGCCAAGGCCAGCCGCCGGAAAGAGTCCAGCGCCAGCCGCGATGCCAGCAGCAATTGCAGGTCGCAGGCCACCAGCACCATCAGCGCCGGCCAGCCCCAGTCGTCCCAAAACCGGCCGACTTTGAAACCCAGCGTCCAACCGAGGCAAACCAGCCAGAAAACCGGGTCGCGCAAAAACGCCGTGGCCTTGAGCTCGGCCAGCTGGCGCAGGACCAGCAGGCCGCCCAGAAAGAAAAGCGTGTTCAGGTCACCGCCGCCCGGTTGCATTTCCGAGGCCAGCGTGCGCTGGGTCAGGTGCATCCCGGTGGCGAGCAGCGCCACTTTAACCGCCTGCAACGGATAGCCGATCAAATGGCCCGTCAGCAGGCTGCCCAGAAAAACAGCCACGACCCAGCAACCCGCCACGATGAATCCCCAGCGGAACCGGCCCGCGAAAAAAAACGCCGCCACCGGCAGCACCCACAAATACCAGGTGCCATGGAAATAAACGCTAGCCGTAATCAACCCGGTCATCACCGCCGCCAGCCACCATTTCGGCGGCGCGGGACCGAACCGCCGCCAGAGCAGCAGCAGCGACACCAGCGCGGCGATGGTGATGATGTAAGGCCGGCCCAGCAGATAACGAAACGGCACCAGCGCGGTGATCATGCCCAGCGTCAGCGTCGCCAGCCACGCTTCCGGGTAACGCAGCCACGCCACCGCCGCCAGCCCCGCCAGCACAAACAGCGACACCACGGAAAAAATGACGATGGACTCGGCGCTGGCGTCGAAAGCGGTGTGGATTTTTTCCAGCAGCAGGCTCCAGCCATATTCATGGTCAATCTTGTAGGTATCGTTCAGCACCAGAATTTCCGGCCAGGTTTTGCCGCTCACCGCCTTGCCGGCGTGCCGCAGCGCATCATCCGGCGGGATGTAGCCGTAGCCGATGATCTTCAGCGGAATCAGCAGCAGCGTCAGGATGACGATGACCCACACCGCCAGCGGCACATAGCGGCGCAAGGGTTCAAACCCGGCAAGATTCAGTCGGTCGTTGGTTTCGTTCATGGGCAGGCATTTAATTTCGCAAATCAGAACACCTTGGGCACGCCTTCGTCGAGGATTTTTATCTGGCTGGTGAGATGTTCCGCCGCGGCGATTTCCATCAGCCAGCGCGGCGGCTCGTCCATTTCCTCGAACGACAGCTTGAAGGTGCCGTAATGCATCGGCACAAAAAATTTCGCGCGCAGGTCCTTGAACGCCTGCACCGCCTGATCCGGCCCCATGTGAACTTTCCGAAAGGTCGCCGGGTGATACGCGCCAATGGGCAGCAGCGCGATCTCCGGCGCAAACTTGCGGCCGATTTCCTCAAAGCCGTGAAAATACGCGCTATCGCCCGCGTGATAAATCTTCCGGCCCTGGTGTTCCAGAATGAAACCGCCGTAGCCGCGATGCTGGTCGTGCAGCGTCCGCGCGCCCCAATGTTTGCTCGGCGTGAACGTCACCTTCCAGTCGCCCTGTGAAAAACTTTCCCACCATTCCAACTCGATGATGCGCGAGAAGCCCAGGTTGCGCGCCAGGTCGCCCACGCCGCGCGGCATGATGCCGATTTTAGGGTTCGGCAGCTTGCGCAGCGTCGGCTTGTGAAAATGATCGAAGTGCGCGTGCGTCAGCAGCACCAGATCAATCGGCGGCAAATCCTTCAGCTTCAACCCGGCCCGCTTGAGCCGCTTGAGCAGGAACAGCCAGTTGGCAAAATTCGGGTCGATCAGCACGTTCAAGTCCGTGAACTGGATAAGAAACGACGCATGGCCGATCCAGGTGATCGCCACTTCGCTGTATTTCAATTTGGGAAACACCGGCCGGCGCGGCTGCCCGTGACGCGGCGTGAACCAGCCTTTCAGCACCAGTTCCTGGAAAAACGTGCGCGGGTTGAAATGCTTTGCCGGCGTCAATTCCTTGAACGAGCGCGGGAGTTTCCGGCGCGGCGCGGGACGTTTGGAATTTTCTTTCGCCATCAGCGCTTTAACCCTAACAGTTGCCGAGCATTCGACCAATTTGAAAATTCAAATACATCGCGCGCAGGACGCGAAGAAAACCAAAGGAAAAGAGCTCTACCCTTCGCCGTCTTCGCGATCGTCGCGTGAAATATACTACTACCCGCTCGCCTCGCGCGGTGGCCTGGCGGAGTGCGGTGCGGTTTGAGCCGGTTCAATATTCATGGATATATTTCTTATAACCCGCGGTTGACAAATCAGAAATATTTAGATTTCATGCCTGAAACCCGATGATGATTAACCGCATTTTGCGACCAAGTCGCGAGGCTGTGTGAAAACTATTTGGCCGAAGGCATAAAGTAAGTAAGCAGAGTGGAAAGTATGAAATGCTTTTTGAAGCGTGTTGAACCAGAGCTTCCGGCAATGAGGTGAGCTACCGGCGTTAGCGGTGGGAGCCGACGACTTTATTCAGGCGCAGGCGTTGCCGCCGGGCTGTTAGACCACCGCCGCCATCAATTTCCCGAAGCGCACCAGGTTCAGCACGCGTTTAAGGTTGTAGGCCAGCGTCGTGAGGCTCCATTCGCACTGAACTTTCGGCAGGCCCTTGAGCAAAAAGTGCGTGTAACCGAACCAACGTTTGATGGTGCCAAATGGATGTTCGGCCAAGGTCTTCCGCAATTTGAACTTTTCCGAGTGTTGTTTCAATCCGGTCGTTCTTGTTTTTGCCGCCGTGGATGGACTTGAGGTAAAGGGCGTGGGCGAGCACGAAGTGGAGGCCGGCATCCGCACAGGCATCGGCGAGCCCATACCAGCCGAACATGCACTCGGCGCAGACGGTCAGGTCGCGGCGATAGGGCGCGACGAGTTTGAGGAAATAGGCGAAGTCATTGTTCTTGATGTTGGTGTGGACGAGCTTTTTGCCGGTGCGGTCTAGAACGCAGACGTACATCTGGCGGGCGTGGAGATCAATTCCGCAGTTGAATTCAGTGGTGGAGGTGTAATACTTCATGGCGATCATACGTTGTGGGGTCGCAAGACCCCGGTGTTATACGTTTGGTTACGCGGGGAAGTGCTAGTTACACTTCCCCGCGCAGTTTTATGCTATCAAAAACCCAACAGGGCTTGGAGGGGAGTGTCAAGTCGCCGGAGCCGTTGGCGCTGTCCGTTCCGCGGTTCACGTCGCGAGTCGGCGGTGGCTCTTTTTCCGTTACGCATAAATCAATTTGTCCCAGAGTTAGAGTAAAAGCAAAACAACCAACCAAATAACTAAAAACAAACGAGGCGCCTTATGTTAACAACCGGATCGCAGACGGTTCTTGTCTTCAAAGAAATACAGTTTCTCGGAGACTGGACACGTATTAATGGAGCAAACAGCATAATCTATACGTCGAATAAAACGGCCAAGCTCATTGTTCTCGTTGAAAACCACGCTGGCAACAACGTAACCTATTACTTCGTCGTCAAGCCCAACAATGATGTCTGGGTTTTTTATGGAGGGGATGCCCAAGTCCATATACCGGCACTGTGTCTAACTAGTAAGCCCGGCGACCAAATCAAGTGTCAAGGTTTGAAATGAGTTTTGCATTCAGGCCCACAGCCGCGCGAATGCCTAACCATTCGCCGACCGCCGTTGGCGCTTGCAGTTCCGCTATCGCGAGCGTAAAGCCCCGTGGGGCCACGCCCCTTTATGGGGTTCACTCCGCGAGTCGGCGGTGGCTTTCTACGTTAAGCCGCTCGCCACACCAGACTTTATGAACTACATTACTTGGGCGTTGATTGGCATGGTGGGTTACTCGTTCACCACATTGTTGGTAAAGTTTGCAACTCGTGGCGGGCAGTTTTCCAGTTTTCTGGTGCTTGCCATCGCTTGCGTCATTACTATGACTAGCACCGCTTGGATTACGCTTGCACGAGGCGACCTGCAACATGTGAGCGCGAAGGATTTCGTAAGTTCGAGCGCATGGTTTGCTTATGCTACTGGAGTTGCTCTCACAGTGGCAGTCATGTCGCTTTTTCGCGCGCTTTCATTGGGACCAGCCAGCGTCGTTGTCCCGATTTATGGGATGTTTATCGTCGGTGGGGCGATTCTGGGGATTCTTTTTTTGCACGAGCCAGTCACGACCCGCAAGCTCGTTGGTATTGGCTTGGCCATCATTAGTATTTTTCTTATAGCCAAAAAATAGTGAGATTGACGATGTCCAAGCCGGTCTGAAAATGGAGCGCGGCTGGGTCGCAGATCAGCCACAACATCTGGCCATCGCCAAAACGCCTGAGAATTCGAGACCGGCTGAGGCTGGTCGCAGACGACACAGCCGCGCTCCGGGATTTTCAGACACGCTCTGAATTACGCCCAAGCGAGGCGGGACCGATTCGACGATGAGCAATAGAATTAAAGCCCGGAGCGCGACTGTGTCCGCAGGACCAGTCGCAGCGCGTGAAGCTGGCGAAGGCATTCGAAATGAGAAAATCTTGCGAAGAGTGGACGTGCTGCGGCTGGGTTTTCGACCACAGCCGCGCTCCGGGTTTTCAGCCCGGTCCAGGCAGACATTCCCGAGCAAGCTCAACTGCGGGCCATGGTCTGCCGCCTCGCCGAGGCTGAAAGTGCGGCGAGCCGGTCGCGGCGCAACCTGCGCCCGACATTTGCTTTCATTTTCCGCCGCTGGTAAATTCCCCGCGTGAATCAACTCGCCAAGCAGCTCGACACGTTTCTCCGCCAGCCGCCGCGGCTCGGCAAAAATGTCTTCATCGCCAAGACCGCCACCGTCATCGGCGATGTCACGCTGGGCGCGCACAGCAGCGTCTGGTATGGGGCGGTGCTGCGCGGCGACATCAACCGCATTGTCATCGGCCATCACTCGAACGTGCAGGACAACGCCGTGCTGCATCTCGCGGATGATTTTGGCTGCGTGCTCGGCAACTGGGTGACCGTCGGCCACAGCGCCGTGGTTCACGCGTGCCAAGTGGGCGACGAATGTCTCGTGGGCATGGGGGCGGTGATTTTGGACGGCGCGGTCATCGGCAAACAAAGCATCGTCGGCGCGAAGGCGCTGGTGACGCAGGGCACCAAAATACCGCCCGGCTCGCTCGTGCTCGGCGCGCCGGCCAAGGTCGTCCGCAAGCTGACGCAGGCAGAACGCGCCGGCCTGAAATGGTGGGCGCAAAAGTACGTGGACAACGGCGCGTATTGCCTCCGGCACGGCATCAGCGTGGGCGGGCCGCTGCCGACGTGAGAGGTCTCGGCCGCGGCTAGGACGTGTTTTCAAATTACGGAGGGCGACCGTCCCGGCCGCTGCCACGGCGATTGGCACGGGGAATTAACTGATGGACATATCGGTATTGCTCACGCTGGTCGCAGCGCCCGAGGACGGGCGCACTCCGAAAGCATTTTGAAAACACGGCATAGAGCATTTCCATAAATCCGGTAGCGAGGCGGAATCAGTTTGGACCAAAGCGGTCTTTTTGGCGGTTGGCTTCGTTTCGGCTTAGTTACAGGGTTGGCAAACCTGCGCCCGCGCCAAAGCCTCGCCCACCACCAAAAATCCTCGCTCCGCCGCGCGACCTCATTTCTATCAATGCTCTAAATGGCGCCGGAATTTACCGGGGCCGGTGGGCCTTTCACCCCAGCCACTGCGGATTATGGGTGGTGCCGTCGAAGCGCGTGGTGGTTTTGAAGGCTTCGTATTTGCCGTCCGCCGCCGCCGCCGCCGTGCGGGCCAGCAGCGCGGCCACTGCCTCAGTCGTCAGCGGTTTGAAGGTGCGCGCGGCTTCCAGCGCCTGTTCCAGCCGGGCCATGCTATCCATGCCGGTGATGACGGTTGAGGTTGGCAGGTTCATGGCGTAGTGCAGACATTCGATGGCGGTCGCGGTCTGGCTATGCAGAATGGCCCCGAAGCCCAGCGACTTCATGCCCAGCACGCCGATGCCATCGTTGACCAGCAGCGGCACCACCCGCTGTTCAAAGCTGTGGAAATGCGCATCCATGACGTTCAACGGCATTTGCACCGCGTCAAACTGAAATTTATTTGCGGCGGCGACGGACAACATTTTCAGGTGTATTTCCGGGTCTTTGTGGCCGGTGAAACCGATGTAACGGACTTTGCCCGCCTGTTTCGCCGCGAGCATCGCCGCCATCGCGCCGCCGGCGAACACCCGCTCGGCGTCTTCGAGGCGGATAATTTCATGGAACTGCATCAGGTCCACGTGGTCGGTCTGCAGCCGCTGGAGCGATTCGTCAATCTGCCGCGCGGCGGACGCCTGGGTGCGCCCGTCAATTTTGCTCATCAGAAACGCCTTGGCGCGGTAGCCGTCCTGCAATGCCTTGCCCATGCGCACTTCGCTGACGCCGTTATTGTAATCCCAGCAGTTGTCCAGAAAGTTGATACCGCGATCCAGCGCCGTGCGGACGAGGCGGATGCTTTCGGCTTCGTCGGCCTGAATGCCGATGTGGTAGCCGCCCAGGCCGATGGCTGAAACTTTTTCGCCGGTGCGGCCAAGCGGGCGGTAGGGCATCTCGTTTTTCATTTCCGCCGCCCAGGCCGGCGCGACGCCCAGGGCCACACCGGCGGCGGCGGACAGCTTGACAAATTCGCGACGAGTCAGGTCCCGGCGGCTTTTAGGTTCAAAGGGGCGGCTCATAATAGATTTTATCGGTTGGTGACAATGCGTTGTAATCCAAACCGACCGGCGGCGCAACCGGATTCACCGGCGCCGCGGCGGCGGAAAAGCTTGGCGGATGCAATCGCGGGTTGGCAACCGCGGGTTTTGCAGCCAGACTCCCAGCCGCGTTTATGAATGAACTGACTCAATCCCGCTGGCTGCCCATTGTGCTGCTGACCTGCTCCAACGTGTTCATGACCCTGGCGTGGTATGGCCATCTGAAATTCAAGAGCAAGCCGCTGCTGCTCGTCATCCTCGCAAGCTGGGGCATCGCGTTTTTTGAATATGTGCTGCAAGTGCCCGCCAACCGCTGGGGCAGCAACAGCTACTCACCTTACCAGCTCAAGATCATTCAGGAAGTCATCACGCTGGCGGTGTTTGTGGGGTTTGCGTTTTTTTATTTCAAGACGCCGCCGGCGTGGAATCACGTCGCCGCCTTCGTCTGCATCCTCGCGGCGGTTGCGTTCGCCTTCTGGCCGAAGAAATAATTTAGCCCGCCATGAACCCCCCGCCTAATCCCAAGCCGATTGACCCCCGCGTCGGCATCGGCCATGTGCATTTGAAGGTGGCGGATCTCGAACGCGCGCTGGCCTTCTACGTCGGCGTGCTGGGCTTTGAACTCCGGCAGCGTTTCGGCACGCAGGCGGCGTTCGTCGCGGCGGGCGGCTATCATCATCACCTCGGCTTGAACACCTGGGAAAGCACCGGCGGCCAACCGCCGCCGCCCGGCACGACCGGCTTGTATCATGCGGCGATTTTGTATCCGACGCGCGCGGCGCTGGCGGATGCGCTGCGCCGCCTGCTGGCCGCCGGCGTGGAACTTGACGGCGCCGCCGACCACGGCGTGAGCGAGGCGCTTTACCTGCGCGACCCGGACGGCAACGGCCTGGAGCTTTACCGCGACCGGCCCCGCGAACAATGGCCGCACACGCCGGCCGGCGAACTGGCGATGTTCACGCGGGCGCTGGATTTAGAGGCATTGCTGGCGGAAAAATAGCGGCGGCGGGCAAAGGGATATTTTGCGCCGGGCGAAGACGTAGTTTTCCGCGAATCATTTTATTCCGCGACAAGCCAAATGCGGCTGGACTTTTACACACGAATGGACCGAATATTCACTCACCAACAAGCCATGAAAAAATCATTGTTCATCCTCGCCCTAGCCTGCCTGGCCGTGCTGCCGATCCGCGTGGCCGCCGCGGATCAGACCGAAACCAAGGAACAGCGCGACGCCCGCATGGCATGGTGGCGGGAGGCCAAATTCGGCCTGTTCATCCACTGGGGCGTGTATTCCGTGCCCGCCGGATTTTACCACGACAAGCCGGTCGCCGGCATCGGCGAATGGATCATGAACAAGGGCAAAATCCCGATGGCCGAATACCAGTTGTTCGCCAAGGAATTTAATCCGGTGAAATTCGACGCCGATGCGTGGGTCAAAACAGCCCGGGACGCCGGGATGAAATACATCGTCATCACCTCGAAACATCACGACGGCTTCGCGATGTTTCCGTCCCAGGCCAGCCCGTGGAACATCCATGAGGCGACGCCGTGGCAGCGCGACCCGTTGCAGGAACTCGCCGCCGCCTGCCGGAAATACGACCTCAAGCTGGGCTTTTATTATTCGCAGGCGCAGGATTGGAACAACGGCGGCGCGGCCGCCGGCGGCAAGTGGGATCCGGCGCAAAAGCATGACATGGACGATTACATTGACAAGATCGCCGTGCCGCAGGTGAAGGAAATTCTTTCCAACTACGGTGAGTTTCCCGCCGTGCTCTGGTGGGACACGCCGATCGGCATGAACACCAACCGCGCGCAAAAGCTTTACGATGTCGTCAAACAACTCCGCCCGAACATCATCATGAACAACCGGCTCGGCGGCGGCTTCAAGGGCGACACCGAGACGCCGGAACAAAAAATTCCCACCAAGGGTTTGCCCGGCCGCGACTGGGAAACCTGCATGACGCTCAACGACACCTGGGGTTTCAAGCGCGACGACAACAATTGGAAATCCACCACGACGATCATCCGCAACCTGTGCGACATCGCCAGCAAAGGCGGCAATTATCTCCTCAACGTCGGACCGACCAGCGAAGGACTGATTCCGCAGCCGAGCCTTGACCGGCTCGCCGAAGTCGGCGTATGGATGAAGGTCAACGGCGAAGCCATCTACGGCACCACTGCCACGCCGTTCGGCTCCGAACTCGGCAAGGCGGTCAAGGCCAAGGACGGTTATGGCGGCGACACCACCGTGTCATCCGCCAACGACTGGCGCTGCACCACCAAACGGGGAAAATCCATTTTGGGCATCGGCACCCAGCCGGGGAAAATCTACCCAATCATTTTCCACTGGCCGGCGACCGGCAAATTCGAACTGTCCGGACTGCAAAGCCAAGTGAAGCGGGCCTATTTGCTGGCGGACGGGAAAGACCTAAAATTCGATCAAACTGACGCCGGCGTGACGCTCGACCTGCCGGCCGAAGCGCCGGACCAAATCGCCTCAGTCATTTGCGTTGAACTCAAGGACAAGACCCCGAAAGTGGCGGCGCAGAAATAATTGTACGGCGGGCTCAAGCCGCGCGGATTTTGAAATCCGCGCGGTTTGGTTTTATTCAAACCAGCGCGGCACCAGCGTCTTCACCGCGTTGAGCATGAACTGCACCGCGATGGCCGCCAGCAGCAGTCCCATCACGCGCGTGCCGATGCGCAGCGCAATGGGGTTCAGCACTTTTGCCCCCTGCGCCGCCATGCGCAAAACGCCGTAGGTCGCCAGCGCCACCAGCAGGATGCAGCCGCAGAGCGCGAGGCTATACCAAACCGTCTTGGCCTCGGATTGCAGCAGGATTACCGTCGAAATCGCGCCGGGCCCGGACAACATGGGAATCGCCAGCGGCGTCACGGCAATGTCGGTTTTCTCCGCGCCGGCGGCGGTTTCCTCGCGCGTTTCCTGCACGCGCGAACGCTGCGCCCGCAACATGTCCAGCGCCACCAGCAGCAGCACGATGCTCGCCGCGATTTGAAACGCCGGCATCGTGATGCCAAGAAACTGGAAAATCCATTTGCCCGCGAAGCCGAACACCAGCAGCACGCCCGCCACGACGAGGCAGGCAATTTTCGCCATGCGCGCGCGCTCCGCCGGGGTGTCGTTCGGCGTCATGGCGATGAACGCCGGAATGACCGCGAAAGGATCCACGATCACAAACAGCGAACTTGCTGCGAGCAGGCTGTATTCAATCAGGCTCATACCGCGCACGGCGCCAGAATCGCGTCGGTCATCCCATGTACAATTTTTTTGTCGGCCGGAACAATTGTTGCCAGCACGCCGCCGAGCGCCGGCCGCGCCGCGTCGCCTTCGCCGCTGACGAAATAATACGGACACAGCCGCGCCCGGCCTTTCATCGGCACGACTTCATTCTTCGCAAAATCAAACCAGCTGGCCTCGACGATCGAAGGCCTGTGAAACCGCTGCAATACGCTCGGCGACATCTCGAAATTTTTCAGCGCCGCGTCCACCGCCGCGCTCCAGTCGGCCTGCGACAAATCGCTGCCGAGAAAAACGCCGCGCGCGCCCCAGGCATTTTCAGAGAAGCCGGAAACTTTCAGAATCAAATCGCGTTCTTTCTGCGACAGCGTCTTGAGCTGTGACCAGTCCGTCAGATTCAGTTCGGGCAGCGCCGCGTGCGGCGGCAGCGGCGTCGGGTCCACCAGCCAGGTGTAAGGAATCACTTTTTTCAGCCGCGCCAGAAAACTTTCGCCCAATTCCTGCCGCCAGAAATTTTGGAGGTTCCGGTTCCATAACAGCGCGAACAGCATTTTTTCCTCGAACACCGGCTTCGGCGGCGGTGTCAGGCGGATTTTCTTTTCCGCCGCGAGTTCAAAAATCTGTCGGGCATTCGCCACGTTCGGCAAATCGAACAGCTCGAAGAAGCGATAAATGGCGTCACCTTCGGCGAACTGGTTGAAGGTTGAAGGTTGAAGGTTGAAAGTTGCGGCACCGCGCTGATTCAACTGTTCCGAAATCCATGCCATCTCCGGTTTGTAAGTGGCCGCTTCTTCTGAAACGACGATGTGAACTTGCTTCGCTTCGCCGAAGATGGATTCAAAGCCACGGATCATTCCGTCCGCGCCGCCCAGAATTGCGGATTGATTCTGCGCGCCAGCCAATCCGCAATAAGTCTTATTCAGCCACCCGGTCAGTCCGATGCCGCCCGGCACGGAATCCAGCTCCGTGATGCTATAACCATTTTCCGTCAGCAAAATGTCGGGACGGATCACGCGCGGGATGTCATTTTTGAAAGCCGCCGAACGCTGCAGCTCAATCAGTTCGCGCGGCTTGCCGAGGTCGAGCCAGCGCGCGACCCATTCCGGCTGTTTGCCCTCGGCGCTTTTGCGATAAAGGAGATTCACCGCGCGATAGAATTGCAGCAGCACGCGGCCGAGCGACTCGATTTCCGACGCCAGATTTTCGCCGAGCGGAAACGGCACGGGTGAAATCTTCCAGGCCAAGCCGGCAAAAAGGCCGCCGGCGGGAATTGAATCGCGGATGAACTTCGCTTGTTCGGCGGGAGAATTCACTTTGAATCAGCTTCGAATTTGCCCACTGCCGAGGCCGAGCCATTTGTAGCTGGTCAGTTCGTCCAGGCCCATCGGGCCGCGGGCACCGATTTTGTCGGTGCTGATGCCGATTTCCGCGCCCATGCCGAATTCGCCGCCGTCGGTAAAACGCGTGCTCGCGTTCCAATAAACCGCCGCCGAATCCACCTCGGCGAGGAACTTGTTGGCGTGCGCCTCGTTCTGCGTGATGATGCTGTCCGAGTGCGCCGAGCCGTAAAAATTGATGTGGTCAATCGCGGCCTGCACGCCGTCCACCACGCGCACGTTCAAAACGTAGTCGTTGTATTCGGTGAAATAATCCTGTTCGGCCACGGACTTGAGCTGGGCGGATTTGAAATGGGAGACTTGAGCTTTCAAATTCGCCAGCGTGGTTTCATCGCCGCGAATCTCCACGTGCTGCGCAAACAGTTGTTCGCCAATGGCGGGAAGAAATTTTTCCGCCACCGCTCGGTCCACGAGCAACGTTTCCGCGGCATTGCAGACGCCGGGGCGCTGGACTTTGGCGTTCATCGTGATGGCCTCGGCCATCTTCAAATCGGCGTCGGCATCCACGAAGACATGGCAGACGCCCTTGTAATGCTTGATGACGGGCACTTTCGAGCAATCGGCCACGGCGCGGATGAGGCTCTCGCCGCCGCGCGGCATGCAGAGATCAACGTATTGCGTGAGCGAGAGCAAAAGTGGAATCGCCTCGCGGTCGGCCGTGGGCACGACTTGAATCGCGTGTGCGGGAAATGCCGCGTGCGCGATTTTGCCCGCATCAATCATGGTCTGGGCGATGATCTGATTGGAGTTCAACGCCTCCTTGCCGCCGCGCAGAATCGTGGCATTGCCGGATTTGAAACACAGGCTGGCCGCGTCCGCCGTCACGTTCGGGCGCGATTCGTAAATGATGACCACGACGCCGATGGGCGTGGAAATTTTTTTAAGCTTGAGCCCGTTGGGCCGCGTGCGCTCGTCGAGAATTCTGCCGACGGGATCCGGCAGCACCGCGACTTCGCGCAGACCTTTCGCCATGCCGGCAATCCGTTTGTCATCCAACTTCAACCGGTCGAGCATCGCGGGTGAAAGGCCGTGCTGCGCGCCGAATTCCAGGTCCAGCGCGTTGGCGGCTTTGATGGCGTCGGCGTTTTGCTCCAGAGCGGTGGCCATGGCGAGCAGGCAGGCGTTTTTCTCCGCCGTGGTCAGCTGGGCGAGCTCGCGCGAGGCGGCCTTGGCCTGTTTCGCCAGCCGCGTCATCTGTTCCGTCAGATTCATGGATAAACAAACTACGCCAAATTCGCCATCTGAAAAGGGCAAATCGTGGCGCTTTCACGCTTGCAACCGGCAGCGGTTGCGGCTTGGCTGGGGTGAACGCAAAACCATTTATGAACGTAACGATGTGGATGACGCGGGATTTGCTGACGGTGACGCTGGAAACACCGGTGGCCGAAGCGGCCAAATTGATGGCGCAAAACCGCGTGCGACGGCTCATGGTCGTGGAAAAATGGGCCGACGGCCTGCACCTGCTCGGAATCATTTCGGCGAAAGATGTGATCCACGCTTTTCCCCCACACGTCAACCCCTTCGCCATCGAAGGCCCGGACGCGCGCCTGACGCCGACCACCGTTGGACAAATCATGACCGCCAAGCCGCGCACCACCACCACTGACACGCCGATCGAGGAGGCGGCGGCGCTGATGTGCCATCTCAAGATCGGCGCGCTGCCGGTGATGCGGGGAAAATTTCTCGCCGGCATCATCACGGAATCCGATGTCTTCCGCGCGTTCGTCAGCCTGCTCGGCTCCGACGAAAAAGGCGCGCGCATCACCTTCGACGCGACGAAGGGCGAGGATGTTTTCGAGCTGATGGGCAAGCTGGCCAAGCGCAAAAAAATCCGCATCATCAGCCTCATCTGGACGGAACAGGATCAGCAACCCGTCTGCATGGTGCGCATCGCCGGCGAAGGCGTGGACGACGTGCTGGACGATTTGTGGAGTTCCGGCCACATCGTCATCAACGTCATCCGGTTTCCCTTTGTGCCGGAGGAAAAAGCCTAGCGCGGCGAAATTTTCGCCGCGGCGCGGAGCGCGGCGGCGAGCTGCGCCGGCGTCCAATCATTGCCGTCTAACTGCCGGGAAATTTTCCCAGCCGGGTCCAGCACCACGGTCCGCAGGTTATGCGACAGCACGCCGTTGTCCCGCCAGAAACGAAAATCCAGCTTGGGCGCGAGTGCGCGCAGCGTGTTCGTCGGCGCGACAGCGAACTGCCAGCGGTCGGCGTTCGTGCCGCGATAAAAACTCGCGTAGCCCTGCAAAATCTGCGGCGAATCGAAGCCGGGATCGAATGAAACGGAAAGCAACTGCCAGTTCGTCGGCGCGCTCGCGTCCGCCTGGAGAATTTTCTGCGCCTCGGAAAAATTCCGGTTCATGCGCGGGCAATATTCCGGCAGCGGACAGCTCGTGAAGAAAAATGTGAACGCCAAAGCGCTCCCGCGATAATCGGCGAGATGAATTGGCCGGCCAGTTTCACTGGTGAATTCCGCATCCGGCAACACGTCGCCCACCGCCAGCTCCGGTTCCACGATGTGCCAGCCGGACGACGCGACTTCGCCGGTTTTTCCGGTGGGCTGGAGGTTTTCAATCCAGTCATCGTCGGCAGTGGCGACGAGTGTGAAAGTGATTTCATCGCCGGGCGCGAGCCCGGCGAGCGCGTTCGTGTCGCGCACGGAAAAATCCATCGTCATCGCGGCCATGTAGCCGGGAATCGCCTCGTGCTTGATCGTTGCGTGGCGATGATCCGGCGGAATGGCCTGCACCACGCCGCGTGCGGCGTAAGTTTGGTTGGTCACGGCGGCCGCCGGTGGCGTGGACGTTTCACGCTGGCAGCCGACGGCCAGCAGCAGCCCGCAGAAAAAAATTATCAGCTTCATTATTGGTTCCAAAATTCATTTTTCGCCGCGCAGTTTCCCGATTTCCGCCACGACGGCGGCGGGCGTTTCGGCGCGCAGACCGTCGAAATAAATGCGCGTCCGCCCGTGCCGGTCCACGACGGCGATGCGGTCGGTGCCCGTGAAATTACCCGGCATGGAATTAAACGGGTCGCCGTTGTCCTGCGCCAGAAAACTTTTGGCGATCAGACCATACAGCACGGATTTTTCGCCGGTGAGAAAGTGCCAGCGGTTCGTGTCCGCGCCGAAGCGCGCGGCCCATTTCGCCAGCACGGCCGGGGTGTCGGTGCGCGGGTCCACGGTGAGCGAAATTAGCCGCACGTCGGCGTCGCCGGCGGTAAGCCGCTGGATTTCCGCCATGCGTTTGCTGACTTCGGGGCACGTCAGCGAGCAGCTCGTGAACAGGAAGCTGACGGCGAGAAATTTTCCATCAAGGTCTGCGCGCGTCACCGTCCGCCCGGATTCGTCGGTCAGGGAAAAGCCGGCGAGGCTCCGTTCTTTATCGGGCAAAAGGGCGCGGAGTTGGTCATGCCGCGCCAGCGCGCTGGCGGCAAACCAACTGCCAAGCCCGGCGACTGCGGCCAGGGCAATGACGACCATGAGAAATAATTTTTCGTCATTGCCCCGGCGGGATTTCTTTTTCAGAGCCATGCGCGGCCGTTACTGTTTCAATTTGGCCACGGCCTCGGCGAGTTTTTTAATGAATTTATCCGGGTCTTTGTCAAACGCGGACTTTTCCGATTTGTCACAGACTTTGATTTCCTGCCCGTTATATTCAAACATAAACGGCTTGCCCATGTCGCCCAGCGTCATGCCACAAACAAGGCAGGTAGCGAGTGGATACGGCTTGGGTTTGGTGGTTTGATTATCCTCGGCGAGGATTGTCAGCGACAGCAAACCCAACAGCGCCGCAAGAATAATTCTGTTTTTCATAAACATGGTTTCAGCGTTGGTTTGCTTTTTATTCTGCCAGAACGGCATCCCAGCGGTAGCCGAGAATCCAATCCGCCAGTCTTTGCATGTCCTCGGGCGAAACCGTGGCTTTGAGCGCCGGCATGGGAACCGCGCCCCATTTGCCGATGCCGCCGTTTTGCATTTGCGCGATGATTTTGGTCGCGGCATCGGGATCGTTCCGGTAGGCGGCGGCCACGTCGCGATACGCCGGGCCGACGACTTTGATATCTGGGTTGTGGCAACTGATGCAGGTGGCTTTCGTCGCCAGTGCCAGCAGTTCCTTGCGGTTGACCGGCAGGAACCGCGCCGCCGCGAGCCGCCACTCCCCGCCGTATTTCACCACCACGCCAAAAACGTCAGTGGCAACTCTGGGCGTTTCCCGGCCGGCGGCGGATTTGCTGACGAGCAATGTCACCGTCGAACCGTCATCCGCTTTGACGGAAGCGGTGCCGGTGGCATCGAATTTTCCAGTGATGAAGGTGACATTCGTAAGCTGCACGTAACAATCCGCCAGTGCCGCCGCGTCCTTGAACGCTGCCGCGCCGACCGGTTGCGAGGTGAATGGCTGGTTCGTATCCGTCACCGAAATGGAACCGGCTATCGCCTGCACGCACGCGCCTAATGCGCTGTCCGCCGGTATGCCGGTGAGCGTGACCTGGTTGCGAGGCAACAGCGCCGCTGCTTCCGCGCCCGCCGCCTGCACCGGCAACGTGGGTTCGCCCGGATTGACCAGCACGAAAGCCGTGGTCTGACCATCCGGCTGGACGAGCCGCGCGGTCACGATGCCGCTGACTGACTTGTCTTGCGCCTGCACCGCCAGCGCGGCGGCCAAGCCGATTGAACAAAGAATTTTTTTTAACATGGTTTTCCGGTTTGGTAAAAAATGCATGAAGAAATTTTCAAAGGCATTTTCAGAACATATAGCTCAGGCTCACCTTGACTAAGGCGGGCGCGACGAGCTGGTTGCCGTTCATGTTTTGATAAACCGGTATTTCCACGTCCGCGTAAAACTTCACCGGATGCAGATGCAATTCGATGCCCGGCGAAAGGAGCACCCGCTGGTAGCCGGAATTGTCGGGCGCGGCGGCGGGGCCGTTGTCGCGACCGCGCCAGGAGCCGATCACCTGCGCCACCGGCGTGATTTTGACGCGGCCGAGCGAGAGGTTGTTGTAATAAATTCCCGCCGCGGCGTCCGCCTCCAAACCCGGCCGATAATCGCCCTGCTTGAGCGTCGGCACGTCCAGTTCCGCCTGCGTGAACCAGCTAAAACTGTTGTCGTGCGTGAGCTGGTGGCGATAAAATCCGCCGAGCAAAACATCCGTGCTGCCGCTGCTGATCTGCGTGTCGCGGTCCACCACGTCGCCGTCGCGGTTGTAGCTGCCGGTCGGCAGCTTCAAGCCGAAGGTGATGCCGCTGGACAAGTCTTCTGAGAAGCCGGTGTAAATGCCCTTGATGCGGAGGTCGCCAAGGCCGCTCCAGTTGCGCGAAACCAGATTGGCCGGCGGCGCGCCAAAATTGACATCGGTGTTGAACGTGCGCGTCCAATACGGCACTTCCAATTGCGCGCCCCAACTGCGGTTGAACATGTATTGCAGGCCGAGAGTGACGAAGTGCGTTTCGATTTCCTTGTCGCCGTTATTTGCGGCGGGCGCGGAAGAATTGCCGCTCCAGTTTTGATTTTGATCCTGGTAATCATAATTGAGAAAAACCATGCCGCCGGCGCCCGTTGGCAGCATCCCGCTGGTGCCCACGTCAAAAACCCCACAGCCGCAGGCACACGCCCACGCCGCGCCCGGCACCAAAACGCCCGCCAGCAAACCGACCCCGACTTTTTTCATCTGCGAATTCAAATTTTTATTTTTCATTTTCAAAGCTAAAGATTACGAGCACGCCACATGGCGTCCTCAAGGTTGATGGAATAAAATTACGCCCGCGTCTCACGACGTTGGCCGGAAAAACCGAGTTGAATCAGGCGGAGAAACTGCGCGGCGGCGGCACCGGCGGTTTGGGGAAAGACGCAGCAGCGGAAAATTCAGCCAGCAAAAAAGCAGAAATGGGTTCCGGCGAGATGAGCGCAAAATCTTTCGCCGCCGGCGGGAATTCCATTTTCAAGGTTGGGGATACGGCCTCGGATTTCTTCTCGGATTTTTTGGCGGCGGCAATGGCCCGGCACAGCGGACAGAGATGGCGGCCGTCGAAGGTTTCCGAAACCGCCTCGGAGACGGACTGCGTGCGCAGATTGTTCGCCAGCATCGTCGTCCACGCGACGGTTTGCAGTGCGGCCCAGTGCGCGCCCGTCGAAAGAACGAGCGCGACGACCACCAGCAGTTTTCCGCAGCGAGCGAACATGGCGACAAAATCCTTCTTTGCCAGCGGCAAGTCAAGTTTGGTTCAGCGCTCGGCAATCCACACGAGCGTGCTGCTCGGCAGCAGATCAAACAGCGCAATCAAATCCGCATCGGCGAGATGGATGCAGCCGCAGGATGACGGCCGGCCAATCGTCGCCTGGTCGCCGGTGCCGTGAATATAAATATAGCGGCGGTGCGAGTCCACGTTGCCGTCGCGATTAAACCCCGGCTCCAAGCCTTCGAGCCACAGGATGCGCGTCGTGATTTTGGCGTCCGCAAATTCCGGCTGCGAGGTGTGGCCGACGACCTGGCGTGACTCGAAGACGGTTCCCGCCGGTTCGCCGCCGCCGATTTTTTCGGCGATGCGGTGCAGGCCGCGCGGCGTGCAATTGGAATCCTTGATTTCGCCGACGCCGAAGCGCGAGGTCGAGCAGCGGTATTTTTTTACGAAATGATTATCTTTGAATAGCGAGACTGTCTGTTGGGAAATGTTCACGGTCAAAACAAACTGCGTCGGCTCAATTTTTAACCTACCGCAAGCGGCGAGGCAGGCGTCGGGAATTTTATTTTTGAAATTCATAAAACACAGGCTCGCGCAACCGGAGGTCAACAGCACCGCCGCACTCATCATGGAAATGAGAATGCGCCGGTTCATGCCGTCAGGCTTTGACCAGCTTTTTCACCAGCACCTTCGAGTTGCGCCCGCTCTGGTCATATTTCTCGCGGCGCGCGGGCGGCAGATCGTCCGGCGTGCCTTCGCTGAAGCCGCCTTTGGACTGAAAATAAGTGAACGCCTGCGTCGAGAGCGTGATGAGTTCGCTCAGGTTTAATTCCTTGGCCTTGCTCTCGACGAATTGAATCAGCTTTTTGCCGATACCGTGATTTTCGTGCGCCGGGTTGACGTAAAGACAGGCCAGCTCGCCTTTTTTTTGTTCGCCAAAAACGTGCAGCGCCACACAGGCGACGGGATTTTTATCAATTTCAAAAATAAAATAATCGCCGAGATGCTTTTCAATCATCGCCCGCGTCCGCTTAACCAACTCCTCGGATTCAACCGCCGCTTTCGTGAGCAATTGGATTGCCCGGATGTCTTTTTTCAGCGCGCGGCGGATCTGCTGGTATTCGTTCGCGTAAATCAGCGTGCCGATGCCGTCGTTGGAAAACACCTCCGCCAGCAGACCTTCATCCACCTTGCCGTTGATGACGTGGACGCGCGGAATGCCCGCCTTGCACGCGGCCACCGTGTGCAGCGCCTTGGAAAGCTGTTCCGGCGTGATGTCGTTTTTTTGCAGCGCCAGCACGGATTCAAAATCCGCCAGCAGCATCTGGCGCACGAGCCGGCCTTGCACGAGAATGCCATCCTGCGGCGTAATGAACATCAGCTTCACCGCCTTCAACGCCTCGGCCACCGCCACGGCCACGCTGTCAGAATTTACGCGATACGTCTTGCCATCGCCGTCAAAACCGAGCGGGGGGATGACTGGGATAATTCCCTGCGCGAGCAGCGTCTGCAGCAGCTCCACATCCACACGCTCCACCTTGCCGGTGAACAAATGATCCACGCCCTGAATGATGCCGAGCGGATGCGCGATGATGGCGTTCGGACAAGCGGCCCGCAGGTCGTTCGCCGAAAGGCCTTCGAGAATTTCATGCGTCAGCCGGTTCGCCGCATCCATCGCGATCTGCAACGTCGGCGCGTCCGTGATGCCCGCGCCGTCGGCGTTGGACGGCTTGAGACCCTGTTTTTCCGCGAGCGCCTTGATCTGCGCCGAAGCGCCGTGGACCAGCACCACGCGGATGTTCAACGACCGCAGCACCGCCACGTCCAACAGGAGCGTCGCGAAATTTTCATCCGTGACAATCGCGCCATCCAGCGCAAGGACGAACGTCTTCTCGCGGAATTGCGGAATGTATTGCAGGATGCCCCGCAGGTCGGTTGGTTTCATGTCAGCGCAAAATAACTAGCCTGTTTTGCGCGGGATTCAAACTTTTATTTCAAAGCGACGTTTAACAGAAGCAACCGATTTGACCGAATTCAATCGTGGCCTGGCAGCCGCCCAGAAAATACCGAAATATTTGTTAATTGGATCCCAGGGCGGTTTTCAACGCCGCCAGGCACCGCTCATTTTCCTTTGGCGTGCCGACGGAAATGCGGATCCACTCCGGCAGTTGATAGCCGCCCATCGGCCGCGTAATGACGCCGAGCTTTTGCATCGCATTAAAAACCTGCGCACCATCGCCGACGCGCACCAGAATGAAATTGGCAAACGACGGAACATATTCCAGCTTCAATTGCCGGAACGCCGACATGAAAAATTCCAGGCCGGTGAAATTATTCTGCCGCGTCCGGCGAATATGCTCGGCGTCGTCCAACGCGGCGAGCGCGGCGGTTTGGGCCAGCAGATTGGCATTGAACGGCTGCCGGATTTTCTCCAGCGCCGAAACCAGCTCCGCATCCGCGAGGCCGTAGCCGAGGCGCAGGCCGGCCAGCCCGTAAATCTTCGAGAACGTCCGCATCAAAATCAGATTCTTCCGCGCGCCGAGGCGGATGAGCGGAATCAAATCCACCGGTTCGCCAAGAAATTCGAGGTAAGCCTCGTCCAGCACCAGCAAAACATGATCGGGAACTTCGTTGACGAATTTGATCAACTCCTCGCGCGATGCCAGCGTCCCGGTGGGATTGTTCGGATTGGCGACGAAAACAATGCGCGTGCGCGGCGTGATGGCATTGAGCATCGCCGGCAGATCATGGCCGAAATTGTTCGCCGGCACGGTGACGACGCTCGCGCCGAACATTTTCGCCACGATGGGATAAATGGCGAAACAGTATTGCGACACGACGATGTCCGTGTCCGGCCCCAGCAAGGCATGTCCGACGAGCTCGATGATTTCATTGGAGCCGTTGCCGAGCACCAAGTTCGCCGTTTCCACGCCGAGTTTGGCCGCGAGCTTTTGCTTGAGATAAAACGCGTTGCCGTCGGGATACAAATTCACGCCGGGCAGCGCTTTTTGTAGCGCGGCCAGGGCGAGCGGTGACGGGCCGAAGGGGTTTTCGTTCGACGCAACTTTGATGATCGAATCCACCGGCAAGTTCAATTCACGGGCAACTTCTTCAATCGGCCGGCCCGGTTGATAAGTTGGCAACGTTTTCAAATTCGGACTAAAGGGCAACGACATAAAATTAAAGGGCTTCAATGATTTTTTTGACGTTGATGTGCTGGGCGACAATGTCACGGATGAGCGCGATTTTTTTTGCGTCCGTCGGGCGGGTTTTGACAGTGAGATTGTGAACTTTCGACGCGACTTGGTAGCTGTCGGCCTTCGCCAGCAGCACAGGAATGGGCAAAGTTTGGAGCGCTTTCAGCACGTTCTCACTGGGGCGTAAACCGCCGGTCAAAACGATGCCGGCCATTTTTTCGTCGCTGTTCGGCACCGTCGTCGCGCCGGCGGCGAGTAAAATATCCTCACGGTCGCCGGGCGTAATGAGCAGCGTGCCGCGCTTGAAAAACTGCATCGCATTCTGCGCGCCCATCGCGCCGACCACCACGTCTTCGACCAGCGTGTCGAGCGTTGGCGGTTTGTTCAGCAACTCGGCGCGCAACTCTTCGCGGATCAAGTCCACAGTCGGGTTAGACAAAAGCTGTTCATGCGGCAGGACACCAAGCAGATCAAGGCCTTTGCGTTTCAAACCGCTGCGGACAAAGCGCGTGATTTCAGGAATTTTTTCCTCATGCACCTTGTTGATGATGACACCGATGATTTCGACGCCCTCTTTTTCAAACAACGCCTGGTTCAAAGAGACTTCGTCAATGGGTTTACCAATGCCGCCCTGCGAAACGATGATGACTTTGCAGCCGAGAATTTTCGCCACCTGCGCGTTTGACAAGTCAAACACCGAGCCGACACCGGCGTGGCCGGAGCCCTCACATAACACAAAATCTTTTTCCCACGCGACGCGGTCAAACGAATTTTGGATTTTTTTAACGAGCGCCTCGTTGTTGGCGGACTGAAGATATTTGCGCGTGAAGGCCGGCTCAACGGCGATGGGACTCATGTCCACCAGCGGGCAATCGAGATGATACACCGAGTCCATCAGCACGGAATCCTCGTCAATTTTCTGCTCCTCAATTTCGACAAAGCGCTGGCCCACGGGCTTGATATAGCCGATGCGCGGAAAATGTTTTTGAAGCGCGGCGATGAGGCCGAGCGACGTGGTGGTCTTGCCGTCATTCTGGCGCGTGGCGGCGATGAAAACGCGGGGCGTGGTGGTGTTCAATGAATAATTAAAAATTGCAAAGGCGCGAACGGCTTGCGCCATTTGGCATGGTCACTCGCCCGGCAGATGCTTATCGGCGCCTGGATAAAGTTTCAGGTAATCGGTGGCCTGCACGCCGACAATTGCCGCCACGCCAAGAATGTCGTGCGCGCTCGAGCCGCGCGAGACGTCGGCGGCCGGGCGGTTGAGGCCGAGCAAAACCTGGCCATAGGAATTGGCGTGACCGATCAGCCCGACGAGCTTGCTCGCGATGTTGCCGGAATTCAGGTCGGGAAAAATCAGCACGTTCGCGCGGCCGGCAACGTGGCTGTCGTGCAGTTTGCGCGAGGCGATTTCCGGCACCAGCGCGGCGTCCACTTGCAGTTCACCGTCGAAATCCGCCTCCACGTTCAATTGCGCGGCCTTGTTGCGGGCCTGCGCGGTCGCGGCCTGCATCTTGCCGATGGACGGGTGCGCCGCGCTGCTGCCCTTCGTGGAAAACGAAAGCATTGCCACGCGCGATTTCACGCCGAGCATGTGCCGCGCGAGCCGGGCCATGGACACCGCGATGTCGGCGAGCTGGTCCACGTTCGGTTCGGGAATCACGCCGCAGTCGGCCATGAACAGCACGCCGTTTTCGCCGATGCGCGTGTCTTCGACTTCCATGACCATACAGCTCGACACCGCGCCGATGTCCGGCGCGGCCTTGACGATCTGGAACAGCGGCCGCAGCACGCTGCCGGTGATGTGCGACGCGCCGGACACCAGGCCGTCCGCCTGATGCATCGCCAGCATCATCGCGCCGTAATAATTCGGCTGCAGCATCGCCTCGCGCGCCTCGGTCTGGCGCAGGCCCTTTTCGCGGCGCACGCGGTAAAAGCGCTGCGCAAAATTCTCCGCGTCCTCGCTCGTGGCGGGATTGATGATGCGGATGCCGTCGAGGGAGATTTTCAAATCCTCGGCCACGGATTTGATTTTTTCCGGATCACCAAGCACGATGGGGGCGCCGAGCCGCAGGGCTTGAAACTGCCGCGCCGCCTGTAAAATGCGCGGCTCCTCGCCTTCGGGGAACACCACGCGCTTGGGGTGCCGCTGCAATTTTTCAATGACATTGCCGATGAAACGCATGGCGGTAAGTTAACGGGCAAACCCGAAACTGCAAAATCAATTTGACGGGGCCGGGGGCAGTTACCGGCCGGCAGCCGGAAGTGGCTCCGCGCCATCAATTTTGCGGTTTGACCGGCGGCAGCATGATTGCTAGGCTTTCGGTCCGTTCCAAACGGTCTTTATGCGACATACCATTTCAGTTTTGGTGGAGAACAAGTTCGGCGTGCTCACGCGCGTGGCCGGACTGTTCAGCGGCCGCGGCTACAACATTGATTCGCTCAACGTCGCACCGACGCACGACGCCACCAGCTCGCGCATGACCATCGTCACGCACGGCGACGAGGCCACCGTAGAACAGATCGTTAAGCAGCTCAACAAGCTGCCGGACGTGCTCAAGGTGCAGGATTTCAGCGAAGGCGAATACGTGGACCGCGAACTGGTGCTCGTGAAGGTCGGCGTGGATTCCAAGTCGCGCGCCGAGGTCATGCAGATCACAGATATTTTTCGCGCCAAAATCGTGGACGTGCAGCCCAAGTCGCTCACCATCGAAATCACCGGCACTGATAGCAAAGTGGTGAAATTTCTCGACCTGATGAATTCCTTCGGCGTCCTGGAAATCACCCGCACCGGCAAAGCCGCGATGCCGCGGAAATGATTTTGCCGGCGATCAACTCCCAACTAAAAACCATCAGCTAATTTATGTCCAAAGTCTATACCGACAAAGACGCCGATCTCGGCGTGTTGAAAAACAAAACCCTCGCCGTGCTCGGCTTCGGCTCGCAAGGCCACGCCCACGCGCTAAACCTCAAGGACAGCGGCCTCAAGGTCATTATCGGCCTTTATGAAGGCAGCAAGTCCATTCCCGTCGCAAAGGAAAAAGGTTTCAAGGTCGTCACCACCGCCGAAGCCGTGAAACTGGCCGACGTCATCATGGTCGCGCTGCCCGACACCAAGCAGGCTAAGTGCTATAAGAAAGACATTGAGCCGAATCTGACCGCCGGTAAAACGCTTGTGTTCTCACACGGCTTTTCAATCCATTTCAAGACGATTGTTCCGCCGAAGAACGTGAATATCATCATGGTCGCGCCGAAAGGCCCTGGCCACACCGTGCGCCGTCAATACACCGAAGGCAAGGGCGTGCCGAGCCTCATCGCCGTTTATCAAAACCCCGGCAAGGACGCGAAAAAGATCGCGCTCGCCTGGGCCAAAGGCATCGGCGGCACACGCGCCGGCGTCATCGAAACGAATTTTAAGGAAGAGACCGAAACCGATTTGTTCGGCGAACAGACCGTGCTCTGCGGCGGCGCCAGCGCGCTCGTGCAAGCCGGATTTGAAGTGCTTGTCGAAGCCGGTTACTCGCCGGAAATGGCTTATTTCGAATGTCTGCATGAATTGAAACTCATCGCCGACTTGATGAACGAATCCGGCATCAGCGGCATGCGCTTCTCGATTTCCGAAACGGCCAAGTGGGGCGACGTCAGCGTCGGCCCGAAGATCATTGACGGCAGCGTGAAGAAGCGGATGAAGGCCGCGCTCAAGGACATCCAGTCTGGCAAGTTTGCCAAAGACTGGGTCAAAGAATATGAAGGCGGCTACAAACGCTACAACGCACTCCTCAAAAAAGGCGAACAGCATCCGATTGAAAAGACCGGGGCCAAACTCCGCGCGCTCATGCCGTGGATGGGCAAGAAAAACATCAAGGGCGCGCAAGCCGCTTATTGATTTTCGATTTTTGATTGAAACACAAAGGCCGCTGGAAAATTCCAGCGGCTTTTTTAATTTTATCGGAGGGACGAGTTCCACGAGTCCCCAAATTTGATTAGGGGCTCGTAGAACTCGTCTCGCCGAAAACTTTCAACCGCCCAGTGAACTTGCATCGGTCACGTCGCCTTTGTTGAAATCCACGTATTCCTCGGTCAAATCGGCGGCATACATCACCGCGTTCGCCTGGCCGAGGTTCAGGTTAATGTGCAATTCAAATTCCTTCGGCGCGACGGCGGCGCATAATTCCTTGAAGGTCGCCTTTGTCGGCTGGCCACGTTTGAGACTCCAGAGAATTTTCTTCCCGGCCACCGCGCGGTAACCGATGTCAATTTTCTCCTCCACCACCGTTGCAGGCGAGTAGCCGATGGCGTCAATGATGCGGCCCCAATTCGGATCGCCGCCGTGCCAGCTTGTTTTCACCAGCGCGCTGTTGGCCACCGCCCGGGCGGCGGCGTCAGCATCCTGGATCGTCTTTGCGCCGCTCACGCGCACGGTCACGACGCGATGCACCCCTTCGCCGTCCCGCACAATTTTCTTCGCGAGTTCGAGGCAGACGTGATTCAGCGCGGCTTGAAAAACTCCAAATTCCGAATTCCGAATTCCGAATTTCTTGTTCCCCGCCAGTCCGTTCGCCAAAACCAAAACCGTGTCGTTGGTGCTCATATCGCCGTCCACGGTGATACGGTTAAAACTGTGGGCGACGGCGGCGTTCAGCGCGGCCTGTAAACTTTTAGCGTCAACCGCCGCATCCGTCGTGATAAAACCCAGCATGGTCGCATGGAGACCACCGTGCGGCAAAGCCGCCGGCCGCGCGCCGGTCGCGCTCATGCCGGGCTGGATCATGCCCGCGCCTTTGCACATGCCGCCGATGCGAACCGTCTGGCCACCGGACTTGAATTCCACCGCGATTTGCTTCGGCTTGGTGTCGCTCGTCATGATCGCCTCGACAGCGTTGGCAGCGTGTTCGACGGTTGAACCCAGCAACGTAGCGGCTTCGATGATGCCCGCGCGAACATTATCCATCGGCATCGTCACGCCGATGCGCCCGGTCGAGCCGACGAGCGCCGCGCCGGCCGGCAAATTCAACGCGCGTTCGGTAAAGGAAACCATTTCGCGCGCATCGGCCATGCCTTGCCGTCCGGTGCAGGCGTTGGCGTTGCCGGAGTTTACGACGACGACTTGCGCCCCGCCCGGTTTCAGGCGCTCAATGCATACTTTCACCGGCGCGGCGCAGACTTGATTCGTCGTGAACATGCCGGCAACAGTGGCAGCCGTTTCGGAAACGATCAACGCGAGGTCACGCTTCAAACCTTTGTTGGAACCTTTGCCGGTACCAAGTTTTTTGATGTCGCAAAACACGCCGCTGGCGGAAAAGCCTTTCGGCGCGATAATAGAACCGGGAATTTCTTTGAATTGCATTTTCATTTTCAAAAATTGAACAATAAAGAAACCTAGGAACAAAGTCTTTTCCAGCTTTCGTCGCTTGGTTTCTGAGCGATTAAATCTTCGCCGCCGCAATCTCCAGCCGCACCATGCGGACGTGGACTTTGCCTTCCGCATCCGGCGGATGCTTGGCAAGATAGCGCTGCGTGACAGCGGCGATGAATTCCTCGCGCAATTTTTCCGGCACACGCTGGACGAACGGTAGCCAGGTTGTCCGCAGCCAAGTTGCCAAACCGTCCGCGCCCTGGTAGGCCGCGTCTTTCGGCGTGAGTTTCAGCACATTGACTTTAAAACCGTATTTCGGCAGCCATTTTTCGTAATTGGCCGGCGCGTAAAAAAAATACGGCAGCGGCATTTTGCGGAAATAGTGGCACCAGCGTTTCAGGCGCAGCTCCGGCCGCAGCGCGAGAAAAACCTCGTGCGCGTTGCCTTTGCCGCCGCAGGAAACCACCAGCCGCCCGCCGGACTCCAGCACCGAGGCGGCACCGCGCAATATTTTTTCGTGGTCGTCCACCCAGTGCAGCGCGGCGTTGGAAAAAACCAGGTTGAACTTTTCCGGGAAACGGATTTCCCGTGCGTCGGCGATTTCAAATTTTAGGTTTGAAATTTTCGCCGGCGCAAATTTCAGGCGGGCGAAGGCGATCATTTCCGCCGAAGCATCCGCGCCTGTGACCGCACCGCGCGGCACGGCCCGCGCGAGTTCCGCCGTGATTTTGCCGTCGCCGCACCCGAGGTCGAGAATGTGCTCGTCACCGCGCAGATCAAGCTGGGCGATCAACTCCCGCGCCCAGGTTTGCTGAACGATGGAATTGGCCGCATATTCCGCGGCGTTCCAGACAGTTTTTGTAGCAGCCGAGGTCACGAGGCTCTATTCAAATTTGTTTTTGAAGCGAGCCTCCTTGCGTCGGCTGCTGCGAATTGAGTCAAACCAGTCCGGAGGTTTCCGGCCAGCCGCAGATCAGGTTCATACTTTGCACGGCCTGACCGCTGGCGCCTTTGACGATGTTGTCTTCGGCGCTCATCACGATGAGCCGGCCGGTGCGCGGGTCGAGCCGCCAGGCGATTTCGCAGACATTCGTGCCGACGACGTTTTTCGTGTCGGGCAATGCCTTGCCTTCAAGCAGGCGAACGAATGGCTCGCTGGCGTAAGCCTGTTGGTAACAGGCGGCGATCTTTTTACCGAGCGATTCCGCACCGGCCGCATCACTAAAATGCTCACTGGGCGCGAGGTAAATCGTTGTCAAAATGCCGCGATTCACCGGGATCAGATGCGGCGTGAACTGGATTATCACCGGCGTTCCCGCCGCGAGCGAAAGCTGTTCTTCAATTTCCGACAAATGCCGGTGCTTTGGCACGCCGTAAGGGCGCACGCTTTCGTTGCACTCGCAAAAAAGGTAATCAATCTCCGCCTTGCGACCGGCCCCGCTGACGCCGCTCAAAGAGTCAGCGATGATGCCGGCGGTCTTGATGAGTCCGGCTTTGAGCAGCGGAATCACCGGCAGCAAAATGCTCGTCGGATAACAGCCGGGCGAAGCGATGAGCAAAGATTTCTTGATCTCGTCGCGATAAATTTCCGGCAAGCCGTAGATGGACTTTTTAAGCAACTCCGGCGCGGGATGATCGTGCGCGTAAAACTCTTTATAAATCTCCGCGCTCTTGAGCCGGAAATCGGCGCTCAAATCTATGACCACGCATCCGGCGTTGACCAGCGGCACGGCGTATTCGGCGGCGACGCCATGCGGCAGCGCGAGAAAAACCACGTCCGCCTGCTTCGCGAGCAATTCGGCGTTCGGCTCGACGAAGCGGAGCGTCTTGGATTTCGGGTGGCTGGCGAATTTGGGAAACACCTGCGCGAGCGTTTGCCCGGCGTTCTGGCGCGACGTGACGGCGACGAGTTCCGCGTGCGGATGGTTGAGCAGCAACTGCACAAGGACTTCGCCGGAATAACCGGACGCACCGACGATGGCGACTTTTTTTGTATTCATTTTCAAAAATTAATTGAACAACAAAGAAACCAAGGAACAAAGTTTTTTTAACCACGAAATACACGAACCACACGAAAGGGAACTCAGAAACCAGAATCCGCTGGATCAAAACCGTTTTTTTGTTTCATTTCGTGTGTTTCGTGGTTCAACCAAACAAAAAAACCCGCCGGCAGAAGCCAGCGGGTTTTGAAAACTTTCCGGGGCGATCAACGCTTTGAGAACTGGAAGCGTTTGCGGGCGCCGGGCTGGCCGTATTTCTTGCGTTCGCGGGCGCGCGGATCACGCGTGAGAAATCCTTCCGCCTTCAGCGCGGGGCGCAGATTGGCGTCAAATTTCAGGAGCGCACGGGAAATGCCGTGGCGCGTCGCACCGGCCTGGCCGTTCGGGCCGCCGCCGGTGACATTCACGCGCACGTCCAGCTTATCCGCCGTGCCGGTGACGGTGAGCGGCTGCGAAACGGTGGCGCGCTGGGTGTCCAGCGGGAAATAGGTTTCAAACGTGCGCCCGTTGACGGTGATTTTGCCGCTGCCGGTTGCGAGGCGGACGCGGGCAATGGCGGTCTTGCGCCGGCCGGTGCCGAGGAATTCGATGGTTTTGGTGGCCATAACAAAATTTATTTAGCGGCCGCGAGCACGGCGGGCGTCTGGGCTTCGTGGTTGTGCTTCGGGCCTTTGAAGACTTTCAGCTTGGTGAGCAGCACGCGGCCGAGGCGATTCTTCGGAATCATGCCTTTGACGGCGCGTTCGATAAGCAGTTCGGGGTGCTTGGCGCGGAGATCAGCGACGGTGGCGTATTTTTCGCCGCCCTTCCAGCCAGAATACGTCATGTATTCCTTGTCGGTCTCTTTTTTGCCAGTGACGCGCACCTTCTCGGCGTTGACGACGATGACAAAGTCACCGGCGTCGAGGTGGGCCGTATATACGGGCTTGTTCTTGCCGCGTAAAATATCGGCAACCTGCACGGCCAGACGGCCAAGGACCGCGCCGTCGGCATCAATAATATGCCACTTGCGCTGGTCCAGATTCACTTTCGGCAAATGCGTTTTCATTTCAAAATCCAATCAAAAGGGACGCGGAATTTATCAAACCGAACGGTGAAGTCAACACGCGATTTAATTTAATTTGGTTTGGGCTTTACAGCCGCCTGCAAAAATTAAAGATTTAAGGCATGAAGAAGCTGGCCTTAACCCTTGTAATCGTGATCCTCACCGCCGGATTATTCCGTCCGGCAAACGCCTCGGCGGCCATGGCAGCGCAAGCCACGGCCAAGCTGGCGCCGCCGCCCGGTGTACAAATTGCGCAGACACTTTCCACCATTACCGGCGTGGCCATATCACCGCTGCTCGGCGTCAGCGCCGTCGGCTGCTACCAATACTGCAAGGCCAAAACCGATGAGGAGAAAGCCAAGCTGCCGTGGTTCGCCAACCCACTGTTCTGGGTGCCGGCGTTTTTGATCATCGGTCTTTGCTTTGTCAAGGACACCTACGGCGTGGTGCTGCCAACGGTCGTCAAAAAACCGTTCGACGCCATCGAAACCGTCGAACACAAAGTCTCCGGCCTCGTCGCCACCGGCGCGTTTGTACCGATCATGGTCAACATCATCCATGAGGCAAATTCCACCGGCGGCCAGCCCAGTGCGTCCTTGAGTTCGCTGGGTTTGGCGGCGATGGATTTTCACTGGCTTTACAACGGGCTGGTGACGCCGGTGGCGATGGCGGCGTTTTTCATCGTTTTCCTCGCGTCCAATGCCATCAACATCCTGATTTTGTTGAGTCCGTTCACCACGGTGGATTCCACGCTGAAGGCCTTCCGCACCGCCATCCTTGCCAGCGTCGGCGTCAGTGCGTGGGTCAACCCCTGGATCGGCGCGGCATGGGCGCTATTTATTTTGCTCATTTCCTATCTTATCGCCGGCTGGTCATTCCGGCTCTCGCACTTTGGCCTCGTGTTCCTTTGGGAATTTTTTACCGGCGGCAAACGCCGTTTCCACCCGAATCCGAAGGAAAACAAAATGTTCCTGGGCCGCAAAACCGAGAAAGTCCCGACGCGCACCTTTGGCCGGCTGTCGCGCAACGACCAGGGCGAACTCGTATTCAATTACCGTCCGTGGCTCGTGCTGCCGCGCCGCACGCTCGTGCTGCCGGCCGGAAATTACGAAACCGGACGCGGACTTTTTTATTCCGAAATTCTACACGTCGAAGGCAACTCCACCCGCACCGTTTTTCTCCTGCCGCCGCAGTATCGCGGCCATGAGGAGGAGATTGCGAAAATCTACCACTTCACCGGCACCCGCGAGGTCGGCCTGCTCGCCGCCTGGACATGGTTCAAAAGTCTGTTCAGCAGCAAGCCCGCGACTGCGTAAGCTGACGTTGGAAATTATTTTTCCACCCGGCTGGAAATTTCGCCGTGAGCCAGCCGCGTCCGCAATTTCTGTCCCGGCTCCACGGTGGATGCGCGGCGCAGGACGTTTCCGCTAGTCGCGTCCGTGGTGATGGAATAGCCACGCGCCAGCACCTGCTCCGGCCCCAGCAGATTCAGACGTTTTTCCAGTTGCCGCAGCGACTCGCCGCGCCCTTTCAAGGCCAGCGCCGGCTTCATCCGCGCAAATCTCCCGGCGACGTTTTCCAAAACCAGGCGGCGGGAGTGAGCCGCCGCCTTCAGGCGGCGCAGCAGATCCGACGACAGATCATCCAGCCGCTGCAACGCGTCATTCAGCCGCCGGCGCGGTTGCCGCCGGGACAGCCGGCCGGCGAGCTTGGTGAAATTTTCAATTTCGCGATTCATCTTCCGCCACGCCAGTTGGCGCAAGCGCAGCGGCGCGTCCGCCACGAATTCGCGGCTGGCAAAGACGCCTTCGGTGATGATTTCCGCCGCAGCGCTCGGCGTGGCGGCGCGCACGTCCGCCACAAAATCCGCGATGGTGAAATCAATTTCGTGCCCCACCGCCGACACCACCGGCACGGCCGATTCAAAAATCGCCCGCGCCACCGCCTCCTCGTTGAACGCCCACAAATCCTCCAGCGAACCGCCGCCGCGCGTGAGCAAAATCAAATCAATTGCGGATTGCGGATTGTGGATGGCGACTTCATTCAGCAACCGAATGGCTTCCGTGATTTCGCGCGCCGCGCCGTCGCCTTGCACGCGGCATGGGGCCAAAATAATTTCCAGCGCGGGATTCCGCCGCTGGATGACGTGCAGCACGTCGCGGATGGCCGCGCCCGTCGGCGACGTCACCAGGCCGATGCGCTGGGGATAGCGGGGCAGCGGACGCTTCCGTTCCGGCGCAAACAGGCCTTCGGCGGCAAGCTGCTGCTTGAGTTTTTCAAACGCGATTTGCAGTGCGCCAACGCCCTGCAATTCCACGGCGCGGACGATGAGCTGGTATTGTCCGCGCGCCTCATAAACAGTCACGTCGCCGTGCAGCAAAACTTTTTGGCCGTCCGCCAGCAGGCGGCGCTGCGCCGCCGCCGTGCCGCGAAACAGCACGCAGCTTAATTGCGCGGCGGCATCCTTGAGGGTGAAATAGACATGGCCGGAGCTTTGCGCCCGCAGGTTGGTGATCTCGCCGCCGACCCAGACGGCGCCGACGGATTTTTCCAGCAGCCGCTTGATGTCCGCCGTGAGTTCCCAGACGGACAAAACCTTGCGCGCCGGTTCCGCCGGGAACAGCTCACCGAAATCCCACTGCGATTTGGCTGATTGGCTCATGTGTTTTATTGGCCACAGATTGGCACAGATGAAACACAGATAAAAACTTTTCCGGGCCGGCTTGAAAAATCTGTGTTCAATTTGTTTTTCATCTATGGCTATAGATTCATGGCCGCGTTCACCGCCACGACGAGCGCGTTGACGCGGGTGGCGAGCGGAAAATCCGACGGCGCTTCGAGCGTGTAGCCCAGCCGCGACTTGTGGCAGATGAGATACAGCGCCTCCGGCCAATCGGGCCGCGCCGGCGGATTGAGGACCGGGCGGATGATGCCGCCGTGCGCCGGGCGGCCTTCGATGTTTTCGGACAAATCCACCGGACAAACTTTGACGGCGGCGGCGATTATTTTTTCCGCGAGCGAAACCTTGTCGTCCGGATTTTGCTCGTAAAGATAAAAGCCATGCGCTTCCCAGTCCTCGTGCAGGCAGAGATACAAATCAAAGAGCGGCTGCCGTTCCAGCCAGGCGCGGTGCGCGCAGGTTTCGGCGGCCGACGGATTCCGGTAATCACGATTGAGATCAATGCCGTTGGCGTTCTCTCGCCGGTTCAGAGTGAAGCCGGCGGGATTCAAACACGGCAGCAGAAAAATTTCCACGTTCTCCGGCCAGTGGTTTTCCTGGATCAATTTCAAGGTGGCCAGCGGCCCGGCGGGTTCGTCGCCGTGGATGCCGGCCGAGATATAAAGGCGGAGGGCGGAGGGCGGAGGGCGGACTGCCGGCGGCGGCCGGTGCAGCGCGAACCATTTGAAACCGGCTTGCTCGTAAAAAACTTCCGAAATCCAGCCATGCTGCTGCGCCGCGGTTTTCACCGCTCGCAGCACGGCGCGGATGTCAATCGTCTCGCCATGATAGCCGCCATGGTTTTTGCCAAGCTTTTGCACGCGGAGAATTTCACGCAAACTCGCCCCGCCGCAAAGAAGTTTTTAAAACACTTTCTCGAAGCTACCTTCACCCCCCGGATGACACCGGTGCCGGCGGATGGCGGCGCACCCGCGGCACCACCCGGACACGTTGCCAACCGACTTGACACCCGCGCAGCCAGCGCCAAGACTGCTCGTTCGCCGGCGGTTGAACAAATCCTGCCACCGGTGGTCAATTGGCTCGTAATTAAATGAAAAAAAACTCCTCGCCGTCGTCCCGTTTTCGTGCCGGCCTGTCGGCTCTGCTGTTGCTGCTGGGTGTGATCGCCCTGCTCTTTTGGCGCAGTTTTGCCCCCGGATACGTTCATTTCTCGAACGACGGCCCGCTGGGCCAGCAAAACACCCACTTCCTGCAACTACCAGCCGCCATGACCGGGATGTGGGACGACTTGAATGATGTTGGCTTCAACGGCGGAACTTTTACCCCCAGCGTCCGCGCCCTGCTTTTCTGGGCTTTGGGGCCGGTCGGCTATTCCAAGTTTTACGCCCCAGTCTCTCTGCTCATCCTGGGCTTGGGAGCCTGGTCGTTTTTTCGCGCGTTGAAACTATCCCCGTTGGCGGCGACCTTGGGCGCGTTGGCGGCCATGCTGGTTTCGACCTTTTGCGCCGGAGCCTGCTGGGGCATCGCCTCGGGCGAAATCGCCATCGGGATGAATTTCCTCGCGCTGGCGCTCGTCATGGCGAACGACCAGGAAACGTCTCGGCCCGTCCGGTGGACCCGGCTCGCGCTCGCGGGCTTGTGCGTGGGCATGAATGTCATCGAGGCGGCGGATGTCGGGGCTTTGTGCAGCCTGCTGATCGCCGGGAATATTTTCTACAAATCACTGGTGGAAGCTGACGGCAGCTGGTTCATCAAAGCCTTGCGCGGTTTTGGCCGGCTCACCATTGTCGCCGGATTCGCAGGGTTCATCGCCTATCAAGCCATCTTCGCCCTCATTGGCACGTCCATCACCGGCGTCGCCGGCACCGGCCAAGACACGGCCTCCAAGACGGCGAACTGGGACAAGGCCACGCAATGGAGCCTGCCCAAAATCGAAACGCTCAACCTGATTGTGCCCGGACTCTTCGGCTACAAAATGGACACGCCAAAGGATATGATGCCGCAGGTCAAAGATTTTTACCAAGGCGGAGTGTATTGGGGCGGCGTTGGACGCGACCCGGCCAACGACCGTTATTTCGACAGCGGCGGCGAAGGTTCCCCGCCAGTTCCCAACTGGATGCGGTTCACCGGCGGTGGAAATTATTGCGGCATCCTCGTGGCGCTCATCGCCGTCTGGACGGTGGCCCAGTCGTTGCGGCGGCAAAACTCCATTTTCAGCGATACGCAAAAACGAATGATCTGGTTTTGGGCGGTGGTCCTGATCGTATCCGTGCCGCTGATGTGGGGACGCTTTGCGCCGTTTTCCAAGACCAGCGATTCGCCGCTGTTTTACGCATTGCTTTACAAGCTGCCCTATTTTTCAACCATCCGGAACCCCTGTAAGTTTGTAATTTTCCTCTCGTGGGCGGTCGTCATTTTATTCGCCTACGGCGTCAACGCCCTGCACCGCCGTTATCTGGACGCTGCCACCTTGAAGCCAGCCGGTTTGGTTACGCTGTTGCAAAACTGGTGGGCCAAGGCTGGTGCGTTTGACCGCAAGTGGACATGGACTTGCCTGGGGCTCCTCGGGACCAGCGTGCTGGCCTGGCTGATTTATGCCGGACAACAACCGAGCCTCGTCCATTACCTCCAGAAAATGGGCTTTCCCGACGAGGATTTAGCGAAGGAAATTGCCGCGTTCAGCATCAGCCAAGCCGGCTGGTCGGTACTGCTTTTTGCGGCGGCCATTGCGCTGGTAACATTGGTTATGGCCGGCTATTTCACCGGCCCGCGCGCCCGGATTGGCATTGCGCTGCTTGGCACGTTTCTCGTTTTGGATCTGGTGCGCGCCGATTTGCCTTACGTCATCCATTGGGATTACAAACAAAAATACGAAGTCGGCTCGCTGAATCCGGTCGTGGAAAGGTTGACCGAAAAACCTTATGAACAGCGCGTGGCCGCGCTGCCGTTTGAACCGCAGCAGCCGTTGCGAGGCTTGGACAGCTACTTTGGCGGCAGCGGCATTTACCGAATCGAATGGATGCAGCATCATTTTCCGTATTACAACATCCAGTGCCTCGACATCATCCAGATGCCGCGCATGCCGGAGGACATGAAAGCCTATCTGGAAACCTTTTTCCCGCGCTCCCAGGCGGAGCTGGCGCTGTTCGCACGCCATTGGGAGCTGACCAACACCCGCTACCTGCTCGGCGCGGCGGGCTTCCTCGACGTGTTAAACCAGCAGCTTGACCCGGCGCAGCATCGTTTCCGCATCGCGCAGCGCTTCGACATCGTCAACAAGCCCGGCATAGCGCACCCGACCCAATTGGAAGAACTCACCGCCGCCGCCAGCCCCGACGGCGATCTGGCGCTCTTTGAATTCACCGGGGTCCTGCCGCGCGCCAAACTTTATGCCGACTGGCAGATCAACACCAACGACGAAGTCAATTTGAAAACCCTGGCCGACCTGAATTTTGATCCGGCGAAAACCGTTTTAATTTCCACGCCGCAAAAAAACCTACCCACGACGGCGACCAATGAAAATTCCGGCACCGTCGCGTTCAAGAGCTATACGCCCATGGACATCATTTTTGACGCCCAAGCCACCACGCCTACGGTGCTGCTGGTCAATGACAAATACGACGCCAACTGGCATGTGACCGTGGACGGCCAGCCGGCGGAACTCCTGCGCTGCAATTTCCTGATGCGCGGCGTCTATCTGCCGACCGCCGGTGCGCACACCGTGGAATTCAAGTTTTACCTGCCCAGCAAACCGCTTTACGTCACGCTGGCGGCGATGGGCCTCGGAGTTTTGCTCGGCCTTTATTTGTTGGCCGCCACGGGCCGCCGGCCGGCGGTTTGAAATCAGATTTTCGTCGCGATCACCAGCAGTTCGTCGCCGGCATTGCTTTCGGCGCGCAAGGCCGCGCGCTGGCGGAGCTGATACCCGACGCCTTTGAGCAGGTTCAGCGGGCGGTTCAGCTCCGACATTTTCGCGCGGCCCGATTTGCGAATGCAATAGCTCAAAGCGCCATAAACCCACGCCGTGCGAATAGTCGTCTCCAGCCGCGTGATTTTAAAACCCGCCGCTTCCACCGCCCGGCGCAGCGCCGGCTGGGTGAATAAATTCAAGTGGCGCGGCGGATCCAAGCATAGCCACGACTGGCCGAAATAATTCTGTCCCCAGCCCGCCACGTTCGGCGTCAGGCACACAAACGTCCCGCCCGGTTTCAGGATGCGAAAACATTCCCGCAGCAGCGCCAGCGGATCGGGAACGTGCTCCAACACGTGGGCCGAATGCACGGCGTCAAAATGATTCTCCGGAAAGGGCTGCGCCCTCAGCTCGCCTTCCGAACAGCGAATGCCGCGGGCTCGCGTCGCCGCCACGCCGCCCGCGTCCACATCCGTGCCTTCCACCTCCCAGCCGAGCTGTTTCATCCGCGCCAGCAGCACGCCGCTGCCGCAGCCCACGTCCACCACGCGCGCCGGGCCAGCTGGCGCGGGCAGGTGCATCGCCGCCGCCTCCAGTTCCGCGCGTCCGCCCGGATGCAGCAGCGCCAGCGGTGCCAGCCACCGCTGCCACGGTTTCACCAGCTTCGCCGGATAACCAAACCGCCAGACGAGGTAGCCCAGCCAAACGCCCCAGATGAAATCGCGCACCAAGCTCGCGCCCGGCTCCGGCTGGTGGTGTGTATAATAGCCCTGATACGCCAGCCCCAAATCCTCCGGCACCGGCGCGGGGTCAAGCCATACCATGCCGCAATTGTTTTCCGGGCAGCCGCGAAAATTCCATTCGCCCGGGGCGTCATAGCTGAAATCCTTCAGGCCGGTGTAAAGCGGCTTTCCCGCCGCCCCGCATAGCGGACAACTGGCGGCCGGCTGTACCCGAATGACTTTGGAATTCATGTTTAAATTAACCGTAGATGTTTTTGGGATGTCGCGTCCGCCTGCCGATTTTATAGATCACCAAATCACGCAGTTCGACCAGGAATTTGCCCGCCAGCCACAACGGCCAGCCGGTGATGCCGCGCGCGGCCTGCGCGATTTCGGCGGCGTATTTCGGATTTCCGTTCTGGCGGACGCGTTTGGCCTTGATGCCGGAACGTACGGCGAACAAGCCTTTCAGCTTGAGTTTCCGGTGCCAGCGCCAGCCGCCGCCGCGCAGCAGTTCGTTTGTTTCCATCGTGCGCCACTCGTCGAAGATGAGCGGCTGGAGGCCGGGTGCAAGGAACACCGTCTGGTTGCTGCCGTGCCAGCGGTATTGCGCCAGCGAGCGGTGGACGTGGACAATTTTCTCACATTCCGCGCCGTAGGCCGCCCAGAAAATCGTGTCACCAAGAATCGGAAAATCCTCGCGGAACCGGCACGGGGCCGGCTGGCCGCCGGTTTTCAACAGCACCGCGCAGAACGACTGGTTGCCCAACTCGGCTTTGCGCTGCAAAAAAACGTCCTTTGCCAGCACCTCGATTTTCCCGTCTGCCGGGCCGGAAAAACTCAGGTGACGGTTGTTTTCGTCAATGCGTTCATCCACCGACCACGCCATGCCCCGGCCGGCGCAGTCCGCCAGCTCGCGCATCATCACCTCGTAAAATTCCGGCCCGATGGTGTCGTCGGCGTGCAGGATTTGCAGGTATTCCGTTTCGGTGGAGAAATCCAGCGAACGGTTCAAGTTGCCGAACAAGCCGAGGTTTTTTTCGTTGCGGATAAATTCGCAGTTGAGGCCGGTGAAATTTTGCACGATCTCCGGCGTGCGGTCGGTGGAGCAGTTGTCCAGCACCACCACGCGGTCGGGCTGCCGCGTCTGCCGCGCGACCGATGCCAGCGTCTGCGCGAGGAACGGTTCGCCATTGAACACCGGGATAACGGTGAGGAGTTTCGATTTCACGGGCAGCCAGTTTAAGGCGAATGGGCGGCCGCGGACAAGTTCGGGCTTTCATTGGCGTGAAGATTTAGCCAGATTGGGCGCATGAACACTGCGGACGTTCCTGTCTTCATCCTTTGCGGCGGCCTCGGCACGCGCATCAAGGAAGAAACCGAATTTCGCCCGAAGCCGATGGTGCCCATTGGCGAACATCCGATTCTCTGGCACGTTATGCAAATTTATGCGCGGCACGGTTTCCGCCGATTTGTGCTGTGCCTCGGCTTCAAAGCGGAGGTGGTGAAGGATTATTTCCGCAATTTTCACCTGCACAACGCCGACTGCACCATCCAGCTCAAGACCAACGAGGTGACCGTCCATGAACACCGGCACCAGCTCGACTGGGAGGTCACGCTCGCCTACACCGGTGAAAAAAACATGACCGGCAGCCGCATTGCGCAGGCCGCGCGCAAATATCTCGGCCCAGCCAAACATTTTGCCGTGACCTACGGCGACGGATTGACCGACGCGAATTTGGCGGAGGAATTCCATTACCATCTGGCGCAAAAACAACTCGGCACTGTCCTTGGCATCAATCCGCCGTCGCGTTTCGGCGAAATCAAAATTGAAGGCGACCGGGTGGTGGAGTTCGCCGAGAAGCCCGACCTCGAAGGCCATTGGATCAACGGCGGCTATTTTTTCTTCCACCGCGATTTTCCCCGGCAGCTTTCCGAGACTGAAAGCTGCGTGCTGGAACGCGAACCGCTGATGCAACTCGCGCGCGGCGGCCAGTTGAACGTCTTCCGGCACCGCGGTTTCTGGGCGTCCATGGACACGCAGCGCGACCGCGAGCATCTGACCAAGCTGGTTGAAGCCGGCAACCCGCCGTGGCTCAAATGAATTTTTGGTTTTTAAATTGAAACCACGGATTTGACCAATGTTTTCAGGCTATTACCAGGGCAGGCGCGTTCTCGTCACCGGCCACACCGGCTTCAAAGGCGGCTGGCTTTCGCTCTGGCTGAAAAGTCTCGGCGCGCAGGTTCACGGCTTAAGCCTGCCGCCGCCCACCCATCCGAATTTCCACGAAATCATCCAGCCGCACGCATTCGCCGGCGAAACGGAAGGCGACATCCGCAATCTGGAATTGCTCGCAGCCACGGTAAACAAACTCGCTCCGGAAATCATTTTCCACCTGGCGGCACAGCCAATAGTTCGCCGGAGTTACGCTGAGCCGCTGGAAACGTTCAATACCAACGCCGGCGGCACGGCCAATCTGCTTGAAAGCGTCCGCCGCGCGGAACTGCCCTGCCCGGTTATTGTCATCACCAGCGACAAGTGCTATGAAAACCGCGAAGAGGATTATGCCTACGCCGAAACGGATCCGCTCGGCGGTCACGACGTTTATTCCATGAGCAAGGCGGCAACCGAACTCGTCGCGCAGTCGTGGAACAAATCTTTTTTCATTCCGAACCTCAAACTCGGCCCGGTGGCGACCGTTCGCGCCGGCAATGTCATCGGCGGCGGCGATTACGCGGCGGACCGCATCGTGCCCGATTGCATCCGCGCGCTTTGCGAAAAGCGGGCGGTTTTGGTGCGCAATCCGGCCGCAGTACGCCCGTGGCAGCACGTCCTCGAATGTCTGGGTGGCTATCTCTGGCTCGGTGCGCGGCTTGCCCGCGAGGGTAAAAATTCGCCGGTGGCCGGTTCGTTCAATTTTGGCCCCGATGCCGCCGCGCAGCAACCCGTCCGCAAACTGGTTGAAGCCGTGCTGCGCGACTGGCCCGGCGAATGGAAAGACACCTCCGATCCGCACCAACCGCACGAGGCCAAGCTGCTGACGCTGTCAATCCAGAAAGCCGCCGACCGGCTCGACTGGCATCCGGCCTGGAATTTTTCCGAGGCGGTTTCACACACCGTCAACTGGTATCGCGCCCGACACGACTTAAAAAATGCGGACATGCTGGAATTCAGCCGGTCGCAAATCGAGGATTACATTGCCGCCGCCCGGCACAAAAATTTAGCCTGGACCCTATAGCATGAGTTTTTCCTTCCACTGCCGCTCCTGCGGCAACCAACACGGCGCGCTGGTTCTCGACCTAGGCGTTCAGCCGCTAGCCAATAATTTATTGCGCGCGGAGGATTTGGCGAAGCCGGAACCAAAGTTTCCGCTGCGCGTGGCCGTTTGCCAGTCATGCTGGCTGCTCCAAATCCTCGACCTCGTGCCGCCGGTGCAGTTATTCTCCGAATATCTTTATTTTTCATCGTTCTCGGACGCGCTCCTGCGCCACGCCCGCGCGGCGGTGGAAAAGCACATTGCCGAATTCGGCTTGAACGCGCAAAGCCATGTCGTCGAAATCGCAAGCAACGACGGCTATCTGCTGCAAAACTTCGTGGCGGCCAAGGTCCCGTGCCTCGGCATCGAGCCGGCGGCGAACATCGCCAAGGTCGCCCGCGAAAAAGGCGTCGAGACGCTGGTGGAATTCTTCGGCCATTCGCTCGCGCAAAAACTGGTGGCTGAAAAGAAGCCGGCGGATTTGATTTTGGGCAACAATGTTTTTGCCCACGCGCCGGACACAAACGACTTTGTCGCCGGCCTGCAAAATCTGCTCAAGCCAGGTGGCCGGATCGTCCTGGAATTTCCTTACGGCGTAGATTTCATTGAACACACCGAGTTCGACACGGTTTATCACGAGCATGTTTTTTATTTCACGCTCACGGCGCTGCAGCCGCTGTTCGCGCGGCACGGTCTGGAAATTTTCCGCGTGGAAAAACTGGCCATTCACGGCGGCTCGCTGCGCCTGTTCGCCGGCCACGCCGGCGCGCAGGGCGTCGAAGTTTCAGTGAAACAGCTGCTGGCGGACGAACAGGCCAAAGGCGTTGGCGCGCTGGCTTATTACGAAGGTTTTGCCGCGCGGGTGCTGGAAATCAAGCGGACGCTGCGCGAACTGCTCGCCCAACTCAAACAGCAGGGCAAACGCATCGCCGCCTACGGCGCGTCGGCCAAGGGCAGCACACTGCTGAATTTTTTTGAACTCGGCAGCGAGACGCTGGATTTCGTGGCCGACCGCAGTACTTACAAACAAGGCCGGTTGACGCCCGGCACGCACATCCCGATCCTGCCGCCAGAAGCACTGTTGGAAAAGCGCCCCGATTATACACTGCTATTGACGTGGAATTTTGCCGATGAAATTTTGGGGCAGCAAAAAGCCTATCGCGACGGCGGCGGCAAATTCATCATCCCCATCCCGCGCGTCACCGTTGCCTGACATGAAGTTTTCCCGCACTCCGCTGGCCGGCCTTTGGCTGATTGACCTAGAACTACGCGAGGACGAGCGCGGGTTTCTGGCGCGCACTTTTTGCGAACAGGAGTTTACGGCGCTGGGATTAAATGCACATTGGCCGCAGTGCAACCTCACGCTCACCAAAAAATGCGGCGCGATCCGGGGAATGCATTTTCAGGCGCAGCCGAAACCGGAGATCAAACTGATCCGCTGCGCCGCCGGAAAAATTTTTGACGTGCTGGTGGACGTGCGCCACGATTCGCCGACGTTTGGCCAATGGGAAGGCTTTGAACTATCCGCCGAAAACCGCCGCCAGCTTTATGTTCCCGGCGGTTTTGCGCACGGCTTCCAGTGCCTCACCGACAATTGCGAGGTGTTTTACCAGATGTCGGAGTATTATCAGCCCGCCCTCGCGCGCGGCCTGCGCTGGAATGATCCGGCGGTCGGCATCCGCTGGCCGCTCGCGGACGCGACCGTGAACGACCGCGACCGGCAACTGCCGCGGCTGGCCGAGCTGCCATGAAAATCCTGTTCACCGGCGCAAGTTCATTCACCGGCTGCTGGTTCGTCCACACCCTCGCCGCCGCTGGTCATGAAATTGTCTGCCCGCTTACCAAAAATCCGGAGGATTACACCGGCACGCGCGGCCGGCGGATTGAAAAGCTGAAAGCCTGCGGGCAACTCGTTCCACAAACATTGTTTGGCTCGGAAACTTTTCTAAAGCTCATCCGCGAAAATCATTTTGACCTGCTCTGCCATCACGCGGCCGACGTGACCGACTACAAAAGTGCGGCCTTCGACGCGCCGCGCGCCGTGCAAAACAACACGCACAACCTGCGCACTGTGCTGGCCGCGCTAAGGGAGCGCGGGTTGCGGGCCGTCATCCTCACCGGCACCGTTTTTGAAAACGACGAAGGCGCGGGCACGGAACCGCTGGTGGCCGCCTCGCCCTACGGCCTTTCCAAGGCAATGACTTATAAAGCCTTTCGCGAAGGCTGCACAACGGCGGCGGTGACACTGGGAAAATTTGTGATTCCAAATCCGTTCGGGCCGTTCGAGGAGGCGCGCTTCACGGCCCAGCTGATGCGGAACTGGCAGGCGGGAAAAACCGCCGAGGTGAAGACGCCCGACTACATCCGGGACAACATCCATGTTGATCTGCTGGCGCTGGCTTACCTTGGCTTTGCCGAACGGGTGGTGGCGGCAAAAACGCCGCTACTGAAAACCAATCCCAGCGGCTATGTCGGATCGCAAGGCGACTTTGCGCAGCGGGTCGCGCGCGAAGTCAGGGCACGGACGGGCTGGGCCTGCGAATTGAAATTGTCGCCGCAGACGGATTTTAGCGAACCGCTCAAGCGTGTGAACACCGAACCGGCGGCGGCGCTGGCACCCGGCTGGAGCGAGTCGCAGGCATGGGACGCGTTCGTGGAATTTTACACGAAATGAAGCAAGTGGGACGGGCACGACGCCGGTCCTACAAGCCGGTCGGATGATCCAAAAATTCCCACGGCAGCTTGAATTTCTGCGCCAGCTCCGCTGCCAGCGCCTTCACGCCGAAGGTTTCCGTGGCGTAATGGCCGCCGTAAAAAACATTCAACCCCAGTTCCTCAGCCAGCGCATAAGTCCAGTGCGGGCCTTCGCCGGTAATGAATGTGTCCACGCCTTCGCTCGCGGCGATGGCCAGATCCGCACCTGCGCCGCCAGTGACGATGCCGATGCGTTCACAAGTTTCCCTGCCGCCGGGGATGATTTTCGGTGGCACGCCGGTGGCGAATTCCAGTTTTTTGGCAAGGGCCGCGCGGGAAAGCTTCGCCCGCGTCTTGAAACCGATAGTCTGCCCGTGACTGGCAAAAAACGGCTTCAAGTTTTTCAGGCCGAGCGCGGCGGCGAGCCGCGCGTTGTTGCCGAGCCGGGGATGCGCGTCCAACGGCAGGTGCGAACTGTAAATTGCAAGATTGTTTTCGATAAGCAGCCGAAGCAGCTCGTATCTTTTTCCGGTCCACGGATGCGCCGGACTCCAGAACAATCCGTGATGGACGAGCAGCAAATCCGCCTTGGCGGCGATGGCGAGCTTCACCGTGGCCAGGCTGGCGTCCACGGTGGCGGCAAGGCGGGTGACGGTTCCGGAATTTTCCACCTGCAGGCCGTTGGCCGCGCCGTCGTAATCGCCGATTTCCGGGGTGCAAAGAATCCGGTCGCAATGGCTGACGATGGCGGCGAGTGAGGCTTTCGGCATGACGCGATGAAAACAAATCGCGGTCAAACTGCAAGGCGCGAATGTGCAGCCCGGACGCGGTTCAAATGAGGCTGTCCCCTTCGGGGTGCTTGAAGAACATGGTGGTTTCGCCGCTGTGCTGCGTGCCTTCGGGCCGGATCATCGCCTGGCACAACGTCTGGTTGACGTTGAAGGGCGGCCCATGGAGCTGGTAGCCGCTCTTGAGCTTGCGGTTCACTTTTTCGGCAAAATGATGGTAACTGCTGTGATAATCGTCTTCATTGCTGACAACTACAATGTAATCCGCCGCTGCCGGTGTGGCCTGAGTGGTAAAGGTTTGTGACATCGGGTGATGCCGGCAAACTAACACACTGCCGCCGCCTGCCAAATTAATTCCAAAAATCTATCTATTGCCCGGCGCGTCCGCGTGCGGCAAAATTACCAGTCATGGCTCGCGCCAACCACGAACTGGATTCCCTGCGCTTCAGCCGCCGCGAAAGCGAGCGGGTGCTGGTGGCGCTGTTGTTGTCGCTGGTCGTGCATCTCGGCGTATGGGGCGGTTACGAGGCGGGCAAAAAACTGGGCTGGTGGCAGAAGCTGCAGCCGCCGGCGTGGCTGCAGCTGGCGGCAAAAAAAATTCCGCTCCAGCCGCCCCCGGTTCAGAACAGCGAACCGGACACGTTTGTGGATGTCTCGCACGCCGACGCCGATGCGCCGGTGAAGACCCGGTATTATTCCAATAAAAATTCCCGCGCCGCCAATGAGGAAACCGCCGACGCCAATGTGCCAAAGGTGAACGGTCGCCAGCGGGACTTGCCCAAGACCGAGGACGTGCCGCAACTGCCCAAGCTCCAGCCGTCCATGCCGCCGCCGCAGCCGCAATTAGCCCAGCCGCAGCCGGACGAAAAGCCGCAGACCCCCGGCGACCTGGACCCGGTCCGGCCGAAAACGGAAACCACGGCGCAAACCCCCGCGCCGCCGGCGCCGGAACGGCCGCGCACGCTCAAGCAAGCGCTGGCGCAGCGCGACCAGCTGCCCGGCCAGCAGATGCAGCAGGCCGGCGGCGTGGCCCGGCACCAGATGTGGTCATCGCTGGACGCCAAAGCCACGCCCTTCGGCGATTATGACCGCGCCATCATCGAGGCCGTGCAGCAGCGCTGGTATGATCTGCTGGACAACCACAAATACGCGCAGGACCGCTCCGGCAAGGTCATGCTGCGGTTTAAACTAAAACCCGACGGCACCATCATCGAAATGGAGACGCTCGAAAACACCGTCGGCGAACTGCTAGGCTACCTGTGCCAGGAAGCCATTGAGGAAGCCACCCCCTTCGCGCCGTGGCCGTCGGACATGCGCCACGAAATTGGTGCGAATTATCGCGAAGTCGCCTTCACCTTCTACTATTATTGAACGTATATTTTATGGAAACCGCTGTTTATGCTCTGCTCGGACTGACCTCGGTCGTCGGCTTTTGTGTCGTGTTGTGGCGCGGCTGGACGCTGCGCTGGGGGGCAGTCGCGCCGCCGGCCCTCGCCGCCGCCGTACCGGAATGCAATACCCCCGCCGACGTGAAAAACCTGCGCGAGCTGTGCGCGCAAAAACCCTCGCCGCTCAGCCGGCTGCTCCTATTCGCCGCCGATCACCTGGACTGGCCCAAGGCGGAAAACGTCAGCTCGCTGGAAACCGCCGCACGCCGCGAAATCGTCCGGCTGGAACGCGGCCTGGTGGTGCTGGAGATCATCATCGGCATCGCGCCGCTGCTGGGTCTGGTCGGCACCATCATCGGCATGATGACAGTGTTCAACGACATCGGCGAAGCCGGCCTCAACAATGCCACCAAGCTGGCGCAGGGCATCAGCCTGATTTTGAAAACCACCCTTATCGGCCTGCTCATTGCCATTCCTGCGCTGGTGGCGTGGGGCTATTTCAGCAAAAAGGTCGAGGTGCTGGCCGTGGAGATGGAGACGCTCTGCGACGAATTCATCCGCCGCCAATACCGCGACAAGAAATGAGTTGCCCGTTAAAAGTTGAAAGCTGCCGGTTGCCCGATGGCAGAGCTGTCGATCACAGCGGCAAAACTTTCAACTTTCAACCTTCAACCTGAAACTTTTTTAATGAAATTTCTCACCCACAAACGCCGCACCGCGCCCGCCGTCATTATCGTCGCGCTGATTGACGTGCTGATCGTGCTGGTGATTTTCCTGATGGTGACCACGACCTTCAAGCAGGTGCCGTCGGTGCAACTGGAACTGCCGAAATCCTCCCAGCCGCTGAAGCCCGGCGGGAACGAGAACCCGCCGCTCCTCGTCAGCATTGCGCCGGGAACATCCAAAGACACTTTTTATTTTGGCGCAAATAATTATCCGGTAACTTGGGACAACTTGACCAACCAGATTTTCGCGGCTGCTGCCAAAAATCCCAAGGTAAAGCTGGCCGTGCGCGCCGACAAAAATTCCCATTGGGAAACCATGGTTAGACTGATGGACGTCGCCAAGGCCGCGCATATCCAGAACATCAGCGCCTTCACCAAGAACTCTGCCAACCCATAGTCAAATTCACCATTGGCTCACCGTTTGGCAGAGCGGTCCGTCCGCCGCCCGCTGCGGTTGCCCATCAACGCCTTCTGATTTGCCTCAAGGACGAACAGAGAGGGACGCGTCCCACCTGTCCCACGGCTGCCAAGAAAGGCCATAGGCCACTACCAAACTTTACCGTTTTCTTTACCACCCAGCGGGCCGACTTTTGTAAGTGGTTGATAGAGCATCCGGAATTTTACCTTTTCTTTACCAATTTTCATTTTTTTGAGGGGGTAAAGTTTCAAAAGGAGGCAGCGCCAAACCGATGGATTTAGCGCTGGTCAATGCCTGGTGCAGGTTACCAGAGATTACCAGAGATTACCAGAGATTACCAAAGATGACCCGAAACACTGTTTGCGGGATGCTGGTTTTGAGGCTTTTGTGGGTAAAGGTATGGTTTAAAAGAATTTGTATGTCGCGCGAAGGACGCGAATAAAAACGAAGGAAAACCAGCTTTCCACTGCGTCGCCGTCGCGCTCCAGGCGCACAATATGTACCGACCAAACTTATCTTTGCTTTACCGTATTTGTTTTTTGGGTGGCAACGTTTCAATAGGGATAAAGAAGTTTAGCTGGCGCTGGCCCGCCACTGGTGAAAGTGACCAAACGTGACCAAACGTGACCAAACGTGACCAAAGATGACCGAAAAACATATTTTTGAGGATTTCCAGGGTGCCGGGTGAAGCCTGGCTGGCTTCACCCGGTCAACGCCAAACGATTGCGTGACAAAATCCAGATGTCAAAGAACGGTCACCCCGTAAAACCCGCCCCGCTGCCGGCAAGGCAGCGCCATCATCAGGTGTCCGTCTGCAGGCGGACAGGGACAAAACCCCGCCGAGGCCAGCGGACATGGTGTATTTATAATTTATTGATACATTTTTGTCAAGGGGTAATATTAAAAAATACCGGGCATCATTTGGAATTCAACGCCAATTGGGAGTTGGCAGAACGGGACCGACGAGGGTAACGACTCCTCACCCCGGCCCTCTCCTCGTTGGGCGAGGCGAGGGAGAAGAATTGCGCGCCCAGATCTGTGACTCAACCTGCTAAAACAAAAAATTTTAAAATAGTTTTGACGACCGTCCTCACCCAAACCCTCTCCTCCGAGGCGAGGGCTTTTCACGTTCACCACGGTTCTGAAATAACCAGCGCGGGATGGCCCGACAAAAACGCGCGGGGCCAGACCAATGCAAAATTGACGGATTTGACTCCTCACCCCGGCCCTCTCCTCGTTGGGCGAGGAGAGGGAGAAAGGCTTGTCGAAGGCATAATCCCGGAATCGAGTGTTTTGCGTTTGCCATGTTCCGACGGGCAAGCTAGGCTAGGCGTTCCATTTTTTCACTATGATCGGATCAATTCGCAAACATTCAGCAGTCCTGTGGTGGACCATCGTGCCGCTCACGATTATTTCCTTCGTCATTTTCATGGGTTCCGGTCCGATGCGCAACGGCAACGGCACCCGGCGCGGCGGCTACGGCACGCTTTATGGCCAGCCGGTGACGGACGAGGCGTATGCGGCGGCGGAACGGGAATTTTACATCTATTTTTTCATGAACTACGGCGAATGGCCGGATAAAAGCCCGTCCGTCACGCCCAAGGTCATTGAGCAGCAAACCTACATCCGCCTCCTGCTCGCGCAAAAGGCGAAGAGCCTGGGCATCCAGGTGCCGGAAGAGGTCGTGGCCTCCGTCGCCTCGCAAATGCTGCAATCGCCGGCGGTCACACGCCTGTTCGGCAGCTCGGTGCGTTCGGTGCCGATGAGCAAATTCCTGGAGCTGGTGCTCCAGCCGCGCGGCTTCACCGACGACGATTTCCAGCGGTTTGTGCGGGCCGACATTGTCGTCCAGCAATTGCAGCTGGCGCTGGGGCTGTCCGGCGCGCTGGTGCCGCCGCAGGAGGCGGGCCGGCTTTATGACCGCGAACACCAGGAAGTTTCCGCGCAGGCGGTGTTCTTCTCCGCGACCAATTATCTGGCGCAAGTCAGCGTTACACCCGCCGCCATCGCCCAATTTTACACGAACAACATGGCGGTCTATCGCGAACCCGACCGCGTGGCGGTAAATTACATTGCCTATGACCTGACGAACTTTTTCGCCGCCGCCGAGGCAAAGCTGGGCCCGACGAACCTCGCCAACCAGGTGGAATCAATTTATGTCCAGCACGCCGCCGAGATTGCGCCCGACGCGAAGACGCCCGCGGAGGCCAAGGCAAAAATCCGCGACTTGGTTCTGCGACAGGCCGCCGGGGCCGCCGCCGGCATTGAGGCCAAGGAATTTGTCACTGAATTATTCGCCATGGATCCGGTCAGCCCGGAAAACCTCGTCACGCTCGCCCGGAAAAAGGGTCTCACCCTGCGCACCACCGCTCCGTTCAGCGAGGCGCTCGGTCCGGAAGACGTCGCCGCGCCCGCCGAGTTCACCAAGATCGCGTTCAAGCTGAACGCCGACTCGCCGTTCTCCAAACCGATTTCCGGCGCGAACGCCATTTATGTCATCGGGCTGGCAAACCAAGTGCCCAGCTCGATTCCGTCGCTGGATGAAATCCGCGCCCGCGTGGTCCGGGATTTTGAAAACCACGAGGCCGCCAGCAAGGCCCAGGCGGCCGGCACCAATTTCTATTACAGCGCCGCGGTGCAGGTGGCCGCGGGCAAGACGTTTGCGCAGGCCGCCATTGCCGCCGGCCAGTCGCCGGAAGTGCTGCCGTCATTTTCCCTGAGCTCGTCGGACCTGCCGGAACTGGCCGGCCGCGCCGAACTCGGCCAGCTCAAGCAGGCGGCGTTCACTACGCCGGTCGGCCATTTGAGCCGTTTCGTGGCCACGGCGGACGGCGGCTTCGTGCTGCTGGTCCAATCGCTGCTGCCGGTGGATGAGTCCAAGCGCAATGCCGAACTGCCGCAATTCATCGCCCAAGTGCGCCGGGCGCGCCAGGGCGAAGCGTTCAACCTCTGGCTCCAGGGCGAGGCCAACCGCGAGTTCCGCAACACGCCGTTGTATCAGGAAATGACCAGCGACCCGGCGTCCGCCCACTGACGTGAGCGCGGTCATCAAACTGTCGTCGCCCGCCACCCGCGAGTTCTGGGAAATTCCCGTCCTGTTTGAGGACGAGCACCTGCTGGCGCTCGACAAGCCCGCCGGCCTACCCACGCTGCCCGAAACGGACGCGGCGGTTAAAACAGGTGAGCCAGCCGGCGAACGTCCGAGCCTGATGAAGCTGCTCCACGCGGCGATCAACGAAGGCAAACCGTGGGCGCGCGAACGCCACCTGACTTATCTGAACTTCGAGCACCAGCTGGAGGCCGACACCACCGGCGTTCTGCTCCTCGCCAAGAACAAGCCCGCGCACATTGCCCTCGCCGACTTGTTCGGTTCCGACCAGCCGCAGCGAAAATATATCGCCCTGGTGCGCGGCACCCTGATGGAGGAATCGTTTGAAGTGAACGCCAAGATCGGCCCGCATCCGGTGCGGCCCGGCCTGATGCGGGTGGACAAAGACAACGGCAAGGCGGCCAAAACGAAGGTCACGCTGCTGGAAAATTTCACCCGCGCCGGCTACGCGCTGCTGCAATGCGAACCGGCGACGGATCGCCGGCATCAGCTGCGCGTCCATTTGAGCCACGTGGATTTGCCGCTGGTGGCCGATGAACTTTACGGCGGAAAAAAGCTCTGGCTCTCGCGCCTCAAAAAAGATTACCGCCTGAAACCGGGCCGGGAAGAGCGCCCGCTCATCGCGCGCACGGCCTTGCACGCGGAGGCGCTGACCCTGCCGCATCCCGTGACCGGCGAAACCGTGACCCTCCGGAGCGAATGGCCGAAGGATCTGAAAGTGGCGATGAAATACCTGCGGCTGTACGGCGGCGGGCTGGGAATGGATTGATAACCGGCGGCGGCAAGTCCGGGTGGCCACGCGAAAGGCCAACCCCATTCAACCGGCAATTGGCCGAGAGATTTCCAGACAGGTATTAACACAGCGCGGGCGGCTGGCCACTGGAGAGCGCCCGGATCATTCAAACCTCCGTAATTCTCCGCACCACAATTCCCGCCGCCGCGAAACCGAACGCGCCCGTCACAAACGTCGCCGAGCCGAGGCCGCCGTTGCAGTTCAGCCGCGCGCCGTCCGCCGCCACCGAGCGCAGCGCGCAGACGGTGCCGTCCGGCTGCGGAAACAGGGTGCGCTCGACGGAATACACACAGGGCACGCCCATCGCCAGGTGGCCGGCGGGGAAACCGTGATCCTGGCGCAACCGCCGCCGGACTTCGGACAACAGCTGGTCGTGGCTGGCCTGCGACAAGTCGCCGATGCGCACGGAGGTCAGTTCGCGCCGCCCGCCCGCGCCGCCGCAGGCCACGACGGGCAGATTTTTTTCGCGACAATTAACGAGCAGCAGCACCTTGTTCGTCACGTCATCAATGGCGTCGAGGACGAAATCAAATTTGGGCGCGAGCAGTTCCGCGGCGGACGGCGCGTTGAAAAATTTCTGCGCCACCGTCACGCAGCAGTCCGGATTGATGGCGCGAATGCGTTCGGCCATGACCTCAACTTTCGCACGACCGACGGTTTCGGTGAGCGCGTGGAGCTGGCGGTTGATGTTGGTCACGCAGACTTCATCCAGATCCACGAGCGTCAGCGCGCCGACGCCGGAACGCGCGAGGGCCTCCGCCGCCCACGCGCCCACGCCACCCAGGCCAACGATGCCGACGTGCGCCGCGCGCAGTTTGCCCAATCCGCTCCGGCCGTAAAGCCGGGCGATGCCGCCGAAACGGATTTCAAAATCGTCCATGCGAATGCGGAAGATTTTAACCGCGAACCACGCGAAATACACGAACGGAAATATTTTTCAGTCGTTCGCGTGGTTCGCGGTTCACTGCAACAGTTGTTGCCGCAATGTTTCCGCATCATTTGCCGGCGGCTGGCAGGCGGTGCCGGTGCAGACGAACGCTTGAGCCTCGCCTTTCGCCGTCAAAGTTTTGGCGAACGGCTCGACCGCGCCGGCGGGGCTGAGAACAATTTTGTTCGGCAGATAAACCGAGTGCGCGGCGCGGAGCAGTTCGTGAAAGCTTGTGGAATTCGGGTCGCCGACAATCACCACGCGGCGCGGTTCATCCAGCCAGAAATCCAGCGCCTGCAGCATAAACGCCATAGCCGCGGGCTGGTTTTGCAAGCGATGCGCGAAGAGTTGCAGCGTCGCCTCGGCCGGCGAGCGGAAATCCTCGCGGCCGGTGAGAGCGGCGAGTTTCAGCAGCGCGAGCGTGGCCACGGAATTGCCGCTCGGCTCCGCGCCGTCGTAATCGTCCTTCACGCGCAAAATCAAATCGGACGAGCCAACCGGGCTTTGCCAGAAGCCGCCGTTGGCGGGATCGTAAAATTTCGCGAGCATCGCCTCGGCCAATTCGATGGCGAAATCAAGCGGCTTCGGCTCGAGCGTCGCCTCGTAAAGCTGGATGACGCCGTCGAGCAGAAACGCATAGCCTTCGAGCAACTGGACCTGGTCATGTTCCCCATCGCGCCAGCGGTGGAAGAGCGTGCCGGGAATAGCCGATGGCCGATGGCCGATGGCCGATGGAACCGGCGGTTCCCAAAGTTTTTCGCGGATAAACTGGAAATTCTTCTCCGCGGCGGCGCGGTATTTTTCCTCGCCCAAGACGGCGGCGGCGCGGGCAAAGGCGCCGAGCATCAGGCCATTCCACGAGGCGAGAATCTTGTCGTCGAGATGCGGGCGGATGCGCTGGGCGCGGGCGGCGAGCATTTTTGCCTTGGCTGAAGGCAGGAGCTGTTGGTCAGATGCCGATACTCCCTCACCCTGACCCTCTCCCGCTGGGAGAGGGGAAAGCCGCGGGCCAACTTCAGTCGGGGTTAAGACATTCGCGCCGCTGACCGCCACGAGTTTGCCAGAAGCTGGGAAAGGTTTCTCCCTCTCCCCGCGGGAGAGGGCCGGGGTGAGGTGATTCACCACGCTCAATACATTCTGCCCGGCCAGCGGCGTCGGATGGCTGTGATCCACGAAGTTGCCTTCCGCCGTGATGCCAAAATAATTCGCGGCGACGTTGAATTCCTCGACGGTAAGCAGCTGGGAAAGTTCGGCCTTCGTCCAGCAATAGAATTTGCCTTCGTGACCTTCGCTGTCGGCGTCCTCGGCGGAATAAAATCCGCCGCCGGGATGCGTCAGGTCGCGCAGAACGTAATCCAAAATATCGCGGGCGGTGGCGGCGTAAAGCGACTCAGGCGGAGGGACGAGCCCCAAAGATTTCCCGGTGGTTGAATCGGGGACGCGGGGAACTCGTCCCGCCGAAATCAGGTGCGCATCGAGATACAACTGCGCCAACTGCGCGTTGTCATAGAGCATTTTTTCGAAATGCGGCACGAGCCATTCCGCATCCACGGCGTAACGCGCGAAGCCGCCGCCGAGCTGATCGTGAATGCCGCCGGCCGCCATCTGGTCGCAGGTGTGCAAAACCATTTTCACCGCCGCGTCGTCGCCAAAGCGCTTCGCGGCGCGCAGCAGCAGCGACGGAATGCTCGGCTGCGGAAATTTCGGCGCGCCGCCGAAGCCGCCGTTCACGGGATCAAATGCTTCGTTGAACATTTCCGCCGCGCGCTGGAGCGTCGGCGGCGTGAGCGGGGAATTTTCCCTGGCATCGCGCGCGGTGATGAGTTCCAGCCGCGCGTGCAGCTCGTCAGCGGACGCGACGATTTCGAGTTTCCGCTCGCGCCAGAGGCCGGCGATCTGTTCCAGCAATTGCAAAAAGCTCGGCCGGCCAGACCGCGCGTCCGGCGGAAAATAGGTGCCGCCGAAAAACGGCTTCAGCTCCGGCGTGAGAAAAACATTCAAGGGCCAGCCGCCGCCGCCGGCGGTGGACTGCACGAACGTCATGTAAATTTTGTCCACGTCCGGGCGCTCCTCGCGATCCACCTTGATGCTGACGAAATGGGCGTTCAGGAAAGCGCCGATCTTTTCGTCCTCAAAACTTTCGCGTTCCATGACGTGGCACCAATGGCAGGTGGAGTAGCCGATGCTCAGGAAAATGGGCTTGTTCTCCGTGCGTGCCTGGGCGAAGGCGGCGGCGTTCCACGCGAACCAGTCCACGGGGTTGTGCGCGTGCTGGAGCAGATACGGCGATTTTTCCTGTGCGAGCCGATTGGTAGGTTGGGCGGACATGGCGGCCAATCTGCCTCATAACCGGGTTCACCGCGAATAATTTTGCGTCGTCTCGCGGACGCGGCTGCGCTAGGCTGAAATCGTGTTGTCGCTTAAGCCATGGCGGGCGGAAGCCGTGATCCAATTGATCGCGGGCGTATTTGCCTGCCTGTGCGTGGGCGCGCTGACGGCAGGACTGCTGCGGCAGGCGGGCGTGGCGGCCTTCAAAGCACCGGACAGCTTTGCCGGCATCCTGGTGGCGACGCTGAGTTTTCAGGGCGCGGCGTGGGTTTTGATTTTAATCTTTCTCAAATTCCACGAGGTGAACTGGCGCGACGCCTTCGGTTTCCGCAATGCCAACCTGGGCAAATCCCTGCTGCTGGCCGGCGGCGTGCTGGCGCTGGCGCTACCGATGGTTTTGGGGCTGCAACATTTCTCGGCGCACGCGCTGGAACGGCTCGGCTGGCCGCCGGAAGACCAGCGCGCGGTGGAATTGATCGCCAACGCCAAATCCTGGTGGCTGCGCGGCTACCTGGCCTTTTTCGCGATGGTGCTGGCACCGGTGGCGGAGGAATTCATCTTTCGCGGCGTGCTGTTTCCGTTCATCAAGCAGCTGGGCTGGCCCAAGCTGGCGTGGCTGGGCGTGAGTTTTCTGTTTGCGCTGATCCATTTCAACGCGCCGTCATTCGTGCCGCTATTCGCGCTGGCGCTGGTGTTCACCTGGCTTTACGAAAAAACCGACTGCCTGCTGGCGTCCATCACGGCGCACAGCCTGTTTAACACGGCCAACCTGGTCATCCTCTTTTCGCAGCAACGATGAATGAATTCGACCTCATCGCGCGGCTGACGAAGTCGCTGCCGACGAATGCAACCGTCGTGACCGGCGCGGGCGACGACTGCGCCGTGCTGGACCTGGGCGTGCCGGACAAGTTGATTTTGTTCAAGACCGACGCCGTGGTGGAGGGCATTCATTTCACGCGCGCAACGCCGCCGGAAAAAATCGGACGCAAGGCGCTGGCGCGCGGCTTGAGCGACATCGCGGCGATGGCCGGCACGCCGACGGCGGCGCTGGTGACGCTGGCGCTGCCGAAAGAATTTGACGCGGCGTTTGTGACAAAGATTTACGACGGGCTGAATGCGTTAGCGGAAAAATCCGGCGTGGCGGTGGTCGGCGGCGAGACGACGACGAATCCCGAACGCATTCTGATTTCCATTGCCTTGCTCGGCACGGTGCCGCGCGGAAAACAGATGTTGCGCAGCGGCGCAAAAGTTGACGACGCCATTTTTGTGACCGGCGAACTCGGCGGCTCGCTGGCCGGCCGCCATCTGGACTTTGAGCCGCGCCTGGAAGAATCGCGCTGGCTGGCGGAACATTTTTCCATTCACGCCCTGATGGATTTGAGCGACGGCCTGGGCGGCGATTTGCGGCATATTTTGACGGCCAGCAAAGTGGGCGCGGAAATTTTGAAATCGGCGGTGCCGGTGGCGCGCGCGGCCACGCTGGCGGCACGCGCCAGCTCGTCGGCCAAGCCGCCGTTTGTGGCGGCACTGACGGATGGTGAGGATTTTGAACTGCTGTTCACGATTGCCAGCCAGGACGCAGTGAAGCTGCTGGATGCGTGGAAGAAAAGATTTCCCCGAATAAAACTGAGCTGCATCGGAAAAATAGTCGCGGGCGACGGCATTTTGATCCGCGACAAAAGCGGCTCGCACCAATTCAACGCGCATGGCTACGTTCATTTCGCATAGCCCGGCGGAGACGGAGGCGCTCGGCGAAAAATTCGGCCGCGCGGCGGCGCGCGGACGGGTCATCGCGTTGAGCGGCGATCTCGGCGCGGGCAAGACGCAGTTCGTGCGCGGGCTGGCGCGCGGGCTGGGCGTGGCGGGACGCGTGCATTCGCCGACGTTCACGCTCGTTAACGAATACGGCGGCGGACGGCTGAAACTGTTTCATCTGGATTTGTATCGGCTGGAAACGCCGGAGCAGATTTTGGCCGCCGGCATCGAGGAGTATCTGTCGCCGGACGGCGTGGCGGTGGTGGAATGGGCGGAGAGACTGGAAGAGGGAAGAGGGAAGATGGAAGATGGGGGAAAGTTTGTCCGGGTAATAATTGAAATTGTGAGCGAGACGGAACGAAAAATAATTTATGACGATCTTGGCGCTTGAATTTTCCTCGGCGCGGCGGAGCGTGGCGCTGGCACGCGGCGGCGTGGTGCTGGCCGAGGCGGCGGAAACCGGCGACCCGCGCCGGACGAACGCGTTTGGCCTGATCGAAAAAGTCCTGGCACAATCAAAGGTTTTGCGGGACGAAATCGAGGTGATAGCAGTGGGTCTGGGACCGGGCAGCTACGCCGGCATCCGCGCGGCGATTGCGGTGGCCCAGGGCTGGCAACTGGCCACCGGGGCGAAGCTGCTCGGCGTGAGCAGCGCGGACTGTCTGACGGCGCAGGCGCAGGCGGATAAAGTTTTCGGCCGGGTGAACGTGGTGACGGACGCGCAGCGCGGCGAATTTTATCTGGCGACGTGGGAAATTTCCGCCACGACGCGGGAAGAAATATCACCGCTGCGAATTGTCCCGGCGCCAGAGCTGGCGGCGCGGCGGGCGGCGGGCGAAATGGTCATTGGGCCGGAAATGGCGCATGTTTTATTTCCGGCGGCGGCCATGCTGGCCCGGCTGGCGGCGGGGCGGCAGGATTTTGTGCCGGGTGAAACCTTGGAGCCGGCATATCTGCGGGCGACCAGTTTTGTGAAAGCCCCGGCGCCAAGACATTTTTGAAAGCGGGACAATTTTGCCACAAGTCTGGACAACATGCGGGCGAGAAACCGGCCATATTGCCAGTGGATTCCCGACTGGTTTTGTGGTATGTGTCTTGCTTGAAAGGTTGAGTGGTTGCCATCTTTAATTTATGTTTTTGCCGTTGACGCCAAAAATCAACAACCGGAGGCGGCTTGGATTCACCACGATCGAAGTCCTGATTGCCTTTGCCATTTTCACCATGGCGATTGCGGGCTTGATCAACGGCTATGTGCAGTCCAACCGCACGGCGACCTGGAGTTCATGGTCGCTGGCGGCCCAGTCGATCGCCACGCAGGGGCTGGAACGCGAGCGGGCGGCGCAATGGAACGAACAGGGAAACGAGGATCAAATGCCAACCAACATCATCAATGGAGTGGTGGTAATCCCCTGGGCAACGCCCTACATGGACACCAACTGCACGCTGGATGTCCCCTCCACCGGTGGCTTGATTTATGTCACCAACTACATTTACGTTTCAACTTATTCGAGCGCCCCGCCGCTGCGGCTGATCCGGTCGGATTGCATCTGGACTTTTCCGCTGACCGGCAAACTTTGGACCAACAGCGCCATCTCGCTACGCGCACCCGACCAATGATACTCCTGGCTCAAAACAAAGCCGGTGCCAAACCGGGGCGCATGACCGGATTCACGCTGGTGGATACCATGGTCGCGATGGTCATTTTTACCATTATTTTTATTGGGGTCATGATCGCCCTACAGGTTTTTGGTTTGCGGGTCTATACGCTGGGGGCCACCAAACTGTCGGCCACGGCCGGTGCCCTAAAAGTGATGAATCAGATCCGGGATGACATCCGGGCGGCCAAGATGATCTACGTTGGCAATTTGAGCACTTCGTCCGACGCTTCCACCTTTTACCTCACCGGAGGCACCAGCCAAAACGCGGGCAGCGCTTTGCTGGTTTGCCCCACCACCAATACGATTGCCAGTTCATACGCTCCGCCTTACACGGTCTATTATCTGGATACCAACACCACGCCGGGAACCAACACGTTGAAGTTTTCCACCACGGCGGACGGCACCAACTTCACCACGCCGGTCATCCTGGCCAGCTACATCACCAACGCGATCATCTTCGACCAGGAGGATTATGCGGGCAACATCCAGACCAATGACAGCTATCTCAACCCCAACAACCGCATCATCCGGATGGAACTGGATTTTTACCAATGGGAATACCCGGTTGGTTATGTGGGCGGCGTGGGGGTTAGCGCATATGATTTTTATAAACTAACGACCAAGGTCACGCGCCGCCAGATTGATTGAGATAAGGAATTATCCATGCAAATTAAATTCATACCCTTGCGCCGCCATCAGGCTTACGCCCTGATTCTCACCATGATTTTTCTGGGCATCGTGCTGGCGGCGTTTGCGAGCATGATGTTATGGGTTTCCACCAACTCCAGCATCATCCAGCGAAACAACCAATATACCATGAGCCAGGCGGCCGCCGAAGCCGCCACGGAACGCGTGCTCGGCCCCATGATGCGCGACTTTCTTTTCCAAAGCCTTACGAACTCAAGCTACTATGCCGGGTTGCTGGTCGGCGAGACCAACTCGGACGGCACGGCTTGGCCGGTGCAGTATGTGTTCAGCAATGCCAGTGGCACCACCAATCAGATTTCCGTCCTGGCGGGCACGGTGCAAAGCGTGCTGCAGCCCGTGGGTTCACAGTATGCCAACCTGAAGGGATTTCCCTGGTATTGGACAAACATCGCCACCGCCACGCCGGTGGGCCAACCCTATACCATTTCGGCCACCGTCACGCAGGTGGTTAACTTCGCCTCCGTCCCGCTTTTTCAATACGCCATTTTCTACAACATCAACCTGGAGATTGATCCCGGCGGCGTGATGCCTATTAACGGGCCGGTGTTCTCCAATGCCGGCATTTGGACCGGGTCTTCGAGCCTGACTTTCAATTCCTACGTTTCCGCCGTCGGCGCGGCGAGCACCGACATCAACGATCCGTTTCTCTACACCAAAAGCGGCAGCGGCATGCCCACGTTCAATCTGGCCGGCCAGCCGACCTCCGGCAACACGGCCGTCATCATGCCGATTGCCGGGGCCACCAACAGCAACCCCACCAACGTCGAGGCCATCCTCAACATTCCTCCGACCGCTTATGCCATGGGCACCGCCAGCGCCTATTCCACCAACGGCCAGATCTACCTGGCCAACGAGGCTGACTTGGTCATTTCCAACGCCTATTACGGAACCAACACCGCCACGCCCGTCGGCACCAACATCTATATTTGGTTTCAGGATTCAGCCCAAAGCACATACCTCACTCCAGTCACACCTGATTTTTACCGCTTGAAAATCGCGGCGGCCACCGGCCTTTATACCAACTTTGTCACCTCCAATCTGTCCGATACGAACCGCTGCTACACCAATGTCGCTTACGCCGGCTGGTCGTTTGTGACCAATAGCGCCTTTTACGATTACCGCGAAGGCGACGTGGCACAGGCGGTTCAAATCAATGTCGGCCTGTTCAATATCTGGGTGACCAACCAGCTCCGAAGCACTTTTGGCGGAAATTCCAGCGCTACATGCAATACGGATAAAGGCCATACCATTGACGGACTTTGGGTCTATAACAGTGTGCCCCGGGACTACTCAACCTTCCCGGCGGTACGCGTCATGAACGGGGTTCAACTGGCCAATTCCTGGGGTTTCACCGTGGCCACGCCTATGCCGATTTATGTCATGGGCGATTACAACAAACAGATAGATTCCACCCACGTTTCCAGCGGCACCAATACCGCTAATACTTATCCGGCAGCAGTGATGGGCGATTCTGTCACCATTCTTTCCGCCAACTGGAGTGATGGCTACAGCCTCGCCAATAGAACAATCAACAGCACCACGCTCACCGCCCGTGGCCCGGTCAATACCGTGGTCAATGCCGCCTGTCTGGAAGGCATCGTGCAATCCTTCACCAACACCAGCACCAGCACCTATTATTACAGCGGCGGGGTGGAGAATTTTCTGCGCCTATTGGAAGATTGGAGCGGTGAAACCCTCACCTACAACGGCTCCATTGTCGTGATGTTTCCCAGCATCATCGCCACGAACGTTTGGAATGGGAATGTCTACAGCATCCCGACCCGTAACTGGGGTTTTGACTTCAACTTTTTGCAGCAGGCCAAGCTGCCGCCGCTGACACCGCAAGCCAAAAAGCTGGTTCGCTACTCTTGGTATGGCCGGTGATCTGCGGAGGGTGTAGCGTCAGTCATCCTTTGCTGACTTAGCCGGAACGATGCCGTAAAAAGCTAAAGGGGTCGCGCGCAGAGCGCGAAGGTGGCGAAGAAATGATCTGATGTTCGTTGCTAGGGCGTGTTTTCAAAATCGTTGTGCCGGACTTTTCTGTTATTATCACCGGGCTTCAGCCTGGTGATTTCTCGTCGGCCGGCCGTGCAGGCGACTTTAGCGGCTTTGGTCCCGATAGAGAAGCCGTTAAAACGGCTCAGCTCCGTGAGGCCAACCCACACCGGGCAGGGAAGCCCGGTTCCACGTCAGGCAGGGATGCCTGACGACACCGTCACGGCTGGACGAATTTTTCCAGTTCCGTCTGGAGCTTCTGCAAATCCGGCTGGTTGATATACATCATGTGGCCGGCGTCAAACTCCGCATAGTGGATGTTCGGCCGATAAGCCTCCGCCAGCGGCAGATGCGCCAGGCTGTGCCGCATGGTGTCAATGGGGCAGACGAGGTCGCACCGGCCGCCGCACACGAGAATTTTCAGATACGGATTCTGGTTCATCACCGAGGCCAGTTGGTCGCTGGCGTTGGGAAAGCTGTTGTGCGCGGCGTAATTCCACGGCTGCACGCCGGCGAAAATTTCATACGGCAGGTCGTCCTCAAATTTCAGCTCGTCGCGCACATAGGCATTCATCGCCGCCGAAAACGGCCCCATGACGGCGGCAGCCGACGGGTCAAAATCCGGTCCGCTGGCGGCCGCGTCGCCATCGCGCCCGGTCAGCCGCGCATCGTAGGCACCGAGGATCAAGCCTTCGTTGTGCAACAACTGCCGGCGGAACACGCTGGGATCCACGCGCAGCTGGTTGTCCTCGATCACCGACGACGGCAGGCCGGTGAGCCGCGACAGTTCGACCACGATTTTTTTCCGCTCATCCGCCGGCAGGCCGGCCCCGGCCAGCAATGCCGCCGCGTAATCGCCCCGCGCAAACGCCCGCGCCTCCGCCAGCGCCTTGGCCTGGTCCGCCTGCAAGTCCGGCGGCAGCTTCTGGTGGTAAAACGCGGCCGCCGTGTAAGCCGGCAAAATCAGCGGATACGGCAGGTCGTTGCCCGTGCCGCCGCTGATGGTGGTAAAATCCAGCACGCCGGAAACCAGGATCAGGCCGTTCAAATACATGCCGTAGCGCCCGCGCAGATGCTCCGCCAGACCGGCGGCGCGGAAGACGCCGTAGCTTTCGCCGCACAAATATTTAGGCGCGAGCCAGCGGCCATGCCGCGTCGTCCAGAGGCGGATGAATTCGCCGATGGAATCCACATCGCCGGATTCGCCGAAAAAGTCATTCGGCTTTTCATCCTTCGCGGCGCGGCTGAAACCGGTGGCCACCGGGTCAATGAACACGAGGTCGCTGGCGTTGAGCAGGGAATATTCATTATCCACCAGCGCGAACGGCGGCGGGGGCAGCGAGCCATCGGGGTTCAATCTGGCGCGGCGCGGGCCGAGCGCGCCGAGGTGCAGCCACAGCGAAGCGGAGCCGGGGCCGCCGTTGAAGCAGAACGTCACCGGACGCGCCGCATGATTCGTCGCGTCCGGCCGCGTGTAGGCCACGTAGAAAACCGAGGCGCGCGAGGTGCCGTCCGCCTTCAAGACCGGCAACATGCCCGTCTCCGCCGTGTAGGTTACACTTTCGCCCGCGATGGTCACGGTGTTGGTGACCAGCACCGGAGGATGCGCGGCGTCCGGGATCACGGCGACATCGTTTTTGGCGGCGGGAGCGTTGGTGGCCGGGGCATTGGTGACCGCCGGTTCGGCGGCGGCGAGCGAGCCAGCGGCGAGGGCGGACAGCAGGCAGAGCAGATTTTTCATGCGGTATGGTTTTGGCAATTTGGTTCTGGTTGGACGGAGCATAATGATTTTACGTTCACGCGCCCAAGGAAAATTTTGGCGCGGGTGCGCCGATTAGCCATTAATTGCGATTTTTTTTGGCAATAACCACGTAGCCAGCCGGCGGCAAAAAGACGAAAATGGCCAGCACTGGGTCGGTTCCGCGGATTGCGAACCGGCCGGCTATGGGCAAGCCTGGTAAAATTCGCTGGTTGGAAAAAATCGGAATCGCATCGGCAAAGCTGCAGCAGCGGATGCGCGCGGGCTTCACTTTGATCGAATTGCTGGTGGTCATTGCCATCATCGGCTTGCTGGCGGCGCTGCTGCTGCCGACCTTCGGCAAGACCAGGGCGGCGGCGCAAGCGGTGGCCTGCCGCAACAATCTCAAGCAATGGGGGCTGGCGACGCAGCTTTATGCGGTGGAGCATGAGGATTTACTGGTGGCCGAAGGCTTTCCCAACCCCGCCACGGCAGGCCAACTGGCCCAGGGCTGGTATTATTATTTGCCGCAAAGTTTAAATATCCCGCCCTATAGGGACATGGCGTGGCGCACCAATGCGACCATCGAACCCGGCAATTGTCTTTGGATCTGCCCCAGCAATCCGCGCCGCAGCAACGGAAATAATCTGTTCCATTATTGCTTCAACGGAATCATTGACGGCACCGGAACAAATAATCATCCGGTCAAAATCACCACCGTGCGCAATGCGTCAGCCGTCATCCTGTTTTTTGACAGCAAAAACCTGCCGGCGGTCCAAACGGATGCTGACGCGCCCGGAAATTTCGTCCACACCAACCTCCACAACCAGGGGGCGCAGTTTGTTTTTCTGGACGGCCATGTACGCCGTTTCCGCAAGGCCGAGTATTGGGATTTCACCGCCGGCAAGGGCCTCACCAACAACCCGGAGCTGGTCTGGTCGCCGTGATTTACAGTCCACCTAAAACAAAAATCAAAATCATGAACACCAAAAACATCCGATCCCATTGTCTCCTGTTCCTCGCGCTGGCGGCCGCTCCGGTCGCCAGCGGCCAGGCCATCCTATGCGGCACCAACTACACGCAGAATTTTAACACGATCAGCAACGGTCTGCCGCCCGGCTGGTCGGTCCGCACCAACGCGACGGCGAACAGCTTGGGAACGCCGGTTAACTTCGCGGCCAACGCCATCAGTTGGGGCATTCAAGCCGGCCAGTTTGGCAATGCCGCCGGCGTGACCAACAGCGGCCTTGCCGCCTTGGGCAGTGAAACTGCCGATCAACAAGGCCACTTCACGAACCGGTGTCCGAGCGTCCGGCAAACCACCTCTTTCGGCGATCCCGGCGCGGCGTTTATCTTTCAAATCGCCAACACCGCCGGCTTGAGCAACTTCAACTTCAGCGTGGATTTGTGCCTGTTGAAATCCAATGCCGGTTCCACCACCTGGACCGTGGATTACGCCGTGGGCAATCCGCCGAAGGCCTTCACCGTCTTGGACACCTACGGGGATCCCGGCGGGTTTGGGGCGGTCACGAAAACTTACCAGCTCGGCACCAATGCCGACAACCAGCCCGGGAATGTCTGGATTCGGGTCGCGGCGCTGTCACCTTCAGCCGGCGGCACGCGCGACACCTTCGCCCTTGATAATTTCAGCCTGAACTGCGCCGGCACCCCGGCGGCGATTCCGCTTTGCCTCCAGCCATGCGGCACCAACCTGATGCTGACCTGGGCGGATTCCACCTACGCGCTGCAAGCCGCGCCGACGGCGGCCGGGACGTTCACCAACGTGCCGGGCGCGACCAGTCCGTTCCCTTATGCGCTGACGGAGCCGGCAAAATTCTTCCGGCTCAGCCGCTGACCGGCGGCCGAAAATATTTCCTGAACTCAAACCACCGCCGCAATCGCGTCGCCCATCGCGCGCGTGCCGACGCGCTTGGCGCCGGCCTCGTTCGGATTGAAGATGTCGCCGGTGCGGTGGCCCGTTTCAATCGCGTGCTGCACGGCGCTTTCAATGGCGGCCGCCGCTTCGGGCAAACCGAAGCTGTGGCGCAGCATCAGCGCGGCGGACAAAATCTGCGCGATGGGATTGGCCAGATCCTTGCCCGCGATGTCCGGCGCGGTGCCGCCGGCGGGTTCGTAAAAACCGAAGGTCTGATTGCCATTCGTGGCGCCCAGGCTGGCGCTTGGCAACATGCCCAGCGAACCGCCCAGCGCCGCCGCCTCGTCGCTCAAGATGTCGCCGAACATGTTTTCGCACAGCATCACGTCGAACTGCGTCGGCTTGAGCATGAGCTGCATCGCGCCGTTGTCCACGAACATGTGATCGAGCGCCACGTCGGGATAATGCTGGCCGACGCGCGTCACGACTTCGCGCCAGAGGATGCCGTTTTCGAGCACGTTCGCCTTGTCAATGCTCGTCAATTTTTTCCGGCGCATTTGCGCGGCCTGGAACGCCACGTGCGCGATCCGCTCGATTTCCGGCGTGGTGTAGACCATCGTGTCAATCGCGCGGAAATTGCCGCCGCCGAGATCCTCGGTTTTTTTCGGCTGGCCGAAATACATGCCGCCGGTCAGTTCGCGCACGACCAAAATATCAATGCCGTCGCCCTGCCGCTCCTTCGCCAGCGGACATGCGTGCGACAGAATTTTGGGCAGCTTCACCGGCCGCAGATTGGCGAACAAACCGAATTCTTTCCGCAGGCGCAGCAAGGCGGCGCGCTCCGGCCGCTCCTCTTTCGGAATCGTCGGATCGCGGTCGGGCAGGCCGACGGAGCCGAACAAAATGGAATCGGATTTTTTGCAGATTTCCAGCGTGACGTCGGGCAGCGCCTTTTTGGCGAAGTCAATGCCGGCCCAGCCGACGGGCGCGTCAGTGATATTCAGTTTAAATTTGAAACGTTTTTCGGTGGCGCGGAGGACTTTGATGGCCTCGCGCATGACTTCCGGGCCGATGCCGTCGCCGGCGAGCGCTGCGATGTTGTAAGTGTTCATTTAATGGAGCGGACAGTTTAATTTTTTGGCGCAAAGTGACAATGGAATTTTCTTTCCACGGATTGCGGAAAGGAGCCGGTTCGATTAGAGTCGGGGCATGAGTGCCAAGTTGAAACCGCAGTTCACCGCCATTATCCAGCGTTCGGAAAAATGGTTTGTCGCGCTGTGCCCGGAACTCGACGTGGTCAGCCAGGGCAGGACCGTCGAGGAAGCACGCCGCAACGTGACCGAAGCCGTGGAGCTGTTTTTAGAAACCGCCAGCCCGTCTGAAATCAAACGGCGCTGGAGCAAGGAAACTTACATCGCACCGCTGGCCGTCGCGGTCTGAAAGTTGACTGTCCGGCCATTGGTGTATGGGCAAAATAAAAGTTCTATCGGGTGCCGAAGTATGCCGGATTCTGGCCGCGCAAGATTTCGTGAAAGTGCGTCAGCGTGGCAGCCACATCGTCATGCAAAAGCGGCTGCCCGGCACCACCATCACCGTGCCGGTTCCCAACCATCGTGAACTCGATCGCGGCACCTTGCGCTCCATTATCCGGCAATCACAGCTTGATCGCGATTTGTTCGAGACCGATTGAAGCCGCCAATGCCGCTGCCCTACAAAATCGCCACGCTGCTCTACGTTTTCAACGAGCGCGACGAAATTCTGCTGCTGGAACGCGCGCAGGAGCCGAATCGCGGCTTGTGGAGTCCGGGCGGCGGTAAGTTGAAAATGGAGCTGGGCGAATCGCCCTACGCGTGCGCGTGCCGCGAGGCGCACGAGGAAATGGGGCTGGCGCTCGCGCCGGCGGATTTGCATCTGGCCGGACTCATCAGCGAACACGGCTATCAGGGCCAGACGCACTGGCTGATGTTTTTGTTCGAGGTGAAGGTGAAATTAAAAACGCGGCCGCCGCCGATGAGCGAAGGCCGCTTTGATTTTTTCCCGCGCGAACAGATTTTCAAGCTTAACATTCCGCAAACCGACCGCGAACAAATCTGGCCCTGGTTCTGGCAGTATCGCGGAGGCTTTTTCGCGGCGCATTGTCATTGCCATGCGGACGGGCGGAATGAATGGGGATTGGAAGAGGCGCGGGGCGCGAGGCTTGAGGCGCGAGGAAAAACGACGTTGCCTCGCGCCTGAAAGATTTTTATGAGCGACCCGATCATTGATTTGCACAGCGACGATTATTTCATGGGCGAGGCGCTGCGGCAGGCGGCCAAGGCTTATGAACAGGGTGAAGTGCCCGTCGGCGCGGTCATCGTGCGCGAGGGACGCATCATCGCCCGCGCTTACAATCAGGTGGAAGCGCTCAAGGACGCCACGGCGCACGCGGAGATGCTGGCGCTCACGCAGGCGGAAAATGCCGCCGGCGACTGGCGGCTGACCGACTGCACACTTTACGTCACCAAGGAGCCGTGCCCGATGTGCGCCGGGGCCGTGGTGCATACGCGGCTGGCGCGCGTGGTGTTTGGCGCGGGCGATCCGAAAGGCGGCGCGGCGGGCGGCGCGCTGAACCTGCTCCAGTTTCCCACGCTGAACCACCGGTGCGAAATCACCACCGGCGTGCGGCTGGAAGAATGCCGCGCGCTGTTGAAAAGTTTTTTTACCGAGCAGCGCGCGGCGAAAAAGCACGGCGAAAACCCGACGGCGGAATAAAGACCGGGCGCGTCACTTCTTACGTGCAGTCAGGGTAAATCGGAAGGCGTTAGTTGGCCGGTGGCGGGGCGCACCGAGCAGTGCGCCCGATCATGGTTGAAAATAAAAAAGGCGTCCTTGCGGACGCCTTTTGTCTATCAGATTAAACTGGATGTTTTATTTGAAATAATTAAACCACGGTTGATAAACCGTATTGGTGCCGGCGATCAGATAGTTTCTCAAGCCCGTGAGGGTGGCGGCTTGCACACTGCCATCGGCCAACTGAAGGTTTCCGGAACCCTGATGCAAATCACCTTGTGTCCAAGCCCATCCGTTTTGCGCTGAAGTGCAGGCAGCGGCTAGACATTGGGTGTAGGTCGTATAGCGTGAACCTGACGGTGCAGTGGTATTCCCAGCGCTTGCAGGGCCAATGTTGCAGTCGCCGGACATGACCATTTGCGGGTCGGATTCCTGAGCATCACCATTGATAAAATAGCTGATGGTAGTTAAGTTGTTGTTGCCAAGAGTGGCATTACCCAAAAGATCAGCTGCTGAAAAGTTGGTGGCATAGGCAGAGTGAATGTTGTCGGACGGGCAGTATAAAATTTTGGCCGTACTCAACTGGTTGGACATGACCTGAAATGTCACGCCCGGGCAATAGGTACCTGGGGCGGTCTGGCCCTGCTTGGCAACATAATCACCGGAGCCGCCTGCGCTAGCCGCAACGGCCATGGGATACTTGTCACCATTGTCGCCTTCCCAGAGGCGGAAGGAGAGGCCGACCTGCTTGAGATTGTTGGTGCAGTTGATTTTTTGGGCCTTGCGCTTGGCGGCGGCGAGCGCCGGGAGGAGCATGGCGGCCAGAATCGCGATGATCGCGATGACGACGAGCAGTTCGATGAGCGTGAACGCTTTCTTTTGGTTTTTCATAATTCAGTTGTGTTGTTTTTTCGATTTTATCCGGGGAACAAGCGCGCGAATCTAAAGATTTTGCGGCGGCTGTCAAACGGATTTCTAAATTTCTCTTTAGCAATGCCGGTGCCAAGCTGAAAATACGCAAAAAGCCAATGAAAGCGCGTGGCGAATTTCAGGCGAATGCCTCCCAGCGTGAAAATTTCACGCATAATGCGTGAATTTCACGCGTCGGCGAAAAAGTTATTCACAAATGGGAATTGGCGCGAATGGCAGGGCGGTCACTCCATACGCATCGTCTTTTCAAAGCGAACACATTTTGGATAGGCAAATGTTCGCGCTGGGCGTTTTGGCGCAAAACATGGGGGAATAAAGTCAGCGCCCAGCCGGACCAGATTACTAGACACGGATTACACGAATTTAACGCAGGACGCGGGGGCGGGGATTTAACCACCAAGGCACGAAGGCACGAAGGGAAGCAGTTGGGAGATGGCAGATGGGAGCTGGGAGTTGGCAGATGGGGATTTTTAACCGCGAAATACACGAACCACGCGAAAATTTTAAAACACTGAACACATTAGCGGACGCGGGGCGCGATGGCAGATGGGAGTTGGGGGTTCTCCGTGACTGAGGGAAAATTGAGGGCGGGTAGTGGTATTGTTCGCGCGATAGGTACAATTATTTCAACTACACAACAACCCGAGCACGCGATGGTGGGACGACAACTTGAAAATTATTCGCCGGCGAACTAGGGCGTGGGCGGACCGCCATTGCCACCCGTAACTTGTGGTGTCAGCGGCGTGGGCGGAAGGATCGATGCCGCTGGATTCCCCTCATCCAGAAACTTGGCCCGCTGCGCTTCGATCAAAATGACCTGCTGTTCCGGCGTGAAATCTTGCTGCGGGATGCTGCTGGCCGATGGTGTGTTGGCCGCACCACCGCCAAAGGCCGGCCCGCCGCCCGGGTTGCCGCCGTTGTTGTTGGGCATACCGCCGAGGCTACGCCGGCGCATGGCATTGCGTTCTTGCGGCGTCAATCCGCCGGGCATGCCCGGATTAAAACTTGGCGCCGGCGGCATGCCGCCCGGCAACGCGGACGGGGCCGAGGTTGCTGGCGTGGTGTTATCCGGGCTGGCCAGTGACAATTCCTGGATGACGCCGTGGTTGTTGAACGTGACGATGCCATTCGGCTGGTCAATTTTCACGACCTCGATTTCATCCTGCCGTTCGCCTTCGCTCAACACGTAGGAATCTTCCTTGGGCGGCTGGCCTTGCTTGGGCTTGGCGGCCACTTTGTACAGGGCCTGCAATTTGCCGAAAATGGTCATGATGCCGTTGGGCGTGATCTTGGGCGGCGGATCAACCGGCGGCAGGCTGGCGTTGGGATCAACCACGGGAATGGGGACCAAGCCGAACATGTTCCGCGTGACGATGCTGGCATATGGCTGGCCGGACGCGACCGCGCCGGGCGTGGCGGCATCAGCCGCGCCGGCGGACGGCTGCGACCGCGCGATGGCGGCCAGCAGCAGCGTGACGGCGAGAAGGAATGGCCCGGCGCATTTCATGGTTTCAATATAACGGCTGGTAGAATGAACACCAATGCGAAATGAAAGTTGCGCGTGGGAATTTAACCACCAAGGCACGAAGGCACTAAGGGAAGCAGATGGGAGATGGAAGCTGGATGCTGGGAGTTGGCAGATGGGGTTTTTAACCGCGAAATACACGAACCACGCGAAAATTTTAAAACACTGAACACATTAGCGGACGCGGGGCGCGGGGCGGTGGGCGCGGGGTGGGAATTTAACCACCAAGGCACAAAGGCACTAAGGGAAGCAGATAAGAGATGGCAGATGGCAGATGGGGATTTTTAACCGCGAAATACACGAACCACGCGAAAATTTTAAAACACTGAACACATTAGCGGACGCGGG